>FTHQ01000201.1_pt1 | contig 126592 bp, 101 predicted proteins | sample 1641001 | NCBI WGS metagenome assembly FTHQ01 (sample SAMEA3914872, study PRJEB12502) | metagenome | biome: forest; material: soil | place: Canada | collected 2011-07-03 | depth 0.3 m | reverse complement strand
ACGAGCAAGGTCTGCCAGCGCGCGTCTTCCGGCGGTGGCGTGGCGCCCGGCTCGAGCGCGACGACGCGCACGCGCTGGCCTTCGCGCCAGCGCTCGAGCGCTTGAGGCGCGGCGCCGCCGCACCGCACGTCGAGGGCCGGCAGCGGGACCGGCACCAGCCACGCGCCTTCCGCCTGCGCGCCGCTGCCGGCGGCCAGCGCTTTCAGGTAGTCGAGCACGGCCCAGGTGTCCTGCGGGCCGAGTGTCGCCGCGAAGCCGGGCATCGTCGACGCGCCGTGCTCGTCCTGCGTGCCGTGGCGCACGCGCCAGAACAGTTCGCCGTCGAGGCGACGCGCGAGCAGCGCGCCGGCGAAGGTCGGCGGCCAGTGCGCGAGCGTGGCGGCGAGCGGCCCTTCGCCGCGTCCGTCCGCGCCGTGGCAGGCCGCGCAATGTTGCGTATACAGGTGCGCGCCGCGCATCACGTTCGCTACGGAAAACGGCGCGGGATCGCGCTGGAAGCTCGTCGGCACGGCCGGCGCGAGCCACAGCGAAGCGGGCGGCCACGGCGCGAACCACGCGACGGCCAGTGCGGCGATGGCCGATGCGATACGCCACTTGCGCGAAGCGAGCGCGGTGCACGCGAGCACGACGGCCAGCGCCGTCACGCCGCAGGCGAGCGCGAGCTGCCGCGTGAGCCCCGCGTCGATGCGCAGCGTTTCGAGCGCGATGCGATGCGCCCACGGCCACGCGGCCTGGCCATCGGCGTCGCCGGTCAGGCCGATCGCGTGGAGCCCATGCGCCAGCGCGATTTGCGCGCGATACAGCAGTTGCAGGAACGCGATGGCCCAGTCGGCGAACGGCGGCGCATTCATCGCGCGCGTCTCCGCCGGACGGCAATCAAACGTCGAACGGCATCCGGCATCTACCAGCTCGCATCGAGCCCGAGATGCCGCAGCGCGTCGTGGCGCAAGGCGGCGAGGCGCGGGTCGCCGCGATGGCGCGGGTAGGGCAGGTCGACGCGCAGTTCGGCGACGATCCGGGCCGGCCGCGGCCCGAACACGATCACGCGCTGCGCGAGGAACAGCGCTTCTTCCACGTCGTGCGTGACGAGCAGCGCGGAGAACCCGTCGCGCTGCCACAGCGCGGTCAGCTCGGCCTGCATCGTGAGCCGCGTCAGCGAATCGAGCTTGCCGAGCGGCTCGTCGAGGATCAGCAGGCGCGGATCGTTGACGAGCGCGCGGGCGAGTGCGACGCGCTGCGCCATCCCGCCGGACAACTGATGCGGAAACACGTTCGCGAACTCCTGCAGCCCGACGCGCGCGAGCGCATCGTCGACGCGATGCTGCGCGGTGCGCGCCACCCCGCGCGCTTCGAGGCCGAGCGCGACGTTCGCGCGCACGCGCCGCCACGGGTACAGCGTCGGGTCCTGGAACACGACGATGCGCGACGGATCGGGGCGCTCGATCGGCACGCCGTCCTGCGCGATGGTGCCTTGCCGCGCGGCGTCGAGCCCCGCGACGAGGCGCAGCAGCGTCGATTTCCCGCAGCCGCTCGGGCCGAGCAGTGCGACGAATTCGCCGGCCGCGACCGACAGCGACACGTCGTCGAGCACCGGCAGCGCGCCGCCGGGGCCGTCGAACGCGTGGCTGACGCGGCGGATGTCGATGCGCGCGCCGCGCGGCGGCGTGACGGCGGGCGCCGCGGCAATGGCCGCGGACGGTTCGAGTACGGCGGCGCTTACCATTTGACGGTTCCTTTCTGCCACGCGAGCACACGGTCGCGCAGCGCGAACAGCAGCGCGATCAGCCCGGAAAACAGCAGCGCCATCACGATCAGCGCCGCATACATGTTCACGTACGACGCCCAGCCCTGCGCCCAGCTCAAATACCAGCCGAGCCCCGACTTGACGCCCATCATCTCGGCGACGACCAGCACCGTGAACGATGCGCTGAGCCCCATGAAAATGCCGACGAACACGTGTGGGAGCGCGGCCGGAATCGCGACGCGCAGCACGAGGAAGCGCGCGTTCGCGCCGAGCGTGCGCGCGACGTCGTAGTACTGCTTGTTCACGCTCGCGACGCCCGACCACGTCAGGACGGCAACCGGGAAGCCCGTCGCCAGCGCGATCAGGAACGCGGCGGCCGAATAGCTCGACGGGAAGAAGTAGAACGTGAGCGGCAGCAGCGCGGTGGCCGGCACCGGCCCGAGCACGCGCAGCACCGGATGCACCCAGTAGCCGATCCGGCGCGACCAGCCGATCGACACGCCCACCGCGAAGCCGACCGTGACGCCGTACGCGAAGCCGAGCGCGAGCAGCTTCAGCGTGTTGCCGGCGCTGCCGGCGAGGCGCGGCCAGTCGTCGACGTAGACTTCGATCAGCGCCTGCGGCGGCGCGAAGAACGGCGTCGGCAGCCAGCCGGTTTTCGCGGTGACGATTTCCCACGCGGCGAGCACGAGCGGCAGCGCGACGAGCCACGGGCCGGCCGGACGCACGCGTGCGAGCCGCGTGCGGGTCGCCGCAACGAGATGGCCGAGCGTCGCGGCGACGAGCAGCAGCGCGGCGATCGTCCACGCGGCCGTGCCGAACGTGTCGGTGTACGCCCAGTCGCTGAAGCCGACGATCCGGTTCGGCCACAGTTGCGTGAGCGCGCCGAGCGCGGCCCACGCGACTGCGGCGGCGATCCCGGTCGGCCAGGTACGCTCGCGCCGCGCTTGCGCGGCCAGCGTGGCGTCGCACGTCGTGCAGGCCGGACGCGCGGAAGCTGTAGCGTTGGCGGCGGCGCCGACCGGAGCCGATGCGGTGCGTGCGGCGGAAGCGTGTTCGATCGTCGACATCGCGTTACCCCAGTACGTTCGCATAGACCTGCTGCGCGAAGCGCTGCGGGTCCGTGCTCTTCTTCAGTACGCTGATGCGGCGGAAATCGTCCGCATAGAATGCGATTTCCTGCTGCAGGTCGACGTTGGTCGGGTGATGTGTGTAGGTGAGCGTCGCGTACAGCTTGCGCAGATCCTCGGGGCTGATCTTCGGCGAATACTTCGCGAACACCTTCGCGGCTTCGTTCGGGTTGTCGTGCGTGTACTCGGTGGCCTGCACGATCGAGCGCGCGAGCGCGGCGGCCGACGGCCGGTCGTTGCGCACGAGGTCGCCGCGCGCGCCGATCACGCAGCACACCTTGCGCGCGTATTCGCCGGACAGGTTGGTCGCGAGTTCGGTATACGCGCCGTTGCTGCGTTTTTCGAGCAGATACAGATTCGGGTCGCCGTCGGCGATCGCGTGGATTTCGCCCTTATCGACCGCGACGCCGAGCAGGTCGGCCGGATACTGTCGCCATGTGATGTCGCGCTCCGGATCGATGCCGTTCTTCGCGAGCAGGATCGAGAAGAAGTGCTTGCCGGGCGCGGCCAGATCGCTGACGCCGACCGTCTTGCCCTTCAGCGCCTGCAGCGTCGTGACGCCGGCCGCCTTCGCGCCGAGCAGGCGCACGCAGCCGCCGTGCGAGCTGCCGATGATCTTCACGTCGAAGCCGGCTTCGAGCGGCTTGAGCCAGCGGTGGATCATCCCGACCGCCGCGTCGGCCTTGCCGGTCGCGATCGATTCGAGCAACTGGTCGGTCGAGCCGCTGTAGTTGATCAGCTCGACCTTCAGCCCGTTCTTCTCGAAGAAGCCGCGCTCCTGCGCGACGACGATCGGCGTCAGGCAGAACGCGTTCTGGTTCCACGCGAACGTCAGCTTCTTCAGCGGCGGCGCGGACCAGGCCTTGCGGCCGAGCGTGATCGCCGGTACGGCGAGCGCGGCGGCACCGGCCGCGCGCAGCAGCCGGCGGCGCTGGTCGTCGTGCGCGTCGGCGGGCGCGGGTGCGGTGGTGTGGGTCATTGTGTGGTCTCCGGGGTAGCGCAAGGGCGGCTCAGTCGAGCAGGTCGGGTTCGTCGGCGACGACGCGCGCGAACAGGCTGTCGAACGCATGCAGCGCGCCGTCGGGGCCGCCGATCTGGCCGTGCGTATGGCGCGCGGTCGCGTGATCGATCGGCTGCGGCGTGCCGGCCGCTTCGGCCAGCAACTGCGTGTGCGCGGCGTTGTCGAGCGCGATGTACCACCACGCGGCGGCCTCGACCGTCGGGCCGGCCGTCAGGATGCCGTGGTTCTTCAGGATCACGCCCTTGTGCGTGGTGCCGTCCGGCTTCGCGAGCGCCTCGGCGATCCGCGCGCCTTCGCTGGTGTCGACGACCATCCCCGTGAAATCGTCGAACAGCGCGTGATCCTCGTAGAACACGCACGCGTCCTGCGTGAGCGGATCGAGCGGGCGACCGAGCGTCGACCAGGCCTTGCCGTAGGTCGAATGCGTGTGCGCGGCGGCGACCACGTGCGGATGGGCTTCGTGGATCGCCGCATGGATCGCGAACGCGGCCTTGTTCAGCGGCCGCTGGCCGATCGCGGTTTCGCCGCGTGCGTTGACGAGCAGCAGGTCGGACACCTTGATCTGCGAGAAATGCACGCCGAGCGGGTTCACCCAGAAATGGTCGGGCAGCTCCGGATCGCGCGCGGTGATGTGGCCGGCGAGGCCCGACGCGAAGCCGAAGCGCGCGAATAGCCGGAACGCGGCTGCGAGCCGCTCCTGCCGGTGGCGGCGCTCGGCGGCCACGTCGATGCGCGGCGCGGGCGGATCGAACCAGAAGTGCTGGCGCGGGGTGTCGGCGAGCACGAGGCCCGATGCGGTACGGTTGGGGGGCGAAAGGACGGCGGACATGATCGCGTAGGGCTCCGTTGGGCTCAGGCGGCGCCGCGTGCCGCGTCGCGTTCGGCGACGGCGTTGCGCACGCGCGGAATCAGTTCGCGGCCGTAGTCGATCGCGTCTTCCAACGGGTCGAAACCGCGGATCAGGAAGGTCGTCACGCCGAGGTCGTAGTAGTCGAGCAGCGCGTCGGCGACCTGTTCGGGCGTGCCGACGAGCGCCGTCGAATTCGAGCGCGCGCCGGTGAGCTTCGCGATCTCGGTCCACAGCCGCTTGTCGACGCGCGAGCCGCGCTCGGCCGCGGCGAGCAGGCGGCGCGCGCCTTCGCTCTGCTGCGGGCCGCCGGCGCCGAGTCCCGCCGCTTCGCGCAACCGGCGCGTTTCGTCGAGGATGCGGTGCGCGCGCGCCCACGCTTCGTCCTCGGTCGCCGCGAGGATCGGGCGGAACGACACGGAGAAGCGCACCTGGCGGCCGTGCTTCGCGGCTTCGGCGCGTACGCGGGTCGTCAGGTCGCGCACCTGGTCGAGCGATTCGCCCCACAGCGCATAGACGTCCGCGTGCTTGCCGGCCACCGCGAGCGCGGCTTCCGACGCGCCGCCGAAGTAGATCGGCACATGCGGCTGCTGGAACGGCTTCACTTCCGAAAAGCCCTGCTTGAACCGGTAGTGCGCGCCGTCGTGATCGAACGGCTGCGTTTCCGTCCAGATCCGCCGCAGGATGCCCAGGTATTCGTCGGTGCGCGCGTAGCGTGCGTCGTGATCGAGGAAATCGCCGTCGCGCTGCTGTTCGCTGTCCGAGCCGCCGGAGATGAAGTGCACGGCGAGTCGGCCGCGGCTGAACTGGTCGAGCGTCGCGATCTGCCGCGCGGCGAGCGTCGGCGCGGTGAATCCCGGGCGATGCGCGAGCATGAAGTGGATGCGCTCGGTCGCGGCCGCCGCGAACGCGATCGTCAGCGTCGCCGACGGGCCGGTCGAGTGATGCGGCACGAGGATCCGGTCGAAGCCGGCCGTTTCGTGGGCGCGGGCAAAGTCGCGCACATAGTCGGGATCGACCACGGGGCCGGACGCCGGGTGGATTTCCGACTGCTTCTGGCTCTGGATCATGCCGATGAATTCGACGCTCATCTGGGTCTCCGGTGCAGGGACGTCCCGGCGCACGGCCGGGCAGGAATGGAGCGCAGGTTAACGCCGGGATCATGCGGAATGGAAATAATCAATCCCGATTTGAATATCAGATTTGCATGGTTTGGGGCCGCATGCGTTGCGCATACGCTGTGGGCTCGCGAATGATCGGGCGCGCGTTGGCGCCGTTCTCGTCGCCGTGTCCGAACTACCCAGGGAATCCGTTTCGATGTCCGCCAGCCTTGCCGCTTCCTCGCCGCCACCGCAACCTGCGCTGCGCCTTCTGCCTGCCGATGCCGCCGGCACCGCCGACGTTGCGGACGCAGACGCCGACGGGACGAACGACGCGCGCCTCGCCGCGCGGCTCGAACACCTCGCCCCCGAACTCGCCGCCGATGCGGCCCGCAACGACGTCGACGGCCGGTTTCCGCACGAGAACCTCGCGCGGCTGCATCGTGCCGGGCTGATCGCGCAGGTCGTGCCGCGCGAGCACGGCGGCGCCGGGGCGACGCTGGCGCAGGCGAGCCGGATCGTCGCCGCCGTCGCGCGGGCCGATCCCGCCACCGCGCTGGTGCTGACGATGACGTACCTGCAGCATCGCGCGCTCGGCCGCGCCGACAACCGCTGGCCGGCGCAGGTGCGGCGCGCGGTGTTCGACAGCGCGGTCGCGCACGGTGCGCTGATCAATGCGCTGCGCGTGGAGCCGGCGCTCGGTTCGCCGTCGCGCGGCGGGCTGCCGGCGACCATCGCGCGCCGCGATGGCGACGGCTGGCGGCTCTCGGGTCACAAGCTGTACAGCACCGGCATTCCGGCGCTGCGCTGGCTGGCCGTATGGGCGCGCACCGACGAGCCGACGCCGCGCGTCGGCGTGTTTCTCGTGCCGCGCGACCCTGACACCGACGGCGATCGCATCCGCGTGATCGAAAGCTGGAATCACCTCGGCCTGCGCGCGTCGGGCAGCCATGAAGTCGTGTTCGACGACGTGCCGCTGCCGGCCGATCATGCGGTCGACGTGCGTGCGCCGGACGCATGGGTCGTGTCGGCTGCCACGCACGCGGATGCCGACGCGCAGGCCGATCAGCAGGCGTGGATGGTCGCGTTGCTCGGCAGCCTGTACGACGCGGTGGCGCGCGCATCGCGCGACTGGCTGGTCGAATTCGCGACGACGCGTGCGCCGAGCGGGCTCGGCGCGCCGCTCGCGACGCTGCCGCGCGTGCAGGAAGCGGTCGGCGAAATCGAAGGCTGGCTGCACGCGAATCGCGTGCTGCTCGACGATCACATCGCGCGCACCGATGCGGGCAACGCGCCATCGGCGACGACCAGCGGCCTCGTCAAGCGGACCGTGACCGAGCAGGCGATCCGCACGGTCGAACAGGCGCTGAAGCTGTCGGGCAATCACGGGCTGAGCCGCGGCAATCCGCTCGAACGCCACTATCGCGACGTGCTGTGCAGCCGCGTGCATACGCCGCAGGACGATGCGATCGCGGTGGCGGCGGGGCGCGCGGCGCTCGACGCGGCGGCGGGCGGAACGTCACGCGACGGGATCGAACGCGGCCGACGCGATGCGTGAACGGGGTCGGGTGGCCCCGCAGGTCATTCGGGCGGCGCGTTGCCGACGCCGCCCGGTGTGGTCACGCAGCCTTATCGTGCGTCTGCTCGGCGACCGCGAACGCGGTCCGCGCATGCGCGGCGACGGCCGCGAGCGGCGCGTCGAAGCGGGCCGCATCGTGCCGGCGCAGCAGCCACAGGTCGATCTGCGGCTTGAAATCGGCGAGCGGCACGATGTCGAGCGCGTCGCGCAGCGGGCTGCCTTCGACGAGCGGCAACGGCATCAGCCCGAGGCCGAAGCCGTTCGCGACGCTCTGCAGTTGCAGGTCGCGGCCGTACGCATCGAGCGTGACCGGCATCGGCAGGCCCTGCGCGTCGAGCGCGCGCCGCAGGCCCGCACGAAAGCCGCAGCCGTCCGGATTGAGCACCCAGCCGCGCGCGTGGCAATCGGCGAGCCGGTAGCTGCGGCGCGGCCAGTCGCCCTTGCGGCCGACCGCGACGAGCCGTGTGGCCAGCAACCGAACGCCTTCGACCTGCGCCGGCAGCACCATCTCGCGCGCGAGGAAGACCAGCGCCGCCTCGAGTTCGCGGCGGGCGATGCGTTCGACGAGCTGGCCGCCCCATGCGGTCGTGACCTGCGTCGCGAGCGCGGGCCACTGCGCGCCGAGATCCGCGATGAGCGCCGGCAGCATCAGCTCGCCGAGCCCTTGCGTGAGCCCGATGCGGAATTCGCCGGCGGGCGGTTGCCCGCCGGCCGTCAGTTCGCGCAGCGCATCGACCTCGCGCAGGATCGCGCGACACTGGTCGAATACCTGCCGGCCGATGTCGGTCGGGCGTGGCGGTTTCGTGTTGCGGTCGAGCAGCGTCACGCCGAGCGCTTCCTCGAGATTCTGGACGCGCCGCGTGATCGCGGGCTGCGTCATCCCGAGCTCGGCTGCGGCCTGGCTCAGGGTCTGGCAGCGGACGACCGCTGCAAAAGCGTCGATATCGCTAATTTTCATGTTTGTTCTGCATGGTCTTTCGGGTGCATCATGACGATCCATCATATTCGGCATCATATTCGAGGAGACAGCCGATGAGTACGCTTTCGTTGCAACAGACGCCGCTGCGTCCGTTCGTCGAGGGTCTGGATGCGCTGCTCGCGTCCGGCGCGAACGAGGCGCGCATTCTCGACGAGGGCGGCGCGCTGCTCGCCGCGCTCGTCGAACACGACGACTGGTTGCCCGACGCGTTCGCGCAGCCCGATCCCGAGCGTTACCGGCAGTACCTGCTGCATCTCGACCCGGACGAGCGCTTCTCGGTCGTCAGCTTCGTGTGGGGGCCCGGCCAGGCGACGCCGATCCACGACCACACCGTGTGGGGGCTGATCGGGATGCTGCGTGGCGGCGAGTTCTCGCAGCCGTACCGGTTCGACGCGGCCGGCAAGCCGGTGCCCGCGGGCGACGCCGTGCGGCTGCAGCCGGGCGAGGTCGAGGCCGTGTCGCCGCGCATCGGCGACGTGCATCGCGTGACCAACGCGTTCGCCGACCAGGTATCGATCAGCATCCACGTGTACGGCGCGAACATCGGCAAGGTCGAGCGCGCGGTGTACCTGGACGACGGGACCGTGAAGCCGTTCGTGTCGGGCTATTCGAATGCCTGACGTACAGCCCGCTGGCGTGGCCCGTTGCGGGTGCGCGCCGGCAGGGCGAAGATCGAGCCGTTCCGCTTCATTCACCGACTTCAACGTATTCAACATAGAGACATCGTGACGCAATCCGCCGATTCCATTTCCCGCTTTCCCGTCGCGTCGTACCAGGACGTACGCGCGCGCCTGCTGGCCCGTGACGAGATCGCGCTGATCGACGTACGCGAGGAAGATCCGTACGCGCAGGGCCATCCGTTGTGGGCCGCCAACTTTCCGTTGTCGAAGCTCGAACTCGACGCGTGGACCCGGATTCCGCGCCGCGACACGCCGATCGTCGTGTTTGGCGAAGCGGGCGGCGAGGATCTCGCACCGCGCGCGGCCGCCACGCTCGCGCGGCTCGGCTACACCGACGTGCGGCTGCTCGACGGCGGCCTCGCGGGCTGGGTCGCGGCGGGCGGCGAACTGTTCATCGACGTGAACGTGCCGAGCAAGTCGTTCGGCGAATGGGTCGAGGCCGAGCGCCATACGCCGTCGCTGTCCGCGCAGGAGGTGCAGGCGCTGCTCGACGCGAAAGCCGATGTGGTGATCGTCGATGCGCGGCGCTTCGACGAATACCAGACGATGAACATCCCGACGTCGACCAGCGTGCCGGGCGCGGAACTCGTGCTGCGCGTGCGGGCGCTCGCGCCGAATCCGCACACGCAGGTGATCGTCAACTGCGCGGGCCGCACGCGCAGCATCATCGGCACGCAGTCGCTCGTCAACGCGGGGCTGCCGAATCCGGTCGCCGCGCTGCGCAACGGCACGATCGGCTGGACGCTGGCCGGCCAGACGCTCGAGCGCGGCGCGGCGCGCCGCTTTCCGGACGAGATCGACGCGGCGCAGCGCGCCGATGCGCGTCGGGCCGCCCGCGCGGTGGCCGAGCGCGCCGGCGTGCCGCGTATCGCGCTGGCCGACGTCGCGGCGCTCGACGAACCGGGCCGCACGCTGTATCGCTTCGACGTGCGTACGCCGGAGGAATACGAAGCCGGCCATCTGCCGGGCTTCCTGAGCACGCCGGGCGGGCAGCTCGTGCAGGAGACCGACCATCACGCGGCCGTGCGCGGCGCGCGGATCGTGCTGGCCGACGACGACGGCGTGCGCGCGGACATGACCGCGTCGTGGCTCGCGCAGATGGGCTGGGACGTGCGCGTCGTCGAGCCGGCCGGCACCGCGGCATTCGCCGAGCGCGGCCAGCCGCCGCGCGACGTGCCGGCAACGCCGCCCGCGACCGACGTGTCGCCCGCGACGCTCGCCGGCTGGCTGAAGGAGGCCGCGCCGGGCGAGCTCGCGATCGTCGACGTGACGGCCAGCGCGAACTACGTGAAGCGTCATATTCCGGGCGCGTGGTTCGCGGTGCGCGCCCAGCTGCGCGACGCGCTGGCCGCGATTCCGCCCGCGAAGCGCTACGTGTTCACGTGCGGATCGAGCCTGCTGGCGCGGTTCGCGGCGGACGATGCGCGCGCTGCTGCCGGAGTCGGCCGACATCCGCGTGCTGACCGGCGGCACGGCCGCGTGGATCGACGCCGGGCTGCCGCTGGAGAGCGGCGAGACCCGTCTCGCGTCGCCGCGCGTCGACCGCTACCGGCGCCCGTACGAAGGCACCGACAACGCGGCCGCCGCGATGCAGGCGTATCTCGACTGGGAATACGGACTCGTCGACCAGTTGAAGCGGGACGGCACGCACCACTTCAACGTGATCTGACCGACGCGAGGCGACCGGCTGCGGCGCGTCGTGCGCCGCGCCCGGTCACGATGCGGATCGGCGCTTCGTATCAGCGCGTGAACGTATCGACGGCCGTGCGGCCGACGGCCGGATCGTCGGTGAAGAAGCCGTCGATGCCGCCGCGCAGGTACGCCTGGATCTCGCGCACCGAGCCGGCCGTGTTGCGCGTGGACGGCGTGCCGCCGTCCTTCAGCGACGCGGGCAGGAAGTTGTTCTCCGGACGGAACGTGTACGGATGTACGACGAGGCCGGCCTCGTGCGCATAGCGCACGTACGGCGTCGGCTGCTGCAGCGTGCCGTCCGCGGCGACCGCGATGATCGACGTCTTGTACGGCCCGACGCCGTTCGCGTAGGTCGCGATCTCGCGCATGCCGTCGCGCGTCGACAGGTCGCCGTAGGTGCGCGTGTCGTTCGCCTTCACGAAGTCGTACGGGCGCTGCTGTGCTTCGTCCATCAGCTGCACGAGCTTCCAGTTCGGCTGGCTCGACTTGATCCGGTTGCGGATCGCCTTCAGGTTCGCGACTTCGAACGACTGGATGTAGACGGTCGCCGTGCGCGACGTGTACGCATCCTTCAGCAGCGCGTCGACGAGGCGGTCCTCGAGCGGCAGGCCGATCGACTGGAAGTAGGTCGGATGCTTGGTTTCCGGATACAGGTGGATCGTGCGGCCGGTCTGCGCGGACATCTGCTTCGCGAGCGCGACGATCTCGTCGAACGTCGGAATCTCGAACTGGTCGTTGTACGCGGTGTTGGCGGGGCGCACCTGCGGAATCCGCTCGCGCGCCCGCAGCGTCTTCAGCTCGGCGAGCGTGAAATCCTCGGTGAACCAGCCGGTCAACTGCGCGCCGTCGATCGTCTTGGTCGCCTTGCGGCTCGCGAACTGCGGCAGCGTCGAGACGTTCGTCGTGCCCGAGATCTCGTTCTCGTGGCGCGCGACCAGCACGCCGTCGCGGGTCGACACGAGGTCGGGCTCGATCACGTCCGCGCCGTCCTCGATCGCCTTGCGGTACGACGCCAGCGTGTGTTCGGGGCGCAGCGCGCTCGCGCCGCGATGGCCGACCACCTGGACCTTCGCGGAAATCGGCTGCGTGGGATCGCGCGTCAGGTCGTCGTCGCCGCCGCACGCGGCGAGCAGGAACGCGGCGGCGCAGGCGAACGGGACGTAGCGCAGGGAGGTCGGGCGCTTGAGGAGCATGTCGATGAACCTTCGAAACGGAGTCGGAAAAGAGGGCGCTCGCGCCGGTGGCCGGGCAGGGCGCCGGGCTACGCGGAATCGAACGGTGCGCGATCGTCGCACCGAATGATTACATATGTATTACTTCGACCTTTCCGTTCGTTTTTCGGCGGCGAGGCACGCGCCAGGCGGTTGATCCGGGGCTTGCCCGCCCCGCATTCCGGCCGCCTCGGGCTGCCCGCGCGCCGGATGCACTAAACTTGCGGGAATTTTGCATCGCCGCCGCGGGGCCGACGCCCGCCTGGCGCGACGATGCGGCGACTCGCGGGCCGGCGCGGGCGCCCGGCGCCCGTGTGCGTCCGGGCCCGCGCCGGCCGATTTTTTCCGACCCATGACGACCCATACCGATCCCGCCTATCTGCTCGGCGAGCTGCTGAAGAACGTTTCCCGCTCCTTCTACCTGACGCTGCGCGTGCTGCCCGACGGCATGCGCGACCCGGTCGGCCTCGCGTATCTGCTCGCGCGCGCGGCCGACACGATCGCCGACACGGCGCTCGTCGCGCCCGACCGCCGCGCGGCGCTGCTGACCGACCTGCGCGACGACATCGAGCGGCTCGGCGACGGCGTGGCGCTGTCGCGTTCGCTCGAGGACGTGACGCGGTTGCAGACCGATTCGCACGAGCACGTGCTGCTCGGCTCGATGGAGCCGATGCTCGCGCTGCTGCGCGCGCAACCGGAGGCCGATCGCGCGTCGATCCGCAAGGTCGTCGCGACGCTCACCGCGGGGATGGAATTCGACCTGCGCACGTTTCCGGACGAGCAGTCGGGGCAGGTCGCGTCGCTGCCGACCCGCGACGTGCTCGACCGCTACACGTATCTCGTCGCGGGCTGCGTCGGCGAGTTCTGGACCGACATGACGGGTGCGCACACGCGCGCCGCGCGCGGCTGGGATCTGCCGGACATGCGCGAGAAGGGCATTCGTTTCGGCAAGGCGCTGCAGATGACCAACATCCTGCGCGACTGCGCGAAGGACTTGCGCATCGGTCGCTGCTACCTGCCCGACGACGTGCTGCGCGCACACGGGCTCGTCGTGGCCGACCTGATGCAGCCAGAAGCATCGGAACGTGCGCGCGGCGTGCTGGTCGACCTGCTGCGCGTCGCACTCGACCAGTATCGCGACGCCTGCCTGTATACGCTCGCGATCCCGCGCCGCTTCGTGCGGCTGCGGCTCGCGTGCCTGTGGCCGATCATGATCGGCCTCGAAACGCTCGAACTGCTGGCCGGCCACGATGCGTGGCTCGACCCGGCGAAGCCGGCCAAGGTGCCGAGAAAGCGCATCTACCGGATCATGGCGGCGTCGCTTGCGCTGGCCGGTTCGAACACGGCGATCCGCGCGCGTCTGACCGCGCTCGCCGATGCGGTGTCCGCGCGGCTCGCGCGCCCCGCAGCGCAGCACTGAAGCGCGCCGGCGCGACAGGCGCCGGCATCGCTTCCGGCCCGCGTTCGCCGGGCCGTTCCCGTCCAGTCTCCGGCACGCCGACTAAAACGTTTTCATGATTTCGTGTCTCGAAATGTGGGTGTCACGAACGTCAGCGATCCTGCGCGGCGGCGTGAATCGCGGCGTCAGCTTCGATCGCGCATTTGTAAGATGATTTTTTGCCGAAGGCGTCTGACGACATTGGACGGCCGCGTTGCACCCGTAAAAATGTAAAGCTAGGGTTTTCACCGGGAAATGCCGGAAAGGCCCGCCGCACAAGCATTTCGAGGTGTTATGTAACCGTTTGGTGAACCCGCGCGTTGCGTCGATCATACGATGACCGACTGCTCGTATTGGGAAACAATTGGTAATCCGTCAGAATCGCGTCGGCATGCACTCGCACATGTGTCAGTCATAAAACCACACCAGAAAAGAAATCATTCTTTGAGGACGGAGAATCAATGAAAAAGCGCGTCGCTTTCGCCATGACGGCAGTGGGCCTTGCAGCCGCTACCGCCGCCCACGCCCAGAGCAGCGTGACCCTGTACGGTATCGTCGACAACGGTCTGGCATACCAGAACAACGCAGCCCCGACGACGGGCGCGACGACCGGCGGTCACTCGAAGGTGTCGATGTCCAGCGGCGTATGGGCAGGCAGCCGCTTCGGCCTGAAGGGCAGCGAAGATCTCGGTGGCGGCACGAAGGCGATCTTCCAGTTGGAAGCGGGCGTGAACTCCGCGACCGGTGCATCGCAATGGACGGGCGGTATCTTCACCCGCCAGGCATGGGTCGGTATGACGAACCAGGCGTACGGTACGCTGACGGCCGGCCGTCAGTACACGGCGTACTACACGCTGCTGTCGCCGTATAGCCCGACGACGTGGCTGACGGGCGCATACGGCGCGCACCCGGGCGATATCGATTCGCTGGATACCAGCTACCGCGCGAACAACTCGCTCGTCTACATGTCGCCGAAGTTCTACGGCTTCACGGTCGGCGGTTCGTACTCGTTCGGCGGCGTGCCGGGCAGCGTGAATCGCGGCTCGACGTGGAGCGCGGCGGTCCAGTACCTGAATGGCCCGGCAGGCATCGCGGTCGGCTACCAGAAGGTCAACAACTCGACGCTCGGCGGCGGCGCGTGGGGCGACAACTCGACGGTCACGAGCGGCGGCCAGCCGGCGGTGTCCGCGATCAACAACGGTTATCAGACGGCGCAGTCGCAGCAGCGCATCGGCGTGACGGCCGGCTACCAGTTCACGCCGGCGTGGGACGTGTCGGCGTCGTACACGAACGTCAAGTACACGCCGGGCATCGGCTCGGTGTTCCACAACAGTGCGATCTTCAACACGGCTGGCGCCGTGCTGCACTGGAAGGCAGCGGCTCAGTGGGACTTCGCAGTGGGCTACTCGTACACGGCGGCGACGCAGTCGAACGGCATCACGAGCGCGGCCAAGTACCATCAGGTCACGCTGTCGCAGTACTACAGCCTGTCGAAGCGCACGGGCCTGTACGCACTCGAGGCTTACCAGCACGCGTCCGGTAATACGCTGAGCAAGGCTGGCACCATCCAGGCAGCGACGACGCAAATCGGCGACGGCGTGGCGGCAGGTTCGAAGCAGAACCAGATCGCTGTCGGCGTCGGCATGATCCACCGCTTCTGATGTCGCGCGGCGCGCAAGCGCCGCTCACGGCATGCGGTATGAAAAAACCGGCCTTCGGGCCGGTTTTTCCGTTTACGTCGCGAGCCGATGCACGATGCGTCGTGTCGGATCACTGATCGATCGGCGACTTCAGCGGCTGATGCTCGCCCGTCAGCCCGAACACGACGAGCTGCGCGGGTTCGGTCGCGCTCGCGTTGCGCGACACCTGATGGCGCGAGCCGGGCGGCTCGTACCAGCCTTCGCCGGCGCGATAGCGGCGCAGCGGGCCGCCGTTCACCTGCGACAGCACTTCGCCTTTCGACACGACGGCGAACACCGAGCCGAGATGCTTGTGCGCGTCGGAGGCCTGGCCGGGCGCATAGTCGACGGTCGCGACGACGACGCGCTTGGCCGGCGCTTCGGGCACGGCCTGCTGCATGATCGCGTGCACGCTGTCGCCGGCGTCGTGCGCGTGGGCGCCGGCCGGCAGTGCCGCAGCGAGCGCGAGCCCGGCGTACAGCGCGACGCGAGGGTGCGGAGAGCGGATCATCGTCGGCTCCTCACTCGGGCATCTTGCGGAACGCGATCGCGAAGCGGTTCCACGAGTTGATCGTCGCGATCAGCATCGACAGGTCGAACAGTTCCTCGTCGGTGAAATGCGGCTTCACGGCTTCCCAGACGGCGTCGGGCACATGATTGCTGGCCACCAGCGTCAGCGCCTCGGTCCATTCCAGCGCCGCGCGTTCGCGCTCGGTGAAGAACGGCGTTTCGCGCCACGTGACGACGGTCGCGAGACGGCGATCGGTTTCGCCGCCCTTGCGCGCGTCGGTCGTGTGCATGTCGACGCAGAACGCGCAGCCGTTGATCTGCGACGCGCGCAGGCGGACGAGTTCGGCGAGCGGCTTCTCGATCGAGCTTTTCGCGAGGAATTCCTCGGCATTGCGCATCACCTTGATGGCATTCGGGCTGGCGGCATAGAAGTTCAGGCGCGGTTGCATGGCAGGTCCTTTTCGGTCGGGTTGCGCAGGGTGGCGCGACAGGACCTACTTTAGGTCGTGCACTGGCCTGCTTGAATAGCCAATTTCATCGAAATTCAGGTGACCAGTGGCGACCCGCCCGCGATACCGGCATCCAGCAGCGCGGCCAGCTTCGCGAGCGCCGTGTCGATGCGCAGCGCGTCGATCCCGCCATAGCCGAACAGCAGCCCGGGGCGCACCGGCACGCCCACGTGGAACGCCGAGATCCCGTACAGGCCGACGTCCTGCGCTCGCGCCGCGCGGACCAGCGCCGCTTCGTCGAGCCCCGGCTTCAGGTGCGCGGCGAGATGGATGCCGGCGGTCGGCACGATCGCGTCGAACCACGGCGCGAGCGCGCCGCGCAAGTGTGCGATCAGCATCTTGCGGCGCGCGTCGTAGTGCTTCTGCACGCGTTTCAGGTGCCGCGCGAAATCGCCTTCGTGCATGAAGCGGGCGAGCGCCGCCTGCGTGAGCGTGCAGGTGTGCCAGTCGACGATCTGCTTCGCCTTGGCCAGCGCGCCGCGCAGCGCGCGCGGCGGAATCGCGTAGCCGATCCGCAGCTCGGGAAAGATCGTCTTCGAGAAGGTGCCGACGTACGCGACGAGGCCCGTGCGGTCGAGGCTCTTCAGCGATTCGACCGGCCGGCCTTCGAAGCGGAATTCGCCGTCGTAGTCGTCCTCGATGATCACCGCGCGGCGGCGCTGCGCCCATTCGAGCAGCGCGACGCGGCGCTCGAGCGTCATCGGCATGCCGAGCGGGAACTGGTGCGACGGCGTCACGTAGACGAGCCGCGCGTCGTCGGGCAGCCGGTCCGTGACGAGGCCCTGCGCGTCGACCGGCACGCCGATCACCGTCGCGCCGAGCGACGCGAACGCGGCGCGCGCGGGCGGATAGCCGGGATCCTCGACCGCGACGACGTCGCCCGGCCGCACGACCACGCGCGCGAGCAGGTCGAGCGCCTGTTGCGCGCCTTGCGTGACGAGCACGTCGTCCCAGCTGCAGGCGACCGCGCGGCTGAAGGCGACGTAGCGCGCGATCGCACCGCGCAACTGCGGGTCGCCGGCCGGATCGTGATACTGGCCGGGGCCGCGCGCCTGCTGGCGCAGTGCGTGATGCAGGCAGCGCCGCCATGCGTCGAACGGGAACAACGTCTTGTCGGTCACGCCGCCGCGAAAGTCGAAGCCGGGCGAGTCTTGTGGCGTGGGCATCGCGAGCGCGTCGGGCGGCGCGTTCCACAGCGCGCGCGCATCGACCGCGTCGATGCGCGGCACGTCGTCGACGATCGACGGCGCCGACATCGCGGCGGCGTGCGGCACGCGCGCCAGGCCGTCGGCGACGAACGTACCGTCGCCGGCGCGGGTATTCAGGAAGCCCTCGGCCACCAGTCGCTCGAACGCGTCGAGCGTCGTCTTGCGCGACACGCCGAGCTGTTTCGCGAGGTCGCGCGTCGACGGCAGCCGCGCGCCGCCTTCGAGACGCCCGTCGACGATCGCGGTGCGCAGTTGCCGGAAGATTTGCCCCGTCAGGTCGTGACGGCCTTCGATGCGGATCGCGATGTCCATCGCAGTGGTTACCTCGGTTCGTGTAATTTTGCGTTGATCAGCATACCGGAAGTCCGGCGCGCTAGCGGCGGTTCGACGGCTCGCCGCCGCAGTCGCCCTCGCCGGATTGGACCGCCGCCCGCCGCTGCCTTACGATCGACGACACCGTCACCGTGGAGCGACCTCATGCTGTCCGAAGACGAACTGGCGCTGCTCGACGCGATCCGCGCCACCGGCAGCCTGTCGCGCGCCGCCGCACGGCTCGGCAAGGCGCCGTCGACGGTGTCGCACGCGGCGCGCCAGCTCGAAACGCGCTTCGACGCGCTGCTGTTCGACCGGCGCGGCTACCGGCTGCAGCTCACGCCGGCCGGGCAATTGCTGGCCGACGAGGCCGCGCGGCTGGCGCTCGACGTCGCCCGGCTGACGCAGCGCGTGCGGCAGGTCGCGAGCGGCTGGGAGGACCGGCTGTGGATCGTCAGCGACGAGGTGCTGGAGTTCGATACGCTTCTGCCGGTCGTCCGCGCATTCGATGCGCTCGATTCCGGCGTGTCGCTGCGCTTCACGCACGAGGTGCTCGGCGGGACCTGGGAAGCGTTGCGCGACGGCCGCGCGGACCTGGTCGTCGGCGCGACCAACGAGCCGCCGGCGATTCCGGGCTTCAAGTGGTTCGAACTCGGCGCGATGGAGTGGGTGTTCGCGGTGTCGCCGCGCCACCCGCTGGGGGCCGCGAGCGGGGTGCTGACGCGCGATGCGATCGGCGCGCACCGCGCGGTCGTCGTCGCCGATTCGTCGCGGCGGGCCGGTCGCGCGTATGGTCTGCTCGGCGGGCAGGCGGTGCTCGCGGTGCCGTCGATGCGCGCGAAGATCCTCGCGCAGCGCGATGCGCTCGGCGTCGGCTGGGTGCCGCGCCGGCGCGTCGCGTCGCTGCTCGCGCGCGGCGAACTGGTCGAGAAGCCGACGGCCGACCCGCGCGAGCCGAACCGGCTGTACGTCGCGTGGCACGGCGACCGCGACGGCCGCGCGCTGCAATGGTGGCTGGAGCAACTGCGCGAGCCGCGACTCGCGCAGCGGCTGCTCGACGGGATCGACGTGGTCGGCTGAGCACGCTCGGGCCAACATGTTCGACGTTTTCGAACATGTCCGTCGCGCCCGTCGTACGGCAACGCCACGCGCCGCGCGCATCCTGTGTTCACGGTCAACTCACCGGTTCACAGGAGAACATCATGCAACGCTTCGAAGGAAAGACGGTCCTCGTCACGGGCGGCAACAGCGGCATCGGCCTGGCGGCCGCCAAGGGATTCGCGGCCGAAGGCGCGCGGGTCGTCATCACCGGGCGCGACGCCGAAACGCTGGAAGCCGCCCGTCAAACGCTCGGCGAAGGCGCGCTCGCGATTCGCAACGAAGCCGGCAGCGTCGCGTCGGCGCGCGCGCTGGCCGACGCGCTCGCCGCCGCCGGCGTGCGGCTCGACGCCGTATTCGTCAACGCGGGCGTCGCGAAACTCGCGCCGTTCGCCGACAGCGACGAAGCGATGTGGGATCTCGTGTTCAACACCAACGTGAAGGGCGCGTATTTCCAGATCCAGTCGCTCGTGCCGCTGCTGAATCGCGGCGCATCGATCGTGATCAACGGCTCGATCAACGCGCATATCGGGATGCCCGGCTCGTCGGTGTACGCGGCGAGCAAGGCGGCCGTCAATTCGTTCGCGAAGACGCTGTCGACGGAACTGCTGCCGCACGGCGTGCGCGTGAACGTGGTGAGCCCGGGGCCCGTGCAGACGCCGCTGTACGGCAAGCTCGGCCTCGATGCGGCGACGCTCGACGCGACGGCCGACAAGATCAAGGGCCTCGTGCCGATCGGCCGGTTCGGCACGCCGGACGAAATCGCGTCGACGGTGCTGCACCTGAGCGCGCCGGAATCCGCGTTCATCGTCGGCGCGGAGATCATCGCGTCGGGCGGGATGGGGTTGCTCTGACGGGCGACACGGGCGGGGCCGTCACCGGCGTTGCGATGCCGGGCGATCGGCCCCGCACCCGTGGCTATCGGGCAGTGCAGGCGCCGCGCGAGTCGTCGCCGGTTTGCAACTGCGTCACCGTCAACCCCGCGAACGTCGCGCGGCCTTGCTCGGCGAACACGGCCACGCGATCCGCATCGCGCGGCGGAAAGATCAGGTCCGTCAGTGCGACGCGGCCGCCGTTCGCGAATACTTCGACCGACCCGCGATCGACGACGATCTCGAGCCGCAGTTGCCCGCGTTCGAGCGGCAGATCGACGATGTGCTCGCGGCTGAACGTGCCGGCGAAATTCGCTTCGCCGGATCGCGCACGGTCGAGCGTCAGCGTGCGCTTCGCGGTGTCGTACACGATCCGGGTGCCGATCGAACCATCGGCCGAGCGCCGCACGATCAGGCCCGCGCGTGCGGCACGCTGCGGCGAGATCGTCACCGTGATGCGCTGGACGCCGCCGCGTGTGGCGGCCGACAGCGGTCGGGTAGCCGAGTCGACCGTCAGGTCGCCTTCATGCACGGCCGGCCGGCCGTCGGCCCATGCGTCGAACGCGGCGGCGGGCGCGACGATGAGGGTCGGCTCGCCGTCGATCGCCTTCAGCGACAGTTCGCGCGGCAGCGTGGTCGCGCCACGCCACGGCGTGGTCGGTACCTTGGCCGCGTAATCCCAGTTGCTCATCCATGCGATCGCGACCGGCCGGGCGCCCGGTGCGCCGGAGAACGTGCCGGCCGCATAGAAGTCGGCGCCATGGTCGACCCAGCGGAATTGCGCGGGATCGGAGCCCGCCGGCGCGACGCGGTCGGGCGTAAACGTGCGGCCGTCGAAATCGCCGACGAAATACATGGCGCCGGAACCGCCCGCGATCGACCACGGATTCACGTTGACGATCATCACCCACTTGATTCGCTTCGGATCGCCGTCGAGCGGCAGCGGTATGAGGTCCGGCATTTCCCACAGCGCGCCCGCATGCGGCACGTCCGGCAGCGTGAAGTCGCTCAGGAACGACCAGTGGATCAGGTCGTCGGAACGATAGAGCTTCACGACCTGCGCATCGGCGACGACCGTCGTCATCAGCCAGTAGCCGCCCGCCGCATACCACGACACTTTCGGGTCACGAAATTCCTTCGATTCGGGATCGAGCGTCAGCACCGGGTTGTGCGCATACGGCTGCCAGGTCGTGCCCTGATCGAGGCTGTACGCGAGCGACTGCGCCTGGATGCCGGGCGCGTGACCCGAGCCGGGCTTGTAGACGCTCGTGTAAAGCGCGACGAGCGGCGTGTGACCCGGCGTGCCGAGGCCGGACGTGTTCAGGGTGTCGGCGACGATCGAGCCCGAGAAGATTTCCTCGGTGGCGCTCGCGCGCATCGCGACCGGCTGCTCGCGCCAGTGGACGAGATCGGTGCTGGTCGCGTGCCCCCACGACATGTTGCCCCAGTCGTTGCCGAGCGGGTTGTACTGATAGAACAGGTGATAGCGGCCGTTCTCGTAGACGAGCCCGTTCGGATCGTTCATCCAGTTGCGCTGCGGCGTGTAGTGGAGGGCGGGCCGCCATTGCGGCGTGCCGGTTTCGGGCGGCGCGTGGCACGGGGCGGCGACGACCTGCGTGCACGCCAGGCAGGCGAACAACAGGCGAACGAGCCGGACGGAACAGCGGAAAGACGTCGATTTCATGCGGGGGCCGGGCGCTTCGTCGGGCGAAGCGGGTAAGGAGCGCACCTGCCGCCTGTGACGACGACATGCGCAAAGGTCAGAAGAAACGGCGGAAGAAAAAGAGGAGGCGCACACGCGACACGCGCGATACGCGCCTCCCGAACCTCGTGCCTTGATTGGCGATCGTTATCGTGGTCTGGCCTGATTACGCTGGCCGTTGCCGTCAGTTGTGACCGGCCCCCGTCGCCGGCAGGTTCGCCGGGATGTCGCCGTAGCCACCGAGGCCGGCGCGCCCATACGCGCGGTCGACCGCCGTCGACGTGCCGTTGATGTTCACCTTCACCGTCGGCGCGAGCGTGCCGCCGCGGCGCGGGCCGATCGCATCGATGAACGACTCGACGAGCCCGCCCGGCATCACGTAGTGCGAATACGACTGGAATTCGCGCGGATTCTGGTTCGGGTCCTGCGCATACGGTGCGCCGGCCGGCGCGGAGAAGTCGGTCGGGTTGCCGAGCACGAGGCCGCTGCCGCCGTTCAGCGGCAGGAAGTCGCTGCGGATGCCGTTGCCGACGAAGCCGTACACGCCGTCCGGGCCGTCGACGCCGGCCGCCATCGTCGTGCGGTGGCTGATCGTGAACAGGTAGTACTTGCCGTCCTTCAGATAGATCTGCGGACGCTCGGTCTGGTCGTCGACGCAGTTCGCCGACAGGATCGGCGGCAGGAACTTCCATTCGGTCAACTGCGGGTTGGTCGCGACCGCGAGGCCGACATTGGCCTTTTGATACACTGCGCCCGAATTCATCACCGCGTTGAGATCTTCACGGTTCGGATCGTTCGGCGCGTAGCCGAGATCGGCATCGGTGCAGGTGCGTGCGCCGCGCGGGCCGCCGGTGTTGCCTTCGAACACCATGTAGGTCTTGCCCGGATGCGCGGGGTCGGTGAACACGAACGGATCGCGGAACGAGAAGTAGGTGTTCTGCTGGCCGGTCTGGTAGTAGTTGCCGTCCGGTTCCAGCAGCGCCTTGTGATCGTCGAAGCCGGTGAACCACACGTGCTTGTCGTCGGCGTGGATGTGGCCGTCGGCGCGCGTGATGATCGCCTGCGGCGGCGTAATGTCGGCGCCGCCGGGCGCCGAGCGGTTGAACGACGTCGCGGTGTAGTAGAGGCTGACGTTGCTGCCGTTCGTGAGGCGCGCGGAACCCGACCATTCGGCGTTGTTGGTCATCGGCGCGGTGCCGAACACCCGGGCGCTCGCGCCGTCCGGGAACAGGTGGCCGCCCCAGGTCCAGCCGCCGTTCGCGGGGCGCTGCGACGCGGGGATGCCGGCGCGGCGATAGAAGAAGCCGATGCGGGCGTGGACGTGACGGTCGTCGAACGTGTAGCCCGCGTGCGGATCGGCGGTGAGCGAGAAGATCACCTCCCAGCCCTTGTAGCTGAGCTGGTTCGCTTGCAGGTCGGCCAGCGGCCACGTGTCCCACACCCACACGTTCGAATTGATCAGCGGGAAATCCTGCGGGATGTCCGGCATCGTCAGCGCCTGCGGCAGCGAGTTCCTGTCGGCGCCGGCAGTGTGCGATTGCGCGACGATCTGGCGGATGTCCGCCCGCGTCCAGCGCATCGTGAAGTTGCCCTCGGGATCGTAGGCTTGCTGGGTATGGGGCGTGGGCACGGGCGCGCCCGTGCCGCCGGACTGCGCGTGCGCGACGGACGCGAGGGCGGCGAGTGCGCCGCCAGCGAGCAGCAGACGTTTGGCCGCGACCGGACGGAAAAGGGGAAAGTATGTCATCTCGTCGTCGTTTCCTGGGAAGGTGAAAGTGAACGGCTGAGTGGGCATCGATGTCCAAACCGGTTTGGATGCTATTTCAAACCGGTTTGGAACGCAAAAGATATTTATTTGACGGTAATCGTTACCAATTGGAAATAATTACCCGGTCGGCGCGTCCCGGGCTTCGGGCAGCCGGGCGGATCGACGCATGCGAGGAATGACGGTGAAGGTGAATCTGAAGGCGCTGTCGGACGCGCTCGGTCTGTCGCGGACGACGGTCAGCCGCGCGTTGAACGGTTACGACGACGTCAGCGAGGCGACGCGCGAGCGCGTGACGAAGGCCGCGCGGGAAATGGGCTACGTGGCCGATCCGACCGCGCGCCGGCTCGCGACCGGGCGGGCCGACATGATCGGGATCGTCTATCCGTTCGGCGCGGGCGATCTCGGCGATCCGCGGTTCGGCGAAGTCGTCGCGGGCATCACCGAGCGGCTCGCCGAGCGCAATCTCGATTTCATCATCGCGTCCGCGCGGCCGAACGCGGAGCTGGACACGTACCGGCGGATCGTCGACGGCAAGCTCGTCGACGGGCTGATCGTCGCGCGCACGCGGGTCGACGATCCGCGTATCGCGTACCTGCAAGGGAGCGCGTTTCCGTATGTCGCGTACGGCCGCACGCAGACGGCCGGCCCGTATGCGTGGTTCGACTTCGACAACGAGGCGGGCGCGCGCGACGCGGTGCGCCGGCTGATCGGCTTCGGGCATCGGCGCATCGCGATGATCAGCGCGCCGCTGGCGCTGAATTTCGCCGCGCAGCGGCGCGCCGGTTATCTGTCGGCCTTGCGCGAAGCCGGGATCGACGCGGATCCGGCGCTGCTCGTCGAGTGCGCGTTCACGCACGACGGCGGGCTGCAGGCGGCGCGGGCGTTGCTCGCGCGGGCCGAGCCGCCGACGGCGCTGCTGGTCGACAACAACATCGCGGGCGGCGGCGCGTTTCGCGCGCTGGTCGACGGCGGACTGCGCCTGGGCGCGGACATGTCGCTGATCGTCTACGACGGCGTGCCGCCCGATCTCGCGCATCCGTATCGCGTCACGGCGGTCGTGCAGCCGACCGGGCATGCATCGGGGCGCGCGCTCGCGGAACTGATGCTGCGGCTGCTGGACGACGGTGTGCACGACCACCGGCTCGAGGCGCCGGCCATCGAGGCGGGCGACACGGACGGACCGGCGCGCGGGTAGCCCGCCCGGCGACGGCGGCGAGGCAACGGCGGGCGCGACCGGACTGCGCCCCGGTCGCAAAGGCCATGACGACGGCAGGGGCGAACGCGCATTCTTCTAGACGACCGGTCTAATCCGGCGCTATCATCCGTCCTCAAGCGTGCGGCGACGTCTCCGGCGGGCTCAAGCAGGGGACGCCGTCGTTTTATTTCGGCCGCTTCTAGACGACTGGTCTAATAGGCGTATATCGCATGCGGATGAATGAATCGCACGTTGCCGCGCGCCGGCGGACTAACCGACAGGCGTGGCGCGCCGACGTGCGGCCCCGTTCCCCCGTTCATTTTCGAAGGAGTGTCCGATCATGAAGATCCTGGTTGTCCTGACCTCGCACGACACGCTCGGCGACACCGGCAAGAAGACCGGCTTCTGGCTCGAGGAACTGGCCGCGCCGTACTACACGTTCAAGGACGCGGGCGTCGAGTTGACGCTGGCGTCGCCGAAGGGCGGCCAGCCGCCGCTCGACCCGAAAAGCAGCGATCCGACCGCGCAGACCGACGCGACGCGCCGCTTCGACGCCGATGCGGCGGCCAAGGCCGAACTCGCGTCGACGCGCAAGCTGGCCGAGGTATCGGCGGACGACTACGACGCGCTGTTCTACCCGGGCGGCCATGGCCCGCTGTGGGATCTCGCCGAGGATCTGCATTCGATCGGCCTGATCGAGCGCGCGCTCGCGGCCGGCAAGCCGGTCGCGGCGGTCTGCCATGCGCCGGGCGTGCTGCGCCACGTGAAGAACCCGCAGACCGGCGAATCGGTCGTGCGCGGCAAGCGCGCGACGGGATTCACCAACAGCGAGGAGGCGGCCGTCGAGCTGACCGAAGTCGTGCCGTTCCTCGTCGAGGACATGCTGAAGACCAACGGCGCCGAATTCGAGCGCAGCGCCGACTGGGCGCCGCATGTCGTCACCGACGGGCTGCTGATCACCGGGCAGAACCCCGCGTCGTCGGCGCCCGCGGCCGAGGCGCTGCTCGCGAAGCTCGGCCATCGCTAACCGCATGGCGCCGGCCGGGCCGGCGCCGCGTCCTTGCCGTCGCCGGGCGCTGCCGGCCCGCCGGCGGCCCGCATCGTTGCGTCGTGCGCACCGCGCGGCGCATTCCCAGCCGTTTTGCAGAACCAAGCAAAGGAGTCGTGGATGTCTGCCCTGTTCGAACCGTTCAAACTCAAGGATGTCACGCTGCGCAACCGCATCGCGGTGCCGCCGATGTGCCAGTACGTCGCCGAAGACGGCGTCGTCAACGACTGGCATCACGTGCATCTGGCCGGCATCGCGCGCGGCGGCGCGGGCCTCGTGATCGCGGAGGCGACCGCCGTGTCGCCGGAAGGCCGCATCACGCCGGGCTGCGCCGGGTTGTGGAACGACGTGCAGGCCGAGGCGTTCGCGCCGTCGGTCGCGGCGATCAAGGCGGCCGGCGCGGTGCCGGGCATCCAGATCGCGCACGCGGGCCGCAAGGCGAGCGCGAACCGCCCGTGGGAAGGCGACGACCATATCGCCGACGGCGATCCGCGCGGATGGCAGACCATCGCGCCGTCGGCCGTGCCGTTCGGCGCGCATCTGCCGAAGGTGCCGCGTGAAATGACGCACGACGACATCGCCCGCGTGCAGGCCGACTTCGTCGCGTCGGCGCAGCGCGCACGCGACCTCGGTTTCGAATGGCTGGAACTGCACTTCGCGCACGGCTATCTCGGCCAGAGCTTCTTCTCGGTGCATTCGAACCAGCGCACCGACGAATACGGCGGTTCGGCCGAAAACCGCGGCCGTTTCCTCGTCGACACGCTGGCCGCCGTTCGCAAGGTCTGGCCCGAGCATCTGCCGCTGACCGCGCGCCTCGGCGTGATCGAATACGACGGCCGCGACGAAGAGACGCTCGCCGAGTCGATCGCGCTCACGCAGCGGATGAAGCGGGAAGGGCTCGACATGCTGAGCGTGTCGGTCGGCTTCTCGACGCCCACCGCGCAGATTCCGTGGGGCCCGGCGTTCCTCGCGCCGATCGCCGAGCGCGTGCGCCGCGAGGCCGGGCTGCCGGTGTCGTCCGCGTGGGGGATCGACACGCCGCAACTGGCGAACCGCGTGGTGGCGGAACAGCAACTCGATCTCGTGATGGTCGGCCGCGCGCACCTGGCCGATCCGCATTGGCCGTACTACGCGGCCAAGCAGCTCGGCGTCGAGCGTCCGTCGTGGACGCTGCCCGCGCCGTACGCGCACTGGCTCGAACGCTACCGGGTCGCGGACAAGGTGGCGTAAGCGGGGACACGTCGACGCCGCGCCGCGGCGGTCCGCGCATCGCGCGCGGCGCCGGTCGGGCGCCGATGGATAGAATGGCGGTTCGTCCAGGCCGATGGCCTGCGCGAACCGCCATTTTTTCTTTTCGACAGAGGTGCCATGGGCGCACATGTGCCGTCGTCTCACGATTCCGCCGCGCGGCCGCGCGCGCAACAGATCGCCCGCGTCGCGTTGTATGCGGCGCTGCTGGTGCTTGCGCTGTGGGTGATCCGCGACTTCATTCCCGCCATCGCGTGGGCCTGCGTGATCGCCATCGCGATGTGGCCGCTGCTGAAGCGCTTCGAATCGCACCGGCTGTTCCGCGACCGGCCGACGCTGATCGCGACCGTCATCACGGCGGCGATTTCGCTGCTCGTCGTGCTGCCGGTGGCGGTCGCGACGACCCAGGCGATCGCGCAGGCGCATGACCTGCGCGAGTGGCTGCACACGGTCCAGGACAACGGCATTCCGTTGCCGGACGTGGTCAGCCGGTTGCCGTACGGCGCGGCGCAGATCACCGAATGGTGGCAGGCCAATCTCGGCCATCCGCTGCATGCGGCCACCGCGATGCACGGCGTCAACAGCGAGAAATTCATCGCGTTCGGCCGGCAATTCGGCACGAAGCTCGCGCACGTGCTGCTCGAATTCGGTTTCATGCTCGTCACGCTGTTCGTGATCCTGCGCGCGGGCCACAAGCTGTCGGGTGCGTTGCTGCAGGGCGCGCGGCGCGCGTTCGGGCGCAACGGCGCGGAACTGATCGAGCGGATGGTCGCGGCCGTGTACGGCACGGTGACGGGGCTCGTCGTCGTCGGGCTCGGCGAGGGCGCGCTGCTCGGCGTCGCGTATGCGCTCGCGGGCGTGCCGCATGCGGCGCTGCTCGGGCTCGTCACGGCGGTCGCCGCGATGCTGCCGTTCTGCGCGCCGGTCGTGTTCTGCGGCGCGGCGCTCTGGCTGTTCGTGCAGGGGGCGACCATGTGGGCCGTCGTGGTTGCGGCGCTCGGGTTCATCGTCGTGTTCGTCGCCGAGCATTTCGTGCGGCCGGTGCTGATCGGCGGTTCGACACGGCTGCCGTTCCTGCTCGTGCTGTTCGGCATCCTCGGCGGCGCCGAGACGTTCGGCCTGATCGGGCTGTTCGTCGGCCCGGCGCTGATGACGGTGCTCACGATGCTGTGGGCCGAATGGATCGCTTGAGCGCGCATGCCGTGGCGTCGGCTCGACGCAGCGGTGCGACGACGCGGATGCACACGCACGCGGGTGACGGCTGCAACGATCGCTGACGATTCGGCGGGCGAGGACGCCTGCGATCGCAGGGATCCGGATAACGATCTCTACATTTCTTTTCGATCCGGACCCAAAGGTCGAGTAGCATGGGGCTTTCGATCACGCCGGCATGGCGCAGCAGATTCCCCGAGCATGCGATTGATTTCGATGTCCCGTCCCGCAGCGACGCTGTCCCTGGCCGCCAGCTGCCTGATGTTGCATGGCTGTGCGTGGTTCGACTCGTGGCTGCCGTTTTCGTATTCGCGCACGCCGCTGGCACGGGCCGCGTCGAGGCACGGCGCGACGCGCGCCGACGTCGTCCGCGCCGCCGGCAACCCGCGCAGCGTCTGGATGGTCCGCAACGGCAGCGGTGTCTGCTACAACTATTTCATCGAGCACGGCAACGATCACCGGTCGTACTTCGTCGTGTTCGACAAGGCCGGCGTCGTCACGCAGTACGGCTTCGATTCGTGCATGGACGCCGACCGCAAGGGCACGCTCCAGCCGGGCAAGGCCGCATCGCGCTAGCGCGGCCGCCTGCGCCGCGCGAGCGTGTCACGCACGCGTCACGCGATCGTATCGAGCACGCCGCCGTCGGCGCGCAGCGCGGCGCCCGTCGTGGCCGAGGCGAGCGGCGAACACACGTACACGACCAGGTTCGCGATTTCCTCGGGCAGCGCCGGCCGCTGGATGATCGACGTCGCGCGCTCGGTGCGCACGAAATCCACCGCGACGTCGTCGATGCTGCGGCCCGTTTCGTCGGCCTGCGCTTTCAGCATCGCGCGCACGCCTTCCGACATCGTCGGCCCCGGCAGCACCGAATTGACGGTCACGTTGGTGCCGGCCGCGAGTTTTGCGAGGCCGCGCGCGATCGACAACTGCGCGGTTTTCGTGAACCCGTAATGAATCATGTCGACGGGAATGTTCAGGCCCGATTCCGACGAAATGAACACGATGCGCCCGGCATTGCGTTCGATCATCCCTTTCAGGTAATGCCGCGCGAGCCGCACGCCGGACATCACGTTGATCTGGAAATAATGTTCCCATTCGGCATCGTCGATGTCGAAGAACTGCTTCAGGCCGTAGATGCCCGCGTTGTTGACGAGAATGTCGGCATCCGGCGTGTGCTGCGTGACACGCGCGACGCCGGCCGCATCGGACAGGTCGGCGGCGACGCCGTCGAAGCTTGCGCCGGGCACGGTGTCGCGCAGTTTCTCGAGCGCGGATTGCACCGACGTGTCGCTGCGGCCGTTGACGACGACGCGCGCACCGGCGCGCGCGAGTCCTTCGGCGATCGCGAGCCCGATGCCGGCGGTGGAAGCGGTGACGACCGCGGTCTTGCCTTTCAGATCGATCTGCATGAGCGTGGCGGGGGGAAGAGTGAACGGGAAGCGCCGCGCGTGCCGCGGCGGACGGAATTCAAAGCTTAGGCAAATTCCGGTCAATAGGCCATCTCGCGAGCGCGTCGGCGGCGGTCATGCAGGAATGCCGGGGAGGGAAGTCGTGAAGTGCCGGCGTGGATCTCGGTCGCGAGAGATCCGTGCCGGCTCGGGGCAACCACGCGTGAGATCGGGTACCGCGCGTGCTTCACCCGCGCGGTACCCGACCGACGACGTATTCGCCGGCCGCGATGGCAGCAGGTCGAATGTCGGCCGGAAAGAGTCGGCGCCACTGCCGATGCTGGCGGATGCCGTGCATGCCGCCAGCCCATTTCGTGACTATTGCCCGCGGAACGGGTGAGCCGTCAACGCCGGAAGGCGAATATCAGGAGCACGTGACGAACCAGTCCCACCAGTAGTATCCGACCAGCTCCTGGGTGCTTCTTTCCAGCGTATAGAGCCCGAAGCACGCGCCAAGCGTTTCTATCCCGCTCTCTCTTGCCTTGGAGCCAATGCTGACGAAAGTCTGCGGCTTCGTCATCGGCGGCAGGCCGTCGCGCGTTTCAGGATTCAGTTGCACGGCGTTCACGTCGAGGAAGTCCTGCGAAAACGGGTTGAATACCTGCTGGCCGAACAGGTGCGAAACCTGATAAATCAGCACCGCGTCGTCCACGTTCCCATAGAGGGAGACTGCCCTCAGTGAAACCGTGTCGCCCGGATACAGCGTCAGAACAGGGTCGGCCGGGCCGTTTCCGATCGACCCGCCCCGCGCACCGGTATACAGCAGGCGCACGGCGCGGTGATCGACGGAGATCGGTAATTCGGGCTGCCTGCTCGGATGCGGGTATCTCCACTTGATGTATTCCGTGTCGATTACCGCAAGGATGTCGATTTGCTGCGCGCTCGGGTCGAGCGTGAGGCTTCCAAGATCGGCTGTCATACGGGTGCTCCATTTTGGTTTTGTCGCGGAAAAGGCGCGGCACCGTCCGGGGCGCCGCGCAAGATCTGCCGACTTGAATCGCTCCCGTATCGCTTCGGAGCGAGTTGTCGGCGGCGCTCGCGTCAAGCAGCGGCGGCTTGCCAGACCCAGAAGAAGTAGCCGAACAAGGATTTCCTGTTCTGGCTCCGCGTATAAAGCGCAAAAGACGTGGCGAGGTACTCGGATCCGGCGGATTTTGCGACGGATTCGAATGCCTGGAAGACCTGGGATTGCGCCGAGGTCGCGATGAGGTCCGGCGTTTCGGCAGCGCTCGCCGCGCCAGCCTGTTCGATGGTCACCGCGGTAAACGGAGCGAACACCTGAGCGCCCGAGTATTGCTGGACGTGGTAAATCAGCGCAGCGTCTCCGGAATTGTCGGCCAGCGACGTCCCCATCAGGGATACCTTGTCGCCGACATTCAATTTCAGGCCCAGATTACCGTTTCCCTCCGAACTGCTCACGCCGGGCGCGTGGCCGTTGAGCATGAACAACGCAGTGCTGGGGATGCTGGTCGGGTTCTGCGCGTTCAGGCTCGGATTGGGGTGACTTCTCTTTATGTAATTCGTGTCGATAACTGCAAGAATTTGAATGGACTGAGCGGCTTTTTCCAGATTGATACTGTTCGGATCGACTTTCATTGGAATGCCTCCGTGGTGGGCCAATTGCCCGTGCGGTGCGCGTGGCGCATCGGCGATGCGCTTTTCCAGTATTGGCCATTTATATTGGTTTTAGTACCTGTCAGGTTTGATGGGGGATTTATTTTAATGAAAATTGCTTTTCGCGGACGAGATGGGGTCGATGTCGCGGTGTAATCGACTGTAATTGATTTTTATGGATTTTTTCGGTCTGGAATCGGGTTGTCAGGTGTGAATTAAAACGTTCGTCGCCGCGTAATCGACTGTAATTGATTTCGATTGCCGAAGAGGACGATATTGTCCTTGACGCGCCAATGACGCGTCGTCGGATTTAAATTCATAACGCTTAATGAATGGAGATCAGCCATGGCTACCGAAGTCACTCTTGCATCGAGCGCACAGGACATCAACATCATCGCGGTGATCGATACGGAATGGGTCAAGAAAACGTATCCGAATCCGAGCCAGGATCCGAACAAGCCGACGGGCATCGCCCACAATGGCCAGTTCCTGATTTGCACCGGCGCGCGTGGCGTCAAGGGGCAGGGTACGGCCGACCTGGAAATCACCGCATATCCGGGTGACCGCGTCCAGTTCACCGGCGTGTCGATCTACGACAACTCCGACGATGCCGTGATCATCTACAACATCCCGCGCTATCAAGGCGACGAGGTATTCAACCCGTTCGTCTGCAACACCGTCGTCCGCAATGGCGCGGTGGAACCCAACCCGGATTCGGGGAGCCGCAATGGCCTCCCGCCGCTGAAGAAGCAACTCACGTTCGCGACTTTCGACTCGTCGGTCCGGAAAAGCGGCACCGAATATTTCGGCGTTTGCTTCGCGCTTTACAAGCTCGTCGGCGGGCAGAACCAGGAACTGTTCGGCTACTACTGGTGGGATCCGAAGATCTACGTGCCGGCCTGACCCGATCGTCTCGACGTCGGCGCCCGAGCAGGCGGAAACGCCTGTAGGCGGGTACAGGGCGCGATGTCCCGGCCCAAGCGCGACATCGTGTCGGGCGCCGGCGACGGGCAGGATCGTGCCCACGATCATCGTCGTGGGCACGATTCAACCGAACATCGAAGCCGGACGGTGCGGTTGCGCGGCGCCGCACAGTCTTGTACGGTGAGCATTCGTCCGAACCGGAGCCCGCCGCGTGAACCGTACCGCCAACCGATCCACCGTACCGTCGCCGTTCTGGCGCGATACCGCGCTGCCGTTCATCGAGGCGCGCACGGTCGACGACGGGCGTGCGATCTGCTATGCGAAACACACGCACGACACGCTGTCGGTGGGCGCGATCGTCGGCGGCACGAGCACGTACGTAAACGGTGCGACGAACGCGCACGTCGGCCGCGGCGTGCTCGTGATCATCGATCCGGAGCAGGTACACGCCTGCAATCCCTACGGCCCGGATGCGTGGGCATACCGGATGGTCTATGTCGACGTGCCGTGGCTCGCGCGGCTCCAACACTCGCTGGGGCATGATCCGAACCGCGATTTCCACGGGTTTTCGCCGAAGTGGACCGACCGCGGCGACCTGTTCGCGCAATTTGGCGGCTTCTATCGCACGCTCGTGTCGCCCGGCATCGATGCGCTCGGCAAGGAAAGTGCGGCGGTCGAATTCTTCACGGCGCTGCACGGCGCGCTCGATCGTGAACTGCCCGACCGGCGGCCGGGAGACGACAACGCGAAACTCGCGCGCGCGGCCGACTACATCGCCGCCCATTGCCGCGAGTCCGTCACGCTCGATGCGATCTGCGCGGCGGCCGACCTGTCGCCGTCGTACCTGATCCGCGCGTTCAATGCGCGTTACGGGATGACGCCCCATGCGTTCCTGATCGATCGGCGCGTGCAGTACGGCCGCACCGAGTTGCGCCGCGGCCGGCCGATCGCCGAAGTCGCGCTCGACGCCGGCTTTGCGGACCAGGCGCATTTCCAGCGCGCATTCCGGCGGATCGCGGCCGCGACGCCCGGACAGTATCGCAGCGCGATGCGCTGACCGGCGAAGCCGCTACACGTCCAGCAGGAACAGCGCGCTGCCCGCGAGCAGCAGCGCCATCAGCCGGTTGAACACGCGCATGCGCCGTGCGTTCGCGAGCCGGTGCCGCAACGACGCGCCCGCATAGCCCCAGCATGCGATCGACGCGAAGCAGATCACCAGATACAGCGCGGCGAACTGCCAGACCTGCGCGCGGTCGCCATCGGCCGCATATGCGCCCATCGCGGCCACGCACGCGAGCCATGCCTTCGGATTGAGCCACTGCATCGCCGCGCCGGACGCCGCCGACGGGCCGGCCACGTGCGGATCGGCCGACAGCCGGCCGTCGTCGAGCGCGAGCCGCAGCGCCATGTACAGCAGGAACGCGATTCCCGACCACTGCGTGGCCGTCGTCAGTACGGGCCAGCGCGCGAGCGCCGCGTGCAGGCCGAGGCCGATCAGCAGGAACAGCGCGACGAAGCCGAGCGTCGCGCCGGCCGCGTAGCGCAGGCTCGCGCCGAGGCCGTGGCGGGCGCCCGCGCTGAGCGCGACGATGTTGACGGGACCGGGGGTGATCGACGAGGCGAGCGCGAACGCGGCCATCGAAACCAGCATGCTCATCAGGTGTCTCCATGCGACATGTCGAAAGTCGTATCGAGACTACGGGCGCCGCGTCGGCCCGTATTGAAGAAAACTGCCCTCGGCGGCGCGCGACCGCCGTCAGTGCAGCGCGCGCGGCGCGTGCGCCGGCCGCGCGTCGCGCGGACCAGACGGATTGGCCGAATCGGCCGAATCCACCGCGCCGGCGACATCGGCCGGCCGCAGCGGCCCGCCCGAGCAGGGTTGCGTCGATACCGAGAAGCCGAACGTGTTGACGCCGCCCGAGCACGCGACGAACACGCCGCCGCCGTGCATTTCGGCCACGGCCTTGACGATCGACAGCCCGAGCCCGTGGTTTTCCTTGCTGTTCGCGCGCGCTTCCTCGAGCCGGTAGAAGCGCTCGAACACATGCGAGCGCAGCACCGGATCGATCGGCTCGCCGGGGTTCGACACGGCCATTTCGACGAGCGTGTCGCGGCGCGTGATCGTCACGTTCAGCGTCGCGCCGGGCGCCGAATGCTGGATCGCGTTGATCAGCAGGTTCGTCATCGCGCGGCGGAACAGCGACGGATCGACGGCCGCGCGCGCATCGCCGTGCAGTTCGGCGCGCAACCGCGCCTCGTCGAGCGGAATTTCGAGGAAGTCGAGCATGCGCCGCACCTCGTCGGCGAGCGATACGTCCTTCAGGTCGGTCGCGCGTTCGCCGCGGTCGCTGCGCGACAGGAACAGCATGTCGTTGATGATCACGCGCAGCCGCTCGAATTCCTCGAGGTTCGACTGCAGCGTCTGGCGCATCCGGTCGACCGAGCGGTCGCGGCTCGTCAGCGCGACCTGGGTCTGGCCGATCAGGATGCTGATCGGCGTGCGCAGCTCGTGCGCGACGTCCGCGTTGAACGCTTCGAGCCGCGCGCAGGTTTGCTGGATCCGTTCGAGCGCGCCGTTGAACGACGTCGCGAGATCGCGCAGCTCGGTCGGCAGCGCGTCGGTGTGCAGCCGCTGGCGGCGGTTCGTCGCGCTCACGCTCGCCGCGTCCTGCGACAGCCGGTCGAGCGGCGCGAGCCCGAAGCGCGCGACCGCGCGGCTCAGCAGCAGCGTGATGACGGTGGCCGTCGCGATCAGCGCGGCCAGCGTCCAGCCGAAGCGGCGCAGCATCCGCTGCGTCCGTTCGCACGACGTCGCGACCACCAGTTGCAGCGTCGGCCGCTCGCCGGCGCCGGCGAGCGTGATGGTTTTCGTCATCACCGCGTAGCTGCTGTCGTTGAGCTGGTAGCGCTGGAACGCGCCGAACGGCGGGTCGAGCGGCACGCCGTCGACAGGGCTGCCGAAGCGGAACGCGGGGTTGTCGCTGATTACCTGGTAGTGCGTCGAGCCGTCGGGCGGCTCGAGATCGGCGAGCTTTTCCTGCATCAGGCGGCCGCGCGCGGCCGTGGTCGCGTGCGACACGATCATCTGGGCGACCTTGGCGCGCGTGTCGATCGTCGCGCGCAACTCGGCGAACAGCTGGCGCTCCATCATCACGAACAGCCCGCAGCCGACCAGCGTGAACACGAGCAGCGACACGATGCCGAACATCGCCGAAAGCCGCAGGATGATCGAGCGTTTCATGCGCGCCGCTCCGCGTCGCCGTCCTCGCGCGCTTCGAGCACGTAGCCCATCCCGCGGATCGTGTGCAGCAGCTTGTCCGCGAACGGGCCGTCGAGCTTCGCGCGCAGGCGCTTGATCGCCGTTTCGACGACGTTCGCATTGCTGTCGAAGTTCACGTCCCACACGAGTTCGGCGATGGTCGTCTTCGACAGCACCTCGCCGCTGCGCCGCGCGAGCACGCCGAGCAGCTGGAATTCCTGCGCGGTGAGGTCGAGCCGCGTGCCGTCGCGGGTCGCGCGGCGGCCGATCAGGTCGACGCGCAGGTCGCCGATCGAGATCAGCGTCGATTCCTGCACGCGGGCGCGGCGCGTCAGCGCGCGCAGCCGTTCGATCAGCTCGAGGAACGAGAACGGCTTGGTCAGGTAGTCGTCGGCGCCGCCGCGCAAGCCGCGCACGCGGTCGTCGACGCGATCGCGCGCGGTCAGCATGATGACGGGCGTCTGCTTCTGCGCGCGCAACGCACGCAGCACGCCGAAGCCGTCGAGCTTCGGCAGCATCACGTCGAGCACGACCACGTCGTAGTCGAATTCGACGGCTTTCCACGCACCGTCCTCGCCGTCGAGCGCGGTGTCGACGACCCAGCCTTCCTCGGTCAGGCCGCTCTTCAGGTATTCGACGACTTTCGGTTCGTCTTCGACGATCAGCACTTTCATGTTGGTTTTCCGCGTAACCGGTTAAGGGCGGGTCAAGGGCCGACACCCGCGCCGCGCTGCGGGGCCGCCGACGCGACGTCGGACGGCGCCGGGCCACTCTCGGTGCCACCGTCCCAGCCGCCGCCGAGCGCCTTCGCGAGAAACACGACGAGCGCCGCGCGCTGGCCCTGGATCTGCACGGCCTGGCGCTCGCTCGTCAGCAACTGTTGCTGGGCCGTCAGCACGTCGATGAACGGCGTCAGGCCGCCCGCGTAGCGATCCTGCGCGAGCGACACGAGCTTGCGTGCGTCGTCGACGGCCGCGGAGGCCTGCTGCGCGGCCTGCGCGAGCACCGACAGGCCGGTCACCGCATTTTGCACCTCCTGGAACGCGGTGAGCACGGTCTGCCGGTAGCTGGCCTGCGCGGCGACGTAGCCGGCCTGCGCGAAATCGACGCCGGCCTTCAGCTTGCCGCCTTCGAACAGCGGCTGGCTGAGCGACCCGCCGACCGACCACAGCAGCGCCGGCACGGTGAACAGGCCCGCGAAGCGGGTCGCGTCCCAGCCGAGGTCCGGCGACAGCGTGATGCGCGGGAAATACGCGGCGCGCGCGACGCCGATCTGCGCGTTCGCGGCGGCCATCGCGCGCTCGGCCGACGCGACGTCGGGGCGCCGTTGCAGCAGGTCGCTCGGCATGCCGGTCGGCAGCGTGGGCGCGTTGATCGGCACCACGCGCGGCGGCAGCGAGAATTCGGGGGCGGGCGCGCCGACCAGCGTCGCGATCGCGGTTTCAACCTGCGCGCGCTGCTGGATCAGCAGTTGCGCCTGCGTGCGCGTCGCGTCGAGCTGCGCGCGCTGCTGCAGCAGATCGAGCCCCGATACCGCGCCGAGGTCGTGGCGCGCGCTCACGTAATCCAGCGCCTTCTGCTGCAGATCGATCGAACGCTTGACGACGTCGATCTCGGTGTCGAGTTCGCGCAACGCGAAATAGCTCGACGCGAGATCGGCGCTCAGCACGAGGCGCGCATTCGCGAAATCGTCGCGCGCCTGCTCGGAGCTGGCCTGCGCGGCTTCGACGTTGCGCCGCACGCGGCCGAACAGGTCGAGTTCGTAGCTGACCGCCGCGCCGACCTGGATCTCGTTCTGCACGGTCGACATGCTGCGCGTCGCGTAGTTGGTCTGCGGCCGGTCGGCGGAGATCTTGAAGCGCTGGCCGCTCGCGTTCAGGCCGACGGCCGGATACTGCGCGGACGCGACCGACGCGAGCGTCGCCTTCGCCTGGTCGTAGCGCGCGGCCACCGCCTTCAGGTTCTGGTTGTTGCGCAGCGCGTCGGCTTCCAGCGCGTCGAGCTGCGCGTCGCCGAACGCGGTCCACCAGACCGGATCGAGCGGCGCGCGGGCCGGCGCGGCCGGCTGCCAGTATTGGTCGGCCGGATCGAGCCGCCACGCGGCCGGTGTATCGACGGGCGGGCGCCGGTAATCCGGGCCGACCGTGCAGCCGGCGACGGCGGCGGCCGCAACGATGGCGGCGAGCGCCACGGGCCGCACGCGCGTGCGCATCGCGCTCACGATTTCGCTCCCGCGACCGCGGAGGCCGGCTGCGCGGCCGGCGCCTGCACGACGACCCGGTCGCCGTTCGCGAGCGCGTCGCTCGGGTTCGCGACGAGGCGGTCGTTCGGCGTGATCGGCCCGTCGACTTCGAGCGTCTGGCCGATCGTGCGCACGACCGTCACCTGCTTCAGGTGGACCTGGCCGTTCGCATCGACGGTCGCAACCGTCGGGCCTTCGGCGCGGAACAGCAGCGTATTGGCCGGAACCTGCAGGCGGCCGACCGGCGTCATCGGCAGCGTCGCCTGCACGTACGCGCCGGGCAGCAGCCGCCCGTCCGGGTTCGGCAGCGTGATCTCGATCTGCAGCGAGCGCGTCGCGACGTCGATCGCCTCGGACGTGCGCGTGATCGTGCCGTCGAACGTCCGCCCCGGCAGCTCGGCCTGCGCGACGCTCACGTGCTGGCCGACCTTCACCTGCTGCGCATACGCCTGCGGCACCTGCACGTACAGGCGCAGCCGGTCGGCCTGCACGACCGTGAACAGCGCGCGGCCCGCGTTGCCGGAATTGACGAGATCGCCGACGTCGACGTTGCGCTGCGTGACGATCCCGTCGATCGGCGCGACGATCCGCTGGAAGCCCTTCAGTTCGGTGAGGCGGCGCATGTTCGCATCGGCCGCCGCGAGGTTCGCGGTGCCCTGGTTGAACGCGCCTTGCCGGTCGTCGAGTTCCTGTTGCGACACCGCATCGCGCTGGCGCAACTGCTGCGCGCGGTCGAACGACGTCTTCGCGAGCGCGAGCGCGGCTTGCGCCTGCTGACGTTGCGCGGTGGCCTGCGCCAGTTCCTGGTTCAGCTCCGGCGTATCGAGCTCGGCGAGCGTTTGCCCCTGTTTCACGTGCGCGCCGATATCGGCCTGCCAGCGCAGCACGTAGCCGCTGGCGCGCGCATGGATCGGCGCCTCGACGAAGCCGCGAAGCGTGCCGGGCAGCGTCAGCTTGCCGCCGGTGGCCGCGTCGACCGGATGCACGACGCTCACGTACTGGCGCGTGTTCTGCTCGGCGACCGCGTCGAGGCGATGCTGGTTCAGCACGTTGACGACGATGGTGCGCGCGGCGCCCGCCGCCAGCAGCACGCCGATCACGATCAGGACGATCCGTCCGCGTCGCGACACCGACGCGCGCGCCGGCAGGTGCATGCCGTGTTCGTCTACCTGGATGCCGACGGCGCTGTGATGTTTCTCTTCCATGAATTCAACCAATTCAACCGGGTAGTGGGGCGAAAGTCAGTGTCCGGCCTGGCGCGCACGCCGCCGGGCCAGCCGCGCATGCACGCCGCCGAACACGAGCGGCACGAACAGCAAGGTCGACACGGTCGCGAACAGCAGCCCGCCGATCACCGCGCGGCCGAGCGGCGCATTCTGCTCGGCGCCTTCGCCGAGACCGAGCGCCATCGGCACCATCCCGATGATCATCGCGAGCGCCGTCATCAGCACCGGCCGGATCCGCGTCGCGCCGGCTTCCAGCGCGGCCGTGAGCGGCGGCGCGCCGGCCGCGAGCCGTTGCCGCGCGAACGACACGACCAGGATGCTGTTCGCGGTCGCGACGCCGACCGTCATGATCGCGCCGGTCAGCGCGGGCACGCTCAGGTGCGTGCCGGTGACGAACAGCATCCACGCGATGCCGGCGAGCGCGGCCGGCATCGCGCTGATGATGATCAGCGGGTCGAGCCACGACTGGAAATTGACGACGATCAGCAGGTAGACGAGCACGATCGCCATCGCGACGCCCGCGCCGAGGCCGAGATACGACGTGCGCATCGTCTCGATCTGGCCGCGCATCGCGAGGGCGGTGCCGCGCGGCAGCGTCGCGCGCGCGTCGGACACGATGCGGTCGATCTCGCCCGCGACCGCGCCGAGGTCGCGGCCCTCGACGCTCACGTACACGTCGATCGCCGGGCGGATGTTGTAGTGCGTGATCACGGCCGGGTTCACGGTACTGCGGACCTGCACCAGGTTGCCGAGCAGTTGCAGCGGCGCGCCGGCGCGGCCGCTGGCGGAGATCGGCGTGCCGAGCAGGTCGTCGACCGACGACAGGTTGTATTGCGGGGTCTGGATCTGCAGCGGGTACTGGACGCCGGTGCGCGGGTTGATCCAGAACGACGGCGTCGTCTGCGAACTCCCCGACAGCGAGATCAGCATGTTCTGCGCGACGTTCTGCGCGGAGAGATTGAGCTGCTGCATGCGCGTACGGTCCATGTCGGCCAGCAAGGTCGGCTCGTCGTTGCGTTGCAGCACGTGCACGTCGACGGCGCCCGGGATTTGCCTGATCTTTTTCATCAGGCTGCTCGCAATGGTCATGTTACTCGCGAGATCGTTGCCGAGCACCTGCACGTCGATCGCGGCCGGCTGCCCGAAGTTGAGGATCTGCGTGATGATGTCCGACGGCTGGAAGAAGAACTCGACGCCCGGGAAGCGCTGCGGCAGCAGCGTGCGCAGCGTCTGTACGTAGTGCCCGGTCGCGCGGTGGCCGGGCTTCAGCGCGATCAGCAGCTCGCCGTCGAGCGTGCCGATCGTGCCCGCGTTGCTGTACGACAGGTTGATGCCGCTCACCGGCAGGCCGAGGTTGTCGACGATCGCGCCGAGCTCGTCGGGCGGCACGGTTTCGCGGATCACGCGCTCGACCTGGTCGGCGAGGCGCGCGGTTTCCTCGATCCGGTAGCCGGTCGGTGCGCGCATGTGCAGCCGGATGTTGCCGGAATCGGCGTTCGGGAAGAAATCGCGGCCGAGCATGAACACGAGGCCGGTCGACAGCACGCAGAAGCCGAGGAAGCACAGCGCGTAGAAGCGGCGGCGCACGAGCAGGATGCTGAGCAGCACGATGTACCACGCGCGCAGCCGCTCGAACGCATGGTTGAACGCGTGATGGATGCGGGCGAAGCGCGACGCCGAATGGTCGGCACCGGTGTGCGCCTGCTGCGGGCGGAACAGCAGCATCGCGAGCGTCGGCACCAGCGTGCGCGACAGCACGTACGACGCGAGCATCGCGAACACCACGGCTTCCGCGAGCGGCACGAACAGGAAGCGCGCGACGCCCGTCAGGAAGAACATCGGCACGAACACGATGCAGATGCACAGCGTCGACACGAGCGCGGGCACCGCGATCTCGCCCGCGCCTTCGAGGATCGCGTCGTGCAGGTTCGTACCGAGATGGAGGTGCCGCTCGATGTTCTCGATCGTGACGGTCGCGTCGTCGACGAGAATGCCGACCGCGAGCGCGAGCCCGCCGAGCGTCATGATGTTGATGGTCTCGCCGAGCGCGGACAGCGCGATCAGCGACGTGAAGATCGACAGCGGAATCGAGATCGCGATGATCAGCGTGCTGCGCCAGTTGCCGAGGAACAGCAGAATCATCATCGCGGTCAGCACGGCGGCGATCAGCGCCTCGTGGATCACGCCCTGGACGGCCGCGTTAACGAACACCGACTGGTCGAACAGCGGTGTGATCGTGAGCCCCTCGGGCAGCGTCGGGATCACCTTCGGCAGCAGCGCCTTCAGGTCCGACACGACCTTGAGCGTCGACGCGTCGCCGCTTTTCAGGATCGAGATGAGCACGCCGCGCTGGCCGTTCTGGCGCACGACGTTGGTCTGCGGCGCGAAGCCGTCGCGGACCGACGCCACCTCGCGCAGGTAGGTCGTCGCGCCGTTGACGGTCTGGACCGGCAGGTCGTTGATGTCGGCGACGGTATCGGCGGACGCGTTCGTGTCGATCCGGTATTCGGTCTGGCCCATCTTCGCGGTGCCGGTCGGCAGCACGAGATTCTGCGCGTTGACCGCGTTGACGATGTCGGCCGGCGTGAGGCCCTTCGCGAGCAACGCCTGCGGATCGAGGTCGATCGCGACCACGCGGGGGCGCCCGCCGTACGGGAACGGGATCTGCGCGCCCGGCACGGTGATCAGTTGCGGGCGCAGGAAGTTGAGCGCGATGTCGGCAAGCGACTGTTCGCTGAGCGTCTTGCTCGACAGCCCGAGCTGGATCACCGGAATGCTCGACGCGGAATAGGTGATCACGAGCGGCGGCGTCGCGCCCTGCGGCATCTGCCGCACGATCGCCTGCGCGGACGAGACCGTCTGCGCGATCGCCGTCTGCACGTTCGCGCCCGGTTGCAGGAACACCTTCACGACCGCGATGCCGGGCAGCGACGTCGATTCGACGTGCTGGATGTTGTTGACGGTCGTCGTCAGCACCCGTTCATGCACGGACGTGATGCGGTTCGTCATCTCCGTCGCGGAGAAGCCGTTGTAATTCCAGATCACGCTGATCACCGGGATGTTGATCGCGGGCAGCACGTCGACCGGTGTGCGCATCAGCGCAAGCGGGGTGGCCAGCACGATCATGATGGCCATCACGATGAACGTGTAGGGGCGCCTGAGCGCGAGATTGACGATCCACATGGAGGCGGCGGGGCAGGCGGTGATCGGGCGGCGGTGAAGGGAACCCGAATGATAGGCGTCGGCCCGGCACGGGTTACTGTCGTGAAACTGGCGGAATCGTCAGGTTGAGGCGCGCGGGCCGTCGGCCGATTCCGCAGACGGAATGCGCTGCCGCGATCGCGACGGTTTCGCGCATCGGGCGGCGCTCAAAGCTGCTCCATGCCGAAGCGGGCGAGCGCATCGAGATCGACGACGTCGATCTGGTTGTACGCGAGCCGCAACGCGCCGAGCTTCTCGAGTTGCTGCAGCGCCTGGTTGATCCGCTGACGCGACACGCCGACGAGCATCCCGAGTTCCTCCTGCGAGATCGACAACGACGGGCCGGTATCCGGGTACAGCGCGGGGTTGAAGAGCTGCGCGAGCGCCTGCGCGACGCGCGCGTCGACGTCGAGCAGCCGGCTGTTCTGGATCGACGCGATGAATTCGCCCATCCGGTTGTTCAACTGATGAATCACGAACCGCGTGAACGGCAGGCTCGTGTCGAGCAGCGCATGGAACGTGTCGACCGGCACGAACAGCACGGTCGAGCGCTGGATCGCGACGACCTCGTACTTGCGCAGCTCCCGCTTGATCACGCTGCCTTCGCCGAACCAGCCGCCCGACGGCACGCCGGAGAACGTGCAGCCGCGCCCCGACACGTTGAAGATCGCGAGCTTCAGCAGCCCCTGATGGACACCGATCCAGTATGCGGAAGGCGCGAGCCGGTGCGCGATCACGTCGCCGGCTTCGCACTGTTCGACGTGCGACTGGGCCAGCACGAGCGCCTGGTGCTCGGGCGCCAGCGTGCGGAACCACGCGCACTGGCCGAACAGTGTCGCCAGCGGCGGCAGCGGGCCCGGTGCGGGAGGCGGGTCGGCCGGGGCGGCGGCCGCGTCGGGATGGTCGTGCATGGGTGCGGGTTTGCGAGGATAGGGATAACGCGCAGCGCTCGAGCGGCACTCTGTCGTTTCGATGACAGACGGCTCACAATAGCGCCCGTTAGGCTGTCGGCAATTGAACCACATCAAAACGATCCGGGGTGCGTGCGCTCCGGTCGACAGAACACGGGAGACAGGATCATGACGCAGATGTTCGAGGCCGGGCTCGGCCGCCGCGATGCCAATTACGTGCCGCTCACGCCGATCGATTTCCTGATCCGGGCGGCGGAAGTCTACGGCGAGCGCCTCGCGATCGTGCACGGCGACGTGCGGCGCACGTGGGGCGAGACCTGCACGCGCGCGAAGCAGCTGGCGAGCGCGCTCGCGCAGGCCGGCGTCGGGCGCGGCGACACGGTCGCGGCGCTGCTGCCGAACATCCCGGCGATGGTCGAGGCGCACTTCGGCGTGCCGATGGCCGGCGCCGTGCTGAACACGATCAACACGCGGCTCGACGTGTCGTCGGTGCTGTTCATGCTGCGTCACGGCGAGGCGAAGGTGCTGATCGTCGACACCGAATACGCGGAGGTCGCGCAGCGCGCGGCGCTCGAGGTGCCGGGCCTGAAGATCGTCAGCGTGGCCGACGCGCTGCCGGCCGACCCCGACCGTTTCGCGGGCGCGACCGACTACGAGACGTTCGTCGCCGGCGGCGACCCCGACTACGCGTGGACGCCGCCCGCCGACGAATGGGAGGCGATCGCGCTGAACTACACGTCGGGGACGACCGGCGACCCGAAGGGCGTCGTCTACCACCATCGCGGCGCGTACCTCGCGGCGATCAGCAACATCCTCGAATGGGACATGCCGAAGCACGCGGTGTATCTGTGGACGCTGCCGATGTTCCACTGCAACGGCTGGTGTTTCCCGTGGGCCGTCGCGGCGCGCGCGGGCGTGAACGTGTGCCTGCGCAAGTTCGATGCGAAGACCGTGTTGGACCTGATTCGCCGCGAGCGCATCACGCACTACTGCGGCGCGCCGATCGTGCAGAGCGCGATCGCGAACGCGCCGGCCGAGTTCCGCGCGGGGATCGACCATACGGTGCACGCGATGGTCGCGGGCGCGGCGCCCGCGCCGGCCGTGATCGCGAAGATGAAGGAGATCGGCTTCGACCTGCTGCACGTGTACGGGCTGACCGAGGTCTACGGCCCGGCGACCGTCTGCGCGAAGCAATCGCACTGGGACGCAGTGTCCGACGAGGAGCGCGCGCGGCTGAATGCGCGCCAGGGCGTGCGCTACCACCTCGAAGCGGGCGCGACGGTGCTCGACCCGGACACGATGACGCCGGTGCCGGCCGACGGCGAGACGCTCGGCGAGATCATGTTCCGCGGCAACATCTGCATGAAGGGCTACCTGAAGAACCCGAAGGCGACCGACGAGGCGTTCCACGGCGGCTGGTTCCATACCGGCGATCTCGCGGTGCTGATGCCGGACGGCTATATCCGGATCAAGGATCGCAAGAAGGACATCATCATCTCGGGCGGCGAGAACATCTCGAGCATCGAGGTCGAGGACGCGCTGTACCGGCATCCGGCGGTGGCCGTGGCGGCCGTCGTCGCGATGCCCGACCCGAAGTGGGGCGAGGTGCCGTGCGCGTTCGTCGAACTGCGCGAAGGCGCGAGCGCGACCGAGGCGGAGATCGTCGCGCACTGCCGGCAACTGCTCGCGGGCTTCAAGGTGCCGAAGGCCGTGCGCTTCGGTGAGCTGCCGAAGACGTCGACCGGCAAGATCCAGAAGTTCCAGTTGCGCCACGCGGTCGGCTCGGACAAGGCGATCGACCTGGCCGGCGACAAGAAGTAGTCGAGGCCCGGCCGCGGCCGATCGCCCGCCGTCGGTCACGCGTCGCGTTCGAGCCGGAACACGCTGACCGCGTCCGACAGTTGCGCGGCCTGGTCGCGCAGCGCGACGGCCGCGCGCTCGGCATCCGAGATCAGCCGCGCATTCTGCTGCGTCGCGTCGCCGATCTGCGTGACGGCCAGGTTCACCTGCTCGATGCCGGTCGATTGCTCGCGCGACGCGGCGCTGATCTCGCCGATCAGCGTGCGCACCTGGTCAACCCGCGCGACGATGTCGCGCATCGTGCCGCGCGCGGCGTCCGCGATCCGGTAACCCTGTTCGACGGTCGTCGACGATTCGGTGCTCAGTGCGTCGATTTCCTTGACCGCGGCCGCGCTGCGTTGCGCGAGCGCGCGCACCTCGGCCGCGACCACCGCGAAGCCCTTGCCGTGTTCGCCCGCGCGGGCGGCTTCGACGGCCGCGTTCAGCGCGAGGATGTTGGTCTGGAACGCGATGCCTTCGATCGCGCCGGTGATCTCGGCGATCCGGCGCGTCGCGCGGCCGATGTCGTCCATCGTCGCGACCACGCGCTGCACCGCGGCGTCGCCGTTCGTCGCGGCGGCCGACGCGTCCGCGACCAGCGCGTTGGCTTGCGCCGCGTGCTCGGCACTCTGCTGCACGGCGGCGGTGATCTGCTCCATGCTGGCGGCCGTCTGTTCGACGCTGCTGGCCTGCGTCGCGATCCGCGCGGCGATGTCGCCGCTGCCGGCCGCGATGCCGACCGTGCCGTGCGCGATGTCGGCGGCGCTGTTGCGCACTTGCGCGACGATCCGCGCGAGGCCGTCGCCGATCCCGTCGACCGCCTGCACGAGCCGGCCGATCTCGTCGTTGCCCGTGCCGCCGGGCGCGCCGCCCGCGCCGTCGCGGATGCGCACGCTGAGGTTGCCCGCCGCATAGCGTTCGGACGCGCGCGCGGCGGCTTCCAGCGGCCGGCTCACCACGCGTCGCACGACGATGACGAACAGCGTCGCGAACGCCGCGACGAGCACGGCGCCGATGATCAGGAAGCGGTTGCGGGTGGCGCGCATGGTGGCAAGCAGCTCGTCGTCGAGCGCAACGCCGCCGACGAGCCATTGCCACTGCGGAATCGTCGTGAACGACACGAATTTCGCGCTCGGCCCGCCGTCGTGCGCGGCGGGATCGGTCGACGTGTACGCGAGCCGGCCTTCGCCGGCCGCCAGCATCTGCGCGTAGGGCGCACGCGTGTCGTCGGCGCGCTGGCCGGCCGCATCGGGATGCACGACGAAGGTGCCGCGCGACGGACCTTGCGATGCATCGAGCACGAAGTAGTAGCCGTTGTCGCCGATCTTCAGTGCGCGGATGCCGTCTTCGACGAGCTTGAGCTCGGCGCCGATGTCGAGGCCGACGAACAGCGCGCCGATCACGCGGCCGCCCGCATCGGTCACCGGTTTGTACTGCGTGATGTACGGCCGGCCGAACAGCTTCGCGAGGCCCGTGTAGCTGCGCCCGGCGACGAGCGGCGCATACGCGGGGCCGGCGCGGTCGAGCTTCGTGCCGACGGCGCGCGCGCCGTCCTGCTTCTTCAGCGACGTCGTGATGCGCACGAAATCGTCGCCGTCGCGCGCGAAGATCGTCGCGATCGCGCCGCTTTTCTTCAGGAACTGGTCGGGAATCGAGTAATCGAGGTCGAGCGGCTGGCCGCCCGCGAGGAGGGTCGGCGCGGCCACGCCGCCGATGTCGACGGTGCGCGCCGGGTCGAGCGTGAAATCGGCCGGCAGGAAACTCGCGAACAGCGACATCGAGCGGTTGGCTTCGGCGCTCAACGCCTGGTCGAACAGGTCGACCATCGCGCGGATCGACTGCTCCTTGTCGGCGATCCGCTGATGCGCTTCATCGGCGAGCTGCTGGCCGGCGAAATGGGCGAGCGTCCACGCAAACACGGTAAACAGCAAGGCGACGAGCGCGCACGCGAGCGCGGCCAGACGCGCGCCGACGCTCACCCGGCCCAATTGGGTCATTCTCATGAGACATCCTGAGTGGGAGTGAGAGGAGGCGGAACGCACGCGTCACCGCTCGTGGTCCCGTTAATACGGCAACTTTCGCGAAATCTTTAGCGGATGTCGCGGATCACGGGCCCGCAGGCGGGCGAAGGGGAAGCGGAGGTCAGTGCGTGACGAGCCACGCGACGGCCAGATAGCGGCCGACTTTCGCGATCGTCACGATGACGAGAAAGGTCGGCAGCGGCTCGCGCAGCACGCCGGCGATCATCGTCAGCGGATCGCCGATCACCGGCGCCCAGCTCAGCAGCAGCGACCAGCGGCCGTAGCGCGCATACCAGCGCTCGGCGCGCGCGAGCGCGGACGGTTTGACCGGAAACCAGTGGCGCTCGCGAAAATGCTCGATGCCGCGGCCGAGCGCCCAGTTGATCGCCGAGCCGGCGACGTTGCCGACGCTCGCGACCAGCACCAGCGCCCACGCGGGTTCGCGCCCGGCGAGCAGCAGGCCGGCGAGCACGGCTTCGGACTGGAGCGGAAACAGGGTCGCGGCGACCATCGACACGGCGAACAGGCCGCCGTAAGTGAGCAATTCGGACATCGCGCGATTGTACCGGCCATGCGGCGGCCGGCTCCGGTCACGCGGTCATCGGCTCACGATCTCATGCGGCATCCGTCGTGCCGAACAGCAGGTGCGAGATCACCGACTTGTCGACCGGTTCGTCGTTGAGCGTGCTGGCGAGCAGTTCGCCCGCGAGCTGCTGCGGCGAGAACACCATGTCGGGCTTCAACAGCCGCAGCCGTTCGAGGTTGCGCTGCTGGTTCACGAGCGCGACCGTGCGCACCGACGGTGCGATCTCGCGAATCGCGAGGATGATGAATGCGTTTTCGGCGTCGTCCGAACGCAGCGCGAGCACCGCGCGGGCGGTCGCCGCGCCGGCGCTCTCCAGCACCGCATGGTCGGTCGCATCGCCGACGATCAGGTCGGTCGCGGCCGGATAGTTGTGCTCGACGCCGGCCGGCACGACGACGGTCACCGCGTAGCCGCGCTTGCGCAGCCCGTCGTGCACCGCATGCGCGACGGGCGTCGCGCCGACGATCAGGAAATGATGCTTGCGGATCACGTTCGAAATGCCTCCCTTGACGATCCGTTTCAGATTGCCGCCGATCACCGGGCCGACGACCGCGCTGATCGACGTCGCGAACACCGTGATGCCGAGCACGATCACCGACGCGGTGAACAGGCGTGCGGTCGGCGCGTGCGGGACGATGTCGCCGTAGCCGACGGTCGACATCGATACGATGGAGAAATAGACGGCGGTGGCGAGATCGTGGACGGGCGGCGTGAATTCGTCGCCGAGATAGAGCACGCCGAAGGTCGCGTAGATCAGCAGCGACACGATGCTCAGCAACGCGAACAGGCTGCTGGCGGCGATGCTCGCGCGGTCGAAGTGCCGCCAGTAGTACAGCAGCGCGACGACCAGCACGGCCGTATAGACGAACACCGCGTGGCTGCGATAGCCGCCGAGCACGCTGATGGCGGCCGCCGCGACCAGCAGCAGGATCGACAGCACCCACGCGACGCGGGCGCGCAGCACGATGCCGATGGCCATCGTCGCGAGGCCGGCCGCGACGACGACCTGCGGCAGCACGACGAGCCCCATGTTGTCGACGAGGTTCAGCGCATCGGCGAGCCAGGCGCGATGCAGGCCGAGCCGCGCGTGTTCGACGACGGGGCGCAGCACCATGAGTGCATCGAGCGCGAGCAGGAGGGCGAGATACCAGTGCAGGCCGATCGGCGCGAACAGGCGCCGCAGGCGGGTAGTGACGTGCTTCATTCAGTCGCCCGGCAGGGCATGTCCAACGAACCAGCCGCTACCCTAAAGCATTCGGCGTTCGGCTGCTTTTTCGCGGGGCCCGATGGTTGCCGCCACGGAGCCGGCACGCCGGCCGTTCAGTTCCAGCCGACCATGATCGCGCCCATCCCGACGAGCAGCCCGCCTGTCACGCGGTTCATGGCCCGCATCCGCGCCGGCCGCTGCAGCGCGCGGCTCAGCCGGTGCGAGAACAGCGCCATCGACGCGACGCCGCCCGCGAACAGCAGCGCGAACGTCGCGGCGAGCAGCAGGTATTGAAGGTTCAGGCTCCAGTCGGCAGTCGGGCTGATGAACTGCGGAAAGAACGACGGAAAGAACAGCAGCGTCTTCGGATTCAGCCCGGAAGTCGCGACGCCGCGCCAGAACAGCGCGCGTCCGGAGTCGGCGTCCGGCGCGGCGATCGCCGTTCCCGCGTCGACGTCGGCCGGTGCCGCGGCTGCGCCGGCCGGCGCGCGGCTCAGCCATTGCTTGCCGCCGAGCCAGACGAGATACGCGGCGCCGGCCCAGCGCAGCACGGTCAGCGCGTGTTCGTCGAGGTGGACCAGCGAATTGAGGCACAGCGCGGTCAGCGCGAGTTGCAGCAGCACGGCGAGCGTGCCGCCCCAGACGCACGGCAGCGCGCGGCGCCAGCCGGTGCGCAGCGCCTGGTTCATCGTGAGCAGGTTGACGGGGCCGGGCGCGTAGATGAGGACGACGGAAGCGGCGAGGAACGACAGATAAAGCTTGAACGACATGACGGACGGGCAGGAACGGGGAAGCAGGCACCGGCCCCGCACGCGGTCGGATAGGCGTGCGGGCGGCGGGGAATCGCATGCCTGCCGGCCGGCACCGCAACTCGTGATTGCGGCCGTGCGTCCCGCTGCGAGGGGTTGTCGCGGGGAGCGTGCCGGGCAGCAGGCATGGAGAAAATGTATCAAGCGGCCCGGTTAAAAGGCTTCCTGTTTTCCAGCAAAACGCGCCTGAAACCGGAATCCCGTTCAGATAGAATGCCGATTTTCAGTAGAAGATTCTTCTCATCATGGCTACCCGCGAACGCACGCCGAAAACGCTCGACAATCAGGACCGCAAGATCCTGGGGGCATTGCAGAAAAATGCGCGCCTGTCGAACGCCGAACTGGCCGAACAGATCGGCATGTCGACCACCGCCTGCTGGAACCGCACGCGGCAACTCGAACTCGACGGCTACATCGACGGCTATGTCGCGCTGGTCAACCAGCGCAAGCTCGGCTACGCGGACATCGTGATCCTCGAAGTCACGCTCGATCGCCATGAAGACGACGCGCTGGCGCGCTTCGGCGCCGAACTGGCGGCGCTGCCGGAGGTGCTCGAGGCGTATCTGGTGTCGGGCGAGTACGACTACTGGATCAAGGTCGCGGTGGACGGCACGGCCGGCTACGAGCGCTTCCTGCGCGAAAAGCTGTACCGGATTTCGAGCATCCGCCACAGCCGCTCGATGTTCGCGCTGCGGTGCATGAAGGACGTGCCTTCGATTCAGGTGTGAGGGAGCGGAGATCGGCGCACGGCCGTCGCTGCAGCGACGGCCGTGCGATCGGACGCAGGCGCGGAGGAAAGCCGGCGAACGGTTGACAGGAAGGGCGTGCCGGGAAGACGGCCCGTGAGGCACAAAAACGGATCAGTCTTCCGCCCGGCATGGCTCGGCGCAAGCGCGCGCAAGTCGAGAAGAATGGCATCCCGTCCGGGCCGCAACCGGCTGACGACGGTCCGCGCCGACACGAATCGGCGCCGGTCTCGGCCTGAAACACGGCCTCGAGACGACCTTGAAACGCTGCCGATGCGGTGCGCGTATCCGGCCGGGAAGGACGAATCCCGGCCTCTTTCTGCATGCCCGGCGCGCCCGTCGGGTACGCCGCGCGACCGCCGCGGTCGGCGTGCGTCAGCGCAAACGCGTCAGCCGGCCGGCCGTTCGCTCAGCGCGGCAGACGCGCGTGTGCTTCAGCGATGACTTCGCAGTTCTCGAGGTGGAGCGCCCAGGCCTCTGCCAGCAGCTCGCCAACACGTGCGAGCCAGCCAGTGGATTGGGTGGAACGATCGGAGACATTAGACGTTTGCATGACGAAGCCCCATATAGGTGGCGAGTTAGGGATAACCCTAATCATAGCGAAGCAGCACCGTCTTGTGAAATGCGATTTCGTTATATGAGAATTACTGACAATTTGTGTTGCTGCTGCGCAACATGAATGTCGGCCACCCGGGCATGCCGGGCAGGCGTGACGAGGCCGTGCCGGCACGGCCTTGCGTGGAGAAACAACGAAGTCGGGCGTAGGAAAAAAAGTGCGCTTACAGGCCGATCCACCCGAAGCGCCACGACAGCCGCCGCGTCGCGGCCCGCAGCGCTTGCGCCAGCGCGCTGTCCGGCCCGCGCGGGAAGCCGCGCGACGAGCCGATGATCGCGATCACGAGCCGGATGCTGCCGGTGTGATCGAACACGGGCGCGGCGATCGTCCCGATGCCGGGCACCGGCGCGTCGAACGCGAAATCGAGTTCGTCCGCGCGGATCGCGGCGAGCCGGGCGCGGAAGGCCGCGTCGTCCGGCGCGGCGTGCGCGCCGGCGAGGCGCACCGGTTCGTTGGCGAGCAGGTCGGCCAGCACGTCGTCGGACATGCCGGACGCGAAAATCCGGCCGATCGCCGTATTGACGAGCGACATCACGGTGCCGACCTGCAGGCTCACGTGCTGCGGCCGCGCCGATTCTTCGAGCCGGATCACGGTCGGCCCGAGCGGCCCGAGCGTCGCGGCGGCCACGCTCATGTCGGTCGCGCCGGCGAGCGCGACGATCTCGGCTTCCGCATCGCGGGTCGGCGACACGCGCTGCATCGCGATCAGGCCGAGCGCCTGCGCGAGCGGGCCGCCGTCGAAGCAGCCGGCGTCGCCGCGGCTCAGCAGGCCGATCTTCTGCAGGCTGACCAGATGGGGAAACGCCTTCGCGGCCGGCATGCCGGCCGCCGTCGCGAGATCGCGCAACGGCAGCGCGCGGCCCGCCGACACCAGCGCGAGCAGCAGCTCGCCGGTGCTGTCGAGCGCATTGATCCCGCGCTGCGCTTTTGCGTCGTCGGCCAGCGCGGGCGGTACGCGCGCGGCGGCCGGCGCGATGCTCGATCACGATGCGGCGACGTTCGTGTTCGGCCAGTCGCAGCAACAGCCGCAACCGGCCGAGCCGCTCGATCCGGACCGCAAGCACGGCACGGTCGGCGCGGTCGCGTGCGACCTGAACGGCCACATCGCGGCGGCGACGTCGACGGGCGGCATCACGAACAAGCAGCCGGGGCGCGTCGGCGATTCGCCGATCATCGGCGCCGGCTGCTACGCGGACGACGCGACCTGCGCGGTCTCGTCGACGGGCACCGGCGAGATGTTCATGCGGCTCGCGACGGCCTACGACGTCGCCGCGCAGATCGCGTATCGCGGCGCGTCGCTCGCCGACGCCGCGCACGACGTCGTGATGAACAAGCTGCCGCGTCTCGCGGGCCGCGGCGGGATCATCGCGGTCGACGCACAGGGCAACGTCGCGATGCCGTTCAACACCGAAGGGATGTACCGCGGCTACGCGCGCGTCGGTGAAGCGCCGGTCGTCGGCATCTACCGCGACGACGCGGCCTGATTCCGGATCGCACGAGGAGACACGCATGACTTCGAGCCGTAACCCGTCGCCGCTGGCGCTGCCCGAGCAGCGCGTGGTGGCCGTCGACGACCTGTCGGTCACGTTCCGCCGCGAAGGCGCGACGTTCGACGCGGTGCGCAACGTGTCGTTTCACGTCGATCGCGGCGAGACGCTCGCGATCGTCGGCGAATCGGGCTCGGGCAAGTCGGTCACGTCGCTCGCGCTGATGCGCCTCGTCGAGCACGGCGGCGGCGAGATCACGAGCGGACGGATCGCGTTCCGGCGCCGTGGCGGCGCGCTGGTCGATCTCGCGCAGGCGAGTGCCGCGACGATGCGCGGCATCCGCGGCGCGGACATCGCGATGATCTTCCAGGAGCCGATGACGTCGCTGAACCCGGTGTTCACCGTCGGCGACCAGATCAGCGAGGCGATCGCGCTGCACCAGTCGAAGGGCACGGCCGAAGCGCGCGCGGAAGCGCTGCGGCTGCTCGATCTGGTGCGCATCCCGGAAGCGCGCCGCGTGTTCGCGCGCTATCCGCACCAGTTGTCGGGCGGGATGCGGCAGCGCGTGATGATCGCGATGGCGCTGTCGTGCCGGCCCGCGCTGCTGATCGCCGACGAGCCGACGACCGCGCTCGACGTGACGATCCAGGCGCAGATCCTGCAACTGGTGCGCGGGCTGCAGGACGAAATGAACATGGGCGTGATCTTCATCACGCACGACATGGGCGTGGTGGCCGAAGTCGCCGACCGCGTGCTCGTGATGTACCGCGGCGAGAAGGTCGAGGAGGGCGAGTCGGACCGCATCTTCGCGACGCCCGCGCATCGCTACACGCGCGCGCTGCTCGCGGCCGTGCCGCGGCTCGGCTCGATGGAGGGCACCGACGCCCCCGAGAAATTCCCGCTGCTGAAGGTGGACGGCACCAGCGCGACGGCGCCGGCCCCGACCACGGCGTCCGCCGCGAACGACACGCAGCCGCCCGTCGATCATGCCGCGCCGCCGATCCTGCGCGTGCGCGATCTCGTCACGCGCTTTCCGGTGAAGAGCGGCGTGTTCGGCCGCGTGTCGCAATACGTGCATGCGGTCGAGCGCGTGAGCTTCGAGTTGCGCGCGGGCGAGACGCTCGCGCTCGTCGGCGAATCGGGCTGCGGCAAGTCGACCACCGGTCGTTCGCTGTTGCGCCTCGTCGAATCGCAAAGCGGCTCGATCGAATTCGACGGCCGCGACATCAGCGCGCTGAAGGGCCCGGACCTGCAGGCGCTGCGCCGCAACATCCAGTTCATCTTCCAGGACCCGTTCGCCTCGCTGAACCCGCGCCTGACCGTCGGCTTCTCGATCATGGAGCCGCTGCTCGTGCACGGCGTCGCGAGCGGCGCCGAGGCGCAGGCGCGCGTCGACTGGCTGCTCGACAAGGTCGGCCTGCCGCCGGAAGCCGCGCGCCGCTATCCGCACGAATTCTCGGGCGGCCAGCGCCAGCGGATCGCGATCGCGCGTGCGCTCGCGCTGAACCCGAAGGTCGTGATCGCCGACGAGTCGGTGTCGGCGCTCGACGTGTCGGTGCAGGCGCAGATCGTCAACCTGATGCTCGACCTGCAGCGCGAGCTCGGCGTCGCGTACCTGTTCATCTCGCACGACATGGCGGTGGTCGAGCGCGTCAGCCATCGCGTCGCGGTGATGTATCTGGGCCAGATCGTCGAGATCGGCCCGCGTCGCGCGGTGTTCGAGGCGCCGCAGCATCCGTACACGAAGAAGCTGATGAGCGCGGTGCCGGTCGCCGATCCCGCGCGCCGGCATGCGCCGCGCCAGCTCGCGGCGGACGAGATTCCGAGCCCGATCCGCGCGGTCGGCGACGAGCCGGTCGTCGCGCCGCTCGTCGCGGTCGGTCCCGATCATTACGTCGCGACGCATCGCGTCGGCGGCGCGTATTGAGTGGTGGAGTCGTGCGCCGCGATGACGGCGCGCGAGTCAGCAGGCAGTCGAAACCGAAACGCCCGTGAGGCGTCACCGATTCACCGATAGGAGCCCAGCAAAATGACCCAGCAGCATCCGTTTCCGATGTTTCGTCCGCGCGCCTGCTTCGTCGCGCTCGCCGGCGCGTTCGCGCTGTCGGCCGCGCTGCCCGCGTTCGCGCAGCAGACCGCGGTGATGGCGGTGGATTCGACCTTCACGACGATGGACCCGTACGACGCGAACGACACCGTGTCGCAGGCCGTCGTCAAGTCGTTCTACCAGGGGCTGTTCGGCTTCGACAAGGACATGAAGCTCGTCAACGTGCTCGCGACCGGCTACGAGGCCAGCCCCGACGCGAAGACGTACACGATCAAGCTGCGCCCGGGCGTGAAGTTCCACGACGGCACCGATTTCAACGCGGCGGCCGTGAAGGCCAACTTCGACCGCGTGACCGATCCCGCGAACCACCTGAAGCGCTACAACATGTTCCGCGTGATCGAGAAGACCGAGGTCGTCGATCCGACCACGGTGAAGGTCACGTTGCGCGAGCCGTTCTCGGCGTTCATCAACACGCTCGCGCACCCGTCGGCCGTGATGATCTCGCCGGCCGCGCTGAAGAAGTGGGGCCGCGACATCGCGCTGCATCCGGTCGGCACCGGGCCGTTCGAGTTCGTCGAATGGAAGCAGACCGACGACCTGAAGGTGAAGAAGTTCGCCGGCTACTGGAAGAAGGGCTATCCGAAGATCGACGCGATCGACTGGAAGCCGGTGGTCGACAACAACACGCGCGCGGCGCTGATGAAGACGGGCGAAGCCGATTTCGCGTTTCGCATTCCGTTCGAGCAGGCGGCCGACCTGAAGGGCAACGCGAAGGTCGACGTCGTCGAGCGGCCGTCGATCGTGCAGCGCTACGTCTCGCTGAACATGCTGCAGAAGCCGTTCGACAACCCGAAGGTGCGCCAGGCGCTGAACTACGCGGTGAACAAGGAAGCGCTCGCGAAGGTCGCGTTCTCCGGCTTCGCGACGCCATCGACCGGCGTGGTGCCGCAGGGCGTCGATTACGCGACGAAGCTCGGCCCCTGGCCGTACGATCCGGCGAAGGCGCGTGCGCTGCTGAAGGAAGCCGGCTATCCGAACGGTTTCGAGACGACGCTGTGGTCCGCCTATAACAACTCGACGTCGCAGAAGGCGATCCAGTTCGTGCAGCAGCAGCTCGCGCAGGTCGGCGTGAAGGTGCAGGTGCAGGCGCTGGAAGCCGGCGAGCGCGTCGCGAAGGTCGAGAGCGCTCCGGATCCGGCGAAGGCGCCGGTGCGGATGTACTACATCGGCTGGTCGTCGTCGACGGGCGAGGCGAACTGGGCGATCACGCCGCTGCTGGCCGGCGCGTCGGCGCCGCCGAAGCTCGTCAACACCGCGTACTACAAGAACGACACGGTCGACGGCGACCTGACGAAGGCGCTCGAGACGGTCGACCGCACGAAGAAAGCCGAGCTCTACGCCGACGCGCAGAAGCAGATCTGGGCCGATGCGCCGTGGATATTCCTCGTGCAGGAGAAGATCGTGTATGCGCGCAGCAAGCGGTTGCAGGGCGCGTACGTGATGCCGGACGGCTCGTTCAACTTCGACGAGATCTCGCTGAAATGACGGCGGTTTGCCCGCCACGCAGTGCCGGCGGCGCGAGCCGCCGGTGCGCTGATTCGATCGGTGTCCCATGCTGAATTTCCTCGTCAAACGCCTGTTCGGCCTGCTGCCCACGCTCGCGATCGTCGCGGTGCTGGTGTTCCTGTTCGTGCACCTGCTGCCGGGCGACCCGGCGCGGCTCGCGGCCGGCCCCGAAGCCGACGACGCGACGGTCGCGCTGGTGCGCGCCGATCTCGGGCTCGACCGGCCGCTGCCCGCGCAGTTCGCGAATTTCTTCACGAAGATCGCGCACGGCGATTTCGGCATGTCGACGCGCAGCAAGCGGCCGGTCTCGACCGAGATCGGCGAACGCTTCATGCCGACGCTGATGCTGACGCTCGTCAGCATGGTGTGGTCGACGCTGCTCGGCATGGCGATCGGGATCGCGTCGGCGGTCTGGCGCAATCGCTGGCCCGATCGCCTCGGGATGACGATCGCGGTGTCGGGCATCTCGTTTCCCGCGTTCGCGCTCGGCATGCTGCTGATGGAAGTGTTCTCGGTGAAGCTCGGCTGGCTGCCGGTCGTGCCGGACGGCTCGTGGAAGAGCTACGTGCTGCCGTCGCTGACGCTCGGCGCGGCGGTCGCGGCCGTGATGGCGCGTTTCACGCGCGCATCGTTCGTCGAGGTGCTGAACGAGGACTTCGTGCGCACCGCACGCGCGAAGGGCGTGCACGAGCCGATGGTCGTGCTCAAGCACTGCCTGCGCAACGCGATGATCCCGGTCGTCACGATGATGGGGCTGCAGTTCGGCTTCCTGCTCGGCGGCTCGATCGTCGTCGAGGTCGTGTTCAACTGGCCGGGGCTCGGCCGTCTGCTCGTCGACGCGGTGACGATGCGCGACTACCCGGTGATCCAGGCGATCGTGCTGCTGTTCTCGCTGGAATTCATCCTGATCAACCTGACCGTCGACGTGCTGTACGCGGTCATCAACCCGACCATCCGGTTCAAGTGAGGCGCGCATGAACGCGACTGTCCAGACCGCGGCGCCGGCCGCACCGACCGCGATCCGCACGCCGTGGCGCGAATTCTGGCGCAAGTTCCGCAAGCAGACCGTCGCGCTCGTCGCGGGCGGCTTCGTGCTGGCGCTCGTCGTGCTGGCGTTCGTCGGCCCGCACATCGTGCCGTTCGATCCGGAGAACTATTTCGACTACGACGCGCTGAACGCGGGGCCGTCGGCCGTGCACTGGTTCGGCGTCGATTCGCTCGGCCGCGACATCTTCAGCCGGATCGTCGCGGGCACGCGCATCTCGCTCGCGGCCGGCTTCTTCTCGGTGGCGCTCGGCGCGGTGATCGGCACGTTCTTCGGGCTGCTCGCCGGCTACTACGAAGGCTGGTGGGACCGCATCACGATGCGCATCGCCGACGTGCTGTTCGCGTTCCCGGGCATCCTGCTCGCAATCGGCGTGGTCGCGATCCTCGGCAACGGGATGGTCAACGTGATCTGCGCGGTCGCGATCTTCAGCATCCCGGCGTTCGCGCGGCTCGTGCGCGGCAACACGCTGATGCTCAAGCACATGACCTACGTCGAGGCCGCGCGCAGCATCGGCGCGTCCGACTGGACGATCATCATGCGGCACATCCTGCCGGGCACCGTGTCGTCGGTCGTCGTCTACTTCACGATGCGGATCGGCACGTCGATCATCACCGCCGCGAGCCTGTCGTTCCTCGGGCTCGGCGCGCAGCCGCCGACGCCGGAGTGGGGCGCGATGCTCAACGAGGCGCGCGCGGACATGGTGACGGCGCCGCACATCGCGGTGTTCCCGAGCCTGGCGATCTTCCTGACCGTGCTCGCGTTCAACCTGCTCGGCGACGGGCTGCGCGACGCGCTCGACCCGAAGCTGGAGCGCCGTTGATGCGGGCTGCACCGATGTGGACGGCGACGCTGCCGGCCGGGCCGCGCGGCACGATCGCCGACGTGCCGGGGGTGACGGTCGGCCATTGCACGCTGGATGCCGGCAACGTGCAGACGGGCGTGACCGTCGTGAAGCCGCATCCGGGCGACGTGTACCGCAGCAAGGTGCCGGCGGGGGCCGCCGTGATCAACGGTTTCGGCAAGAGCGTCGGGCTCGTGCAGGTCGACGAACTCGGCACGCTCGACACGCCGATCGCGCTGACCAACACGTTCGGCGTCGGCGCGGTCGCCCAGGCGCAGATCCGCGCGGCGATCGCGGCGAATCCGCGGATCGGCCGCGACTGGTCGACCGTCAATCCGCTCGTGTTCGAGTGCAACGACGGTTACCTCAACGACATCCAGGCGTTCGCGGTCACCGCCGCGCATTACGACGACGCGTGCCGCGCGGCGTCGCGCGACGTCGCCCGCGGCGCGGTGGGCGCCGGGCGCGGGATGTCGTGCTTCGACCTGAAAGGCGGGATCGGTTCGGCGTCGCGCGTGGCCGTCGCGGCCGGCCGCCCCTATACGGTCGGCGCGCTCGTGCTCGCGAATTTCGGCCGGCTGCCGATGCTGACGCTCGGCGGCGTGCCGCTCGGGCGCATCGTCGCGCAACGGCGTGCGGCCGAAGCGGCGCACGCTGCGCCGCCCGAGCAGGGCTCGATCATCCTGCTGCTGGCCACCGATGCGCCGCTCGACGCGCGGCAGCTGTCGCGGCTCGCGCGTCGCGCGGGGGCGGGGCTGGCCCGTACGGGCTCCGTCTACGGGCATGGCAGCGGCGACATCGCGCTCGCGTTCTCGACCGCCTACACGATCGCGCACGATGCGTCGACGATCGCGCTGCCGGCCCTCGTCGCGGATGCGGCGCTCGATCCGCTGTTCATGGCCGCGGCCGAAAGCGTCGAACACGCGATCGCCGACGCCTTGCTGCAGGCGGTGACGGTCGCCGGGCGCGACGGCCACGTGCGGCAAGCGCTGCGCGACGCGGTGCCCGATCTCGACCGGCTGTTCAACGAAGACAACGAAGGACGTTCGACCCAGTCATGAAGATCCTGATCTCGACCGACATCGAGGGTGTCGCCGGCGTATTCGCCGTCGAGCAGACGCGCGCCGGCAATCCGGAATACGAACGCGCGCGCCGCTGGATGACCGCCGAGGCGAACGCGGCGATCGAAGGCGCGTTCGCGGGCGGTGCGCAGGCCGTCTGGGTCAACGATTCGCATGGCGGCTTTCGCAACCTGCTGCCCGACGGACTCGATGCGCGCGCACGCGTCGTGCTCGGCAAGCCGCGCCTGCTCGGGATGATGGCGGGCCTCGAACAGCAGCCCGATCTCGTGTTCATGATCGGCTATCACGCGAAATCGCAGACGCGTGGCGTGCTCGCGCACACGATCAACAGCTTTGCGTTCACACAGGTGTGGCTGAATGGCGTCGAGCTCGGCGAGGCCGGCCTGTACGGCGCGCTGGCGCGCGAATACGGCGCGCATGTCGCGCTCGCGACCGGCGACGACGTATTCGCCGACGAAACGCAGCCGCTGTTTCCGGACGCGCGTTTCGAGACGGTCAAGACGGCCGGCGGCGCGTCGAGCGGCGAGACGCTGACGCCCGCCGCCTCGTGTGCGCGGATCGCGACCGCCGCGCGCGAAACGGTCGCGCGGGCGCTGTCGGCCGGCGTGCGCGCCGGCGCGCATCGACCGGCGCCGGCGGCGTGCACGCTGCGCGTGCAGACGGCCGCGCTCGCCGACCTGTTCTGCGTGCTGCCGTCGCTCGAGCGCGTCGATGCGGTGACGCTGCGTTTCGACGGGCCGTCGGTCGAGCATGTGGTGCGCACGCTGAACAGCCTGTCGGCGATGTCGTTCATGCTGCGTTGACGCGTGCCGTGACGATGTGCGCCGGCGCGCGGCCGAGCGCGACGCGGTCGGGCGGGCCGTCGCGGCGAGCGGGAATGCTTCCATCGTCGCGGCCAGCGCGAGCGGGGTTGCGTTGACCGGACGTGGAGCGGATCGTGGATCATTCGAAGGCGACCGGCCTTTGATATCGGATCATTGATGATGGAATTCGAGCCGTGAGAAATACGCTGCTAGATCCCTACGAACACATTCCCCGGAGCGTGGTCGTGCTCGCCAACGACTTCGCGGCGGGCACGACGTTTCCGGATCACGCGCACGTGCGCGGGCAATTCGCGTTCGCGTCGCGCGGCACGATCAGCGTGTCGACGCCGCACGGGCGCTGGCTGGTGCCGCCGCAGCGCGCGTGCTGGGTGCCGGCCGGCGTGCGGCACGAAATGACGATGGCCGGGCCGGTCACGATGCTCAACGCGTTCGTGTCCATCGATGCCGCGCAGGCGGCCGGCCTGCCGGCCCAGTGCGGCGTATATGGCGTGTCGCCGCTGCTGCGGCAACTGCTCGACGATGCGGTCGACCTGCCGGCGATGTACGACGTCGACGGCCGCGCAGGCAAGCTGATGGATCTGCTGGTCGCGGAAATCGCGACGATGCCGCGCCTCTCGCTGCATGCGCCGCTGCCGGCCGACGCACGGCTGGCGAAGGTGTGCCGCCACCTGTTCGCGGCGCCGTCGATCGACGCCGATCTCGACCGGGTCGCGGCCGACGCGGGCGTGAGCCGCCGCACGTTCACGCGGCAGTTCCGCGCGCAGACGGGCGTGAGTTTCGCCGCATGGCGCCAGCAGGTGTGCATGCTCGCGGCGATTGCCCGCCTGACCGACGGGCAGCCGGTGACGCGCGTCGCGCTCGATCTTGGCTACGCGAGTGCGAGTGCGTTCACGTCGGCGTTTCGCCGCATCCTGGGCGATACGCCGAGCCGCTATCTGGAGATGCGTCGCTAGGCGCCGCGACCCGGCGCAGGCTCTGCTGGTACGCGGGCCGCCGCGCCAAAAAAATACGCGTCCGCCACCTTCGGCCAGACGCGTTTAAAGGCACTCTGTCTGAAAAAAATGCGCGGGCCGCCGGCTGGGCAGCGTCGCGCATGATGCCTGTCATTGTTGCTTCTTCCGATTCAATCCTGCCGGTGCTTTGCGGATAACGAAGCATACGCCGCATAACGCGCAAACGATATCGTGTCGGCCCCACGATTGATGTGCTGTCGCAGCATGTGTTTCGATCGCGCGTTCGATATCGGGGCGGAAAGCCGATGGGGCAATCATCCGCAGCCCCGTCGGTCACGATGCGGCGCACCATCGAATGATCGCGACGGCGCATCAAAAACGCCGTGTGGCGCGATGCCTGTCGGGATCGCGCCACACGGCGATGCGGTTGTACCCGGCGCACAGGGCCGGCAAGCGCCGGCGCGTGCGTCAAACGTCGAAGAACACGGTTTCTTCCGGCCCCTGCATGCGGATGTCGAAGCGGTAGACGACCGGGCGGCCCGGCTGCGCATCGCGTTTCGCGACGAGCGTCGCGCGGCGCTCGGCCGGCACCGCGTTGAGCACGGGGTCGACCGCGTTCGCGGCGGCTTCGTCGTCGAAGTACACGCGGGTGAACGCATGGGTGAGGATGCCGCGCATCATCACGGTCACGTTGATGTGCGGCGCCTCGTCGGCGGCGACGCGGCCCGGCTTCACCGTCTGGACAACGAAGCGCTGCTGCGGGTCGGTGCCCGTGCCGACCCGCGCGAAGCCCGTGAAGCCGGATGTCGCGATGTCGTCGCGCGACGCGGGGTAGCGGCCCGCGCCGTCCACCTGCGTGAATTCGAGCACCGCGTCACCGACCACGTTGTTGTCGCCGTCGAACACCTGCCCGACCAGCAGCACATGCTCGCCTTCGGCGTGCGCCGCGGCGATCGTCGGCGTGAACAGGCTTTTCAGGTCGTAGTCGTATTGCTGCGGGCACAGGCCGTACGCGAAGTACGGGCCGACCGTCTGCGAAGGGGTTTGCTTCAGCGTCGTCATGGTTCAGCGCTCCATCGGGGTGGCGTCGCGGCCGCGCAGCACGATGTCGAATTCGTAGCCGAGCGCATAGCCTTCTTCGGTGATGTCCATCGAGAAGCGCGAGATCAGCCGATCGCGCGCGGCTTCCGGCGTGCCCTGGAAGATCGGGTCGTACGCGAGCAGCGGATCGCCGGGGAAATACATCTGCGTGACGAGACGCGAGCCGAAGTAATCGCCGAACAGCGAGAAATGGATGTGATTCGGGCGCCACGCGTTCGGATGGTTGCCCCACGGATACGCGCCGGGCTTGATCGTCAGGAAGCGGTAGCGGCCTTCGTCGTCGGTCAGGCAACGGCCGGCGCCGAGGAAATTCGGGTCGAGCGGCGCGTCGTGCTGGTCGACCTTGTGCACGTAGCGGCCGGCCGCATTGGCCTGCCACACCTCGACGAGCGTGTTGCGCACAGGCTTGCCGCCTTCGTCGAGCACGCGGCCGGTGACGACCATCCGCTCGCCGAGCGGCTCGCCGTTCTTCACGGCGTTCTTCGTCAGATCGTGGTCGAGCGCGCCGAGATCTTCCGCGCCGTAGACGGGCGCGTACTGGTCGCGCAACTTCTCCTTCAGCGGGATCAGCGGGCGGGTCGGGCCGCGTTTCACGGACGAACGGTACTCGGGATGGACATAGGCCGGATGCGACGGCCAGTCGCGCGGCGTGAGGATCGTGGGGGAATCCATCGGGCGTCTCCTGATAGGTATTTCGCGAAGTGGATGGCCACGACTTTAGCCAATCCGGAAAGTTATGCAAAATGACCTTTTTTCGCGAATCGCATAACCATTCGTTATGTTCGTCCCGGCAATGAAAATTCCGCCGGACAGGAAGCCTGTCCGGCGGAAAAAACGATCGGGCTTCGCGTCGTCGGTGACGACCCCGTGCACGGCCCTCCAGCCAGCCCGTCGCTGTTTTTTCTTTTGTTCTCGTTGTTATCCGGTCTCCCCGAGCGTGCCCGTCGTCATGGCTGACGGGCGTCGAACACGATCCCGTCGAATTCGAGCGCCAGCGTGCCGCTGCGCAGCAGGGCCGACGGTGTCGCCGCGTGGCCGGCGCCGAGCACCTCGGCCACGTACTGCGCGCAGAAACCGCGCCGCGCGCGCAGGTTGAAGCGACTGCCGAGCAGCGCATCGATTCGCCGTTCGGCCAGCGCGTGGACGTGGCGTTGCGCGTCGGCCGATGCCGCCGCGACGCGGCGCGCCAGGGCGATGCGTCCGCCGCCGGTCCGGGCGACGAAACGCGACAGCGGCGTGAGCGTCGTCCATCCGAACGCCGTCGACTCCGCGATCGCCGGTTCGTCGCCCGACGTATCGACGACGATGCCGAAGCGGTTGGCCCACGCGCCGGCCACGCCCGTCGCGGCATCCGGTGCACCGGCTCGCTCGCGGATGAACACGAGATCGCCGACGTGGGCGCCGGCCGCCAGCGTGCGTACGGTGGCGAGCGGCATCGTGCGATCGGTGGCGCGTGCACCGCGCGGGGCGGCGTGGTGCGATTCGCAGGCGGCTGTGTCGATTCGGGCGGTCATTTCGGCTCCGTCGTTGCATGACAGGACGGAGCGGATTATGCAGACAAGTATCCAAAAGTGCTGATGCGGATACGCGAGTAGCCTAATATCCGACCACGAGCATCATTTTTCGATACCAACATGACCGAGACTGCCCAACTCATCGAAACGCTGAAGCGCCAGCTGAAGGCGCAGGGAATGACTTACCGGGACGTCGCGCGTGCGCTCGACGTCTCCGAGACGAGCGTGAAGCGGCTGTTCGCGAGCGGCCGCTTCACGCTGGAGCGCGTCGCGGAGATCGCGCAACTGCTCGGCTATACGCTCGCCGAGCTCGTGCAGGAGGCGTCGGCGTCCGCGCCGCGCCTGCGCGTGCTGACCGAGGCGCAGGAGGCGTTGCTCGTGTCGGACGAGAAACTGCTGCTCGTCGCCGTCTGCGCGATCAACTACTGGACCGTGCAGGACATCGTGTCGGCCTATCGGCTCACGCAGGCCGAGTGCGTGAAATATCTGCTGATGCTCGACCGGATGAACGTGATCGCGCTGTTGCCCGGCGACCGGATTCGCGTGCGCGTCGCGCGCGATTTCGACTGGCTGCCGGGTGGCCCGATTCGCCGCTACTTCCATGCGCACGTGCTCGACGACTTTCTCGGCAGCCGCTTCGACGGCCCGGGCGAGACGATGACGTTCCTGCAGGGAATGCTGACCGACGCGGCCGCCGCCGAGCTCGAACAGGAACTGCGGCGGCTCGCCAGCAAGGCCGCGGCGCTGCATGCCGAGTCGTCGTCCGCGCCGCTCGGGCAGAAGCACGGCACGGCCCTGCTGATCGCGAAACGGATCTGGGAGCCGACCGGATTCCACGCGCTGCGGCGCCACGGGTGACGTCGTCCCGAACGCTTGGGCCTTTCCGGAAAGTTATGCAAAATGGCGATTCATCGTCATTAACATAACCACCCGTTATGAATAACCGTATCGCCGACGGCCGTGTCAAATTTCGGCACCTGCAGTGTTTTCTCGCGGTCGCGCAGCTGGGCGGCGTGCAGAAGGCGGCCGAAAGCCTGTCGATCACGCAACCGGCCGTGTCGAAGACGATCGCCGAGCTGGAGGCGATCCTCGGCGTGAAGCTGTTCGAGCGCGGCCGGCACGGCGCGCAGCCGACCCGCGAAGCGCAACTGTTCATGCCGCACGCGAATGCGTGCGTGCTGGCGCTGCGTCAGGGCGTCGGGCTGCTGGCGCGCGAGGGCGGGGCCGCCGCCGCGACGCTGGAAATCGGCATACTGCCGACCGTCGCGGCCTCGCTTGCGCCGGCCTTGATGAAGGCGTTGACCGCGCGCTGGCCGCGTATCGTCGTGCGGATCGCGACGGCCGCGAACGCCGAGTTGCTCGAGCGTCTGAAATCCGGCGCGATCGAATGCGCGATCGGCCGGCTGTCGGAGCCGGAGCGAATGATCGGGCTCGCGTTCGAGCAGTTGTACAACGAGCCGCTCGTCGCGGTCGTGCGCGCCGGGCATCCGCTGCTCGCGAGCGTGGCGCCGGCCGCCGAGCTGGCGCGCTATCCGGTCGTGCTGCCGCCGTTCGGCACGTTGATCCGCCAGTCGGCCGAGCAACTGCTCGGCGCATGCGGCGCGCCGCCGCTGGATTCGTTCATCGAGGTGCTGTCGGTATCGGTTGCGCGCGCGCTGGCGCTCGAGAACGATGCGGTCTGGTTCGTGCCGCTCTATGCCGCCGAATACGATCTGCCGGCCGGTGCGCTGGCGCGCCTGCCGCTGCCGTCGGCGGGCACCGACGAGCCGGTCGGGCTCGTGCTGCGTACCGATGCGCAGCCGTCGCCGGTCGCGCGGACGCTGATCGACGCGGTGCGCGACATCGCCCGGTCGCGGTTCGGCGATGCGCGCCCGCACCGGGCACCACGCACGGCGCGCAAGCCTGCTCGCGGCAAGCGTTGATCCATCGGGCCTGGCGATGCGCCGGACCCGATCTCGTTTCTCTTTCTTGCTGCGGGACTGGCCATCCGGTCAGTAGCCGTCATCGGGTGCTTGGCATATCGTACCGTTTTTGATACGATTGGCGACAAGACGATGGCGAGACAGCAGATTCAGGTCACGCTCGGCGTGCGGTTCTTCCGGACGGCCCGCGGCCACGAGCCGGTGCGCGAATGGCTCAACGCGCTCGGGCGAGTGGAGCGAAGGGCGATCGGCGAAGAGATCAAGACCGTTCAACTCGGCTGGCCGCTCGGCATGCCGCTGGTCCGGAAGATGGCGAAGGATCTGTGGGAGATCCGCGTGACGGTGCCGGGGCGAAGCGCACGCGTGCTGTTCACGGTCGTCGGCGACACGATGGTGCTGCTGCACGGCTTCTTCAAGCAGTCGCGGGCCACGCCGTCGGACGATCTCGACGTCACCGTCGCGCGCCTGAAAACGCTGACGCGCGCCATCTGAATTCCCCGGTTACGCTGGAGCATACCGTCTTCGACGGTCGGGCAGCCGGCAACGCCATGCACCTGGAGTACGACATGACGACCACGAACAATCCGTATATCGGCAGCGATTTCGACGCCTTCCTCGAAGCGGACGGCAATCTCGAAGCAGCCACCGCCACCGCGATCAAGCGCGTGATCGCGTGGCAGATCGGGCAGGAAATGAAGGCGCAGCAGATCACGAAAACGGCGATGGCCGCGCGGATGAAAACCAGCCGCGCCGCGCTCAACCGTCTGCTCGACGAAACCGACACGAGCCTCACGCTGGCGACGCTCGCGAGCGCGGCCGCCGCGCTCGGCAAGCGGCTCAGTTTCGAGCTGGTGCCGGCCTGACCGGCGCGAACGAATGGCGCGCGGACGGAGCGACGTGATTGTTCACGCGGCGGGGCGGCGAGCGGGCCGGTGCCGGCCCGCGTGCGCATGCCGGGTCATCGACGCGCGCCGGTGACCTGCAGGTAAAGCAACGCGCCGCCCGCGAGCAGCAGCGGGCACAGGAAATACCAGCCGGTCGTCACGAACAGCCCGGCCACCGCAATGAGCGAAATCCATGCGCAGCGGTACGCGATGCCGCCGCGCGGCAGCAGCTTCAGCGCGGCCGCCGCGCCCAGCCCGTACACCATCACGAAACAGCCGGACGTGACGAGCACGAGCGGCTTCGGCCCGACGTCCGACAGCGCCGTGGCGGCCAGCGCGACGGCCGCGAGCACGGCGATCACGCCGAGGCTGCGGCGCGGCACGCCGCCCACCTGGCTGCCTTGCGCGAGCCACGCAGGCAACGCGCCATCGCGGCCAAGCGCCGCGCCGAGTTTGGCCGCGCCCGCGAAATACGCGTTCATCGTGCCGAGCGTGAGCAGCAGCGCGGCAGCCGCCGCCAACACCTGCGCATGGCCGCCGATGCCGCCCGCGATCAGTTCGGCGAGCGGCGCGCCCGATGCGCCCGCGGAAGGCCCGAGCACCGTCACGCTCGCGGCGGCGACCGACAGATACAGGAACCCGACGACCACGACCGCGATGCCGGCCGAACGCGGCATGTCGTGTGCGGGCCGGCGGAATTCGGCGGCGAGATGTGTGATCGCTTCCCAGCCGGCGAAGCTCCACACGAGCAGCGCGGCGGCCTGGCCGACCGCGAGCCAGCCGTGCGGGGCGAACGGATGCAGGTTCGCGGTGCGCGCATGCGGGGCCGACGCAAGCACCGCGGCGAGCAGCAGCGCGACGAGCAGCACCGACAACACGAGCTGCATGCGGCCCGACACAGTGACGCCGAATGCATTCGCGGCCGACACGGTCGCGATCAGCGCGGCGGCCGTGACAATGATCGTCGTGTGTCCGCCGCCCGTGACGGCCGCGACGTATGCGCCGCCGAACATCGCGGCAGCCGGCGCGCCGGCCGGCACCGCGAAATAGAAGCACCAGCCGACGATGGCCGCGGCCTTCGGGCCGAATGCGCGCCGCGCGTAGGTCGACACACCGCCCGCATCGGGATAGCGGGCGCCGAGTGCGGCGAAGGTGGCCGCGAGCGGCCCGGACAGCACGACGAGCGCCGCCCACGCGAGCAGCGACGCCGGCCCCGCGACTTCGGCAGCGAGCGCGGGCAACGCGATCACGCCGGTGCCGAGCACCGCGCCGATATAAAGCGCGGCGCCCTGGAAAATGGTCAGCGAACCCGCGTGGTGAGCAGCGGGCGAATCGGCATGCGAAGGCATGAGCGGCAGTCTCCGGAAAACTTGTTCTGTATGGACGACGCGCGCAAGCCCGCGCGGTCGATCGTTCGATGCTACCCGAACGATGACGACCGCGCGGCCCCGCGTTCAGTAGTCTGGTGCCGCGTGGCTGTCAGCCGATGTCAGCAGGAACGCGCGAGCCGCAGCCGTGCGTCCTCGCGCGCGGCGGGCGACAGGTCGGCTGCGTAGTGGAACGTACCCGATACCAGCGACGCGACGGGCACGCCATCGCGAAACAGCACGCGATTGCCGGCCAGCGCCGGCACCTTGTCGCCGGGCAGCAGCGTGCCGGCGAGATTCAGCGGGTCGGCGCCCGTCACGCACACGTATTGTCCATCGCCCGGTTGCCGTCGCAGTTCACGCAGGATCGGAATGGCCTCGGGCAGCGCGAACTGCTCGCCCGCGAGCCCGGCGACGAAGCGGCCGCCGCGAATCTCGCCGCGTGCTTCGAGGCGCTGCAGCACGCGCACGAGTTCGCGCCAGCTCGGCAGCCAGTCGGCTTCGCGTTCGAGCAACCGCCAGAACACGACGCCGTAGCGGCGCAGCAGCGTCCACACGATATGTTCGAGCGCGTCGGAATCGGTCGTGGCGAGGCCGCGTTTCGGCGCGGGCGCGTCGTCGTCCGACGGTGCCTGACGCTGCACGAGCGCCCAGCGGCCGGCATCGTCCATCCCGCCGATCAGCGCGCCGCCGCGTCGCGTGCGGGGCGCATAGGTCGCGCTGCGCTTGACGGCCGGCTTCAGCAGCGCGCGCAGGCCCGCGTAGCTGTCCGCATTCACGAGGCCGGCCGACACGAGTTCGCCGAGCGCCTGTTCGAGCTCGACGGGCAGCATGTGTAGCTCGTCGAGCAGGGCATCGAAGAACATCGCGCCGTGCGCGGCGAGCGCGTCGCGCACTTGCGTGGCGCGTGCGGACAGCGCCGGTTGCGCATCGGGGTCGCGCAGCGCGTGCCACGCGGAAAGATGGCGGCGCGGCAGCAGCACGATCGGCGTCGTCTTCACGGGCGTGCCGGCCGCGCGGGCCGGTGCGCCGATGCGGGTCCACACCAGCTTGCCCGAGCGGCACAGCTCGTCGAGGCCACCCGCCGTGTAGTCGGTGAGCCGTGCGGGCAGCAGCGCGTCTTCCCATGCGCTTGCCGCCGCCTCGTAGCCTTCGAGCTGTTCGACCACGGCGGCCAGCGCGTCGCGGCCGGTGCCGCGCGTGTCGGGTGTCAGGTGCTGCCAGTGGAACAGGAAGCGCATGAAATCGGCGCGTTCGACCGGCTCGATCTCGCGGCGCAGCCGCTTCACCGTATAGCGATGAATGCGTGCGAGCAGGTGGCGTTCGCACCATTCGTCCGTGGCCGCGCCCGGCGTGAAGCGACCGCGCATCACGTAGCCTTCGCGCTCCAGCGCCGCGAGCGCCGTCGCGATCGACGCGGGCGGCAGGCCGAGCGGCGCGGCGATCGCATCGAGCGTGAGCGGCCCGAAGCCGGTGAGCCGCGCGCGGATCACGTCGACGAGTGCGGCATCGGCTTCCCACGGCTGCGCGCATGCGGCCGGCACCTTGAGCGCGGGTGTCATGCGGGCGTCGGGATGCAGCGCGCGCAGGCAGACGAGCCGTTCGACCGGTACCCACAGCGCGGCGCCGCCCGGCGTCGCGAGTTTCGTCGCGCGGCGGCGTTCCGCGAGTTCCGCGAGTCGCTCGGGCCAGCCTGCGTGCGCATGCGTCTCGCTGTCGGCGACGCAGGCGAGGGTGAGCAGCGCATCGTGCATTTCGTCGGCGTCGCGCACGAGCGGCCACGCTTCGTCGCGCACCGCGTCGATCGCGTCGACGTCGAGCGCGCCGAGATCGTCGGCCGATTCGGGATCGCTCCAGCGGCGCGACTGCACGGCCTGCGTGCGGCGCTCCTCGAGCGGCGCGTCGTCGAGGAACGCGTAGGGCTTCGCGTTGAGGATCTCGGCCGCGAGCGGCGACGGCGCGGGCAAGTCGCGCGCGATGAGCTCGATCGCGCCGCTTTCGATCCGGCGCAGCAGCGCGAGCCAGCCGTCGGTGTCCATCGCGTCGTGCAGGCAATCGTCGAGCGTCTGGTCGACGAGCGGATGATGCGGAATCTCGCGTTCGCCGACGATGTTCTCGAGGCACGCGACCTGATCGGGGAACACCGTCGCGAGCAGATCGTCGCTTTTCATCCGCTGCAGTTGCGGCGCGGTGCGCCGGCCGCCGGTGAAACGCGGCAGCGCGAGCGCGGTGGTCGCGTTCCAGCGCCAGCGCACGCCGAACATCGGCGCGTCGAGCAGCGCCTGGATCAGCACGTGCTCGGCGCTGGCCGAACGCAGGTAGCGCCACACTTCGTCGAGCGCGAAGCTGTGCGCGAGCGACAGCGACAGGATGATCGCGTCGTCGGTCGCGGCGGCCTGCAGTTCGAAGTTGAAGTTGCGACAGAAGCGCTTGCGCAGCGCGAGCCCCCATGCGCGATTGATCCGGCTGCCGAACGGCGAATGGATCACGAGCTGCGTGCCGCCCGATTCGTCGAAGAAACGCTCCATCACGAGCGTGTCCTGCGTCGGCAACGCGCCGAGCGCAGCGCGGGTGCGCGCGAGGTAGTCGGCGATCTGGCGCGCGGCGTCGGGCGACAGGTGGAGATCGTCGACGAGCCAGCGCAACGCGGGCGCGAGGCGGCTGTCGGCGGGGGCGAGCGCGGTACCCGTTGCGGCTGGTGCGTCGGCTTCCGTTGCCGCATTGCTTACCGCGTTGCCGCCGCCACGCTTGCGCCCGCCGCTGTCGACCTGCCGGTCGCCTTCCGCGAACAGCGCGTCGAGCCGCGCGCGCAGCCGGCCGACCGCCGCCGACAGCTCGTCGCTGCGCCCGAGCCCCTCGCCGAGCCAGAACGGAATGCTCGGCGATTGCCCCTGCGCATCCTCGACCCGCACGCGGCCCGTTTCGACACGAATGATCCGGTACGACTGGTTGCCGAGCTGGAACACGTCGCCGGCCAGGCTCTCGATCGCGAAATCCTCGTTGACGGTGCCGACCTGGATACCCTGCGGTTCGAGCAGCACCGCGTAGTCGGCCATGTCGGGGATCGTGCCGCCGGACGTGGTGGCGGTCATCATCGCGTTGCGGCGGCCGCGCACCGTGCCGCCGACCACGTCGCGGTGCAGGTACGCGCCGCGCACGCCGCGACGGCTCGTGAACCCCTCGGCGAGCATCTTCATCACTTCGTCGAAGCGCTCGCGCGTCAGCCGGGCGTACGGCGCGGCCCGCGTGAAGCTTGCATACAGCGCGTCCTCCTGCCATTCCGTGCACGCGACTTCGGCGACGATCTGCTGCGCGAGCACGTCGAGCGGCGCTTCGGGAATCCGCAGCGCATCGAGTTCGCCACGCTGCACGCAATCGAGCAGCGCCGCGCATTCGACCAGCTCGTCGCGCGACAGCGGAAACAGTCGCCCCTTCGGCACGCCGCCGACGTGGTGCCCCGAGCGGCCGACGCGCTGCAGGAACGGCGCGATGCCGCGCGGCGAGCCGACCTGGCAGACGAGATCGACGTCGCCGATGTCGATGCCGAGTTCGAGCGACGCGGTCGCGACGAGCAGCTTCAGTTCGCCGCGCTTCAGGCGCTGCTCGGCGTCGAAGCGGTGCTCCTTCGCCAGGCTGCCGTGATGCGCGGCGATCGCGTCCTTGCCGAGCCGGTCGGCGAGATGGCGCGCCATGCGCTCGGCGGTGCGGCGCGTGTTGACGAACACCAGCGTCGTGCGATGCGCGGCCGCGAGCCCGGCGATGCGGTCGTACACCTGTTCCCACACATCGGTCGCCATCACCGGTTCGAGCGGCACGTTCGGCAGCTCCAGCGCGAGGTCGCGCTCGCGTGTGTGGCCGGTGTCGACGATCGCGCAGTCGCGCGGCGCGTCGGCCGGCCCGCCGACCAGGAAGCGCGCGACCGCGTCGATCGGCTTTTGCGTGGCGGACAGCCCGATGCGCGGCAGCGCGCGCCCGGTCAATGCGTCGAGGCGTTCGAGCGACAGCGCGAGATGGCTGCCGCGCTTGGACGACGCCAGCGCATGGATTTCGTCGACGATGACCGAGCGCACGTTCGACAGCATCTGGCGACCCGACGTGGACGACAGCAGCACGTACAGCGATTCGGGAGTCGTGACGAGGATATGCGGCGCGCGCTTGCGCAGCGCGGCGCGTTCGGCCTGCGTCGTGTCGCCGGTGCGCACCGCGGTGCGGATCGCCGGCACCGGCAGGCCGAGTTGCGCGAGCGATTCGGCGATGCCGGCGAGCGGCGCGTCGAGGTTCACGTGGATGTCGTTCGACAGCGCCTTCAGCGGCGACACGTAGACGACCAGCGTCGCGTCGGGCAGCGTGCCGTCGTGCGCGAGCGCATCGCGCACCAGATCGTCGAGCGCGCACAGGAACGCGGTGAGCGTCTTGCCGGAGCCGGTCGGCGCGGCGACGAGCGTCGAGCGGCCGGCCTTGATGTGCGGCCACGCGAGTGCCTGCGCGCCGGTCGGCGCGGCAAACGTGCGCGTGAACCACGCGGCGACGGCCGGGTGGAACACGTCGAGCGCACGGGCGGCAGGGCGGGTAGCTGTGACGTCCATCGGAGCGTTGAAATAGGGTGCGAGCGGGATGCGAGCGCGCGGACGCATCGCACGCGAATCGAATCGTCAGTGTGCCAGACGTCGCGGGTGCGTGCCGGGCATGCGTGCCGACGATTTACGCTCAGGTGGGGGCTCGCCGCGCGCTTTCAATGGACCGAAAGTTGCGTGCGCGTCGGCACGCCGATCGCGCACGGAATTGCGTCGAATTGCAACTAGACGCGATGCAGCCAGCCGAGCCACTGTTCGATCAGCGGCGCACGCGACCACAGCGATTGCGCGAGCCACAGCGTGCCGCCCCAGGCGGCGGCCACGACGATCAGGTCGCAATGCCCGCTGTTCCACAGGTTCAGCGAGTGGCGCCGCCAGATCCACGGTACGCCGAGCGGATTCGGCCAGTCGGCGAGCAGGTGCATCACGCCGCCGCAGGCGAAGCCGAACAGCGGCGCGGCCCACAGCGGATGCGGATGATGAGTGAGCCCGTGCCACCCGAGCGCGAGCAGCGCGACCCAGCCGACGCCCCAGTGCGTGATGGTGCGATGCGTGATCCACAGGCGGCGCTTGCGGCTCCACCATGCGACTTCGAGCCAGTCGGGCGCGGTGCCGCCCGCGATGCCCGCCGCGAACGCGGCGAGCATGCCCGAGTGCCACGGGCCGGTGGCGCCGGTTTGCGCGACGAGGACGGCGGCGGCGACGCCGGCGGCGAAGCCGGATGCGTGATGCGCGTTGTGTGATGCCATACGGAGCGAGACGAAGAAACGTGAAGCGGCGCGTGCACGAAACGATGATGCGGCGCGCAAGCGGGGCGCTATCTTCGCAGATCGGGCCATGCCGCGGGCGAGGCGTTCGCAGATTTTTTTGCACGGGCGGCGAGGCGCGTCGCGCGGTTCGCAACTTTCGGTTTTTGTGCGGTGCGCGAAGGCGCGCGCCGCGGGCGATACCGAACGAGCCGCGTGCGTGTCGCGGCGCCGCAACGTGACCGGGCGCACACAATCGCCACGCTTTCGTCGCCCGTCGCGTGTTCGACCCTTTTTGTCCCCCTATACTACGAAGCCGGCAGATGGTCGTCGGCGCGCCAGCGGCCATCCACGGATCAGGTGCTCGTCGTGCCTGAAGGAGATCCACATGGGGGACATGCAATGACTACGCTGAATCGCTTCAAATCATCCGCTGCCGTGCTGGCGACGGTGGCCGGCATCGGCTTCCTGCCGAACGCGCCCGCTTACGCGAAGGGGCCGCAGCCCGCGGTCCTGACGAGTTCCGCGGTGGCGGTGGCCGACAAGTACAGCGCGGATGCCGCGGAGCGGATCTTCAAGGAGGGCGGCAATGCGATCGACGCGGCCGTCGCGATCGCGTTCACGCTCGCCGTCACGTACCCGGAAGCCGGCAACATCGGCGGCGGCGGCTTCATGACGATCTACAAGGACGGCAAGCCGTACTTCATCGATTACCGCGAGCGCGCGCCGCTCGCCGCGACGAAGGACATGTACCTCGACAAGGACGGCAACGTCGTCAAGGGCATGAGCCTGTACGGCCCGCGCGCGGTTGGCGTGCCGGGCACGGTGGCGGGCATGTGGGAAGCGCAGAAGCGCTTCGGCAAGCTGAAGTGGAAGCAGGTGCTCGCGCCGGCGATCCACTATGCGCGCGACGGCTTCGTCGTCGACGAGCAACTGGCGCAGCGCGGCGTCGACGCGTCGAAGGAGTTCGGCGGCAAGACCAACTTCGACAAGTACTTTTCCGGGCTGAAGGCCGGCGCGAACTTCAAGCAGCCCGATCTCGCCGACGTGCTGACGCGCATCGCGGACGGCGGCGCCGAAGGTTTCTACAAGGGCAAGACGGCCGAACTGATCGCCGCATCGATGAAGACGGGCGACGGCAACGGGCTGATCACGACCGAGGATCTCGCGCAGTACCGCGCGGTGTGGCGCCAGCCGGTGCAGGCAAAGTGGAACGGCTATGACGTGATCACCGCGCCGCCGCCGAGCTCGGGCGGCATCGGTCTCGTGCAGTTGCTGAAGATGAAGGCCGACCTGAAGCAGGACTTCGAGGGCGTGAAGCTCAACTCGCCGCAGTACATCCACCTCGTCGCGGAAATCGAGAAGCGCGTGTTCGCCGATCGCGCGCAGTATCTCGGCGACCCCGACTTCTACAAGGTGCCGATCGCGCAGCTGACCGACGACGCGTACATCGCGAAGCGCGCGGCCGAGGTCAACCCGAAGGAGCCGTCGGACACGAAGAGCGTGCAGCCGGGCCTCGGCACGACGATGCCGGAGAAGGCCGAAACGACGCACTTCTCGGTGGTCGACAAGTGGGGCAACGCGGTGTCGAACACGTACACGATCAACGGCTATTTCGGCTCGGGCGTGATCGCCGACGGCACGGGCATCGTGCTGAACGACGAGATGGACGACTTCTCCGCGAAGCCGGGCGTCGCGAACATGTTCGGCGTGGTCGGCAGCGACGCGAACGCGATCGAACCGAAGAAGCGCCCGCTGTCGTCGATGTCGCCGACGATCATGACGAAGGACGGCAAGGTGTCGCTGGTGATCGGCACGCCGGGCGGCTCGCGCATCTTCACGTCGATCTTCCAGGTGATCAACAACATCTACGACTTCAAGATGCCGTTGAAGGAAGCGGTCGGCGCGATGCGGTTCCATCACCAGCTGCTGCCGCCGAACACGATCTTCTGGGAGCCGTACCATCCGATCGAAGGCGAACTCGCGAAGCAGATCGAGGCACGCGGCTATACGCTGAAGGGGCAGGATTTCAGCGGCGACATCCAGGTCATCAAGATCGACGGCAAGACGCCGGAGGCGATGGCCGATCCGCGCGGACGGGGCGTGACGCGGATCATTCGTTGACTCGTGTACGATCCGTTGCAGTGATCGTGCCGACTGGAGCAGAAGCCGCCGGAATATCAGGCGGCTTTTTTATTGCCTGAATTATTGGCAGGGTGTGTATGTTTGAAATTCAATCGTGTAGGAGCATTTGCCGAATGCATCACCGCTTCAGCAACGCATGCGCCTGCACGATCTGCTCGGCGAGCTGATTGATCGAGATGCGCCGCTCCATCGCCTGCGTGCGGATCTGTTGATACGCCTCTTCCTCGCTGATCGCGTTGTGCTGCATCAGCAGCGCCTTCGCTTCCTGCAGCGTGCGCACGGACATCGCGCGCTGTTCGAGTTGCGCGATACGGCGCCGGTATTCGTCGTGCCGGCGGCTTTGATGACACGCGAGCGCCATCGCGCTCAACAGGCCGAACGAGCGCACCGGCGTCGTGACCGCGCTCTGCGCATCGATGCGCAGCATCAGTTCGAGGATGGTCGGGCTCTCGTAGGTCGTGACGGCGATGAGCGGCGGCCGTGCGTCGTCCTCGAGCCACGGGATCGACAGGTGCAGCAGGTCGGGCCGTACCGCGAGAATCACGAGATCGACGCTTTCCGGCAGCGTCGCGGGCGGCGGCCAGCGCTGCTCGCTCGGGCAGCCGATGCGCGACAGTTGCTCGACGAGCAGCAGGCCGTTGTCGTCGTCCGGGTAGTACACCATCACGCGCAGCGAACGCAGTTCGGCGAGCAGGCGGGGCGTCGAGCGGATCGGGGTGCGGGCGCGCATCGTCGGTTACGCCTTCAGTTCGTCGGGCGCGTGCACGCGGTCGCCGAGCGAGTGCGTGACGAGGTACGGGTCGGGATGCACGCGGCGCGTCGCTTCGCGCACGATCGTGAAATTGCCGTCGGCCGTCGCGCAGCCGATGCGCGGGTACAGGCACGTGTGCTGCGTGAGCCGGTCGATCTTCACGCGGCCCTGCGGCGCATCGAATTCCGCATCCGCGAGATGCTCGACGAGCCGGTCGCGCTGGTCGGTGCCGGCGCGTGCGAGCGCATTGGCGAACAGATGGACCTGAAAATACGCGGCTTCCCACGGCGCGGACGCGCTCGCGTCGTCGCCGAAGCGCGCCTTGAGTTGCGCGATGCAGCGCCGGTTCACGTCGGAATCGATGGTCTGGAAATAGGGTGACGACGTGTAGTGGCCGGCCGCGGCCGCGCCCATCTGGCCGAGCTCGATTTCGGACGTCGTCAGGCTCGCGATCGGCATCTTGCGTGCGTCGAGGCCGGCTTGCGCATACGCGCGGTAGAACGCGGCCGTGCTGTCGCCGACCAGCGTGCTGAACACGAAGTCGGGCGCCTTCGCGCGAATGTCCTCGACCACCGCCGCGAAATCCTGCTCGGACGCGACGAGCGGCATGTATACCTCGCCGAGGATCTGACCTTCCGGATGCTGCGTGACGAGGTCGATCATGATGCGGTTCGACTCGTACGGATAGATGTAGTCGGAGCCGACCAGGTACACGCGCGCGCCGAACTGCGCGGTCATGAACGCGGCGAGCTGCACGCTGTTCTGGTTCGGCGCGGCGCCGGTGTAGATCACGTTCGGCGAGAACTCGAAGCCTTCGTAGAGCGTCGGGTAGAACAGCAGCTTGTCCCACTTCTCGACGATCGGAATCAGCGCCTTGCGGCTGCTCGACATGTAGCCGCCGAACAGCACGTTCACGCGTTCGGTGGCGATCAGCTCGTCGGCGAGCCGTGCGTAGACGGCCGGGTCCGAGCACGCATCGCGCACGACGGGCACGATCTCGCAGCCGTTCGCGCCGCCCGCTTCGTTGATCTCGGCGATCGCCTGCAGCGTGCCGCGCAACTGGCTCTGGCCGAGGTGCGACGTGCATCCGCTCTGCGAGAACAATACGCCAACCTTCACACTGTTCATTCGGTCTGTCCTGTCTGTTCCGGGGAGGGCCGTCATGCGCTCAACCGCCCGGCCGCGTGCGCGACGACGGCGGGCAGGGCGTCGCCGGTCGCCGCATGCACGCAGCCGGGGCCGACGCCGAGTATTGTAGACAACCCCGGCGGCGCGCCGAACGACAAACCCGCGATCGCGACGCCGCGCTGCCGGGCCTGGCGCACCGCGTGGCGCGCATCCTCGACGAGATAGCGCGGGTCGAACACGTCGATGTCGGCGGCTTCGCCGTCGCCGATCATCAGCACGGCGGCGCGCGCTTGCCGCTTCGCGACGCAGCAGCGCAAGCGCATGACGCAGTGCCGCGCCGGTGCGCGTGCTCATCCCGGCGTCGGCCGCGAGCAGCGCCGCGCGACGGCCGGTGTCGAACGCGTCGCCGAAATCCTTGAAGCGCGCGTAGTACACGCGATGCCGGCCGTCGGACGTGTAGCCGTGCACGGCCCAGCGCCGTCGCTGCCGGTCGAACAGGTCGCCGAGCACGAACGCGGCGCGTTTTTCGAGCGCGGCGACCTGTGCGGCCGTCGATGCGGACAGGTCGAGCAGGATCAGCACGGGCCCGCGCGCGTCGTGGGGCACGCGGCGACGGAACACGCGCGGATCGGGCGCTTGCCTGGCGCGGCGCGCGATGCGGGCGGCAATCGCCGCGTCGACGTCGAGCGCGTCGCCATCGAGCTGGCGGCCGACGCGCCGCATCGGTTCCGACGCACGCGGCGACGGTAGCCGCTTCGCCGTGCGCCGGTCGGCCTCGATCAGCGCGGCCAGCGAGCGCGGCGGAGCCGACGTGACGGGCGCGCGCTCGACGATGGTCGTCCAGTCGCGGCGCTCGCGCTGCGTGTGGCAATTCCATTCGGGATAGCGCGGCGCATCGGGTGCCGATCGAGGCTCGTCGTCGGGTTCGTCGCTTTGGCCGCCGGTCGCCGCCGACATCTCGATGCCTGCGTGGCCCGCCTGTTCGGCCGCGGTGGCGGGTTGCGCCCACAGCCACGCGTTGTCGTCGCGATACGGCAGCCACGCGCCGTCGTCGGGCTCGAAGCGCACGCGCATCTGGCCGAGATCGTTCGCGAGCCGCGACGCGATCGTGCGGAATGCGCGGTAGTCGTCGAGCCGGTCGCGCCGTTCCGCGAACCACTGCGCGCCCTTGTCGACCCACGGGTTGCCGTCGCGATACGACGGATCGAACAGCGCCTTCGCGAGCCGGGCGCACAGGCGGCCGAACGTGAGCCCTTCGCGGTCGATCGGTGCGAAAGCCGGCGCCCAGAACGTCGCCAGCCCCGGCCACGTGCGGACGAGCAGCGCCTCCACACGCGCATCCTCGATCAACCCGGCGACCGCGATACCGATCGGCGTCAGTGTGTCGGCCGGTTCGCCCGCCGGCGAATGCAGCCAGTGCGCGAGCGCGTGCGCGGCCGCCGCGATGCGCGCGGCGGGCGGCAGCGTACCCGGCACGCGCAGCGCCGCATGGCCGAGCGTCGCACGCAGCGCCGCATCGTCGAGCCGCACGTCGGTCTCGTGCGCGGTCATCCCGTGCAGGAAGCGGGCGAGGTGCAGCGCGCTCATGTCGCGAAGTGCGCGGCGGCCATCGTCTGCAGCGCGGCCCGCGTGTCGGCGTCGTCGGTCGCCGCGTCGCTGATCGCGATCCGGCACGCGTCGAGCGGCGCGAGCCCCGCGACGATCAGCCGGGCCGCGTGCACGAGCAGGCGCGTCGAGGCGCCTTCGTCGAGCCCGTCGCCGGCCAGCGCACGCGTGCGCTGCGCGAGATCGACGAGCCGGCGCGCGGTGTCGCGATCGACGCCGCTTTCGCGCACGACGACCTCGGCCTCGTGCGCGGCGTCCGGATAGCCGAAGTCGATCGCGACGAAGCGTTGCCGCGTCGACGGCTTCAGTCGCCGGTGTTCGCCGTGATAGCCGGGGTTGTACGAGATCACCAGATGGAAATCCGGATGCGCATGCACGACTTCGCCGAGCCGGTCGAGCGGCAGCACGCGCCGCGAGTCGGTCAGCGGGTGGATCACGACCGTCGCGTCGGGGCGCGCCTCGACGATCTCGTCGAGATAGCAGATCGCGCCATGCCGCGCGGCGAGCGTGAGCGGCCCGTCGGCCCAGTAGGTGCCGTCGGCGTCGAGCAGGTGCCGGCCCGTCAGGTCGGCCGCGGACGTATCGTCGTTGCACGCGACCTGGATCAGCGGCAGGCCCATGCGCCACGCCATGTACTCGACGAAACGCGTCTTGCCGCAACCGGTCGGCCCTTTCAGCAGGACCGGCAGGCGCTGGCGGCAGGCCGTCTCGAACCAGTCGGCTTCGGCGCCGGCCGGCTGGTAGAACGGCGCGTCGACGATGCGGTGTCCGGCGAGCGGATCGGCGGCCAGCGGCGTATCGCGTGCGCTCATCACCACCTCCCCGTCATCATCAGCATGCCGGGCAACCAGCAGGTGCCGACACCGATCGCGATCGTGTAGCCGGGCAGGAAGCGTACGCGCCGCTTCAGCCCGAGCGCGACGAAGAACAGGAACCACAGGCTCGACCACAGCAGCCACATCGCACCGAAGCGCACGTCGTGCGACGTGCCCGCATAGACGAGCGCGCTGATCGCGACGAACAGGCAGTACCAGCCGAGCCCCGCGCCTTGCAGCCCGCGCCACTGGACGGCCGCCAGATACAGGTACGTGAACGCGAACAGCAGGCCGCCCGCGCTCGAGAAATACTGCGGGGGCGTCGATGCCTGCACGAGTCCGGCGAGGTTGATCAGCAGCGCGAGCAAGCCGACGAGCAGGTTCAGGCCGGCCGCGTCGCGCGGTTCGATGCGGCCGGTGAGCGCGACGCCGTTGACGACCAGCACCGCGCCGATGAAGAAGAGAGCGACACCGAGCATGATGAAGGCTCCAGAGTGGGGCGGAGCCGTTCGCGCGGGCGGCGCGAACGGCCGGGCAATGCGCGGGCTCAGCGGTGCGCGGGCGCTTCGGACGGAATGCCTTCGATCGGGCATTCGGGCGTGCCGGGTGTCGCGCGCGTCAGGCGCTCGACGGCCTGGCGCGTGCCGTCCGGATCGTTCACCCAGTTCGCGTAGAACTCGAACGGGCATTGCGCGACGCCGTTCGGCGATTCGCCGGAGCCGATCTTGCCGGTGTAGCCGCGGTGCAGCAGCTTGTACAGGTGGTTCTGCGACTGCATGTTGCGGCGCGCGTCGCGGATCAGGCTCACCGACAGTTCCGCATACTGCACGCCGTTTTCTTCCTCGCCGCATTCGCCGAGCGTGCGGCCGTCGAAGCCGACGATCGCCGAGTGCCCGAAATACGAATACACGCCGTCGAACCCGGATGCGTTCGCGACCGCGACATAGCAGTTGTTCATGAACGCCATCGCCTTCGACACGAGCACCTGCTGATCCTTTGCCGGGTACATGTAGCCCTGGCAGCGCACGACCAGCTCGGCGCCGCGCATCGCGCAATCGCGCCAGATCTCCGGATAGTTGCCGTCGTCGCAGATGATCAGGCTGATCTTGAGCCCCTTCGGCCCGTCGGCGACGTACGTGCAGTTGCCCGGATACCAGCCTTCGACGGGCACCCACGGCATGATCTTGCGGTACTTCTGCACGATCTCGCCCCGGTTGTCGATCAGCACGAGCGTGTTGTACGGCGCCTTGTTCGGGTGCTCCTCGTGGCGTTCGCCGGTCAGCGAGAACACGCCCCACACGTTGGCCTTGCGGCACGCGGCCGCGAAGATGTCGGTTTCCTCGCCGGGGATCGTCGATGCCGTGTCGTACATCTCCTTCGCGTCGTACATGATCCCGTGGGTCGAATACTCGGGAAACACGATGAGATCCATGCCGGGCAGGCCGCGCTTGATGCCGACCACGCGCTCCGCGATTTCGCGGGCGTTCGCGATCACCTCGGCGCGGGTGTGCAGGCGCGGCATCTTGTACTGGACGACGGCGACGCCGACGGCGTCGTTGCTGCTGGAAATATCGCCATGACGCATGGTGTGCTCCTGGTTCGGGTGAAGACGTGCGTTTTCGAAAGGCAAAAAAAAGCCCTTGCCTCGACGAGCGAGGCAAGGGCTTCTTTGCCGGTCCGTTCATCCGACAACGCTGTCGGATAACGGGAATGCGGATGAGTGGCCGGATGCGCGGCCGGCGAAGCGCGGGCTATCGGGCTCGCGCTGCGCACGATCGTGGGACGTCTTTGTCCGCCGGATCGATGGGATGCACTCTATGCAAAGTTTTTTTCGGACGCAACATCGCGTATACCCCTGCACGTCGTGAAGGCGGGGCGAGCGGCCCGACGTGCGGCCGGGACCGCGCATTGCGTGGCGCGCTCGTGCGGGGTCGGACGCAAGTTTGCCGGGAGCGACGCGCGGCAATCGCGATGCAACGGTGTCGCCGAAGCAATCGGCCGGTGCATCGGCGCACCGCTATAAAGTTGTGTACGCAACTTTATTCGATCCCCGCGATATACGCCGAGACGCGTTCAGCTCCGATCGTTCGCCGCGTTGCTTTCGAGGAAAGTGTCCACCGCGATCAGCGATTGTTCGTCGAGCGTGCCGAGCACGCTTTTCAGCTTCAACTGCAACTTCAGCGCATCGAGATAGCTGTCGAACAGCTTCTGCCGGATGCCCGAGATGTCGCGCCGCAGGTTCAGCGTTTCGTACGTCGTGCTGTAGCCGACCTGGTGCGCCTTCATCGACGAATCGTACGCGAGCCGCGCGGCCTGCAGCGACTGCTGCAGCGCGCGAATGCGCTTGCCGACCGATTCGAGCGCGGACAACGCCTCGCGATGATCGGTGCTCAGTTGCTCCTCGACCTCGCGCAGCCGGTTGCGATACTGCTCGGTCACGTGCTCGGCCTCGACCTGCCGGTAGTACACGCTACCGCCGGAGAAGATCGGGATCGTCACCTGCACGCCGACCGCGCTTTGATGGAAGTCCGAGCGATCGGTGAGCCCGCGCAGGTTCGGGTTGAGTCCGCGCGAATACGACGCGAACAGGTCGACGGTCGGCAAGTGCTCGGCGCTGACGCGCTTCGCGGCAAGGCGCGCGACCTGGACGTCGCGATAGGCCTGCCGGTACGCGGGGTTGTCCTGCGGCGCGTAGTCGCCGGACGGAATGCGCGGCGACGACCCGCGCATCGCGAGCCGCGGCCAGCGCGCGAAATCGATCGTCGAGCCGAGCAACGTCTCGTAACGCGCGCGCCGCGCGTCGACGTCGGTCTGCGCGAGCGCTTCGTCGGATTGCGCGAGGCTGCGGCGCGCCTCGATCTCGGCGGTGTCGCCGATCGTCTTCATCCCGAGCTGCGCCATGCGCCGCGTGTCGCTTTCGAGCCGCGTGAGCGCGCTGACTTCGTCGTCGGCCGATTGCAGTTTCTCGCGCGCGCTCAGCAGATCGAAGCACGCATTCGCGACTCGCAGGATCAGGTCCTGCTTCGCGACTTCCAGTTTCTGCTTCGCCGATTCCTCGTACTCGGTCGCGCGCCGCATGTCGTACAGGTAGGGCACGTTGAACAGCGCTTGCGTCACCTGCGCGGAACCGTATGCCGCGTTGCTCGATCCGCTGACGTCGATGCCGAACAGGTTCGCGTGCGTGCCGTAGCGCCCCCATTCGAGCTGCGCGGCAGCCTGCGGCAGCATCTGCGCGCGCGCCTCGGGGAATTTCTGGCGGGCCGCGTCGTATTCGCTGCGGGCTTGCAGGTAGCGCGGATCGTGCACGGACGCGTACTGGTAGGCGGTATCGAGGCAGAACGCACGAGCGTGTGCCGGCACGCCGACTATCGTTACAGCGAACAATGTCATGGTTGCAAGTCGGGGATTCCACCTAGTCGAAAATCTTGATAGGGAAATACCCGCATCCGGTGTCGCCGACCCGCGATTCGTGCGCCTCGTTTCAAACATGGCCGTCTCCGTCTCCTGTCCGTGCCGCAATGCATTGCGGCGGGATTTAAACGTTTTGAAATTGAAATACAAACAGCGTGAATGCCTGCTACTCGCCGTGCATCGGAAAATACGGCTGTAAGAGTGTGTCCTCCATTGAATTCCGACGCGCCCGCATGATAGCCTGATTTCGGCTGGTAATCGCAGTGATTATTAGATTAACAAGTCGCTCGGGATTAAAAGCCGTTGGTCTTTCAATGAAGGTTCTTTGCATCATCTTTATTTTTTACGAGGAGAGAATGATGAAGGTCATGACGACGGAACAGGTCAGGAATGTGCATGGCGGCGGTGCGATCAGCTCGCTGGGTAGCCTCGCCGTTGACGCCGCGCCGGTGGTGACCGCGCTCGGCCAATTCCTGCCGAGCCTCGGCAATTACCTGCAGAACCCGAAGACGTTCAATAACACCGGCAAGTAACCGCCGTGCGCGGGGAGGCGCCCCCCGCGTCAGATGCTGCGAAACAGAAGGAAAAGAATCGATCGCCGCAGTGGATATAAAGTGACTTCGAAATGCATTATTTCGAAATCGGGCGATTGTCAGGAGGCGGGAGTGCCGGATTATCGCCGTAATAAAGTGAACGGCCATTGAGCTTGCAATTGGCCGACGGCTGTTGGCATTCCGACAATATAAAGGCCACAACAAATGCGAGACATCACGGAAGAACAGGCCCGCCAGATTCGGGGCGGCGCGTCGCTTTACTCCAACTCGGCCGCCTATACGGTCGATCTCGTCAATCAGTCGATCGGGACCACGCTGCAAGGACTGATGACCCAGTACCAGGCCCACGCCGTCGAACAGTTCCGGATGTCGCTCGGCTCGTCGCGCTGAGCGGCCCGCCGAGCGGCCGGTAACGCCGATCTTCCGTCGCGGCCGGTAGCGCCGGCTGCGCCTCATGCGTATCGCGCACGACCCGCCACGGGCCCGCACTGGCTGGCCCGGGCGGCGCGTCGTCGCGCCCCGGGTGCCCGACCATGCTCTTCAATACGCGTAAAGTCCGTCCGGTCCTGCAGGACGAAGTGACGGAGTGCGGCCTGGCCTGCCTCGCGATGATCGCGTCGTGGCACGGGCGCGAAACGACGTTGCGCACGCTGCGCAACCGCTATCCGGTGCGGATCGACTCCGGCCTGTCGTTCTTCGACCTGATGGAGATCGCCAACGATCTCGGCCTGCGCGCCCGCGGGCTGCAGTTCGACGCGGGCGAGCTCGACGCGCTGAAGACGCCGTGCATCCTGCACTGGGGGATGAACCACTATGTCGTGCTGACGAAGGTCGGCTACGGCAGCGTGCATATCGTCGACCCCGCGCTCGGCGAGACGAAGCTGCCGCTCGCGCAGGCGCTCACGCACATCACCGGCTATGCGCTCGAACTGAATCCGGACATCGGGTTCACGCGGGCCGGGCAGGCCGACCGGATCCGGCTGCGCGACTACCTCGAAGGGCTGACCGGCATCCGCAAGAGCCTCGCGATCGGCATCGCGGGCGGCGTCGCCGCGCAGCTCCTGCTGCTGCTCGGCCCGTCGTACGTGCAACTGACGATCGACGAGGCGCTGAAGAAGACCGACGTCGACATCCTGTACCTGCTGACGATCCTGTTCGCGATCGTGTTCCTGTTCGACACGCTCTACGCGAACCTGGTCGGCAACATCAAGAGCTATCTGCGCAACATCGTGTCGCAGCAATTGTCGGCGAACCTGGTCGGCCATCTCGCGCGGCTGCCGATCGGCTATTTCCTGTTTCACAACACCGGCGATTCGATCTCGCGCGTGTCGTCGGTGTCGGAGGTCGGGCGGTTTCTCGTCGACGGGCTGGTCGGCGGGCTGCTGAACATCGTCACCTGCACGCTGACGCTCGTGCTGATGCTGTACTACAGCCCCGTGCTGGCCGGCATCAGCCTCGCCGGGATGGTGCTGTTCGCATTGAGCCGGCTCGCGATCCAGCCGCAGCTGCAGGACGCGATGTCGCAGATCCTCACCCGCGGCGCCGAGGCCGACGCGCTGCTGATCGAGAACATCCGGTCCGCGCATTCGATCAAGCTGCTGTCGGCCGAAACCGCGCGCAGCAGCCTGTGGGTCAATGCGTTCACGCAGAAGCTGCAGGCGATGCGCCAGCAGGAGCGGTTGCAATTGCTGTTCGATGCGATCTCGAAGGGGATCGTGCACGTCGAGCAACTGGTGATCGTCACATACGGCGCGTGGCTCGTGATGCACGGCCAGAGCACGATCGGCGTGATCTACGCGTTCATCCAGTACAAGAACCTGTTCGCGGACAAGTTCATCGATTCGATCCAGCTCTACGTGCGGCGCAAGGTGCTGCAGGTGCACATGGATCGCGTCGCGGACGTGCTGCAGACCGAGACCGAGGAGCCGGCGCCGGACGCGGTCGTGCGGCCGGTCGACGGGTTCGACGGCGCGCTGTCGATCCGCGCGCTGTCGTACACGCCGAAGGGCGGCCAGCGGCCGATCCTGAGCGACGTGACGCTCGACGTGCCGGCCGGCAGCAAGATCGCGATCGTCGGGCGCACCGGCAGCGGCAAGACGACGCTGCTGAACCTGATCTGCGGGCTCGTGCGGCCCGCGCCCGGTACGCTGTTCATCGGCGGCGTCGATCTCGCGGAAGTGAACCTGCGGCAATACCGCAAGCATCTCGCGGCCGTCACGCAGTCCGACCAGCTGTTTCGCGGGACGATCCGCGACAACATCACGAATTTCGCGCCCGCGCCGCGAATCGGCGCGATGTTCGACGCGGCGAAGCTCGCATGCATCCACGACGAGATCGAGCGGCTCGACCACCGCTACGACACGCCGCTCGGCGATACGCAGAAATTCCTGTCGGCCGGCCAGATGCAGCGGCTGCTGATCGCGCGGGCGCTGTATTGCGAGCCGCGCCTGCTGATCCTCGACGAGTTTTCGTCGAATCTCGACCAGACGACCACGCACGAAATCTGCCGCAACGTGCTGACGCTGCCGTGCACGATCGTGCTCGTCACGCACGATGCGTCGATCCTGTCGATGGTCGACCGGATCTACCGGATGCACGACGGCGTGCTGACCGACGCGACCGACGCGTGGCGTGCGAACGAGGAGGCGCGGTGATGCTCGGGAGACTGTTCCTGCTCAATCCGTTCTCCTATGCGTTCCTGGTGCGCCGCGCGGTGCGCGCGGTCGCGCTGCGCACGTCGCCCGCGCGCGGGCTGCGGCTGATGCGCTGGTGCTCGGGCGCGTGCCTGCGCTGCTTTCCGTGCATTCGCGAGTCGATCGAGCGCGCGGTCGCTTACATGCTGGGCGCGCACCTGAACGACGATCCGCGGCGCGTGCGGGAAGTGTCGGCCGCGATCGTGCGCGAGCTGTTCGAGGCCGAGTTCGCGGGGCTCAAGCTGCGCACGCACAGCCTCGCATCGATGAAGACGATGATCGACGGCATGGCGTGCGAGGGCGACGACCAGTTGCGCGCCGCACTCGCACGCGGCGGCCCGCTGATGCTCGCGGGGCTGCACTTCGGCAACCTGATGCTGTTCGTCACGAAGCTGCGCTTCATGATTCCCGACGATCGCAAGCTGATGGTGATCCTGCACCGCGATGCGCCGGGCGCGTTCTTCGACGATGCGCTGCGGCTCGTCGCCGAGTACGGCGCCGGCGAAGTCGAATTCATCGACATCGAGGAGCGCGTACACCTGCGGCGGCTGATCACGAGCCTGCGACGCGAGGCGCCGGTGTTCCTGCTGTTCTCCGACCTGCACGGCAAATTCGGCAAGACCAATCGCTGCCGGCTCGGCGGGCGTTGGGTGCGGATGGCCGGCGGCGGCGTGAAGCTCGCGGTCGAGCAGGGCATTCCGCTGCTGGTCGCGTATGCGACCGGCGTGCCGTTCCGCGATCGCTGCGCGGTGCATTTCACCGCGCTCGCGGCCAGCCCGCTCGCGCCGATGCTCGGCACCGACGACGACGCGTCACCGGTGCGCGCGACGCACCAGCGCATCGTCGACCGTCTCGAGCAGGCGCTCGTGCGCCAGCCCGAGCAATGGCATTTCTGGGAACACTTCACGCCTTACCTGATGCCGGCGCCGCTACTCGATGCGGCCGCGCGGCGTCGCTCCTGACGAGCCCGCCCCATGCCGACCTGGAATTCCGCCCTCCGAGAACAGAAGCCGTCGCGCAAGCTCGCGCGCGGCACGACCTTCGGCACCGTGATTCACGGCGTCGTCGACGTGCCGGTGTCGATGCGGTTCTTCTGCTACCTGTCGCTGGCGATGTTCGCGATGTTCGTGACCGCGCTGGTCGAGTTGAGCTACGCGAACACCGAGAGCGTGTCGGGGATGCTGACGCCGCGCTCCGGGCTGATCGGCGTCGGTGCGCCGCCGGGCTGGGCGGTACGCGAGGTCTACGTCGGCAAGGATCAGCACGTGAAGGCCGGCCAGCGGCTGCTCGCGGTGACGCGCGACACGAGCTTCGTCAGCCAGGCGAACAACGTGCAGGGGATGCGCGCGGCGCTCGACCGGCAGCGCATCGAGGTGACGCAGCAGATCGACGCGGCGCGGCTCGAATACCGGTCGTCGGTGCAGCAGATCAACCAGCAGATCGCCGCGCAGGGCGAGAGCCGCGGGCTGGTCGACCGGCAGATCCAGGACCAGAAGCGCATCGTCGACGAATACGGCGAACGGCGCGCACGCGTGAAGCAGCTGCTCGACGAACAGGTGGTGACGCTCGAACAGTACAACCAGGTCAACACGCAATACCTGCAGGCCGGGCAGGCGTACCAGGACCTGCTGCTGCGCCGCGCCGAACTCGCGAAGAACGCGATGAAGCTGCGCGGCGACCTCGACACGATGCAGAGCAAGTACGACGGCGCGAACGCGGAGCTGAAGATCAAGCAGGAGGAGCTGAACGCGAAGGAATACAACATCGACGAGAACGTGAACCAGGTGCTGTACGCGCCGGCCGACGGGCAGATCGTGCGGCTCGACGTCGTGCAGGGCGGCGTGATCGACCCGCCCGGCACGCGCGTCGTCGAGATCCTGCCGGCAAAGGCCGACGGGCTGATCGCCGAGGTCTACATTCCGTCGTCGAAGGCCGGCTTCGTGAAGAAGGGGCAGGCGGTGAAGGTTGCGTACGCAAGCTATCCGGTCGAGAAGTTCGGTACGTATCGCGGCAAGGTGCTGTCGATCTCGCCCGTCGCGTTCTCGGCGAAGGAGCTGAACCTGCCGGGCGATGCGGCCGCGCCGCAGACCTACTTCAAGACCTGGGTCGAACTCGCCGAGCGCACGCCGTCGTTCGACGGGCGGCCGCTGTCGTTGCGGGCCGGGATGATGCTGAAGGCGGACATCGTGCTGGAGCGGCGCAGCCTGCTCGAATGGCTGTTCGAGCCGCTGTACCGGATTCGCCAGCGCCTGTTCGGCGTGCCGGCCTGAGCCGATGGGGAATCGCGACACACGCCGCCGCCGCGCGCGGCCGGGCACCGTGCGTCCGCTGTCGCGCTGGCTCGGTGCGACGCTGGTCGCGTGCGCGACCGCCGCGCACGCCGCACCGCAGCCCGACGGCGACACTGCATCGCGCTGGCAGGCCGGCGCCGACGGGATCGGCTTCTGGCCGGGCGGCGATGCGGACGGCTTCGATGCGCACGCATGGACGACCGATGCGGAGCCGGCGCGCGGCGCACGCAACCCATCGTCGAGCGACGGACGGCAACCCGATACCGTCCCGCTGACCGCCCGCAAGATCACGCTCGGGCAGCGAACCGGCGCAGCCGCGCGCGCCTGCGCGGCCGCGGGCGACGACGGCGCGGACGGCATCGGTTTCGACGACACCGGTGCCGGCGGCGGCTGCGATCCGGCCGCCACGCACGATGCGCCGGCCGACGATGCAGCGGCGCGCGGCGTCGTCCATGCCGACCGGATGCCGTACGAACTGCATCCGGTCGATCCATCGCGGCTGCCCGATCTGCCGGCCGCGCAGGCGCCGCCCTTGCTCGAGCAACTGATGGGCGACGACCGCAACATGGTCGGTCTCGGCTGGCATTTCGTCGGGACGACCGGCCGCTCGACGCCCGTGACGACGCACACCGACGCGCTCGGGCTGAACAGTTTCCAGAACGCGGGTTCGAGCCTGTCGCTCAGCAATACGAACACGCTGGCGTTCACGTTCACGCATTTCGTCTCCGAGCACTGGGCGGCCGAACTCGGCGCCGGCATTCCGCCGGTGCTGACGCTGCGCGGGCACGGCAGCATCGCGCTGCCGCTCGACCGCATCTTTGCCGGCGTGCACGGCCGCTTTCCGCTGATCGATCTCGCGAACACGCAAAGCAACCCGCTCGCGACCACGCGGGCCTGGCTCGGCTCGGTCGTGTTCAAGTACTACCTCGGCGAGCGCGACGATCGGTTCCGCCCGTTCGCGGGCCTCGGCATCAGCTACACGCGCTTCACGAACACCAACCTGAACCCGGTGTTCCAGCGCAAGCTGGCGTCGCTCGGCGGCCTGCTCGCGGCGGGCGCGGACATCGGCAGCCTGCAGTCGCTGCTGCTCGATCCGGCGTTGTTCCAGCGGATCTGGGATGCCGGCGGCGACCTGCTGCTGTCGGGGCGGACCAACGTATCGGCGAAGGTGAAGAGCGTGTGGGAGCCGGTGTTCACCGTCGGCGCCAGCTACCAGATCACGCGCCGGTTCTGGATCACCGGGATGGTGACCTACATCCCGCTGCGCACCAGGATCACGCTCGACATCAGCCAGCCGAATCGCACGCTTGCGTCGAATACGTTCGATATTTCGGCGAATCCGGTGCTGGCCACCGTGCTGCTGAACTTCCGCTTCTGACGGGCATGGCCGCCCATTTTCATGAATTTGACGCGCGACGCTGGGATAATGGTGGGGTTTGGCTGCGTCAATGATGGAAGGAGGCCCCATGGGCGACAACGATACCCGCACCGAGACCGACAACCGCACCGATACGAGCTCGATGGAAGCGCGCCAGCGCCGTTTCGAGGAGGATCTCGTCGACGCCTACGATGAAGAGCTCGAGATGGAGCTCGACGACCGCCGCTTCGACGACGGTGAGGACCTGCTGTTCTCGCCCGAGCGCCGCGAAGCGCGCAAGGAATATTTCCGCGAGCTGTTCCGCTTGCAGGGCGAGCTCGTGAAGCTGCAGGACTGGGTCGTGCACACCGGGCATCGGCTCGTCGTCATTTTCGAAGGGCGCGACGCGGCCGGCAAGGGCGGTGCGATCAAGCGCATCACGCAGCGCCTGAACCCGCGCGTGTGCCGGGTCGCCGCGCTGCCCGCGCCGAACAACCGCGAGCGTACGCAGTGGTACTTCCAGCGCTATGTCGCGCATCTGCCGGCCGGCGGCGAGATCGTGCTGTTCGACCGCAGCTGGTACAACCGCGCGGGCGTCGAGCGCGTGATGAATTTCTGCACCGACGACGAGTACGAGGAATTTTTCCGGTCGGTGCCCGAGTTCGAGAAGATGCTGGTGCGCAGCGGGATCCAGATCGTCAAGTACTGGTTCTCGATCACCGATCACGAGCAGGAGCTGCGCTTCCAGAGCCGCATCGAGGATCCGCTGAAGCAGTGGAAGCTGAGCCCGATGGATCTCGAAAGCCGCCGCCGCTGGGAGGCTTATACGGCCGCGAAGGAAGAGATGCTGCAGCGCACGCATATTCCCGAGGCGCCGTGGTGGGTCGTGCAGGCGGTCGACAAGAAGCGCGCGCGGCTGAACTGCATTCACCATCTGCTCGGCCAGGTGCCGTATCACGAGGTGCCGCGTCCGACGATCGATCTGCCGCAGCGCGAACATCACGAGGATTACATTCGCCGGCCGGTGCCGGACAACATGATCGTGCCGGACGTTTATTGACCGTTCTAGCCGGTCTACACGCGATGTGACGAAGCGCGCCGCATGATGCGGCGCGTTTTTTTGAGGCGTTCCGGTCGATGGCGGGCGATGCGGTGCGACAGGTTTGACAGTCTTTCAAGATGTCGGATTGACGGTCGCGAAGGCGTACCGTCATGTTCGCGTCGATATGCGTCGACACCGTTGAAACGGTGCGATTCCGGCGCACTGAGGAAAAACCAGTCGCGCCGAGGGTCCCAAGCGGTAGCCGGAACCTGAGAGACCTTGTAAAAAGTGGAGCGTGCGCCGCGCGGGCTTGTCGCCGCAGCGGCTCACATCTCCGGAAAGCCCGAGCGCCCCTGCGTCAGGTCGAACAGTTCGACTCTTGCCGCGGCTTCGGCGGTTTCGGGCAGCTTGATCACGAGCTTCACCGTCATTCCGTACGCGCTGTCCACCAGCGCGTAGCCCGCCTGTTCGATCCAGCGGCGCACGCGCGCCTCTTCCGGGTAGCCGATCTCGATCGCGAGCCGCGTGTACCGAATGCGCTCGACGCGCTCGGCATCGAGCAGCGCCGACGCGATCGCATCCGTGTACGCACGCACCAGCCCGCCCGCGCCGAGTTTCACGCCGCCGTAGTAACGCACGACCGCGCCGAGCACGCCGTCGAGGTCGTGATGGCGCAGCACTTCGAGGATCGGCCGGCCCGCCGTGCCCGACGGCTCGCCGTCGTCCGACATACCCGACTGGCCGCCCGCCAGCAGCGCCCAGCACACGTGGGTGGCCGCCGGATGTTCGTCGCGCAGGCGTTGCAGTACCTGCATCGCGGCATCGCGATCCTCGACGGGAACCGCGTACGCGATGAAACGGCTCTTGCGGATTTCGAGTTCGCGGATGTAGGTGGTGGCGAGCGAGTAACTCATGCGTCGCGACGCGGAAAATGGTGGGAAATCAAGGCGATGATGATGTGTCGATGCTTTTGGCGTTGGCCCGCGGACGGATGGATATCGTCTGCATGAACGGAGGGCGAAGGCACGATTTTACCGTGCCAGGCATACGCGGCGTCGATGGACGCGTTGGCCGGTACGGGATTCGTCACCGAAGACCATGCAGGGCAGGCATCGCATCAGCGCACGCCGACCGACGACCGGAGCGCCGCGCCCAGCGTGCGTAGCGCCTGCCGGGCGCGCGCATCGGTCAGGCTCGAGTAGAGCACCACGTCGCGCGTCGGCAACGGCGGCAGCCCGTAACGCATCCCCACGTCCACGGTGCCGGCGGGCGCCACGCGATGCCCGAGCGCCGCGACGGCCAGCCCCGCGGACACCGCCGCGCCGATCGTCGCCACGCCGCCGCCGACAAAGACCTCCGTCCACGCGACCCCGGCCTGATCCAGCGCGTCGACCGCCATGCGGCGCACGCTGCACGGTTCGGCCTGCGTCGCGAGCCGCAGCGGTTGCGGCGGACGGTACTCGAAATCGGCCGCCGCCATCCAGCCGAACGACTCCGACAGGATGGTTTCGCCGTCGAGCCGCCGGCTGTCGTGTTGCAGCGCGACGGCCGCGTCGAGCTGGCCGCGGTCGAACGCGTCGAGCACGTCGCGCGATGCGGCGACGCGAATCTCCAGCACGAGCGCCGGCTCCGCTTCGCTCATCCGCCGCAGCAGCATCGGCAGGTCGGCGCCGACGACATGGTGGCTGACACCGATCACCAGCCGCCGCTGGCTCGTGCCGAACGCGCTGATTGCTCCGTGGTGAGCGGCCACCAGTTCGCGCGCCGGCTCCAGGAACGCGGTGCCGTCGGCCGACAGGCGAACCTGCCGCGGCGTGCGTTCCAGCAGGCGGCGGCCGAGCCCGTCTTCCAGCCGCTTGATCTTCAGGCTCACCGCGGACTGCGTCGTGTCCAGCACTTCCGCGGCCCGCGTGAAGCTCTTGAGGTCGGCGGTCAGCACGAATGCCTGCACGGCTTCGATGTCGAGCGTTTTCATCACACCCTCGTCCATTTCAGAATCGAATCATTGAAATATTCTGCCATCTCCTTTTCAAATGATTCAAGGTCTTCTACGCTGCGTTCATGCCGTCCGGAATGCCGTCCGTTTCTTTCGCCAGGAGTCGATCATGTTGACCGCGTACTACGTGCACCGCCTGCCGGCGGACTACGATCTCGACATCATCCGCGATCGCGTGCGCGAGCGCGGCCGGCTATGGGACGACACGCCCGACCTGCTGTTCAAGGGCTTCCTGCTGCGTGAGGCCGGCCGCCATGGCGCGACGGAAAACGGCTACGCGTCGTTTTACCTGTGGCGCAACGAGCAGGCGTTCGCGCGGTTCGTGACGGACGGCCGCTATCGGGTCGTCACGGACAGCTTCGGCCGCGCGCCGATCGACACGCAGATTGCGCTCGACGCGCGCAAGGGCAGTGCGTCGACGGGACGTTTCGCGCGTCTGGAGACGATCGAGATTCCGGCGGACGCCGATCTCGATGCGGTCCTGGCGCGAGAGATCGCACGCAATCGCGAAGCGGCGGCACGGCCGGGCGTGGTCGCGGCGGCCGTCAGTCTCGATCCGCTGCGCTGGCGGCTGACGCGTGCGCTCGTGACCGAACATGAACCGGACGACGGCGGCGCGGGCACGATGTACCAGGTCCTGCATCTGGCGAGACCGTTGCTCGACACGCTGGAAGCGGGCGGCGCGTGATGGCCGGCATCGCGTCGCGACTGCCGGCAGGGGTGGTGATTGCCGCGCATCTGGCGGGCGTGGTGGCGGGCATCGTCGCGATCGCGGCGCTCGCGACGGTGCTGGCGCTGCTGTTCAGGTAACGCGTTGCAGTGCAGAGACGGTTGATGCGGGGGCGCCGCGCATGCGATGCACGGCGCCCCCGGCCGCTTCTTCGTCGCTCGCTCAGTGGCTTTGCAAGCGGATATCGCGCGACGACGCGCCGACATACACGGTTCCGCCCGACACGACCCGCCAGCCGTTGCGCGACGTATCCCAGACGCTTTGCATCCGCGGCGACACGGTTATGTGCACACGCCGTGCCTCGCCCGGATTCAGCCGGATCTTCTCCCAGCCGACCAGCCGCTTGGGCGGCTCGTCCTTGTACGGCACGCCGAGATAGACCTGCGGTATTTCCGCGCCGGCCACGCGCCCGTCGTTGCGCACGGTAAACGCGACGCTCAGCGAGCCATCCCATTGCTTCGACACCGACAGTCCCGAATACGCGAAGTGCGTATACGACAGGCCGTAGCCGAACTCGAACATCGGCTTGATGTTGCGCGCGTCATACCAGCGGTAGCCCATGTTCAGCTTTTCCGCGTACACCGGGTCGGTCTCGAACGCGCCGTTTTGCCCCCACGTCGGCGAATCCTGATCGCGCGCCGGGAAGGTCACGGGCAGCTTGCCGGACGGGTTGACCGCGCCGAACAGCACGTTCGCGATCGCCTTGCCGCCGGCTTCGCCCGGATACCATGCCTCGACGATGGCCGACACGTTGTCCTTCCACGGCATCAGTACCGGATTGCCGCTCTGGACGACGACGATCGTATGCGGATTCGCACGCGCGACGGCTTCGACGAGCGCATCCTGGTTCGACGGGTTCGCGAGGCTCAGGCTTTGCAGGTCGCCGAAATCCTCGCCAGCCGGCTGCGCGACCACGACGATCGCGACGTCCGAGCGGCCGGCGAGCGCCGCGGCCTGGTCGATCTCCTGCTGCGTGTACGCGCGGAACGGCGACTGCTGGTCGCTGTTGCCCGCATACGTGACCTGCGCGGCCGGCGCCAGCGCGCGGATCGCCGCGACGATCGGCACGTCGACCTTGAGCCACGGATTGCGCCACCAGCTGCACCCGGTCGACGACCCGAACGTCAGGCCGCCGCAGCCTGCGAACGAACCCGTTACGGGATCGCGCGTGTTGCCCGAGCCGCCGCCGGACAGCACGGCCGCATCCGCATGGCCGCCGATCACGGCGATACGCGACAGCGCCGACGCGACGAGCGGCAACTGGTTGCCGTCGTTCTTCAGCAGCACGATCGACTGCTCGGAAGCCGCCTGCGCGAACCGGTTGCCGGCCGCGAAATCGATCGTGCCGCCGCCTTTGGCCGGATCGTCCATCACGCCGACGCGGATCATCACCGCGAGCTTGCGGCGCACCATGTCGTCGAGGCGCGCGGTCGACACCGAGCCGTTCGCGATCGCCTGCTTGACGGCTGCCGGCGTCAGGTACACGCTCGGCCCGACGTCTTCTTCCTCGTCGAGCCCGGCGTTGATCGCGGCGGCGGTGCTGTGCGTGGCGCCCCAGTCGGACTGTACCTGGCCCTGGAAGCCCCATTCGTTCTTCAGCACGTCGTTCAGCAGGTGAGGGTTCTCGCACGCATAGGCGCCGTTCAGGCGGTTGTAGCTGCACATCACGCTGCCGGGCCGGCCGCGCTTCGCGGCGATCTCGAACGGCAGCAGGTACAGCTCGCGCAGCGTGCGTTCGTCGATCTGCGTATTGCCGCCCATCCGGCCGTGCTCCTGCTCGTTGCCCGCGTAGTGCTTGATCGTCGCAATGACTTTCTGCCGCTGCGTGGCGAGCGTGCGTTCGGCGAGCAGATCGCCGGCGAGCAACGGATCCTCGCCGAGATACTCGAACAGGCGGCCGCCGCGCGGCTCGCGCGCGAGATTGGTGCCGCCGCCGAGCCCCATGCCGAATCCTTGCGCGCGCAACTGGATCGCGACCTGCTTGCCGAAGTCGTACGACAGTCGCCGATCCCAGCTGGCGGCAACCGCGATCGTCGCGGGGAACGTCGTGCTGGCCTGCGACGTGCTGCCGGAGCCGGTGGCCGAATCGACCATGTTCAGATCGGGAATGCCGAGGCGCGGCACGCCCTGGATGTACCCGGCGCCGCCGCCCGGCACCTTAGACATTTCGTATTGCGAATGAATGAACTGGAGTTTCTCGTCGAGCGTCATCTTGCGCACGAGCAGATCGGCGCGCCGTTGCGCGGCCACCGATGCGAACGCGTCGGTGGCGTCGCCCTGCGCATTGAAATCGGCGTCGCCGGCGTAGGCGGTGGTGCAGAGGGTCGCTGCCAGCACGACGGCCGGCCAGAGGGTGTCCCGCATGTTGCTCTCCATGATCGTATTGCCGGTTGTTCGGATGATGTCTGGAGCTGCGCACGTCCGGTGGATTCGCACCGGACGCATTCGGCTGGCGATGCAGGGTGGTTGCGCGTCGGCATGCCAGGCCAGGCGGGGAATCGTTACGGCCGGTTGGGCTCGACCGGTCAATGCGGGCGGCGACGCGCAGGCCGCCCGGCATTGTCGAATCGGATGTAGCGATTCTCTGCTGCGACTAATGGTATGAATGTAGTTTGACTACAGCATCGGTGTTTCTACCGATACGTGCGATCTTTATTTCGTAGTCACGCGAGGTGGCGTGGGGAGGCGGTCATCGTTCCCGATCGAGGGTGTGTGATCGGGTAAGAAGTACTGGGCGGAAAGCGGTTTTGCGGGTAAGTCGGCGGGGCGCAGATCGATTCGTTGCATGCGCATCGAACGGAGACTTGGGTCATTTCACGCACTGTGCGTCGAATTCGCCGCTTTTATTCTGGCGCGGGCGTGTATGAACGACCGTGCGCGCTCATTCCCGTTGATTGCCGACTTGTTCGGATCGCGATTGAATTGCGACGATATGGAGCGTTTGAATGACAGCAGAATTTCCGGCTACATACGTTGTGGGTACCTCGGCCGGCCTCACGGCCCGCCCGCTTCTGCAGGAACTGGTCGATCTTCCGATGAGCGTGAGGCGGTTCGGCGTCAAGGGTGACGGCGTGACCGACGACACGGTGGCGCTTCAGGTGGCGCTCAACGCGGGGATTCCGCTGTATTTCCCGCCGGGGACTTACCTGTACAGCAATACGCTGAAGGCAACGGCGTCGATCGTCGGCGCAGGGTGGGACTCGATTCTGCAATGCACGACATCGCAAGGCCAGAATTCGGCGATTTACTGGAGCGGCGCCAGTCATTTCAACATCCGCAATCTGCAATTCTTTTCAGCGAATGCGACCGCGTATTACCCGGACGAGAACGCCGGCTCGATCAACTTGCGGGACTGCAGCCAGTTCGAAATCTCGGGGTGCAAGTTCAACAATGCGGCCGGTGGCGGCGCGCTGATGCGCAGTTGCGTCAACGGCAAGGTGTTCGGCAATACGCTGCTCGACATCTGGCATGACGGCATTCATGTAACCAAGGCCAGCGCGGATATCACGATTACGAACAATGAAGTGATCAACGGCGGCGACGACGCATTCGCGGTGGTCGGTTACTTCAATGAGGGCGTCCGGCCTCGCCGGATCACGATCGCCAATAACCGGGTGGTAGGCACCAAATACGCACGCGGCATCGCGATCGTCGGGGCTCAGGACATCACCGTGGCCGACAACCAGATCTACAACCCGATGGCGGCCGGTATTTATGTCGCGTCGGAACTGACGAGCGTGTATCAGTCGTACGGCAACGACAATGTGACGGTCGCGAACAACCTCCTGGATACGTGCGGCGTTCAATCCAACATCGGCGCGATAGTCAATGCGCCCAATGGACCGCTCGGCTATGGCGCATTGGTCGTGACCGCGACGGCAGGCTTCAACAATTCGAACATCACGATCGTCAACAACACGATCAAGAATGCCGCGGGGGCGCCGATCGGGCTGTGGCAGCCGAGCGGAAGCAACATCCACGTCAACATCTCGCAGAACACGATCACCAATGCATGGGATCCGAACAACAAGAACGGATTCCCGTTGACGACGATCGCCGCGACGTCGGGCGCCGCGACGCTGAACTTTGCCAATACCCCGGGCGTCGCGGTCGGCATGGCGGCCTGGTATTTCAACGGGTCGACCAGCGTGCCGATCGGTACCGTCATGGCGGCGGGCGCGTCGACGGTCACGCTCGAGCAGAATGCGACAGTGCCGAGCGGCGGAACCGTGATCTTCGCCGGGGTCGGGTTGTTCGGCGCGACGATCAAGACTACCGCGTCGGCCGCGAGCGGCGCGACATCGTTGACGTTTGCCACGACGACGGGGGTGCCCTACAACGACAACTACGGTTTCGGCGCGCCCGGAGACGAAACGACAGGCGTGTCGATCGGACAGGGCGTCAGCGGGACCAACATCGCGGCCGGCACCTTCGTGACCGGCGTGACGGGGAGTGTGGTCACGCTGAGCAAGGCGACGACCGGCACCGTGGCGAGCGGTGCTTCGATCGTCTTTACCCCGATGGTTTGCATGACGTCCCAAACGATCACGACATCGGCTGCTGCCGCGGCGGGAACCAACACGCTGACGTTCACGCCGTATCCGTCGGCACGCGGCTGCGCGGTGGGACAAGGTGTCACCGCAACGAATATCCCGGTCGGCACGTACGTGACGTCGGTTTCCGGTAACGGAAATGGTCCGACCGTGACGCTGTCGAACAATGTCACGGGCAGCGGAATCGCCAGCGGCACATCGATCACGTTCACCGGCACTGGCGGACTGAGCGCCGTTTCCGGCATCGCGCTGTACAACACGCGAGGGTGCATCGTCTCGAAGAATCAATTCTCCGGCATCGCAAAGGACGCAATCTACGTGGACGGATCCTGTACGTCGTTCACCGAAGTCAGCGGCAATACCGGTGAAAACATCGGCTGCTGCAACGGCTTCGCCCGCCTCGTCACGGTCGGCGCGCTCGCGGCCGGCGCATCGCTCAAGTTGCGCGGAAACTACATGGCCCAGCCGGTCAACTATCCACGCGCGATCGATGCGCTGATCTCGTCGAGCTCATGGGCCTACACGTCGTGGAGCGAAGACAACATCGCGCAAAACGGTTTCGTCGGCTTCGGTGTGCAACTGACGCCGGTTGTGCAGGCGGTGGGGGCTTCGCCATGGACGTTCGCGAACACCTACCCGAGCGCGGTCAGCCTGTCGGTCGCCGGAGGCACCGTGTCGTCGATCGGCGTGTCCCGAAACGGGCAGGCTGCCTATGCGTGCGGACTGACGAACGGGATGATCGATCTCAAGCCCGGCGACGCGATGACGGTCACCTATAGCGTTGCGCCCGCTATCACGATGATTCCGCGGCTGGGGCAGTAACGCACGGCGCCGTTCCGGCATTCAGGCCACCAGCAGGTATCAAACGAGTCTGTCAACCATACTCTCAGGATCGATATGGCATTCCAGCTCAAGGATCGCGTTCAGGAAACGACCACGTCCACCGGCACGGGGGGCGTTGTCCCTTGCCGGTGCAATGACGGGATTCCGCACATTTTCGTCCGTGTGCGCCAACGCCGATACGTTCTATTACGGGCTGCAAGCCGTAACGGGTACCGGTGTCCCGAGCGGAAACTGGGAGATCGGCATCGGCACATACAACGCCAGCGCGAACACGCTGTCGCGCACCACCGTGCTGGCGTCGAGCAATGGCGGTGCGGTCGTCAATCTTGCCGCAGGTACCACCCAGGTATGGATGGATTTACCGGCAGCGCTTCCGGCCAATCTGCCGGTCAGCGCCAAATATTTTGGTGCGAAGGGGAACACCAGGATCGTCAACGATGGCGTCACGACATCGGGGTCCACCGCGTTTTCGTCGGCCTCGGCGGCGTTCACCGCGGCGGACGTCGGCAAGCGTATCGACATTGCGACGACGAACGCCAGCGGCGTTGCAACGCTGGTCGTTTCCACCACGATCGCGGCGTTCGTCAGCGCAACGCAGGTCACGCTCGCGAAAGCGGCCAATGCGTCGGCGACAGGGGCGAATGTGGTCTATGGCAATGACGACGGCCCGGCCCTGACGGCCTGGTTGAACTACCTGATGACCATCTGGCCGGTCAAAGGCGACCTGCCTGCCGGGGTCTACTATTCCAGCCTCGCGCTTCCCCCGATCACGAAGCCGATCGCCGTGTTCGGGCATTCGGCGCGCACCTCGATCATCCAGTTCCGGTGTTTCGCTGTACGGAATCCAAGCGAGAAACATCGTGCTGCACGACCGGATGACCACGATGGGGCTGAGCGGCGGGCGGATGTTCAGCGTCATCGGGCAAGTCACCAACTGCCTGTTCGACATCAACTTCCCGTTGAGCGCACGTAACGACTACGCGGCGGAGATTCTGCCGAACCCGAATTTCAATGTCTATCCCACGGACAATGAATTTACCTTCGCATTTCCGAAGACGGTGAAGGGGGTGACGATCGGGAACATCGGCTACAACACGATCAGGTTCAGGAATATTTCGGATGCGCCGAGGCGGTATTCATTTCCACCGAGAGTCCGTACAACCTGAGAATCGATTGCGAGACCGACAGCGTGTTTCAGCAGGTCACCTCGCCGCTGGTGTTGACGGGGACGGGCGCCGTCGCGATTCCGGGCTGGTCGTTCGGTACGACGCCGAACCTGTCGATCTTCATGCCGGTCAACGCAGTCAACGGGACCGGCGACACGACGCTGGCGACCATTTTCGGCATCACGGGCACGATCGCGCGTTCCGGAAGCGTCACGGCCGGAACCGATACCTATACGTTTACGCCGTCTTCATCCAGTACGGCGTACATTCCTGCCGGCGAATACTTTTCGAAGATATGTGTCGATGCGTCTCAAGGCAACGGGGTTTCCGGGCGCTACAAATATATTCCCGAGGACCGCTACGGACGCGCCGTCAACAGCGCGTGGGCCAGCGGGCGCCTGCTGCAGATGTGGCCGTGGCAATTCCACGTCGAAAATGCGACCGGGCTGGTCCGTTACAGCTACGGGGTGCCGACGGCCGACAGCGCGGGCAATGCGCTGGCGGTTTGGTCCAACGGCTTCGTCGGCACCAGTTCGACGCCCGGCGTGACCGGCATCAGCAAACTGACGGCGAACTATGCGTCGCCGACGATGCTGACCAACCTGGTCGGCGGGATCGACGGCCAGTCGGTCAGGATCATCGCGACCAACGGCAACTGCACGATCGCGAACAACGCGAACATCCAGACGACGACGGGGGGAAACGTCGTCATGGCGAGCGGGCAGGTCCTGACCTTTACGTTCGACGCGACGCTGAACAAGTGGTGTGGTGGTTAGCAATCCGAGGGCGTGACGGCCTATTGACAACGTAGCGGCCTCCCGCTTACGTCACGCCGTTCGGGCGCTGAAAGTCCGGAGGGGGAGTCGTCTCGTTGATCGTGCATCGTATGGCGACACGCATCGTGTCGCTCACGCGAGATCGCGGCGTATTCCCGCCCGGATGAATGAAGCGGCGTGCATCACCGGGTGGCGTAGGTCCGGCTCGCACGCTGGCTTGCCCGAGGCCGACACGCGGACTCACTTGGTGATCAGCGCGCCCGTCAAACCCGCGCTGATCGCCGGCAGCAGCAGATTCAACACGCGGCTGGCCCGGACGAGCCCGGTATTGTCGACATAGACGATGTCCTTCGACGCGAGCGGGAACTGGTTCGCGAGCAGCATCGAAACCGGCGACTTCATGTCGAGTCGATAGACCACGGGATCGCTGTCGTCTGCCTTGCGCAGTACGAAGACCTGTTTGGCATTCGACGTCTGCTGGTTCAGTTGGCCTGCCTGTGCGAGTGCTTCGTTCAGCGTGAGCGAACCGTCACGTTGCGGCGGCACGGCCAGCGGTTTGTTCACCTCACCCATCACGTAGACCGGATTGTCTTCGCGTGCACTCACGTGGAGCAGGTCGCCTGGCTGCAGCATGATGGCGGCGGGGTTTTTGCCCGTTTGCATCATCCGCGCGACATTCACCGGATACGTCGTTCCATTGCGCGTAATCGTTACACGACTTTGATCCGCGGTCGGTGCAAAGCCGCCGGCACGATTGACCGCTTCGACGAGGGTCATCGGAATGTCGTTGATCGCCTGCGAACCGGGTGCGCGCACTTCACCATCCACATACACCTGCTCCGCGCGGAACGACGCCACGCGAACGGTCACCTGCGGCTTCACGAATACCTTCCTGAGCTCGGCACTGACTTCCCGCTGAACCTGCGCCGCAGTTTTTCCTGCCACGTGGATCGGTCGCGTCATGTATGGAAACTGCACGTTACCGTCGCCATCGATCACGAAACCAGGCGCGGCGTCGGAGGACTTGGTGTTTGGCGTCGGCTGGCCGGCGGCGGTAGCGAATTCCGGGTGATCCCACACGGTGATCTGCAATACGTCGCCAGGACCGAGCTTGTAGCTGCTCGGCTTGCCGAGCAGATTGTCCGGAACGGGCAACGCGGAGTGGCTCTTCTGCTGCGCACGAATCAGCCCGATCAGCGTCAGGTCGATCTGCTTGACCGGAACCTTCATGTCGCTGGTCACGTCACCGTTCTCGTCAGTCGTGACCGGCAATGCAGGCGAGGATGCCATGTGCTGGCCCGGCGCAAAGGCACAGGCGGAAAGCAGGGCGGAAATCGCCAGGTAAAGGGCAGCGCGCATTCGGCGTCCTGTCGGGTTGTTCTGGTCCGGCACTGACGTGTCGAATCGTTGGTGGTTGCTCATGTCGTCATTCAGCATGGTTAAACGAGAAACATTGATGCGACGCACATGCGTGGATACTCGCCGTTTTCCGGGCCGCCGGCGACAGACATGGCGGGCGTTCATCCCCCTGCCCATATGCTGGCCGTCCCGATCAACCGACTGTCGGACGCCTCGACGTCATCGCATGCTGTCGGGTGAACCGGCCGACCCGAGATTGATTCCCGCATGGATCATGTTGGATGAACTACGGAAAAAAGGATGTGCGTTAGTTCACCAAGCCGTGGATGGCAGGCCGGATTGGCCGCTCGAGATGCGTCGCTGACGTGGGCCAAAAACAGGGCCAAACCTTGTCGAGCGAGTGAGTTCAGGGAGGCCGGGCACGTTGTATCGAACCGCTCCTCGACGTCGTACGAGACGGGGTGGCAACCCGGAGGTTCGCTTACCCGGAGCTTCTTAATGTAAGGAATCGCACTCAGAAAACCACGCATTTATCGCATAGTGACCTGAACAGGCAAGGGCATTTGTTTCTGTTCGGGACTCGGCGGTGCGGTCGTGCATGCAGGCGGTCGGACGCAGACAAGTGCCTCGCATGATGTGCCGAGAGAATGACCCGGATCGACTGGCGCGACATGCGTGATCAATAGCACGCACGGTGACAGGATGCCCGTCAGAATGGCAATTTGGGAGCGTATGCATGACATTGGATAGGCCTTCATCGAAGCAATCCCGAGACCGGCCGGGAAGTGTTTCTCGCAACGGGGTTGACTTCACGCTGGTCCAGTTGCTGGAAAACGTGTTCGATCACGGGCGTGTTTTCCTGGCCGTTTTCCTGGGATGTTTGCTGCTGGCGCTCGTGTATGCCATTGCGGCAACACCGGTGTACTCCGTGGATACGTTGATCCAGGTCCAGGAAAACAAGCACAGTGCGCTCGGTTCGCTGTCCGAAATTTCGAACGCGCTGGATATCGAGAACTCCGCCGTAGTCGGCGAGATCGATATCGCGCGCTCGCGCGCGGTCGTCACCCAGGCCATTGACGCTACCGTCGCGCAGGTGGATGTGTCGGTCCGGAATACGATTCCGCTCGTTGGCGGTTTACTCGGTTCGATATTGCCGAAGGATCGCAATGGCCTCGTCGAGCCGTGGTTCAATACGCCGTTCTGGGCGTGGGGCGGCGAGAGGATCGAGTTCACCAAATTCGACGTTCCGGATGCGCAGCTCGGCAAGAAACTGGAGCTCGACTATCTCGACGGCAATCGCTTCCTGTTGAAGGACAGCAATGATCAAGAGGTGTTGACCGGGAAAGTCGGCCAACCGAGCGAAGCCAACGGATATCGGGTAGAGATATCGCGCATCGTGGCACGCGTCGGTACGGAATTCCGCGTGCGCCGTGTCGCCACGCCGGTGCGACTCGAGGCGGTCCTGAAAAAACTGAACGGCGCGGAAACGAAACGCCAGTCGGGCATCATGCAACTGAGTTTCGAAGACCCCGACCCGGTGTTTGCCGCGCGGCTGCTCAACGCCATTGCCGCCGCCTATCTGGATGCCAAGGCGAAGCGACGCTCGGAGGACGCCGAACACAGTCTGACGTTTCTCGACACGCAATTGCCGCTGGTGAAGAAGCGACTGGAGCAGGCTGAACATGCGTTGAACGAGTTTCGCAATGCGCAGGGGTCGATCGATGCGCAAGGTGATGTGCAACTGCTTATCGACCAGTTGGCCTTGGTCGAAAAGTCACGGCTCGAGGCCAAGCTCGAGTTTCAGGATCTGGCGTCGAAGTATGTCGCCGGACAGCCTCAGCTCACCGCGGTAGCCAGCAAGCTGAAGACGCTCGATCAACAGTCGGCGGAATTGAAAAGCAGGGTTGCGCGCTTGCCGTCGCAGCAGCAGACCTATTTGCGTCTGTCACGCGACGTCGATGTCAATAATCAGCTCTATATCGGCTTGATGAACAACGCGCAGCAGCTGCAAATTGCCAAGGCGGGCACGGTCGGCAATGCGTCCGTCATCGACAAGGCCGATGTCAGCGACAAACCGGTTCAGCCGAAGCGCCTGCTCGTCATCGTGCTGGGTGCGGCAATCGGATTGATATTGGGCGTTGCTGCGGCACAAGGCTGCGCGCTGTTTTTCCAGCGCGTCCGGAATCCGGAGCAATTGGAGCAAGTGGCCGGCGTCCCGGTGCTGGGCATTCTCCCGGTCTCGCCACATCAGGTCGAGGCCGACCTGAACGACCGGGCAGCGTTCATTGCTGCCAGGGAGTATCCGGATACGCCGCTGACCGAAGCGCTGGACAATCTGGCTCTGTTGCTGCGTTACGGGCCGAGTGCTGAGCAGGGGAAATCAAGGGTCGTTCTGATCACGTCGCCGGAGCCGGCGCAGGGCAGGTCGCTGATCTCCGCCAATCTCGCCTACCTCTTATCGGAAAGCGGTCTCAAAACCTTGCTTGTGCGCACCGATGCGGACGAATCGGGCGGAGATCGACACGTGGCGGTGAAGTACCAGAAAGGATTGTCGGATGTCGTGACCGGTTCGCTGGAACTCGGGAAGGCGATCGTCCACATCCGTGAAAATTTCGATGTGCTGCCTGCCGGAAAACGTGCCGAGCCGTGGCGACACCTGTTCGAAACGAAACGGCTCGAGCCGTTGATCACCGCATGGCGAAGCGAATACGACGTGGTCGTCGTGGATGCGCCGTCGGCGCGCCCGGCGGCGAACGTCGCGATGTTGTCGAGGCTCATGGACGTCACGTTGATGGTGGCGCGACAAGGTTCGGTCAGCTACGCCGGCGTGGTGGATGCGATCCGGAATTTGAATCGGGTCGGCGTGAAGGTAGACGGGCTGGTATTCAACGGCTTTCAGCCTTCACCGTTGCAGTGGAGCCATTACGCGAACGTCCGTCGACATACGAAAGCAGTCAAGTCGCGGATAGAGCTGGGCGACGTCGTACCCAATGCATTTCTGTTCAGGGCATGGGAGCGGGTAAGAAAGGGACTGCTGAGAAATGTTGCCTGATGTCGCTTGCACGAGTCGATTCACTGGTTCATGACGGAAACAAGCGATATGGCGGGATGTTTCAGCGCGCCCGTCACAAGCGCGATGCACGTTGGGGCACCGGCGCAGGTTCGCGCAAGGGCGCAATCATGCGGCGGCCGGCGCGTGCGCAGGCTCGACCGGGGTGCCACCGGTGGAACGAATTTCGGGTTGCAGCATGATAGATAAGACTACGCGAGCGATACCGGACACCGGCCCCATATCCGCAACCGGGGTGACGATATCGACGCTACTCGCGCTTGCATTTGTGATCAACGCGATGATGCCGGCGCTCGGAATGAAAGCGGAGAGCGCCACATGCACGTTGTTGTTGGCAACATCGGGGCTCGTCGTCCTGGTCAAGTATCGTCCGGTGTTTGCCGTGACGGTGCTCTATGTGCTCGCGATCGGGCTGACCGCATTTCTTGCCGGCGTGGGACTGGAGGACGGTGGATGCCTGCGGGAAACCGATATCTCGGGTGAGGCGACCGGCGCTTTCAGCCGACTCCTTTCGTTCTATCTGATTTTTGTCGTCTGTGCGCTCGTTGCATTCGACCGGTTCCTGGATGAGCGCCCGTCGCACAAGTCGATCAGGGCACGGATTGCATTGCAACCTGTCAGTGTGGCGATGGGATTCGCACTTGCGGCCGCGATCATCGTGACCGGTGTGCTGGCGGGGTTGACGTCGGGATTCTCGCTGTTTACCGGCATCAACCGGTATGCGTTGCGCAACGACGCGTCGAACGGCGCGATGTTCAATCTGTTCCTGAACAATCAGACCTTCATGGGTTTTTTGCTGGGCACCATCGCCACCAGTTCCAATAAACGCATCCGGTGGTTGGCGATCGTCACGATGGCGGTCGATCTCGGGCTCAACGTGCTGCATGGGGAGCAGTTCATGGCGGTGCTGCATATCGGCCTGTGCTCGCTGGCGCCGTTCATCGCGATTCATGCGATGAACGGCAAACCGGTCGTGCGTTATCTGGGTATCGGTGCGGGACTGGCGTTGTTGCTCGGCACCGTTTCCATCATTTACGCCTACCGGGGGCAGGGGCTGGAAGTGGCCGATGTGATCTCGTCGCGCTTTCTGCTGCAGGGGCAGCCGTGGTACGTGGTGGACGGTGATGCGCGCATGTTCGCGGCGCCGGCGCTGGGTGGCGCGGCTGCTTTTTGGCGTTTCGTGAACTCTCTCGCTTCCTGGACGATGCCGACCTTTTTCGACGATTCCCAACCGAGTGGTTTGCGTGACTTGATGGTTTCGTATATGGAGCCTCAGCTCCTCAAGGCCTACATCTTCGACGACGTCACGTTCACGATGGGAAACATGGCGGTGCCGGTGTATTGGTTTGGTTATGCCGGGGGGGCGGCCTTCGTCGCGATGACCGGCGTCGTGTACGGCGCGCTGGCCGCGTTGCAGATCCTGGTCACGATGCGTGGCGGGGTTGTGATGTTGTGGCTGATGGCGAAGGTCTTTTCGTATGCGACCTTTGCCGTTCAGCAAGGCGATTACTGGATGATGTTCGGTTCGCGCACGGCTTTCTATGCGTTGGCCGCGCTGGCCTGGTGGTACGTGATCGACCGGAAGCATTCCGGCGCGAGCTGAGGCGGCATGCGCCTGGGTCGTCGCGCGAAACGAGGGCGATGTCGACGACCGGAACCGTTTCGGTCGATGCGTCGAGCGTGGATGTCGCGTCGCGAACGTAGGGGCGATGGATTCGACTTCGATCGCAGCGCCGGAAAGTCGTGACGAGACACCCCGGTTTTTACTATTTCAGCCATGTCCCACTCGAACGATTCGAAGCGATTTCATCATGTCGATGCCATGCGCGCGGTTGCGGTGATACTCGTCATATGGACGCACTATGCCGAGCGATTCGCTCCGCTGGCGGGCTCGCAATACATGCTCGATACGCTGCAGCGCTCCATGAACTTCGGGCGTGTTGGCGTGGTGGTGTTTTTCGCGATCAGCGGCATGCTGATTCCAAGCAGCCTGCACGGGGAGGTTGGTGCGGGAACGAAGCGGTTTCTCGTTCGAAGATTCTTCCGGCTATACCCGGCTTACTGGTTGGCGCTGCCTTTGGGATATTTTGTCCATTGGTATCTGTTCGATAAAAAGATGGATGTCGATGGAATCGTCGCGAACGTGACCATGATGCCCGCCGCATTCGGAGAGAGCCTGATATTGCCGCATGGTTGGACGCTGGAGACAGAACTGGTTTTTTACGGGCTGTGTCTGGTCCTGTTCTGGAGCGGCGTACTTCACCGGATGTTCTGTCTGTGCGTTGTCAGTATCGGATTGACAGGGCTGTTCGTGATGATCGTCGGATTGAAACTCGCTCCGGCCGGTATGCCCAGCGAATACAAGACCATGCCATATCATCTCGGCATCATGTTTTGGGGCGCGTGCTTTCGCCAGGCATACGACACGCCTCTCAAATTGCTGCGCGCGGGATGGCCGTGGCGTGGTGCTCCGGGCCGAATCGCGATCACTTACCGATCGGCGGCAGCCGGCCTGACGGCGGTGATGGCAAGTGTCGCGCTGATGGGGGCGCTCAGCGATTGGCGACATCACAACATGGAGCACTTTCCGACTTCGCTCGCTTACTTCATCGGCATCGTGATGTTCACCGCATTGGCGACGATTCTGAAGCTCCGCATTCGCCTGCTTTCATGGCTCGGCGAGATCAGTTATTCGATCTACTTGCTGCATAGCCTTCCGCTGTTTGCAATGTTCTGGTTGTGCCAGCGTTTCCACATTACTGGTTGGCCGCTCGGTCTCTACATGATCGTACCGATCCTGCCTTTGATTCCGTTGTCTTGGGCCGGTTATCGGTTGTGCGAAGCACCGTTTGTGCAGTTTGCGCGTACGCTCACCGCGCGCCGGAGAAGCAATCTGTTTGCCTCCGGCGAGGCTGATGGCTGACGCTTGATTGGCGCAGATCGGCCCGCGGCACCAGGGCCGGTTGGAAAAGATCAAACGCGGATGGTTCGCGGGAGCGGGAAACGGCGCCCGATATCTTCCGGGGGATGCTGGAGTCGGCATGAAACGGATATCGGTTGGTCCCGGGCGATTGACGGGGAACACGCCCTGTAACGGATTTCACTAGCGTTTATTAAAACAAGGATAAGACCATGACACCTGTCCAGTTTGATGGATGCGTCGGCTGGCTTCACGAGGGCACCCGAACACACGGCATCGTCATTTGCGAGCCGCTCGGTCACGAAGCACTCTGGCTTCACAAACTCGTGCGTTCACTCGCCGAGCATCTTTCGGAGCGCGGCTTTCCTGTGCTGCGCTTTCATTACCCGGCAAGTGGCGATTCGCTCGGCGACGAAAGCGATCCCGGTCGCTTCGGCCAGATGCTCGGTAGCGTTCGATCCGCCGTACACGCGTTGCGAGAGCGCGTCGCGCTGGACCGTCTGACGCTCATCGGGGTGCGTGCCGGCGCGGCCGTGGCGCTTCTCGCCGCGGACGGCATCCCCGGGCTTACGCGTTTCGTCGCGCTTGCGCCCGTCGTGCGCGGTCGCGGCTACCTCCGCGAGCTCTCCGTCGTCGCGCAACATTGGCTCGACAACGCCCCGCCGACCGTGCGAGGCGCGGTTCGCGACGAGAAACCCCTGAACATACTCGGACACACGTACCCCGACGATCTGGTCGACGCGCTCCGGCGTATCGATCTGTTGCAGGCTGCCCGTCAATCGGGCACGTTGCCGGCGCGCGCATTGCTTGTCGATGCACCGTACGGCGACAGTGCGATGCTATCGGACGCGTTGCAGGCACGTGGTGTCGCGGTCAGCGTTCATGCATGCGCGGACTGGGCGGCCGCAATGCGAGAGCCGCACTGGTCGCGGTGGCCGGCGGCATTGCTCGACACGATTGCGGGCTGGTTCGACGACGATCCCGAGCCGGCCGTCAACGCGCCCGCGCGATGCCTCGACCCCGGCGTGGTACTCACGGGACAAGGGAGCGTCGAACGAATCGTTCGCGTGGGACCGCGGCAACTGGTCGGGGTGCTGTGCGAGCCGACCGAAGACATCATGCGGGCCGCCGCGCCAACGCTCCTGATCACGAATACGGCGGCCAATTCGCGCGTCGCGGACGGACGTTTCGCCGTCCGGCTGGCCCGGTCGCTCGCCGCGCAAGGCATCTGCAGCCTGCGGATCGATGCGAGCGGAATCGGCGACAGCGGCACGCATGCGCGTGACGATCAATCGGACATCCCGTATTCGGATCAGGTGATCACCGACATGGTTTCGGCGGCAGAGTGGCTGAAAGAGGCCGGGCATCACAAGGTTGTCACATTCGGGATTTGCTCCGGCGCGTACACGTCGCTTCATGCCGCGTCGAGCGGGCAGCTTGCCGGCGCGATCGCGATCAATCTCCCGGTTTTCGTATGGCCTCGCGGAGAGACGCTCGCGAACGTGATCAAGAATCAGACGAATTCGATGCGAGGCTATCTGGCATCGTTGCGCAGTATTGGAAAGTGGCGTCGCCTGCTGCGCAGTGGTCGTGATCTGCGTCCGGTTCTGCGCGGATTAACGCGCTTCGTCGCAGATTTCATGTGGGTGCCGGTCATGCGTGCCGCGGAACGGGTCGGGTGGTGCCCGGGCAAGGATACGCCGCGAGGATTGCTGCGCGACATGTCGGCGCGCGGCATTCGCACCCATCTGATTTACGGCACGTTCGATCCCGGTGTCGATACGCTGGTACGGCATTTTGGTCCCGCTTCGCGTGCGTTTGCCCGTTTGCCGAACATGTCGGTCGATCTGCGGGATGCCGTCGATCATTCATTGTACGGCACTGCCGCCGCGCAATATGTCATCGACCGGTGTACTGGGCTGCTTGCCGGTTGGCGGGCACCGGCGGAACTGGCGGCAACGGAGAAGACGAAACGTGTGACGGCGTCGCATTCACGCAAGCGGCGCACCGAATCGACACTCTAGGTCGCAGCGGTACCGTTGCCGCCGGGCAGGTAGGGTGAACCGGTTCTGAGTGACCATGCGAACAGATTCGCCGTTTCCGGTACGTTATCGTAGCGACGTAGTGTTTCACAGGGCCACTCGCCAGACGCACGTAGCGCCGTGGCTCCGCTCAGGAATGCAGATGAAACGAACTTGCCACGACTGCCGGAAATTGCGTAAATTTTACTGTTTGCAAGCGGTCTGTGATATTGCGCAGATCGCGTCTCGACGCGAAGACGATGACGGGGCGTTGAACTTCGGGCCTGATGCACGTCGAGGCCCGGCGTGATGCGCGTGTTGGTCATCAACGACTTCGTTCGAAAGGGAGGCGCGGAGGAGGTATACCGAATGTCCGTCGACGTGCTGCGCGCACGCAATGACGTGTCGGTCGAAACCTTCGACGAGCATGCGCTGCCCGGGGACGAAAATATTCGGCGCGCCCGTGTGTGGTCGCGTGCGACTGCGCTTGCGCTCGGCGCGCTGCTCGACCGGTTTCGGCCACAACGCATTCTCGTACACAATTATCACAATCGCCTGTCGAGCGCGATCCTGCCCGTGCTTGCCCGCTACAAGCGGCGCTCCGGGTGTAGCCTGTACATGACGGCGCACGACTACCATCTCGTGTTCTACAATCCGAGCCTGCAGATCTATTCCGGCGGGCAGACGAAGCCGTTGTCGCTCGACCAGCTGCACGGCGTCCGGCGCTTCGTCTCTGTCGCCAGTCCGCACGGCATTCTCCACGACGTCGTGAAGAAGTTGCATTGGCACACGGTCAATGCGCTTTTCGACCCGCTCGGCCTGTTCGACGAAATCCTGTGTCCAAGCCCGTTCATGCGCGACCTGATCGCGCGATTCGGGCGCACCCGCGCCACGCTGCTATCGAATCCGATCGACGCGGCATTGGTTCCCCGCGCACCGAAACCGGCGCAGCGCGCGCGTCTGGATCTGGCGTTCGTCGGTCGTATCGAAGAGGACAAGGGCCTGGCGCCGTTTCTCGCGCTGATGGCCGATTCCGCCGGTGAAGCGATTGCATCGCTTACCGTTTATGGCGAAGGTTCGGAGCGCGCTCGTCTCGAGGAATGCCACGCCGGCCTCGTCAAGGACGGAAGGCTGCGCTTTGCCGGCCGTCTCGACCATGCCGCGCTGTTCGCCGAGCTGCCGACGCACGACGCGCTTGTGCTTCCGTCGATCTGGGTGGAAAACGCCCCCCTCGTGATAGTCGAGGCCGCGGTCCTGGGCCTGCCGGTACTGGTGAACGACATCGGAAGTTTGTCGACGTTTGGCGACGAGATCGGCAACAAGATCCTCTATCGCAACACCCCCGAAGCGTTCTCGCGGGCAATCGACGCGCTACGCGCCCACCTCGACGACGGCACACGTCGCTACGACTGGTCGCGTTACTCGGTCGATTGCTACGCGTCGTCTCTGTATGCTGCACTCGGCATCGACCAGCATGCACCGCGCGTGCATGCCTGTTGACAGGCGATGCACTGTCCATTTTCAGTCAAGAAAGCACGATGACCGCCGTTCGAAAAAACTTCGCCATGTTGTTTGCGTTGCAGATCTCGACGTACGTCGTGCCGCTCGTCACGCTGCCGCTCTTGACCCGTGTGCTCGGCCCTCAACAGTACGGTCGGCTGTCGTTCGTGCTCGCGGTGACCACGTATTTCATCAATCTGGTGAATTACAGCTTCGACCTGACGGCAACGCCGCGTGTCGCGCTTGCGCGCGACAAGGTCGAGCGATCGAGCATTTTCTGGACGACCATCAGCGCGCAGTGGCTGATAACCGTCGCGGGCTTCGCAGTACTCGTTGCGATGACGTCATTGATTCCGTACTTCGAGGCCGAGCGCACGGCGCTGCTGCTCGAATTCGGGATGGCAATCGGCGCCGCGCTCACGCCAGGCTGGTACTTTCAGGGCATTCAGAAACTGAGCGTGTTCAGCATGACGGTGGTCGGATATCGCGCACTCAGCGTCGCCGCCTTCTTCCTCTGGATTCGCACCCCGGACGATATCCTGTACGCGGTCGCCATCAACGCGGCCGTGCCATTGCTCTGCGGAGCTACCTTGCTTGCTTACCTGTTTTTTTGCCGTGAGATCGCGCGTGTCCGCGTGCGGTTCGCCGATATTACCGAAGCGTTGAAAGGCGGCACGCAGGTGTTCCTCGCGTCGACGTCGATCTCGTTCTACGCATCGACCAACACCGTCCTGCTGAGTATCGTTTCCGGTCACGTCGCCGCAGGCTATTTTGCCGCCGGCGACAAGCTGATCCGTGCCGCTGTCGGCATGCTGCAGCCGCTGAGGGCAACGACATACCCGCATATCACTTACCTGATGCATAACGCACGTGACGAAGCGTTTGCGTTCCTGCGCAAGCTGATTGTCGTGCAGGGCGCGCTCGTGCTCGCAATGTCGGCAACGATCTACGAGTTCGCGCCGCTCGCCGTCCGGATCCTGTACGGAACCACGTTCGAGCCGACAGTCGCCGTACTGCGTTGTCTCGCCCTGGTACCGTTCATGGCATGCATGACCGATCTCTTTGGCGTTCAAACGATGCTGCCGCTGGGCATGAAGCGTGTCTTCAGCACCATTCTGATCTCGTCCGGCTTGCTGAACGTCACGATACTGCCGCCGCTTGCGTCGCTGTTTGCGGAGCGTGGGGCGGCGATTGCCGTCTTGATGGTCGAAACGACGGTGGCCGTCGTACTCATGTACGTGCTTTTCCGCGAACGGGTTGGCCTGATCAACATGCCGGCGAGATCGAGGTAACGCGGTTCGCGAGGCGACAGGTTGCGCTGCCGTCACGACGATTGCGAGGCAGGGCGACGGTGCGTGTCTTGATTACGACGACCGCAGGCGCGAGCGCGGCGGGGTATGACGCGGCTCGCGGCCTCGGTCATGGCGACGGGCTTGTGTCGATCGCCTACAGCCTTTCGAATATTTCCGTCATCATTTTTGCGCTTTTGCTCCAGCAATATTTTTCCGCGTGATGGATTCCCTTCCGCTTGAGCTCGGCTCTGAGATCGTCGGAATCCAGCAGGCGCCGCAATTTTTCCGCAATGTCGTCCTGCGAATATGGATCGCAGTACAGCGTCGCATCGGAGCAGACCTCCGGTAGCGCCGCGGCTTTTCCGACGATCGTCGGACAGCCGTATCGCATCGCTTCAAGGGGCGGAATACCGAAACCTTCGTAAATTGACGGATACAGGAAGCAAACCGCATTTTGATACAGCGCCTTCAGTTGCTCGTCGCTGATGTAGCCGACGTACTTGATGTTCGGTTCTGCCGCCGCTACATGATCCTGGTTGCCGAACACGGTCGTGTTTCTCATCCCGACGATGACGAGATCGACCGACGGATCGTCGAGTTGCCGAAATGCCGCGATGAGCCGGCCGAAGTTCTTGGTGGGATTCATGCTGCTGACCGCGAGCACGAACCGGTTCGGCGTCAGCGAATGTGCGTCGAGCACGCTCGCGTCGGGCTCCAGCGAGTCGAGGTGATCCGCCCCGAGCGGAACGACGCTGATTTTCTCGGTGGAGATGCCGCAGTGGTACGCGAGGCGATCCCGTGAAAAACGGGAATTGGTCAGCACGCAAGCGGAGGTTCTCGCCAGGATCCAGAACATGATCCGGTACCACATCCGAAACGACCGCGAAAAATGTGCAGGCGTGTCGAATACCGCCGCATCATGCATGTAGATGATCTGGTTGCGGATGAAAATGGACGCCGAATTGCCGAGATTGACGAGGCGCCCGGAGCGGGCGAAAAACGGCAGGACCAGTTGCTCCCAGACGACGCCTTTGTGAATGCCGACCTTGACGGTCCGCGCTCCATTCACCTCGACGCCAGGCTGGGGAGGCATAAGGAGGGTCACCGGGTCTTGCGGCTGAAACTTGATGAGCGCGGCGATCAGCTCGCGCGCCACTCGTTGCACTCCGGTCGTCTTCTGTGTCGTAAATCGACCGTTGTAAAGGAGCTGTTTCGGTTTTTTGAAAGCGGTCATGTCCATCATTGCATATCGAATTCAGAATCGGGCCTTGATGTGATCCAGGGCAACCGGTTCGAAACCGCGAGTACCGGCGTGAGACTCGACGGTATCCAGACCGTACAAGGCGTGCCACTGCCGGAAGACCGTGTTCATCGAAAACCTTTGAACCGCCCGCGTTCGGGCCGCGGTACCCATTTTTTCGCGAAGTTGCCGGTCGTCGCGCAGCTTGGTCAGATACGCGGCCATCTCGTCGACGCTTGACGCGACATATCCGGTCACGCCGTGAACCACCACATCGCGATTGCCGACGACGTCCGTCACCACGGCCGGGATGCCAGCAACCTGGGCCTCGATCAATGCGACCGGCATGCCTTCCCAGCGAGAGGTCTGGACATAGATGTCCAGTCCCGACGTGAGTGCCAGCGCGTGCGCGCGAGTCACCCAGCCGCTGCAGATGACGGCCTTGCCCTGGCGCGGATCCGGAATCTCGTTGGCGTCGCCGCCGATCCAGAGGAAGTCGACGTCGGCGCGCCGCAGTTTGGCGGCGAGTTCGACGAATGCATGATGGTTCTTCTGAAACGATGCCCGACCGCTCATTCCGATCACGGTTTTGCCATCGTCTCGTGTTCGGCGGGGCAGGATCTCGGCAACATCGACACCGTTTTCCACGAGGACGGCCGATTTGGCGCGGACCTTTTCCTTGATCTCGCCGAGTTCGCTGCCCGAGCAAGCGACAATGGTGCCGCCGATATGCGCGGCGATGCGTTCGAAGTTCAGATAGGCGCTTTGCCGCATGCGCGAAATGTCGAAGCGCAGGAACGAAAGCCCGTGAGGCGAATAGAGGACCCTGGCATCGGGGGCGGCAATCCTCGAAGCGAGGCGCCCCAGCACACCGGCCTTCGACGAATGCAGATGAATCGCGGCCGGTCTGCAGTCGCGAAGAATCCTGACCAGCGCGCGTACGCTCAGCAGATCCTGCCGGATGCTGACCTCGCGAGTCATGTCGACGTGGATCAGCTTCACGTCAGGCCGAAACAGCGTCGAGAAATCGGCCGGTGTTTCCGGTCGAATCGAGTGCAGTACCGTTACGTCGATGCCGGCCGCCGCGGCATGGTTGGCAAGCTGGGTCAACATCGACAGCACGCCGCCACCGAACGCCTCGGCGATATGAACGATCTTTTTTGTGGTCATCTTTCGGCCTGTCGGTTCGATCGCGTTTTTCATCGCTCGTCGTGAAAGTGGTTGGACGGCGGATTGTCAAATTGCCGACGGTTGCGCAGATGCAATGCCATGCCGATGAGATATGGATTCCTAATTTGTGAATCCATGAAGATCGAGAACATTGAATCCGTCGCGCCGGGGCCAAAGGTGCGTGATCCACTGGCGCCGCAGGTGGCGTCGACGCAGGTTGAGATCGGGCCACAGCCACGCGAGATCACGCGACCGAAAGTACCTGCCGTGACGTACATCCGGTGCTTGAGTCATTGTGCAGCGCATGCGCGACGCGCTGGGTGCGATGGCTTACCGACGGAGGGATTAGTCGATCGCGGCTGCTGTCTGACGACATTCGTCGAGCGATTTGTCGTGCGGGTATTCGCGCGATGTACGCGTAACGCTTCGTGGAATGGCGCCGCACCACGTCGAGCTGGTGCCGGATATCTTGGTGTGCTGACGCACCGAGGGCCGCCCGGATCGAATGGTCCAATGGAAGGCGCCGTTCCGTTCGTTTCAACGGAGTCGCCGGTCTGCGCGGCGCTCGACGGTTGGCCGGAATACAGCCGGTTGCCATCGCCGGGAGCGATCGATGTCCAGGCAGCCGGCATGAATCATGTCTACCGCGAAAGCGGTTGTTCGAGCGCGCGTGCCAGCGCCGTGCGCCAGATTGTTCGAGGGAACGGATTCACTATGCGTGCTTCACGATGCCTGTCTCGCGTATGCGCCGTGATCGCCGGCATGTTCATGGCTGGTGGGTTGTGGTGGCCTGGGTGCGCCGTGGCGGCGCCCGGCGTGTCCACAGCAGGTACACGGCATGAGGAGGTGCCGGATGCGTACGTTTATCCCGCTTCCGGCTCGGCCGATCAGGCGGATGAGCTGCAACGCGTGCTGGACGGCTTGCGTCCCGGGCAGCGACTGGTGTTCGCGCCTGGGCGGTATGTGGTCGGCCGTTCGTTGATCGTGCGGCGGCCGCATGTCGTGTTGTCGGGGTACGGCGCGACGCTGACGGCGACCAGGCCGGGTGACCAGACGATCGAGATGCGGGGCGACGGTACGACGCTGGTCGGATTCCGGCTCAAGGGCACCGGCACGACGCGTCTCGCGTCGCGGGAGTCGACCAAGGTCGAGGTCACGGGGCACGACGTGCAGGTGCTCGACAACGTCGTCGAAGGCGGTGCCAGCGCCGGCATTTTCGTGTTTGGCGGCTCGGACGTCGCGATCGTCGGAAACGAGGTACTGTCGACGCTTGCCGACGGCATTCACATGACGCATGGTGCGCGCGACGTGCTGGTTCAAGGCAATGTCGTGCGTGACACCGGTGACGACATGATTGCCGTGGTGAGCTACCGCGGCGACGGGGTGCTGAGCCGCAACGTGCTGATCACGCGTAACTCGCTCGAAGGCAACACGTGGGGGCGCGGAATTACGGTGGTCGGTGGCGCGGACGTGACGATCTCGAACAACATCGTACGCAACGTACAGGTGAGCGCGGGGATTCTCGTCGCACAGGAGGACAGCTTCCAAACCTACGGCGCGTCCGGTGTCCGGATTGAGAATAATGTGATTGCGAACATCCAGACGGCGACCGGCCGGACCGATCCCCGCCCGCTCACGCAGCAGGGCGCGATAGAGGTCAGCACGTGGTCCGGCGCGGTGACGCAAGTGGCCGTGGTCGGCAATCGCGTATCGCAAGCACGCTTCGACGGCATTCGCCTGTGGGGGAACGTGTCCGGGGTCCGGCTCGCAGACAATCAACTGTCGGGGATCGGCGGCATGCCGGTACGGGTTGGCCCGAAGCACGATTGCGTGGTCGACTCCCCGACATCCGGGCCGTGTGCGATGACGCTTCAATCCCGCTCGGTCGCGCCTGACGTAGTCGGTGCGGATACGTCGTTGCTCCCGCGCGTACGCGAACTCGTCGGGCAGCCTCGTTGATTCCCGGCGCCGCCGGTCGACGGCGGAACGCGCGTCGCGAACGACGTCGACCGCTATCGGGTTCGCATGCGACGCGGGCGGCGCGTCGTGTCCGCTATGTCTGTTGGGCCGGCAGTGCCTCGACCGCCCGCCCATACTGATCCTCGAAGCGAACGATATCGTCCTCGCCGAGATAGTTGCCCGACTGCACCTCGATGATTTCGAGCGGAATCCGGCCGGGATTCTCGAGTCGATGCACTTCGCCGACGGCGATGTACGTCGATTCGTTCTCGCCGAGCAGGAATGTTTCAGTGCCGCGCGTCACCTTCGCGGTGCCGCGCACGACGATCCAGTGCTCGGCGCGGTGATAGTGCATCTGCAACGACAGCCGCTTGCCGGGTTCGACCACGATCCGCTTCACCTGGAAGCGCTCGCCGAAATCGATCGAATCGTAGTGGCCCCACGGCCGCTGCACCTTGCGATGCTCGCTCGCCTGTGGTCGCTGGTCGGTCTTCAGGCGCGCGACGATGTTCTTCACACGCTGCACGTCGTGCTTGTTCGCGACCAGCACCGCGTCGGCCGTCTCGATCACGACGACGTCCTTCATCCCGACGCATGCGATGAGGCGGCCTTCCGAGCGCACGAGGCTGTCCTGCGTATCCTCGAACACGATCGGGCCGCGCGCGACGTTGCCGTCGTCGTCCTTCGGCATGATTTCCCAGATCGCGTCCCACGTGCCGACGTCCGACCAGCCGGCCGCGAGCGGCACCACGATGCCTTCGATGCCGAGTTCGCCATGCTCCGCGAGGCGCTCCATCACCGCATAGTCGATCGAATCCGATGGGCACGCGTCGAAGGCCGCCGCATCGATCCGGAAGAACGGATCGTCGGCGACACCCGCGCGCCACGCGGTCTCGCAGGCCGCGTGGATGTCCGGCGCGAGCGCACCGATCGCCTTCAGCCAGACCGATGCGCGTGTGACGAAGATCCCGCTGTTCCACCAGTAGTCGCCCGATTGCAGGTAACGCTCGGCGAGCGTCGCGTCGGGTTTTTCGACGAAACGCCCGATCGCGTAGCCGCCCTGGCTGCCGTGGCGGCCGGAGCGCGGCTCGCCGACCTGGATGTAGCCGTAGCCCGTTTCCGCGCGACGCGGCAGCACGCCGAGCGTGACGATCGCGCCTTCCTGCGCGTAGCGCGCCGCGCGCGCGACCGCATCCTGGAACGCGCCGTCATCGACGATCACGTGGTCGGCCGGCATCACGGCGAGCACGGGATCGTCCGCGAGCGCGCTCGCGTCGAACGCGGCCAGCGTCAGCGCGGGCGCGGTGTTGCGCGCGGCAGGCTCCAGCAGGATGCGGGCGGGCGCCGAGCGACCGTGCACCTGCTCGGCGCTCATGAAGCGATGCTGTTCGCCGCATACCAGCAGCAGCGTATCGCCGAGCGACGCGTTCGCGATGCCGTTCAGGCGGCGCGCGGTTGCCGACAGCGGCGATTCGTTCGAGACCAGCTCGATCAGCTGCTTCGGATACTGTTCGCGCGACAGCGGCCACAGCCGCGTGCCGGAGCCGCCGGCGAGAATCACCGGCAGGATGCTCGGCAGATCGGGCTCGGGAACCGGATGAAGGGTGCGGGTCATCGGTTCGCTCCGGTATCGGCGGGTAGCCGGGTGTGAGCGCGGCCGTCGGCGCGCGAGTCGTCGTTGCGCGAGACCGAAACGGCCCGCGACAGCAGGTGACGCAGCGCGCCGGCGGCGCGGTCGGCCGACCGGACCAGGCCGACGAACGGCGCACCCTGTTCGAGATACGGGCCGTAGGCCTTGCGGAATCCGAACCGTTTGTAGAACGCCTGACGCGGCGCAGGGACGTGCGTGCGCACCGCGGTGTCCGGCCATGCGGCCTGCGCGGCGGTGAGCGCGCGCCCGATCAGCCGCTCGAGCGTGTCGTCGTCGCGGCAGCTTTCGCTCGTCAGCACCTTGTCGATCACGACGTCAGGATCGATGTCGTCGCCTGGCAGGATGCGCGCGTACGCGGCGACTTCCGTCGTGTCGCCGTCGTGCACGCTCGCGAAGACGTGCAGCGCGCCCGCGTCCTTGCCGTCGATGTCGAGATGCGTGTGGGCATCCTCGACCACCAGCACGGCGTTGCGCGCGCGCAGGATTGCATAGAGATCGACGGCGCTCAGATGTTCGAATTCACAACAATGCCATTCCATGATGCTGTCCTCGCGTGATGCCTTCGGCACGTCGCGCCGCACGGACGCGATCGTTCCGTGCGGCGCGGCGATCTTCATCATCCGGAAGCACGGTCCGGCGGTCTGTTCGAAAGCCTACTCACGCTCCGGATTCGCATGCCGGGCGCGGGATACGAGGCGATGTTCGCGACGCGCGAGCGTCGCAATGTGCGGTAGCACACACCGTCGGGGCCGGTGCCTTTTCATAATTGATTCATCGTGGCGGCGTGCAGCGAAGTGCGGCCGGAGGACATCGCGCACGAACTGGGCGCCGGGCGCGGGACCGACGATTGCGAGTTCACGATGGGCGCTCGTGCATGACGGCGCCGGGCACCGGTTCGTCGTCGATTGCCTCGCGCAGGCCGGTTCATGAGGCCTCGCGGCGTTTCATTTGGAATCGTGCGCACCTGCGCGGTGCACACGTCCGGCCGGCGGTATGCTGCCGGTTGCGCGCATGTATGGCTGTCGCGATCTGCGGTGCGTCTGCTTCCGTTCGAACCGCGCGGGTCATCCGGTCTGGCGAGAAAGGATGGCCATCATGCTGCACCGCACGACGTGTGTGCCGGCGCGCGGCGTTCACGCCGATCGGCGGGAATTCGCCTAAAAGCGCCGGCGCGACGCGACGCCGCTGATTACGACGTGTAACGGCCGGGCGGTCCGTGCGCGGCCGGAAGGCGGAGCGGCTACCCGGCGGTGCGCGCGATTATGCGATCCGGGAAGCACGGTACTGCGGTTTTGGGGAGATTTCGATGGAAATCGCGGGCAATCGACGGAATCAATCTTGCAGAAAAGTAGTATTTGCCACTGATTGACGGGAATGGTCAGAGATAATCAAATCTCAGTGGTCAAACGCGCGGAGCGCGCGGCCACGGGCAGCGTAACCGACTGATTCAGGTTTATCTTTTGGTAACAAGGTCATCTCGAAACGGGGTGTAAATTCAGGTGCGGATGAAATGGGGCGGTCAATCCGGGCGCGGTTTGGCGGCCCTCCGGTTCAGCATCGGGCGCGACTGTCGTGTACGACGCGACGCACATGCGGACGGAATTTCCGTTTGCCGACGTGCCCCGCCTGACGGCGGGTCGCTTCAAAGCCGGAATGTTGTGGCTCCCGCAGCCGCGCATTCCGTTCGAGTTCGATGACAACGAGGCCGGATGACATCCGGCTCGACCTCCGGGGGTTCTCGCCGTGTGCAGTTTCGATCTTCGCCAAAGCTGCGGAAACGCAGCGCGGAAAGGCGGCCATGCGCCGCCGGCCGCAGCGCACGCGAACGGTTCGCGGAGTGCAGAAAGTGATGGTTCGTTATGAATATGCCAATAACGCGCGATAAGAGCGCCGGCGCGGGGAGCGGTAACGGGCAGCGTCCGCTGATTTACTGGACGCAATCGCCGTCCGTGATGCTGCGAAAGGAATTGTCGCGCCGCGACTGGAAAGTGTCGGTCGTCGCCCATGCGAGCGAGCTGCGCGACACGTCCGGCGAAATTACGTGCGGCATTCTCGATCTGAGCGGCGGCCACGCCGATGCGATCGGCAGCATCGCGTCGACCTGCGCGTCGATGCGCGACGTCGTCTGGGTGGCGCTCGTGGATGTCGGCCAGACCGCGTCGCCGAACGTGCGGGCGCTGTTGCGCGACTACTGTTTCGATTACGTGACATTACCGGCGTCGCATCAGCGGATCGCCGATACGGTCGGCCATGCCTACGGCATGGAATGCCTGTTCGCGCGCGATCGCGAACAGCTCGAATCGGAGGAAAAGGGCATCGTGGGCACCTGCAGCGCGATGCTGCGGCTGTTCGATACGGTGCGGCGTTTCGCGCGCACCGACGCACCGGTGTTCGTGTTCGGCGAAACGGGAACCGGCAAGGAACTCACGGCGCTGGCGATCCACCGCCATTCGGAGCGGCGCAACGGCCCGTTCGTCGCGGTCAACTGCGGTGCGATTCCGCCGCACCTGCTGCAATCGGAACTGTTCGGCTACGAGCGTGGCGCGTTTACCGGCGCGAACGCGCGCAAGATCGGCTACGTCGAAGCCGCGAACGGCGGCACGCTGCTGCTCGACGAGATCGGCGACCTGCCGCACGAAAGCCAGGCGAGCCTGCTGCGGTTTCTGCAGGAGCGTTCGATTCACCGTCTTGGCGGCAGCGACCCGGTGCCGGTCGACGTCCGGATCGTGTCGGCGACGCACGTCGACCTGCGCGATGCGATGGAGGAAGGGCGTTTTCGCGCCGACCTGTTCCACCGTCTGTGCGTGATGCGCATCGACCAGCCGCCGCTGCGGGCACGCGGCAAGGACATCGAACTGCTCGCGCACCACATGCTCGAACGCTTTCGCGGCGATGCGCGCCATCGCGTGCGCGGGTTTTCGACGGATGCGATCACGGCGCTCTACAAGCACGACTGGCCGGGCAATGTCCGCGAGCTGATCAACCGCGTGCGCCGGGCGGTCGTGATGACGGAAGGGCGCCTGATCACCGCGCAGGATCTCGAGCTCGAATACTGTCTCGACGCGGCGTCGCCGTCGGTGGCCGACATCCGCAAGTCGATCGAGCGCGAGGCGATAGAAACCGCGTTGCTGCGCACGCGTGGGCGCGTCGCCGCTTCGGCGCGCGAACTCGGCGTGTCGCGCGCGACGCTGTATCGCTGGATGGAGGCGTACGGTATCGAGCGACCGCGCGGCACCGGCTCGTCCGACTGAGGCGCGGCACTGACACGGAGCGGCACGACGCTCGCGGCGGCCGCGAGCGTCGCGTCACCCGGCCTGCGTGGCCCGCACCGCGCGCGCGGCGTTCACCGCGCGGATGTCTACCGTCGGTGGCGCGCTGTCGCCAGCCGTCGCGGGCTTCCCGTCGGTTTGCAACGGAACGAGCGCGATGCGCGCCGGCGTGCCCGGCGCGAGATGGAACCAGTCGTCGCTCGGCATGAAACCCGGCGCGTCGATCTGCACGTGGCGTGCGACGTGCCGCGTATCGATGTCGACGTGCCAGGTCTCGCCGGTGCGTGACACGCATGCCTCGATCCCGGGTTCGCGGCGCGCCAGCACGGCCGGATGCGTGCGGGACGGAAAATGGAACGCCTGCGACAGCAGCGTGCCGTCGTCGGCGCGCAGCGTTGCAACGACCGTATCGTGTTCGCATGGGCCGAAGCGGTACGCGTAGGTCCAGTCGAAGAAGCGGCCGAGCAGCTCGGCCGAGCCGAGCCGCACGGTGTCGTGCGCGGCGATCCGCACCGGGCCGCCGGCCCGTGCGACCGGCGTGCGGCCGTCGCGCAGCGCGACCAGTTCGACCGCCGCCGACAGCGGCGCCGGGCGTTCGTTGACGACATGCACGTCGAGCCCGTTCAGGCCTTCGTCGACCAGCAGTACCTGGATCGGCTGCAGCACCTGGCGCAGCGCATACCAGGCCGATTTCGGCCGGTGCGCGGCGTCGATCACGCCCCATCCGGCGCCGGGCATCACGTCCTGGAACTGCCACACGAGCGCGCCGGCGCAACGCGAGCCGCTGCGTCGCCATTCGGAAAAGGTCTCGCGCATCACGTCAGCGATCACCGCACGCGACAGCTCGAAATAGCGTGCCGGGTCCTCGCGCCGCAGCCGGTCCGGCGCGACGTCGTACAGCGTCTGCAGATAGTGGTCGCGGATATCTTCGAAATCCCACGACGTGCCGGGGTCGCGCGGCACGGCCGCCTTCCAGCGCGGCTCGTGCACGCCCGGCCAGCCGAGTTCGGCGAGCGTCGCATCGCACGGCACGTTCGCGAACGCGAGGCATTCGCTCGCAAAGCGCACGTCCGCGCGGCGCGCATCGTCGAGCGGACGCAGGTACGCGCCGACGCCGTAGTAGTGCGACACGCGTTCGCGCGGCGTGAACGGCAGCACGCCGCCGTCGGGCGAATCGGGCACGTACGGAACATCGGGGCGGTGCGCGGCCGCGTGGCCGGCCAGCCGGTAGGCCGTCAGCTCGAGGAAGCGCTGCTTCGGCCCGAGCCCGGACATCGCGGCCTGTTGCGCGATCTCGCTGCCGCCGCACAGCACGGCCAGCGACGGCGACGCGCCGTGACGCAACAGCAACTGGCTCGCTTCGCGATCGACGTTGGCCGCGAACGCGGGATCGTCGAGCGCGTAATCGAAGTTCGCGAAGCCGAATTCCTGCCAGACCAGCAGTCCGAGCCGGTCGCACCAGGCGTGGAACGCGTCGGCCTCGTAGGTCATCGTGCCGCCGACGCGGATCATGTTGAAACCGGCGTCGCGCGCGAGCCCGAGCAGGCGGCCGTAGGTCGCGTCGTCCGCGTGCAGCGCGAGCGGCGCGGCGCTGCTCCAGCATGCGCCGCGCGCGAATACGGGCACGCCGTTGATGCGCAGCCCGAACCCCTTGCCGTCTGCGCCGGAATCGATCTCGATCGTGCGGAACCCCGTCGAGCCGAGCGGCAGGCGCGCGTCGCCGATATGCAGCGTGATCTCGTAGAGCGCCGGTTCGCCGTGCGTATGCGGCCACCAGCGACGCACGTTCGGTATCGCGACGCTCGCGCGCAACTGGCCGGCGCCGGCGCGTTCGAGCGTCGCGTGATGGTCGCCGCACGACAGCCGCGCGACGAGCGGTTCGGGTAGCGGTGCGGCGAACGTCAGTTCCGCGTCGAGCCAGCCTGTGTCGCCGTCGACGCGTGCATGCAGTTTGCAATCGCTCGGAACGGGCCCGTCGGCCGGATCGAGCACGTCGACGGGCCGCCACGGGCCGGTCGGGACATACGGCGGAAACCAGCCCGGCATGTGCCCGAACAGCGACGTGCGGATCGTGCGCAGCGCGGCCGGTTCCGCGAGCCGCGTGCGCCAGCGCGCACGGCGCGGCGCGCGCGCGTCGCGCAGGTGCGGCGCGAGCGCACGGAAACACACGGTCAGCCGGTGCGTGCCGTCGAGCGACACCGGTACGTCGTGCGCGACGAACATGCTGTCCGAGTGGTGGATCGGCGTGTCGTCGAGCCAGGCCTGCGCGAGCGTCGCGAGGCCGTGAAAGCGCAGGATGCGCGGCCCGCGCCCGCGCAGCTCGAGCCGGTACCAGTGGTCGCGCTCGTCGAGCGACGCGGCTTCGTCGAGCCGGCCAGCCAACGCGAGCGCCTGCGCGACCGTGCCGGGCACCGGCGCGGCGATCCAGCCGCCGTGGTCGTCCGGGAGGTCGCGCGGGTCGCGCACGGCGCCGGCGGCCGTCGCCAGCAGCGACCACGCGGGCAGGGCGCGCGCGCGTCACCGCATGACCGACACGGGTGCCGTGTCGTAGCGCACGGGTGTCACGTGCCGCAGCGGCGCACCGATCTGCCGCGCGCACGCGACGAGGTCGGTGTACGCGGCCTCGATCGCCTCGAGCGTCGAATCGCCGCGCTCTTCCTTGCCGCGCGCGCACGCGCGTGCGAGCCGGAATTCGAGCACCATCGCTTCCGACGCGATGCGATCGCACGCGGCGCGGATCTCGGCGAACGGCCCGGTGCAGCCGCTTGCCTGCAGCCAGCGGGCATAGTGGCCGAACAGTTCGAAATTCGCGCCGAGCTGCCGCACCGAATTGAACGAGTACGCATGGAAATGCTCGAGCGGCGCTTCCGCGAGGATGGGCGCGTCGGCCTGCAACTGCCGGCGGAATGCCGCGATCGGATCGACGACCGGCAGGCGCCGCAGGTGACGCTGCAACGCGGCCAGCGACGCTTCGCAGAGCGCGCGTTCGTCGAGCGGCGCAAAGCGCCGCTTCGCGCATTCGACGTACGGCGGCAGCGTCATCGGCGAACTGCCGCCGACGAGCCCGTTGTAATCGAAATCCTCGGCGACGTAATAGCCGCTGTTGTGGAAGTAGCCGATCTGCTGCTTCTCGCGGTCGATCGCGTCGATGCCGATCGTCGTCTTCGTGTGCTGCGCGCGGTAGCTGCTGCCGCGCGTATCGGGCAGGAACCACGCATCGACCTCGACGATCATCAGATGGCCGCGCGCGACCTGCGTCTCGATGTGCTGGTCGAGCGGCTCGTAGATCGAATGTTCCTGCACGACGATCCCGTAGAGCCGCTCCAGTTCGTCGTGCGGAAACTTGAAGAACGTGAACTGATCGCCCTCGAAGTCGAGCGCGATCGTGAACGGCAGCGCCGCGTACGGATTGAGGCCCCACCACCGGAGCACCTCGAGCCACATGTCGACATAGCAGTTGGTCTGCTTCCAGGCCATCTCCTGACTGTGCAGCGGGTGCGGCCGGTAGTGGCGCGCGCGGTGGCGCACGTCCTCGAACGACGCGTCTTCGCCGTCGCGGGAAACGAACCTCATCGCGTACCCCACAGCACGTCGCGAACCTCGCGCGGCCATGCGTCGATGTCGAAGCCATGGTGGCGGAACAGCGCGAGCGTGAGCCGCTCGAGGCCGAAGCCGACGCAGCCCGTGTGCGCGACGTCGCCCGTCGCGGTGCGGATGTCCCACAGCAGCCCGAAGTGGTCCATGTGGTAGTTGAAGCTCAGGCACGCGGTCTGGCGGTCGTCGTGCTCGATCGGGATCAGCAGCTCGAATTTCAGGTTCTGCTCGCGCTGGCTGTTCGCGACGATCTTGCCGCCGCGCCCGAAGAACGGGTCGTTCGCGAGATCGATCGCATTCGGCAGGCGTAGCGCTTCGATCATCCGCGTGCCGCGCTCGATCCACGTCTCGCGGAACGAGACGATCTGCTCGGGCGTGCCGATCCGCACGTATTCGCGCATCCGGAACAACTGCATGCGGGTCGGGTCGAGCGACGGTTCGTGACGGAAGCAGTACGAGAACACGTCGACGATCCGGCCGTCGGCGGGCAGCGCGCCCGCGCGGGCGACGACGGGATACACGGGGTAGCACGCGGCCGGTGTCATCACGACGTAGGTCGGCTTCTGGCTTTCGGTCCAGTCGTCGCCGCGATCGAGGCATTGCAGCACGCGCTGATGCTGGCGCTCGTCGCCGCAGAACGCATGCACGCTGCCCGCCAGTTGCGGGAAGCTCTTCATGTATTCGCTGCGCTCGAACTCGGTGCGGCTCATCGCCGGCGGGAAGCGCAGCACTTCGGCCTGCTGGTCGGCGCCGACGCGCGTGACGAACGCGTCGAGCGCCTCGACCACGCGCTCGAATCGTTCGCTGCGACCGAACAGGCCCTGGATGCCGGTCGAGACCAGCAGGCCCGCGTCGATCAGCGCGTCGCGCAGCGGATTGACGCCCGCGCGGTCGAGCGGTGCGTCGGCGGGAGCGGAGGCGGCGGAGGGCACGGCGAGGCGATCGTTCACGTATGTTTCTCCAGCGTCGCAGGACGCAGCGCGAGCAACAGGCTCGCAGTGTTGGCGGCAATGCGGTCGTTGCTGATCATCAGCGGCGCCGCGTGCAGGTCGCGAATGTGGCGGCCGATGCTGAACGGCGTGCCTTGCTTGTAGCCGGCCATCCCGCAGATCATCATCGCCTGGTGCGCGACTTCGAGCGCGGTTGCCGACACGTAGGTCTTCAGCGTATTGATCTCGGCGGCCCAGGCCATGCCGGCCGACCACGAGCGGGCCGACGCGTTCGCGTGGAGGCGCAGCACGTTGTCGACGCGGGCCTGCATCGCCTGCATCAGCGCGAGCGATTCGGCGATGCGCCGCGCGGCG
>FTHQ01000204.1_pt1 | contig 133669 bp, 129 predicted proteins | sample 1641001 | NCBI WGS metagenome assembly FTHQ01 (sample SAMEA3914872, study PRJEB12502) | metagenome | biome: forest; material: soil | place: Canada | collected 2011-07-03 | depth 0.3 m | reverse complement strand
CCGGTCGCCTCCATCACGACCAACTGCACGTTCAGCGGCTGAAGGGCAACAGCCAGGGCCGAGTGGCCCTCGGCATCGTTGTTGAATCGACGGATGTCCAGATTGGCACCCAGTACGGAAACATCGACGTGAGCTTTTGCGACGTCAATGCCGACCGTTACGGCAGAAGGAGCAGACATGATCTTCGGATCCCATGCTTGTACATGCGCACTCGATGTAAATGGCGCGCGTAACCGTTCGGGCTTCAGGAAGACCAGCACGGCAACCGTGCGTTTTGTACTCAGTCACGGGCTCCAACACCCAAGCGCGGGGCAAACTGCACGGTCTCGTCTGGCTACCACCAGACTTTACCGTACTGGTCAGTACTGAACATACAAGCGCGGCCGGCCGATACCGGGTCCCGCGCTGCAACATCATGGCACGAAAGGAGGGAACTGCGTCCCTCCACGCGCGCCCATCGTCAATAGAATGTTCTTTGGGCGGTACCTGCTCGGGTAAGCCGAACCGAAGACTCGTCGACAGCGGACCGCACGCTCGTCCGCCCGCGGTTTTGCGAACCGTCCCTTGCAGCCCGCGTCATGTCGCCAGGCTGGAATCGTCCGTGTGTGCCGCAAGGACGCGCCCGGTCGCCGATTGCGTTGCCGCACGTGCGAAGCGTGTCCGGCATGTGCAGGCACGCCGTGCCGGCGCGCCGCGCGACGCGAATGACGCAACCGCCGAAGTGGCGCGGATCGGCGAAGCGCTGCACGGGTGGCGGTCGGCCTCGCGGGTGGCCGGGACGGCGCGCGTCGTCGGCGCCGTGTCGGGCGACACGCGGTTCGCGATGATGAAAACTGAACGGACGGTTGGGGCGCAGGATATGTCAGATGCAGCGATGAAAGACGACTCGTCGCCTGTTGTATATGTCGTCGACGACGATCCGGCCATACGCGCATCGCTCGATACGTTGTTGCGATCGCTGGGCCTGCGCGTCGTGACCTTCGCGAGTACCGCGGAGCTGCGCGCGACGCACCGGGAGAATGTCACGAGCTGCCTGTTGCTCGATGTGCGGCTGCGCGGGGAGAGCGGGCTGGTGTTTCAGCAGGCGTCGGACCGGCCGTCGATCCCGATCGTCGTCATCACGGGGTTCGCGGACGTCGAAGTGTGTCGCAAGGCGCTGAAGGGCGGCGCGGTCGATTTTCTCGTGAAGCCGTTCACCGACCACGAGTTGATCGACGCCGTGAACCTGGCGCTGTCGCTGGATGCGGCACGGCGAGTCCGCAACGACACGCACGACGAGTTGCGGCAGTCGTTCGAGTTGCTCACGCGCCGCGAGCGCGAAGTGCTTGCGTACGTCGTCAGCGGCGCGCTGAACAAGCAGATCGCGTCGCATCTCGGATTGAGCCTGATCACCATCAAGCAGCATCGCGCAGCGGTGATGCGCAAGATGAATGCGTCGTCGCTTGCGGATCTCGTGCGCAAGTCCGAGGCGATCGGCGTGCAACTGGCGACATGACGCCGCGCGCCGCGAGCGTCATGCGGCCGGGTCGGTCGTGCGCGGGTGGGCCGGCAGTGCGAACGAGAAGCAGCAGCCGGCGCCCGGTTCGCCGCGTGCCCAGATGCGCCCGTGATGGGCGTCGACGATCGAGCGTGCGACCGTGAGACCCATTCCCATGCCGTCGTATTTGCTCGTGAAAAACGGATCGAAAAGCCGATCGATCGATTGCTGTTCGATACCCGGCCCCGTGTCGCATACGTCGAACACGACTTCGGCGTCGCTCAGCCTGGCCGAGACCGTCAGCATGCGCGCGTGCGACGGGCCGCTTTCGATCGCCTGGATGCCGTTCATCATCAGGTTCGCGAGCACCTGCTGGACCTGCACGGGATCGGCGAACAGGCGCGCGTCGGCATCGATGTTGCTGTCGACGCGAACGTTGCGTGCAGCGGCTTCCGGCGCGATCAGGAACAGCGCAGCGTGCACGGCGTCGGCGGCCGCGAAGTCGACGCACTTCGCCGGCGCCTTGCCGATGAAGCCGCGAATCTTGCGGCAGATTTCCGTCGCATCGCGCGCCCACCGGGCGGCCTGCGTGATCGCGGCAGCGGCCTCGGCGACGTCGGGCTCGTCGCGCTCGAGCCAGCGCAGCGCCGCTTCGGCCGACGAACCGACGGCCGACAGCGGCTGGCTGACCTCATGCAGGATCGAGGCCGACATCTCCGCAAACAGCGACACGCGGGCCGCGCGTGCGGCTTCCGCGCGCAATATCGCGAGCCGGTCGCTGTTCTCCTTCTGCTCGGTCACGTCGAACGCATAGAAATGCAGGCGCCGGTAGCCGTCCTCGTGCTTCGGCAGCGAGCAGCGCCATACGATCGGTACGCGGCGCCCCTTGAACGTCACGAGCGTGCGCTCGCCCTGGCAGGCGGTCCGGTTTTCGTAGATCGCGCGCAGCACCGCGCTGTTGCTGAGCCGGTCGGCCGGCAACAGGATCTCCGCGTGCTGTAGGAAATGCTCTTTCGATTCGGCGTCGAAGAGTTGCACCACCGCGTCGTTGGCCGCCACGAACGCATGCAGCGCGCGCAGCCGGGCGACGGCCTGCGGATGCTCGTCGAAATAGCGGTCGATATCCGAGACCCCGGCCATCTTCAGTTCCTTCACCGCGCGATAAACGCGCGACCAGTCTTCGATCAGGATCGGTATCGGCGCCGACAGGAAGAGCTCGCTTTCCGCTGGATGAGGGGCGTCAGGCGGTGCGATCGTCGGGGCTGCGGACGTGGACATGGGGACGTGGTGCTCGCTGAGGTTCGCGCGCGGCGCGAAACCGGATGACCGGAAGTGACGCATCGGGACGACGAACGACGTGCGCGTCCGACGTCGATGTAGCTGCAACTATAAAGCAGATCGCCGCGTGCTGCTGACCGCGACCGCGGGCGGATGCAGGCCGGCGCGACGGTCAGACTTTGGTATGGGAAGGCATCGACCACGGTCTGATGGATCGAAAAAAACCGTTCCTCTAGACTCGATTCCAACGTGAGTGAAGCGCGCGGCGCGGCCGATGGCGAAGCGGCAATGTTCGCGATGCGTCGGTGCGACGGATTGATCGCGCGAGCCGCGCATGCGCATCCAATGCGAGGGGAACGGTAGAGATGACGCAGCCAACGTGTGCATACGACGATGTATTCGAACGCGCGCTGATGGGCCTGCTGGATCCGTCGAGAACGGCGGGCGTGCCCGGCTCGCACCGGCGGCGCGTGCGCGGCAAGCGCAATGACGGCGCGCGCGAGACCGGCGCGCCGGTGGCCTCGCGGATCAGGATCGTCGAGATTCTGTCGGATACCGCTGTCAGCGTGCGCTGGAGCGACCCGAGGTACGGGCATTTCGGCGAACAGCTGTGGCATTGCGTGACCGCGAGAACGGCGTCGCGCTGCGTGCTGACCGGTGCGCCGATCAAGCCGGGCGATCGCGTGTATCGGCCGCGGGGGCGCGGCCGCACCGTTCCGTGCAACTGGGACAGGATGATCCATGCCGCGGCAGTCGCCCCGGCGCCGTGCGCCGGCGCGGACGGCCGGTGACGCGCGAGCGGGTGCGGTCGGTATCGGCTGCACCATACCTCGGCATGATTGTCGGCACCGGGGGCGGTCGGTACGCTGTCCGAAATCCGGTTGCGTTCCCGGCCCTGCCAGCGAGCGTGGCGTCACGCGAGACACTCTGTGCACGACAAGACGGTTTGCATCATCGACGATGAATTGGCGATGAGACAGTCGCTGGAATCGCTCGTGCGCTCGATGGGCGTGCGCGCGAGGCTGTACGCATCGGCCGAGGCGTTTCTCGAACACGGCGCGAGCGGGACGTCGCACTGCATCGTGTGCGATATCCAGATGGCCGGGATGTCGGGCATCGAGCTGCTCGCCGTGCTGCGGGGGGGGGGTGTTGCGACGTGCCGATCATCTTCGTGACCGCGCACCCGAGCGCGCGCCGGGTGCTCGAGGCGAGACGGCTCGGCGCATTGTGCGTGCTGGAGAAGCCCTTTGATCCGCGCGAACTCGTGCAGTGGGTGATGCGCGCGCTCACGGGATGCTGAAGGGGCGGCACGATGGCCCAGGGCGTAGCGACGCTGCGTTCGTGCCGCGTCATCGCGCCCGGGCATGTCCATTACGCGGTTTTGTATAGAACGATAGGAGAACTTATGGAAAGCGATAGTCCGAGCCTCGGCGCCAGCACGCAGTTCGTCGACGTCGACGGTCGACGCCTCGCGTATCGCACATTCGGCAGCGGTACGCCGCTCGTGTTGTGCGTGCGTTTTCGCGGCACCATGGACACGTGGGATCCGCTGTTCCTCGACACGCTCGTCGGACAGGGCTTCCAGGTCACGATCTTCGATTACAGCGGACTCGGGCAGTCGAGCGGCGAGCGAACCTATCATCCTGCGTCGCTCGCCAAGGACGCGATCGACCTGATCGTCGCGCTCGAGCTCGGCAAGGCGGTGATCGGCGGCTGGTCGGTCGGCGGAATGGCCGCGCAGATCGTGCTCGCAAAGGCGCCGCAGCTCGTCACGCACGCGGTGCTGATCGCGACCACGCCGCCGGGCCAGTTGGTCAGGGCCGGCGAACCGCTGTTCTACACGATGGCGAAGCGCGAAAACGACTTCGAGGATTTCGTCACGCTGTTCTTCGAGCCGGCCTCCGCGGCGAGCCGCACGGCGGCCGAGCTTGCGGCCGCGCGCGTCGCGCAGCGCAAGGTCGACCTGAGCCCGGCGGTACCGGTCGCGTGGGCCAGTGAGCAGGTCGGAGACGGCCCGCGGAACCCGGCCTTCCCGGTCGATGCCGTGCTCGATGCGTTGCGCTCGACGTCGATTCCGGTTCTTCATGTCGGCGGCGATCACGACATCGTGTTCCCGGTGGAGAACTGGTATGCGCTCAACGGCCAGCTGCCGACGCTGCATCTCGTGACGCTGCCGCGTACCGGGCACGGGCCGCAACTTGAGTATCCGGTGGCTTGCGCGAGGCACATCGCGGCGTTCGTCGGCGTGCACGCCGGCTGATCGCGCGCGGCGCCGCCCGGGCCGCGCGGCAGAAGAATGAGGAAGACTTTTCATATCGTTTAGGATGACAAATGGAAGATCTGGTTGATTTGGCGATTCGCGCCGCAGGGGGAATGGAACGCTTCAAGCGCTTTCGCAGCGTATCGGCGCAGTTGCATCACACGGGCGCGATCTGGGCGCTGAAGCAGCGCGACGGCGTGCTCACCGATTCGCGTGTGACGGTGCAGCTGCACGAGCAGCATGTCTCGCATGCTCCGTTCGCCCCAACGACGGATCACTCCGTCTACACGCCCGCGCGCGTCGAGATCCGCCGGGACGACGGTACCGTGGTCGATACGCTCGACGCCCCTCGCGCGTCGTTCGACGGCTACGAAATGGAGACACCGTGGTCCAACGCACAGCTGGCGTACTTCGCCGGCTACACGATGTGGACGTATCTGACGTCGCCGTTCCTGCTGCGCCACGGCGGCGTTCGCAGCCGCGAAATCAAGCCGTGGATCGTCGACGGGCTGCCGTGGCGGCGTCTGCATGTCGAGTTTGCGCCGGAGATCGCCACGCATAGCGCCGTGCAGACGTTCTACTTCGACGCGGACGGGCTGCTGCGCCGGCACGACTACGAGGTCGACATCCAGGGGCGCAACGCGGCTGCGCGGTACATCAGCGACTACGTCGACGTGCAAGGCATCCTGATGCCGACGCGCTTCCGGATTTATCCGCGCACCGATGCGAACGTGGCGCTGCCCGCCCCGTTGATCGTCGGTGTCGATCTGTCGAATTTCCGTTTCGAGTAACGAGGCAATCATGACGAATCAAGCGACTTATCGCGCGGCGGTAGTCAAGGCGCCTGGGCAACTGGAACTGGTCGAGCGGCCGATTCCCGCGCCGGCGCAGGGGCAGGTGCGCATTCGCGTCGAAGCCTGCGGCGTATGCCATTCCGACAGCGCAACCGTGGAGCGCGAAGCGCCTGACGGCGCGCCGCCGCGCGTACCGGGGCATGAAGTCGTCGGCCGAATCGACGCGCTCGGCGAAGGGGTGTCCGGCTGGCGGCTCGGCGAACGTGTCGGCGTCGGCTTTCTCGCCGGTGAAGATCGCACGTGCCCGTCGTGCCGGCACGGCGATGTCGTGAACTGCCAGAACCCGGTCATCACCGGGATGACGACGGACGGCGGCTACGCGGAAATCATGCTGGCCGAAGCTCGCGGGCTCGTGCGCGTGCCGGACGATCTCGACGCGGCCGAGGCTGCGCCGCTGTTGTGCGCGGGGCTCACCACGTTCAACGCGCTGCGCAATGCCGGCGCGCGGGCCGGCGACGTGGTCGCCATCCATGGCCTCGGCGGGCTCGGCCATCTCGCCGTGCAGTTTGCGAACAAGATGGGTTTTCACACCGTCGTGATCGCCCGCGGAGCCGACAAGGCCGCGCTTGCCGCGCAGCTCGGCGCGCATCGCTACATCGACGGGCGGACCGAGGACGTGGCCGCTGCGCTGCGCGCGCTCGGCGGCGCGAAGGTCGTGCTCGGCACGGCGCCGACGGGCTCGGCCATGGCCGACACCGTCGCGGGCCTGTCCGCGCGCGGCAAGCTGATCGTCGTTGCCGTGCCGGGCGAGCCGATCGCCGTGAATGCGGTCGATCTCGTGTTCGGCGGCCGCTCCGTGGTCGGCGCATTGACGGGAACGGTGACGGACAACGAAGAGACGCTCGCGTTCGCGCGGCTGCAGAACGTGCGGCCGATGATCGAAACGTTTCCGCTCGAGCAGGCGCAGGCGGCATACGACCGCATGATGCGCGCGGATGTCCGGTTCCGCGCGGTACTGACCATGAATTACGCATCCAACGGAGCTTCCGCATGAACGCAATCGCCCAATCCATCCTCGACGCCCACGGCGGGCTCGCGCAGTGGCGCAAGTTTCGGCAGGTGCGCGCGCGCCTCGTACAAGGCGGTGCGCTGTGGGGCCTCAAAGGTCACGCCGGCGTGCTCGACGACACCATGGTCACCGTCGCGACGGATCGCCAATGGGCGTCGCATGCGCCGTTCGGTGCGCCGGCCGCGCGCAGCGAATTCACCGGCGAGCGCATTGCGCTGCTCGATTCGGCCGGGCACGTGCTCGCGGCGCGCGAGCAGCCGCGCGGGTCGTTCGACGGGCATACGCTCGAGACGCCATGGGACGAACTTCAACTGGCGTTTTTCGCCGGATGCGCGATGTGGACGTACCTGAACGCGCCGTTCGTGCTTGCATGGGACGGTGTGCATTGCGAAGAAGACGGTGTCTGGAACGAACAGGGCGAAGCATGGCGCCGGATTCGCGTTCACTACCCCGACACGCTCGAAGTGTTCAGCAAAGCGCAGACCATCTACGTCGGGCCGGACGGCCTCGTGCGCCGGCTCGACTACGACGTCGAAATCGCAGGCAACACGCCGGGCGCGCATTACGTCAGCGACTATGTGACCGTGTCGGGGATCCGCTTCCCGACGAAGCGGCGCATCTACCCGCGTGCAGCCGACGGGCAGGCCGTGCCGGAACCGCTCGTCGTCTCGATCGACCTGCACGACATCGCGCTGAGCTGAGCGCGAACCACGGCGCGCGTCGCGCGCCCATCGAGGGAACTCATCATGACGCAATCTGCATCATCCGCCGCTCCGACCCGCTACGTCGATGCAGCCGGCGTGCGCTACGCGTATCGCCGCTTCGGCAACGAAAAGGGTGGGCGGCCGCTTCTGTGCCTTCAGCACTTCACCGGCACGCTCGACAACTGGGATCCGGCGATCGTCGACGTGCTGGCCCGCGATCGCGAAATCATCCTGTTCGACAACGCCGGCGTCGGCCGCTCCGGCGGACAGGTTCCGACGTCGATCGCGCACATGGCGCAGCACGTGCTGCACTTCGTCGACGCGCTGTCGATCGACCGGCTGCATATCCTCGGGTTTTCGCTCGGCGGCTTTCTCGCGCAGGACATTGCGATCGCGCGACCGGAGCTGGTCGAGCGGATGATCCTGTCCGGCACCGCGCCTGAAGGCGGCGAAGGCGCGGGGATGGACCGGCCGGAACTGCTCGCGATCTACACGGACGGCGAGATGCCGATGAGCGAAAAGCTCAAGCGGCTGTTTTTCCCGGCAACGCCCGCGGGCCAGACGGCCGCCGCCGCATTCGTCGACCGCCTCGCCGCGCGCACCGCCGAGCCCGATTTGCCGGCCGGCCCCGAAGTGGCGTCCGCCCAGCTGCAGGCGATGATCGCGTGGGCGAACTGGAGCGGTGACGTGGCAGGCAAGCTGGGCCGGATCAAGCAGCCGGCCCTCGTCACCAACGGCAACGACGACCGCATGATCCCCACCGCGAACAGCTTCGTGCTCGCGCAGGGGTTGCCGAATGCGACGCTGATCGTCTATCCGGATTCAGGCCACGGCGCGCTGTTCCAGCATGCGAGTGCGTATGTCGCGCACGTCGCGGAATTCCTGCGCGGCGCGTGAACGCGTCGCCGCCCCCTTCAAGGAGCCCATCATGAAAGCCATCGTATATGCAAAGGCCGGCGTACCGATCGACGATCCGACGTCGCTGTACGACACGGAGTTGCCCGTGCCGACACCTGGCCCGCGCGATCTGCTCGTGCGGATCGACGCGATTGCCGTCAACCCGGTCGATTCGAAGCTGCGGCTCGGCGTGCAGCCGAGCGGCCCGCGCGTTCTCGGCTGGGACGCGGCGGGAACGGTCGAGGCGGTCGGCGCCGACGTCGAGCTGTTCGCGCCGGGCGACAAGGTCTGGTATGCGGGCGACATCACGCGGCCCGGCAGCTACGCGGAATATGGTCTCGTCGACGAGCGGATTGCGAGCCGCCGCCCGACGACACTGGGCGCTGCCGACGCCGCGGCCCTGCCGTTGACTGCGATTACCGCGTGGGAACTGCTGTTCGACCGGCTGAAGATCGCCGAGCGCGGCGGCGCCGGGCAGAGCGTGCTGGTGATCGGCGCGGGCGGCGGCGTCGGGTCCATTCTCGTGCAACTCGCGCGCCGGCTGACCGAGCTGACAGTGATCGGCACGGCGTCGCGGCCGGCCACGCACGCGTGGGTCGCCGAGCTCGGCGCACACCACGTGATCGATCACGGCCAGCCGTTGCAACCGCAACTGAAGTCACTGGGCATCGACGACGTGGACCACGTGATCAGCCTCACGCATACCGACGCGTACTACGCGCAGATCGTCGACGTACTGAAGCCGCAGGGCCAGCTCGCGCTGATCGACGATCCGGACACGCTCGATGCGATGCCGCTCAAACGCAAGGCCATCTCGCTGCATTGGGAATTCATGTTCACGCGCTCGATGTTCCGCACGCCCGACATGGACCGTCAGCACGCGCTGCTCGCGCGCGTGGCGACGCTGATCGACGACGGCGTGCTCAAGAGCACCGTCGGCGAGCACCTCGGCAAGATCGACGCGGCGAACCTGCGACGCGCGCATGCGCTGCTGGAAGGCGGCCGCGCGAAGGGCAAGATCGTGCTCGAAGGCTTCTGAGCGCACACCGCTACCATTCCAACGGAATCACCATGACCACCATCACCACGCGAGACGGCACCCGGATTTTCTACAAGGACTGGGGCGTCGGTCGCCCGGTCGTGTTCTCGCACGGCTGGCCGCTGAACGCCGATGCATGGGACGCACAGATGCTGTTCCTCGTGCAGCACGGCTACCGCGTGATCGCGCACGACAGGCGCGGTCACGGCCGTTCGGGGCAACCGTTCGCCGGCAACGACATGAACACTTATGCAGACGATCTCGCGGCACTCCTCGACACGCTCGACGTGCGCGAGGCCACGCTGGTCGGCCATTCGACGGGCGGCGGCGAGGTCGCGCGTTACATCGGCCGTCACGGGACGAAACGAGTCGCGAAGGCCGTGCTGATCGGCGCCGTGCCGCCGATCATGCTGAAGACCGATGCGTATCCGGGCGGCTTGCCGCTGGACGTGTTCGACGGCATTCGACGCGGCGTGGCCGCCAACCGGTCGCAGTTCTATCGCGATCTCGCGGTGCCGTTCTTCGGCTTCAACCGGCCGGGCGCGACCGTGTCGGCGGGCACCGTTGACGCATTCTGGGCACAGGGGATGACGGGCGGCATCCACGGCCAGTACCAGTGCATCCGCGAATTCTCCGAAGTCGACTACACGGAGGATCTGAAGAAGATCGACGTGCCCACGCTGATCCTGCACGGCGACGACGACCAGATCGTGCCGATCGACAATGCAGGCCGGCTGTCCGCGCAGATCGTGAAGCACGCGACGCTGAAGGTGTATGAGCGTGCATCGCATGGCATGTGCGTCGTCGATGCCGATCGCGTCAATGCGGATCTGCTCGCCTTTTTGCAATCGTGACGCGGGAACTTGCGCGACTCACACACTTCGAGCGGGACGAACGGAACCTGGAGAGCAGCATGGCAGAGGTCAAACGGGTCGAATACCTGTTTCTGGGCGGCGGCAAGGGCGGAAAATCGCTTGCGATGGAGATGGCCCGGCAAGGCAAGCGCGTCGCGGTGATCGAGCGCGGGATGATCGGCGGCTCGTGCATCAACGTCGCGTGCATCCCGAGCAAGGCATTGATACACCGTGCGCGCGCGACGCATGCGTGGCGGGATGCGGCGCAACGGGAAGACGTGACGGCCGACATGGCGGGCGTTTCCGCGTATGTCGCGTCGGTCGTGAACGGGATGGTCGACGTCAATCGCCGCGCATTCGAGCAGTCGGGTCTCGAACTCGTGATCGGGGCGGGGCGGTTCGTCGCGCCGCGCACCGTCGCGGTGCGCGGCGCCGACGGGGCCGAAACGATCTACGAGGGCGAGAACGTCTACATCAACACGGGTACGGTCGCGTCGATCCCGGACGTGCCGGGACTGCGCGATGCGCAGCCGCTCACGCACGTGGAGGCGTTGCGGCTGACGACGCTTCCCGGGCATCTGGTTGTCATCGGCGGCGGTTATATCGGGCTCGAGATGGCGCAGGCGTTTCGGCGGCTCGGCAGCGCGGTTACGCTCGTCAGCGATACGCCGCGCGTCGCGATGCGCGAAGACGAGGACGTCAGCACGGTCATCCAGCAGGCGCTGACCGACGACGGCATTCGCCTCGAACTCGCCGCGCGGCTCGTCGGCGTCGAAGGCAGAAGCGGCGAGCGCGTCACGGTGCGGCTGGCCGACGGTCGTGCGATCGAAGGTTCGCACGTGCTCGTGGCAACCGGGCGCACGCCGCAGGCGGCCGGCATCGGGCTCGAGCTCGCCGGCGTCGAGACGAACGAGCGCGGGTTCATCAAGGTCGACCACCGGCTCGCGACGACGGCGGAGCGCACGTGGGCGATCGGCGAAGTCGCGGGTACGCCGATGTTCACGCATGCGTCGTTCGACGACTACCGTGTGCTGAAAGCCGGTATCGAAGGCCGTCCGGCGAACACCGCGGAGCGCGTCATTCCTTATGCACTGTTCATCGACCCGGAACTCGGTCGAATCGGCTTGAACGAAACGGACGCGAATGCCCGACAGATCGACGTCGGGGTCGCGAAGCTGCCGATGGCTTCCGTGCCGCGGGCGCGCACCGACGGCAACACGCGCGGGTTCATGAAGGCGCTCGTGCATCCGGGCACCGGCGCGATTCTCGGGTTCACGATGGTCGGCACGGGCGCCGGCGATGTGACGACCGTGGTCCAGATGGCGATGCTCGGGGGCCTGCCGTACACGGCGGTGCGCGATGCGATCATCGGTCATCCGATTGTTTCGGAAGGACTGAACCTGCTGTTCGCGACGTTGCATTGACCGGGCGGCGGAGGGGGCACGCATTGTGCCCCCGGTTCGTCCGACCGGCGATGATCGAAGTGCCGCCATGTTGCCATGGCGGCCCCGCTCACTGCTCGACGCTTTCCGCTTCCGCCGTCTCCCCGAGGAACCCACCGCTCTGGTGCGCCCACAGCGCGGCGTAAATGCCACCCGCCTGCAGCAACTGCTGGTGCGTGCCTTCCTCCACGATGCGCCCTTCGTCGAGCACGATCAGCCGGTCCATCGCGGCGATCGTCGACAGCCGGTGCGCGATCGCGATCACCGTCTTGCCGCTCATCAGGCTGTCGAGGCTGCGCTGGATCGCGACTTCGACCTCGGAATCGAGCGCGCTGGTCGCTTCGTCGAGCACGAGGATCGGCGCGTCCTTGAGCATCACGCGCGCGATCGCGACGCGTTGCCGCTGGCCGCCCGACAGCTTCACGCCGCGCTCGCCGACCTCGACGTCGTAGCCGCTGCGGCCGTGGCGGTCGCGCAGCCGGTCGATGAACTCGGACGCTTCCGCGCGCACGGCCGCGTCCTGCATCTCGCGCTCGGTCGCGTCGGGGCGGCCGTACAGCAGGTTCTCGCGCATCGTCCGGTGCAGCAGCGACGTATCCTGCGTGACCATCCCGATCGCGCCGCGCAGGCTGTCCTGCGTCACGTGCGCGATGTCCTGCCCGTCGATCCGGATCGCGCCGCCGCCGACGTCGTAGAAACGCAGCAGCAGGTTCACGAGCGTCGACTTGCCGGCGCCCGAGCGGCCGATCAGGCCGATCCGCTCGCCCGGCCGGATCGTCAGGTTCAGCCCGTCGAATACCGCGCGATCGTTGTCCTCGTGCGCGAACTGCACGTTGTCGAACACGATTTCGCCGCGCTGCACCACGAGCGGCTTCGCATCGGGCGCGTCGACCACACTGCGCACCTTCGTCAGCGTGTTGATGCCGTCCTGGATCGTGCCGACGTTCTCGAACAGTTCGGTCATTTCCCACATGATCCAGTCCGAATAGCTCGACAGGCGCAGTGCCATCGCGATCACGGCCGCGACCACGCCCGCGCTCGCCTCGCCGTGCATCCACAGCACGAGGGCGAGGCCGGCCGAGCCGATCAGCAGCAGCGTCGACAGCAGGTGGTTGACGATCTCGAACGCGCTGACGAGCCGCATCTGCGCGTCGCCGGTCGCCTTGAACGCTTCCATCGCGCGCCGCGCGTGGTCGGCTTCGCGCCGCGTATGCGAGAACAGCTTCACGGTCGTGATGTTCGAATACGCGTCGGTGATGCGGCCCGTCATCAGCGCGCGCGCGTCGGCCTGCCGGCTGCCGACCGCACCGAGACGCGGCACGAAATACGCGCACGCCGCGCCGTAGCCGAGCGCCCACAGCGCGAGCGGAATCATCAGCCGCCAGTCGAAGCTGGCGGCGAGCACGAGGATGCCGATCAGGTAGGCGGTGACGCCGATCACGACGTCGACCGACATGAACAGCGCGTCGCGCACCGCGAGCGCGGTCTGCATGATCTTGGTCGTCACGCGGCCCGCGAACTCGTTCGCATAGAACGACAGGCTCTGGTCGAGCATCAGCCGGTGAAACAGCCAGCGCAACCGCATCGGAAAGTTGATCGCGAGCACCTGGTGCTTGACCATCGTGTGCAGTGCGATCAACAGCGCGCTGCCGGCGAGGATCGCCGCGAAGCCCGCGAGCGCGCCGAAGTGGCGACCGCCGAATTCGGCCGGCGTCGACGACGACAACCAGTCGACCACGTGCCCCATCATCGCGAACAGCGCGGCTTCGTACGCGGCCAGCGCGGCCGACGTCAGCGCGATCAGCAGGAGCCAGCCGCGCGCGCCTTTCGTGCACGCCCAGACGAACGAGAAGAATCCCTTCGGCGGCGTGACGGGATCTTCGAGCGGGAAAGCCGGCAGGCGCCGTTCAAACCACGAATACATTGAAAACCTCTCCTTGATGCGATCGCGCGAGCGGGCGCGACCGATATTGCCTGATGCCTGTTCCATGTGCGGCGGCGCGCGCGGCGCACGCGTTCACTGCGACCGGATCCACGCTTCGATCGGACCGAGCGTGTCCGGCGCGTACGCGTGGCGCCCGAGCGCCATGTACAGCCACGTCTTCCATTTCGGCCAGTCGGACTCGAGCTGATAGTCGAACCAGCGGCCGAGCAGCAACGCATGCGTCGCGCCCGGCACCACGACGACGCGCCGGTCGGGCCGGTTCCCGAAGGCGTGCGCATAGGCATTCGCTTCGTCGGCCGGATCGACGTTGCGGTCCAGTGCGCCCCACACGGCCAGCACCGGCCCTTGCATCGTCGCCAGCGCCTGCGATGCGTCTTCCAGGTAGTTGAGCGCGATGAAACCGAAGCGGCGCGGCTCGATGTCCGGGCGCCGGGCCGGATCGGCCGGCGCGTCCGCCCGGCCGAAGATGGCGTCGTTCTCGCGTCGCTCGGCGGCCAGTGTCGCATCGATTCGATCCGGCTGCAGGCCCGTTGCCGCGAGTTGCTGGCGCGTCAGGTAGGTGCCTTGGCGGCGCCAGTTGACGGCGCCGCCGACGATCACCGAGAACGCGGGCCGCACCGCATTCGCCACGCGCGGAATCACCCAGCTGCCCTGCGAGAAGCCGAGCAGGCCGATCTTGTGCGCGGGGCCGGCCGCGGCGCGCACGCGCGCCATCGCGGCGACCGTTTCGTTCGCGCGGTCCTGCATCGATTGCGCGAGCCAGTCGCCGCTGCTGCGGCCGGTGCCCTGCTTGTCCCACGCGAATACGCCGATGCCGGCGTCGAGCAGGCTGTTGACGAGCGGCAGCATCGCGTCGTCCGCGAAGCGCGTGCGCGGCCCGTCGCCGTGCACGAGCAGCGCGATCGGCGCGTCGGGGGCGTGCGCCGGCAGCGCAAGCGTGCCGACGAGGTGGGCGTCGCCCGCATGGAACGTCAGCGTCGACACGGTCGCGCCCTTCAGCTCGAAGTCGGACAGGCCGCGTAGCGCAAGCGCGCCCGCCGCGACGCAAGCGAACGCGACGAGCGCGATACCGACGATGACGATGCGTTTCATGGGCCCTCTGATTGTTCGTGTGAGCGGATGTCGTGAGCGACGCATGCGAAGCGCACGCTGCCTTGACGGTTCCGAGATCTCGCAGAGATAATAGATCGACTGATCAGTCTAATAAATATTTGAGCCATCGTCGAGCACGGAGTTCCCGTTGAGAAAGATCGATCCTGAAAGAGTGGAAGCGAAGCGGCGCCAGATCCTGGATGCCGCGATCGACTGTTTTGCGCGCGACGGCTTCCATGCGACGTCCGCGGCCGCGATCTGCAAGGCGGCCGGGATGAGCCCGGGCAACCTGTTTCACTATTTCCCGACCAAGGCGGCGATCATCGAGGCGATCGCGCAGGACGACCAGCGCGAGATGGCCGAGTTGTTCGCGAAGCATGCGGACGCCGACGATGCGCTGGCCGCGATCGAGGAGATCGCACTGACGTTGATGGAACTGTCGAGCGATCCCGTCTATGCGCGCATCTGCGTCGAGACCGCGGCGGAGGCGACGCGCAATCCGGACGTCGCCGCGTTGTTCGCGGCGAACGAGGCGCAGGTGAAGGGGCGCATGGTCGCGCTGATCAAGCGGGGTGTCGCGCAAGGGCGGATCGACGGGAGCCTGAAGCCGGATCTCGTCGCGACCTGGCTACTCGCGCTGGCGGAAGGGGCGGTCGGGCGCGTCGTGTTCGAGCCGGGATTCAAGCCGCGCGCGCATCGCGCGATGCTGCGGACGATCATTCGGCGGATGTTGAAGCCGCAGTGAGCGGAAGGGCGCGGCCCGGACCCGATTTGCGCGGGACACGGCCCACCGGCAGCCATCGACACGCATTCCGCCGGGGCCGTAAAAAAGTGCTTGACTATCTATCTATGAGTAGATAAAGTTCGACCCATGGAAACGAAACCGACCGTCCGCGAACAGATTCTCGACCACGCGATCACGCTGATGATGCAGCGCGGTTACAACGGCTTCAGCTATCGAGACCTGTCCGACCTGGTGGGCGTGAAGACGTCGAGCATCCACTACTACTTCCCGTCGAAGGACGATCTCGTGCTGGAAGCGGTGGCGGCTTATAGCGACGAAGTCCTCGCGGCCATGCGGGCGATCGATCCGGCGTTGCCGGCCGACGTGAAGCTGAGCCTGTACACGAAGATGTTCGGCCGCACGCTCGGCGACGGCCACCTGATCTGCCTGTGCGGGATGCTCGCGGCCGACATCGAGACGTTGCCGGACAACGTGCGGCAGGCCGTGCAGGCGTTCTTCAGCGCCAACGAGCGCTGGCTCGCGGAATTGCTGGCGCAAGGCGCGAAGGAAGGCACGCTGCAGTTCAGCGGCGAGCCCGACACGGCGGCGCGCACGTTGTACGCGGCGTTCCAGGGCAGCGTGCTGGCCAGCCGGCTGTTTCACACGCGGGCGCGTCTCGAGGATGTCGAGGCCGTCTGGAAAACGCGGTCCTGACGGACGGCGCCAGCAGTCAGGCGGTTCGCCGCCTTTTATTGGATCTCGTTATCTATCATGTAGTAGATAGATGGCTGGCGCAGATGGATCGACCATCTGCATTTTTTGGGGATATTTGTCTATCTATGAGTAGATAAATTAACGCAATGTCGGCGAGAACCCGCCGGCACGCGGTCCCCGGTTCGAAGGCTGTTTCATTCATTTGCTGAAAAAGGAGTCTGTCATGTCGATCGAAAAAGTGCTGTACCGCGCCCATGCAAAAGCCACCGGCGGCCGTGACGGCCGTGCGACGGTGCCCGAAAGCGGTCTGGACCTGAAGCTGACCACGCCGCGCGAACTCGGCGGCGCGGGCGGGGCGGGCGCGAACCCCGAGCAACTGTTCGCCGCCGGCTACAGCGCGTGCTTCATCGGCGCGATGAAGTTCGTCGCGGCGCGCGACAAGATCGCGATCCCCGCGGACGCGGCGATCGAGGGCAGCGTCGGCATCGGCGCGATCCCGAACGGGTTCGGCATCGAAGTCGAACTGAAGATCTCGCTGCCCGGCCTCGATCGCGATATCGCGCAAACGCTGATCGACCGCGCGCACGTCGTCTGCCCGTACTCGAACGCGACGCGCGGCAACATCGACGTCACGCTCACGCTCGTCTGATCGATCGCAGCACCAAACATTCATCGCCATTCGAAGCATCAACCAAGGAGTTGCACCATGAAGATCGTCAAGCCGCTGCTGATCGCCGCCGCCGTTGCAGCCGCGCTGTCCACCGCACCTGCCGCGTTCGCCGCGGGCGCCGACGCCGTCCGTCCCGATACGAAGACGAGCGCGTTCCTCGCCGCGCTGAACGGCCAGAAGGGCCCGGGCCTCGAAACGCTGAGCCCCGCGAAGGCGCGCCAGGTGCTGGTCGACGCGCAAAACGGCGTGAAGGTCGATCTGTCCGGCATCGACGTGTCGAACCGCACGATCGAGCAGGACGGCCTGTCGGTGCCGGTCACGATCGTGCGCCCGCAAGGCGTGACGGGTACGCCGCCGGTATTCGTGTTCATCCACGGCGGCGGCTGGGTGCTCGGCGATTTTCCGACGCACGAGCGGCTCGTGCGCGATCTCGTCGTGCAGTCGGGCGCCGTCGCGGTGTTCGTGAACTACACGCCGTCGCCGGAAGCGCGTTACCCGGTCGCGATCAACCAGGCGTATGCGGCGACCAAGTGGGTGGCCGCGCACGGCGCGGAGATCGGCGTCGACGGCAGCCGCCTCGCGGTGGTCGGCAACAGCGTCGGCGGGAACATGTCGGCTGTCGTCGCGCTGATGGCGAAGGACAAGGGCGGTCCCGCGATCCGCTTCCAGGGGCTGATGTGGCCGGTCACGGACCACGACTTCAACACCGGTTCGTACAACGCGTATCAGCAGGGCCACTTCCTGACGCGGCCGATGATGAAGTGGTTCTGGGACGCCTATACGAAGAACGAAGCGCAACGCAACGAGATCTATGCGTCGCCGCTGCGCGCGAGCATCGCGCAGTTGAAGGGCCTGCCGCCCGCGCTGATCCAGGTCGCGCAGTTCGACGTGCTGCGTGACGAAGGCGAAGCGTACGGCCGCAAGCTCGACGCGGCTGGCGTGGAGGCGACGACCACGCGCTACGACGGCACGATTCACGATTTCGGCTTGCTGAACGCGCTGGCCGACGATGCGCCGACGAAGGCCGCGACGAAGGCGATGGCCAACGAAATCGCGACGCGGTTGAAGTAACGCGACCGGTGGTCGTTCGAACCTGAACGGTGGGACGGCGGGCATCTGCCCGCCGTTTTTCCGTATGTGGGCGTTTCATCGCTGCCCGCAGCGTGTCGCGCGCAACGGTGGAATGGCGATCGCGAAATCGGGCGACCGCGAAGGCCCGCGCCGCCGTCATTGTTGGTACGATCGCGCGTATCGTTCACGCCGGCGTCGCACGCCGCCGGCTCATCGGCCGCACGGTCGCGCGGCCACGTTCGGGAGAAGCGGTTCATGTTGCAGGCGTTCGCGGTCTTGCTGATCTTCCAGTGTCTCGGGGAAGGCGTGTCCTATCTGTTCGGCCTGCCGGTGCCGGGCCCGGTGATCGGCATGCTGTTGCTGTTCGGCTTCGTGATGCTGCGTCCGCAGGTGGCCGATGCGATCGAGCCGACCGCGCTCGAGCTGCTGCGTCACCTGTCGCTGCTGTTCGTGCCGGCCGGCGTCGGCATCATGGTGTCGGCCGACCGCGTGCGCGGCGACGCGGTCGCGGTCGTCGTCGCGCTGGCCGTCAGCACCACGCTCGCGATCGCGGTGACGGCGCTCGTCACGCGCGCGCTGCTGCGGCGCCAGCGCCACGCGGGCGACACCGCGGAGGGCGCGCAATGACGGCCTTCCCGAAGCTCGGCGCGATCTGGGTCTATCTCGCCGCGAGCCCGTTGCTTGGCCTGACGATCACGCTGGTCGCGTATCTGTTCGCACAGGCCGTCTATGCGCGGGCACGTTTCAATCCGCTGGCGAATCCGGTGCTGATCGCGGTCGCGGTGATCGTCGTGCTGCTGACGCTCACGCATACGCCGTATCCGACGTATTTCGAAGGCGCGCAGTTCGTCCACTTCCTGCTCGGCCCGGCGACCGTCGCGCTCGCGCTGCCGCTGTACCGCCAGTGGTCGAAGCTGCGGCGTACCGCGCTGCCGCTGCTCGTCGGCCTGCTCGCGGGCTCGCTGACCGCGATCGTGTCGGCGGTCGGCATCGCCGCGCTGTTCGGGGCGTCGCACCAGACGATCGCGTCGCTCGCGCCGAAATCGGCGACGACACCGATCGCGATGGCCGTCGCCGCCGAGATCGGCGGCATTCCGTCGCTCACGGCCGCGCTGGTGATCTCGACCGGGATCTTCGGCGCGGTGTGCGCACGCGGGATTCTCAATCTGCTGCGGATCGACGAGCCGGCCGTGCGCGGTTTCGCACTCGGCGTCGCGTCGCACGGCATCGGCACCGCGCGCGCGTTCCAGGTCAGCGAGGAAGCCGGCGCGTTCGCGGGGCTCGGGATGGGCTTGAACGGCGTGCTGACGGCATTCGTCGTGCCGATCCTGCTGCCGGTGCTGTCGCGCTGGATCTGAGGGCGCCGGCCGGCCGCGGGGTATCGGTTTCCCTGATGGCGCGCATGACAGGCCGAAAGGACGGCGCATACGGCGCGCATGTATCGTAGGCGTTATCAGGAGAATTCAGGAATCCGCGGGGACATTTGCGTAGCGATCGGCTAACGTTGCATCGGCGCCGTTTGTCGCAAGCCGTCGCGTGCGCACTGGTGTCCGATCCACATTCAACAATCGACAAGGAGATCCGGCCATGAAGCAGTCTCGCGTGGTTTCGGTGGCAGTAGCAGTAGCGGCGTCGTTCGGTCTGTCGTTGATCGCCGCGCCGGCGGCCTATGCGCAGGACCCGGCGTCCGCGCCGGCGCAGAAGCAGCTCGACAAGGCGCAGAAGAAAGCGGCGCGCAAGGCGGCCCGCGCGCGGCACGCGTCGGACCTGAAGGCGATCGGCACCGGCAGCGGTTACCGGCTGACCAACGACCAGAGCAACTATCCGCAGAACGCCGTGCAGCAGGCGCCCGCGACGAAGGCGGCGCCGGCCGTGCCGGCTTCGGGCCAGTAACGGCTGAACGCGTTGCACAGGACGAACGGCGCCGGTCGAACCGGCGCCGTTCGTTCATCTGCGAACGGCAGCGCGACGGAAAGGTGGGGCCGCGAGGCCGCCGCGTTACGACGCGAGCTTGTTCGCGAGTTCCGCCACGTGCTTGCCCTGGTAGCGCGCGATGTCGAGCTCGTTCGCGCTCGGCTGGCGGCTGCCGTCCGCACCGGCGAGCGTGGTCGCGCCGTACGGCGTGCCGCCGGTGATTTCGTTCATGTTGACGAGGCCGCTGCACGCATACGGCACGCCCACGATCACCATCCCGTGATGCAGCAGCGTCGTATGGAACGACGTGATCGTCGTTTCCTGGCCGCCGTGCTGCGTGCCGGTCGACGCGAACACGCTGCCGATCTTGCCGACGAGCGCGCCTTTCATCCACAGGCCGCCGGTCTGGTCGAGGAACGTGCGCATCTGGCCGGCCATGTTGCCGAAGCGGGTCGGCGTGCCGAAGATGATCGCATCGTAGTCGGCGAGTTCGTCCACCGTGGCGACCGGCGCGGCCTGGTCGACCTTCACGCCGATCGCGCGGGCCTGGTCGACGGGGATCGTTTCCGGCACGCGCTTGAGCGTGACCTCGACGCCGGGCACCGATTTCGCGCCCTCCACGATGTGCTGCGCCATCGTTTCGACGTGCCCGTAGGACGAGTAGTAAAGAACGAGAACCTTGGCCATGTTGCGAATCTCCGATTAAAAGGGCCCCGCACTCAGCGGGGCCCGGTTTCCCGAACGGGCGTCACGCCCATTCGGCCGTCACTTCGACCGGACGCAGGTCGAACACCAGCACTTCGGCATCCTTGCCGTCGGCGATCGTCAGCGCCTGTTCGCCGCGGATGCGCGCGCCGTCGCCTTCGCCGAGCGTCACGCCGTTGACCGTCACGCTGCCGCGTGCCACGTGCACGTAAGCAAAACGGCTCGGATCCAGTTCCAGCGTAGTGCTTTCGTCGCCATCGAACAGGCCCGCGTAAATCCGAGTGTCCTGCCGGATCTTCAGCGAACCGGCGTCACCGTTCGGCGATACCACGAGCGCGAGCTTGCCGCGCTTGTCGTCGGCCGCGACATTCGTCTGCTGATAACGCGGCTCGGCACCCTTTTCGGCCGGCCCGACCCAGATCTGCAGGAAGTGGACCGGCGCGTCCGGCGAGTGGTTGAACTCGCTGTGGCGCACGCCCGTGCCCGCGCTCATCAGTTGCACGTCGCCCGGCACGATTACCGAACCGGTGCCCATCGAGTCCTTGTGTTCGAGCGCGCCGTCGAGCACGTACGACAGGATTTCCATGTCGCGGTGCGGGTGCGTGCCGAAGCCGCGGCCCGGGGCGACCCGGTCGTCGTTGATCACGAGCAGGTCGGAGAAGCCGACTTGCTTCGGATCGTAGTAATTCGCGAACGAAAACGTATGACGGGAACTGAGCCAGCCATGCTCCGCACGGCCACGTTGGTTTGCTGCACGGATTTCGATCATGATTTTTTCCTTAAGTCGCCGGACCTCGGAAGTGGGCCCGGCCGTTCGTTGAGATGAATCTTAGGTCAATCGATTTGACAAATAAATCGCCGTGAAGATAATGACTGTCGCTATGGAGTGGACAATATGGAACTCAACGACCTGCGGATCTTCGTCGCGACCGTCGATGCGGGCAGCTTCACGGCGGCGGCCGACCAGCTGATGCTGTCCAAGCAGTTCGTCAGCCGGCGCACGATGGCGCTGGAGGCGTCGCTCGGCGTGCGGCTGCTGCACCGGAATACGCGCAATCTCGCGGTGACCGAATCGGGGCAGGAGTTTTACGTGCGCGCGCAGCGCATCCTCGCGGAGATCGCCGACGCCGAGCAGGCGATGTCGGTACGCAGCACCGAGCTGCATGGTTCGCTGAAGATCAGCGCGCCGCTGTCGTTCGGGATCACGCACGTGTCGCCGCTGATCGCCGAATTCCTGTCCGCGCACCCGGCCGTGCGGCTGAACCTCGATCTGACCGACCGGCGCGTCGACCTGATCGGCGAGGGCTTCGACCTCGTGCTGCGGATCGGCTCGCTCGAGGATTCGACGCTGATCGCGCGTCCGCTGGGTGCATGGCGGATGGTCGCGTGCGCGAGCCCCGCGTACCTGAAGCGGCACGGCATGCCGCAGACGCCGGCCGATCTCGCTGGCCACACGTGCGTGCTGTACGGGCGCGAGCGGCGGGTCGGCTGGGAATTCCGCGTCGACGGCGCGGTGCGGACGTTCGACGTGCAGGGGCCGCTCGTCGCGAACAACGGCGAAGTGGTGCGCGATGCGGCGATCGCGGGGCTCGGCATCGCGCTGCTGCCGCACTTCATCATCGGCGCGGCGCTCGACAGCGGTGCGCTCGTGCCGGTGCTCGACGCCTACGTGCCGCCGCCCATCACGCTCAATGCGGTGTTTCCGCAGCATCGGGAAGGGTTCGTCACGCTGCGTACGTTCATCGGCTTTCTCGCGGAGCGGCTCGCGGAGCCGGCGCCGACGGGGGCGAGCGGGGCAGGCCGGGTACGGTAGCGGGCCGCGTTGCGGTGAATAGGGTGAATAATCACCGCAAAATATGCGGATATTGTTGAGTCGTGCGGCGAATGCGTGGATAATCTGCGCATGATGAGCGGAGATTACACCTTTATCTGGGAATCGGCCGACTGGCCGGCATGGCGCTTCGACCTCGCGGCCCTCGCCACGCCGCTCGCCGACGTCAGCCGTGCGCAAGGCATGCTGGCCGGGCGACTGGCGGATATCGGCCTTGCGCTGCGCGACGAAGCGAGCCTCGCCGCGCTCACGGATGACGTCGTCAAGACCAGCGCGATCGAGGGCGAGAACCTGAATGTCGCCTCGGTCCGGTCGTCGATCGCGCGCCGGCTCGGCGTCGACATCGGCGCGCTGGCGCCGGTCGATCGGCACGTCGAAGGCGTCGTCGACATGGTGCTGGATGCGACGACCCACTCGGCCGCGCCGGTCACCGAGGCGCGGCTGTTCGGATGGCATGCCGCGCTGTTCCCGACCGGCTATTCGGGGCTGTCGCGGATCACGGTCGGCGGCTGGCGCTCGGACGCGAGCGGGCCGATGCAGGTGGTTTCCGGGCCGATCGGCCGGCAGCGCGTGCATTTCGAGGCGCCGCCGGCCGCGCGGTTGACGCACGAGATCGGGCGCTTTCTCGCGTGGCTCAATGCGCCGCCGGCCGAGCCGTTGCTGATCCGGGCCGGGCTCGCCCATCTGTGGTTCGTCACGCTTCACCCGTTCGACGACGGCAACGGTCGTATCGCGCGTGCGCTCGGCGATCTGGTCCTGGCGCGCGCCGATCGGAGTCCGCAGCGTTTCTACAGCCTGTCCGCGCAGATCCAGCGCGAGCGCAATGCGTATTACGACGTGCTGGAGCGCACCCAACGCGGCTCGCTCGACGTCACCGAGTGGCTCGCGTGGTTTCTGAATACGCTGGGCCGGGCCATCGATCACGCGCACACGACGCTCGACGCGGTGCTGATCAAGGCGCGTTTCTGGCAGCGATACGCCGGCGTCGCGATGAACGAACGCCAGATCAAGGTCATGAATCGCCTGCTCGACGGCTTCGAAGGGAAGCTGACGACCACCAAGTGGGCCGCCCTCGCGAAATGTTCGCAAGACACGGCGCTGCGCGACATCACGGAGCTCGTCGAGCGCGGCATGCTGCGTCGCTCGTCGTCCGGCGGCCGGAGCACGAGCTACGAACGGGTGCCGTTCGACGGCTGACGTCGTCGCGGCGGCTCGCACCGGCCGAGGTGGCCTGCCGTGGCGGTGTGCCGCCGATCGCTCCCGCGCCGCGCCGGCGGCCCGTCGCTGGCCCAAGCGATTGCCCGCGTCTGGCACTATCGCGCGCCTTTTTGTCTTCGAATACTGGGTTCGCCGCCGGATGTCGCGCAGGCGCCGCCTGCCGCGTCCGCGCACCGGCTTTCCGTACGAACCCGCATTCGAGGAGACACGCATGCTCAGGTATCTGATCGGCATCGGTATTCCGTATCTCGGCGTGATGGGCGTGCTGCCGTGGGTGGCCGCGCAGGATCGCTACGTGCTGGGCGTGCCGTTCATCTTCATGTGGATCTTCGCGTGGTTCGTGCTGACGTCCGGCTGCCTGTTCGCATGCTGGATGCTGTTCGACCGCCGCGCGGGCGGCGCAGCGTAGCGCTCGTCGTGTCGCGGTCCGCCGGCCGCTCCCCGCGCTTTCCGGCGAACCCCGTGCTTTCCGTCCTTTCGCAGAGGTGCGCATGTCAACGGTCGTCTTCGCCGCGCTGATCGCGCTGTCGCTCTATCTCGCCGTTCGATCCGGCCGCGGCCGCGGCCAGCAGAGCGTGCATGACTTCTTCGTCGCGTCGCGCCAGTTCGGCACGGCGCTCGTGTTCTTCCTGACCGCCGGCGAGATCTACAGCATCGGCACGATGGTCGGCTTCCCCGGCGGCATCTACGCGAAAGGCCCGACCTACGGCGTGTGGTTCCTCGGCTACATCCTGCTGGCCTACCCGATCGGGTATTTCGTCGGCCCGAAGATCTGGGAGGCCGGCAAGCGCCACAACGCGATCACGCTGCCCGATCTGTTCAAGGGCCACTATCGCAGCCGCGGGCTCGAACTAGTGGTTGCGTGCGCATCGATCCTGTTCCTGATTCCGTGGGGGCAACTGCAGTTCACGGGGCTCGTCGCGGCGCTCAAGGGGCTCGGCTGGCACGTCGAGCCGCTGTACCTGATCCTCGTGTGCGCGGCGCTCGCGTTCACGTACATCGCGATTTCCGGCGTGCGCGCGTCGGCCTATATCGCGATCCTGAAGGACATCCTGATGCTGCTCGCGATCGTCGTGACGGGCATCGCCGTCGCGTGGCAGGTCGGCGGCGTGCATCCGGTGTTCGACGCCGCGAGCCGGCAGGTCAGCAACACGATGAGCGGCTCGCAGTTGCGCTTCTCGATGAGCACGATGCTGTTCCAGTCGCTCGGTTTCTACCTGATGCCGTTCGCCGCGCAGAATTTCTTCACCGCGCGCGGGCCGAACGCGATCCGGCGCACGCAGGTCGTGATGCCGCTGTACATGCTGATGTATCCGTTCCTCGTGATCGCGTCGTACTACGCGATCACCGCGAACCTGACGCTCGCATCGCCGAACGACGCGTTCTTCGCGGCCGTCACGCACCTGTTGCCCGGCTGGCTGATCGGCCTCGTCGCGGCCGGCGCCGCGCTGTCGGGATTGCTGGTGCTGGCCGGCATCTGCCTCGCGATCGGGCCGATCGTCACGCGCAACCTGATGCCGAACCTGCCCGAGTCGCGCCAGAAGCGCGCGGCGAAATACGTGATCGTCGGCTACCTGCTGCTGTCGATCGCGACCACGCTGCTCACGCCGAACCTGATGCTCACGCTGATCAACACCACGTACTACGGCGTCACGCAGTTCCTGCCGGGCGTGCTGATCCTGCTCGCGCGGCGCCAGGTGCGGCCGGTCGCGGTGGGCGCCGGGATGATCTGCGGCCAGGTGCTCGCGATGGTGTTCTACGTGTTCCATGTCGATTTCGGCGGCATCAACCTCGGGCTCGTGTGCCTCGTCGTCAACGTGCTCGTCGTCGTGGCCGTGCATGCGATGCTGCATGGCCGCCCCGTCAAGCAATACGCCGTATCCTGACGCAAAGGAGAAACGCGCCCCATGCACGCATTCGCAACTTCGGCCGCGCCCGTGACGATCTTCACGGCGCGCCGCATCCTGACGATGAACCCGGCGCAACCGTCGGCCACGCACGTCGCCGTGCGCGACGGTCGCATTCTCGCGGTCGGCGACGCCGCCGACGCGGCTGCATGGCCCACACGCTTCGGCGCCTGCGCGGCGGACGACACGCTGCGCGACAAGGTGCTGATGCCAGGGCTCGTCGAAGGGCACTGTCATTTGATGGAAGGCGCGATGTGGGACGCCGTGTACGTCGGCTACTACGACCGGCGCGGCCCCGACGGCACGCTGTGGCCGGGCCTGCGCTCGCTCGACGCGGTGCTCGACCGGCTCATGGAAGCCGAACGCGCGATCACCGACGACGGTCCGCTGCTCGCATGGGGTTTCGATCCGATCTTCTTCGGTACCGCGCGGCTGACGGTGCGCGAACTCGATCGCGTTTCGGCGGCACGGCCGATCGCGATCCTGCATGCGAGCGTGCACCTGATGAACGTGAACGGCGCGATGCTCGCGCGTGCGGGCATCGACGAGGATACCGACATCGATGGCGTGTCGCGCGACGCCGACGGTCGCCCGACCGGCGAGCTGCAGGAGTTCGCGGCGATGCTGCCGGTGTATCAGACGATCGGCGGCAAGCTCGCGATTTCCGCGAGCGAGAAGCCGCACGCGGTCTGGAATTTCGGGCGCGTCGCGCAGCTCGCGGGCGTGACGACGGCCACGGATCTCGTCAACGACCTGTCGCCCGACGGCAATCGCACGCTGCACGAGGTGACCGCCGATCCCGACTACCCGGTGCGGATCGTGCCGGCGTTCGCGCCGCAGCGCAATCCGGCGCGCTCCGTCGACAGCGTGCTCGCGGAGATCGAACGCAATACCGACAAGCTGCATGTCGGGCCGGTGAAGTTCATCGTCGACGGCTCGATCCAGGGCTTCACCGCGCGCGTGCGCTGGCCCGGCTACGCGGGCGGGCAACCGAACGGGCTGTGGCTGATCCCGCCCGCGCAGCTCGTCGACGTGTTCGAGCCGTTTCATCGCGCCGGGCTGCAACTGCACGTGCACACCAACGGCGACGAGGCGACCGACGTCGTGCTCGATGCGATGACGACGCTGCTCGCCCGCCATCCGCGCCCCGACCATCGCCATACGCTGCAGCATTGCCAGATGGCGGACGCCGCGCAGCTCAAGCGCGTGCGCGCACTCGGGATGTGCGTGAACTTCTTCGCGAATCACCTGTACTACTGGGGCGACGCGCACTACAGCCAGACCATCGGCCCCGATCGCGCGAACCGGATGGACGCGGCCGGCTCCGCGCGGCGGCTCGGCATTCCGTTCGCGCTGCACTCGGATGCGCCGATCACGCCGCTGAACCCGCTGTTCACCGCGTGGTGCGCGGTGCAGCGCGAGACGGCGTCAGGGCGCGTGCTCGGCGAAGGCGAACGGCTGTCGGTGGACGACGCGCTGCATGCGATCACGCTCGGCGTGGCCTATACGTTGCGGATGGATCATCTCGTCGGTAGCATCGAGGTCGGCAAGTTCGCGGATTTCGCGGTGCTCGACGACGATCCGTCGGTGTGCGCGCCCGCCCGCCTCAAGGAACTCGCGGTGTGGGGCACCGTGCTCGGCGGGCGCGTGTTCCGGTCGCCGCGATGAATGCGCACGCCGATGCAGCCGGGGTGACTGCTCGCACGCCGATCGACCTCGCGGTGATCGGCGGTTATCTCGGCGCGGGCAAGACGACGGTCGTCAACGCTATCCTGCAGGCGCCGCACGGCCGGCGCATCGCGGTGCTCGTCAACGATTTCGGTGCGGTGAACATCGACGCGCGTCTCGTGCGAGCCCGCGGCGACGACGTGATCGAACTCGACAACGGCTGCATCTGCTGCACGATCGGCGGCGCGCTCGTCGATGCGCTGACGCGCGTCGCGACGCGCGACGTGCAGCCCGACCTGCTGCTCGTCGAAGCGAGCGGCGTGGCGGATCCCGCGAAGATCGCACAGATCGGACTGCTGAACGGTGCGTTCCGGCTGACGTCGGTGCTCGTCGTCGCCGACGCGCTCGCGTGGCGCGACACGCTGGCCGACCCGCTGGTCGGCGCGATGGCGCAGCGCCAGCTCGACGGCGCGGGCGCGATCGTCGTGACCAAGCTCGATCTCGTGGCGCCCGAGCGGCGCGATGCGGTGCTCGACGACGTGCGTGCCCATGCGTCGACCGACATCGTCGTTGCGGCACGACATGGCGAGATTCCGCTCGCGTTGCTGTTCGATGGGGCCGTGCCGGATCGTCGCGCGACGACCGACCTCGCGCGTTCGCACCGGGCGATCGGGCATCACGCGATGCCGGCGTTCGCGAGTCTCACCGTCACCGTGCGGGCCGTGCTCGACAAGGCGCGGCTGCGCGCATGGCTGAAGGCGTTGCCACGCACGATCCTGCGTGCGAAGGGCATCGTGCGCGTGGCCGATGCAGACGGGGCGATCGCCACGCGCGCGTGTCAGGTCGCCGCGCGGCGCATCCGGTTTTCATCGCTGGAAGACGAAGGCTTGACCGCGCGCGACGGCGACGGCGTGATGGTGTTCATCGGGTTCATCGACCCCGCGACGGAAGCGGCGTTGCGCGACGGCATCGCGCACTGCGGCGTGGCTGACGAAGCGGTTGCGACGGCATCGAACGTCGATTGATCGGCGTCGCGCATTCGGGTTACGCTTCGGCGGGGCGGCCGCATGCGCTGCATGCCGGGCCGGGTGTTTTTACCTCGAATGTCGCGCACCGGTAGCTTCTACGGGCGCGCGACCCAGCGACGATCAAGCCGATGACCATCCACAACCGATCGAATGTGCGCGGGCAAGTCGCGATTCCCGCATGTGAAACGCAGCGTCCGCACTGGCCATCCGTCGCGGCGGCCGCGCTGCTGATGCTGCTGCCGGTCGCCGCGCATGCGGCCGGCTTCGACTGCGCGAAGGCCGCGTCGCCCACCGAGAAGACGATCTGCGCGAACCCCGCGCTGTCGAAGCTCGACGGCGAGCTGTCGACGGCGTGGAAGCGGGCGCTCGCGCAGGGCGGCGATACGGCCGCGCTGAAGCAGGCGCAATTGAAGTGGCTCAAGCAGCGCGACCAGTGCGGCGGTGATGCGTCGTGCCTGCGCGACCGTTATCGCGAACGGCTTGCGAGCCTGAACGGCACGCCGCTCGCGGCCGATCGCTGGCAGCAGACGTGGTATCTCGACAGCGACAACCCATCGTTGGGCGGTGTGCTGACGTTCACCGGCACGGCGCCGCGCCTGCATTTCGCGTTGAGCGCCAACAACGGCGCGCACGATGGCGGGCTCGACGGTGACATCGTGCTGCACGGCGAAAGCGGCACCTATCGCCGGGACAAGTGCCGGCTCGATTTCGACCGGAAGGGCGGACGCATCCGCGTCACGCAGCAGGGTGCCGATATCGATTGCGGCGCAGGCATGGGCGTCATGTACGCAGGCGACTACGTGACCGCCGCGCAGTCGCAGTCAAAGCCGCCGGCCGACCTGCTGAGCCTCAAGGTCGTCGCCGACGCACAGCAGAACGCGACCGCGCACAAGCTGCTCGGCGCCGACTATCAGACGCTCGTCGACGTGGTCAATCTCAGCGCGGACGAAAAGGATCTCGACGGCCTCAACGCACAGGTGACGTCGTACTGGGTGCGCGGCATCGCGACGACGAACGCGGCGATCGTGATGCGCCGCGGCACCGATCTGTGGATCGGGCTGCTGGTGTTCGATGCGAAGAACAACGTCCGGATGCGTTATTACTCGAACGTGCCGGCGTGGAAGAAAACCGTGCCGAAGACGATCAACGCGTGGCACGACCGTCTCGACAAGACACTGCCGATCGACGTGATGCAGTAAGCACGCGCTGCTTCGCTATTTCTTGCGTGCCGCACGCGCGCGGGTCTGCGCCGGCGCCGCCGCGGATGCCCGGATGCGCAACTCGGGCTGGACCGCGTGGCCAGGCCCCGTAGCGCCGTTCTCGAGCGCATCGAGCAGCGCATGCGCGGCCTGGCGCCCGATCGCGTCGGTGTCGACCCACATCGTCGTCAGCGGCGGCTGGATCTCGCGCGCGAGCGCGATGTCGTCGAATCCAGTGATCGACAACTGCGCGGGCACGTCGATGCCGAGCGCCTGTGCTTCGAGCAACGCGCCGAGCGCGAGCGCGTCGTTGCCGCAGATCACCGCGGTCGGCCGCGTCGCCGCGTCGCTGCCGACGATCGCGCGCAGGCTCGCCCGCCCGAACGCGATCGTGGCCGCGCCTTCATGCTGATGCACGGGGCGCACCGCGAGCCCATGCGCGGCAAGCGTGTCGTGAATGCCGCGCAGGCGAGCCTGGACGCGGTCGTTGTCCGTCGACGGCTGCATGATGATCGCGAAATCGCGGTGGCCGAGGTCGAGCAGATGGGTGGTGAGCCGCGCGAATGCCGCGCGGTTGTCGAAGCCGATGCAGCAGTGCGGGCTGTCGTCGCGATACGCATACGTGACGACGTACGGTACGCGATGCATCGCCAGGAGTTCGAACAGTTCCGGCGGATACGCTTCGCCGACCAGCGACACGGCCTCCACGCCGCGCGACAGCATCGCGCGCACCTGCGAGAGCGCCTGCGCGGGGTCGTAGTTCGAGCAACCGAGGAACAGCGTGATGCCGTGCTCGGCCATGACCGTCTGCATGCCGGCGACCTGCGATGCGAACACCTGGTCGTCTAGCGTCGGGATGATCGCGCCGGTGATGTGGGTGCGCGTGGACGCCAGCGCGCGGCCGGCCGCATTCGGGATCCAGTTCAGCGCGAGCGCCGCGTCGCGCACGCGCTGTTGCACGTCGGCCGAGACCTTGCCGGGATCGTTGTACGCGCGCGAGACGGTCGCGGTCGACACGCCGGCCAGTTTCGCGACGTCGCCGAGTACCGAGCGGCCGCTGCCGCGGCGTGCCCGCGACGCGCCACCGCGGGACGGGGGCGAGCTCATCGGCGGTCTCCCGGCGGCGTGGGCCTGCCGGCGCGGTGCGTTGCCAGTCGCGTCATTGTTTACCCTCGATTCATGGTGGTCCCGCTTGCATCCTCATTCGATCCTGTGAGAATGTAAGCGCTATCTTGCTGCTATCCGTATTATGTCAGACATGGATTTCACCCGCATCGCGGAATTTTCAGAGGCGATGGCCTGTCCGGCCATTTTGTCGGCTTTAAATGTAAGCGGTTACATTTGAGCATGAGCGACACCACGTCACCGCGTATCGCCGTCGTCGGCAGCATTAACATCGACCTCGTCACGCGCGCGCCGCGCCTGCCGGTGCCGGGCGAAACGCTGCTCGGCACGACGTTCGAGACCGTCCACGGCGGCAAGGGTGCGAACCAGGCGGTCGCGGCCGCGCGCCTCGGTGCATCGGTCACGATGATCGGTTGCGTCGGCGACGACGCGTTCGGTGCGCGCCTGCACGGCGCGCTGGCGGCAGAGCGCATCGACGTGACGCACCTGCACCGGATCGGCGGCACGGCGACCGGAGTCGCGACGATCACGGTCGACGACGGCGGCGCGAACAGCATCGTCGTCGTGCCCGGCGCGAATGCATGCGTCGATGCCGACCGGATCGATGCGGCGCGCGACGCGATCGCCGGGGCCGCGCTGCTCGTGTGTCAGCTCGAGGTGCCGGTCGCCACCGTGGCGCGCGCGATTGCCTGTGCAAGCGCGCACCACACGCAGGTGCTGCTGAATCCCGCCCCCGCACGGCCGCTCTTCGATGCGTTGCTGGCGCGGGTCGACTATCTGGTCGTCAACGAAACCGAGGCCGAGTCGCTGACCGGCATCGCGGTCGGCGACGACGCGTCGGCCGCGCGCGCCGCCGAGGCGCTGTGCGCGAAGGGCGTCGGCAACGTGCTCGTCACGCTCGGCGCGCGCGGCGTCTGCTGGCGCGGCAGCGCAGGCAGCGGCCGCCATCCGGCGATCGCGGTGGCGGCCGTCGATACGACCGCGGCCGGCGACACGTTCGTCGGCGGGTTCGCGGCCGCGCGAGCCGGCGGCGCGTCGATGGACGACGCGATCGGCTTCGGCCAGCGTGCGGCCGCGATCAGCGTCACGCGCCACGGCGCGCAGACGTCGATTCCGACGCGCGACGAAGTCGACCGTATGGAGAGCTGAATTCCGCATGCGACGGAACGGCCGAATCCGGCCGAAACCAGTGACATGGAGACAATCGACATGAACGACAACCCACCTGTTCCGCACGCGCCGCCACGGATTCGACGCGGTCAACGCATCGCGCTCGCGCTGTTGATGGCGAGCGGGATCGTCAACTATCTCGATCGCGGCACGCTGGCCGTCGCGAGTTCGGCGATCCGCGGCGATCTCGGCCTGTCGCTCGCGCAGATGGGGCTGCTGCTGTCGGCCTTCTCGTGGAGCTATGCGCTGTGCCAGTTTCCGGTCGGCGGGCTGGTCGACCGCATCGGCCCGCGCCGGCTGCTCGGCATCGGGCTGATCGTCTGGTCGTTCGCGCAGGCGGCGGGCGGCATCGTGTCCACCTTCGGCTGGTTCATCGTCGCGCGCATCGTGCTCGGCATCGGCGAGGCGCCGCAATTCCCGTCGGCCGCGCGCGTGGTGAGCAACTGGTTTCCGCTGCGCGCGCGCGGCACGCCGACCGGCATTTTCAATGCCGCGTCGCCGCTCGGTACCGCGCTTGCGCCGCTGCTGCTGTCGGTTCTCGTCGCCTCGTTCGACTGGCGCTGGGCGTTCATCGTGACCGGGGCGCTCGGTCTCGTCGTCGCCGTCGTGTGGTTCGCGCTGTATCGCGACCCGGTGCGCGCGGAACTGTCCGTCGCCGAACGCGGTTATCTCGATGCCGATGCGCAAAGCGTCGTCGCCGCGCCGAAACTGACCTTCGTCGAATGGCGCAGCCTGTTCTCGCACGGCACGACCTGGGGCATGCTGATCGGCTTCTTCGGCTCCGTGTGCCTGAACTGGGTCTACCTGACCTGGCTGCCGGGCTACCTGACGATGGAGCGGCACATGAGCCTGGTTCGCACGGGGTTTGCCGCATCGGTGCCGTTCCTGTGCGGGTTCGTCGGTTCGCTGGTCGCGGGCTGGCTGTCGGATTTCGTCACGCGCCGCAGCCGGTCGCCGGTCGCGAGCCGGCGCAATGCGGTCGTGGCTGCGATGCTCGGGATGGTCGCGTTCACGATTCCGGCCGCGCTCGTGCAGAGCAATACGGTTGCGCTCGCATGCATTTCGGTCGTGATCTTTCTCGCCAACGCGGCGTCGGCGTGCTCGTGGGCGCTCGCGACGGCGGCCGCGCCGCCGAGCCGCATCGCGTCGCTCGGCGCGATCCAGAATTTCGGTGGCTTCATCGGCGGTGCGCTGGCGCCGATCCTGACCGGCATCATCGCGCAGAGGTGGTCGTTCGTGCCCGCGCTGCTCACCGCGGCCGCGATCGCGTTCACCGGTGCGATGGCGTACCTGCTGCTCGTGCGCAAGCCGATTCCCGAACAGGCCGCGAACGCCGCGCCCGGGCCGTTGCCGGCTTGAGCATGCCGCCTGCATCCGCATTCATTGAAGCAAGGAGAAACAGATGCAACACCCGCAGCAATCGAACGTGACCATCGAAGGGATCGTGCCGGTGATGCTGACGCCGTTCGACGACGCCGGTGCGATCGACTACGCCGGACTCGAGCGGCTCATCGAATGGTATCTGGCGCACGGCTCGGACGCATTGTTCGCGGTCGCGCAGTCGAGCGAGATGCAGTTCCTGAGCCTGGCCGAACGCGCGGCACTCGCGCGCTTCGTGGTCGAACGGGTGGGCGGGCGTGTGCCGGTCGTCGCGTCCGGGCACATCAGCGACGATCTCGATGCGCAGGTCGCCGAACTGTGCGCGGCGGCCGAATCGGGCGCGCAGGGCGTCGTGCTCGTGACCAACCGGCTCGATCCGCAACGCAAGGGCAGCGCCGCATTGCTCGACCATCTGCACCGGCTGCTTGCGCGGTTACCGTCGGATCTCCCGCTCGGTCTGTACGAATGTCCGGCGCCGTACCGGCGGCTTCTGTCGGATGACGAACTGCGCGCGTGCATCGACACGGGCCGGTTCGTGATGCTCAAGGACGTGAGCTGCGATCTCGCGACGGTGAAGCGCCGCGTCGCGCTCGCCGCAGGATCGCCGCTGAAGATCCTGAACGCGAACGCCGCGATCGCCTGGGACGCGATGAAGGCCGGGTCGGCCGGTTTCAACGGTGTGTTCACCAACTTCCATCCCGATCTCTACCAGTGGCTGCGCACGCGGGGCGAGTCGAATCCGGCGCTGGCCGACGAACTGTCGACGTTCCTGGTCGTCTCGGCGGTATCGGAGGCGCTGGGCTACCCGGCGCTCGCGAAGCTCTATCACCAGCGGATCGGTACGTTCGGGTCGATCAAATGCCGTGCGATCGACTACGACGTGCGCGAACGCTTCTGGGCGCTCGACGCGGTGCTCGACAAGATCGTGGCCGGCACCGAACATTTCCGCCGGCGGATTGCCGGGTCATAACGGAGGGCGCGTGCCGCGCCAGCCGCGCGGCGCGTGATCGCATCGCGTGCCGTGCATGCGGCGGCACGCTCGGTGCCTGCAAGCACGAGCCGCTTTGCGCGATGCGCCGCAATCGCGGCGCACTCGTTGCGATCCCCTTCCGTCGATGGCGGCAACGCCTGCCGCCGCGCCCCTCCTGCCGTCAGTCACGACATCACGAACTCGAACCGCCCACGGTCCGCGAGCGCGCTGTCGACGTTCGTCTCGTCCATCCGCCACGCCGCGCATTTGCCGTGTCCGACGAACTGTCGACATGTCTTGCGCGAGGCGACGAAAGCGCACAAATCTGCGCAATTCCGCGGCCGTGCGTTGTAACGGTTCGTCATACCATGCTCCGGAGTGATTTTTGCCGATGAACCGCTGAAGCCGCATTCGCCCATGCAACACGTGACGACGACAAGCCAGCCGCCGATCCTGGCGGCGCCGGTTGATCCCATGCTGCACGCCGTGATCGATGAAGTCGTCCACCGGAGCGTGTCGGAAGCGACGACGCGTAGCGGCTACATGCGCTGCGCCGACTATGCGATCGTCGGCGCGCGGGTGCTGACGCTGTTGACCGGCCAGTCTTATCGGCCGTTCGCCGGCGGTGAAGTGATGGATTTCGGCGGCGGCAACCTGTACGCGCTGTGCACGACGCGCGAGCGGCGCCGCACCGCGCGGCATCTGTCGCAACTCGCGCGGTATCACTGCTGGATCGAGGCGCGCCACGACGACGTGAGCGGCCGCACGCGCAAGGAGATCGTCGACTTCACGCTGCGCCATGACGAGACCGTCGCGCAACAGCTGGGCATGCCGTTCGCCCGTGCCTACCAGGCCTATTTCTGGGGCTGGGAGGACGAGCACGCGGTGCCTGCCGAGTTGCGCGACCATCCGGTATTCGAGAAGCAGGGGCCGGTGTGGCGCTGGGCCGAGCGCGAATGCACGTCGCTGCTGCGCGCGTACGAGCACGAACGTCCCGGCTATTTCGGGCGTCAGGTATCACGTGCAATCGATTGGTTCGCCGATCGCGTCGAAGGTCTCGGCTGACGCGCGCCTGCGTCGAGGACGACTGCGGGCCGGCTGCCGGCCGCGGTGACGTCGATCCGGCGGCCGCTGGCGCGCCGCCGGGCATGGGCGACGTCTGCGGGGCCGCGCGTACCGCGACCCGGCCGTTCACCTCTTGGACAGCGTACCGTTACTGTTCGCACCACCAAACAAACGCGTCAGGTATTGCGAGTTGGTATTCATCCGGGTCATCAGCGTATTGAGCGCGGTGAACTGGGCCTGATACTGCTTGGTCAATTGCGCGGCATAGTCGGACAGATCCGACTGCTGCTGCGCGACACGTTTCAGATCGGCGTTCAGCGCGGTCGTGCGCACGTCGATCATTCCGTTCTTCCTCGTGAACTGCGTGATCTGGTCGGCCAGGCGCGTGCCGATCCCGTTCTCCGGATTGAACAGGCGCGCGACGCCCGACGGATTGGCGGATAGCGCGCTATCGAGCTTTGCACTGTCGACGTTCAGCGTGCCGTCCCGCTCGAGCTTGATGCCGATCGACAACAGGTTCACGTGTCCGTTGCCCTTTTCGGTGGCGCCGCCGCCGTCGACGCCGCGCGCGACGATCGACGCCAGCGCGTTGCGGATCGTGTTCAGCGTCGAATCGCCGATCAGCGCGCCTTGCGAGCTCGCGCCGGCCGTGTAGCTCGACAGTGCGCCCATCGTCTTGACGACCGTGTTGTACAGGCTCACGAAATTCGTGATCGTGGCGGCCTGCGATTTCGTGTCGGTGCTGACCGTCAGCGTCTGCGTATCGGTCGCGCTGACCGCGGCCGCCGACAGGTTCAGCGTGATGCCGGTCAGCACGCCCGACACCGTGTTGCTCGCGCTGGTCGATGCGATCCCGTTGAGCGTGAATTTCGCATCCTGCGCGACGGCGCTCTGCCGCCAGGCGGCCGCGCCGTTTGCCGAATCGATCTTCGACGCGCCACCCGACGGATCGGCCGTCGACGTGACGCCGAGGTTCGACAGGCCGCTGTCATTGGCAACGTTGGCCACGGCGACGCTGATCGCGTTCGCCGAGCCCGTCTTCGACGACGCGAGCACGAGGTGCGCGCCGTCCGTGCCGTTGATGACCGTCGCGCTGATTCCCGGGTTGCCCGACGCGCCGTTGATCGCCGCCGCGATGCCCGCCAGCGTGTTGTTGGTGCTGCCGACCTCGACCTTGAACGACTGGCTGCCGAGCGACAGTGTCAGCGTGCCGGTGCCGAGCGCCTTGCTGCCGTTGAAGCCCGAGGACGACAGCGCCTGCGCGGTCGCGATCTGCGTGACGCCGACCGTGTAGGTGCCGGCCACCGCGCCCGCGCCCGCCGTCGCGGTCAACCCCTTGCCGCTCGCGACGGCATTGAACGTCGACTGCAGTGCGCCGTTCTTCAGCGACGTCAGGCCCGCCTCGAGCGCGCCGAGCGCCGACGACAACGCGCCGAACGCGGAAATCCGCGTGTTGCCGCTCGCTTGCGAAGCGGCCAGCGTCGCGACCCGGCCAGCTGTTTTCGCGTTCACCAGCGTCTTGACGAGCGCGCCGACGTCCATCGCCGGATTGCCGGTCGAGCCGTTGATGATCGACTGCGCCGCCTGTTGCATCAGGCTGTTCGCGTTCGCGCTGCTGTTGACGGGCGTGTTCGTTGGCATGGGTGGGCTCCGGGTTGAAAGGCGATCCAGTCGCGAACGGCGGTCCAGCCGGCCGGCGGCGATCCGGGCGGGCGCGTGGCGATCCGCGTGCATGCCGCTTCTCGCGCGCCGCGGATGGCTGGGGTGTCGGGGAAACGTAAGAATGAATCGGTGCGCTATCGTATTCTTAAATCGGTATTGGTTGGTAATTTTTTGTAATGACTCTTGCGGAAAGTGTGGCCGGGGGAAGGGTTGGTGCAGGTTCGGTGAAAACGAGCGGCGTTTCAGTCCAAGTGCATGATTATGTTTGTATTTATCAAGGAATTTCGCCGGATTTTAAAACCTGCCGGAAACATGAATGTTCGATGACATGTTTTTCGTCGATTTTGCTAAACAGCACGCGGATGGGCGGTGTGCTGAAGGGGAGTCATTTCTTGCGAGTATCCGATACGCTCTCGGATTCGAGGTATCCGTCGTCTTTGAATCATATGGATTTTTTATCAAAAATATTTCATCGTGGTTCGACCCACTGGGATACTTCTTCTTCGCTGGCGTCGATTGACCGAGTGTGACCCTTAGGACAAGGAGCGTAAAGAATGCGATACGAGGTGTTGAGTGGCGGTCCGACCAAAACCGCGGGTGAAACGGTGGTGGCTCTCCAACGCAAGGTCAACGAAGCGGTGAGCATCGGAGCGGTATTAGTGGGTGGGATTAGCGTTGTTTTTGGGCGTGCACCGGGATTCATCGCCAAGGACGCACATGAAGCATTTCAGGCCGTCACATATCCGGACCAATAGGGGAAAAGTGCCAGTTGGCCCTACCGAAGGGGCAGGCCGGGGCTGTTACAGTGGATACGCCTCAGGCGAAGATGAAACCATTCCGGATCGAGCGTTGACGTTGGCGGTCGCGACGCCGCTGGACACCTCGTTCCGTATCCTGCCGAACCGGCGCACGGCCAATGTACCGACCACGAAGGTGCGTTGATCCGCGCGGCTTTTACACGAATGCACTCAATGACAGCAATCGATTCGTCGACTTCTCTCCCCACCATCCTCCTCGTCGGCGCCTCCGGCCTGCTCGGCCGCGCGGTCGCCGCGTCCTTGTCCCGCGAACCGTCGCTGACGCTGCTCGCGACCATCCGGAACCCGCAAGGCGCCGGTGCGAAACGGCTCGCATTGCCGCCGGACAACATCGCCGAACTCGACGTCCTCGACTCGCCGTCCCTCGAACGCCTTTTTGAAATCCACAAGCCGGCAGCGGTGATTCTTTGCGCCGCCGAACGTCGCCCCGACGTCTGCGAACGCGACCCGGCCGCCGCCCGCGCCATCAACGTCACGGCGCCGGCCCGCATCGGCGCACTCGCCGCGCGATACGGCGCATGGACGCTCGGCATTTCGACCGACTACGTCTTCGACGGCAAGGCCGCCCCCTACAGCGAGGACGCCACCCCGAACCCGCTGAACATCTACGGTCGCACCAAGCTGGAAGGCGAGGCCGCGCTGCTCGCCGCCTCGCCGCTGTCGTGCGTGCTGCGTCTGCCGTTGCTGTTCGGCCCGATCGTCGACTGGAGCGAATCGGCCGTCACGAGCCTCGTTCCGGCCGTCGTCGCGTCGGCGCGCCCGGGCGCCGACGCGGTCGGCATGGACGCATGGGCGATCCGTTACCCGACCTACACGCCCGACGTCGCGCAGGTCATCCGCGATCTGACGCTGCGCCATCTCGCGGGTGACACGGTCACGGGCATTCGCCATTGGTCGAGCGAGGAGCCGATGACGAAGTACGCCATCGCGCAGCGAATCGCGGCCGCGCTCGGCATCGAGGCGTCGCTCACGCCGATCACCCAGCCGACCGACGCGACGCCGCGTCCGTACGACTGCCATCTCGACGCGACACGCGTGCGCGCGCTCGGGATCGATTACGCGACGCCGTTCGATACGGCGCTGCACGCGATCCTGCACGACGGCCGCCCGATGCCGTAAAGCCGCACGCGGGCGGCCGATTGTGCGAACGCCGCCCCTATGCGATGCTTGTCGCGCTGCGCGCGCGGGTTCCCGCGGGTCGCGCGACGCAGGATGACGCGATACCCGCGCCGTTCCCACGGCTCAACGAACAACAACCATGACCACCGTATCCCCCCGTCCGACGACGCGCACGCTGGCGCGTGTGCGTACCACGTTTCGCCAGTACTTCAGCCTGCGCGAAGGCCAGGCCGACCGGGAAACGATCGATCAGGACATCCGCGGCGGCGTCGGATTGCGCGGGACCAACCTGTGGATCCTGATGTCCGCGATTTTCATTGCGTCGATCGGCCTCGACGTGAACTCGACGGCCGTCATCATCGGCGCGATGCTGATCTCTCCGCTCATGGGGCCGATCATGGGCCTGGGCTACGGGATCGGCATCTACGACTTCGCGTTGATCCGGCGCTCGCTGAAGACGCTGGCCGTCGCCACGCTGATCAGCCTTGCGACTTCGGCGCTGTATTTCTCGCTGAGTCCGCTGACGGGCGAACACTCCGAACTTCTCGCGCGCACGTCGCCGAGCATCTGGGACGTGTTGATCGCGCTGTTCGGCGGGCTCGTCGGGATGGTCGGCGCGACGCGCAGCGAAAAGACCAACGTGATCCCCGGCGTCGCGATCGCGACCGCGCTGATGCCGCCGTTGTGCACGGCCGGCTACGGGCTCGCGCATGGCAGCCTCGCGTATTTCGCGGGCGCGTTCTACCTGTTCTCGATCAACTGCGTGTTCATCGCGTTCGCGACCGTGGTGGTCACGTGGGTGATTCGCGCGAAGCCGGCCGCGCGCGTGGACGAGGCGATGCAGCGGCGCGTGCGGCGCTTCGTGCTCGCGGCGGTCGTCCTGACCGCCGTGCCGAGCGTGATCCTCGCGTACCGGCTCGTCACGCAGGAAGTGTTCAACGCGCGTGCCGACCAGTTCATCAAGGCCGAACTGTCGCTGCCGTTGTCGGTGGTCGCGAGCCGGCATATCGATCCGCGCGGCCGCGTGATCGAGGCGATGCTGGTCGGCCGGCGTGTCGACCAGGCGATGCTCGACCGGCTGGCGGACAAACTGCCGGCCTACGGTTTGCCGAACAGCCGGCTCGTCGTGCGGCAGGCCGGCGACGAACGCATCGACACCGGGGCGCTCGCGTCGTCGCTGAAGGCGAGCATCGCGCAGGACCTGATCGCCGCGAACCATGCCACGCGCACCGAGATGGACGTGAAGGACCAGACCATCGCGCGCCTGCAGCACGAAATCGACGGCCGAGCGGCGCAGCAGGCCGAACTGGCGCGCGTCGCGCGCGAACTGCGCACGCAGTATCCGCAGATCCGCGAGATCCTGTATGGCGCGACCGATGCGTGGGACAGCGGCGCAAGCGCGCCGGACGCCGAGCCGCTCGTGACCTTCGTGGTGTCGACCGCGAAGCCGCTGCCGCGCACCGACCGGCAGCGAATCGAACGCTGGCTGAGCGTGCGGCTCGATTCGCCGCGCGTGCGGGTCGTGACGGCCGGCTGATGCGACGCGCATGCCGATGATTCAGCGTCGCCCCGTGCCGTTGACTGCAGGAGCCCTGCCATGCAACTGAAATGGCTCGAAGACTTCGTCGAACTCGCGCGCACGCGCAGTTTCACGCGTGCAGCGGAAAACCGCTTCGTCACGCACCCGGCGTTCGGCCGCCGCATCCGTTCGCTCGAGGAATGGGTCGGCACGCGCCTGATCGCGCGCACGAAGCCGCTCGAACTGACGGCGGCCGGCACCGTGTTCCTCGATGCCGCATCGAACGCGCTCGACATCCTGCACGGTGCGCGCACGCAACTGCAGGAAGCGTCGCCGGTGCCGGAAAACACCCTCCGGATCGCGACCGGCCGCACGCTGTCGGCCACCTTCTTCCCCGACTGGTACGACGAGACGGTTGCGCGCGCAGGCTTTTTCACGGCGACCGTGTCGACCGGCAGCGCGGAGGAGGCGATCCTGCAGCTGACGGCCGGCGAGGCCGACATGCTGATCGTCTATTCGAGCCCGCACACGCGGCTGCTGATCGACCGCGACCGCTTCGACTGGCTGTCGGTCGCGCGCGAGGTGCTGGTGCCCGTCAGCGCGCTCGATGCGCGCGGCAGCGCGCGCTACCGGCTGCCGGCCGGGCAGGCGCCGGTGCCGTGGCTCGCGTTCGCCCGTACGCTGACGCTGCGCGCGGTGCTCGCGCGCCATCTCGCCGAAATGCCGAACCGGCCGACGTTGCGCCCGGTGTACCAGGCCGACTCCTACGAAGCGATCCTCGCGATGGCGCGGCGCGGGCTCGGCCTCGCGTGGCTGCCGCAGCGGCTCGTCGCGGACGACGTGCGGCGCGGCGAACTCGCGATCGTCGGCGGCGCGGACTGGCAGATCGGTTTCGACGTCGCGCTGTATCGCCGCCGGAACGAATCGCATCCGGTCCTCGACGCGATCTGGCGCACCGCGCCGTCCCGCGACGAGGGCGAGGTGCCGGCCGGCTGAACCCGCGGCCCGGGTCGCCCCGGCGCGCGATGCACCGATCAGCACGATCGCGTGCCGAAACGGCACGAACGCACGCGCCGCGGTGCCTACACTCCGCGCTTGACTGGCCCGGACGCACGCCGGCAACCGCCGCGCGCCGTCTTTCACAATCCTGACGGCCAGCATCAACGGAGGAGCACAGGCATGACCCGCAACCCGCACGCCGCGCAGCCGGCCCCGCACAATCCGTGGCGCGAGATCTGCGCCGCGAGCATCGGCAACGCGCTGGAATTCTACGATCTGCTGATCTACGGCTATTTCGCGATCGTCATCGGTCAACTGTTTTTCCCGACGCACGACGCGGCCACCTCGCTGCTGCTGTCGGTCGGCACGTTCGGCATCTCGTTCGTCACGCGGCCGCTCGGCTCGATCGTGCTCGGCAGCTATGCGGATCGCGCGGGCCGCAAGGCATCGCTGACGATTTCGATCGGGCTGATGATGCTCGGCACCGCGATGATCGCGTTCGCGCCGACGTATGCGCAGATCGGCATCGCGTCGCCGCTGCTGATCATCGTCGCGCGGATGCTGCAAGGCTTCTCGACGGGCGGCGAATTCGGCGCGGCGACCGCGTTCATGGTCGAGCAGGCCGACGCGAGGCGGCGCGGCTTCTTCGCGAGCTGGCAGATGTCGACGCAGGGGCTCGCGACGGTGCTCGCGGCCGGCGTGTCCGCGCTGCTGAGCCTGCTGCTGACCGCCGACCAGCTGCATGCGTGGGGCTGGCGCGTCGCGTTCGCGGTCGGACTGCTGATCGGCCCGGTCGGGCTGTATATCCGCCGCAACATCGACGAACCGGCCGATTTCCGCCGGCTCGGCGAGGCGGGGCGCGCGAAGTCGCCGCTGCGCGACGTGTTCGTGCGCGACCGCGCGAACATGCTGCTCGGCGCGGGCGTGGTTGCGACGGCCACGGCGTTCAACTACGTGCACAAGCTCTACATGCCGACGTACGCGGTGAAGCAGCTGCATATCCCGGCTACGTCGTCGTATCTCGGCGCGGTCGTCACGGGCGCGATGCTGATGATCGCGGCGCCGGTCGTCGGGCACCTGTCGGATCGGTTCGGCCGTATTCGCGTGATGCTGATCGCGCTGATTCTCGTGGGCGTGACGACGTGGCCGCTGTTCGTCCTGCTGAACCGCTATCCGACGGTCGAAACGCTGCTCGCGGTGCAGGCGCTGGTCGGGCTGCTGATCGCGGTGAGCCTGGCGCCGCTGCCGGCGCTGCTCGCGGACATCTTCCCGACCAGCACGCGCGGCACGGGCCTCGCGCTGTCGTACAACTTCTCGGTGACGCTGTTCGGCGGCTTCGCGCCGCTGATCGTGACCTGGCTGATCGACGCGACGCACGACAAGCTGGCGCCGAGTTTCTACGTGATGGCGACGGCCGTGCTCGGCATCACGTCGGTGATCTCGCTCGGCCGCCGGATGCGCGGCGCGGCGGCCGGTTCCGCGCCGGCGACGCGCGCGACCGAGGCGTGATCCGTCACGCCCGAACCCGATTCCGGCGCAGCCGGCCGACGCCGGTCGCGCCTTTCCCGAACCCAGACGAATCCTTCCGACACTTCCGACATGACCACGCTTGAAGCCATCCGCGCCGCGCTGCCGGCCTATCCGATCGAAGTGACGTTCCCGGACATCTCGCGCTGGCGCGCGGGCAACACGGGCATCGACTATCTGCACACGTTCGACAGCGGCAAGCCCGGCAAGCACGTGATGATCCTCGCGCTGACGCACGGCAACGAAGTCAGCGGCGCGATCGCGGTGGACGCGCTGCTGACGGCCGGCCTGCGGCCGGTCGCGGGCCGGCTGTCGCTCGGCTTCGGCAACGTCGGCGCGTACGAGCATTTCAGCGCGGAGAATGCCGACGCGACGCGCTACCTCGACGAAGACATGAACCGCGTATGGACGCCGGCCGCGCTCGACGGCACGCGCGACAGCCGCGAGCTCGCGCGGGCGCGGGCGATGCGGCCGCTGCTGGATACGGTCGACCTGCTGCTCGACATTCATTCGATGCACGAAGCATCCGCGCCGCTGATGATGACGGGGCCGCTCGACAAGGCGATCGCGCTGGCCGCCGCGCTCGGCACGCCGGAGCACGTGATCGTCGATCGCGGCCATGCGAACGGCACGCGGCTGCGCGACTACGGCGGCTTCGGCGATCCGGCGAGCGCGAAGAACGCGCTGCTGATCGAGACGGGCCAGCACTTCGCGGCGAGCGCGCGCGCGGTCGCGCTCGACAGCGCCGCGCGCTTCCTGCTGCACGCGGGCGTCGTCGCACGCGACGACGTCGCGGCGTTCCTGACGCAGGCCGCGCCGGTGCGGCAGAAGTTCATCGAGATCACGCAGCCGGTCGTCGCGCGCTCGATGGATTTCCGGTTCTCGCAGCCGTTCACCGGGCTCGAAGTGATCGCGAAGGCGGGCACCGAGATCGCCCGCGACGGCGACGACGTGATCGTCACGCCGTACGACGACTGCGTGATCGTGCAGCCGTCGATGCGCCATCTCGGCGTGAACGTCACGATGATGCGGCTCGGGCGCCTGCTCGAACGCTGAGCCGGGCGGGTCGGCGCCGGCCCGTGTCGACATGCTGCAATGCAGCGCTTGCGATGCTCCCGGCAAGCGCGCATTTGTCGTCGGGTCGAAAAGCGGCCGGAGGGGCATGGCCTGACGATCGAATTCGGAATTTGTCTAGTCATCCTTGCGATTCGGCCACCCGAACTGCACCAAACATGTGCCGGAATTCCCCGCGACGGCGCACGCCGGATGCCTGTAATTAGGGGATTCCCCGCGTTTGCTTCGTTTTTATTGATCGCTGCTTGTCGCGCTGTTTTTCTTCTTGCATGCTTGTATAGACAAATTCCTGAGGCGGCTTGCTGCACCGAAGGGATGGCGAACTTCAACGCAAGGAGAAATCTCGTGAATGGCAAGCGCATCAAGTGGGCAATCAGGACGATCGGCATCATCGCGGCTGCGGCGGCCACGCTCGCGGCACCGGTGCAGGCAAAGGAATGGAAGACGGTGACGGTCGCGCTCGAAGGCGGCTACGCGCCGTGGAACCTCACGCTGCCGGGCGGCAAGCTGGGCGGTTTCGAACCGGAGCTGCTCGCCAACGTGTGCGAGCGCATCAAGGTGCAGTGCAACATGGTCGCGCAGGACTGGGACGGGATGATCCTCGGCCTGCAAGCCGGCAAGTTCGATGTCCTGATGGATGCGATTTCCATCACGCCGGAGCGCGAAAAGATCCTGCTGTTCTCGCGCCCGTATGCGGCGACGCCGGCGACGTTCGCCGTCACCGATACGAAGATCCTGCCGAAGGCCGCGCCCGGCGCGCCGATCGTCAAGCTGACGGGTGACGCCAACGCGGACAAGCCGACCGTCGACACGCTGCGCAAGCAGCTGAAGGGCAAGACGATCGGCATCCAGTCGGGCACCGTCTACACGAAATTCATCAACGACAGCTTCAAGGACATCGCGTCGATTCGCGTATACAAGACGTCGCCCGAACGCGATCTCGATCTGGTCGCCGGGCGCATCGACGCATCGTTTGACGACGTCACGTACTACGCGGCGAACAACGCGAAGAAGGACAACGCGTCGATCGTGCTCGCGGGGCCGAAGCTCGGCGGCCCGATCTGGGGGCCGGGCGAGGGGCTCGCGTTCCGCAAGCAGGATGCCGACCTGAAGACGAAGTTCGATACGGCGATCGCCGCGGCGCTCGCGGACGGCACCGTGAAGAAGCTCGCCGACAAGTGGTTCAAGACCGACGTCACGCCGTAAGCGCGTGTTCGGCTGCCGCCGCGTGAGCCGGTCGAACGGCACACGGCGGCACGCATCCAGTGGCTTCACCCAACGCATGCCGGGAGGCACGCATGGCGATTCTTGAAATGCTCGGTTTCGGAACCGAAGGCTGGGGCGGTGTGCTGCTGCTCGCCGCACTGATGACGGTCGCGCTGACGCCTGCCGCGCTCGCGGTCGGGGCGGTGATCGGCGCGGCGATCGCGGCCGCGAAGCTGTCGCGCTACCGCACCCTCCGCCTGCTCGGCGATCTGTATACGACGGTATTTCGCGGCGTGCCCGAACTGCTCGTCATCTATCTGTTCTACTTCGGCGGCTCGACGCTCGTGACGGCCGTCGGCCAGTGGTTCGGCGCGGAAGGCTTCATCGGCGTGCCGCCGTTCGTGATCGGTGCGCTCGCGGTCGGGATGATCTCGGGCGCCTATCAGGCAGAGGTCTATCGCGCGGCGGTGCTCGCCGTGTCGAAAGGCGAGCTCGAGGCGGCGCGCTCGATCGGCATGCCGCGCAGCATGGTGCTGCGGCGCATCCTGGTTCCCCAGGTGCTGCGCTTCGCGTTGCCCGGGATCGGCAACGTGTGGCAACTGAGCCTGAAGGATTCCGCACTGATCTCGGTCACCGGTCTTGCCGAGTTGCTCCGCACGAGCCAGATCGCGGCCAATTCGACGCACCAGTACTTCGTGTTCTTCGTCGCGGGCGGTGCGTTGTATCTGCTGATGACGGGCTTGTCGAACCGCGTGTTCAACCGGGCGGAAGCGATCGTCGGCCGGTCGTTCCGCCGCAATTTCGCGCGCAACTGACGGAGAACGGGCATGTCCATCGATTTCGCTTTTCTCGTCGATACGCTGCGCCAGTTGCTCGCGGCCGTGCCGACCACGCTCGGCCTGTTCTTCGCGTCGCTCGTGCTCGGCGGCCTGCTGTCGCTCGTGATCGTCACGATGCGCGTATCGCCGCGCTGGTTGCCGAACCGTTTCGCGCGTGCCTATATCCTCGTGTTTCGCGGCTCGCCGCTGCTGATCCAGATGTTCCTCGTGTATTACGGGCTCGGCCAGTTCGGCGTGATCCGCGAGAGCTTCATGTGGCCGCTGCTGCGCGAGCCGTACGTTTGCGCGGTATTGTCGCTCGCGCTGTGCACGGCCGGCTACACGGCCGAAATCCTGCGCGGCGGGCTGATGGCCGTGCCGATCGGGCAGATCGAGGCCGGCTATTCGATCGGCCTGTCGGGCTTCGCGCTGCTGCGGCGCGTGATCGGCCCGATCGCGCTGCGCCAGTGTCTGCCCGCGTATTCGACCGAAGCCGTGCTGCTGGTCAAGTCGACCGCGCTGGCGAGCCTCGTCACCGTATGGGAAGTGACGGGCGTCGCGCAGCAGATCATCCAGCAAACCTACCGGACGACCGAAGTATTCGTCTGCGCGGCCGTCATCTATCTGGGCCTGAACTTCATCGTCGTGCGCCTGCTCGGCGCGCTCGAATGGCGGCTCTCGGGGCACCTGCGTGCGCCGAAGCCGTCCGGTGCGCCAGCCGCCGCGACCCGAAATGCCCGGCGCGTCGCGTCCTGAGCGCGCCATTCCTTCCAGGAGAATCCGATGAACACCGCTGCTCCCGTTGCGCTGTCGGTCAGAAACATCCACAAGTCGTTCGGCGATCATCATGTGCTGAAGGGCATTTCGCTCGACGCGCACGAGGGCGACGTCATCTCGATCCTCGGCGCGAGCGGATCGGGCAAGAGTACGTTCCTGCGTTGCCTGAACCTGCTCGAGACCCCCGATGACGGTTCCGTCGCCCTGGCCGGGGAGGAACTGGCGATGAAGCGCGCGCGCGACGGCAAGCTGCATCCGCGCGACCGGCGCCAGGTCGACCGGATCCGCTCGCAGCTCGGGATGGTGTTTCAGAACTTCAATCTGTGGTCCCACATGACGGTGCTCGACAACCTCGTCGAGGGGCCGCTGCGCGTGCAGAAGCGCAGTCGCGCAGAAGCGGTGGAGGAGGCCGAGGCGCTGCTGGCGCGCGTGGGCCTCGCGGACAAGCGTGGCTACTATCCCGCGCACCTGTCGGGCGGCCAGCAGCAGCGGGTCGCGATTGCACGCGCGCTCGCGATGCATCCGAAAGTGATGCTGTTCGACGAACCGACGTCGGCGCTGGACCCGGAACTGGTGGGCGAGGTGCTGCGCGTGATGCGCTCGCTCGCGGAGGAGGGGCGCACGATGCTGGTCGTCACGCATGAAATGGGATTCGCGCGCCACGTGTCGAATCGCGTGATGTTCCTGCATCAGGGCGAGGTCGATACGGACGGCACACCCGACGAAGTCTTCGGCGGCCAGACATCCGAGCGCTTCCGGCAATTCGTGTCGAGCCACCACGACCGCACCGCGAACTGAGGCTGCCATGACCGTATTCCGTGCGGCTCGGCCGCTTGACTGGCGGCAGGTTGCGGCGGTGGCGGCCGGCGCGCCGCTGGCGTTGGCCGACGATACGCGCGCGCGCGTCGTGGCCGCTCGCGAACTCGTCGACGAGATCGTCGCGCGCGGGATTCGCGCCTACGGCGTCAATACCGGCGTCGGTGCGCTGTGCGACGTGATCGTGTCGCCGGCGCAGCAGAGCACGCTGTCGCACAACATCCTGATGAGTCACGCGGTGGGCGTCGGCATGCCGCTCGGCGCAGCCGAAACCCGCGCGATCATCGCGGCCGCGATCAACAACTATGCGCACGGGCATTCGGGCGTCCGTCCCGATGTCGTCGAACAGCTCGTCGCGCTGCTCGAGCACGATTGCCTGCCGGAAGTGCCGGCGCACGGCTCGGTCGGGTACTTGACCCACATGGCGCATGTCGCGCTCGTGTGCGTCGGGCACGGCCATGCGCGCCATCGCGGCGAACGCATGCGCGGCGACGAGGCGCTGCGGCGTATCGGCCGCGAACCGCTGGTGCTCGGCGCGAAGGAGGGGTTGAGCCTGGTCAACGGAACGCCGTGCGTCACGGGGCTGGCTGCGCTCGCGCTCGCCCGCGCCGAACGGTTGCTCGACTGGGCCGACTGGATCGCGGCGATGAGCTTCGAGAACCTGGGCGGGCAACTCGCCGCATTCGATCCGGCTTCGCTCGCGCTGCGGATTTCCCCCGGTATCGGGCAGGTCGGCGCCCGTGTGCGTGCGCTGCTGGCGGACAGCGGCATGCTTGCCGCGGCGAGCGGCCGGCATACGCAGGATCCGCTCAGCCTGCGCACGATTCCGCACGTGCATGGCGCGGCGCGCGACGTGTTCGACGTCACGGCGGAGGTCGTCGATCGCGAACTCGCATCCGTGACCGACAATCCGGTCGTGGCCGGCACGCGAGACGCGCCGGCCGTGCATTCGCAGGCGCACGCGGTCGGCGCCGGCATCGCGCTCGCGATGGACAGCCTCGCGGCGGCGATGGCGCAAGTCGCCGCGATCGCCGAGCGGCGTCTCGACCGGCTCGTGAATCCGCTCGTCAGCGGGCTGCCGGCGTTTCTTGCCGCGCCGGGCGGCAGCTGTTCGGGTTTCATGATCGCGCAGTACACGGCGGTCGCGCTGGTCGCGCAGAATCAGCGGCTTGCCGCGCCGGCGAGTCTCGACGGCGGCATCACGTCGGGGCTGCAGGAAGATCACCTGTGTCATGCGACGCCGGCCGCGCTGAAGGCGCTCGACATCATCGAGAATACGACCCGCGTGCTCGCGATCGAGCTATTGGCCGCCGCGCAGGCGTACGACCTGCAGCCGGGCGACACCGCGCGGGCCGCATCGACGGACGCGCTGTGGCGGCATGTACGCACGCGCGTGCCGGTCTATCGCGACGACCGGCCGCTCGCGGACGATATCGCGATCGCGGCCGGCATCGTCGCAGGCGTGCCGCCTTCGTTGCAGTGACGACAGGCGAGGACGGGCCGATTACCCAACATTCATTCGGTCGAGGGCGCATGAGCGAAACGGAACGCAAGCTTTTCGCACGGCCGGCGCAGGCGTCGGCCGGCACCGTGCCGGCGCGGGCACTACCGGCCTATCAGCAGATCAAGCGCTACGTCGTCGAGCGGATCGCGAAGGGCGACTGGAAGCCCGGCGCCGCGATCCCGACCGAGGCCGAACTGGTCAAGGAATTCGGCGTGGCCCGGATGACGGTGTCGCGCGCGCTGCGCGAACTGACGGCCGAGCGCGTGCTGACCCGCATCCAGGGGGCCGGCACGTTCGTCGAGCGCCGGCATTACGAGTCGACGGTGCTGGAGATCCGCAACATCGCGGACGAGATCGCCGAGCGCGGCCATCGGCACAGCGCGCGTGTGCTGCTGATCGAGCGCAGCGTCGAGCCGGACGCGATCGATGCGCTCGGACTGCGCGCCGGGCCCGTGTTTCATTCGCGTATCGTGCATTACGAGGAAGACGAGCCGATCCAGTTCGAGGATCGCTACGTCAATCCGGCCTTGTTTCCCGCGTATCTGGAACAGGACTTCACGCTCGAGACGCCGAATCATTACATGGTGCGACTCGCGCCGATCCAGCGGGCGGAGTTCCGGATCTACGCGGAGAAGCCCAACGCGCAGGTGCGTCGGCATCTCGTGATGGAAATCGGTGAACCGTGTTTGCTGCTACGACGCCGCACGTGGGTCGGCGAGCATGTCGCCACGTCGGTCAGGCTGTGGCATCCGGCGTCGCGGTTCCATCTGGCGGGCAAGATGTAGGGACGTGCGGCGGCCCTGGGCGGGGCGCACATTTGCCGCTGCGGCCGGCGCTGGCGATGTACCCGTATGGGTCGTGATGGCGCGATGTCGCACCTGCATCGAAAGGCGATACACTGCGCGGGTTCCCGATCCGGTCGGGAGCGTCGGGGAACCGGGCGACCGCATCGCGGCACCCGCGCGGAGCATGCCACGGGCCCGGACTCATTCGAAAAAATCGAGAGAAAGAGAGGGCCCATGCTGACACGTCTTCGTAACGGCATCCTTCGTGCACAGGACCTGCGCGAATCCGGAGCCGCTTCACCCACCCAGCGCCCGTCGATGGCGTGCGAACTGGTCGAGCTGAGCGCGAAGCGCGCGACGTGGCGCGTCCCCGTGCCGAATCAGGCGGACTGCTATCTGAAGGCCGAGCCGGGTGGACCCGAGCGGTTTGTCGTCCATATCGACGCGGAGACGTTCTATCGCCGCTGGCTCGAGACGAGCCCCACGTTCCCGAAACAGAATTCGCAGGATTGCGTACCGCGCCGGGCCATGTCGCTCGACAGCAAGTTCGCGGTAGCGGCCACCGCGTTCAGGGGCGGCCGCGACGCACCTGTGACGCTGCCGTCGGTCGGCTACTGGGCGGCGGCAAGCGGCTACGAGGTCGCGATGAGCGACGGCATAACGCGCACCTTCTGGCTGCTCGCCCATCGCGTGCGGTCGTTTCCCGTCAGCGTGGCCGACGCGAGCTGGGCGACGATACTGAACGGCATGGCCGGCATCGGCGTGGCGCCGATCGCGTTCAGCGAACTGTTCGCCCGGCGCGCATAAGCGCGCCGCCGCCGCGCAGCGCGCATCGTCCGGCTCGATTTGACACCTGGCGTCGCCGCCCATTAAAGTCGCGACGCGGGGCGGTGGGTCAAGCACACGCCCGGAACAGGCAGCCGATGTTCCAGGACTACGGGGCTACCCCGTGGATCAGATCGATACGCCGATGCGTCGCAAGTGCGCAAGTTGCGCGTTGCGCAACGACCGCTCTCGCAGCACCAGCCACGTTGGCTCATCGTCCCGCCTTCCTTTTCCCATGCACTCATCCCTGCGCGATACCACCCGCACGATTGCCGAGGCGATGCTCGCCGGTCCGCCCGAACGCGACGGCGTCGTCGCGCGGATGGCCGCCGTGCTCGGCGAGGCACAGCCGTGGGCGCCCGAATGCGCGGGCACCGCGCTCGCCCGCTTCGGCGCGGACTGGGCCGATACCGACACCGACGCGCTCGCGGCGCTCCTGGCCGAGGCGCCCGCGTTCGTGCGCGCATGGTATGGCGAGCGTCGGCCGGTGGTGATCCGCATCGTGCGGCGGCCGCTGGTCCAGCGACCGTTGCCGGCGCCGCTCGCGGGCTGCGATGTGCCGCAATGGCCGACGCCCGGCGATCTCGCCGGCTGGCTCGGGGTGAGCGCGCCGGAGCTCGACTGGCTGTCCGACCACTGGCGCGTCGACGCGCGCAGCGGCGCCACGCCGCTGCATCACTACACATACGTCGCGGTCGACAAGCGCAGCGGCGGGTGCCGCCTCGTCGAAATCCCGAAGGGGCGGCTGCGCGAAGCGCAGCGCCGCATCCTGCGCGGGCTGCTCGATCGCATCGCGCCGCATGGCGCGGTCCACGGTTTTCGCAAGGGGCACGGGATCGTGTCGTTCGCGACGCCGCATGCGGATCGCGATGTCGTCGTGCGTTTCGATCTCGCGGACTTCTTCGTGTCGGTGCGCGCCGCGCGCGTCCATGCGCTGTTCGCGACGCTCGGCTATCCGGCCGAAGTCGCGCGGATCCTCACCGGGCTCTGCACCAATCGCGTGCCGTCGGCGCGGCTGCTCGCGCCGGACCTGCGCGACCGGTTCGACTGGATCGGCCGTCAGCGCTATCGCGAACGGCATCTGCCGCAGGGCGCGCCGACGTCGCCGGCGCTCGCGAACCTGTGCGCGTTCCGGCTCGACCTGCGGCTCGCCGCGCTCGCGCGTTCGGTCGATGCGACCTATACGCGCTATGCGGACGATCTCGCGTTTTCCGGCGGCGGCGCGCTTGCGCGCGACGTCGAGCGGCTGCAAGTCCGGGTCGCCGCGATCGCGCTCGAGGAAGGGTTCGCGCTGCAATTGCGCAAGACCCGCGTGATGCGGCGGGGCACGCGGCAGCAACTGGCCGGCGTGGTCGTCAACCGGCATCCGAACCTGTCGCGCGACGCATTCGATCGACTGAAAGCGATCCTGACCAACTGCATCCGGCGCGGCCCGGCGTCGCAGAATCGCGATGCGCATCCGGATTTCCGTGCGCATCTGGCCGGGCGCGTCGCGCATGCGACGGCGCTGAATGCGGCGCGCGGCGCGAAGCTGCGCGCGCTGTTCGACCGGATCGTGTGGGACGCCGGCGGCGCGGGCCGCTGACCCGTCGGCCCGCGTCGGCGCCGGTCGGCAGACTTCTGCAACACGACGCCGCGCACTGCTATCATTCGCGCCATGCCGCGCCCGTGCCAGGGGCGGCGAATCACTTGCCGCCGCCGTTCGCTTCATGCATGCGTACGCGGCGTGCCGCCCGTTGCCGGCTTGGTTCAAGCTGCCAGTGACGCACGACGTCGTTTAGTGCGCATCGCGCAAATCACGCCGGCTCAGGTGGACGATTCACCTATTTGACAGCCCCGATCGGCGGAACTTCGTGGTAGGTTCGGCCATCGGAGCTTTTTGCAAAAACATGCCCAAAGAGGATGAATACATGACCCAGGCCCTGCAGGAACTCGAAGCACAACTTCGGGACCTGAACATCAAGCTGTCAGAGGCGAAGCAGAAGGAGAAGCAAGCCGCGCTCGCGGCCTTCAAGGAACAGGTCGAGCTTTTGGGAATTTCGCAGCAGGAAGTGCTGAGCGCGCTCGGCTACATCGTCCAGCGCAAGCGCAAGGCGCCTGCCAAGTACTACGATCCGTCGACCGGCCGCTCGTGGTCGGGGCGCGGCCCGCGGCCGAAATGGCTCGAAGGCAAGGATCTCGAAGCGCTGGCGGTCGATCGCGAGGCCAAGACCTGGTGGCCCGGGGACGATCAGGGCTGAAGCCCGGCGCGCCGCAAGGCGATCGGGCGCCGTCCGGTTCGCGCAGGCGGGCCGGCCGGCAATTCGCCGCCCGCCCGCCATCTTTCATTCGGTGTCCGGCCTGATCGCGACATCGCCGGCCTCGCCGCCGACACCGGATCGACGTTTTCCCTTTTCTTTTCTTTTCCTTTTCCCGCTCGTTGCCTCCGTTGTTGCCTCCGTTGCCCGCGCGCCGTCCGGCCAGCGCGGGCGCGACGCGCGTCCGCCGCCGTCGTTCGCCGGCACAGGCCTTAGAATGTCGCCGGACATTCGTGGCAGGACACCATGGCAGCAAACATGAAATCTTCGACGCTCGGCGGCCCATCGGCCCCGCGCGTGGAGCAGGTCGGCGCGTACGCGTGGAAAGCGCTGGCCGGATCGGCGATCGGCTACGCGATGGACGGCTTCGACCTGCTGATCCTCGGCTTCATGCTGCCGGCGATCACGGCGGCGCTGCACCTGACGCCCGGACAGGGCGGCGCGCTAGTCACGTGGACACTGATCGGCGCGGTCGCGGGCGGCATCGTGTTCGGCGCGCTGAGCGATCGCTACGGACGCGTGCGCGTGCTGACCTGGACGATCCTGCTGTTCGCGATCTTCACCGGCTTGTGCGCATTCGCGCGCGGCTTCGAGGATCTGCTCGTCTATCGCACCATCGCGGGCATCGGCCTCGGCGGCGAATTTGGGATCGGCATGGCCCTCGCGGCCGAAGCGTGGCCTGCAGCCAAGCGCGCCCGCGTGTCGTGCTACGTCGCGCTCGGCTGGCAGGCCGGCGTGCTGCTGGCCGCGCTGCTGACGCCGTTTCTGCTGCTCCACATCGGCTGGCGCGGCATGTTCGTGGTCGGCGTGCTGCCCGCGCTGCTCGCGTGGGTGATGCGCAACAAGCTGCACGAGCCGGAAGCGTTCGTGCAGCGCGCGACGCAGCCCACGTCCAACGCGTTCCGCATGCTCGTCGCCGACGGCCGCACCGCGCGCACGAGCCTCGGCATCGTGATCCTGTGTTCGGTCCAGAATTTCGGCTACTACGGGATCATGATCTGGCTGCCGACCTTCCTGTCGAAGCAGATGGGCTTCTCGTTGACGAAATCGGGGCTGTGGACGGCGGCGACCGTCGTCGGGATGATGATCGGCGTCTGGGTGTTCGGCCAACTGGCCGATCGCATCGGCCGCAAGCCGACGTTCCTGCTGTATCAGCTCGGCTCGGTCGTGACGGTCATCGCGTATGCGCGGCTGTCGCACCCGACGACGATGCTGTGGGCCGGCGCGCTGATGGGGATGTTCGTCAACGGGATGGTCGGCGGCTACGGGACGCTGATGTCGGAAGGCTATCCGACGGCCGCACGCGCGACCGCGCAGAACGTGCTGTGGAACATCGGCCGCGCGGTCGGCGGCTTCGGCCCGGTCGCGGTCGGCGCGCTCGCCGCGCACTACGGGTTCCAGACGGCCATCGCGCTGCTCGCCGGCCTGTACGTGCTCGACATGATCGCGACGCTGTTCCTGATCCCCGAGCTCAAGGGCGTCGAGCTCGAATGAGCGCGGCGCGCGTACGCGCCGCCACGATTTCACCGGAAACCACGATGCAACGGAAAACCAGGACGATTGGCGTGATGGGCTCGGGCAAGGAGCCGTGGGCCGCATTTTCGGAACCGCTCGGCGCGTGGCTCGCGCAGGCCGGGTTCAACCTGCTGACGGGCGGCGGGCAGGGCGTGATGCTGGCGGTCGCGCGCGCGTTCGCCGGCGTGCCCGGTCGGACCGGACGATCGATCGGCATCGTGCCGACGCAGGCCGATCCGGTCGCGGGCTTCGTGCCGCTCGACGGCTATCCGCATCCGTTCGTCGACATTCCGGTCCTCACGCCGCTGCCGCGCCGCGAGCCGGGCGCGGCTCCGGACACGATCAACCGCAACTACGTGAACGTGCTGAGCAGCGACCTGATCGTGGCCCTGCCGGGCGGGCACGGGACGGCGGAAGAGATCGCGCTCGCGCAGCGCTGGCGCAAGCCGCTCGTCTGCTTCGGGCCGGACGGTGCGTTTCGGTCGCTTGCCGCGGACGCGGTGTGCACGTCGTCGCTCGACGACGTGATCCGGTTCGTTGGCGATGCGTTTGCGGCGGAGCGGGGGCAGGCGTTGCGGTAGGTCAGGGCCGGTGTCACCGCATCGAGGTCGATGAAGGTCGACCCGGGCCGCATGCATGCAACCAAGGCTTCGACGACGTCGGCCGCGGACGCCGCCGCGACGGCGGAAACGATCCACCATGCGTCGCGATTGCCATGCACTTGCCCGATCGCACGAGACAGTGTGCGGCGCGCGCGAATGGTCGTCCGTCGCACCCGGCCCGGTCGATGGGCTCAGAATGAATGCGTCATCCCCACATGCGCGAGCAGTTGCGAGCGCCCCGACGACGGGCCGTTCGGATAGGTCGCCGCCGTCGCCCCGTTGCCCGATGCGAGCTGCCACGTCAGCGTCGCCTGCAATTGCGTGCGTTTCGACAGCGCGTACAGGTTGCCGGCCTCGAGCGTGTTCCAGTGCATGCCGTCCAGGCGCGAATACGTGTAATCGAGCGTGACCGCTTCCGCCGCGGTGAACTGGTAAAGCGTGCCGACGTCGATGTTCTGCATGTGCGTGGCCGTGCGTGCGCCCTTGATGTCCGTCCGCGTGTACAGCACGTTGACGTGCCACGGTTCCGTGATCCGGTACGTGAGCCCGATACCCAGGTTGTTGACCTCGTTCGACTGGAAAGTCTTTTGCGCGGATAGCGTCTGGTCGAGGAACCGGGTCCAGCCGAAGTAGTTGTACAGGTCGAGCACGCGACGCTGGGTCGTCATGTACGTGACGCCGACCGACAGCGGGCCGCGATCGTAGGTGGCGTACGCGCCCGCACTGTGGCCGGTCGCGTCCGACCCGGTGAAGCCGTACAGGGCACCGACGCGTATGCCGTACCATTCCGGACTCCGATATTTCACCGCATTCTCGATCTGGTAGCCGTTGGTCAGGCTGTCCAGGTTACCCGCATGGAACGCGTACAGGCTGCGATTCCAGAACGCGTTCGAATAGCGGATCGCGACGTCGTCCATCAGGTCGGCCTGGCGGCCGAACGTGATCGTGCCGAACGGACCGTCGAGGCCGACATACGCCTGCCGGTCGAATAACGTGTTGGACTTGATCAGCATGCCCGTATTGACGTTGAAGCCGCTCTCCAGCGCGAACACCGCGCGATAGCCGCCGCCGAGCGCCTCGTTGCCGCGCAGTCCCCAGCGCGTCGGCGCGCCGATCCCGGACGCCGTGCCCCACGACGCGCCACCGCGCTTGTTGCTGATGTAGGTAACGCCGGAATCCACCTGGCCCCACATGGTGACCGAACTGCTTTGTGCGTGTGCGAGCGAAACCAGCGAGGCGCCGCATCCGGCGATCAGAAAGGTGCGAGGCAGGATTTTCATGTGTCAGGGACCGGGAAGCGGGCGGACAGACCAACCGAGCGATATATACAAATGACCACTGGTGGACATTTTGTTATCAGGTGGAAAAATCATAGGGCCCGGTTTTGATATGAATCAAGCGGAAAATAATTAAACGCGCCTTGACCCGTGCTTTTGTCCACGCGATCATCGCGTCTCATATGGTCGAAATGTCCATTCATGGACATGTGGGACCAGGAAAAGACAAGGGACGACCGATGCCTGACACCTCCTCCCGGAAGCCCACCCGCATCCGCTTCCTGATGCTGTTTCTCGTGTTCGTCGGCACGGTCGTCAACTACGTCGATCGCGCGAACCTGTCGGTCGCGGCGCCGCTGCTCAAGCACGAATTCGGGCTCGACCCGGTGGCGATCGGCGTGCTGTTCTCCGCGTACTCGTGGACCTACGTGCTGGCCAACCTGCCGGGCGGCTGGGTCGTCGACCGTTTCGGCTCGCGCGTGATGTACGCGGTGGCGCTGCTGACCTGGTCGAGCTTCACGCTGCTGCAGGGTTTCGCGGGCCGCTTCGCGACGCTGTTCGGGCTGCGCCTGGGCGTCGGCATCGCGGAGGCGCCGACCTTCCCGATCAACAACCGCGTCGTGTCGATCTGGTTTGCGCAGCGCGAACGCGGCATCGCGACCAGCGTGTATCTGGTCGGCCAGTACGTCGGCATGGCCGCGCTGACGCCGGTGCTGTTCTGGATCGCCGGCACGTTCGGTTGGCGCGAGATATTCTTCGCGACGGGCCTCGTCGGCGTCCTGTGGGCCGGCGTCTGGTATCTGCTGTATCGCGACCCCGAGCAGTGCAAGTGGGCGAACGATGCCGAACTCGAGCACATCCGCACCGGCGGCGCGGTGGTCGAGATCGGCAAGCCCGCGCGCGGCGAGCCGTTCCCGTGGCGCAAGCTCGCGATCGTGTTCCGCAACCGCCAGATCATCGCGATCTGCGCGGGCAAATTCGCGTCGCTATCGTCGTTGTATTTCTTCCTGACGTGGTTCCCGAGCTACCTGATCACCGAGCGTCACATGACCGTGCTGAAAGCGGGCGGCGCGGCGTCGGTCCCGTTCATCTCCGCATCGGTCGGCGTGCTTGCGGGCGGCGCATTGTCCGACTGGCTGCTGCGGCGCGGCGCGAGCGTCGGTGCCGCGCGCAAGACGCCGATCATCACCGGTCTGCTGCTGGTCCCGACGATGTCGTTGGCGGTGCTGACGGACACCAACTGGGTCGTGATCGCGATCATGTCGTTCGCGTTCTTTGCGCAGGGCGTCGCGTCGGCATCGTGGTCACTGATCGGCGACATCGCGCCGCGCAGCATGCTCGGGGTCACGGGCGGCGCGGTCAACTTCGTCGGCAACCTGTCTGGTATCGTTACGCCCATCGCCATCGGCTTCATCGTTCGCGAGACGGGTTCGTTCGGATGGGCGCTCGGGTTGATCAGCGTGTTCGCGGTGATCGGCGCGTTGTGCTACACGTTCCTGCTCGGCGAGGTCAAGCGCATCGAGCTCGATCCGCCGGCCACGGGCGGCAGCGCGCCCGAACCGCTGAAGTCGACGGTGCAGGACTGACGACGCAAGGCCACGATGAACCCAGATACGCCCGATACCACCGGCACGCTTTCCGACGACGACACCTATCTCGTTCCCGCGCTCGAGCGCGGCCTGCGGATCCTCGAACTGTTCAACGCACGCGATCCGGTTCTGACGCCGAACCTGATCGCGCAGCGGCTGGGCTTGCCGCGCACTACGGCGCTGCGACTCGTGCAGACGCTGCAGACGCTCGGCTATCTTGAACGCGCGAACCGCGATCGCGACGTGCGGCTCGGCGCGCGCGTCATGAAGCTCGGCTTCGATTACCTGAGCTCGCTCGCGTTGACCGACATCGGCACGCCGGTGATCGAGCGGCTGCGTGATGCGACCGGTTTCGCGAGTCATCTGGTGGTGCGCGACGGCCGCGACGTCGTGTTCGTCGCGAAGGCGTGGACGCACGATTCGGTGATGAGCGCGATCAAGGTCAACATCGGTACGCGCATTCCCGCACATGCTTCGGTGCACGGCCACGTGCTGCTTGGCGATCTCGACCAGGCGGAACTCGACGCGCTGTTCCCGGAGCCGATGCTGCCGACCTATACGCCGCACACGCCGCGTACCGCGACGGAAGTATATGCGCGCGCGCAGAAGTATGCGGCCGACGGCTACGCGCTCAGCGAATCGTCGTTCGAGCCCGGCATCTCGGTGATCAGCGCGCCGGTGCGCGACAGCAGCGGCTTGATCGTCGCCGCGGTCACGCTGACGGTCGCGCGGCCGTTCCTCGAGAAGTCGATGATCGACCAGGGGCTCGTCGGGCAGGTCCGGCAGGCGGCCGCCGATCTGTCGGCGCGGCTCAACTACCACGCTGCCGAGCACGGCGCCGACCACGACTGAGCCGGCGACCGGGCTGGTGCCTCGCGTCGCCCCGCGCTCACCGCCCCGTCTTCAACTGCGCCCACAACCGGTTCTGCAGCCGGCGAATCTCGGGCGGCATCGGCTTGAGCAACGTCATCCTGCTCAATACCTCGTCGGACGGATACACTGACGGATCGCGCGCGATCGCGGGCTTCACGTACTGACGCGCGGCCTTGTTCGCGGTCGGGTAGAACACCGCGTTGGTGATGCCCGCATTGACCTTCGGGTCCTGCAGGTAGTTGATCCACTTCAGCGCGGCATCGCGGTTCGGCGCGTCCTTCGGGATCACCATCATGTCGAACCACAGCAGGCCGCCTTCCTTCGGATTCGCGAAGCGGATCTCGTACGGGCGTTTCGCTTCGGCCGCGCGGCGGTGCGCGATGCCGACGTCGCCCGAGTAGCCGAACGACACGCACAGGTCGTTGTTCGCGAGATCGTTGATGTAGCCCGACGAGTTGAACTGCGTGATGTACGGGCGCACCTTCTTCAGCACGTCGTAGGCGGCGCGGTAGTCGGCCGGGTTCGTGCTGTTCGGATCCTTGCCCATGTACTGCAGCGTCGCGGCGAACACGTCGACGGCCTGGTCGAGGAACGACACGCCGCACCCCTTCAGCTTCGCCATATTGGCCGGATCGAACACCAGCGCCCAGCTGTCGACCGGCGCCTTGTCGCCGAGCGCCTTCTTCACGGCCTGCACGTTGTAGCCGATGCCGTCGGTGCCGTAGGCCCACGGCACGCCGTACTGGTTGCCCGGGTCGGCGTCGGCGACCATCTTCATCAGCAGCGGGTCGAGATGCGACAGGTTCGGCAGCTTCGATTTGTCGAGCGGCTGGTAGACGCTCGCCTGAATCTGCTTGGCCATGTAGTTCGACGTCGGCACGACGATGTCGTAGCCGGAGTTGCCGGACAGCAGCTTCGCCTGCAGCGTGTCGTCGCTGTCGTAGTTGTCGTAGCGAACGTGAAGGCCGGTCTGTTTCTGGAAGTTCGGGATCGTGTCCGGCGCGATGTAGTCGGACCAGTTGTAGATGTTCAGTTCGCCGGCTGCGTGGGCGGCAGTGCCGGCGGCGGCGATCGACAGGATGGCGGCGGCTGAAAGGGTACGGTGGAGCGGGCGGATTCGCATGACGAAGTCTTTCCTGGCGGAGCGCGTCGAGCCCGGCGTACGGGCCATCGCGCGACGGTTCATCGGATGGAACAGGCGTGCGTGATCCGTGCTGTCGACGAGCACGGGCAGTGCAATGCAATCAGGAGTGCGTTCGATGTCGCGCGGGGCTTGCGGCCAAACGCGGCGCGAGCCGATCCCGTCGCCGCTCGGGCGACACGATGCGCAGGTCGAACGGACACGAAGAAGGGGAAAGGCGCGCTAAGGCAGCAGCGACGCCACGTCGTCGGTATGGATCGCGACGGACGCACGGGCGGCGACGGCGTTGTGACGGCGAACGGAACGGCGGGACAGGATGGTGTAGATCGACGGAGACAGGCGAGGACTTCGCCAGCCGTCACGGTCGTCGAGGGACGGCAGCGCGGCGCGCAGGTTTCGCGCATCGCCTCGTCTCCATCGCACCAGCGGGCCACGGATTCTCACGATTACTCTCGACCGGGTTGTTGAAAGTATTGAACACCCGACGCTTCGCCAACGGCTGCCGTTTCAGGCTGCGGTCATCGCGATTGCCGCGGGGCGGCATCGGCTGCATGGCGCGGACTGAAAGCTTGGCATTCAGCGAAATCGCCGAAACATGACGCTCTCGTGAATCATCGGATAAATCGCTGTAAGGATGTCTCCGGATTTTCCCTAGTGATGGGCAGGGTGGCGACGCGGTGCGGCAGCGTGCACATCGCGCTTGCGAGCGTACTGGCGGTGGCCGGAATGCGGTCGAAGTGATGAGAATATTAGACGGCTGGATAGCCCGCGCCGTCTCGCGACGACGAAGCGGGCGCGGGTGTGGCGGCGCGTTATGCGACCCGAATCCCGAAGTTCTCGATCAGCATGGCCGCCTGATCGTAGGAGACGGTCGCGCCGCGTAGCACGCCGGACGCGAGCAGCCTGGGCGTGCCGCCCAGATCCACGTCGCGCAGGTCGGCACCCTCGAAGCGGGCGTCGTTCAGATGTGCGTTGCGCAGGCTGCCGCCTTCGAACACGGCATCGCGGAAGTCCGCGCCGGCGAGATCGGCGTCCGAGAAATCGAGCGCCACGAGCCGGGTTTTACGGAACGAAAAGCGCCGCAGGCTCGCACCGACCAGCAGCGTGCTGGCGAATTCGAGTCCAAGCGATTTGCATTCCTCAAAATCGGCACCGGTCAGCCGGCATTCGTTGAAGCGGACCGATCCGAGCTTGCTGCGCCGCCAGCTCGTATTGTTGAGGTCGCACGACCGGAACGCGGCGTCCTCGAGATCCGACGACGCAAAGTCGGTTTGGCGGGCCCGGCAGCGAATCCACGTGGTGTGCGCGAGCGTGGCGCCGACGAACGACGCTTCCGCGAGCGCGCAGCGCTCGAATCGCGCGCCGCGCAGATCCAGGCGCGACAGATCGGCGCTTTCGAGGTCGCAATCCTCCAGGTGGAGGGGCGCAGGTGAGCCTTCGATGAGCTGCATCAATTCGGCGCGATCCAGCGTGCGGCCGGTCACGAGGACACCGGGAGTCATGAGCGGATCCATTGTCGGGCGAATGTTCGGGGCAGACATTATCCGGATTTCGCGCGCGTCGTGCATCGGGCGGCGTGCGACAGCTAACGCCGGGCTGCTGCCCCCCACGCACGGCGAAGCTGTCCGCCGATATCAATCGCCGGACGGCCCGGGCCGGCTGAAGCGCTGCTCGACGACCTTGGTTCCCCAGTGCGTGCCTGCCGACTCGTTCGTCAACGCAAAGCCGAACGACTCGTACAGATGGCGCGCCGCATCGAGCCCCTTGAAGGTCCACAGGTAGGTTTCGCGAAACCGGTGTTCGTCGACGAAACGCATCGCCAGCGTCATCAATTGACGCCCGACGCCAGAGCCGCGCAACGCGTCGTTGACGATGAACCAGCGCAGGTGCGCGACGCCCGTCGCCGGGTCGCCGTCGATCGCGAGCGACGCGAGTGTCCGGCCGTCTTCCTGGCACAGCCACAGCGCCTTGCCGGCGGCCGGCAGCGTGCCCGCGAAGGCGGCCAGCTCGGTCGCCACCCGCTGTTCGAAGAAGGCGCCGAAACCCCAGTGTTCCGCATAGAAGCGCGCATGCAGGCTCGCGATGTCGCCGATGCAGCCCGGCTGATAGCCTTCGCGAATCGACGGCGCATCGGTGGGTGCGACGGGCGCGCGGGCCGCGTTGTCCTGGGCGAGCGCATCGGCATACAGCGCGAGCGAACGCAGCAGCGCCTGCTGGTCGGCCGGAATCATCCGGCGCAGCGCGTTCGACACCTGATCGGTCGCGAACGTATCGATTCTTTTTCGGAGCTTTTTGCCTTCGGCGGTCAGGTACAGCTCGATCGCCCGCGCGTCTTCGCTCGACACGCGCCGCTCCACGATACCGGCGGCTTCGAGCCGCGCGAGTTGCCGGCTCGTGTTCGATTTGTCGAGCCGCAGGATGGCGCCCAGATCCTTCGCGTTGATGCCGGGCGCCATCCCGATCTCGAGGATCGCGTGCACGGCCGACGGCGCCCAGTCGCTGTCGGCCAGCGTCGCGCGCATGAAGCCGAGCTCGCGCACCAGTTTGCGCGAGAAGTCGCGCAATTCGAGGATGGTCGCATCGCGCGGCTTGGCCGGCGCGTCGATGAGGTCCATGGTCTGCCCCTGAAAAGGTTGCGTATCGCAATCGATAATAGTTGCGGGTCGCAACTTGATCAAGGCGGATTTTCACGTAATCGATTGCTTCGGGGCGGCGCATCCGTGCGGCCGCCACCGCGACGGGTACTGAAGCGGATGGCCGGGCGCGGCGAAGTGGCTGCATACTGGGCGGCGCTGGCCGAACTGCGAGCAGGGGCATCGACCGATTCTCGATCGACGACCGCGGACCACGGAGATCACCATGAACAAGCTGTTGCCGATGACGATCGCGTTGCTGGCCGGGAGTGGCCTCGGCGCGGTGCCGCTCCATGCGGCCGGCGTGATGGATGCGGCGCCGTGCAGCGCCGCGCATGCGGCGGATCAGCGCGGCGGGAACGCCGCGATGCCGGGCACGTCGGTCCGCAGCTTCTCGACCGCCGGTTGTTCGGGTGCGGTTTTGCAAGGCGACCGGGCCACGGCGACCGTCAACGGCGACAGGGTGGAGTTGCGCGACGGCGTCGTCTATGTGAACGGCCGATCGTATGGTGCCGTTACACCCGCGCAGACCGTCGAATACGAAGTCGCGCGCGATCGGCGCACATTGAAGGTCGACGGAAAAACGCGCGCGCCGCTGCGCTGATGCGTCTGGTTGCTTTCTGCAACGCGCGATGTCGATTCACTTCCCGAAGCCGGTGCAACGAAGCACCGGCCCGGGCGCGACTCAGGACGTGGCGACCGAGGCGACCGTCTCGGCCGGGCTGCCCGGCGGCTGGCCGGTTTGCCGGCGCGAGCGGCCCGAGCTGAGGTACGCGGCGATCGAGTCCTGCGTGATCTCGCCGAGCCACGCACCGTCGGGGTCGAGCACCGGCATCCACGACGCGCTGTACTGGTACATCTTCGACAGCACGATGCGCAGGTTGTCGTCCGCCGCGACGCCGGCCGGGAACGGCGTCACGCGTTCGCCGCACACGCCGCCGTCGGTGCGTGCCGCGCGGCGCGTCACGTAGCCGAGCGCCCGGCCCGCGTCGTCGAGCACGGTCAGGTAGCGGCAGTCGGTTTCGTCCATCACCGCCAGTGCGTGTGCGAGCGGCGTATCGACGCGCGCGGTTTCGGGTTGCGTGGCGGCGTCGCCGGCCTTCACGAGCAGCAGGCGCTTGAGCGTGCTGTCCTGGCCGACGAACTGCGCGACGAATTCGTCGCGCGGGCGGGCGAGCAGCGTGTCGGGGTGATCGTACTGAACGAGCTGGCCGCGCCGGAACACGGCGATGCGATCGCCGAGCTTGATCGCTTCGTCGATGTCGTGGCTCACCATGATCACGGTCTTGTTCAGTTGCCGCTGCATCTGGAAGAACTCGTTCTGGATCGATTCGCGATTGATCGGATCGACCGCGCCGAACGGCTCGTCCATCAGCAGCACGGGCGGATCGGCGGCCAGCGCGCGAATCACGCCGATGCGCTGCTGCTGCCCGCCCGACAGCTCGCGCGGATAGCGCTTCAGGTACAGCTTCGGATCGAGCGCGACCATCGACATCAGGTCGCGCGCGCGTTCGGCGCAGCGCTTCTTGTCCCAGCCGAGCAGGCGCGGCACGACGGTGATGTTCTCCTCGATCGTCATGTTCGGGAACAGGCCGATCTGCTGGATCACGTAGCCGATGTGGCGCCGCAGGTCGACTTCGTTCAGCTGCGCCGTGTCCTCGCCGTTGATGAGCACGCGGCCCGACGTGGCGGCGATGAGCCGGTTGATCATCTTGAGCGTGGTGGTCTTGCCGCAACCCGACGGGCCGAGGAACACGCAGATTTCCCCTTCGGGCACCGACAGGCTCACGGAGTCGACCGCGCGCACGGCCTGGCCGTCCTTGCGCGTGAAGGTCTTGGTCAGTTGGTCGAGTTCGATCATGTCTTCTGCACTCCCTTCGGTGTCAATGCACGTTGCAGCATCTGCAGCAGCCGGTCGGCGACGATCGCGAGCAGGCTCACGAGCACCGCGCCGACCAGCAGCTTCATCATGCTGCTCTGCCCGATCGCACGCAGGATCAGCGTGCCGAGGCCGCCCGCGCCGATCACGGCGGCGATCGTCATCACGCCGATGTTCATTACGACCGCGGTGCGCACGCCCGCGAGAATCACCGGCACCGCGAGCGGCAAGTCGACGAGACGCAGGCGCTGCCACGAGGTCATCCCGATGCCGGTGCCGGCTTCCTTGATCCCCGCATCCACGTTGTGCAAGGCCAGGTACGTGTTGCGCATGATCGGCAGCAGCGAGTAGAGGAATACGGCCGTGATCGCGGGCGCGGCGCCGATGCCCTGGCCGAAGCGCGAGAAGAACGGGATCATCAGGCCGAACAGCGCGATGGACGGCAGCGTGAGCACGAGCGTGGCGATGCCGAGCAGCGGCCCGGCGAGCCAGTCGTGGCGATTGATCAGGATGCCGAGCGGTACGCCGGCGACGATCGCGCAACCTACGGCGATCGCGACGAGCCACACGTGCTGCAGCGTGAGCTGCAGCAACTCGGGCCAGCTCGAAGCGAGATAGTCGAATACGTTCATCGGTTCTCCTTCATGGCAGCGGGTGGGTGCGCAGGAACGCATCGGCGACGTCGCGCGGCGACTTGCCGTCGAGATCGACGGCCTTGGCCATCGCCTGCATCGCGTCGTTGTCGAGCGCGGCCGACAGCGCGTTGAGCTGCGTCGCGAGCTTCGGATTGCTTTCAAGCGTGCCCTTGCGGACCACGGGCGTCGCGTTGTACGGCGGGAAGAAGTGCTTGTCGTCCTCGAGCGGCACGATGCCGAAGCCCTTCACGCGGCCGTCGGTCGTGTAGACGAGGCCGATCTTCAGCTGATTGTTGTGCAGGGCCGTATAGACGAGCCCCGGATCCATCTGCTTCAGTTGCGCGCGGCTGAACTGCATGCCGTAGGCGGCGAGCAGCGGCTTCAGGCCGTCGGGGCGATTCGCGAATTCCGCATCCATGCCGAATACGTAATGCTTCGCGGCGGGATCGTTCTTCAGGTGCTCGGCGAGCTGCGACACCGTGCGGATGCCGGTGGCCTGCGCGAGTTCGCTCGGCAGGCCGATCGCATAGGTGTCGTTGAGCGGCGACGCATCGAGCCACACGAGCCCGCGCGGCACGTCGAGCGCCTTGACGCGCCGGTACATCTCCTCGGGCGACAGCTTGTCCTGGATCTTGTTGTAGACGAGCGCCGCCGTGCCCGTGTAGTCCCACATCAGGTCGAACTGGCCGTTCTCCAGCGCGCTGCGCGCGAGCGTGCTGCCGAGCCCGGCGCGGACTTCGACGTCGTAGCCGCGCGAGCGCAGGTATTGCGACGTGAGTTCCGCCAGCACGTACTGCTCGGTGAAGTTCTTCGCGCCCAGCACGAGCTTCGCGGCGAACGCCGGCGTGCTCGCGGCGACGCACAGCGCGCCGACGGTGCACAGGCGTGCGAACGATCGAAGGATGCGATGAAGCGTCATGCGGCACCTCCGTGGCGTGCCAGCCAGTGACGGCTGCCGGCCGCGACGATGCCGTCCAGCACCAGTGCCAGGATCGCGGTGAGCGACGCGCCGAGCAGCAGCAGCGGCTGGTTGTCGAGGTAGATGCCGGGAAAGATCAGCGAGCCGAGACTGTCCGCGCCGATCAGGTAGGCGAGCGGCGCCGTGCCGACGTTGATCGCGAGCGCGGTGCGCACGCCGCCGACGATGATCGGCAAGGCGTTGGGCAATTCCACGCGAACCAGCGATTGCCAGCCCGTCATGCCGATGCCCTTGGCGGCTTCGCGCAGCGCGGCCGGTACGTTCTTCATCCCTTCGTAGGCGTTACGCGTGACGGGCAGCAGCGAGGCGAGAAACAGCGCGACGATCGCCGGCACGTTGCCGATGCCGAAGATGCCGAGCGCGATGGCGAGCACCGCGAGCGACGGGATCGTATTGCCGATGTTGAAGACCTGCATGAAGCGCTCGGCCTGGCGCTGGAATCGCGGCCGGCTCAGCAGCACGCCGGCCGGCACGCCCACGGCGATGGCCAGTGTCATCGAATAGACGACCAGCAGCATGTGCTGGCCCGCGTAGTAGGCGAGATCGTCCGAGCGCTGCTTGAACGTCTCGGCGCCGATGCCGCGCGCCAATGCCCATCCCACGGCGATGATGGCCACCAGGCTGCCCACCAGCTGGACAGTGCGTCGAGTCATGAAGATACGCCTCCTCGATTCGGTGCGGCGCGCGCAGGCGCACGCCGCGATGACGCCGCATGGCGTCGCGATGGAAGTTCGTGATCCCGGCATGGCCGCGATTGAACTGACGGAAACAGTGCTGCCGGCTGCACCGAGGTGCGGCTGGCGGTCGGTTGAACGCGACGACGCGTTCGTCTGATTGTCAGGTTCAGCCCGGCGGCGCCGTAACGGCGAGGCGCGTTCGAGCAGGGCACCGTCCTGTGAAGACGGCATGGATGCGGGCGGCTTGGCGCCGACCGCTGGGGCCGGAGGCCCCTTTGACGTGGCGAAACGGATGCATGCGCAACGAAGTGCGAAATGACATCACGTTGCGCACGAGATCATGCGTTTTGTGATGAAGTTGAGGCGAGTATAGAACAATCGATCGAACGCGTCTACCGTGGGGAGCGATCGCGGCGATGCGTGGCCGGTCGTGCGAGGGCCACGAGCAGGGTGCGTGAAAATTGATTCGAAGCCCGAATCAGTGCACGAGACCGGCGTGGCGACGGGCGATGCGCGAGCGGTCTCGCCGCATGAAATCGTTACCGCGCGATGCGGCGCGCGGTGGTGCCGATCACGTTGGTCAGCAGCCGCACGATCGTCAGCGCGGTCATCTCGCGCACATCGAGCGCCGGGTGATATTCGACGACGTCGATTCCCGCGAGGCGCGTGTTCGCGCACAGGTGCCGCAGTACGCCGCGCGTCTGGTGGAACGTCAGGCCGCCCGGCATCGGCGCGACCACGCCCGGCGCGATGCTCGGGTCGAGGCCGTCGATGTCGACGGTCACGAACCACGGCGCGTCGTCCACGAGGTGCCGCGTGACGGCTTCGATGCCTTCATCGTGCACGACGTCGGCCGGCACGAGCACGTTGCCCGAGCGCAGCGCGTCCTCCACGTCGCTCGGGCGCGCGCTGCCGCTGCCGCGCAGGCCGACCTGGACGATCCGCCTGACGAACGGCATCTCGCGGATGCGCCGGATCGGGCTCGAATAGCCGTGCCGTTCGCCGTTCACTTCGTCGCGGAAGTCGAGATGCGCGTCGAACTGCAGCACGTTCAGCGGTCCGTACGCGTCGAACGCGCGCACGCACAGCGCCGGAATCGAATCGTCGCCGCCGAGCACCACCGGAATCGCGCCGCGCTCGAGCAGCGACGCGACGGCGGACGTCACGGCCGCCGCGTTGCGCGCGACGTCCAGCGTGCCGGGCAGGTTGCCGCAATCGACGCAGGTCGCGCCCGTGTCGCCGAACAGCGTGCCTTGCAGGTCGAAGTCATAGTGTCCGATCTGGCGCCCGTAGCGGAAGCTGCGCTCGCGCACCTTGTCGGGCGCGTTGGACGCGTCGCAGTGCAGCAGCGCCGGGCCGTACGGCACGCCGTACGGCGCGCCGAGGACGGCGAACGTGGCGGAGACTCGCTCCGTATCCGGCTCGCAACCCTGAGCAAGAAACGGCACCTTCGGTGAATCGCAAAGCATGTTTTCCTCGTTGAATAAGCGGGCCGAACGCGTGTGAACGTGTGACCGTCAGTCGGCGACCACGTGTTCGAGCACGTCGGAGCGGATCGGCCCGAGCATGAAGATGTAGATCAGGCATCCGATGATCGCCATGATCGACGCCGAGATCAGGCCGGGCGTGAACGAGCCGGTCGCGTCCTTCAGCAGGCCGATCACGGCCGGGCTCGCGATGCCCGCGAGATTGGAGATGCAGTTCTGGAACCCGGCGACCGTGCCGGCCACCGAGCGTTCGCCGCGTGCGGACACGTCGGCCGGCAGCGCGAGAATGCTCGACGTGGCGACCGACACGCCGAAGAACGCGATCGACAGGAGCAGCAGCGCGAGCCATGCCTGCGACGCGAGCCCCGCCAGACCGATCGTCGCGCTCAGCGCCATCCCGACGACGATGCAGAACTTGCGCGCAAAGTTCAGGCCGTAGTGGCTTGCCGCGATGCGGTCGGAGATCCAGCCGCCGACCCACGAGCCGACCAGCCCCGCGAGGCCCGGCAGGATGCCGTAGAAACCGAGCTGCAGCAGGCTGAAACCGCGTTCCTTCACCAGGTAGGTCGGGTACCACGTGATGAAGAAGTAGACGACGTAGCCCTGGCAGGCGAAGCCGAGCGACATTGCCCACACCACACGCGACGTGAACAGCCGGCCCCACTTGATGCGGACCGGTGCGTGCTTTTCGGTGGGTGCGTCCTGGTCGACGTGCTTGGCTTCGGCCGCGTTGACGAAGCGGTTCTGCGACGGAAACTCGCTCGCGACCAGCAGCCAGACGACGACCCACACGAGGCCGATCGCGCCGGTGAAGATGAACGACGCGCGCCAGCCGTACGCGGTGATGATCGCGGTGCAGATCGGCAGCGCGATCAGTGTGCCGCCGCGCGCGCCGCAATCGTAGATGCCGGACGCGAGGCCGCGTTCGGTCGGCGGGAACCAGCGCTCGACGAATTTCGTCGCGGACGGGAACGCGCCGGCTTCGCCGACGCCGAGCAGGAAACGCAGGCCGAGCAGCGACGCGCCGCCGCGCGCGAGGCTCGTCGCCATCGTGAATGCCGACCACCACACGACCGCGCCCGCGAACACGAGTTTCGCGCCGAACCGGTCGACGAGCATGCCGGCCGGGATCTGGCAGGCCGCATAAGTCCAGAAGAACGCCCCGAGGATCAGGCCCGATTCGGCGGACGACAGGTGCAGCTCCGTATTCATGTACGGCAGCGCGACCGCCAGGTTGGCGCGGTCCATGTAGTTGGTGACGATCGCGAGAAACGCGAGGAACACCATGAACCAGCGGAATTTGGTGGGCTTGTGCGCCCGTGAGCTCGACATTGTCTGCATCGTAGTGTCCCCTGACCTGCCCGTTGCGGCCGCTTTTGTGTTCAAAGCCGTGATTTCATCGAATTCCGGCCTGTTCCGCCAATACATTGTCGGACCGCGACCTATAACCGTGGGTTATGCTCTCGCGATCGTGCGGCGTCGAAAGGAGGGGAACATGGCAAGGCGAACGCTGAACTATCACCAGGTCGAACTGCTGTACGAGGTGGTCCGGTGCCGGACACTGACGGCGGCGGCGCGCAATCTGCACATCTCTCAGCCGGCGGTCACGAAGCAGTTGAAGGTGCTGGAAGAAAGCCTCGGCGTCGAGCTGTTCAAGCGCGAGAAAGGCCGGTTGCTGCCGACGGCCGAAGCGATCCTGCTGTTCGAGCAGACCGAGCGGACCAACGCGAGCCTGCATGCGCTCAACGAACTCGCGGACGGCTTGCGCGCGGGCACGCTCGGCCGCCTCGGCATCTGCGCGTATCCGGCGGTCACCGAACGGCTGCTGCCGGAAGCGATCACCGTGTTCCAGGCGAAGTACCCGAAGGTGTTCGTCGAAGTCGCGATCGAGAACGCGGAGCGGATGCTCGATCTCGTCGAGAGCCAGCAAGTGGATCTCGGCATCTGCGCGCCGTTTCGCGCGATGCGCAACGTCACCGAACAGCATCTGCTCGATTCGACGATCGTCTGCGCGATGCGCGCCGACGATCCGCTGGCCGTGCGGCAGACGGTGACGCTCGCCGATCTCGAAGCCGGCGGGCTGACGAGCGTCGATGCGCTGGAAGGCATCCCCGAACTGGAGGCGCTGCTGTCGGCGTCCGAGAACCGGCACACGATTCACGCGCGCGTGTCGAGTTCGGCGCTTGCGTGCCGGATGGTGCAACTGGCCGGGCGGCGCGCGATCGTCGACAGCCTGACCGCCGCGTCGATCGATGCGGCCGGCCTCGCGTTCGTGCCGATCGACACGATTCCGCCGCGCCGTATCGCGATGCTGCGCCCGTCGCTGCGGCCGGGTAGTGCGTTCACCGAAGCGTTCTGCCGGATCCTCGAAAGCCAGGCGAAGCGACTTCAGGTCGACATGACGCGCCGGTGCGCGAGCCGGCGGCGCGTCAGGGCGAAGCGGTAACGCATCCCCGTCACGCGTCGGTGTCCGACGCCGAGCGCGGCGTTTTGCCGGTCCAGCGCCGGTACGCGTGACGAAAGCTGCGCGGTTCGCTGTAACCGAGTCGCTCGGCGATCGCGGCGACGCTCAACGCATGATCGTCGAGCAACCGCACGGCTTCGTCGCGACGCACGTCGTCGAGCAACGACTGGAACGTGATGCCGTCCTTGTCGAGCCGCCGGCGCAACGTGCGTTCGGTCAGGTGCAGCGCGCCGGCGAGCGCCGTCATCGACTTGAACCGCACGAGGTCGCGCGCCATCAATTCCTTCGCGCGATCGGCGAAGCGCGTGCCGACCGACGCGGCCCACTGCCGTTCGAGCACCTCGCACTGGCCGTGCAGCGCATTGAAGCTGACTTCGTTCGCGAGGCGCGGCGCTTCCGTGCCGTTCACCGACGTGAACACGAGCCGGTTGTCGGCCGCATTGAAGACGACCGGGCAGCCGAAGTGGCGCGCGTAGTCGGCCGCGTTGCGCGGCGTGCGGCGCGCGAGCTGAACCTGCTCGGGCCACACCGGCTTGCCGACGAGGTCGGACACGATCAGGCGCAGGCTCGACAGGCACATGTCGGCCTGGAACACCTCGAGATCGGGCTCGCCGTTGTAGCGGCCGATGGTCACGCTCATGCCGCCGGCATGCGCGTCGATACGCACGTCGAAATACAGCCCCATGAACAGCGGAAACTGGCCCATGCAGCGGAACGCCTGCATCACCGAGCCGCTGATCAGCATCGCGTAGCCGGCGAGACCCAGCGTCGACACATGCAGCCGCGCGCCGATCGACAGCCCGATCGACGGCACGCCGCTGCAGCGCAGCAGGTTGCGAAAGCAACGTTGCTCCTGGCCGCGATTCACGTGCAGGTTCGGCGATGCGACTTCGTCCGCGCCGAGCCCGGTGCCTTCGAGCAGTGCGGCGCCGTCGATGCGCCGCACGCGGCACTCGTCCAGCGCGACAGCGATCGCGTGAACCGTGGCGGGAATATCCTCCTGGCGTCCGGCCGGACGCGCGAGGCCGAGCGCCGAACGCAGGCTGCGTTCGGCCCGGCTCTGGTTTCGTTGGGAACGGCTGTCCATGGTGCCGATGCGGTGACGGGGTCGCACAGAACATAGCCGGAATGTCCGCAAAACGCCAGTGCCGCACAGCAGCATGCAGGGCGGCAGGGCACCATGCCCGACGATGTGTCCGGAAATATCCCTCGATTACGTCCGCTTTTCTCATTCGTCGTCGATTTTTTGGCGCACCACACTTTCTTCCAGTCGTGCCCCGCCGGCAGCGCCGGACGCACGCGTGTTGAAGTCATGGACGCCACCCACGTGAGGACAGCATGGACAACGACAGGCCAGGTCGAACCGCATCAGCCGCCGCGATGCACGAGTTCGAGGCGTACGCGCCGCGCGGCGACACCGACGCACGCAAGCCGCACCTGCTCGGACTCTCGACGCTGGTGATCTTCGGCCTCGCGTACATGCTGCCGATGACGGTGTTCACGACCTACGGCCTCGTCACGAGCGAGACGAACGGGCATCTGACGGCCGCGTACGCGGTCACGCTGATCGCGATGCTGTTTACCGCGCGCAGCTACGGCCACATGGCGCGGCTGATGCCGAGCGCCGGCTCGGCCTACACGTTCGCGAGCCGCAACTTCGGCACGTCGGCCGGTTTCATGGTCGGCTGGGCGTTGCTGATGGATTACCTGTTCATTCCGATGATCAGCTATCTCGCGATCGGCATCTACATGAAACAGATTTTTCCGACGGTGCCGGCCAGCGTGTGGATCATCGGCAGCATCGCGCTGATCACCGGGCTGAACATCGTCGGCATCCGGCTCGTCAATCGCGTGAACCTGATCCTGATCGCGAGCCAGCTCGTGTTCATCGCGGTCTTCGTGATCGCGTCGGCGCACGTCGCGGCGGGCGAAGGGCTGTCGATTGCCATCGCGTTGCCGTCGTCCGGCGATGCACGCGCGATCTTCGCCGGCGCCGCGATTTTGTGCCTGTCGTTCCTCGGCTTCGATGCGGTCACCACGCTGTCGGAGGAAACGCGCGAGCCGCGGCGCACGGTGCCGCGCGCGATCCTGCTCTGCACGCTCGCGAGCGGCCTGCTGTTCATGCTGATCGCGTATGTCGGTCAAGTGGTGTTTCCTGACTGGCACGCGTTCAAGGATCTCGATTCGGCGAGCCTCGAACTGATGCGGCGGGTCGGCGGCCGCACGCTGTCGGCGTTCTTCGTCGCGGTGTACGTGGCCGGCTGCTTCGCGAGCGCGATGGCGGGCCAGGCGAGCGTGACGCGCGTGCTGTTCGCGATGGGCCGCGACCGCGTGCTGCCCGGATGCGTGTTCGGCCATCTGCATGCGCGGTTGCATACGCCGGTGCGGGCGACGCTCGCGGTCGGCGTCGTGTCGCTGTCCGCGCTCTTCATCACGCTCGATCTCGCGTCGACGATGATCAGTTTCGGCGCGCTCGTCGCGTTCGCGATCGTGAACCTGTGCGTGATGCGCAGCTATCTGGGCCGGCCCGAGCATCGCCACGCAGCGGGCTGGATTGCATACGGCCTGATGCCGGCGATCGGCTTCGCGATGAACGTGTGGCTCTGGTCGGGGCTGTCGCGCCAGACGTTCTACGTCGGCATCGGCTGGCTCGTGGTCGGGCTCTGCCAGCTCGTCTGGCTGACGCGCGGTTTCACGCGGCCGGCGCCGACGCTGTCGATGAATTGAATGACCGGCTGCGCGATGCCGGTTTTGAAACCCTGAAGGAGGAGTGATCCATGCACGCTGTTGACGTCAATCTCGATGCGGACCTGCAGGCGCTCGGCAAGCGCCATCTGCTGATGCACTTCACGCATGCCGATGCATACCGCGAGAACGCGCTGACCGTGTTCGACCGCGGCGAAGGCTGCTGGCTCGTCGACCGCAGCGGCAAGCGCTATTTCGACGGGCTGGCCGGGCTGTACTGCGTGCAGGTCGGCTACAGCCACGGCGCGGAGATCGGCGATGCGATTCGCGAGCAGATGGCGCGGCTGCCATTCGCGACCAACTGGGGCTACGGGCACGAACCGGCGATCCGGCTCGCGCACCGGCTCGCGGCGCTCGCGCCCGAGGGCCTGAACCGCGTGTTCTTCACGTCGAGCGGCTCGGAGTCGAACGAATCGGCGATCAAGCTGGTGCGCCAGTATCACCAGTCGCGCGGCGAGCCGCAGCGGCGCAAGTTCATCGCGCGGCGCGTCGCGTATCACGGCACGTCGTTCGGCGCGCTCGCGCTGAACGGGATGACGAACTTCCGCAAGCATTTCGAGCCGCTGATGTCGGGCGTGCGGCACGTGGGCAACACGAAACGCTACGGCCGCCCGGCGGGCGAGACGGAGGCGCAGTTCACGCGCCATCTGCTCGACGAAATCGAATCGCTGATCGTGCAGGAGGGGCCGGACACGGTCGCCGCGATCGTCGTCGAGCCGCTGCAGAACGCGGGCGGCAGCCTGACGCCGCCGGCCGGCTACGCGGCCGGGCTGCGCGACATCTGCGACCGGCACGGCGTGCTGCTCGTGGCCGACGAGGTGATCTGCGGGTTCGGCCGGCTCGGCGAGTATTTCGGGTCGGCGCGCTACGGGCTGAAGCCGGACATCATCACGTTCGCGAAGGGCATCGCGTCGGGCTACGTGCCGCTCGGCGGCGTGATCGCGAGCGACGCGGTCGTCGACACGGTGCTCGACGGGCCGCAGCAGATGTTCCTGCACGGCGCGACCTACGGCGGCCATCCGGTCGCGTGCACGGCCGCGCTCGCGAACCTCGCGATCATGGAGCGCGAAGGAGTGCTCGCGAACGTTCGCGACAACGAAGCGGTGTTTCGCCGGACGCTCGACGGGCTGCTCGAACTGCCGTGCGTCGGCGACGTGCGCGGCGACGGCTATCACTACTCGCTCGAGCTCGTGACCGACAAGGTCGCGCGCCGCTGGGCGGCCGGCATCAGCGCGCAGGCGTTCGTGTCGACGCTGCTCGCGCCGGCGATCTTCGACGCGGGGCTGCTGTGCCGCGCGGGCGTGGATCACGAAGGCACGCCGATCGTGCAGTTTTCGCCGCCGCTGGTGATGTCGCGCGACGAGATCGCATGGTTCGTCGCGCAGATCCGCGACATCCTCGTCGAGACCTACGCGCGGGCGACGCGCTGAGCGCGGCATCCGTCATTCCGGGAGCATTCGATGCGAACCTCACAGCAGTCCTATATCGACGGCCAGTGGCGCGATCCGGCCGAGGCGCGATCGATCGACGTGATCGATCCGGCCACCGCGCGGCCGTATGCACGGCTCGCGATCGGCGGTGCGACCGAGGTCGACCGTGCGGTCGACGCGGCGAAGCACGCGTTCGACACGTATTCGCGCTGGTCGGTGGACGAGCGCGTCGCGTTGCTGAAGCGCGTCCTCGAGATCTACCAGCGCCGCTACGAAGAAGTCGCGCAGACGATCAGCCAGGAGATGGGCGCGCCGATCGCGTTCGCGCGGGCGATGCAGGCCGCGGTCGGCACCGCGCATCTCGAACAGACGATCCGCGCGCTGCAGTCGTTCCGCTTCAGCACGCAGACCGGCTCGCTGCTGGTGTCGCACGAGCCGATCGGCGTGTGCGCGCTGATCACGCCGTGGAACTGGCCGATCAACCAGATCGTGTGCAAGGTCGCGCCGGCGCTCGCGGCCGGCTGCACGATGGTGCTCAAGCCGAGCGAGATCGCGCCGTTCAGCGCGATCCTGTTCGCGGAGATCCTGCACGAAGCCGGTGTGCCGGCCGGCGTGTTCAACCTCGTGCACGGCTACGGACAGGAAGTGGGCGACGCGTTGTCGCGGCATCCGGACGTCGACATGGTGTCGTTCACGGGCTCGACGCGCGCGGGCGTCGAGGTCGCGAAGGCGGCGGCCGATACCGTGAAGCGCGTGCACCAGGAGCTCGGCAGCAAGAGCCCGAACCTGATCCTGCCCGATGCCGACATCGAGGATGCCGTCACGCGCGGCGCGCGCAGCTGCTTCAGCAACAGCGGCCAGTCGTGCAACGCGCCGACGCGCATGCTGGTGCACGTCGATCATCTGGCGCGGGCCGAGCAGGCGGCGCGCCGGGAAGCGGAACGCACCGTCGTCGGCGATCCGCGTTCGACGGAAACCGGCATCGGGCCGGTGGTCAGCCGCGCGCAGTTCGAGCGCATCCAGCACTTCATCCGGCTCGGGATCGAAGAGGGCGCGACGCTCGTCGCCGGCGGCCCCGGCCGGCCGGAGGGGCTCGCGGACGGGTTCTACGTGCGGCCGACGGTGTTTTCGAACGTCACGCCGGGCATGACGATCGCCACGGAGGAAATCTTCGGACCGGTGCTGTCGATCATGACCTACCGGACCGAGGACGAGGCCGTCGCGCTCGCGAACGATTCGGTCTACGGGCTCGCGGCGTACGTGCAGTCGAAGGATCTCGAGCGCGCGCGCCGGATCGCCGCGCGGTTGCGCGTCGGCAACGTCCACATCAACTACCCGACATGGAACCCGGCCGCGCCGTTCGGCGGCTACAAGCGCTCGGGGAACGGGCGCGAGTACGCGGAGTTCGGCCTCGTCGAGTATCTGGAAACGAAGGGCACGACCGGGTACACGGAAGGCGACGCGCGATGATGGCCTGAGCGCGCGGAAGAAGTCCGCGGGGCCGCCGCGCAGCGGCCGGCCCCGACGCCACGCCGCCGGTGCCGCCGCTCAGCGCTCTTCCGCGTCCGCCTCGGCCGCATCGGGTCCCGCAACCGGCGCGGCGGCGGCCCGCCGGCGAATCTCGGAATCGAGGATCAACCGCCCGCGCAGCTTCCCTTTCATCCGCTTCACATGCTTGGGCGCCTCGGTCATGTGCTCGACCATCAGCGCCCGGACGCGCTCGGCGTCCCGCTCGCGCGCGGCCTGCAGGATCGCCTTGTGAATCGACACGTTCGCTTCGCCGAAGCGCTTGTGCTCGACGAGCGGCGTATCGTTCCGGAACTCGATCAACTGCCGGATCATCTCGTTGATCAGTTCGCAACTGAAGCGCAGGAACGGATTCGGATTCGCGGCCGCGAGGATATCGTGGAACGTCGTGTCCTCCTGCCGCTGACGCAGCATGTGGCCGCGATCGTGCACGCCCGACGCGCCGTCGCAGCACGCGATGTTCGCTTCCAGCGCCGCGAAGTCGCGCTCCGTCAGGTGCGGCACGGCGCCGGCGGCCAGCTCGGGTTCGAGCAGCTTGCGCACCGTATAGATGTCGTCGATCGTCACGTCCTTGAAGAACAGGTAGTTCTGCAACAGCTGAAGCGCGCGGTCGAGCGGCACCTCGACGACCATCCCGCCGCCCGACGGCCCCGTCGTGACCTTGATGAGCCCCTGCACCTCGAGCGATTTCAGCGCTTCCCGGATCGTGCTCTTGCTCGCCGCATAGAGCTGCTGCAGCTCGGCTTCGCGCGGCAGGCGGTCGCCGGGCTTCAGGTCCTTCTCGGTGATCAGCCGCTTGATCTCCTCGGCGACGAGGTCGGCCCGCTTCGGCTGCTTGATTTCGACCGCGAGGCCCGCCCTGGCTCGGTCCATGACCATCTTCACGACTCCTTTGTCTGACCGCGCGCCGCGTCATCGTCGACGATCGGTCCCGGCGCGGGTACGGAATTTTGCCTGATTGACACCAATTTTGATCAACTCTAGCATCAGGTTCATTCTATTTATCATGATAAATAGAATGAACCGGCGGCGCGCATCCAGGAGTGGCGTGGGCACGGTTTGGCAGTCGGTCGTATCGCGTGTGTCCCCCATCATGAGGAGCGTCAACTTGAATCGCCGAGAACTGTTGAAACTGGCCGCGCTGTCGGCCGTGCCGGGCGCGCTCGGCAGCATGTCGTCCCGTGTCGCGTTCGCGCAGGGCTCGCCCATCCAGCTCGCCTGCCCGGTGCCGATGTCCGGCCCGTTCGCCGCCAACGGCAAGTACGCCGATCTCGGCATGCAACTGGTCGTCAAGCAATACGGCAAGGTGCTCGGCGCGCCGCTCGCCTATACGGCGCTCGATACCGAGGGCAAGCCCGCGACCGCCGTGCGGCGCGTGCAGGAGATCGCGCAGCAGAAGGGCGTGCGATTCTTCGCGGGCGGCATCCTGTCGTCCGAATCGCTGGCGATGGGCAAGGAAGTCCAGAAGGCGGGCGGCGTGTTCATCACGACGGCCGGCGCGGACGAGATCACCGGCAAGGACTGCAACGCGGCGACCTTCCGCTGGTCGGTGCCGACCTTCGGCGCGATCGAGCAGACGGTGCGCCCGTTGATCCAGATGCTGCCGAAGGCGAAGCGCTGGTACACGATCACGCCGCAATACGTGTTCGGCGACGGGCTGCTGTCGGCCGCGAAGGCGATCTTCAAGGAAAAGGGCATCGAGCACGTCGGCAACAGCTACCACTCGCTCGCCGAGAAGGAGTTCAGCGGTTACCTGACGAACGCGGCCGCCGCGCAGCCCGACGTGCTGCTGATCCTGAACTTCGGCTCGCAATCGTCGGACACGCTGCGTCAGGCCGTCAGCTTCGGGATGAAGCGCAACTGCACGATCCTGCTCGCGTGGGCGTCGGGCCTCGAACAGTTCGAGGCGCTCGGGCCGGACATCTGCGACGGCGTGTATTTCGGCGCGCAGTACTGGCACGGCATCGATTCGCCGCTGAACCGCGATCTGGTGAAGCGCGCGAACGCCGCGTTCAAGGCGAACCCGAACTACAGCCTCGCGGGTTCGTACATCTGCTCGAAGATCCTGATCGACGCGATGGTGAAGGCCGGCAGCGCCGATCCGAAGAAGGTCGTCGCCGCGATGGAAGGGATGAAGTACGACGGCCTCACGGGGCCGGAGGAAATCCGCAAGGGCGACCACCAGGTGCTGAAGAACTACTACCTGCTGAAAGGCAAGCCGAAGGCCCGGATGAAGAACGCGGACGACTATGCGGACATCGTCAGCTCGGGCCAGTCGTTCCTGCCGCTCGACAAGACGGGCTGCAAGCTCGCTTGACGCCGTGCATGCGTTCGCGGCGCATCGCGCGCCGCGGGCGTCCGTTACCTTCCTTTCCGACACGGAAGCCATGAACGTCTATCTGCTGCAGATCGTCAACGGCATCGGCGTGGGCATGCTGTATTTCCTGCTCGCCGTCGGCCTGTCGATCGTGTTCGGCCTGCTGCGCTTCGTGAATTTCGCTCACGGCGCGTTCTATTTGCTCGGTGCGTATCTCTGCTACCAGGCGCTGCAATGGTCGGCGAATTTCTGGGTCGCGCTCGCGATCGTGCCGCTCGTGGTCGGCGCGTTCGCGTGGGGCGTCGAAAAACTCGTGCTGCGCCACGTGTACGCGCAGCAGCACGAATTCCACATCCTCGCGACGGTGGGGCTCGCGCTCGTGCTGCAGGAGTGCGCGATCCTCGCGTGGGGGCCGCTCGGCGACAACGTGCCGCCGCCCGACGCACTGAACGGCGTCGTGATCTGGGGCGGCTTCGTCTATCCGAAGTACCGGCTGTTCGTGATCGGGTTCACGGCCGTGCTCGCCGCGCTGCTGTGGTGGGTGCTCGACGGCACGCGGCTCGGCAGTACGGTGCGCGCGGGCAGCGAGTCGACGGAGATGGTGTCGCTGCTCGGCATCAACGTGACGCGCGTGTTCAGCCTCGTGTTCGCGCTCGGCGCGGCGACGGCCGCGCTGGCCGGCGTGCTCGCCGCGCCGATCCGCGGCGTCGATCCGTTCATGGGGATCGAGGCGCTCGGCATTGCATTCGTCGTGGTGGTCGTCGGCGGAATGGGGAATTTTCTCGGCGCGCTCGTCGGCGGCCTGCTGGTCGGCATCGTGCAGAGCCTGATGAGCACGCTGTGGCCGGAAGGCGCGCGGCTGATGATCTATGTCGCGATGGCCGCCGTGCTGCTGCTGCGTCCGAACGGTTTGCTGGGGAGGGCCGCATGATCGAATCGTCGAAACCGCTGCCGCCGGGCGCGGCGGCGTCGCAACGCCCGCGGCCGTGGCGCGGAGCGCTGCAGCGGCCGGAAGGCTGGCTCGCGGTGGTGGCCGCGTGCGTGTTGCCGCTCGTGTTGAGTTCGGGCTCGCTCGCGACCGAAGTGCTGGTGTTCGCGCTCGCCGCGCTCGGTTGCAACCTGCTGCTCGGCTACACGGGGCTGCTGTCGTTCGGGCAGGGCATCTTCTTCGGGCTCGGCAGTTACACGGCGGGGCTGGTGCTGACGCGCGGCGTCGCGTCCGTGACGGCCGCGCTGGTCGCGGCCGCGGTGTTCGGCGCGATCGCGGCCGCACTCGTCGGCTGGTTCTCGATCCGGCAGCGCGGTACGTACTTCGTGATGCTGACGCTCGCGTTCGGGCAACTGTTCTACTTCCTCGCGTATACGACGCCGGATGTGACGGGCGGCGACAACGGGTTGCTCGACATCCCGCGTCCGGCGCTGTCCGCGTTCGGCCATCCGCTCGTGTCGCTCGATTCGCCGTGGCGCTACTACGGCTTCGTCGCGGTGCTGTTCGTCGCGGTGTTCTGGCTGCTGCTGCGCGTATCGCGCTCGGTATTCGGCCGGACGCTGCTCGCGATTCGCGACAACGAGGCGCGCGCGGCGGCGGCCGGCTACGACGTGAAGCGCTTCAAGCTCGCGGCGTTCGTGATCTCGGGCGCGGTCACGGGCCTTGCGGGCGCGCTGCACGCGCTGATGACGGGCATCGCGCCGCTGTCGAACATCGACTATCACACGAGCGAGATGATCCTCGTGATGACGGTGATCGGCGGCACGGGCAACCTGTTCGCGTCGGTGCTCGGCGCGGCGTTCTACGTGCTGTTCGCGGACTGGCTGTCGACGCTGTGGCCGCGCTGGCTGCTGCTGCTCGGCCTCGTGCTGATCGCGGTCAGCCTGTTCATGCAGCGCGGGTTGTGGGGGCTGGGCGAACGAGTCGTGGCGTCGCTGCGGCGTGGCGATCGCACGGTGGTCACGGTCAAGGAGCGGCAATGAGCGAAGCGATTCTCGAAGCGCGCGGCATCGTCAAGCGCTACGGCAAGTTCACCGCGCTGGGCGGCGTCGATCTGCGCATCATGCCGCGCACCGTGCATTCGGTGATCGGCCCGAACGGCGCGGGCAAGACGACGCTGTTCCATACGCTGACCGGCACGCTGCCGATCACGTCGGGCTCGATCCTGTTCGACGGGCACGACGTGTCGCACGAACCCGATCACAAGCGCGTGCGGCGCGGCATCGCCCGCTCGTTCCAGGTGACGAGCCTGTTTCCGAACCTGAGCGTGCGCGAAAACCTGCGCGTCGCCGCGCAGGGCGTCGAATCGCGGCGGGCGCTCAATCCGTGGACGCCGCCGCGCGGGGCGCTCGCGCACGACGGCATCATCGACGACGTACTCGAGCGGCTCGGCCTGCAGCGCTTCGCCGACACGGCGTCCGGCGTGCTGTCGCATGGGCAGCAGCGCCGGCTCGAGGTCGGCATGGCGCTGGCGGCGCGGCCGCGCGCGATCTTTCTCGACGAGCCGACGTCGGGCATGGGCATCGACGATCTCGACGACATGAAGGCGCTGATCCGCGGCCTGCGCGACGACTACACGGTCGTGCTGATCGAACACAACATGGGCATCGTGATGGACATCTCGGACACGATCACGGTGATGCAGCAGGGACGCGTGCTGGTCGAAGGCCGACCCGATGCGATTCGCGGCGACGCGCGCGTGCGCAGTGCGTATCTCGGCAACATGATCACGGGAGGCCGCGCATGATGCTCGACGTGAAGGAGGTGCACGCGTGCTACGGCAAGAGCCACGTGCTGCAGGGCATTTCGCTGAACGTGAACGAAGGCGAGACGGTGACGCTGCTCGGCCGCAACGGCGCGGGCAAGTCGACGACGCTCAAGACGATCGCCGGCGTCGTCGCGCCGACCGGCGGCACGGTGACGTTCGCGGGCCGGCCGGTGTCCGGGCAGCCGGCGCACCGGATCGCCGCGCGCGGCCTGTGCTTCGTGCCCGAGCATCGCGGGATTTTCCGGCTGCTGTCGGTCGAGGAAAACCTGCGGCTCGGCGCGCGTCGCGATTCGCCGTGGCAGCTCGACGACATCTACCGGATCTTTCCGCGGCTGAAGGAGCGTCGCCGCAACGGCGGCGCGCAGTTGTCCGGCGGCGAGCAGCAGATGCTCGCGATCGGCCGCGCGCTGATGAATCATCCGCGGCTGCTGATGCTCGACGAACCGGTCGAGGGGCTTGCGCCGGTGATCGTCGAGGAGATCGTCGCGCAGTTGAAGCAGATCAAGGCGGCCGGTGTCGCGATCCTGCTCGTCGAACAGAACCTCGAAGTGTGCACGCAGCTCGCGGATCGCCACTTCGTGATCGAACAGGGCGTGATCGTCTACGAAGGCAGCAACGCGGCGTTCGCGGCCGACCATGACGTGAAGGACCGCTACCTGGGCGTCGGTGTCGCATGAGCGCCGGGCCCTTTCAATGCGAGGAATGGCAACGATGCAAGTACAGGATGTGACTCCGGGCGTCGCGGCGTCCGGCTTGCGCGTCGATGGCGCGCGGCTGTGGGACAGCCTGATGCGGCTCGCGCGGATCGGCGCGACCGACAAGGGCGGCGTGTGCCGCCTCGCGCTCACGGACCTCGATCGCCAGGCGCGCGACCTGTTCGTCGCGTGGGCGAAGGACATCGGTTGCACGGTGCGCGTCGATGCGATCGGCAATATCTTCGCGCGGCGCGCGGGCGAGCGGGACGACCTGCCGCCCGTGGCGACGGGCAGCCATATCGACACGCAGCCGACCGGCGGCAAGTTCGACGGCAACTACGGCGTGCTGGCCGGCCTCGAGGTGCTGCGTACGCTCGACGCCGCCGGGGTGCGCACGCGCGCGCCGCTCGAGGTGGCCGTCTGGACCAACGAAGAAGGGTCGCGCTTCGTCCCGGTGATGATGGGCTCCGGCGTATTCGCGGGCGCGTTCACGCTCGACCATGCGCTCGCGCAATGCGATCGCGATGGCGTGTCGGTGCGCGATGCGCTGGCCGCGATCGGGTACGCGGGCAGTGCGGACGACGGGCGCGGCGCGCATCCCGTCGGCGCGTATTTCGAAGCGCATATCGAGCAGGGGCCGGTGCTGGAGGCGCACGACACGACGATCGGCGTGGTCGAGGGCGCGCTCGGACAACGCTGGTACGACGTGACCGTGCACGGGATGGAGGCGCATGCCGGCCCCACGCCGATGGAACTGCGCCGCGATGCGCTGCTGGTCGCGGCCGATCTCGTGCGCGCCGTGAACGGCATCGCGCGCGCGCATCCGCCGCACGGACGCGGCACGGTCGGCTGGATCGACGTGCACCCGAATTCGCGCAACGTGATTCCCGGCCGCGTGACGCTGACCGTCGACCTGCGCGCGGCCGACGACGCGACGCTGACGGCGATGGACGCGCAACTGCGCGCGGCATGCGCCGACCTGGGCGCGGCGGCCGGGATGCGGATCGACATCGAGCCGGTCGTGTATTTTCCGCCGCAGCCGTTCGATCCGGCGCTGGTCGAGCAGGTCCGCGCCGGCGCGCGCGCGCTCGGGCTGTCGTCGATGAACGTGATCAGCGGCGCGGGCCACGATGCGGTGTATCTCGCGCGCGTGGCGCCGACCGCGATGATCTTCGTGCCGTGCAAGGACGGCATCAGCCACAACGAGATCGAAGATGCCGATCCGGCGCATCTGGAAGCCGGCTGCAACGTGCTGCTGCACGCGATGCTGGGCGCCGCCGGGATCGCGGGGGGCCAAGCGCGATGAAGATCCTGATCGCCCGGATGAACCACGAGACCAACACGTTCTCGCCGGTGCCGACGCCGCTCGCCGCGTTCGGCCGCAACGGCCCCGACCGGGGCGACGACGCGTATCGCGCGAATCGCGGGATGCGCACCGCGATGGCCGCGTTCATCGATGCGGCCGAGCGCGAAGGCGCCGATATCGTGACGCCGGTGTCGGCCGCCGCGAACCCGAGCGGGCCGGTCGCGGCCGACGCGTATGCGGCGATCTGCGATGCGATCGTCGCCGCCGCGCCAGGCTGCGACGCGGTGATGCTCGACCTGCACGGCGCGATGGTCGCCGAGCAGAGCGCGGACGGCGAGGGCGACCTGCTCGCGCGGGTGCGTGCGGCGCTGCCGGCTGCGCCGATCGCGGTCGCGCTCGACCTGCATGCGAACGTCACGCAGAAGATGATCGACAACGCGGACGTGATCGTCAGTTTCAAGACGTATCCGCACGTCGACATGTACGAGACCGGCGAGCATGCGGCGCGGCTGCTGCTGGACCGACTGCACGGCCGCGCGCGGCCCGTGCTCGCGTGGCGGCAGCCGCCGCTGATGACGTCGACGCTGCGCAGCGCGAGCGCCGAAGGCGCGATGCGGCGCGCGGTGGAAGCCGCATGCGCGGCCGAGGCGGACGGCATGCTCGCGGTCTCGGTGCTGCCCGGTTTCTCGCTCGCGGATATTCCCGCGCCGTGCATCAGCGTGGTCGTAGTAGCCGACGGCGATCGCGCCGCGGCCGACGCCGTCGCCGAACGCATCGCGCGGCAGATCTGGGATGCGCGCGACGAATTCGTCTATCGCAGCGCGCCGCTCGCCGAATCGGTCGCCCAGGCCGCGGCGCTCGCCGACGGTGCGGACCGCCCGGTGCTGATGCTCGATCACGGCGACAACTGCATGTCGGGCGGCCCGTGCGACACGATGGACCTGCTCGAAGCCGCGCTCGCGCACGGGCTCGACGGAATCGTCAGCGGGCCGTTGTGCGACCCCGAAGCCGTCGCGGCGCTGATCGACGCGGGCGTCGGCGCTACCGTCACGGTGCCGGTCGGCAACCGTCTGCCGTCGCACGGCGGCGTGCGGCGCGAACCGTTCCGCGCGACGGGCATCGTGCGCGCGATCACCGACGGCGAGTACGTGATCACGGGGCCGACGTACACCGGGCAGCGTGCGTACATGGGCCGCGCGGCGGTGCTTGACATCGGCACGGCCACGCTCGTCGTCACCGAGCGCACGCAGGAGCCGTGGGATCTCGGCGTGTTCGAGAGCGTGGGTGTCGATCCGCGGCGCGCGCGCTTCCTGCTGCTGAAGTCGCGGATGTATTGCCGGCCGGTGTTCGTGCCGATTTCGTCCGCGCTGGTCGAATGCGACAGCCGCGGCGTGACGGGCTCGGACTTCGGGCTGTTTCGCTACGCGCGGCTCGCGCGGCCGGTGTATCCGCTCGACGACGTCGTCGAGTGGTCATCGGGGATGCGACGCACGGATTGACGGAACCGGACCGGGCGCGAGACGCCGGGTCGGCCCGCTTTCGGGCATCATCCGATAGCGCCGGCCCGTCGAGCAGCAGGGCCGGGCAATCCATTGCGTCCGCAACCGATCCGGAGAACCGACCGCCATGCATTCGAATCCTTTCCGCCTGCGCAGCGCGCGCCTGCTCGCCGCGCTGACCCTCGCTACGACGGCCGTTGCCGTGCACGCCGCCGACTGGATCGTGTCCGGCAACGACGGCAAGTACCAGCGCGTCGAGGGCCGCGACACCTATCTGCCTGCCCCGCCCGCCGACACGCTGACGCTGCTCGACGCCAGCACCTTCCCGCCGAAGGTCGCCCTGCAGGTCGACGTCGAGAACGGTATCCAGGGGCCGCCGCAGGCCGTCGCGATCACGCCCGATGCGAAGCTCGCGCTCGTCGGTGCGCCGACGCGCTACGACACGGCCGCGAAGCAGCTCGTATTCGACACGTTTCTACAAGTCGTGAATCTCGACAGCGCGCCGCCGGCGATCACGCGCATCGAGCTCGGCACGCATCCGCAAGGGATCGCGATCGACCGCTCGGGCCGGCTCGCGCTCGTCGCCAACGTCGACGGCAGCGTGTCGATCGTGCGTATCGACGGCACCCACGTGACGCTCGACAGCAACCTGAAAATCGGCAAGAAGCGGCTGGCCGGGATCAGCTTCACGCACGACGGCAAGCATGCGCTCGTGTCGCTGCGCGACGAGCAGGGCATCGCGGTACTGAACGTCGACGACGGCAAGGTGACCGACAGCGGCACGCGCCTGAGCACCGGCGTCGCGCCGTATACGATCGACGTGTCGAGCGACAACCGCTGGGCCGTCGTCAGCAACGTCGGGCTCGCCGGGCTGCCCGGTTACTCCGGCACGCTCGCGGGCGACGCCGATTCGGTCGTGCTGATCGACGTGTCGCGCGTGCCGTTCCGCACGGTCCAGTACCTGACGGTGCCGTCGCTGCCGGAAGGCGTCGCGATTTCGCCGAACGGCAAGTGGATCGCCGTGCAGGCGATGGACGGTTCGAACCTGACGGCCGACAACCCGGGCCGCCACAAACTCGGCAAGGTGCTGCTGTTCGAGATCCGCGACGGGCGGGCCGTGAAGGTGAGCGAGGCGCCCGGCGGCGAAGCCGCGCAGGGCATCGTGTTTACCGCCGACAGCCGGCACGTGATCGTGCAGTTCAACGTCGAACGGCAGCTTGCGCTGTATGCGGTCGACGGCGGCAAGCTGCGCGATACGGGCAAGCGGATCGCGCTGACCGGCGGCCCGTCTTCGCTGAGGACATTGCCGCGCTGACGCGCCGCCGCGCGCTTCGTCAATTCTTTCGCATCCCTGAGTGAACGGGGCGCCCGGATTCGCCGGGCGCCCGTCGCCGCACATCCCGCTCCGGCTGGTTGCAACGCAACAAACGCCGGCAATTTGTGCTCAAAGCCACTTAACTCCCAATTGTTTAGTTAAACAAACTGAAAATTCGGGAAACTTCTTGTGGTGAATAAACAGTCGTTACGGCACTGTAAGTCCCCGGGAAGGGAGAGCCGGATGCGGTGGCGATTCGGTGGGTAGCACGCCCGCGCCCGCCGCGGTAGCGGCGGGCACCGGAAATTCGCAAGCGGAAGTCTGCGCGGCGCCGATTGGGGGGACCAGCCGGCGTCGCGCCGCGCAAGGTGGCAAGCCTGGCGGCGCGTCGGAACATCGTCGACGCCGGATGATTCGTTTAATTAACGGTACTAAACGAAAATGAAAAATCCACGACTCTTGATCGTCGCTGCACTGACGTGTGCGGCGCTCGCCGCGTGTGGCGGCGATGACGTGAACGGTACGTCGACCGCCGGCAACGGCGGCACGGACGGGCCATCGACATCGGGGCCATCGCAACCGGGACAAGTGGGACAACCGGGGCAGCCAGCGCAACCGGGCCAGCCGTCCACGCCGACGCCCACGCGTACCAACATGCAATTGACGCAGTTCGTCAATCCGCTGATCGGCACGCAGGTCAACGGCGACTCCGGCTACGCGGGCAACGTGAACCCGGGCGCCACGGTGCCGTTCGGGATGGTCGGTTTCGGGCCGAACACGCCGCGCTACAACTTCAACGGGTCGGGCGGCTACCTGTCGTCGGGCAGATCGACCGGTACGATCGATTTCTTCAGCATCACGCACCTGAGCGGCGTCGGCTGCCCGGGGCAGGGCGCAGTCGCGATGCTGCCCACCGACGGGGCGAACGCCATCGCGCCGGGCGGCAGACCGGCCGGCGTCGGATACAGCTATGCGGATGAAGTGGCTCAACCGGGCTACTACAAGGTGCGCCTCGCGAACGGCATCACGACGGAACTGAGCGCGACCGCGCGTTCCGGCCTCGCGCGCTTCACGTACACGGACAAGAACAAGGGCTTTTTCTCGATCGATGCGAAGCTGAACGGCAACAGCGATTCGGGCAGCACGAGCATCACCGCGAACAACGTGGCGCTCGCGCTCGCCAGCGACGGCCGGTCGATGAGCGGGCAGGCGGTCGCGCCGGCGTTCTGCACGCCGTACGGCACGATCTGGAATGCTCCCGTGTATTTCTATGCGACCTTCGACAAGCCGCTGCGCAAGCAAACGGGTACGTCGTCGGTGAATACCGCGAGCAACGGTGCAGCGACACTGCAGTTCGACCTGACCGATGCGGACAAGACCGTGACCGTGAAGGTCGGCATCTCGTCCGTCAGCGTGTCGAATGCGCAGGCCAACCTCGCGGCCGAGGGCGAAAAACTGGCGTTCGACGATGCGCGGACGAAGGCCTCCGCGGCGTGGAACGACCGGCTCAACACGATCCAGATCGATCAGGCGAAGGACCCGGCTGCGCTGAACGCCACGCAGAAGGCGAACCTCACGAAGTTCTACACGGCGCTGTATCACGTGTTCAGCGCGCCGACGCTCTACAGCGACACGAATGGCGAGTTCCGCAGCATGCGTCAGCCGAAGAACGCGAACGGCAGCTATCCGACCTCGGTGGACCGGACCGGCACCGTCCCGCAGCGTGCCACCGCGAACGTCAAGGACTATGCGTACAAACGTCCGGACGGCTCGCAAGGCGGCGGCGCCAATCACTACACGGGTTTCTCGCTGTGGGATACGTATCGCTCCCAGGCGCAGTTGCTTGCGATGCTCGCGCCGCAGGAAGCGAGCGACATGATGCAGTCGCTCGTCGTCGACGGGCTTCAGTGCGGCGCGTTTCCGCACTGGGTCGACGGCAGTGACGATTCGACGCCGATGGCGGGCGACAACGCGCTGAACGTGATTGCCGGTTCCTACAAATTCGGCGCGACCGATTTCGATCTGGTGTCGGCCGCGCGCCTGACGAAGCAGTCGGTGTTCGATCCGTCGAGCGCGTGCAACGACCGCGCGAGCGCGCCGGGGCTCGCCAATTTCCTGACGGCCCATTATCTGTCGCAGAGCGACGACGGCCACTCGTCGTCGGCGACCATCGAGCGCGTGCTGAGCGACCGCTCGGCGGCCGCGTTCCTGCAGGCGCTGCCTGCCAGCGTGCTGAACGCGCCGTCGGTCGGCGTGACGGCGGACAACATCGGCACGCTGTACACGCGCGCATCGTGGTGGCGCAACATCTTCGACTACCCGAACAAGGTGATCGCCGCGCGTAACGCGCCGCCGGCCGGTGCGGCGCCCGGCACGCTGGGCGCGCTCGTGCCGGGTTCGTTCCACGAATCGACGGAGCCGAACTACTTCTGGTCCTTCGCGCAGGACTGGTCCGCGCTGATCGATGCGATCGGCGGCAAGCAGGCGGCCGTCGCGCGGCTGAACAAGCTGTTCGCGATCACGACGCCGTATTCGACGGTGCCGACTTCGGGCAGCCTGAACGGCGGCGAATCGTCGAACGGCCTCTATATCGGCAACGAACCGTCGTTCCAGTCGCCATGGGGCTACAACTGGGCCGGGCAACCGAGCGGGGCGCAGTACATCCTGCCGATCATCATGGCGCAGACGTTCGGCACCGGCCGCGACGGCCTGCCGGGCAACGACGACATGGGCGCGACGTCGAGCTGGTACGTGTGGGCGACGCTCGGCATGTTCCCGGTCATTCCGTCGGAAGCGGGTCTTGCGTTGTCCACGCCGCAATTCAGCGGCATCACGGTCTGGCTCGGCAACGGCAAGACGCTGCGGCTCGAAAGCGATCAGCAGGTCGCGGCGGACGATACCGGCCGTGCCGCGTTCCCGTATATCCAGTCGCTGAAGGTCAATGGAGCCGACTATGCCGGGTCATGGCTGCCGCTGGGCAAGATCGCCAACGGTGGGACGATGCGCTACGCGCTGTCCGCGACGCCGACGCAATGGGCGGCCGCCGACAACCTGACGCCGCCGTCCGGGCCGAACGCGGACTATACGCAGATGACCGCCGGCGGCGCGTCGACTGCGATGCGCACGCAGCGCCAGGTCGGCGCGCGATAAAGGCAGGGATGCCCGCAGGGCAGCTGCGCTGCGCGCATCCGCGGAGACGATGCCATCACGGAGGACAACTACAATCCTGCCGGCGTTCTGCAGCGACAACTGTCTGAACCTGATGCCGGGCGCGAAGCGGCAGATCACGATCGACCTGCCGCATGCGAACGGCGCCCCGATATCGCGCGTCGCGTTGCGGATCGACGGGTGGCGACTCGATCGGCCGAACTGCAGGCTCGGGCTCGGCGGTGTGCCGGTCGTGTTCAACGAGCGCACGCTGGCGGTCGACCAGGCGGTGGCGACGTTCGCGAGTGCCCGCGTCGCGACGTGCGTCAGGGACGCAGCAGATCGAACCCGCCGAAGACCACGACACCGCTGAGCACGATCATCGCGACGGAGTGCTGGCCGAAGTAGAGAATCGCGGCGGCAAGCCACGTCGTGATGCAGAAGGCGCCGATGCGGGCCATCGTGTGTTCCTCGAATGCGTGATGAAGCGAATGCATGCCGCACGGCGTTCGCCGCTCGCGTGGATGAGCGGGGGGACGCAGGGCAGACGAACGGAAAAGGCGACCCGGAAAGCCGCGATTGCGGCGTCGGCACAGGGTGCATGCCGCGTGCAACGGGGCGGAGAGTCGAAGCCGGCGGCCGTGGCGCGTTCGGGCCCGACGGAGGCGTTCGACGTGCGTATCCTGCCGGCGAAGCAGCGATTCTACCAGCGCCGCCCGCCTGCCAATCTGGCCCTTTCGCGGTCGATTGAAGTGCGCGCGGGGGCAATCCACCCGGCCCCGATATTCAAGTTTCGTGTGACGAATGCCGTAAACGAACTGGAAGGCGATTTTCGCCCTTGTCACTTCGTTTACCGACACACGGACCGACACGATGCAGATCGATTTCTCCACGACCGCGCGATCCCCGCTCGCGGACAGCGGCGTGACCGCGAACGCACCCGCCGCGACGTCGTCCAGCGGCGGCACGACGGATGCAGCGAGCACGACGGGCACGACCGGCGCCACGGGCGCGACCGACACGACCCGTACCACCGGCACGAAGGATTCGACCGGCGCCACCGGCGAAACGCTCGGCGCGGCGGGCGCATCGTCGGAAGACCCGGCGGTCGCGCAGTTGAAGGCGCTGATCGAGCGGCTGCAGAAGCAGCTCGCGACGCTGGAGCGGCAGATGGCCACCGCGGCGCAGCGCGCGAAGGACGACCCGGCCGCGGCCGTCGAACAGCAGTCGCTGAGCGCGGAAGCCAGCGCGATTTCGGCTGCGCTCGCGACGGCCATCTCGCAACTCGCGGCGGCGCTCGAAAAATCCGGCGGCTCGCCGTCGGGCGGGCTGGTGTCGACGCAGGCCTGAGCGCCCGCGGCGGCACGTCGGCCGCCCGCATTACAATCGCAAGCTCGTCTCCCTCTCGAGGACGGCTGAACGATGCATGCGGAACCCGACGACGAACTCGTTCGCTTCGACGCGCACGGCGGCACGCCGCTGCCGGCGGCCGACGCGGAAGGATGGATCGACCACGACGGCGCGCGCATGTGGCACGCGTCGTTCGGCCAGGGGCCGGCGGTCGTGCTGCTGCACGGCGGCCTCGGCCACGGCGGCAACTGGGGCAACCAGGTGCCGGCGCTGCTCGCGGCCGGCTACCGCGCGATCGTGATCGACAGCCGCGGGCACGGTCGCAGCACGCGCGACGACCGACCCTATTCGTACGAACGCATGGCATCGGACGTGCTGGCCGTGCTCGACGCGCTGCACGTCGACCGTGCACGCTTCGTCGGCTGGAGCGACGGCGCGTGCATCGCGCTCGTGCTGGCCGCCCGCGCACCGGAACGCGCGGCCGGCGTGTTCTTCTTCGCGTGCAACATGGATCCGGGCGGCACGAAGGAGATGGTGCCGAGCCCGCTGATCGACCACTGTTTCGCGCGGCATCGCAAGGACTATGCGCGACTGTCCGCGACACCGGACCAGTTCGATGCGTTCGTCGCGGCCGTCAGCGAAATGATGCGCACGCAACCCGATTACGCCGCGCAGGACCTCGCGGCGATCGCCGTGCCGGTGGCGATCGTGCAGGGCGAGCACGACGAATTCATCCGGCCCGAGCATGCGGCGTACTTGGCACGCACGATCCCCGGCGCGACGCTGACGATCCTGCCCGGCGTGAGCCATTTCGCGCCGCTGCAGCGGCCCGAACGGTTCAACGCGGCGATGCTGGCGTTTCTCGAGCGGCTGCCGGGATGATGCACGCACGGCCCGCCGGCGAGCGGGCGCGTGCGTCGGCCCGGGTTCAGACCATCGCGTTGTCGGCGCCCGGAATTTCGTGCGCCTTGATCTGCTTGCGCTGCAGCTTGTAGCGCAGCTTCCCGAGCATGCCGTCCTCGTGGCTGACGCGCGTGATGTTCTGCACGTATTCGTCGTCCGGTGCGATGGCCTGCGCGCCCATGATCCATCGCACGCTTTCGCGATAGTCGTACAGCGACTTGTCGTTGATGTCCGCAAGGAAGAACGACAGCGCGGCCATCGCGGCAGGGTGACCGGCTTCGGCATGTCGGCGCAGTTCGTCGACGTAGCGATGGCGCGACGGATAATCCTCGATGTCGCCGATGAACATCAGCATGCACTCGAGGCCGTCCGTATGCCCCATCTCGTGCGCCTTGCGCGCGGCCTCGACGGCCTCGGCCTGCATGCGCACGCGTTCGGCACGGTCCGTGCTGGTCTGCCCGATGTGATGGTACGTGTAGCCGAGCCGGTACGCAGCCATGTTGCCGCCGGCCTCCATCGATTCGCGGAAGTAGTGGGCGGCGCGGTACGGGTCGGCCTCGACATGCGTGCCGTCCTTGTAGAAGCAGCCGAGCAAGTAGCCGCACGAATCGCCGCCCGCCTCGTAGCCGAGCTTGCAGATGGCGAGGGCATCGGCGGGGCGCCGGTTCTCATATTCGAACGCGGTGGCGATCTGGTTCCATGCGAGCGAGCCGGGCTCGTTCTCGCGCGCGGCTTCGAGCCAGGCGTCGCCGCGCGCGTCGTCCCGCGCGAAGCCGAACGTGCCGGTGCGATGCGCATAGCCGCGCAGGATCATCGCCGAGGTGCAGGCGCGCGCGTCCGACGCACGTTCGATCGCGCGGGGCAGCCAGTCGCCCTGTGGATCGAGGCCGAGCGCCAGCCGCAAGCCCATCGCCATCGCGCGGTTGTCGTCGATCGGCTCGTTGCGTTCGGCTTCCTGCAGCCGCGCGTAGGCTTGTTCGTACTCGCTGCGCTTGAAGTGGCTGTACGCGAGCCAGTGCAGCGTTTCCCACCGATGATACGGATGCAGCGCGGCCTGCGCACGCGCGAGCGTCGCGGTCATCGCGTGGCGTGCGTCGTCTTCGTCGTCATTCGCATCGAGCGTGTTGCCGGCGTAGTCGTCGCGCCAGATCTCGTGCAGCAGCCGGTCCTTTTCGACCGCATCGAGGTGCGCGCACGCGTCGGACGCGACGAACGCGCGGATGTGATCGTGCGAGCCGCCCCAGCGCGGCTGCATGTACCAGATGAACGTGCGCATCGGGAAGAACAGCTTCGGGTGGACGTGCAGCGTCGCCTCCATCCAGTACCACTTCTCCTTGCGCAGCTTCTTGCCCTGGACCGGGCCCGGCAACGCGTCCGGAAATGCCGGCGGGCAGGCGACCGGCACGTCGGGATTCAGCCCCGAACGCGCGAACATCTGCTGCAGTTCGGCGCGCGTGGCTTCGTCGTCGGCGCCGGCGTTCAGCTGCAGTTCGGTGACGGGCCAGCGGCGCTCGCGCACGAGCTGCGCGAGCCACTCGGGTTCGCCGAACGACGACACGCTCGTGAAGATCACCATCGGCGCGCTCCACATCGTCGGCGCGAGCGCCAGCGCGCGCAGCGCGGCGACGAGCGTCAGCGTCGCGCACGCATGCGCGCCGATCCAGCCGGCTTCGGTCACCGTTTCGGCCCAGCCGCCGCCGCGGTATTCGTAGGCCCAGTGGTGCCAGTAATGCGCTTCGCACAGCCACGCGTGCGCGGAGCGCGGGTTCGCGGCCTGCCACGCGCGCAGGCGCGCGAGGCCCTCGGCGCCGGCATCGAGGCACGGTTGCACGTCGGCCGGCAGCGCGTCGACGTACCGCCCTTCGGCGATGCGATCGTCGAAGCTCGCGGCGAGCGCGGCATCGAGTTGCGCGTCGAGCGCGGCGAACTCGCCCGCGCGCAGCAGCGCGTCGACGTCGCAAATGAACCAGCGGGATGTCGCGGGCGGAATCAGGTCGGCGGAGGCGGAGGACATGTCGGTATCGGCGGTCATGACGAAACGGGTTGAGGATCGAAGATGCGGTAGCGCTTCCACGGCAGCGAAAGCCAGTTTCCGGACGGATTGCGCAGGTACTCGCGCACTTCCTGCGTGGCGCGCGACGACGCGGGGCCGTCCTGGCCGCTGCCGCGCAGCCACTGCTGGCGCGCCCGCGCATACGCGAGTCCGAAGTCTTCCCAGCTGTCGAAGCTGTCCTGCGCGCGCTGGGCGTTGAGCAGCAGCACGACCCACGCGTGCTGTTCGGACGTCCAGCCGAGCAGCGCGATGCAGCGCACGAGAAATGCGGTGCGCGCGCAGTCGAACGCGAGTGCGTCGCGCACGCGCCCGACGGCGGCGAGTTGTTCGTAGAAGCCGTCGTGCGAGCGGCCGACGCCGCGGATCCAGCCCGCGAGGATCGACGGCACGCGCTGCACGATCTGCCACTCGGGCAGGTCGGCCGGCAGGTCGAGTTCGCGCCTGACCTGGCGCGCGAGCCGTTCGCGCTGCGAATCGGGCAGCGCATGGACGAGATCGTCGCAATCGCAGCGCAGCCCGTTGCGGATCAACAGGATGTCGGCCAGCGCGAGCGCCCAGCGACGGCGGTTCGGCGGCGCCTGCTCGGCCTGCGCATGCGCGAGACGAACGGCCGTGGTTTGCCGCACCGGCACCGCGCTGTCGGCGCCCGCGGCCTGGTCGGCGTCGACTTCGCGCACCATCCGCGCGGCGACCCGGAACGAGCGCCACACGTACCACACGAGCCACAGCGCGACCGCGCCGAGCAGCAGTTTCAGCATGACGGGCTCCCGTCCGCCGGCACGGGCAACGCGAACGCCGCGCACAGCGAGGGATCGATCGCGATGCCTTCGATTTCGAATGCGGTCGTGGCCGGTGGTGCATTCGGTGCGCGCGCGGCCGGCAGCGCATCGGCCGGCAATGCGTGGCGCGCGGACGCCGCGACGGCCGGATCGATCTGCCGCAGCTGGCCGAGCGCATAGGGCGCGTTGCGCAGCAGCAGCCATTGCAGCACGGCCGGCGGCTGCTCGAAATGCTCGATCAGGTGGAAGTTGTCGCTCATCACGCTCAGCAGATGGTCGGGCGAGCGCACGTCGGTGACGAAGGTCCAGGCGCCGGTGGCCGCGCCCGGCGCGTCCGGCTCGAACACGAGGCCCATGCCCTCGCAATCCGGATGGCGCTCGCCGCGCGGCGCGAGCGCGCGCAGGAACTGGCGGACGTCGTCGGCATAGCGGCGCACCGGATGACGATTCTGCTTGCCCTTGATCTGGTCGATGCGCAGGCCGTCGCCGCTGACCTGCAGGCTGATCGTCACGTGCGGCTGGTTGCCCGCGCCGCGCAGCGTGAACAGGCGCAGCCGGCCGTCCTGCGCGGCTTGCGCGTACTGCTCGCCGTAGCCGCCGCGCAACCGGCGGCGATCCGCGAACTGGCCGAGGCAGTGCTGCATGTAGTACGACTCGTACGCGAGCTCCTCGCGCAGCGCCGCATGGCTGCCGACGAATTCGAACACGATTCCGTTCGGCGTGCGCAGCACCTCGCGCAGCGCGAGGCCGCTGCTCGGCACCCAGCCCTTGTCGCGGCGCGCCTGCATCCGCTGGTGCTCGCGTTCCCACATGTCGAGCGCCATCGCGCAGGTGATGCGCTGCAGTTTCTGCGCGAGCCGCGTGCCGGCGCGCGAGCGCAGGAATTCGACCAGCACGCGTTCGCGGTCGATCAGCAGCATGTGCTCGGGATCGATGAAGTAGAGCGGCGCGGGCTCGGCGGCGGGTAGCGGCACAGCGTTGGCCGCCGGGCCGGGAGCGGCAGACGCCGCGGACGCCGGTTGCGCGCGGAACCGGCGCACGAGCCATTCGGGTGCCGGCCGGTCGGCGCCGGCGAGTGCGCGGTAATCGGCGAGCGAATCGAGCGGCTGCGCCTGCTCGAACGCACCGACGACCCAGCGGAAGAAATGGTTGCCGAGCCACGCACGGATCTCGGCGGGATCGTCGCGCTCGGTGCTGCGGCGGGCGATCGCCGCCTTGATGTCGGGTGCATTGACGACGTCGCGCGGCCGATAGGCCGACGCGGCCACGGTTTCGGTCACGGGCTGACTCTCCGGTCGGGCAGGGCGTGCGCGGGCGGTGCGCGCAGGACCCTGACGGTTCTTTTGGCTCAACGGCGAAACGGCGAACATGCGCGCGCAAGAACGCGCTGGCGTCGCGTATTCCGGTTCAGGTCGATCGGTGCGTGAACGTCACGCGAGCGCGCGGGAGCCGATGACGCGGGAGCGGGCGAGCGGGATAGGGCGATTCATGGATTCTCTCAGGTCGGATTTTATTTTTGGCTTTCGCGAGTCTACTTCGATCCGTGCGGATGAATCAATCACGCGGCTGGCCGGCGCCGCTGGATCTGACAAGACTTATCTCTTTTTCATCGATTTTCGACGCGGCGCCACCCGGCCGCCGGATTCGATACTGTTAAAACCGGCAGGTTTTCCCGGAAAACGGGTGAGTGGCCCGGCCATGACGGCGGCCTCGTTCCCGCCTTCCACTTATCTCATAAGTTTTTCTTTCGGCTCGCGCAACATATCGTCGATTGTTGGCGGCCGGGCGGTAGCGGATAGTCCTGCTTCGACAGGCCGGTCGCCACCTTTTTCGCGCGGCGCGGCCGGATCTGTTGTCCATGCAACCATCGGAAAGAGTAGGACCGCCCCCATGCGATTCAATGCGACACGCTTCGCCGCGACCCTGCTGGTCGCCGCATGCGCGACCGCCACGGCCGGTCGCGCGGCCGCCGTCACGCAGGACGACCTCCGCGACACCGTCACGCGCCAGATCGCGCCGCTGATGAAGCAGTACGCGATTCCCGGCATGGCGATCGGCATCGTCGCCGACGGCAAGCCGTACGTGTTCGACTACGGTGTGATGTCCAAGCAAACCGGCAAGCCGGTGACCGGCGACACGCTGTTCGAGATCGGCTCGGTCAGCAAGACGCTGACCGCGACATTGGCGTCGGACGCGCAGGAGGGCGGCGAACTGTCGCTCGCGGACCCTGCAGGCAAATATCTGCCCGAGCTGCAGGGCAAGCCGTTCGGCGTCGTGACGCTGCTCCAGCTCGGCACGCACACGCCCGGCGGAACGCCCCTGCAGGTGCCGGACAGCATCCGCGACGACGCGGGCCTGATCCGCTATCTCGACGCGTGGCGGCCCGCGTATGCGCCGGGCACGCACCGCAAGTATTCGAACGTCGCGATCGGCATGCTCGGCTGGCTCACCGCGAAGGCGATGCACCAGGATTTCGCGACGCTGATGGAGCAGCGGCTCTTTCCCGCGATCGGGATGACGCATACGTACATCAACGTGCCCGCCGCGCGCATGGCCGACTATGCGCAGGGCTACACGAAGGACGGCAAGCCGGTGCGGATGACGGAAGGCATGCTGTGGCAACCGGCTTACGGCGTGCGGACCACGGCGGCCGACCTGCTGCGCTTCGTGCAGGCGAACATGGGGATGATCCACACCGCGCCGCGCTTGCAGCGCGCGATCGAACGCACGCACACCGGCTACTTCCGCGCGGGGCCGCTGACGCAGGACCTGATCTGGGAACAGTACCCGTACCCGGTCGCGCTGCCGACGCTGCTGGCGGGCAACGCGCCGAAGATGCTGTTCGATGCGGTGCCGGCCAGCGCGATCCAGCCGCCGCTCGCGCCGAACCCGGCGACCTGGATCAACAAGACGGGCTCGACCGGCGGTTTCAGCACGTACGTCGCGTTCGTTCCCGCGAAGCGGATCGGGATCGTGATGCTCGCGAACGGCAACGTGCCGATCGAGGAGCGCGTGAAGGCCGCCTACCGGATTCTCGGGTCGCTCGGCGACGCGCGGTAACGTTGTCGCGCCCGCCCGTCGGGAAATGCTTATGATGGGCGGGCAATCCGGTGGTCGGTGGGCGAGACGCCGGGCGACGGAGGACAGCCGATTGAGCATCGCATGGGACGGAATCACGGGCGCGGACGTGCTCGACGACGCGCAGCTGGCGAGCCGGCATGCGCTGGCCGACGCGGCGCGCGATGGCGCATGGGCGACGCTGCTCGCGCGTATCGCGCAACAGCCCGCGCTCGTCAACGCGACGCGGCCGGGCGGCACGTCGCTTGATGCGCCGCTGCATCAGGCCGCGTATGGCGGCGCGCCGCAGGAGGTCGTCGCCGAACTGCTGCGGCTCGGTGCATCGCGCATGCTGCGCGATGCGCGCCGCGAGCGCGCGGTCGATATCGCCGCGCGGTGCGGACATCGGCATCTGGTCGAGCCGTTGACGCCGCAACCGCGACGCTTCGTGCCCGACGACACGCTGCGCGCCATTCAACGCCATTTCCACGACATGATCGTCGGCCGCATCGCACACCTGCGGGTTGACGCGCTGCGCTTGCCCGAACTCGAACCGCTGCTCGAATACGACGAGCAGGCCGACCGCATGTGGTTCGCGGTGCCCGGCATGTACGGCGGATTCGACTACGCGCTGCGCACGGACGGCGATGCCGCTGTGCTCATGTCCGCGAGCTGGAGCCGCGTGGTCGGCGGCTCGGGCCAGCGACACGAGATCACGGCCGACGGCTGCACGCTGGTCGAAGAAGGATTCGTCTGACGCGCCCCCTCGTTGCGCCGGGCAGTGTCGCGCGATGCATTCGCGCACGTCGTCAACCGTCTGCGTTCCTCCCTTTGTATTTCAAGCCTGACGGTGTGCTGCCCACGGCATTCCACCACGCACGACGCGCGGCCCGAATGCCTGTTCAGGCAATTCGGGCCAGCACTACGGACGGCATGGACGAGTGTCTGCGCGCGTTGAGGCGACTCAATGCCCGCGATAGATCGAGTCGCGGCCGTTGACCGACATCGCGCGGCCGGATTCGCCGGCCGTGCGGGTTTCGCTGCCGTAACCGGTCGCGTCCGCGGCCGGGGTGGCGTTCGGGGCGGATTGCGCGACGGCGTTTTCGCGCACACGCTGTTCGGCGGCGAGGATCGCGGCCGGATACTGGTTGTGATCCAGCGCCGGGGTATAGCCGACGGCCGCGAGGCGGGCCATCTCGGCCTTCACTTCGGCGCGGGTCAGCTGATGGTCGGCCTGCTGCGCGAACGACAGCGCCGCTGCGGCAAGGATCAGGACGGCAAGGGTGGAAGAAACGAGCGTTTTCATCATGGGTACCTGTGTGGTTGAGTGAGCCGCAACCAACGTCGACCACGTCGATGTCGTTGCGCGTGCAGCCAATATAGGTACGCCGACGCCCGGGAAAACGGCTGCCGGACCAAATCATTTTTGATTCTGAGTCACGAATCGAACGTGAATTCGGTCGGCAGCCTTGCCGGCCGGGCGTCTGGCCCGAGCAGCGGCTAGGGGCCGGTGATCGAAACAGGCCGCCAATCGGCCCATTAGACCTCGCGGGACTCAAGTGTGTCGAATTCCGTCTTGGACAGACTTAACCCGTCTCCCTAGACTGAACTCGCTTTCCTTTACTCCCTGGAGAAAATCATGAGTCTCAAAGACAAGCTGCCCGGCAACAAGATCCTCGGTTTCGGTACCGCCCCGCTCGGCAACATGTTCCGCGACATCCCCGACGCGGAAGCCGCGGCCACCGTCGAAGCCGCGTGGCAACACGGCATCCGCTATTTCGATTCGGCCCCGTTCTACGGCGCCGGCCTGGCGGAAATCCGCCTCGGCGACGCGCTCGCGAACCATCCGCGTGACGAGTACGTGCTGAGCACGAAGGTCGGCCGCGTGATCCTCGACGAAATCGAAGACGTGTCGGCGCGCGATCTCGGCGAAAAGGGCGGCCTGTTCGAACACGGCCGGCCGAACCGCATCGTCAACGACTACTCGGCCGACGCGACGCTGCGCTCGATCGAGGACAGCCTGAAGCGTCTGCGCACCGACCGCCTCGATATCGTGTGGGTGCACGACATCGCGCAGGACTTCTACGGCGACGAATGGCTCGCGCAATTCGAAGTGGCGCGCAAGGGCGCATTCCGCGTGCTGAGCAAGCTGCGCGAGGAAGGCGTGATCAAGGCGTGGGGCCTCGGCGTGAACCGCGTCGAACCGATCGAACTGGTGCTCGACCTCGCCGAACCGCAACCGGACGGCATGCTGCCGGCCGGCCGCTACACGCTGCTCGATCACGAGCGCGCGCTGCAACGCGTGATGCCGGCGGCGGCCGCGCAGAACGTCGGGATCGTCGTCGGCGGCCCGTACAGCTCGGGCGTGCTCGCGGGCGGCACGCACTTCGAATACCAGAAGGCGTCGCCGGAAATCCTCGCGAAGGTCGACCGGATCAAGGCGATCGCCGCGCGCTACGACGTGCCGATCAAGGCCGCCGCGCTGCAGTTCTCGATGTCGCATCCGGCGACCGTCGCGGTGATCCCGGGCGCGAGCCGTCCGGAGCGGATCGCGGAAGACCAGGCCGCGCTGAACGTGGCGATTCCGGCCGACTTCTGGCGCGAGATGCGTGAACAAGGCCTGATCGCGGCCAATGCGCCGCTGCCGACCGATCGTTGATCCTGAAAGGTGATGACATGGCACAGGCACATGCAAGTATCGAGATCGCGGCTTCGGCCGACACGGTCTGGCAACTGATCGGCGGCTTCGGGTCGCTGCCCGACTGGCTTTCGTACATTCCGGCCAGCGAGCTGAGCGAGGGCGGGCGCGTGCGGCGTCTCGCGAATCCGGCGGGCGATGCGATCGTCGAGCGGCTGGTCGCGTTCGACGAAGCGGAGCGCAGCTATACGTACGCGATCCTCGAAGCACCGTTCCCGGTCGTGAACTATCGCTCCACGCTGCGCGTGCGCGAGAACGGCCCGAACGCGTCGAAGGTCGAGTGGTCCGGCACGTTCACGCCGCACGGCGCGACCGACGACGAAACGATCCGGCTGTTCCGCGGCATCTACGAAGACGGCCTCGCGGAACTGGCGAAGCGCTTCGCGGTGGCCTGACGGCGACATGTCGCATCGTGTGACGGAGGCGGGACGCGATCGCCAGCCGCCAGCGCCTTCGTTGCGGGCTTCGGCCCGCTGCGAAGGCGTCGGCGCATCTGTTCGTGTGTGTCGATCAGAAGTCGTGCGCCGTGCAAAGAAGGTAAGGGTTGCGAAGCGATCGGTACACGCGCTGTTGACGTGTACGGCGCCGCAATGCAACGGCGCTCCGAGCACTCATGGATTCATTTTCCGACTGTCGCGACGACGTCCTCGCCGGTCAGGATCTCGCGGAAGATGCCGACCAGCGGCCGCAGGTTGACCTTGTGCCACGCGGCCCACAGTGGCGTGCGGTAGCTGAACCACGGCAATTCGCGCAGCACGACGCCTTCCGGCACCTGGTGCCGCAGGCTCTGCTGGATCATCGTCACGCCGAGCCCCGCGGCGACGAGGCCGAGTGCGGCGAGCGGCTCGGTCGCCTCCACCGAAATGTCCGGCGAGAAGCCGGCCTTCGCGCAGGCCGCGACGAATGCGCCGTGACGCGGCGCGCTGTCCTGCTGCGTGACGCCGATCCACGCCTGCGCGGCGAGATCGTCGGCGACGAGCTTTTTTTTCTTCGCGAGCGGATGCCCGTCGGGCATCGCGAGCAGCATCGGATCGTCCAGCACTTTCGTCGATTCGAGTTCGGGATCATCCGATGCGGGCGGCTCGGTGACGAGCGCGATGTCGAGGCTGCGCTCGCGCAAGCCTTCGAGTTGCGCGGCAGATTGATAGTTGTACAGAGCGATATGAACGGACGGGCGCTCGGCGCGCAGCGTTTTCAGCGCGCGCGGCAGCACGCCCGAGTGCGTGGCCGTTTCGAGGTAGCCGATGCACAGGCCGCCTTCGTCGCCCCGGCCGAGCCGGCGCGCGAGCGATTCGAGCCGGTTTGCGTGGCGCAGGAACGCGTGCGCTTCGCTGAGGAACGTGCGCCCGTCGCGCGTCAGACGGATGCGCTGCTGGCTGCGTTCAAACAGCGTGAGGCCCAGCTTTTCCTCGAGCTGGGCGATCTGGCGGCTGAGCGGCGATTGCGAGATGTGCAGGCGTTCGGCGGCACGGCCGACGTGTTCCTCTTCCGCGACCGCGATGAAGTACTGAAGCTGGCGGATGTCGAGCATGTCAGACCTTATGGGACTCAAGTTGTAAATATTATGTCTCAAATGGACTTATTCATGCAACCCGGACCGGATCCATCTGCCTGCCACGACGCGGCGCGCGCGAGCCTCACGAGCGGGGGCCGAGCCCGCCCGCGGCGTCAGTTCCCGTACATGTCGAAGTCGAAATACTTCGACTGGATCGCGTTGTACGTGCCGTCGCCGCGAATCTGCGCGATGGCGCGATTCAGTGCGTCACGCAGGTCGGTGTCGGCCTTGCGCACGCCGGCCGCATCGCCGTTACCCATGATCTTCGCGTCGTACACCACGCCGCCCGCGAACGAGAAGCCCTTGCCGCGCGGCGTCGCCAGGAACCCGAGCTGGCCCTGCACGGCATCCATCAGCACGCCGTCGACGCGCCCGGTGACGAGATCCGCATACGCCTGGTCGTAGCTCGGATACGGCACGACCTCGACCTTCGCGGCCGCCCACTTCTCGCGCGCATAGGTTTCCTGGACCGTGCCCTGTTCGACCGCGACGCGCTTGCCGGCGAGCTTCGCCGCGTCCGGCAGCAGCCCCGACCCGGTACGCGCGATCAGCCGCGTCTGGTTGCGGTACAGGCGGTCGGTGAAGTCGATCTGCTGGCGCCGCTGTTCGGTCGCGGCCATCGACGACAGGATCACGTCGAACTTGCGCGCCTGCAGCCCCGGAATCAGCCCGTCGAAGCTGCTCGACACCCACACGCATTTCGCATTCAGCTTCGCGCACAGCGCGTTGCCGAGGTCGATGTCGAAGCCCTTCACGCTGCCGTCGGTCGCGGTCGACTCGAACGGCGGGTAGGTCGGGTCGACACCGATGCGGATGGTCGTCCATTCCTTCGCCGACGCTAGCGACGCGACAGCCATCGCGGCGGCGGAAAGGAGAATCGTGAGGCGCGTCTTCATGGTCTGGCTCCGTTCGTGTGGGGAAGAGTGGGCGTGCGCGTCAGCTCGGGAATTCGCCGCGCTGAAAATCGTTCGACAGTTCGAGGGCGTCGGCCATCTCGCCGACGGTGACCGGCTTGATCGGCGCGCGGATCCGGTAGTGACCGACGTCGCCGACGCCGCGCTGCTGCACGTCGGCGATCAGTTCGCCGACCGTCGTGCCGCACCAGCGCCCCTGGCACGGACCCATTCCGCAGCGCGTAAACGCCTTCATCTGGTTCGGCCCCTGGCAGCCGAGCGCCGCGAGCTGGCGAATCTCGCCGGCCGTGACTTCCTCGCAGCGGCACACGATCGTGTCGTCGTCGGGGCGGCGCAGCGCGGCGGGCGGCGTATACAGCGCGTCGAGCAGCGGGCGCACCGCGAGATGGCGGCGCCATGCACGCAGCACCGGGCGTTCGCGTGCGGCCTGCCGTTGCGCGTCGAGCGCACCGAGTTGCCGGGCGATGTCGAGCGCCGCCACTTCGCCGGCGAGTGCCGCCGCCTGTGCGCCGCCGATCCCTGCGCCGTCGCCCGCGATCCAGACGTGCGGCACGCTGCTGCGGCCGCGCGCGTCGCGCTGCGGGCGCCAGCATGCCGACGCTTCGTCCCATTCATGCGCGCAGCCGAGCGCGCGCGCGAGCTGCGTCGACGGAATGACGCCCTGATGCAGCAGCACGAGGGACGTGTCGAGCGCTTGCACGACGCCTTCCGCGTCGCGAAAGCGGATGCGTTCGGCGCGATCGTCGCCGTCGATGCGGATGTCGGTGGCGCCGCGATAGACGGGAATCCCGGCGTCGCGCACCGCACGCAGCATGCGCCAGCCCTTGAGCAGATAGTCGACGCCGCGCAGTGCCGGCAGCGCATGGGGAAGCGCGCGGCGCCACGCGTCGCGCGGTGTCGTATCGACCAGCGCGCGCACGCGCCGGCCCGCATTCAGCAATTGCGCGGCGAACAGCCACAGCAGCGGGCCGCTGCCCGCCAGCACGGCGTCGGCCGACGGCGCGAGGCCCGACGCTTTCAGCAGCGTTTGCGCGGCGCCGACGCCCATCACGCCGGGCAACGTCCAGCCGGGCACCGGCCACGGCCGCTCCTGCGCGCCGGTCGCGATCAGCACCGCGCGCGCCGATTTCGAGCGTGCCGCGCGACGGGCCGCTCTGCGTGAGCATCGCGACGGGTGTCGGTTCGAATGCGACCTGCCACACGACGCTGCGCGGCAGGTAATGCGCGCCGCTGGCGAGCAGGCCGTCGACGAGCGGCCGGCCGGCCGCATAGTCGGCGCCAAGCCATTGCGCGAGCGGCGCCGGCGCATCGGCCACGTTGCGGTAGATCTGGCCGCCGGGCGCGCGGCCTTCGTCCGCGACGACGACCGACAAGCCGGCCGCACGCGCGGCGATGGCTGCCGCCATCCCGGCCGGCCCGGCGCCGACGATCAGCAGGTCGCACTGGCGGCGCGTCATGCGAGCCTCGCCTTGCCGTGCATCGCGCGCACCTGCATGCCGTCGGCGACGGGCGTCATGCAGCCTTGCACGTTCGGGACGCCGTCGATTTCGACGAGGCAGTCGAAGCACACGCCCATCATGCAGAACGGGCCGCGCGGCGCGCCGCTCACGGCGCTCGTGCGGCACGCGGCCGAACCGGCGGCGAGCATCGCGGCCGCGACGCTGTATTGCGCGGGCACGTCGTGCGGCGTGCCGTCGATATGGATGCGCACGCGTTCGAGCGTCGCGGCGGCGGGAACGAGGGATTCAAACATGCCGGGCTTCCGTGGGCGCGTCAAAGCGCGCGGTGGTAAAGGCGGACAGGTCGGCCGGCGCGGCGCCGCCGGCGATCCACGGCGCGACGAGATCGGCGTGGGTTGCCGCGAGCGTCACGCCGCTGTGGCAGATCGCGATGAACGCGCCGGGATGCGTGGTCGACGCCTCGTAGACGGGCAGGCCGTCGGGCGTCATGATGCGCAGCGCGCCCCACGCGCGCACGATGCGTGCATGCGCGAGCGCGGGGAAGGCGGTGCGTGCGCGACGCGCGATGTCGACCATCGCCGGGCGCGTCTGGCCGTCGTCGAAGCCGACGTCTTCGGCCGAGTCGCCGAGCAGCACCGAGCCTTCCGGCGTCTGCCGGACGACGAGCGTCGGATAGTCGAGAAACGGCGCGAGCCGTTCGGTGACCATGATCTGGCCGCGCAACGGCGAGATCGGTGCGCGCAGGTCGACCATCGGCGCGAGCCGCGCGTTGTCGAGGCCGGCCGCGAGCACCACGCGCCCGGCTTCGAGCCGCGCGTGGCGCGTGTCGATCTCGAAGCGCCCGGCGTGCGGGCGGATTTCGCTGACCTCGCTGCGCGGCAGATAGACACCGCCGCACCGCTGAAACGCCTGCAGCATCGCGCGCAGCGTATAGAGCGGATTCGCGTGACCGTCGTTCGGCGACCACAGCGCGCCGGCCAGCGACGGCGACGCCGACGGAATGCGCCGGCGCAGCGCCGCCGGATCGAGGACTTCGTACGACAGCGCGGCTTCCTGCCGGCGCAGCGATTCGAGCAGGTCGGTCGCGCCGTCGAGTTCCGCGCGGTGTTCGAACAGCTCGATGCCGCCCGGGCGTTCGAACGCGCAGTCGACGCCGGTTTCGCGCTGCAACTGCGCCCCGAACGCATGCCAGCGCTCGGACGATTCGCGCGACCAGCGCGCATAGGGCACGCAGCGGCCGCCTTTGCCCTGCACCCACACGAGCCCGAAATTGCCGCGCGCCGCGCGAAACGCGATGTCGTCGCCGTCGCACACCGCGACGCGCTGGCCGAGACGCGCGATGCCCCACGCGATGGCCATGCCGACGAGACCGCCGCCGGCCACGACGACGTCGAAGCGGCGCACGGTCATGCGCGGCTCCGGTGTCGCGGGTGAGGCGGTTGCGTGTTATATCCCATGGCGGCGCGGCTCCTTGCTTTCGGTACGTTGCGGAACCGATGTTCGGACAGGCAAAATGTGCTGTCCAATACAGCTTGATCAACGCTCCATAATCCAGTGTTATGACCACGCCCTCGCTCAGGATTCGTCAGATCGAAGCGTTTCGCGCGGTGATGCAGCGCCATACCGTCACACGCGCGGCACGCGATCTCCATATCTCGCAGCCGGCCGTGAGCCGGCTGATCGCCGATCTCGAGGACCGGATCGGCTTCGTGCTGTTCGAGCGGCAGCAGGGGCGTTTCACGCCGACCGCGCAGGCGCGCGTGCTGTACGAGGAGGTCGAACGCGCGTTCGTCGGGCTCGACCGCGTCGCGCACGCCGCCGAGCAGATCCGCGCGATGCGGCGCGGCACGCTGCGCGTGGCCGGCTCGCCCGCCGTCGCGCTCGATCTGCTGCCCGAACTCGTCACGCGTTTCTCGCACGCGCATCCGGGTGTCGACATCACGCTGCTCGCGCACAGCGCGTCCACCGTCGTCGACAAGGTCGCGTCCGGGCAATGCGATGTGGGGCTGATCGCGGAACCCGTCCCGCACCCGGCGGTGCGTGGCGAGCGGCTCGCGGAAGCCGCGATGTGCTGCATCGTGCCGCGCGGGCACCGGCTCGCGCGCAAGCGCGTCGTGCAGCCGGCCGACCTGCGCGACGAAGCGTTCATCTCGTTTCCGCCGAGCTTCGAGGCGCGCAGCGCGATCGATCGCGTATTCGTGGAAGTCGGCGTGTCGCGCGTGCTGTCGATCGAGGCGCAACTGTCGCAGACGATCGTCGCGTTCGTCGCGAACGGCGCGGGCGTCGCGCTGATCGATCCGGTGACGGCCGCGTATGCGGGCCAGCGCGTGGCCGTCAAGCCGTTCGAGCCGGCCGTGCCCGATCACTTCTATCTGGTGACGTCCGCGTCGCAGCCGCTGTCGATGATCGGCGACGCGTTCTGCGCGGATTTGCGCGACGCGTTCGCCAGGATGCGGGAGCAGGGGGCCGGGTGATCCGGCCGGGAAGGAATGGCCGCGGCGGTCGCGCCGGGGGCGTCGGCGCACCCCGGCGCGCGACCGCTCAGGCGAGCGCCGTGTCGGCGGCCACCAGCGCGGCCGGGGGCGCCGCGGCAGCACCCGCCAGCCGCCGATAACGCGCGAGCGCCCACAGCGGGAAGTACGCGGTATAGCCGTGATACTTCAGGTAGAAGATGCGCGGGAAGCCCGGCGCATTGTGCGAGCGGTGCCACCAGAAGCCGTCTTCCTGCTGCACCGACTGCAGATACGCGATGCCGCGCTTCACCGAATCGGATTCGCAGTCGCCGAACGCCATCTGCGCGAGCAGCGCCCACGCGGTGCAGTTCGACGTGCTCTCGCCGCCGTTCGTGCCGGCCAGCGTCGGGTCGAGGTAGCTGTCGTTCGTCTCGCCCCAGCCGCCGTCCGCGTGCTGCCGCGCGCGCAGCCAGTCGAGCGCGCGGGCGATATAGGGCTGCGACTTGTCCTCGCCCGCGAGCGCGAGACCGGCCAGCACGCTCCACGTGCCATAGAGGTAGTTCGTGCCCCAGCGCCCCCACCAACTGCCGTCGGGCTGTTGCGTGCGCTTCACGTAGTCGATGCAGCGCGCGAGCGACGCGCGGTCTTCCGCGCGCTTCGTCACGCCGAAGCACAGCAGTACGCGGCCCGATACGTCCTCGGTGGGCGGGTCGAGCAGCGCGCCGTGATCGGCGAACGGGATCGCGTTCAGATACATGCGGTCGCAGTCGGCGTCGAACGCCGCGAAGCCGCCGTTGCGCGATTGCAGCCCGCGCATCCAGTCCAGCGCGCGTGCGACGCGCGGCGCGTACGGATTCGTGCCGTCCGCGTGGCGATGCGTGCGGCCGCGGCGATCGAGCATCGCGGTGACGAGCGCGCTGTCGTCGATGTCCGGGTAGTACGGGTTCGCGTACTGGAACGCCCAGCCGCCCGGTTCGACGTCGGCCGGGACGTTCTCGATCCAGTCGCCGCGCAGGTCGTTCACCTGCCGCGCGGCCAGCCAGTCGTACGCGCGTGCGATGCGCTCGTCGAGTTCGCGCAGCGTGCCGGCAGCCGTCTCGCCGGTTTCCGGCGCCGCGACACCGCGCGCCTGCTCGAGCGCCATCGTGCTCCAGGCGGTATCCCAGACCGGCGACAGGCACGGCTGGCAATACACGCTGCCGTCCGGCCGCGTGACCAGCAGCTTTTCCAGCGCGTTTTCGCAATCGCGACGCAGCGGATGGTCGTCCGGATAGCCGAGCACCTGCATCATCTGGTAGCTGTAGACGATCGGCGGGAAGATGCCGCCGAGCCCGTCCTCGCCGTTCATCCGTTCCGCGCACCACGCTTGCGCATGCCGGATCGCGCGCTGCCGCAGGCGCTTCGGCATCAGCGGCTCGATATGCCGTACCGCGCGGTCGAGCGCGAGGAACAGCCGGCGCATGCCGCGCGCGGGCGGGAAGTAGCGGCGTTCCTGTTCCGGCGGCGTGACGAACAGCTCGCGGATCGAGACGTTGCGCGGATTGCGTGCACGCGCCTTCAGCGAGCACAGCACCAGCAGCGGCACCATCGTCGTGCGCGCCCAGTACGCGACCTTGTACATCGAGATCGGCACCCACTTCGGGAACAGCACGAATTCGATCGGCATGAACGGCGCCGCGCGCCACGGCACCTGGCCGAACGTCGCGAGCAGGATGCGGGTGAACACGTTCGAGCGCGCCGCGCCGCCGAGCTTCAGGATCGCGTCGCGCGCGCGGATCATGTGCGGCGCCTGTTCGCTGTCGCCGGCCGCCTTCAGCGCGAAGTACGCCTTCACGCTGCACGACACGTCCGGCGCGCCGTCGACGTACAGATCCCAGGCGCCGTGCGTGTCGAGCCGCTGGTTCGCGCGCAGGTAGCGCGCCATCTTCTCCTGGCGCACGTCGTCGATCCGGTCCATGAAATGCATCATCAGGATGTATTCCGCGGTGATCGTCGCGTCGGATTCGAGTTCGAAACACCAGCTGCCGTCGGGCTGCTGAAGGCGCACGAGTGCGTCGCGTCCACGGGCGATGGCAGTGTCGAGCGTGGACCAGGGAGAGGGGGGCCGATTTGTTCATGCGGCGGATCATACCATCCAGCCGGAATGTTTATCTCGAGACGTGCAGTGCTACCATCCGCACCATGAAAAAACGCCTCGAACCCGCGCCGCGCGACGTGTCCGCGCCCGTCGAACCGACCGGAGCGCCCGACGCACGGGCCCCTGAAGGATCATCGGCGCCGCCGGCTGCCGCCGTGGCCGGCGTGCGGCGAAAAAAAGCGCCGGACCAGGTGCGCGCGCAATTGCTGGCGGCTGCATCGGAGATCGCGACGCATCACGGCGTGGCCGCATTGACGCTCGATGCGGTGGCCGAGCGTGCCGGCGTGACGAAAGGCGCGCTGCAATATCACTTCGCGAACAAGCAGGGGCTGCTGGATGCGCTGTTCGGGCAGGCGACCGAGCGGTTCGGCGCGCAGATGGCCGCGCGGATGGCGACGGATTCCGGCGGCGACGGCGCGGCGGCGCGCGCGTATCTGCATGCGGTGCTCGATGCGGCCAATCCGGCCGCGAGTACCGACGTGCTGCGCGTGCTGGTCGCGTCGATGATCACCGAGCAGGACACGCGCGCGCGCTGGTCGGTGCCGATGCGCGAATGGACGCGGCCCGACCCGGTGCCGCTCGAGCAGGCCGCGACGCTGATGATCTGCCGGCTCGCGGCCGACGGGTTGTGGATTTCCGAACTGCTCGACAGCATCGAGATATCGGACGAATTGCGCGCGGAAATCGTCCGGCAGCTCGATGCGATGAGCCGGGGCGTGTTTCCGAAGTGATGCGCGGCACGGGATCGATGTCGTCAGGCGAGATTCTGTCGCGCGACGGCGGGTTCGACGTGCCACGCGTATCGAGGTCGTGATGGCCGATCACGTTTGGCCGGGACTCCACCCCGTTCCGTTCGATCCCGCGGCAGCGCGTGCATGGGGCATGGCCTTTCGGAAGCTGCCGGCTACTGAACCACGGGCGTGACCGCTCATCCTTGCCGCGGGTTGCGCTGATACCCGGCCCTGAGCGCGTCGACCACGAGTTCCACCGCCCGCGACGATTTGCGCCGGCTCGGGTAATAGACGTGATGCCCGACAAACGTCGGAAACCAGTCCTCCAGCACCCAGCCGAGCCGGCCGGCTTCGACGTGATGCGCGACCAGATCCTTCGGCACATATGCGAGCCCGAAGCCGGCGAGCGCCGCGTCGACCATCTGATAGACGTTGTTGAACGTCAACTGCCCTTCGACGCGAACCTGCAACTCGCGGCGTCCCTTACTCAACTCCCACGATAGCAGCGCGTTTCTGGTCGGCAACCGCAGATTGATGCAGTTGTGTTGTGTCAGGTCCTGCGGCGTTTTCGTCGCGGGCCGGGACGCGAGGTAATCGGGAGAACCGATGATCGACATCGTCATGTCCGGCGCGATACGCTGCGCGATCATGTCCTTGGCAACCTGGTCGCCGAGCCGTATGCCGATGTCGTAGCGACCCGCGACGAGGTCGGTCAGACCATAGTCGTTCACCAGCTCGACCTTGAGCGCCGGATACCGGCGCAGCAGCGGTTGCAGCCGTGGCCACACGTACTCGTTCGCCGCATAGTCGGTCGCGGTGATCCGGACGTTGCCGGCCGGCTGGTCCGTCATCGCGCGCAGCGATTCCAGTTCCACCTCGATTTCCTGAAAGCGTGGGGCGATCGATTCCAGCAACCGCTGGCCGGCCTCGGTCGGCGACACGCTGCGCGTCGTGCGCGTCAGCAACGGAATGCCCATGCGCCCCTCCAGCGCGCGCACCGTTCGGCTCAACGCCGATTGAGACACGCCGAGTTGCGCGGCCGCCCGCGTGAAATTGCGCTCGCGCGCGACGGTCATGAACGCCGCCAGATCGTTGAAGTCTTCCATTGATTCATGCACCACAGCATAGGCCTATGCCGATTTTGCCATCTAGTCGCATGAATCGCGAGTCATTAAAGTGGGATGGCTGGCCGCCGGAGCGATCCATGCGGCACCTTTTTCGGCAGAGGACGACATCATGGAACTGAAGCGCGCGGGCTCGCAGCCCTCGATCAAGGGCCCCGACGAATGGTTCACCGGCGCGGTCCGGATCGACCCGCTGAACGCACCGCCGCCGCCGGCGCGCGTGTCGTGCGCCAGCGTGACGTTCGAGCCGGGCGCACGCACCGCATGGCACACGCATCCGCTCGGCCAGACGCTGCTCGTGACCGCCGGCTGCGGCTGGACGCAATGCGACGGCGAGCCGCGCGTCGAGATCCGCGCGGGCGACGTGATCTGGTGCCCGCCCGGTCACAAGCACTGGCACGGCGCGACGTCGACCACCGCGATGACCCATATCGCGATTCAGGAAGCGCTCGACGGCAAGAACGTCGACTGGCTGGACAAGGTGACGGACGAGCAATACCTCGGTAGCGGCGAACCGCAATGAACGCGCCCGCTGCCCTGACTCCGATGCCAGCTGGAGGTCGTTGGCCGCGTCGGTTGGCGGGGCGAAAAGCGATGGACGCAACGTCAACCGGCCCGAACCCGTCACCGATGTGCAATACGGCGCACGGTGACGATCGCACGCGTCGCCCGTTGCGGTTCGTCGCCGCGACGGGCCTGGCGCTGCTCGCCGCCGCGTGCACTCACATGCAAAGGACCGACACCATGCAGGAACCCTTGTCTTCCCCCGATTTGAAAGCGGTCGCCCCGGCCTTCGAGCGATACACGACGCACACCGTGTTCGACGGCTTGTGGAAGCGGCCGCACCTGTCGCCGCGCGATCGCAGCATCGTGACGCTGTCGGTGCTGATCGCCCGCGGCCAGACCGTCGAGATGCCGCTGCATGTCCGCCTCGCGCTGGATCACGGCGTGAAGCCCGCGGAAATATCGGAAATGATCGCGCACCTGGCCTTTTACGCGGGATGGGCCAACGCGAGCGCCGCGTCGATCGTCGTCAAGCACGTCTATGACGAACGCGGCATCGGGCCCGATCAGCTTGCGCCGGCGGACGCCACGCCGCTGCCGCTGAACGAGGCGGCCGAGGCGCAGCGCGCACGGACGGTCGCGGAAAACTTCGGCGCCGTCGCGCCGGGCGTGGTCGAGTACACGACCGATGCGCTGTTTCGCGACCTGTGGCTTCGCCCGGGGCTCGCGCCGCGCGACCGCAGCCTGGTGACGGTGAGTGCGCTCGTCGCCAACGGCCAGGTGGCGCAGATCCCGTATCACCTGAACCGCGCGATGGACAACGGGCTCACGCAGGCCGAGGCATCCGAGGCGTTGACGCAACTGGCGTTCTACGCGGGATGGCCGAACGTCTTTTCGGCGATGCCCGTGTTCAAGGATGTGTTTTCACGGCGCGCGGCGTGACCTGCGCGCAACTGAAGAGAGGAACATCATGACCGACAACATCGACGGCAAGGTCGTCGTTATTACCGGCGCGAGCAGCGGCCTCGGCGAAGAAACCGCGCGGCATCTGGCGCAACGTGGTGCGAAGCTGGTGCTCGGCGCGCGTCGCGTGGACCGGCTGGAGCGGCTCGCCGACGAAATCGGCGCGGGACGGCAAGCGATGCTCGAAACGGACGTCACCGAACGCGACGCAGTCCAGCGCCTGGTCGACCGCGCGGTCGACCTGCACGGCCGCATCGACGTGATGCTGAACAACGCGGGGCTGATGCCGAGCTCGATGCTCGAACGCCTGCACGTCGACGAATGGGACCGGATGATCGACGTCAACATCAAGGGCGTGCTGTATGGCATCGCCGCCGCGCTGCCGCACATGATCCGGCAGAAGGGCGGGCACATCATCAACGTGTCGTCCGTGGCCGGGCACAAGGTCGGCCCGGGCGGCGCCGTGTACGCGGCGACCAAGCATGCGGTGCGCGCGCTGACCGAAGGCTTGCGGCAGGAGGTCAAGCCGCACAACATCCGCACGACCATCCTGTCGCCGGGGGCGGTGGCGACCGAGCTGACCCGGACCATTACCGACCCGGACGTCGCGAAGGGCATGAGCCAGGTGTATCAGCAGGCCATCCCGGCATCGGCGTTCGCGCGCGCGGTGGAATACGCGATGAGCCAGCCCGACGACGTGGACATCAACGAAGTGCTGTTCCGGCCCACGAATCAGGCCTATTGAGTACGGCCGCGCGCATGCGGCCGTTGTCGAATGTCGGAGAAGAACGCTATGCCCCACATCATCGTCAAAGCGTGGCCCGGGAAAACCGAGGAGCAGAAGCAACGTCTGGCGGACGCCATCACACGCGACGTGATGACGATACTCGGTTATGGTCAGGAGTCCGTGTCAGTCGGCTTCGAGGAAATTCCCTCGGATAGGTGGAAGGAAGAAGTCTATCGTCCGGATATCGAGGCGCGTGCCGCAACGCTGTACAAAAAACCGGGCTACCGGATGTAAGCGCGCATCGCAGGCACGCCGGCTTTGACACGGGTCGCTCTGCAAGTGCAAGTCCCCGTGCCGAAGCCACGATGAAGTGCGGCTGCGCCTATGTCGACGCGGCGCGCTCGTCGAGGTGTTGCCGGGGACTGGCGGCCCGAGCCGCTCGCCGCATCGCTCGCCGTCGCTCATCGGCGTAACCTTTCGCCGTGCGTGCGGGCTTTCATGGACTGGATCGGGGGCGTATTGGCGCCGTATCTGGATTAGCGGGGTAGGGGCGACGTGTCGGGGGATGTGGTCCGTTGGCGTTATGCAAACTTGCCGACATCCGCGGCTTCCTTGACGAATCGTCCGGTCGCCAGCAGCGCCTGTTCGATGTCAGCGACGATGGCCCGATTGTTGACCGGCGCGGTCACGCACCATCCCCAGAGATCGTCGTCGATTTCATAGTGGCCGCGGGCATACGACCAATAGCTGAAATAGCGGTCCTGCGACCCGGCGATCTGCGGGTCGTCGAGGCCGTCCGGATGCGCGAGCCGGACGGAATGCAGCGCATCCCGGAGCATGGCGGCGACGTCGGGAAAGTCGGCCGCACGATGGTCGTCGAGTATTTCGACCAGCAGATCGCTACCGTGATAAACCGGTCGAACCCGGAATCGAATCGTGTGGATCATCGCTCGGTTTTTTGTTGCGGAAACGCGTGGCGCGCGCACCGATCGTCTGGCGATGCCTGAACGAACGCCGCAATGGCTTCCACCACACCGCTTGCCAAAGGGAGATCCGGGTTCGAATACGCGGCAAGATTGTCGTCGAGCGTATCCGTGTGAACGGCCTTGAGCACGTGATTGGCATTCGCGACGATCGTCAGCCGGGCGCCTGGACTCGCGTCCTTCAACCGTTGCGCGTCCTGCACGCCCACCTGAATATCGCGCGCGCCCTGCACGATCAGCACCGGTTTCGCATACCCGGCCAGAAGGGCCGCCGGATCGATGGCCAGTTCGCTCATCAGGAACCGCTGAACCTGCGGCCTGAACAACGGCATCAGTGCAGGATCGATCGTGGCTGCGTCGACCGTCTTCCCGGCTTCGAGCGATTCGAGTATCGACATCGCGTTGCCCAGAACGGCGGCATTCGCGGGGTTCGACCGCAGTTGCTGCGTCAACACCTGTGCGAGCGGCCGCCCCGGCGTGGACACGAGGATCAGGCCGTGGATGTCGGCGGTTTGCCGCGCCGCCGACAACGCGACCCATCCTCCCTCGCTATGCCCCAGCACCCATACGCGGCGCGCACCGGTCCGCGCACGGATGGCCGCCACCCACGCGCGGACGTCTGCCGCGTAGTCGTCGATCGTGACGTCGTCCGCTTCCGCGATCGCCGAAGCGCTACCGTACATGCCGCGCTTGTCGATGCGAACCGACGCGATACCTTGGCCGAGCAATCCTTCGGCGAGCAACCGGTAAGTCGATGCCTGAAGGCCGTTTGGTCCGTTGCCGTTCCGGTCGGTCGGACCCGATCCCGGCACGATCAGCACCACCGGAGCATCGCCCGCCGCTGGAGACGACAGCGTGCCGCTCAGCGGGCCGACAGGCCCCGGTATTTCGATTTCCGTCTGCATCATGTGTGAATGACGTTCCTGATCCGTGTGGTGATGAACTTCGGGCACGGCATCAACGTACCGAATCCCGCGCCTCGCCAAGCACCCATTCCGCAAACGCCTGTACCGGCGCCGCGCTCAATTCGATCGGCTCGGGCAGCACGAGGCAGAAGTTTTTTGTCACCGCTTTGCCGTCCGGCCAGGGCGCGACCAGACGCCCTTGCTCAAGCTCGGCCCCGATGTAAAGGCGCGGCACCAGTGCGACACCGAGGCCGGCCAGCGCGGCCTCGATCAGCATCGAATGGAGATCGTATCGCGGGCCGACCGCCGAATTGGTCAGCACGATGCCGGCCTCCTGCGCATAGATCTGCCACGCATCCGGATTCTGCCGCCGGTGAAGGCGCGGGAGCGCATCCAGCGACGGGTTCGCGCCAGCGTCTTCGAGCAGCGACGGGCTGCAGACGGGCACCAGCACCTCTTCCAGCAGCGGATGCAGATGCATGCCGGCCCACGCCGGATGCGCGAAATGAATGGCTGCGTCGAATCCGCTGCCGGCCAGGAGGAACGGCTCCATCCGTTCGGCGATGTGCACGGTGATGGTCGGATGCCGATCCTGAAAGCGCTTCAGCCGGGGGATCAGCCAGCGGGTCGCGAAGGTCGGAATCGCGGCGATATCGAGACTCGCGCCTGCCACGGGCTGGCCCATCAGATACAGGCTGTCCCGTTCCAGCCGATCGAGAATCTCGCGCACCTGCACCGCGTATCGCGTGCCGTTGGGCGCCAGCCGCACGCGGTTGCCGACGCGCTCGAACAGCGTCACGCCCAGAAACGCCTCCAGCCGGCCGATCTGGCGACTGACGGCGCCCTCGGTGCGGGCCAGTTCGTCGGCGGCGCGGGCGAAACTGCCGTGTCGGGCCGCCGCCTCGAAGGCCAGGAGCGCGGAATTGCTCGGAATCTTGCGTCGCATCGGGATCGAGTTGGTGAGTGCGCTCGACGGCCTGCTTGATCAAATATCACTGAAGGCTGATTTTAAGTCGATATCTGCGCGGAAAACAGCAGATTAGCATTACGTCACTGCACTGAATATCCCGCATTCGAAGCCCAGGATGCACATCCGTCACGAAGGACAATCCGATGATCTACACCGTGGAATGCAGCTTCGCCGACCCTGCCAGCGAAGCCGAATGGAATGACTTCTACAGTGCCGACAAGCTGCCGGCCCTCATCTCGGTGACCGGCTTCCACACGTCGCAGCGTTTCAGGGCGGTAAGCGACGGCTGCCCCGTCTACCTGGCCATTCACACGATCGACGGCCTCGACGTGCTGACCGGAGACGAATATCGGCAGAAGGGCGGCGGCAATTTCGCGCGCTGGCAGCAACACATCACCGACTGGCACCGCAATCTCTACGGCGATATCGGTCGGGCACCGGCGGTCGATGCCGGCGAATTGCTCGCGCTGAGTGCCGGCGGGCCCGATCCGCTGATCGGGCTGGGCCTGAAGCCGCTGGCCATGCAAGCCGTGGCGCTGGCGCAGTGCCCGGCGCGTCGCTGGCTCGCGGTCCTGCCGCGCCGCGACGCCGCGCTTGCCGGGAACCTGCCGGCCGGCCTCGACCTGTATGCGCCGATGACGCCGCAACTGACGAAGCAGGCCCGCGATGCCTAACGTGACGTTCCATATCGATGCGGACCGCATGCCGCCCGATGCGCGCCTCGCCGAACTGTCCGCCGACTGCGTCGAACTCTGTACGGCGGTTCTCCAGGCAGAAGTCCGGAACGTCCACGTCATTTACGTGGCGGTCCGGCACGGATGCGGGCATCCGGTTTACGCGGAAATCCAGTATCGCGAGGCGTCGTGTCGCCCGCTCGCGGTCATGAGCGCGTTCATGGAAGCGCTGGATCGCGCGATCGTTCGCCGCACGGGCCTGACGGCGCGCATCCGTTGTTTCGGTCATGCCGCGCCGAACCTTCACGCCCGAAACTAGCCGCTGCGGAGAAGCAGGATGTCCAACGTTACGTTTCCCGGCCGGCGTGTCGGGGATTTCACGATCACCGCGATCAGCGACGGCTACCTCACGGCCAGCCTCGATTTCCTGTCGAATATCGACGTGTCCGACGCTACCGCGATGCAGCGCGCGGCCGGGCAGCACGAGCCGTCCGCCGTGCATATCAACTGCTACGTGGTGCGCGGTGCGGGCCGCACGATTCTCGTCGACGCCGGGGCCGGCGGCATCAGGCAATGGGGCGGCCGCCTGATGGACAATTTGCGGCTGGCCGGCATCGACGCTGCCGCGATCGACACCGTCCTGCTCACCCACGCCCATCCCGACCATGTCGGCGGGCTGCTCAATGCCGCCGGACAGGTTGCGTTTCCGAATGCGGAACTCGTCGCGCATCGACGCGAGGTCGGATTCTGGCGCGACGACGGCAACCTGAGCCGCGCAAGCGAGCGCGCCCGCGGCAATTTCCGGATCGCGCGTCACGCATTCGATGCTTACGGCGACGCGCTCCGGACCGTCGACGAAGGCGAGGTGCTTCCGGGGATTGCTGCGATATCCCTACCGGGACATACCGACGGACACACCGGCTACCTGCTCGAATCCGGCGATCGGGGCCTGCTCGTGTGGGGCGATATCGTGCATTTTCCGCACATCCAGATCGAACGACCGGACGTCGCGATCGCATTCGATCAGGATGCGTCGCAAGCGGCGACGACGCGTTCGCGGCTGCTGGATCGGGTCAGCTCGGAAGGGCTGCTGATCGCCGGCATGCATCTGGGCGAACCCGGCTTCGCGCGCATCAGGCGAACGCACGGCGAATACGGGCTGTTTTACGAGACCGACGCATGAGGCGATGCACGCGGACGTGCGTGGTCGATACCCGGTGCCCGTGTTGCAGGCTGCCGCTCGAGGAGGACAATCCAGCCTGGACCCTCGTCGGCGGTCGCACGTCATGGCCCCATTCCAGCCCGATGGACGGCATACCGTCACGCCGCGGATCGTCGTTGCGGATCCGCGCAACCTGATCGTCTTCATCCGCGCGGTGTTCGACGCGGGAGGCGAATTCCGTACCGGTTTGCCTGCCGAGATCCGGATCGGCCGCCGTCGTGGTGATCAGCGGCGCAGACGGCCTGCGCGGTCCGATGCCGGCGTTTTTGCACGTGTATGTCCAGGACACCGATTCGACTTGTGGACGGGCGCTCGCGGCGCAAGCGATCCCGCTGGAAGCGCCCGCCGACATGCCGTACCGCGACCGGCGGCCGATGGTGAAGGATGCGTGGAGAAACGTCTGGCAGATCGCCACGCACCAGCGCGACCTGTCGATCGACGAGATTCGTTCCAGGCTCGGCGACGGCCGGTAGCCGCGCTGCTGCCTCCTTCCCTCTGTCGCAATCGTCAAGATTCGCGTCGCGTGCGGATAAAAGCCGCCCGTTCCCCGCGCCGTTAACCCGTTCGCAGCCTTCGCGCCTCGTCTTGCGTCACGGCGCGCGTCGTTCGTGTTCCGGAATTCACATCCGCCGCTGGCCGTGCCCGGCCGGCTCAAGGGAACGTCATGCGAAAACAACTCACTATCCGTGGTGGACTCGTCGCGACCATCGCCGGCTACACCGTGCTGCTCGTGCTGGTGGTCGGCGCAGGCATCGCGGCGCTTTATATGGGCAACGGTTCGCTCGAGGCGATGTACCGCGACGATACCGCGTCGCTGCTGCATCTGAAGACCAGCTCCGAGCGGATGCTGGTGCTGCGCGAACGCATGAGCGACGTCGCGCAGATCATCAGCGCCGGCCAGCCCGCGAAGGCGGAAGTCGCGCAACTCCACACGCTGCTCAAGCAGAGCGACGACGAGCTGGACGCGTACATGCGCCTGCATCCGCGCGACGCCGGCGAGCAGGCGCTGTTCGACACGCTGCAGAATCGCCGGCGCGCGCTGCTCGATCGCGTGTTCCTGAAGGCGCTGTCGCAGCTCGACGGCGACGACGCGTTCAACTTCCTCGACACCCAGCGCACCGCGCCGCCGGCATTGTTCGCCGCCTACCAGGAGGCGATCGATGCGCTCGAATCGTTCCAGGTCACGCGTCAGAAGGCGCGCTACGATGCGGCCGGTGCGAATTTCCACCGGATCGTATGGGGGATGGGGGCGGTCGCGGTGCTGGCGCTCGTCGTCGGCTTCGTTGCGCAGCGCGTGCTCGCGAAGGCGATCATCGGGCCGATCAATCTCGCGGTCGACCAGTTCGAAAAGATCTCGAAGGGCGACCTGACCGGCACCGTCGTCGTGCCGGGCGAGAACGAGATGGCGTATCTGCTGAATGCGCTGAAGCGGATGCAGGACGGCCTCGTCGAGACCGTCAGCCAGGTGCGCGCGAGCACCGAGACGATCGTCGGCGACGTGCGCACGATCGCGAGCGGCAACGTAGACCTGTCCGCGCGCACCGAGCAGCAGGCCGTGTCGCTGCAGCAGGCGGCCGCGAGCGTCGAGCAACTGACGGCGGCCGTGCGCCAGAACGCGGACAACGCGCGCGATGCGCGCACCTACGTCGAGGGCGCGGCCGGCATTGCATCGCGCGGCGGCGAAGCGATGCAGCGCGTCGTCGAGACGATGTCGGAAATCTCGCACAGCTCGACACGCATCTCCGGCATCGTCGGCGTGATCGAGAGCATCGCGTTCCAGACCAACATCCTCGCGCTGAACGCCGCCGTCGAAGCCGCGCGCGCGGGTGAGCAAGGGCGCGGTTTCGCGGTTGTCGCGAGCGAGGTGCGCGGGCTCGCGCAACGTTGCGCGGCGGCGGCGAAGGAAATCCGCGATCTGATCGGCCATTCCGCGCGACGCGTCGAAGACGGCAGCGGCCTCGTCGCCCTGGCCGGCTCGGCGATGGCCGAGCTGGTTGCGGCGGTCGAGCGCGTCAACACGATCATGGGCGAAACCAGCCAGGCATTCGACGAGCAGTCGTCGGGCATCGAACAGGTGAACGCCGCGGTGATCCAGATGGAGCAGACGATGCAGCGCAATGCCGCACTGGTCGAGGAGGCGGCGGCCGCGGCGCTGTCGCTCGACGAACAGGGCGCGCGGCTGAGTGCGGCGGTCGCGCAGTTCCGTCTGCGCGAAGCGGCGCTCGCGTGACGGGCGCGCTTATTGCGGTGCGTCGGGCAACGCGTAGTCGAAGCGGTACGCATGCCGGCCGTTGTCGATGTCGATGTGCATCGAACCGGACAGCCCGAGCAACTCGTCCGTGCCGGAATCGGGCACGACCGTGATCGACTGCGCCGGCTGCCCGCGCGTCATGGTGGAGCTGTGCTGCAGGACAAAACTGCCCTTGCGTCCGCCGAGCACGCCTGTGACGGTTTCCATCGCCACGTACCCGGCCGAACCCTGAACGCTGCTGCGAAACGCGAGCATTTCGCCTTGGCTGACGGCTTCCAGATCGCCGTGAAAATGCTTGCCCAGCGACATGCGGCCGAGCCCGCTGGGTTCGGCGACGCGACTCAGGGATTCCGGATTCAGCTTCACTTCGAATGGACCGCTGGCCTGCAGTTTCATTGGCGTTCTCCTCGTTGAATGGGCACTCCGCACTATAAGCCAAGCGGGTTCCGCCGACGGTGACCGAATGCCGGCCGTGTACGGGACGAGCCGTCGCGCCACCGCAGTCCGACATCTTCCTCTACTCATCGCCTTGACCTTGAAGCTGACTTGAAGCTTAGAGTCCTTGCTGAGGGCAGTGAATCGGCAGGCCGAGGATTTCGCCTGCCACGGTCGAGCATCGACGAGAGGCGACGAACATGGACAGACGTTTTACACAGGTCGAATTCGGGCCGCACACGGTCGACGTGCCCGAGGGCGGGTACTACGACCGGTTCCGGATGAATCCGGACCTGGACGCGGTGGCGCGCGATCCCGCGGCGGGGAACATCGATTTTTTCCGGCGAATTCCGAAGCGTCAGGTGGCGTCACGCGTGGGCCCGACCTGGGCGCCGAACTTCTACTACCGTTCCAGCAGCATTCAACTGCTGTTCCTTGCACCGCTCGACCGCTTGCGGACCATGCTGCCGATCCCGCTCGAACCGCTGCGGGCGCTGCCCGGATACGGGCTCGTCGCGCTGACGTTCTTTTCGTATTCGGTCTGCGACAACGATCCGTATGACGAAGTATCGGTCGCGGTGGTCATTCGCCGGCCCGGCGCGACAGGTTCGCACGCGCTGGAACTGATCGACTCGATGCGGCGCCGGAGTTTCTTCGCGCACGTGCTGGCGCTGCCGGTCACGACGGACATTGCGCGGGTACGTGGCGTACACGGCTATCAGTTGCCGAAGTGGCTCGCCGAGATCGACGTGAACATCGATGCCACCGCGCGCGCGCGTATCGCCGGCCCGGGCGGGCGGCCGGATCTGAGCCTGAGCGTGCCGCTGCCGACGCTGACCCACGTCCCGTCGCAATCGCACATGGGTACGACGACGATGGTCAATCGCATCGACGGCGAATGGCATCAGTCGTCGGTGCAGACCAACATGCTGTCGTTCGCGCAGCGCCTGTTGCCGCGCAACGTCGAGCTGGTGCGGCACGGCGGGCCGCTGAGCCAGTTGCTCGACGGGCTTGGCGCATCCACAATCATGCGTCTCGACGTGGTCAAGGATGCGCAACTGGTCCTGAATCTGCCGACGCCTTTGAGGGCGTTCGACGAATCCGGAAAGCCACGCTAACGATACGGATGCGTGCGACGTGCGCGCACGGAAGGAGTCGTCCATGCCTCAACCGACCTACGATCTCGTCGTATTTGGCGCCACCAGTTTCGTCGGGCAAATCCTGACCCGCTATCTGTCCGACTACCTGTCGGACGCGGGCGCCGGCGATACGTTGCGCTGGGCGATCGCGGGCCGCTCCGACGCGAAGCTCAGGCAGGTCCGGGATACGCTCGGCGCGGCCGGGCAGTCGGTGCCGATCATCGTCGCCGACGCGGCCGACGAAGCGCAGCTTCAGGCACTGTGCGCGCAAACGCGGGTGGTCGTGTCCACCGTCGGCCCCTACGCGCTGTACGGCGAGCCGCTGGTCAGGGTCTGCGCGCAAACCGGCACCGACTATTGCGATCTCACCGGCGAGACGCAGTGGATCAGGCGGATGATCGACCGGTACGAAGCCGCGGCCCGGCAATCGGGCGCGCGCATCGTGCATTGCTGCGGCTTCGATTCGGTGCCTTCCGACATGGGCGTGTTCTTCCTGCAGCAACAGGCGCGGCAGCAATGGGGCGAGCCGGCCGCTCATGTGAAGATGCGCGTCAAAACGCTGAAGGGCGGTGCGTCGGGCGGCACCGTGGCCAGCGTGATCAACGTCGTGCGCGAGGCGGCGGCGGATCCGGCATTGCGCCGCGAACTGCTCGATCCTTATTCGTTGTGCCCGCAACGGCATGGTTTCACGGTGCGGCAGCACGCGGTGCGATCCGCCGAATTCGATCGCGACTGCGGCGCGTGGATTGCACCGTTCGTGATGGCCGCGATCAACGAGCGCGTCGTGCACCGCTCCAATGCGCTGGCGGGCAATGCGTACGGCAGCCGCTTCACCTATGACGAAGCCGTGATGACGGGCACGGGCCTGAAAGGACGCGTGACCGCGCTGACGATGGTGGCGGGCCTCGGCGCATTCATGGTGGGCGTCCTCATCGGGCCGGTGCGCGGCCTGATGGCGCGCTTCCTGCTGCCGAAACCCGGCGAGGGGCCGAGCGTCGACGCCCAACGGGCCGGCCGCTACGATTTGCGCTTCTTCGGTCGCACCGACGACGGGCGAACCTTGCGCGTGAAAGTCACCGGCGATCGCGATCCCGGCTACGGCTCCACCGGCAAGATGCTCGGTCAGGCCGCGCTCGGCCTCGCGCTCGATTGCCGCCGCGACGGCGTGAAGACCGGCCGCGGTGGCGGTTTCTGGACGCCCGCGACGATGTTCGACGAGCGCTATATCGAGCGCCTGGTTCGCCATGCCGGGTTGTGTTTCGAGGTGATTTGAAGGCAGTCGCCATCCGCTATTCGAGCCGGGCGGGACGCCATGCAGGGGCCGGCGCCGGCGAGACGCCCGCGGGCGCTGCCCGCTACGCCCGGTTGCGCGTGCTTGCTCCGGTGCGGGCGGCCGTTTCGTCCAGGATCATTGCGGCGAATTCGACGGCCGCCGGCATCCGCGCGTCGTGCATCATCACGAATTCCATCTCCGGCAGTGCCGGCAAGCCGTCGGGCAAGCCGAGTTCGCGAAGCGTGTCGTCGATCGCGCTGCGCGGCACCGGTGCGATCGCGATGCCGGCCCGTGCGAAGGTGCGGATGCCGGTCACGCTCGGGCTTTCGCACGCGATCCGGTAACGCATGCCGGCCAGCGCGAGCGCCGTGATGGCGGCGCCGCGATACGGGCACGGATCGGGGAAGCACGCGAGCGGCACGTCGCCTTCCGGCAGCGGCTCATGCCGCGCGAACGCCCAGACGAGCGGCTCTTGCCACAACGTCGCGCCATGGCCCGAGTGCGAGCACCGGCTGCCGATCACGAGATCGAATTCGCCGTCGGCATGCCGTCGAAACAGGCTGTCGCCGATATCGACGACGAGCTCCAGCCGCAGGCCGCGTCGCGCGGCGCCATGGCGGCGCATCAGGTCCGGCAGCCAGCCGCCTGCGAAATCCTCCGACACGCCGATCCGCAGCTTGACGTCGACCGCGTTACCCGTTCCCAGCCTGGCGCGCGCTTCCGCGCTCAGGTTGAGCATCGCACGCGCGTAGCCGAGCAGCGTTTCGCCGTGCGGGGTGAGCGTCACGCTGCGCGTATTGCGCACGAGCAGTGTCTGGTCGACCTGTTGCTCGAGGCGCACGATCTGCGCGCTGACCGCGGACTGGCTGAGGTTCAGCCGGCGCCCGGCGCCGGTGAAGCTGCGCACGTCGGCGACTGCAACGAACGTATGAAGCAGCGCGGTGTCGAGAGGGGGGCATTCATCACCAATCCGGGTTAATTCGATCAATTAATATCGTTTCCGGATTATAGGCCGACCCGCTAGGCTGCGAAGTGCAGTGGGCGAGCGCGCATCCCGCGCGCCGTCGTCACTTCTGGCAAGGACCGGCGTCATGACACGCGTGCTCTATATCGAAGGCTCACCCAACAAGGCATATTCGGCGTCCATCGAGGTATGCGACGCGTTTCTCGACACATACCGGCAAGTGCATCCCGATCACGAGATTCGGAAGCTCGATATCTGGGATCTGCCGATGCCTGAATTCGATGCCGCCGCGCTGGCCGCGAAATATGCGGGATTGAGCGGCACGGCATTGACGCCGGAGCAGGCGGCAGCGTGGCGGCAGATCGAGCGGCTCGCGGCGCCGTTCCACGCAGCGGACAAGTTCCTGTTCGGCGTGCCGCTGTGGAATTTCAGCATTCCGTACAAACTCAAGCACCTGATCGACGTGATCTCGCAGAAGGATGTGTTGTTCACGTTCGATGCAGCGGGTTTTGCCGGCAAGCTGATCGGCAAAAAGGCGGCGGTGGTCTACGCGCGCGGGCTGGCCTATCAGTCGCCGGGGTCGTTGACGCCGGCTGCCGAGTTCGATCTGCAGCGCCCTTACATGGAAACGTGGCTCAGGTTCGTGGGCGTGACGGACGTCACCGGGATCGTCGTCGAGCGCACGTTGTTCCCGGACGGGAAGGTCGACCGCAGCCGCGCGATCGACGAAGCGCGGGCGATTGCGCGCACGTTCTGACGTCGCCGCGCGCTGCATCCGCGCGGGCCGAGGGTCAGCGCCCGCCGCGTGCGATGGCGAGCGCGACGCCGAAGCCCACCAGCAGGCATCCGAACGTGCGATCGATCCAGTGCCGCAGCGCCAGCAGGCGATCGCGGACGGCCGTGGCGGAGAAACAGATCGCCACGAGGCTGAACCAGCCGGCATGTGCGGCCGCGATGAATGCGCCGTAACCGATCTGCACGATCAGCGGCGTGTCGGGGCGCACGGCCTGCATGAACAGGCTGACGATGAACACCGTGGTTTTGGGATTCAGCGCGTTGGTCAGAAAGCCCGTGCGCAGCGCGGCGAGATCGGACAGCGGCGCCACGCGGGTGTCTGCTTGCGCGTCGCCGGCTTTCGTCATGAGCATCTTTGCGCCGAGGTAGATCAGGTACATCGCGCCGATCAGCTTGACGGCGTTGAAGAGCCACAGCGATTGTCGGATCAGGAGCCCGACGCCCAGCAGCGTGTAGCTCACGTGGACCGTCACGCCGAGCCCGATCCCGCATGCGGTGAACACGCCGGAACGACGCGACAGCATCAGGCTGTTGCGCGTGACCATCGCGAAGTCAGGCCCCGGGCTGATGACGGCCAGCAGCGTAATGGTGACTACGACTATCAGTTCGGTCATGGTGTTGCTCCAGCGATGAATGGGTTGATGGCACAATCGTATCCATCGTGCTTCATCGGGGAAAACGATGTTTTCTGACCAGAATGGTGAGTCTGGATCACAGTCGATTCGGACGAACCTGCCGTCGCTGATGGCGCTGCGTTGTTTCGAGGCGGCGGCGCGTCACGAGAATTTCAGCCGCGCGGCCGACGAGCTGTACCTGACCCATGGCGCGGTCAGCCGCGCGGTACGTCTGCTCGAGGACGACCTGGGCGTGGCGCTGTTCGTGCGACGCAGTCGTCGCGTGTTCCTGACCGATGCCGGCCGCACGCTCGCCCAGGCCGTCCATGATGGCCTGGGGCTGATGCGTCACGCCGCCCACGCATTGCGCACCGAGGCCGCCCGTGCGCGACGTCCGGTCCTGTCGTGCGAGCCGACGCTCCTGATGCGCTGGCTGATTCCGCGCTGGCCGGATTTCCAGGCGCGGCATGCGGGCGTCGATATCCATCTGGCCGCCGCGGGCGGGCCGTTCTCGTTCGACGACGGTATCGACATGGCGATTCGTCGCAACGATTTCGCGTGGCCGGCCGGGTATCACGCGGAACGTCTGTTCGCCGAACGGGTGGGGCCGGTTTGCCGGCCGGACAAGGTCGGCGCATGGTTTGCGTCGCGTCGCGGCGGCCGCGCGTTGAAGCCCGACGCTGCGCTGCTGCATACGCAGACCCGGCCGGACGCATGGCACGCGTGGGCGGCGGCGGCGAAGCAGCCGGCCGCGAACGGGCGCGGGCAGCGGTTCGATCACTTCTACTTCAGTCTGCAGGCGGCCGTCGCGGGGCTTGGGGTGGCGATCGGGCCGTGGCATCTGGTGCGCGACGACATCGAAAGCGGTGTGCTGGTTGCGCCGATGGGGTTCGTCGAGGATGGATCGGATTACTACCTGTTGACGCCGGCGCCGGTGGCGGACGGGAGTGCGCAGGCGGCGTTGCTGGGCTGGTTGAGGGGGCGGGTTTGACGGCGGTTGCCAGGCGGGCCTTCAAACAGGCGGCGAAGCGTGTGCCCGAAGCGCCGGGGTGATTCAGGCGATGGCAGGCGTGGCATGCCTCGCCGCTGTCAACGGACCGGCACGGACCGGTCGTCGCGTTGAACCAGGACTCGTGCCGCCCGCACGAGATGGCGATTGATCGTCGGAATCAGCGAGACGGGAATCTCGTGAGGGCCGGCAGTTCGAAAATCGGCTACGTGCATGATATGAACCAACCCGACGTTGAACTGAACGAATGCTTCGATGTCCGGGTCGTCCCGGATCGCGCTGCCCGAGCGCAAGGAAAGTTCAGTCGACGACATAGCGCTCGCGGATTTTTTGGATTGTGGCAAGTTTCGTCGAGCGGCTTCAAGGTCGCCTTGGGCAGGGAGCGACGACTGTCTCTGTATCCGGAATGGGCAGCGCAGTGGTTCCGCGCTACGCTCGTCGGCATTGATCGACGCAGATGCCAGACTGGTCTTTGCCGAATTCAATTGCACGCGACGCGGGGTTTCCCGGGAACAAGCCGTCGCGATCGACATTGCAGGCGACGAACAGAGTTGGCGCAAAGATCGACATCGTCACCATTGCGTGCAAACCTGAGTGTTGCAAGGGCAATACCGGATAGCCGGCCAGACGCACGGGCGTGGCAGATTTCGACCGGCTTTGCCGAAATGGCGCATGATGGCGTGCGCGTCGCTAAAAGATCGTTGCGATGTGCTTTATCGCACCTGTGAATGAGCGTGGATAAAGTTGCACTCATTCTTCATCTTTTTTACAAAACATTTAACGACGCGCGTGCAACCCCGGGCGATGTCGGGCCGCAGCGAACATTTCCCGTCGCCTTTAAACCCGCATCTTTACCCGACCATCCACGACGAGGCGCGGCGATGCTACTTCAAACCGGTAATTTATTCAGCGCCGAAGGGCGGCGCGGCGGCGACGAGCGAATCGACATGCTGGTCACGGGCCCGCACGTGAACGTCGAGCGAATCGTATCGATGGGGCATGCGAGCCCGGACGGGTTTTGGTATGACGACTCGCGCGCCGAATGGGTCGTGCTGCTGTCCGGCGCGGCCGTGCTCGAATTCGAAGCGGATGCAACGCGGCTCGATATGCGCGCGGGAGATTACGTGCTGATCGAGCCGCATTGCCGTCATCGTGTCGCGTGGACGCATGACGAAATGCAAACCGTCTGGCTTGCGATCTATTACGAACGCTGAAGAAAGGATTGGCGTGCGGCACGATCGGTCGATTGACCCGTGCGCGACACGCCGATCGTGCAAAACCTCGTCAACCGGAACGGCCTTGGAAACCCGCCGGTATCGATGCCCGACTCAATGCCCAAATCGCCGGACAGCGCGTTGAATCGCGCGCCGGATCATGCCGGCAATCTTATTCCTGGATCAGGAATCGATTGCGATTCTTCGCATCCTTGATCCATGCGGGCGCGCGACCGCGGCCCGACCAGGTCGCGCCGGTCTTCGGATCGCGATACTTTGCCTGCACGGGAGCGCCCGCTTGTTTGGCCGGCCGACCGCGGCGCGTACCGAAAATGTCTTTTTCGGTAATGCCGTATTCCGCGACTTTGGTGCGGATGTCGTCGACGATCGCCTGGAATTCAGCGACGCGCGCTGCTTCGGCTTTCTCGGCCAAAGCGTCCATTTGAGCTTTCAGTTCCTTGTAAGTTGCCATATATCACTCTTCAGGTTGTGTCCATACATGATAGCGGTTTCAACCGGAAATGATAAAGAAAATTGCGCCGACTACGAATTCCATTGCCGATATGGCAATGCACGACTGCTTCGAACACCTGAGAAGTGGTTTGACTTGAATCGTTTGCGTCCGATCTTCTCCGGCGAGACACGCTGCGGAGACTCAATTATTCTTTATCTTTTTTCAGAGGGATTGGGGAATTCACTGATGAACAGGGATGACACGCTGAAACAAGTTGCAGCCGAATTCGGATTCGATCCGGACGAAACGATCAGGATCGGCGGAAAGTACACGCCCGTGCTGGTCGACGGAAGCACGGCCTACATTGCCGGCCAGGTGCCGCGTATCGGGGAAGTGGTGCATTTCGTCGGCGTCGTGGGCGAATCCGTTTCGCTGGACGATGGCCGCCGCGCGGCCGGCATCTCGGCGCTGCGCGCGCTGTCGCTGATCCGCAAGCATTGCGGCACGCTCGATGCGATCGCGACGGTGCCGCGCATGACCGTGTACGTGCGCAGCGCGCCCGGCTTCACGATGCAAAGCGAAGTGGCCGACGGCGCGTCCGACGTGTTGTACGCGGTGCTCGGCGACGCCGGCGTCCATACGCGTTCGTCGGTCGGCGTGCTGCAATTGCCGAAGGGTGCATCGGTCGAAGCGGATTTCATTTTCGGGCTGAACCGCGGCGGTGCCGCCGGTTGATTCGCCGTGGCTGGCCGACGGAACGCGCCGCCTGGCGTCGATCAGCGCGCCGTGCGCGAACGGGCGGCTTCGGGCGTCATTCCGGTCCATTCACTGAATGCGCGGAAGAACGAATTCGGATCCTGGTAGCCGAGCAGGAAAGCGATCTGACTGTAGGGCAGATCCGAGCGATCGAGGTAATGCCACGCGAGCTTCTCGCGAACTTCCGCGAGCAGCGTTTTGAAGTTCGCGCCTTCATCGCCGAGCCGCCGCTGCAGCGTCCGCTTGCTGATCGCGAGCGTTCGGGCGACGCCGTCCGTGGTGGCGAGCCCGCCCGGGATCAATTCGAGCAGCGCCGCGCGCACGCGCTCGACGATGCCGGCTTCGGCCGACAACGCGTCGAGGCGGCGGCGCAGGTCGGGCTCGAAAATCTGCCACATCGCATGGTTCGCGGTCACGAACGGACGCCGCGCATCCTGCAGCGCCATGCTGACGGAAGGCGCATCGCCGTACTGTGGCGTCACGCCGAAAAAGCGCGCATAGCCGGGGTGCGGGCGAACGTCGCGCGGCAGCGTGACGGCGCGCGCCGGCAACTCGGTGCGGGTCGCGAGCCGTGCCAGTTTCACGAAGAAGCCGAGTTCGGCCGCGACCAGCATGCCGGGCGGCGGCACCTCACGTTCCAGGAAGTCGACGGCGAGGGTGAGTGCGTCGGCCTCGTGCGATACACGCAACCGGATCGGGCCGATCAGCGGCTTGAACTGGCTGATCCGCCGGATCGCGATCTCCAGGTTGGGACTGCACAACGCGGCGAACAGCGGCGGATCGAAGGCTTCGACCGAGAGCAGATCGAGGATGCGCAGTGCGACGGCCGGCATGTTCGCCATGTCCTCCATCGCACGCCACATGCGGAAGTACTCACGGGTCGTCAGCCCGTTCTCCGGCCGCGTGAACAGATCGGCGGGCAATTGCGCGTGCCGCAGCAGTTCGTCGGCGCGCAGGCCGAGATCGACCATCACGACCTGCCAGCCCGGCGAAATCGCGAAGCGGTTCATCGCCGCAATTGCCCGGTTTCGACGAGTTGCTGAAAGAAATCGTTCATCGACTCGGCGAGCGGGCGATAGCGGATCCCCAGTTCGTTGCGGCTGCGGCTGTTGTCGGCGCGCCAGGGCAGCCCGATGTTGCGGGCGACCACGCGGCGCGTCACGCTCTTGTTCGCGAGCGGGCCGACCAACCACACCAGCCATTTGGGCAGGATGCGCCGCGGAATCGGGTAGTCGGCGCCATACCGATCCAGCAGCGTGGCGGCCATCGCCGGCAGGCTCGTGTCGTGCGCCGACACGATGTAGCGGCCGTTGGCGTTCGGCAGGAACGCCGCACGCAGATGCGCGTCGGCCACGTCGCGGACATCCACGGCGCCCAGGCCGAGATCCGGCACGCCGGCCTTCATCGTGCCGTTGCCCATCTGCCGCACGATCTCGAAGCTTTCCGATGTCGCATACGGGTTGATGCCGGACCCGATCACGAGCGACGGGTTGACGGTCACGAGATCCCAGCGTTGCTGCTGGCGGGCGATCTTCCACGCTTCGCGCTCGGCAACCGTCTTCGAATACGAATAGGGCTGATGGGTCAGCGACGAACTGGTGTTCCAGATCGCTTCGGTGAACACACCACCGGGTGTTGCGGCGAGATCGGCGTTGTCGCCGTAGATCGCGGCGCAACTGCTGGTCAGCACGACGCGCCGCACCGACGGCGTGCGGTTGGCCGTCTCGAGCACGTTGCGCGTGCCCAGCAGCGCCGGATCGACCAGCTCCTTCTGCGGATCGGTGACCGTGACGGTGAACGGCGACGCGGTATGGAACACGGTCCCGCAACCGGCCATTGCGTCGGCATATGACCCGGGTTCGAGCAGGTCGGCGCGGAAATAGCGGATCGTGCCGGGCTTGCCGGCCGCGATGCGCTGCAGATGCTCGAGCTTGTCGGGGCTGTCGGGGTCGCGCACGGCCGCGTGGACCGTCAGGCCGGCCTCGAGCAGCCGCTGCACGAGCCAGCCCGCGACGTAGCCGGTTGCGCCCGTCACCATGACGGGCAGGTCGGTATCGATATTCATGGACGGGATTCCGTTGCAGAGATGATGCGCCATGATGCCGCCTTTTGCGCGCCACTTCACTCGCAAAGCGCGCCAATCGACATGCAGGGCGCGACAGCATCGCGACGTACGCAGGCTCATGCGAGCGCCATTCACGCGATCGGATCGACGGCGTCATGCGCATCGGACCGTCTCTGTACGACGCGCTCGCGAGCGACGGCGGGAAATTCCGCGGCGCGCTGTTTCGCGCCAATGCTCGGCCTTCCTATCGAGTGGATGACGACTGGAACGATGCCGCGCTGGAACATCACGAACCTGGTGGTGCATCCGGGCCCCCGGACGGGCGGGAAAGGCTGGAGCCGCGGGACTGACGTGTGACGTGCGCGGCATCGCGTGCGACGAAAAGGCACGTCGTTCTCGGCGGTCGATTCGTCAGATGTGAAAGCGCGCGATTCGTCGTGCGGTAGCGTCCCGCTCCTGTCTTCATCTCCGTCATTTCCGGAAGCCGCGACCTGACCGATATCAACCGGCATCCCCACTTTTGGGGATGCCGGCGCCGCGCGGTACGCCTACGATGATCAACAAGGCACCGGGGACCGGATATCACCAGAACAATCGAGCAGGCCTGTCGTTCCGTGTCGATCGCCACAGTCGTCGCGTAAGCTGATGTGCAACGTAGGCGGTGCGTCGTTGGCGCCGCGAACGACGGCGCGTTGATGACGGAAGGCCTGATGTCGTATTTCGGGGAATTTCGATCAATATGCTCGCACGAGACTATGTGGAACGAGAGCTCTCGCATATCCAGCGCATGGTGGCGCTGCTGGACAGCGAGACGGACGTCGACGACGTGTCGATGTCGGGCGCGGGACGCGTCAGGCATCCGAGTTACTGGCGCGGGCGCATCGAGGAACTGCTGTCGACGCCCGACGTGCCGCGTCACGTCCGAAAGCTGAGCGAAGCGGTGCTCGCGAAGATCGACGAGATGGAAGCGCGATTCGCGACGATGAAGTAAGTGCATCGTCGGGAGCCGGCGCCGAACCGCGTGCCATCGCATCACGATCGGCCTCGAACGCCGCCACTTGCGACAACCTTTCGTTCCGCGCCACCCGCGCCACCCGCGCCACTCGCGCAGGCCGCCATCCGCCGTCTGCGTCAACGCCGATTCCACGGCCGCCGTGTCAAAAACGACCATTACGTCAGACGAGAAACGGTAACAAACGTGGTATTTCGATCAAACCCGCATCGGCAATTTGAACAATGAGGCCGATTGAGTAAGATGCCCGAACGACGTTCGACGAAAACGCACGGCGCGGGGTGGCCAGATGCAGATGAACGGGTTGATTCCATCGGCATGGATCGATGACATCTACGCCGCGGCACTGGGCGATCAACGATGGGAAGCGGTGCTGGACGGGCTGCGCTTGTCGGTCGGCGCACGCATGGCCACATTGCTGTCGTTCGACGATGCGGCGAGGCTGCCGGCGATCGAACAGGCGGCCGGCGACGATCCGTCGTGGGTCGCCGCGTGCCACCACAGCTACAACACCGAGTTCTACCTGTACGACCCGGTCGTGCCGGTTGCCGCCGACTGGCCGGCGGGGCGCTGGTTCGAGGACGTCAAGCACCTGTCGGTGCGCGAGCGCACACATGGCGTGTTCTACCGGGAATTCCTGCAGCCGTTCGGGCTCGGCAGCATCTCGGGCCTGTACATTCATCGCGGCGAAGGCGCCGGCGCGTTCCTGAGCGTACAGGGCGGCCCGGAAGCGCAAGGGCTGTCCGACGCGCAGCGCCGCACCATCGAAATCATGGGCGCTCACATCAGCCGCGCGCTGCGCATCCACGCACGCATCGGCGAGCTCGAAGCGCGCGTGGCCGCCGCGGAGTCGGCGCTCGATGCGGTGCCGGTGCCGGTATTCCTGCTCGGCGCGCAGCGCGAGCTGCGCTATATGAATCGCGCCGCCCAGCAGCTGATCGCCGCTGAACCGGCGCTGCGGATCGTGAACGGACGGTTCGCGCCGGAAGGCTGCGTCGACGATGCGCAATGGCGGCACGCGTTCGCGCGCGGCGGGCTGTTGCTGCGGCGTACCACTGGCGAACCGCTGCCGCTCGCGCTGATTCCCGTTCCCGAACAGTCGCGCCTCGCGCGCGAACGGCCCGGCGTCGCGGCGCTGATGACGGCCGCCGACCTGCGCTCGCCGGTGGCGCGCGCGCAGCGCTTGCGGGTGTTCTACGGGCTGTCGTCGGCCGAAGCCGATCTCGCCGTGCTGCTGTGCTGCGACGGGCATTCGCCGCAGGAATGCGCGGCGCTGCGCGGCGTGTCGATCGGCACGGTCCGCGCGCAGATCAAATCGATCTACACAAAGACGGACGTCGCGCGCGCCGCGCAACTGACGTCGCTCGTCATGCAGACCTGAACGATCGATGCACGCGCGCGCGGCGGCGTTTTGACCTATCCGCCGCCGCGCGCGCGTGCATCGATCGTTCAGGTCTGCATGACGAGCGACGTCAGTTGCGCGGCGCGCGCGACGTCCGTCTTTGTGTAGATCGATTTGATCTGCGCGCGGACCGTGCCGATCGACACGCCGCGCAGCGCCGCGCATTCCTGCGGCGAATGCCCGTCGCAGCACAGCAGCACGGCGAGATCGGCTTCGGCCGACGACAGCCCGTAGAACACCCGCAAGCGCTGCGCGCGCGCCACCGGCGAGCGCAGGTCGGCGGCCGTCATCAGCGCCGCGACGCCGGGCCGTTCGCGCGCGAGGCGCGACTGTTCGGGAACGGGAATCAGCGCGAGCGGCAGCGGTTCGCCAGTGGTACGCCGCAGCAACAGCCCGCCGCGCGCGAACGCGTGCCGCCATTGCGCATCGTCGACGCAGCCTTCCGGCGCGAACCGTCCGTTCACGATCCGCAGCGCCGGTTCAGCGGCGATCAGCTGCTGGGCGGCGCGATTCATATAGCGCAGCTCGCGCTGCGCGCCGAGCAGGAATACCGGCACCGGCACCGCATCGAGCGCCGACTCCGCGGCGGCCACGCGCGCTTCGAGCTCGCCGATGCGTGCGTGGATGCGCAGCGCGCGGCTGATGTGAGCGCCCATGATTTCGATGGTGCGGCGCTGCGC
>FTHQ01000332.1_pt1 | contig 151535 bp, 145 predicted proteins | sample 1641001 | NCBI WGS metagenome assembly FTHQ01 (sample SAMEA3914872, study PRJEB12502) | metagenome | biome: forest; material: soil | place: Canada | collected 2011-07-03 | depth 0.3 m | reverse complement strand
GGCCGAGGCCCGTGCCGGTCAGCGCGAGCCCCGCCTCGGCCCACGCGAGCATCGGCGCGTGCGGATTCGTCGACCCGGCCGCGCCGATGCCGATCGCGGCGAGCCCGAGCCCCATCAGCGCGACGCCGCCCGCGCCGGCCGTGCGTGCGCCGACGCGGGCCGCAACGGCACCGGAGCCGAACGACACGAGCGCGAACGGCACCGACATCGGCAGCAGTGCGAGGCTGGCGCCGCTGGCGTCGAGCACGTGGTGGCTTTGCCATGCGAGCGGGAGCACGAACAGCATCCCGTAGCCGCCGAACGTCATGGCGCCGTTGCCGACCAGCATCCCGCGGAACGCGCGATTCGCGAACAGGTCGAGCGGCACGAGCGCGGCCGTGCCGAGCCGCCGTTCGATCCGCACGAACAGCGCGATCGCGGCCGCGCCGGTCCCGATCAGCAGCGCCGCGCGCTGCGGGTCGTGGCGCGCGTCGATCGTCGCGAATACGACGCAGCCGATCGCGATCGCACCGAGCACCTGCGCGGCCGGATCGAAGCGCCGGCCCCGCGGATCGGCTGATTCCGGCACGACGGCGCTGGTGAGTGCGATCGCGGCGATGCCGAACGGAATCACGACGCCGAAGATGCTGCGCCAGCCGAGCGCGTGGATCAGCACGCCGCCGAGCGTCGGGCCGACGATCATCGCGATGCCGCCGCACGCGGCCCAGATGCCGAGCGCGCGTGCGCGTTCGGCCGGATGGCGCCAGAGCACGCGGACGATCGCGAGCGACGCGGGGATCAGCAGCGCGGCGCCCGCGCCGGCGAGCGCGCGGCCCGCGATCAGCACGCCCAGCGTCGGCGCGAGCGCGCACACGACCGACGCGCCGCTCAACACCGTCGCGCCGAGCACGAATGCACGCCGCCTGCCGTACAGGTCGCCGATCAGGCCGCCCGTGAGCAGCAGCACCGCATACGCGAGGTTGTACGCGTCGATCACCCATTGCAGCGCACCGACGCGGGTGCCGAACGCGGTGCCGATCGGTTCGGTCGCGAGATTGACGATCGCCGTGTCGATCTGCGCGATCAGCACGGCGATGCACAGCGCCGGCAGTGCCAGGCGGTGCCGGGCCGGCGCGGCGACATCGGCCGCACGGGGGGCAGCAGGGCGGCGTATCGGATTCACAGGCGTTCTCCCACGCGCTTCATTACCGTGCGCTACCGGCCAGCATGCCCGCGTCGCGCGAACGCTCGATGTCGGGGCTGCGATACGCGCGTTCGGGAATCTCGGCGAGCCGCGACGGATGCACCTGCTGCGGCGCCAGCCCGTAAAACTTCTGGAAGCTCATGATCAGCGGCGACCACTTGTCCGGATCGATGCGGTCCGGATGACCGTCCATCAGCAGGTCGGGATGCGCGTGCACGCGCTGGATGCGCAGCTCGAACACGCGGATGCGGCCGCGCAGGTCGGGCGTGTCGTCGCCGATTCCGTAGGTGGCCGCGACGATCGCCTCCATGTGCACCGGGCATTCGAGCGCGCGCGGCGGCGTGACGGTTTGCGATGCCGCTTCGGTCAGCCCAGCCGTGCCGAACTTGTCCGGTTCGAATACGTAGCCCTTCGCGCGTTTGCCGTCGGGTACCGGGTACGTGCCCGTCGTGCGCGCGATCCGGTCGACCGCGTCCGCCTGCGCCGACGACGGCAGGTTCAGCACGCATTCGCCGGTGCGCAGCAGGTTGCGGGTGGTCTGCGAACTGGCAGCGATGCCGATCACGCCGCGCCAGCCGAGCCAGAACGCGGACGAGATCGGCGCGAGATTGGCCGTGCCGTTTTCGTTCAGCGTGCTGACCAGCACGACGGGCGTGCCGAAGTAGAGGATGTTCGGTTCGGTGACGCAATGCGGTGCATTCATGGTCGAGGCCTTTGTTGACGGGATCGGTTCCCATGCTGATCCCGTCGCGGCGATGCGGCGCTCCGAATCTTGTCGTGTCATTCCGGACGATGCGCGCGGACCGCGCCGGCAGCGCGCGGGCTTTTCCGCTACAGTAAGAAATCGAAGGCCGCACCCGCCCGCATCGCGCCGGCGCGTGCAGTCACGTTCCGCCAACGCACACGAGGGCCTGATGGACACCGAGCAACGCTACACCGCCAACGCGCCGACCCGCGCGGAAGTCGACGCACTGGGCGGCGCAACCGTCATCGAATTCGGCGCGAACTGGTGCGGGATCTGCGCAGGCGCGCAGCCCGCGATCACGGCGTCGTTCTCCGCGCATCCTGCCGTGCGGCACTTGAAGATCGAGGACGGCCCCGGCCGTCCGCTCGGCCGCTCGTTCGGCGTGAAGCTGTGGCCGACGCTGGTGTTCCTGCGCGACGGGGTCGAAGTCGCACGCGTCGTGCGCCCCGCCGACGCGAAACAGATCGAAGCCGACGGCTTCGCCGCGCTGGCCTGAGGTCATGGCGATGCAACAGGCCATCACGCACGTCGGCGTCGACACGCGCGGCGGCGGCCTCGTCGAAATTACGCCGCAGGTGCGCGCGTTCGTCGACCAGCAGGCGATCCGAACCGGCCTGCTCACAGTGTTCTGCCGCCATACGTCGGCGTCGCTGCTGATCCAGGAGAACGCGGATCCGTCGGTGCAGCGCGATATCGAACGCTATTTCGCGACGCTCGCGCCCGAGGACGACACGCGCTACGAGCACGACACCGAAGGCGCCGACGACATGCCCGCGCATCTGCGCACGGCGCTCACGCAGGTGCAACTATCGATCCCGGTCGAGCACGGACGCATGGTGCTCGGCACGTGGCAGGGGATCTATCTGTTCGAGCATCGTCGCGCGGCGCACCGGCGCGATATCGTGCTGCATCTGCTCGGCGAGTAGGCGAGTAGGCGAGTAGGCGAGTAGGCGAGTAGGCGAGTAGGCGAATCGCCGGGCAACGGGCACGCGTGATGCCGCGCCGGCGCGCGGCTCAGGCGAGCAGTGTCTCGACGAGCGCGCCGAGCTCGCGCAGGTGGACCGGCTTCGGCAGGAACGCGTCGAACACCCGCTGGTTCTCGCGCAGCGCCGCCGATTCATACGCGCTGACGCCGAGGATCGCCGGATGCCGACCGTTGTCGTCGGGTTCCGCCACCGCCCGAATACGCCGCGCCACGTCGAATCCGCTCAGGTCCGGCAGTTCGAGATCGAGCACGACGAGGTCGTAGCGGCCCGTGCCGAAGCGCGCGACGCCTTCCTGCCCGGTGCCGCACAGATCGGCGTCGACGCCGAGCGCCGAGAGCATCGCGCCGAGCGTTTCGCGCGCGTTGTCGTTGTCGTCGACCACCAGCGCGCGCCGGCCGTGGTACGCCAGCGCGGGCGGCGGCGCGGGCGCATCGCCGGCGGCAGTGCCGGCCGTATCGACGCCCGGCACTTCGACCGGCAGCGTCACGACGAACTCGCTGCCTTCGCCGACCACGCTGCGCACGTCCACATGCCCGCGTAGCGTCGTCACGATTTCGCGCACGACCGCGAGCCCCATGCCGATCCCGTCGACGTGCAGCCCGACCGCGTCGTTCGCGCGATAGAACGGCTCGAAGATCTTCGACAGATGTTGTTTCGCGATGCCGGCGCCGGTGTCGCGCACGGCGATCTTCAATTGCTGGCCGGCCGCCGCGTCGGCAAGCGTGATCGCGACCGTGATCGAGCCGCCGACAGTGTACTTGACCGAGTTCTCGATCAGATTCGACAGCACCTGTCGCAGCAGCTTGCGATCGGAGCGGATCGCGAGGCCGGGCGGCTCGACGAGCTGCGTGACCGCGATCCGTTTCGCGACGATCTTCTCGCGTAGCGGTTCGAGCGCTTCGGCGAGCAGCGGCGCGATGCCGACGGTCTCCAGTTCGGCGACGCGCTTCGTCGAGCGCAGCTTGATGTAGTCGGTGAGGTCCTTGACGAGCGCCTCCAGCGACAGCGCGGAGTTCTGCAGCCGCCGAATCGTCTTCAGGTTCGCGTCGGACTGCGAGCGCGCGAGCAGGATCTCGATCGATCCGCAGATCGCCTGCAGCGGCGTGCGCAGTTCGTGGCTGACCATCCCGAGGAACGCATTCTTCGCCTCGATCATCTCGAACGCGCGGTCCGACGCCTTGCGCTCCGCATCGAGCGCGGCGTTTTGCCGTTCGAGCAGGTCGTCGCGCGTGCGCATCGTATAGAGCAGCAGCAGGAACAGCGCGCACAGGAGCACACCGAGCACGATGCCGAGGATCAGGATCGCGCGCTGTTTGTCCTTCAGTTGATGGAACGTGAAATCGCGCTGAGCCATTTCGATCGCGCGGAAGTAGTTCGCGAGGCCGTTAACTTTCGGCCAATACGCATTGACTTCGTCGATCACCTGCCGCGCCTGCATCGGCGACTCGCGCAGCAGCGGCACCTCGCGCTTCAGGCGCGTCATGAATTCGCCCAGCGCGTCGATCTCGTTGCGCGCGCGCGGGATGCGCAGCCAGTATTGGGACACTTCCGACGGCCGCTGCAGGAACCCGAACGACACCGACAGGCTGTCGAGCTGCATCTGCAGGTGATCGAAGTCTTCGTCCTCGCGCGTCGCGTAAAGAATCAGCTGACGATCGAAGCGCGTATACACGTTGCGGTATTGCGCGGCGGTCCAGAACACGCCTTCGCGCGGCCCCTCGAGCACGCCCTCGTTGACCGAGGTGGCGAGGAGATCCCACAGCAGGAACGCCCACGCGGCGAACCCCATGATCCACAGCGAGCCGAGGACCAGGATGATTTTTCTATTCTTCCATCGCCGCCGCGTCATGTCACTTCACGGTCAGACCGATGATCTGCCACGCGAACTTGGCTTCGCCGAGCGGCGTCTTCAGCTCGTCGGGATACTGGTCGCGCGGATACATGATCCACAACGGGCCGTAGTTGTCGTTGCCGAGCACCTTGCCGTTCATCGTCCGCGCGAGGATCACGCCGTACTTGTCGGCGTCCGACACGGGAATCGTGAACGTGTATTCGTCGATGCAGCGAAATTCGATCTGCGTGCCGTGCGCGCCGACCGTCTTCAGCACGTCGGACAGGCGCGGGCCGGTGAAGGTCGCCTTCGGCGTCCAGCTCGTCGACGTGACGATCGTATGCTGCGGCAGCGCCATCAGCGCCTGCTCGGAAAAGACGTAGCTCATCTTTCCCTGCTGGTTGCTCTTGCTGATCTTGCCGTCGACGGTGAACGTGAACGACGACGCGGCCCACGCCGCGGTGGCCATCCCGAGCAGGCAGGTTGTCAGCAGGCTTTTGATCCAGATGGTTGAAATGCGCATGTTTTTCCCTCGGTCTTATGGTGCGTGTAGCGGGTTGTCGCGCCGGTCGCCGTTTCCGTGCTCGGTGCTCAGTTCGTCGCGGCCGCTGCCGCCGGCAGCGTGAGTTTCAGTTCGCGGGCGACTTCCGCGAACAGGATCGGCAGGCGCACGGGCTTTTCTTCGCAGCGCGCGTTGTAGTGCGACACGATGTGCGCAATCTCGTCCTCGCTCGCTTCGCCGGTCGAGATCTTGCCAGTCAGCAGGAAGATCGGCGCGCCGCTGTTCTCGCTCGAGCGGATGCCGCGCACGAGTTCGGCGGCCGTCTGGTCGCCGAGCATCCAGTCGAGGATGTAGCCATCGAAATCCTCGACCTCTAGCGCCTTGCGGAAGCTCGCACCGTCGAAGTACGGAATCGCGTTCACGCCTTTCTCGATGAAGTATTCACAGACCGTTTCGGCGACGTCGTGCGAATCGTCGACCACGGCGATGCGCGCCGCGTACACATTCGGCTGCGCCGAGCGCAGCTCGATCACGTCGACCGGATACGTGCGGCCCTCACGCGCATGCTCGCGTTCGGTGACGATCCATTCGCCCTGCCACTGCAGCGCGACGAAATCCGTTTCGATCTGGCTGGTCGCCTTCGTCGAGATCGCGGCGCGGCAGCGAAAGCGCTTCGACTCGATCACGAACGTCGCGTCGATCATCTCGGCCGCGGCCGGCTGCGTGCCCTTGTCGTCGAGCAGGATCGCGGGCGGCACGCCGAAGTGCGTCGCGATGTCCTGCAACTGCGACAGGTTCCACGGGATCAGGCCTTTCATCTTGCGCGTGACGACCGAGAAGCTCAGGCCGAGCACGTTCGCGATCGTCGTGTTGTGACTGCGCGGCGGAATGCCGTTCCGGTTCAGGAGATCGCGCACCTTGTTGGCGGTGATGAGATCGACGTTGGCCTGCTCGGTGGTGGACATCTCGATGGGGTCTCCAGGGGTTTTGGGCGAGGTAGAGCATATCAAAGCTGACGTGTCACGCAAACTTCAAACACGCTAAGGGCCTTGACATGCCGTTTTTCTCCATTATTATTGCTCACCACGTCACTATTGTTTGTTGCGTCATGTTTGGAGATCGATTCCGGCCCTGGTCGGACAGCGAAAAGCGGCAGCAATGAAGTAGTGATGGAACGATTCGAAGAGAGAACCTGAGAGAGCCTAGGACTGCGTGTCGGCGTTGGCGGATGGAATTGTATCCGCTGCGCCGCGCGCAACCGGGTACGAGCTCGCGGGGTGGGATAGCTCGAAGCATTGCGGCGCCGATAAAAATTTGAGGAAAGTACCCATGTATCGCCGTTTACTCGCACCGGGGCTGCTGTTGCTGTTGGCCGCGTGCGCGCAGGATCCGTCCGTCACCGGGAACACGGTACGGATCTGCGACGACACAGGTTGTTCCGATCGCCCTAAAGATCAGGTCTCCTATCAAAAAAGGGACGAGGCGGAAGACCTCGAAGAGCCGCGCATCGCCGCGCTCAAGCAGACCGCGAAGACCCAGCCGAAGGCCGCCTACGACCTCGGCCTGCGCTATTTCCGCGGCGACGGCGTGCGCCAGGACAGCTACCAGGCGCTCAAGTGGATGCGCGAGGCCGCCGAACGCGGCGACCTGAACGCGCAGAAGGCGCTCGGCAGTTTCTACCTGTTCGGCCTCGAGGAAATGGGCTCGGATGCGCGCGAAGCGGAGAAGTGGCTGTCGATCGCGGCCGGCCGCGGCGACAAGGAATCGAAAAAGCTGCTCGATCTCGCGCGCAAGGCGAAGAAAGAAGACGAAGAAGACTGGAAATGGCGCACGCAATGGCGTGACGTCTATTACGGCTACTGGTACTCGGGCTATCCGTACTACGGCGTCTGGCAGCAGACGTACTGGTACTACTGACCGGGCATCGAGCAACGGGGGCAGCCGCGGGGAGACCACCATCGCGCGCCACGCCGGGGGGCTTATCGAAGTTCGCACGGACACATAAGCCGAACAACGACTCTAATCGATCGACAACGACAATGAAGACCAACCTTCTCCAACGTCTCACTCAAGGTGCGCTGATTGCAGCGCTTGGCGCGTCCGTCGCGGGTTGCGGCGGCGTGGTGACGCCCGGCGGGCAGAACGCCGGCGTGACGGGCGCCGCGGCTGGCGGCGCGAGCGCCGGCGCCGATTCGCAACTGCAGCGCTGCACGTCGCCGCTCGGCACGATCGCGGTCGACGACGGCCGCAATGCCGACTGGTGGGGCCCGTTCGGCAGCGCGACCAAGATGACCACGATCGACCCGCTGCTGCGCCTGGCGGTGCAGCAGTCGAACTGCTTCGTGATCACGTCGATCGGCAACCAGAAGAGCGACGCGCGCCTGTCGCGCATCACGCAGCTGCAGCGCAACTCGGGCGAATACCGCGCGGGCTCGAAGCAGCAGAAGGGCCAGCGTGTCGCGGCCGACTACTACATGGAGCCGCAGATCGTGATCAACGATTCGCCGATCGGCGGGATCGGCAGCATGATCGGCGGGCTGATCGGCAACAGCGCGGTGGCGGCGGTGGCGGGCCACCTGCAGACGAAGGCGTCGGTCGTGACGCTGACGCTGTTCGACGTGCGCTCGGCGGTGCAGATCGCGGCGTCGGAGGGCAGCTCGACGGCGACCAACTACGGCGCGGCGCTGGGTGGGTTCGGCGGCGGCGTGGGCGGCGCGCTGGCGGGCTTCTCGTCGACGCCGGAAGGCAAGGCGACGGTCGTCGCGTTCATCGATGCGTACAACAAGATGGTCGTCGCGCTGCGCAGCTACAAGGCGCAGGACGTCAAGGGCGGGCTGGGCCGCGGTGGCCAGCTGCAGGTCAACTGACGTCGCCGGGCCGGCGAGGGCCGCCGGCCGATTGCCTTGATTCCTGGTGTCCGATTCGTGAGGGGCGGTGCGTGCGGCACGATGCGCGCGTACCGGCTGCGTTCGTCCTGTTCGTTCGGAGGGTGATCCCGATGAAAGCCGTTGCACTGATTGCATTGACCTGTCTGGCGCTGACCGCTTGCGGCGGTGGCGACGACAATTCCTCGCCCGCGGCGTCCGGCGGGTCGGGCACGACCAACAACGGCGGCAGCGGCGGCACGGGCGGCACGGGTTCCGGCGGCAGCGGCGGTTCGGGTGGCTCGGGCGGCGTCACGCTGACGTGGCGCTACGAGGCGCAGCCTGTCGCGGCCGACAAGGCGAGCTTCCTGACGCTGATCAACAACGAAGGCGCGAAGGGCTATCGCTATCTGGGTGACTACTTCTACACTGCGGGCAATGGCGGAACGCAGTCGATCTTCGTGAACGATGGCACCGCGCAGACCTACACATACCAGTTGCAGACGGCACCGGCCGACATGACGTCCTTCGTTAATGCGGCCAACGCGCAGGGGGCGAGCGGCTACCGCTACGAAGGGCCGCTCACGTACGGCGATCTCTATCGCAAGGATGGCGGTTCATCCGCCACCTACACGTACACGACGACTAGCCTGCCGGCCGATGCCAACGCGTTCCTCACGCAGGCGAACGGCCAGGGCCAGTCGGGCTACTGGTTGCTCGGCCCGTTGATGGTGGGCGCCGTGCAGGCGAACGTGTACATGAAGAATAACGCGTCGAACGCGACCTATACGTACGACGCGCTGGCGCCGACGTCGACCGTCAACGACTTCATTGCACAGGCCAACAGCGAAGGGGCGAAGGGTTATCGCGCGAAGGGCGGCATGGCATTCGGTACCGCGATCTCGTGGATCTACGTGAAGGACCAGACGCAGTCGCCGACCTTCACGTACCAGTCGGCCGCGATCCAGTCGACCGGCGCGAGCTTCGTGCAGCAGGCCAACACGTTCGGCGCGCAAGGAGGCGCCTATCTGAGCGATCTGGCTCTGGGCACCCCCACGCCGGTGATGGCATCGTTCTATTTCACGCCGAAGAACTGCACGGGCTTCCTGTGCACGACGCTAAATCCGCTCACGCAGAATTAGGCGGGCGCGTTGCCCGCTGCTGCATTGCGCGAGTCGTTGCAACTAGCACGATCCGAGTACGTCGAATCGAGTGCCTCAGGTGCGCCACGTGATATGCGGCTGCATCTTTCGCCGCCGGCTTGCCGGCGGCATTTCAATTTATACGTGTGTCGGTTTGGGTACCGGGGCCGTTAAGTGCGAACTGTCTCGAAAAGCGACGTCACCCGTTGCGAAAAATCCCGTTATACGCACTCAACGCCGGCGCCCCGCCGAGATGCGCGTACAACACCTTCGACCCCGGCTCGAATTCCCCGAGCCGCACCTTGTCGATCATCCCGTGCATCGATTTCCCTTCATAAACGGGATCGGTCAGCATGCCTTCCAGCCGCGCGCACAGCCGAATCGCTTCCAGCGTGCCGTCGCTCGGCAGCCCATATTCCGGGCCGCCGTAACGCGTGTCGAGCACGACATCCCGTTCGACGATATCGCGGCCGAGCCCGACCAGCTCGGCCGTATGCCGCGCGATGCGCGTGATCTGTTCGCGCGTCTGTTCCGGCTTCGCCGACGCATCGATGCCGATCACGCGGTCCGCGCGCCCGTCGGCCGCGAAGCCGACGACCATCCCTGCCTGCGTGCTGCCCGTCACCGAGCAGACGACGACGTAATCGAACCTGAAGCCGAGCTCGGCTTCCTGCGCGCGCACTTCTTCCGCGAAGCCGACGAATCCGAGCCCGCCGAGCGGATGCTCGGAACAGCCGGCCGGAATCGGATACGGCTTGCCGCCCGCCTGTCGCACGCTCTCCATCGCTTCTTCCCAACTACGGCGAATGCCGATGTCGAAGCCGTCGGCGACGAGCCGCACGTCGGCGCCCATCATCCGCGACAACTGGATGTTGCCGACCCGGTCGTACACCGGATCTTCATAGTTGACCCAGTGCTCCTGCACGAGCACGCACTTCATCCCGAGATGCGCGGCGACGGCCGCGACCTGGCGCGTCTGGTTCGACTGCACGCCGCCGATCGACACGAGCGTATCCGCGCCTTGAGCGAGCGCGTCGGGAACGAGATATTCGAGCTTGCGCGTCTTGTTGCCGCCGAATGCGAGGCCGCTGTTGCAGTCCTCGCGCTTTGCATACAGCTCGACCTTGCCGCCGAGATGCGCGCTCAGGCGCTTGAGCGGCTGGATGGGCGTCGGGCCGAACGTCAGCGGGTAACGGGGGAAGCGTTGCAGATTCATCGGCGGGGCTCCGGAACAAGGACGAGGCGGAAATCGGATCGTTCGGGCGCGGCCGGCAGGCCGTGCTCCGATGACGAAAATGATAGGCGGAAGCACGGGAAATGAGCTTGCGAAATCAATTGCGGCAACCTACGTTATCGACGATATGAGCGGAAGATAAACAATTTCAATTCGTCTAAAACGAGGTTTGCACAATGAAATTAGATCGAAGCAGTGCATCGCCGGCCGACGCCGCACCGGCGCTCGACCGGATCGACCGCGCGATCCTGCGGCAATTGCAGCAGGACGCGTCGATCTCGAACGTGAGCCTCGCGGCGAAAGTGAAGCTGAGCGCGCCGGCGTGCCTAAGGCGCGTCGAGCGGCTGAAGGAAATGGGGCTGATTCGCGGCATCGTCGCGTTGCTCGACCCGAAGCCGCTCGGCGCCGGGATGCTGGTCGTGATCGGCTTCGTGCTCGATCGCTCGACGCCGGAAACGTTCGCCGCGTTCGAGAAGGCCGCGCAGAATGTGTTGGGGTGCGTCGAGTGCCATGTCGTGACCGGCGAGTTCGACTATTTCATGCTCGTGCGCACGCGCGACAACGACAGCTTCAATCGGCTGCACGCGGAACAACTGCTGTACCTGCCGGGCGTACGGCAGGTGCGTTCGTTCATGGTGCTCAAGGAGATCCTGTCGACCCATGCGTTGCCGCTGTAGCGCGGCGGGACGGCCGGTTTCGCGTCGGTCGGCCGCGCGGAACGAATCGCGATTGCACCGTTCATACGTCAGTTCGCGTCCTTGACTATCATGCGCCGATGCAGGGCAGTGGCTGCATGTCGCGACAACCCAACTGTGAGGGCATCATGGCAAGACAGACGATGGCGGAATACCTGGCGAAGACGCTCGCGGCAGCGGGCGTCGAGCGCATCTGGGGCGTGACGGGCGACAGCCTGAACGGCCTGTCGTTCAGCCTGAGCCAGCTCGGCTCGATCCGCTGGATGCACACGCGGCACGAGGAAAGCGCGGCGTTCGCGGCCGGGGCCGACGCCGCGTCGACCGGGCGGCTCGCGGTGTGCGCGGGCAGTTGCGGCCCAGGCAACCTGCACCTGATCAACGGGCTGTACGACTGCCACCGCAATCACCAGCCGGTGCTCGCGATCGCCGCGCACATCCCGTCCACCGAGATCGGTCTCGGCTATTTCCAGGAAACCCATCCGCAGGAGCTGTTCCGCGAATGCAGCCACTTCGCCGAACTCGTGACGAACGCGTCGCAGTTCCCGCGCGTGCTGGCGCGCGCGATGCGCACCGCGATCGACGAGCGCGGCGTGGCGGTGATCGTGCTGCCGGGCGACATCGCGCTCGGCGACGGCCCCGACGAAGCGCCCGCGTGGAGCGACGCGGCGCCGCCGGCGATCCTGCCGGCCGATGCCGACCTCGACCGGCTCGCGGCGCTGCTCAACGGGTCGGACGCGGTCACGCTGCTGTGCGGCAGCGGCACGCAGGGCGCGCACGACGAGGTGGTCGCGCTGGCCGACACGCTCGGCGCGCCGGTCGTGCATGCGCTGCGCGGCAAGCAGTTCGTCGAATGGGACAACCCGTTCGACGTCGGGATGACGGGGCTGATCGGTTTCAGTTCCGGCTATCACGCGATGGAGTCGTGCGACACGTTGCTGATGCTCGGCACGGATTTCCCGTACCGGCCGTTCTATCCGGCTCACGCGAAGATCGCGCAGATCGACTGGAAGGGCTCGCAGCTCGGTCATCGCGCGCCGCTCGCGCTCGGGCTGGTGGGCACCGTGAAGGAAACGATCGCGGCGCTGCTGCCGCGGCTCACGCGCAAGACGCAGCGGCGCTTCCTCGAGAATGCGCTGAAGCACTACGCGGCCGCGCGCAAGGGGCTCGACGATCTCGCGGTGGCCGAGCCGCCGGGCCGCGCGATCCATCCGCAGTACCTGACGAAGATCATCGACGAAGTCGCGGCCGACGATGCGATCTTCACGGCCGACGTCGGCACGCCGACGCTTTGGGCGGCGCGCTACCTGACGATGAACGGCAAGCGGCAACTGCACGGCTCGTTCAACCACGGGTCGATGGCGAATGCGATGCCGCAGGCGCTCGGTGCGCAAGGTGCGCATCCGGGGCGGCAGGTCGTGTCGCTGTCGGGCGACGGCGGGCTGTCGATGCTGCTCGGCGATCTGCTGAGCGCGCGCCAGCTCAAGCTGCCGATCAAGATCGTCGTGTACAACAACAGCCTGCTCGGCTTCGTGTCGATGGAGCTGAAGGCGGCCGGCTATCTCGACACGAACGTCGACCTGAGCCCGACCGACTTCGCGGCGATCGCGAAGGGCGCCGGCATCTTCAGCGTGCGCGTCGAGCATTCGGAGAACGTCGAACACGCATTGCGCACCGCGTTCGAGCATGACGGGCCGGCGGTGGTCGACGTCGTCACGTCGAAGTACGAGCTCGCGATGCCGCCGAAGATCGAGCTCGCGCATGCGAAGGGCTTCAGCCTATTCATGCTGCGCGCGATTCTCAGCGGGCGCGGCGACGAGATCGTCGAACTGGCGAGAACCAACTTGCGGTGACGGTATATCGCGCGTCGTGCGGCGAGCGTGACGCGCGGTTCGCAGGCGGGGCTGTACCGCCCACTTGCGCACGGTTTCGATGAACGGCGGGAACAACGATATGGCGGCCGAAATGCTGACCCCATTTCGGCCGCCGTACCCATGAGGACCGCACTCGCGCCGCGATCGACACGGCGCTGCGGCAGGCCCGGTTGGTCGATGCGCGTTATCCCGCGCACTCGCGGCAGCGCATCGATGAGGGATCGGCAATCGACGGCCGATCCGGCACGAATTGGTCAGGAGAATCAGGGTCAATCTTCACGTCGTCTTAAGTTTGCGTTTCCTAGAATCGATTGATCGTCGCGTGTCCCGCGGCGGACCGATTCGCCCAGGAGGATGCGCATGAACCTTGCCCGTGTCGCCGTAGCCCTGTCCCGCGCAGTCATCGGCCTGTCGCCGCCGCGCGCGCATGCGCCGGAGGCGTGCCTATGACGTGGCCCAATGCGTGGCGTGTCTCGGCACTGTTCGTGCGCGAGTGGGTCGGCCGGCCGGCCGCGGTCGGCGCGTTGTGCCCGAGTTCGCGGCATCTGGCGCGCGAGATGGCCGACGCGGTGCCGGATGGCGACGGGCTGGTCGTCGAACTCGGCGGCGGCACCGGCGCGATCACCGCGGCGCTGCTGGAACGCGGCGTCGCGCCCCGGCGCCTCGTCGTCGTCGAACGCTCGCCGGCGTTCGTGCAGCATCTGCGACGGCGCTTTCCCGGTATCTCGATCGTGTCGGGCGACGCACGGCAGCTCGAGCGGTTGCTGCCGCCGGGCGCGACGGTCGACGCGATCGTGTCGTGCCTGCCGCTGCGCACGCTGCGCCGTGAAGCCGTGGCGGCGATCGTCGGTCAATGCCATCGCGTGCTGTCGGCCGACGGCGTGATGATTCAATTCACCTACGACCTGCGCCCGCCAGGCCGTCATCCGCTCGGCGACTCGGCATTCGTTGCCAGCGGCAGCCGGATCGTCTGGGCCAATCTTCCACCTGCACGAATCGTCACCGTGCGCTGCGCCGCCGCCGCATACGCCGGCTGAGCCCGGTCGCGCGGGGCGCCCGGACGCGGCGCCTCGTTCCATCCTTTCATCAGCCATACCGATCCTTCCAGTTTCCATTCATCTTGCCGTCACATCGGCTTCCTACCATCGCCTTTCATTTCGAAAGCATCAACGGCGGGGGAGATCGGCAACATGAATCGAATCAAAATGGCGGCGCTGCTGTGTGCCGGCGCCTTTGCGCTGGCCGGATGCGGCAGCGACGACGGCCCGACCAGCTCGACACCCGCCCCGGTGAAGACGGCGGCGCGCAACGTGATCTTTTTCCTCGGCGACGGGATGGGGATGACGACGCTGACGGCGGCACGCATCTACGGCGTCGGTGAAGACGGCGCGCTGACGATCGATACGTTGCCGGAATCCGCGTTCGTGAAGACCTATTCGAACGATGCGCAGGTGACGGACAGCGCGCCGTCGATGTCGGCGTACATGACCGGGGTCAAGACCAACAACGAAGTGATCTCGATGTCGCCCGACACGAAGGCGATCGAGCCGAGCGCGGGCCTCACCGGCAACTGCGGCGCGAACAACGGCAAGTCGGTGTCGACGCTGCTCGAAATCGCGAAGGCGAACGGGATGGCGACCGGCGTCGTGACGACCACGCGCGTCACGCACGCGACGCCCGCCGCGACGTATGCGCACGTGTGCCACCGCGATGCCGAGAACGACATCGCCGCGCAGCTCGTGCCGGGCGGCGCGGGCTACAACGGCGCGCTGGGCGACGGCGTCGACGTCGTGCTCGGCGGCGGCGCGCAATTCTTCGTGCCGAAGGACGGCGGCGGCAAGCGCACCGATGGCCGCAACCTGGTCAACGAACTGAAGGCGAAAGGCTACGCGTTCGCGCAGAACCGCGACGACCTGCTGGCCGCCGATGCGACGAAGCGCGGCAAGCTGGTCGGCCTGTTCGCGTCGAGCCACATGAGCTACGACCTCGATCGCGGCGCGACCAGGGAGCCTAGCCTCGCCGACATGGCCACGCGTGCGCTCGACGTGCTGCAGGCCAACCCGAACGGCTATTTCCTGATGGTCGAGGGCGGCCGGATCGATCACGCGCTGCACGACACCAATGCGAAGCGCGCGCTGCAGGACACGATCGCGTTCGACAACGCGATCAAGGCGACGCTCGACAAGGTCCGCAAGACCGATCCCGACCTGACGAACACGCTGATCGTCGTCACGGCCGATCACGATCACACGCTGGTGCTGAACGGCTATGCGGCGCGCACCGGCAAGACGGAAGCGGGCAAGCCCGGCGTGCTGGGCGTGCTGCGCAGCTACCAGACGGGCGCGATCGCGAAGGACGCGGACGGCGCGCCGTACACGATCATCGGCTTCGGCAACGGCGAGAACCGCGTGCAGGGCAGCCGCGCGGGCACCGCGCTGACCGATGCGGTGACGGGCGCCGACGACTATCGCCAGGAGGCGGTCGTGCGAATGGACAAGGGCAACGAGACGCACGGCGGCACCGATGTGTTCCTCGGTGCGATCGGTCGCGGCGCGGATGCGTTCCACGGCGTGATCGAGAACAACAGGGTCTTCGAGCTGGTGCGCAACGCGGTGCAGCTTTGAGCGCCGACAACACGGGTACAGGGGAATACAGGATGTCGACCATCAAGTGCATCGCGGCGGCGCTGGCCGTCGCGGGTTTCGCGTGCGGCGCGGCGCAGGCCGCCGGCCAGGCGAAGAACGTGATCTTCTTTCTCGGCGACGGCATGGGGCCGACGACCGTGACCGCGAGCCGGATCTACAAGGTCGGCGAGTCGGGGCAACTGACGATGGAGAAGCTGGCCCGCACCGCGCGCGTCAAGACCTTCTCGAACGACGCGCAGACGACCGACAGCGCGCCGTCGATGGCCGCGTACATGACCGGCGTGAAGATGAACAACGAAGTGCTGTCGATGTCGTCCGACACGCGCGCGGTCGCGCCGGGCAGCGACGTCAACGGCAACAAGACCGTCAACCATTGCGCACCGGGCAACGGCCAGCCGGTCGCGACGCTGCTGGAACTGGCGAAGGCGCGCGGCAAGGCGGTCGGCGCGATCACGACCACCGAGCTCACGCATGCGACGCCGGCCGCGACCTATTCGCACATCTGCCATCGCGATGCGCAGTACGACATCGCCGCGCAGGCCGCGCCCGGCGGCGCGGGCTACAACGCGGCGCTCGGCGACGGCGTCGACGTGCTGATGGGCGGCGGCCGCAACCACTGGACGCCGTTCGATCCGGTGTCGAACAAGCGCGGCCGTGCCGACGGGCGCAACCTGCTCGACGAGATGAAGGCGAAGGGCTACACGGTCGTCGCGACCCGGGATCAGCTCGCGCAGGCCGGCAACGGCAAGCTGGTCGGTCTCTTCAGCTCGACGAGCCATCTCGAGTACGAACTCGATCGGGTCGCGGGCAAGGGCGAAGGGCCGACGCAGCCGAGCCTGGCCGACATGACGTCGAAGGCGATCGACGTGCTGTCCAAGAATTCGAACGGCTATTTCCTGATGGTCGAAGGCGGCCGGATCGATCACGCGCTGCACGGCACCAACGCGAAGCGCGCGCTCGAAGACACGGCGGCGTTCGACGAAGCGATCCGCGTCGCGCTGTCGAAGGTCGACCTGGCGAATACGCTGATCGTCGTGACGGCCGACCACGACCACACGATGACGATCAACGGCTATTCGAAGCGCGGCAACCCGATTCTCGACATCAGCCGCAACTATCGCGACGGTCAGCCGAGCAAGGATGCCGACGGCAATACCTACACGACGCTGGTGTTCGGCAACGGCGCCAACCGGCCGAACGTGCGTGCGTCGGTCGATTCGGCCACCGCGATGAACGAAGCGTACCTGCAGGAAGTCGGCGTGCGGATGGGCAGCGCGGGATCGGAGACGCACGGCGGCGGCGACGTGATGCTGTTCGCCGACGGCGCGGACGCGAAGGCGTTCAAGGGCACGATCGACAACACGAAGGTGTTCGGTCTCGTGCGCTCGGCGTTCGGCTTCTGAGCCGGGTGACGTCACGATGAAACGTCAGCTTCTCTGCGTGCTCGCTTGCGGGTGGGTGGCACTGCCCGCGGTGGCCGCCGCCGATCTCGACGCCGTGCTGCAGCACGAAAGCCGCACGGTCACGGCCGACGGCGTGACGCGCACGACGCTGTATCGTGAACGGATGGTGCGGCGCGACGGCCACGTGTGGGTCGAGCGCGTGCTGCCCGCGGCAGCGGCCGGTGGCGAGCATGGCGACGATCACGGTCATGACCACGATCACGATGCGGGCCGCCGCGCCGGGGTAAAACCGGCCGCGGCTCACGCCGGCCACAAGCATTTCAACTTCCAGGCCGCCGCGCGGCACGTCACGTACGACGGCAAGTCGGCTCGCATCGAGTACGTGGACGTGGCGAACCGGACGGTCGTCAGCGTGCCGCCGGCCGAGTACGAAACCACAGGCTTCGACGGCTCGTGGGACAACGCGTACTACGTGACGCCGCCGTCGCAGTTGAAGCGGCTCGCGGTCGCCAAGCGCGGCGACGCGCCCGGCACCGTCTGGTACGAGCAGGCCGTGGACACGCCCGGCGCGCGCGGCGCGAACCGGATTCTGTGGAGCGAGCGGTTGCAGGCGCCGCTGTCGGTCGAATACCGCAGCGCGGACGGCCGCGTGACGCGCAAGCTGACGTTGACGCCGGCACCGGCCGCGCGGCGGGACACGTTGCCGTGGCAGACGCTCGCCGGCTATTCGCGCAAGGAATACGCGGACTATCTCGATTGAGCGACGCGGCGCAAGCGGCGCTTGCGGTCGGGCCGGCCGGTATCGTGCAGGCGATACCGCGTGGCCCTGGCCGCTTCCGCCTTGTTCGCCGCGACGTGCGGGAAGCTAGACGCGCGCGCTGTCCGTCACTCGCGCCGCGGGCCGCGACGCGGCACGCTTGATGAAGCGGTCGAGCGGCGTCGCATAGCCGCGCGCGATGACCGCACTCACGCCGGCCGACAGCGCCAGATACGCGACGAGCAGCACCAGCTTGCCGTCGCCATGCGTGGCAGACGGCGGCCAGAACGTGCGCAGCGCGCCGAGCACGATCAGGTGGAACAGATACAGCTCGTAGCTGAGCCGGCCGCTCCAGCGCAGCGGCGCGAGCAGGCGACCGCGAGCGGGGGCGCGTTCCGCATGGGCGCCGATCAGCAGCACGGCCGTGCCGAGCGCCATCGCGGACACGCCGAGTACATGGCTTTCGGCGATCGGCCACGCGAGATAGAGCGCGGTCATCAGTGTCGCGACAAGCCACTGCACGGGCGCGGCTGCAAGCTTGCGCCATTGCGCGCGTTCGGCGAGCAGTGCGGTGCAGCAGCCGATCGCGATGCCGTCGAAGCACGCGAAGTACGCATAGAGGAACCCGCCTTCGTCACCCGGATGCGTGTAGCGGTACACGGGACCGATCGCGGCGATCAGCAGCCAGAACGCGAGCAACCGCGTGTCGCGACGCAGTGCGATGCACAGCAGAGGAAACGACAGGTAGAACACCTCTTCGACCGACAGCGACCACAGCACGCCGAGCGCGTAGTTGACCCATCCGTACGCGCCGATCAGCACGTTCATCCAGAACGTGAGCGACGCCAGATTCACGAGACAGTACGACACGGCGACGCCCTGCGGCGCGTGGTTCGCGAAGATCGGCACGCCGGCCGCCGCGAGGCCGTTGACGAGCGCGAGCAGCAGAAGCAGGCACGGGACGATCCGCGCGATGCGCGACACGTAGAACGCGCGCACGTCGAGCGCGCCGAGGCTGCCCCAGCGGCGGCGCGCGTTCGACGTGATCAGGTAGCCCGAGATCGCGAAGAACATGGTCACGCCGTAGTTGCCGTTGCGCACGATCGCATGGATCGTGTCCCAGCCGGGCACGCGCGCGAGCGCGGTGTCGCGCAGCGAATACGCGATGTTGAAGTGATGCAGCAGCACGAGCAGGATCGAGATGCCGCGCAGCAGGTCGATGCGGGCGTTGCGGGGCGCGGCGCTCATTGCGGCCGGGCCGGTTCGGCGAGCGTCGGCAGCGCCGCGAGGAACGTGTCGCGCGCGCGCAGGCCGGCATTCGGCGTCTGCCGCGCGTCGTCCTGGATCAGGTTCGCGAACACCAGCGTGCGCGCACCCTGCGTCGCCCAGCCGACGAACCAGCCGTATGCGTGTGCGGCGTCGTACTGGATACCGGGCGAGCCGGTGCCGGTCTTGCCGTGTACCGTCCAGCCGCCCGGTTGCGCGTCGATCAGCGTGATGCGCGCGATCATGTCGTACGCGTGCGCGCTGACGGGCAGCGTCCGTTGCGCGATCCTGCGCATGAACGCGACCTGTTCGAGCGGCGAGATGCGTAGCGACGCATTGACCCACGCGCCCATCACGCCGGGCCGTTCGCCCTCGTTGCTGGTGACGTCGGCGTTGCCGTAGCCGAACGCGCTCGTGTACTGCTGGAAGCGCGCTTGCCCCAGCGCCTGCGTGACCTGCTGCGAATACCAGAAGATCGACAGCTTCATCCAGCGTGCCGGGTCGGTCGGCTCGCGCCACGGCGCACCGCCCCAGTCGGGGTAGCCGGCATGGAAATCGAGCGTGGGCGTGTGCGCGTCCTTCAGCACGCCGGCGTCGAAGCCCATCAGGCCGATTGCGACCTTGAACGTCGATGCCGGCGTCACGCGGGTCGTGCAATCGCCCTGCTGCACGAGCACCTTGCCGGTGGCGGCGTCGGCGACGACCGTGCAGACGGGATGGGCGCCGGAAGACGCGGCGGCCAGGAGGCCGGCGAAGGCGAGCAGCGCAGGGCGCCAGGGCTTCAAGTGTAACTCCTTGGAAAGGTGCGGACGGTGCGCGGGCGGGCGGAAGCGGCAGGCCGTGCGCGATCGAAGCCGGCGGCAGGCATCGGTGACATCGATCGAGGTCGTCGGGACGGCTCACAGTGTATCGGCGGATCGCCGGCTGTCGACCTGTCATGGTTGACGGGCACGCGCGACGGCCGAGCGGCCGTATCACGTCGTCAAGACGGGCCAGCGCCCGGCCGGCATGCCGTTTTTTGCACGGGCACACCGTTTTTTTGCACGGCGTTTATATGGTCCCTTCTAAGCTGGGGACGTGTTGACAGCCGGGACGGCTTCCGTCCGCGCCATGACCTTCATTCATCCCTTTCCCGCGTTCGATGTCGCCGGCCGCCGGTTGCGCGCCGGCCCATCCGGCGACGTCGTACCGTTCCCGCCGCCGCGCCCGCGCCTGCAACTGCCGGTCACGCTGACGGCCGGCTCCGCCGCGGCCGCGCACGCCCGGCTTGCCGCATTGCTGCATTCCCCGCTCGGCGTGTACGTCGTCAGCGCCCGCGCGGTGCGCAACGTGATCCACGTGCATTTCGACATCGCCGCGGAAGATCTGGATTTCACGCTGCACGCGCTGATCGCGCAGCAAGTCGATGCGGTAATCGGGCCGATCGCGCGCCGGTTGCGGCTCCCGGCCGACGCTGGCTGAGCCGGGAACGGCGATTGCTTGGCTAATCCGCCGCCGATTCGCCGGCCGCGGTGCTGTTCGCCGGCTGGCGATGGTGGACGTTTGTGCGCTGCGTCGAACGCGGCGCGACCCCTGAACAGGGAGGGCCCATGTACCTTACGGAAGAAGTGCGTGTTGCGCGCCCGGCTGCCCGTCGCGCGCATACCGCGGCGTTGCCGTCGGGCAGGCAGCTTGCCCGGCAGTTGACGGTGACGGTTCGCGCGGCGGACGTGCTGCTGCGCCAGGCGATTCGCGTGCCCGATCGCCATCAGTGGTCGGTCGACGCCGAACGCGTCGACGCGGCCGGCGGGCCGCTCGCCGCGTGGGATTCCCACGTGACGTTCCGCATCGTCAAGGCATTCGCACCGGCGTTCGATGCGGACGCGTGTGCGGCCGACCCCGATCAAGCGGCGGTCGAGATCCGATTGTTTCTTCCCGAACAGGCTTACGTCGCCGAGCGGCGTATCGGCATCTTCGGCCGCCGGCACGGCCAGCGGTTCAGCGCGACGCTGTCGGTCACGGCCGGCTCGCAGTGGGGCGGCCGGCGCAGCGAGCACGTTCCGCCTGCCGGGCGGCACGTGCACGGCGACACGCTGGAAGCGCTCGTCGATACGGTGGCCGGCATCGTCAACGCGGCGTTGCGCGCGGCCGGGCACGGCGCGACCGGCCATCGCTGACCTTGCTGCGAGCCGGCGCCGGCGGGCTCACGCGTCGCCGGTCTGCCCGGTCTGCCGCTGCAGGTCTTCCATCAATTGTTCCGCGAGGAAGTCGCACGGCGGCCGTTTCGACTTGGTGCTGCGCGCGAGGATCAGCTCGAGCGGCGGCAGGTCGGGCAGCCCGTGCGAGCGGCCGAGCATCGACAGTTGCGCGGGAATCGCGCAGCGCGCGAGCGGCGCGACCGCGAGGCCGGCCTCGACCATGCTGAGCAGCCCGAGCAGGCTCGGGCTTTCATACGACGTGCGATAGGGGACTTTCGCGCGTTCGAGGCTGCGGATCGCGTTCTCGCGCGCGACGCTGCCCGGCATGAACACCGCGATCGGCAGCGGCCGTTCCTCCCAGACGCGCGGCCCGTTCGTCATCGCGGCCCACGCCATCGGCTCGTGGCGAATGAAATCGCCCGACAGCCCCTTGATGCGCGTGCCGCACACGAGATCGACGGTGCCTTCCTTGATCAGCGGCGCGAGCGCGCTGCTCGGCAGCCCCATCACCTGGATCTCGACCTTCGGGTAGGTCGCGGAGAATTTCTTCAGCACCGACGGCAGCAGCGACGACGCATAGTCGTCCGGCACGCCGATCACGACCTTGCCGGTCACTTCCGGCCGCACCACGGCCGCCCATGCCTCGTCGCGCAGCGCCAGCATTCGTCTGGCGAATCCCAGCAGCACCTCGCCCTCGCGCGTCAGCACGATGCTGCGCGGCTTGCGCACGAACAGCGGCCGGCCGATCGCGTCCTCCAGGCTCTTGATCTGCATGCTCACGGCCGACTGCGAGCGGTTCACGGCCTCGGCCGCGCGGGTCATGTTGCCGGTTTCCGCGACGGCGACGACGGTGGCCAGCACGTCGTGATCGAGCATCTTCATGGGTATCAGGAAAACTGAACGTAACGATCAGCATTATGCGTTTTTATTGTTGCTGTGTGTCTGCCATAGTGCGATCACGCTGGTGTTTCGCCCCAGGGCGGCGCGGCGTTCAGGCCGGTTGATCCGGCGTGCAGCACCGAACAAGGAAGCGTGGTGTATCGATGATCGACCATCCGTTGCGCGCCGCACTGGCCGCGGAATTGCATGCCCGGCCGTTCCTGCGGCTCGCCGAAGCCGTGTCGCTCACGCATTACGCGATCTATGCGGACGGCCAGCCCGACATCCACGAAACGCTGCTGCACGCGCTGTGCCGCGACACGGGGATCGACGCGCCGCACGAAGGCGCGACGCACCATGCGGTGCAGTCGCCGTGCGGCTGGTACCTGAAGTGGGAGCGCCACACCGAATTCTCGACCTTCACGTTCGTCGCGCCGCGTCGCGACACCGGTTATTTCGACGATCGCGCGATCGCCGGCATTCCGGTCGCGTGGTTCGCGCGGCTGGCCGGCATCCGCTTCGTCGCGGTACGGATGGAACTGCTGTCGGGCGACGCCGCGCGGCGCGTGTGCGGCGACCTGCGGCGCTGGATCGACGGGCCCGCGCTCGTCGGCAGCCACGTGCTCGGCGGCGGCAAGGTGTTCTGCGACTGGCATGTGCGCGACGACGGCTTCATGCGCTTTCTCGTCGTCGACGAGGATTTCCGCGAGGAGCAGGGCGGCCGGCTGTTGCAGCGTCTGTACGAAATCGAGACGTACCGGATGATGGCGCTGCTTGCGCTGCCCGTCGCGCGCGGGATGAGCCGCGAGCTCGACGAAATCCATGCGGCGCTGCATGCACTGATGCAGCGGATGGACGCGAGCGGCGCCGACGGCGACGACGCGGCGTTGCTCGTCAAGCTCACGCATCTCGCGGTGCGGGTCGAATCGTTGTCGGGATCGGGGGCGCGCTTCAGCGCGTCGCGCGCGTACGAAAAGCTCGTGCTCGCGCGTATTCAGGAGTTGCGCGAGGAGCGTATCGAAGGCATGCCGACGCTCGCCGAATTCATGGAGCGGCGTTTCGCGCCGGCGATGGAAACCTGCCGCAGCGTGTGGGCGCGCCACGAACAGATCGCCGCGCGGATCGCGCGGGCGGTCGACCTGCTGCGCACCCGCGTGAATCTCGCGCAGGAAAAGGACGTTACGCGGCTCCTGGCCGGCATGGAGCGCACCGCGCGCAACCAGCTTCATTTGCAGCACGCGGTCGAAGGGCTGTCGGTGGCCGCCATTTCGTACTACGTGCTGTCGCTCGCGACCGCGGCGTTCAAGGCGCTGCACGTGATGAACCTGCCGGTCGATCCCGAACTGGCGGAAGGGCTGTTGATCGCGCCGGTCGTGTTCGCGGTGATCCACATCACGCGGCGCACGCGCGCCCAGCTGGCGCGGTCCGAGGCGGCGCACGACGGCACGCCTGTGCAGGCGGTCGCGTTGAAGCAGGCCAGCTAGACCATCAACGACATATCAAAGCAAAGGAATGGAGATGACTTTCATGCAAACGCAATCCGACTGCCTCAGCGGCATCGATGCCTTCGATCAACCGGTTCGGGACGAAGCCGGCGCGCCGGAAGCGGGGCGCGTCACTTCGTATCAGGCCTTGCTGCAGGAGCCGACGACGTCGCTCGTCGGCGGCGCGATCGACCGGCCGGAGGTCGCGGCGGTGGCGATCCTCGGGTACAACTGACGCGCGTTCCCTGCGCGTCGGATCAACGTCACGCGGGCGTTTCGGTCGAGTGAAACGACGGACGTCCGCGCGGGACGGCGTTGCCTGCCGTCGCGCATGACGGCATTCAGCCGGACGCCTTGTTGCGCGTCGCACGCGCGCTGCCTTCCCGCCTCGATCTTTCCGCCCCGTGCGCGAGCGCCAGCTCGACGAACGCACGCGCGGCCGCACTCCGATACGCGCCCCGGCGCTGCAACAGCACGGCCGTGCGCCGCAGCACCGCCGGATCGAGCGCGACGGCGACGAGATCGTCGTGCTCGACGGCGATCGTCGCCGGCAACAGCGTCGCAAGCGTCGTGCGGCGCACGATCTCGATCACCGCACCGAGCGAATTCGCTTCCATCAGCACGCGCGGCTGCACGTCGTGCGCGCGGAAATAACGGTCGATCTGCGTGCGCGTCGCGAATTCCGCGGTGAGCAGCACGAGCGGTGCGTCGTGCAGCGCGCGCAACCCGGCCTTGCGTTTGCCGCCGAGCGCGTGCCCGCGGTTCACGACGAGTGCGAGCGTTTCGACCAGCAGCGTTTGCGCGTCGATATCCGCCGTCTGCACGTCCTCGAAGGCGATGCCGACATCGAGCTCGTCGTCGACGAGCAGCGCCTCGATCCGCTCCTGCGACATCTCGCGCACCGACAGCGAGACGTCCGGATAGCGGTCGTGAAACGCCTCGACGAGCGGCCCGACGAGATAGCTCGTGAAGGTCGGCGTGACCGCGAGGCGCAGCGAGCCGCGGCTCAGATCCTGCACGTCGTGAATCGCACGCCGGCCTTCCGCGAGATCGTGCAGCGCCTGCCGCGCATAGCGGAAATACACGTCGCCGGCATCGGTCAGCCGCGTGACGCGTCCGGTGCGGTCGAACAGTTGCGCGCCGAGCGTGTCCTCGAGCTGGCGGATCTGCTGCGACAGCGCGGGCTGCGACACGTGCAGCGCGGCGGCCGCGCGCGTGAAGCTGCGATGTTCGGCGACGGCCAGGAAGTAGTGGATGTGACGCAGCAGCATGGCGGTTCCCATAAGTCGTGCTTATCCGGTGGATCATAAATCAGTCTTTTACGTTATCGGAAGTCGGGCGTAACCTGCCCTTCATCGATTCCATCCGCACCGGAGAACACGCGATGAAGGACATCATCGAAGGCTTCCTGAAGTTCCAGCGCGACGCCTACCCGGCGCGCGCCGCGCTGTTTCGCGATCTCGCGCGCAGCCAGAACCCGCGGGCGCTGTTCATCTCGTGCTCGGACAGCCGGCTCGTGCCCGAACTCGTCACGCAGCGCGAGCCGGGCGACCTGTTCGTGATCCGCAACGCGGGCAACATCGTGCCGTCGTACGGCCCGGAGCCGGGCGGCGTGTCGGCGTCGGTCGAATATGCGGTCGCCGCGCTGCGCGTGACGGACGTCGTGATCTGCGGGCATTCCGATTGCGGCGCGATGACCGCGATCGCGACCTGCCAGTGCATGGATCACATGCCGGCCGTCGGCCACTGGCTGCGCTATGCCGATTCGGCGCGGGTCGTGAACGAGGCGCGCACGCACCGCAGCGAGCGCGAGCGGATCGACTCGATGGTGCGCGAGAACGTCGTCGCGCAACTGGCCAACCTGAAGACGCACCCCGCCGTGCGGCTCGCGCTCGAAGAAGGGCGTCTCGCGCTGCACGGCTGGGTCTACGACATCGAATCGGGCTGCATCGACGCCTACGACGGCGCGACCGGCCGGTTCGTGTCCCTCGCGGACCATCCCGGCGTCCGCGCCACCCCCGCGACGCTGCCCGTCGCGGCCTGAATCGCTCCCACTCCACTACGAGGCATTACCATGATCCAGTCCCAGCACAGTCAGACGGCGCGCCACGCGCTGGCGGAAACCGTCGTCCTCGCGAAAGCGCGCAAGAACCTGTCGTTCGCGCAGCTCACCGACGGCACGGGCCTGAGCGAAGCGTTCGTCACGGCCGCGCTGCTCGGCCAGCATGCGTTGCCGGCCGACGCGGCGCGCATCGTCGCCGACAAGCTCGGCCTCGACGACGACGCGGTGCTGCTGCTGCAGACGATCCCGCTGCGCGGCAGCATCGACGATCGCGTGCCGACCGACCCGACCATCTACCGTTTCTACGAAATGTTGCAGGTGTACGGCACGACGCTGAAGGCGCTCGTTCACGAGAAGTTCGGCGACGGCATCATCAGCGCGATCAATTTCCGGCTCGACGTGAAGAAGGTCGACGATCCCGAAGGCGGCTCGCGTGCGGTGATCACGCTCGACGGCAAGTACCTGCCGACCAAGCCGTTCTGACGCCGGTGCGGCGCCGCCACGCGGTGCCGCGCGGTGCCACCCGACGTGCGCCGGCCGGCGCACGTTCCCGCCATGCCGTTTCAACGAGGACGCAACCATGGATTTTGTGAAACGCACGATCGATCTCGCGATGAAGAACGTGGAAGAGGGCGGCCGCCCGTTCGCGACGGTGATCGTCCGCGACGGCGAGATCGTCGCGGAGAGCCCGAACCTCGTCGCGCAGACCAGCGACCCGACCGCGCACGCGGAGATCCTCGCGGTGCGCGACGCGTGCCGCACGCTCGGCACCGAGCACCTGACCGACTGCGAGATCTACATCCTCGCGAGCCCGTGTCCGATGTGCCTCGGATCGCTGTACTACTGCAGCCCGAAACGCGTGATCTACATCACGACGCGCGAGGATTACGCGCCGTTCTATCGGGATGACCGCAAGTATTTCGAGCTCGATACGTTCTATGCCGAATATGCGAAACCGATCGAGGAACGCCGGCTGCCGATGGTGCAGCGAAAGCATGACGGCGCGATCGACGTGTACCGGCGCTGGAAGGAACTGAACGCGAAGTGACTTGCTTCATCGCGGACGCGATACCGGCGTGGCGGGCGTGATCGTCGCGGTCCGACGGCGGCGTTCGCGATGGCGTGAACGCGTGACGACGCGCTATAGTCGTGCGACGTCCGCCGCGGCTGCCGTACACCCGGCGCTCCATTCACGCACGTGTTCGCCTCCGATGACACCGCATCCCGACGTTATCCTTCAACTGACCGACACCGGGCAACCGGCCGCCCGAGACTTCATCAGCCGCAAGCTCGGCGAATTCAACCATGCGATGACGGGGCGCGCCGATGCGGCCGCGCTCGACGTCTACGTGACCGATTCCGCGACCGGCGAGGTATTGGGCGGTCTCACCGGCCGGACGTCGCTCGGCCTGTTCTTCATCGACCTGTTCTATCTGCCCGAATCGCTGCGCGGCGGCGGCTTCGGCAGCCGGCTGTTGCGCGAGGCCGAAGCGGAGGCGAAGCGGCGCGGTTGCGCGCGTGCGGTGCTGTACACGATCTCGTTCCAGGCGCCCGACTTCTACCGGAAGCACGGTTACGAGACGTTCGGCGAAGTGCCGTGCGAGCCGGCAGGCGCGGCGCGCGTGTTTATGGTCAAGGTGCTTTGAGCGGCAACCGGTCGTTGCCTGGCATCCCGTGACACGCGGGTCGTACCGCACCGCTCGCGGATCACCGCCCGGGCGCTGCCCGCTCGACGATCATGTCGTACAGCGCCCGCGCCGCGGGCGACAGTTGCGCGCTCCGGCGGGTGACGAGCACGAGCGTGCGCGACACCGACGGTTCGACGAGCTCGATCGTACGGATCATCGGATACGCGTTCTTCTGGATCGCGAGCTTCGGCACGACGGCCGCGCCGAGCCCTTCCGCGACGAGCCCGAGCGCCGTCGAGCTGCGCTGCACCTCGTAGAACGAATGCAGCGACACGCCGCTCGTCTTCAGCGCGCCTTCGAGCAGCCCGCGATTGCCGCTCACTTCGCCGGCGAAGATCAGTGGATGCGGCTGCAGCGCCGCCCAGCGGATGCGCCGCCGCTTCGCGAGCGGGTGATCGTCGCGGCACACGAGCACATAAGGATCATGTGTGAGCGGCACGCTGACGAGTTCCGGGTGCTGGTCGCCGGCGATGCTGATGCCGAATTCCGCTTCGCGCCGCAGCACGGCCTGCAGCACCGACGCCGACGCATGATCGAGAATCTTCACGCGATCGTGCGGCCGATGCCCGGAGAACGCGCGCAGGATGCGCGGCAGATACTGCACGCCGACCGTCGGCACGCACGCGATCGTGACGTCGCCGCGCTGGCTCAGGCCGGTCTCGCGGATTTCGGTCAGCGCGTCGGACAGCTCGTTCAGCAGCCGGCGGGCCTGCGGCAGGAAACGCCGGCCGATCTCGGTCAGCGTGGTGCGGCGCGTCGTGCGCTCGACGAGCGCGACGCCGAGATACGATTCGAGCTTGCGCAGCCGCTGCGTGATCGCCGTTTGCGTGACGTGCAGCGTGTCGGCTGCCTGCCTGAAGCTGCCGCCGTCGGCGATCGCGACGAAAGCCTGGACACCGAGCGTGTCGATCTTCATCAGAATCTTGAATCAATCACGATATTAAATTCATTTTACTGAAGGTCGGCGGCAGTCGCAGAATGCGCTGAATCGATGGCCCGTTGCATCGCCATGCGCGATGCAACGCGGCCGCTCATGCCGACCAGGAGATCCATCGTGACGACCCCGCTCGATCAATACGCGACCCAGTACGTGCAGTTCGAGGACGAACGGACGCGGCCGGTGCGCGACCTGCTGGCCGCCGTGCCGAAGACGCCGATCCATACCGCGATCGATATCGGCTGCGGGCCGGGCAATTCGACGGAAGCGCTGATCGCGCGCGCACCGGACGCGACGATCCACGGGATCGACGCGTCGGCGGACATGATCGCGGCTGCGCGCAAGCGCCTGCCGGCACTGCGTTTCGACCTTGCCGATGTCGCCGCCTGGGACGATCCGGGCGGCTATGACCTGATCCTGTCGAATGCGGTGCTGCAATGGGTGCCGGCGCACGACACGCTGTTCCCGATGCTCGTCGGCCGCCTCGCGCCGGGCGGCCATCTCGCGGTCCAGATGCCCGACAACCTCGATGAACCGGCGCACCGGCTGATGCGCGAAGTCGCCGCGGACGGGCCGTGGGCCGACAAGCTGAAAGGGGCGGCGCGCACCGAGCGGTTCGACGCACGCTACTATCATGCGCTGCTCGCGCCGCTGTGTTCGCGCGTGGACGTATGGCGCACGACCTATTACCACCCGCTGCGCGGCGGCGCGGATGCGGTCGTCGAATGGTTCAAGGGCAGCGCGCTGCGGCCGTTCCTCGCGGCGCTCGACGCGCCCGAACAGCGCGCGTTCGTCGCACGCTATCGCGATGCGCTGGCCGGGCCGGACGGCTATCCGGCGCAGGACGACGGCACGGTGCTGTTGCCGTTTCCGCGCCTGTTCATCGTGGCGACGCGGAAGTAGCGCGGTATCGACGCGACGGCCGGCCGTGCCTCAGCGCACCGCCGGCACCGATGCCGGGTCGACCGTGCGGCTTCGCGCGGTCTGCCCGTCGCGCAGGTCCTTGTACCAGAACAACGCGACTTCCCCGGCGTTCTCGCCATCGGCGTACAGGAAGCGGTCGTGGCCGCCGAGCGCGAAGCCCGCGCGTGCATAGGTCGAGCAGGCCGCGACGTTGTTCGCCTGCGTTTCGAGCCGCATGAAGCCGAACCCGTGGCTGCGCGCCCACGCTTCGGCGGCTGCCAGCAGGAACTGCCCGATCCCCTGGCGCCGGTACTGGCGGTCGACGGCCAGCTCCGCGATCTCGGCCATGCCGTTCCAGCTTTCCTCGATCGCGACGAAGCCGGCGAGCCGTTCGCCGGCCGTCGCGCGAAACAGCGCCGTGCGGCCCGACGCGCCGCTCGCCCAGCCGGCCGGATCGAAGCCGTAGTCCTTGCGTCGCACCGGCAGCGCGCGAAGATCGAGCAAGTCCTGATACGGCGCGTTCAATTCCCACGCGATGTCGAACGAGAAATCGCATCCGTCCAGTTCGTCGGCGGCAAGCGCGAGCGCCGGTTCGATGCTGATGTGTTCGGCTCGGTCCATATGTCGGTGTCCTGTCTTCGCGGGATGGCGTGGTGTGGTCCGTGATGCGATCGTCGTCACCATGACGGGCGGCGAATCGCATTCTCGTCGTTGCGTGGTTTTTTGCACCTGCACAATTCGTCGCGCGTGGAGCCGGCACAGACCGGCTGCGTGCGCGACGGTCGAATGCATGCGGCCGACGGATCGGGCGACACCGCATACGTTTGCGGCATTCGCGCGCGGGCCGCGGCGCTCGTTCGACCGCCTGATTATGCGGGAATTCGGCGCCGGCCAGCTGCGTCGCGATGCGATGACGCCTGACGTGCATCGCGGCTTCGCGCCGGGCTCGTCGCCGCTTGCCTGTGGATGAATGACGACAGGAACCCGAATAATTGTTTACCGTTCGGTGACAACTCGTTATATTCCGAAAAATATATCGAAGGTCGTGATGCCGTCCGGCGTCACGCCGTCCATCTGCTCCACGACAGCCGGAAGCGCGTCTGACCTGCATCGCCGGAGCAATGCGCCGGCACGCATGCGCCACCGATGCGCACACGTGCCGACGCCGCAACACGAGCGGCCGCCCTGCGGCATGCCGCTTCCGCAAGCCCACACCGGCATCGAAATGGAACATCGTGCACGCGCATGAGGCACGCGCGCGTCTGCCGGTGCGGGCTTGCGTTCGTCCGTCGTACGGTTTCTCGTCAACACGCCGCGCGTCCTGCCGCGACGCAGGCGCGCGCGTCCACAACAAAAAGGAAGCAACATGAAGAAGACCATCGTGGCCGCGGCCACACTCGGGATGTTCGGCACGGCCGCGCACGCGCAAAGCAGCGTCACGCTCTACGGGTTGATCGATGCGGGCGTCACGTATTCGAACAAGGTCGCGACGACGGGCGGGCACGGCAAGCTCGTCAAGTACGGCGACGGCGTCGCGTCGGGCAGCCGCTGGGGCATCCGCGGGACCGAGGATCTCGGCGGCGGGCTGAAGGCGCTGTTCGTGCTGGAAAACGGCTTCAGCAGCGGCGACGGCTCGATCGGCCAGGGCGGGGCGCTGTTCGGCCGGCAGGCGTTCGTCGGGCTGTCGAAGAACGGCATCGGTTCGCTGACGTTCGGCCGTCAATACTCGTTCTCGACCGACTACATCGGCGCGAACTACACGATGGGCAGCCAGACGCCGGCCGGCAACTACGCGTATCACATCAACGATCTCGACCAGCTGACGTCGAGCCGCATCAACAACGCGGTGAAGTTCCAGAGCGCGAACTTCGCGGGCCTCACGTTCGGCGCGATGTACGGGTTCTCGAACTCGACGCAGTTCGCGGGCACGCCCACCACGACCGGCACGAACGGCGCGCAGGGTGCGTCGAGCGCGTACAGCTTCGGTGCGAACTACGCGCAAGGGCCGTTCGGCATCGGCGCCGCGTACACGAACATCCGCTTCCCGAACGGCGCGACGCCGGCGTTCGGCGTGAGCATCGCGAACATCAACACGTTCGGGTTGCGCGACCTCGAGACGGTCGGCGTCGGCGCGCGTTATGCGATCGCGGCGGGCCTCGTGTGGGCGAACTGGACGCATACGAAGTTCACGCCGCTGTCGGGCGAATCGTCGAAGCTGAACAACTACGAAATCGGCGGCCGCTATGCGTTCTCGCCGGCGTTGAGCGGCGGTCTCGGCTATACGTTCTCGAAGCTCGACGGCCGCTACGACGGCAAGTGGCACCAGGTCAACGCCGCGGTCGACTACGCGCTGTCGAAGCGTGCCGACGTGTACGTGAGCGCGGCGTACCAGAAGGCGTCGGGCAGCAACACGATCAACGGCCGGGTCGTGCCGGTACAGGCTGAAATCGGCTCGTCGCCGTCGTTCGTCGGCAGCGCGGGCGCGAACACGCAGTTCGTCACGCGGATCGGCCTGCGTCACAAGTTCTGATCGACGCGTAGCCCGGGCGACCCGCCCGGCGGCGCGCATCGTGTTTGCGCGCCGCCGGGACGGGCGACGTCAGATACTGATCGCGACGGGGCCGGCGAGCGGCGTGTAGCCGTCGTCGAACAGGAACCACGCATCGTATTGGCCCGATGCGAGCGCGCTGTTCGCAGTCGACGAGAACAGCAGCGAGCCGGTGCTCTTGGGCAGGTACGCCCACGACTTGTAGCCGCCCTTGGTCGGCTGCGCGCCGCGCGGATAGATGCCGACCCAGTTCTTCGGGCTGTGGCGCCACGGCGGCACGACGTAGTCGAATCGCAGCGTGCCGTACGACGCGCCCTGCGACGACAGTGCCGCGACGAACTTGCCGTTCGTATTGCCGATCGCCGAATCCGTCAGCAACGTGCCCGATTGCGCCTGGACGCAGCCGGCGATGCGGCGCAGGAAGCCAGGGTCGTTCGCATCGCGGATGCTCGCGTCGTACCAGCCGGCGTCGCCGTACCACGTGACGGTCCGCGTCGCGCCGGCCCGCACGCTGACCGACTGCGCGCTGTTCATTCCGTACGCGTTGTCGACGAGCTGGAACGTCGTCGCGCTGGCGCCGGCGGCATTGTCCAGCGTGATCAGCACGTTGCCGTTCTGCACGTCGTAGCAGAGGCTGACTTCGGCCGTCGAACCCGCGCTCCCCGCTGCGCCGATGTTGCCGCGCAACGTCTGCAGGAAGCCGTTCGGGCCGTAGATCGAGTAGTCGTAGCCGCCGCCCGAATTCAGCGCGAGCGCGTCCGTGACGCACGTGCCCGTGCCGGCGCCGATCGTGTAGTGCCGCGGTATCGTGCTCGTGCCGTCGACCCACGCCTGCAGATGCACGGCGGCCGCGCCGGTATTCGTCATCGTCAACCCGAGCGTCTTGCCCGCGCGGTTGACCTTGCCCTGGACGAAGAACTCGTACGGCAGCCGGCACGCGGGAGTGCGGCCGGCCGTTTGTGCCGGCACCGCGGTGGTGGTGGCAGGGGGAATCAGGACCGTCGAGCCGTTCGGGTCCATGTTGCTGGTCGCGGCCGGGATCGCGGGAATCGTCTGGTCCGGATTCGCGAAATCGAATGCCGAAGTGAGATCGCCGCACACGGCACGCCGCCACGGTGTGATGTTGGTTTCCTGCAGCCCGAAGCGTGCTTCGAGGAAGCGGATCACCGACGTATGGTCGAACACCTGAGAGTTGACCTTGCCGCCTTTCGACCACGGCGAGATCACGAACATCGGCACGCGCGGGCCGAGCCCGATCGGCGTGTCGCCGCTCGCCGAGCCGTCCGATGCGGCGCCGCCGCCCGCGACGAATTCAGCGGCGGTCGAGACCGTCGAGCGGCCGGTGCCGGCGGCGGCGCTCGCCGGAACGGCCGGCGGCACGTGATCGAACAGGCCGTCGTTCTCGTCGTACATCACGAGCAGCACGGTGCTGGCCCACACGGCCGGATTCGACGTCAGCGCATCGAGCACGTTGCTCACGTACCATTCGCCGCCGCTCGCGGCCCACGACGGATGCTCGCAATAGGCGTAAGGCGCGGCGATCCACGACACCTGCGGCAGCGTGCCGTTCGCGACGTCGGCCCGCAGCTGGCTGAAGAGATTCGTGTCGTATTCCTTGCCGCCGCCGGTCGGATCGATCTGCGTGCCGTTGAGCGCCGGCGCGAGCGGATCGTTGGCGCCGAGGTTCTGGTACTGCCGGAAGTTCAGGATGACGTTGTCGCCGTAGTTGCCGTTCCACCAGAGATCGCGCTTCGAGCCGTTGTATTCGCCGTAGCCGTGACCGGCGTCGAGCCCGTTGCCCTTGTCCTGGTAGAACTTCCACGTGACGCCGGCCGTGTTCAGGCGTTCCGGCATCGTGGTCCAGCCGGTGCCGGTCATCGTGTTGTTCGTGTAGGGCGAATAGCCGGCGACGTTGCCGCAGCAGCCGGTCCACAGATACAGGCGGTTCGGGTCCGTCGGGCCGAGCATCGAGCAGTGGTACGCGTCGCACACGGTGAAGGCGCTCGCCAGCGCGTGATAGAACGGGATGTCGTTCTGCGTGAAGTAGTACATCGTGCCGCTGGTTTTGGCGCCGACCCAGTTGTCGTAGCGGCCGTTGTTCCATGCGCTGTGCGTGCCATTCCAGCTGTGATCGAGATCGCCGTAGTACGTGTCGCCGTTCGCGACGCCGGAAACGGGTGGCGACGGGTTGAACGGAAACACGTAGGACAACGGCGCCGGCTGGCGCCACACCGGGTAGCCGCTGGAAATCACGACCGGCCGCGGATCACCGAAGCCGCGTGCGCCGCGCAGCGTGCCGAGATAGTGGTCGAACGACCGGTTTTCCTGCATCAGGATGACGACGTGCTTGACGTCCTGCAGGGTGCCAGTGACGCTCGCCGCCGGAATCGACTGCGCGCGCAGGATGCTTTCGGGCAGCATGCCGGTCACCGCGGTGGCGCCGGCGAGTTTCAGCGCGTCGGCAAGGAACCGACGTCGTGTCGTGGGTGTGTTTTGCATGATCGCTCTCTGTCGAGGGTGACGGATGGGGCGTGCGTCGGTCAGTGGCACGCGGTCGCGCAATGCACGACCGGCGCGGACGCCGAGGCCGGCGCCGATGCCCGCGCGGCGGCGATGTTGCCGGCCGGGCTCGAGTCGCCGTCGCCGCAACCGGCCAGCGTGCACAGGAGCGCGATCATGAAAACGCCGCGCCAGTGCGGAATACGGCTTGCCGCAGGGCGAGGCGGGACGGTTCGTGAATGACCCTGATCGAGTCGGATTCCTGAATGATTGGAATGAATGCTGCGTATTCCGTATTTCATTTCCCCTCCAGACATGAAAATGGACAGCAGAGCATATCGCCCGAATCAGAACAACTTCATGACAGGCCAGCCGCGCGTGCCGGCCACCCCGGAAAGCTTCGCGTCGGGATTGGTCGCGACCGGATGCGTGACGTAGTCGAGCAGCGGCACGTCGTTGATCGAATCGCTGTAGAAGTAGGTCCGTTCGAAATCGGAAGCCGCGTAGCCGAGCGAGGCCAGCCACGCGGCCGTGCGCACGATCTTGCCTTCGCGGAAACTCGGCACGCCGATGCTGCGCCCGGTGAACCGCCCGGCCGGCGTGCCGTCGTCGGTGTCGAGCTCGATGCCGAGCAGATGCTCGATCCCGAACTCGGCCGCGATCGGTCGCGTGACGAAGACGTTGGTGGCCGTCACGATACAGCAGAGGTCGCCGTTCTCGCGATGCCGGTCGACCAGCGCGCGCGCCTGCGGCGTGATGGCCGGCCGGATCACTTCGTCCATGAACTGCGCATGCCAGCGTTCGAGCTGCTCGCGCGGGTAGCGCGTGAGCGGCGCGAGCGTCACGGCGAGATACGCGTCCATGTCGAGCGTGCCGGCCGCATAGTGGCCGTAGTGCTCGTCGATCAGCGCCGTGTGCGCGTCGTCCTCCTGCCCGACCCGCGTGATGAAGCGGCTCCAGGCCTGGTCGCTGTCGAGCGGCAGCAGCGTGTGATCGAGGTCGAACAGCGCGAGATTCTTGTGCATGAGTGGTTCCTTGTATCGCGTCGTCACGCGCCGATGAGTTTGTCGATCGCGTCCTTCGCGTTCTTCCCGTCGATGGTCGTGACGCCGTCGAGCCACTTCGACAGCACGCCGGGGTTCTTCTTCGCCCATTCCTTCGCGACCGCGATCGGGTCGGCGTGATTCATGATCGGCACCATCAGCTGGTTCTCCTCGTCGGTCGTGAATGTCAGGTTGGTCAGCAGCCGGCCGACGTTCGGGCAGCGTTCGAGATAGCCGGGCGAGACCAGCGTATAGACCTTCGCGGAGCCGTAGTTCGGGCCGAACACGGTGTCGCCGCCGTCGAGATACGCGATCTTGTATTGGAGGTTCATCGGATGCGGCTCCCACGCGAGGAACACGATCATCCGGTGCTCCTGCACCGCGCGCGTCACCTGCACGAGCATCCCGGCTTCGCTCGATTCGACCAGCTTGAAGCCGCCGAGCCCGAACTCGTTCTTGTCGATCATTCGCTGGATCAGCGCGTTGCCGTTGTTGCCCGCGCCGATCCCGTAGATCTTGCCGTCGAGCTGGTCGCGAAACCGGGCGATGTCGGCAAAGCGCTTGAGGCCCTTGTCCGACGCGTATTGCGGCACGGCCAGCGTGTAGCGCGCGCCGACCAGGTTCGGCTGCGGCAGCAGGTGAACGGCGCCGGCGTCGACGAACGGTTTCACGGTCGGCGTCATGCTCGGATCCCAGTAGCCGAGGAAGGCATCGATCTGCGCCTTCTTCACGCCGGCCAGCACGATCGGCGGCGACGCGATCGTCTTGGTGGCCTCGTAGCCGAGCCCGTCCAGCAGCATCATCGCGACGCCGGTGGTGGCCGCGATGTCGCTCCAGCCGACGTCGCCGAGCGTCACCTTCCTGCACACGTCGCCTTCCGACGCGTGAGCGGGGGCCGTTGCCAGCGCCGTCAGCAACGTTGCAGCCAGCATCCATGCCTTCTTCATCATGTCGGTCTCCTAAGCAGTGTTCCGGATCGTGTTACCTGATTGGTCTGACGATTGATCGTGTGGATCGGATGAAACAAACAAACTTGGGTCTGGCTTTGTCGTTTTGCGTACCGTATATTAGAACGCACAAAATCGCAAGATCACACAAAAATACAAATCGTGGGGTGGCCCGTGCGACGTGGGCGGGACGAGGGCAGGAAAAGTCGGGGCGGCCCGTACGGGCTGCGCGTCATCGAGTGGAACCGCAGGACAAGGAGACTTCGCATGATCAGTCAGCTGGAAATCATTGCCCGCCTGTTGCTGGCGGCCTTGCTCGGCAGCCTCGTCGGCATCGAGCGCGAACGGCTGTCGTGGGCGGCCGGGTTGCGCACGCACATGCTGGTGGCCGTGGGGGCCGCGCTCGTGATGGTCGTGTCGGCGTTCGGCTTCGCCGATATCCAGGACGCGAAGAACGTGTCGCTGGATCCGTCGCGCGTCGCCGCGCAGGTCGTGTCGGGCATCGGCTTTCTGGGCGCGGGGTCGATCATGCTGCGCGGCGAGATCATCCGCGGGCTGACGACCGCCGCGAGCCTGTGGGTCGTCGCGGCGGTCGGGCTCGCCGTGGGCGGCGGGATGTACGTGGCCGCGATCGCCGCGACCGCGATCGTGCTGGCGATCCTGGCCGGGCTGAAGCCGATCGAGAAGCGCTTCTTCGCGACGCGGCAGCGCTGGGGCGTGCGCATTCTCGCGAGCCGCGGCGCGGTGAAGCTCACGTCGCTGCAGGCGATGCCCGGCATCGACCAGGCACGGATCGTCCGGTTCATCATCGAGCAGGACGACGCGACGCCCGACGACGATCGCATCCACGTGGTGTTTTCGAAGATGACGAGCGGCGAGTTCCAGGTGGCGCGTCAATCCCTGCAGACCCTCGCCGGCATCAAAAAATTGGAGGAAAGCGCTGGGTAGACGGTCATTCGAATAATATTGACGAACATTTCCGAGGACATTTCATGTGGCAAGAAGAGCGATACCAGAGGATTCGGCTTCTGTTATCGAAGATGCAGCGCGTTTCCACCGACCGGATCATGGCCGAGCTGAACGTGTCGCGCGAAACCGTGCGCCGCGATCTGGTCGACCTCGAGGCGCTCGGTGAACTGAAGCGCGTGCACGGCGGCGCGGTGCAGGTCGGCGACGAAGCGCCGATCGCCGAGCGTGCGCAGACGCATGTGAAGGCGAAGCTGGCGATCGCCCGCGCGGCCGCGCGGCTGGTGTCGGGCTCGCAGACGCTGTTCATCGACGCGGGCACGACCACGACGCTGCTGGCCGAGGAACTGGCGAAGCTGTCGGGCCTCACGATCGTCACGAATTCGATCGACGTCGCGCTGAAGATGCGCTCGGGTGACCCGGCGCAGGCGAAGAACGAAACGATCCTGCTCGGCGGGATGATCGGCAGCCGCGCGGCGGCGACGGTCGGCGACGGCACGGTCGCCGAAATCTTCCGCTATCGCGCCGATCTCGCGTTGCTGTCGCCGGTCGGCGTCGACCACGTGCGCGGCGCGACGAACTACGACCGGATGGAAACCGAAGTGGCGCGCGCGATGGTCAGCAACGCGGCGGAAGTCGCGATCCTCGCCGATTTCAGCAAGCTCGGCACGAACAGCCGGATCGGCTTCTGCGAACCGGCGCGGATCGGCACGCTGGTCACCGACCAGAAAGCGGAGTCGGTCGACAGCTACAAGAACATCCGGAAGGTCATCAAGAACATCGTGCTGTCCTAGGCGGCTGGCGGGCATCGTCGCGCGCGTGCCCGAGGGCTGAACCAGGCAGGTGGGCCGCCGGCGTTCGCCGTGCCGGCCATCGTGTATGCTTGCCCGCATCGATCTAACGGCGGACAACATGAAGACTCCGGCACACCCCAAGCCTGAGGTGCGGTTCAGGATGCGTATCCAGCAGGCCGACACGATCGCGCTCGGCCCGGGCAAGGTCGCGCTGCTCGAAGCGGTGCGCGAGCACGGCTCGATTTCGGCGGCGGCGCGCAGCCTGAACATGTCGTACCGGCGTGCGTGGCTGCTGATGGACGAGCTGAACCGTTCGCTGAAATCGCCGGCGACGGTGTCCGAGCATGGCGGGCAGAGCGGCGGCGGCAGCGTGCTGACGCCGGTCGGCGAGGAAATCATCCGTCTTTATCGCGGGATCGAGGCGCGCGCGTACGCGGCTTGCGCGGACGAGATCGCCGCGCTCACGAAAATGGTGCGGCGCTGAAGGGTGCGTCGCGCTGACGTGCGCGCCGGCCTACCCGTGCCGCAGGCAGAAGCGTGACGACGTATCGCTCGCGGCGGCATTCGGCATGATGACGTCGCGTGCCTGCGCATCGAGCCGCCCGATCAATTCGACGAAGCTCGCCACGCTGGCGGTCCGCAGCGGGTAGTACGCGATGTGATGCCGCTCGCAGGTGCGCTTGAGCAGGTTCATCGAATCGTGGTCGATGCAGTCGACCGGAAACACGACCATCCGCGCGCCTGGCAGCGCCGCGGCCAGCAAGCCCTTGCGATCCTCGATGCCGCCGTCGTGCAGCGTCACTTCGCCGCCCGCCGTTTCGACGATCCGCCGGATCGCGCGGTTCGAGCCGGGCCGTCCGCCGACATAGACGACGCGCGTGCCCCGCAGTATCGACAGCGAATGCGCCGCGTGCTCGGCCGGGTCGTCCGTCGACGCCTGCACCGCCTGTTCGAGCGCGCTTGCTTCGGCGCGCAGCGTCTTGACCATCGCCATCAGGTCGTCGAGCCGCGCGCGCATCGCACGGGCGCTTGCCTGTTCCGCGGCGATCCGCTGCTCGGCCGCCTCGCGGCGGCTCGTGTGCAGCGCGAGCCGCTCGTCGCGCGCCGCCAGCGCTTCGCGCAACGCGTGTACTTCGTCGCGCAGCACGCTTTCGGCCGCAAGCGGTGGCGCGTGCCGGTGTGCGTGGAGCGCATCCCGCTCCTGCAGCGCCGCGTCGCGCTGCGTGCTCATTTCGTGCAGGCGTGCCTGCTGTCGTTCGAGCTTCGCGTGCAGTTCCGCATTCTCCCGTTCGAGCGCGACCAGCCGCCGGATATCGGCGCGATTGGCCGCGCCGACCAGATGCGACAGCATGTGCACGTCGCCGAACGCGACCTGGCGCACGGCCATCGTCGCGCGCGGATGCGTCATCAGCGCCCAGTACGCCGGGGGAATGTCGCCGCTCGCGAGCGCGTCCTTCCAGCGCGCGACGAGTGCGTCCGCGTCCTTCGCGCCGTCGAATGCGCGGATCGCTCCGGCATAACGCTCGTCGAGCGCCTTGTGCAACGCCTTGGCGCCGGCCGTGCCGCCGATCGCGAGTTCGACGGCCGCGTGATGGATCTCCAGATCGGTCGCGCGCTGACGGTCGACATCGGCGAATTTCGGCACCAGCTTGCGCAGTTCGTGCGTGGTCAGGCACGTGCCGATGATCGAGCAGTGCAGGTTCGCGTCGAGTTCGGACAGGCGCGCGCGGCGCGTCAGTTCGACTTGTTGCGCGCGGGACGGCGCGCAGCAGGCGTCGATCCGCGTGCCGGCTGCCGCGGGCGAATGGCCGCCGGGCGACGAGAGGTCCGCCGTGCGGGCCAGGCGAAAGGGCGGAGCGTGCATGTTGACCTCGATCCGGCACGATCGGGCCGGAGACGGATGCGCGAAAGATGGCTCGAAATATACCACGGAATATAACGAGGCCGATGCCGGGGAAATACCGGGCAGCGGGGATCGCGCGGTCAGCAGAGTGCCGTTGAACGGTCGATCGGCTGCGGCACGACGGCAGGCGCAGCGGGCGGAACCGGGGTCGATGCCGAGGCCGGCGCATGGCGCGCGATCACGGATTCGACGCACAACCCGACGAACAGCACGTCGACGCGCTCCAGCGCGATGACCGCGCGGCGCATCGCGGCCGGGTCGTTGCTGAACGCATCGGAAAACACGTCGTCGCGCGTGCGTTCGAGGCGGCGCGCGTGGCCGATCGCGCGTTCGAGTTCGGGCAGCCGCGTGAAGCGGGCAGTGCGCGCTTCGTGTTCGAGCATCGACAGCAATTCTCGAAGGCCCATGGCCGACAGTGCGTCGTCCGGCATGGCTTCGGCGTGCGCGGCCGAGAACATCCGGATGAAACGTGCGACGCTGCCGCGCAGGCGGCGGAACGCATCGACGACATCGGTGACCTGCTGCGCCCGCGCGTCGCTCGACAGCGGCTTGAGCGCGCTGATCTTGCGCGCGAACGGCTGTTCCCGGGCGTTGTGCAGCGGGGTGCGATCCGTCGCCGTGCGGGTCATGATGATGCTCCGGGTATGCAGGTCTCGATATATTCTACGGAATATATCGAATTCGCAAAAAAAGGCGATACCGTCGCCGCGCGACACGGTATCGCCCACGACCCGAACGACCGCACCGGTCAGTCGATCGCGCGCATCGCGTGGCGCAGTTCCTGATAGCTGCGCAGCCCCGCGACGCCGAGTTCGCGCCCGATCCCGCTGAGCCCGAAGCCGCCCCAGCACACGTGCGGGTAGATCAGCTGCGGCGCATTGATCCACACGAGCCCCGCGCGCACGCGCCGCTGGAACCGCCGTGCGACGGCCGCATCGCGCGTGACGACGGTCGCGACGAGCCCGTAGCGCGTATCGTTCGCGAGCGCGATCGCTTCGTCATCGGTGCGGAACGATTTCACGCACGCGACGGGGCCGAACACTTCGTCGGTCCATAGCGGGTTGTCCGCGGCCGGTTCGGCGATCACGACGGGCGCCATGAAGAAGCCGGCGCCGCCGGCGTCCGCGACGCGGCCGCTGAACGCGATGCGTGCGCCCGCATCGACGCCGTGTTCGAGCATCGCCTCGACTCGCGCGCGGTGCGCGGCGGAGATCAGCGGCCCCATCGCGACCTGGTCGGTGCCCGGCGGCGCGACGACGAGCGCGCGCACGGCCGTCTCGAACGCGGCCATGAAGCTGCGATAGAGGCTGTCGTGCACGAGGATGCGCGCGGTGGCCGAGCACATCTGGCCGGCGTTGGTGAACGCGCCCGCCACGGCGAGCGACACCGCGACATCGAGATCGGCATCGTCGCGCACGATCAGCGACGACTTGCCGCCGAGTTCGAGCGTCACGCGCTTCATGTCGATGGCCGCGGCCTGCATCACCTTGCGGCCGGCCGCCGTGCTGCCCGTAAACGAAATCTTGTCGATCAGCGGATGCGTGGTCAGCGCCGCGCCGACCTCGGCGTCGCCGTTCACGACGTTGACGACGCCGGCCGGCACACCCGCTTCGATGACGATGTCGAGCAGCGCATGCTCGGTCGGCGACGTGAGCTCGGACGGCTTCAGCACGACCGCGCAGCCGGCCGCGAGCGCGGGCGCGAGCTTCCATGCGGTCGTGGCCATCGGGAAATTCCACGGCATCACCAGCGCGGCGACGCCGACCGGATCGTGGAAGCGTTCGGCCGTGACGGCGTCGCTCGGCAACGCAACCGGTTCGGCCGCGAACAGCGCCGGGTCTTCGCACAGCTTCGCGTAGTACGCGAAGGTCGCGACGACATCGCCGACGTCCGCGTCGGCCTCGAACGGCGGCTTGCCGCTCACCTGCATCTGCAACGCGGCGAGACGCTCGCGCGCGGCGTCGACCCGCCCGGCGATCGCCGCGAGCACGCGGCCGCGCTCGGCGGGCGGCGTATCGCGCCAGCCGGCGAACGCGTCGCGCGCGGCGCGCACCGCGGCGTCGACGTGCGCGGGCGTCGCGAATTCCTGCCAGCCGATCGTATTGCCGGTCGATGCGTTGAAGACCGGCGCGCCGATCGTGTCGGAATGCGTGCGCACCGGCTGGCCGGCGATGCGCGCGGCGGGCAGCACGAAAGGGTGCGTGGAACGGGAAAGTTCGGCGGTGGACATGACGGTCATCCTGTCGATCGGGTTAGCGGTAGGCGACGCCCGGCATCACGCAGAGCATTTCGAACGCGAGGTTCGCGCCGGTGAGCGCGGTGGTGCCGGCCGGATCGTACGGCGGCGATACTTCGACGAGGTCCGCGCCGACGATGTTCAGGCCCTTCATGCCGCGCACGATCTCCAGGCCCTGTTGCACGGTCAGGCCGCCGATTTCCGGCGTGCCGGTGCCCGGCGCGAACGACGGGTCGAGGCCGTCGATGTCGAAGCTCAGGTACACCGGCGTGTCGCCGACGCGTTCGCGCACCTGCGCCATCAGCGGCGCGAGCGACTTGTTCCAGCAGTCTTCCGCCTGCACGACGGTGAAACCCTGCTGCCGGCACCAGTCGAAATCGTCCGCGTGATAGCCGGTGCCGCGCAGGCCGATCTGCGTGACCTTGTCGCATTGCAGCAGGCCGTCTTCCACCGCGCGGCGGAACGGCGTGCCGTGCGCGATCTTCTCGCCGAACATCGTGTCGTTCACGTCCGCGTGCGCATCGACGTGCACGACCGCGACCTTGCCGTACTTCCGGTGCAATGCGCGCAGGATCGGCCACGCGATCGTGTGATCGCCGCCGAGCGTGATCGGCCGGCAGCCGTTCGCGACGATCGCGTCGTATGCCTCCTCGATGCGGCGCACCGAGTCCTTCAGGTCGTACGGGTTGGTCGCGACGTCGCCGATGTCGGCCACCTGCAGCGAATCGAACGGCGCGGCGCGGGTGGCCATGTTGTACGGGCGCAGCAGCACGGATTCGGTGCGGATCTGGCGCGGGCCGAAGCGCGCGCCCGAGCGGTTCGACGTGCCGAGATCGAGCGGCACGCCGACGAAGCACGCGTCGAGGCCGTCGGTCGTCGTGGCCTGCGGCAGCCGCATCATCGTGGCGATGCCGCCAAAGCGCGGCATCTCGTTGCCGCCCATCGGTTGGTTCAGTTCGCGGGGCATGGGGCCGTCTCCTCTTTCTGGTGTCAAGCGATCGGCCGATGGTAGAGGAGAACGCACGCGCGAAGATCCTGAAGTCGCAACGTTTACATCGACAGGTCTCGATGCAAGTGGCGCCGCCGCATCGACGCGGCGCGACCGAACGCGGCGGCGCGGGTCAGCGCGGGATGGCCGGCGGTGCGTCGTCGTCGTGCGCGCCGGCGGCGGGAAGCGCGGCTGCCGCCGACCCCCATGCGGAGAGTTCGCGCTTGGTGCGCACGCCGAGCTTCGCGAAGGCACGCTTCACGTACGACTCGGCCGACGCGACGCGCACGCCCAGAATCGCGGCGGCTTCGGGCACGGTCTTGCCGGACAGCAGGTGTTTGCAGGTCTCGTATTCGCGTTTCGACAGCTTCACGTCGCCGGCCGCGAGCCGCGCGTCGAATTGCGCGAGCGGATGGACGTCGGGCGTCGGGTGCGCGATGCGCCGCGCGGCGGTGGTCGACGCATGCAGTTCGAGCAGCGGGAACAGCACGTCGCTGATGCTGCGGAAGCGGTTCATCTCGGCGAGCGTGAACGGCGGACGGTCGCGGCCGCGCTCCAGCGCGATCGAATGCTGCGAATAGCGCGTGCCGCGTGCGAGCACGCATTCGTGACCGATATGCACGTCGTCGTAGATCCGCTGGCGGAATTCGCCGGGCGGGATCGCCGCGATGTCGCGCACGACCAGCATCGTGCCGGTCTTGCCGCGCAGCCCCGCGAACAGCGGGTCGCTGTCGAGAAAGCGCTCGTAGTAGAGCGTCATCACGTCGGAGATTTCGGTGGCTTCGGTCCCGATGCCGCTGCTGCCGATCCATTCGCAGCGGTAGCCGGTGGGCATCGTGCCGTCGACGCGCGAGCGTTCGACGTGCGCGACGTCGAGCGGCACGACGTCGTTCAGCAGTTGCGTGAGGCGCGGCACGAAATGCGGCGTGCCGACCGTCTCGATCAGCTCGCCCAGCGCCTTGAACGACACGTTGAAATGGTCGTCGTCGCGGTGGAAGGGGTTCACGTTGAGCAGCATGCGGGTCCCAGGAACCGGCCCTTGAAGCGGCGCGATTGTAGCGATCCGCGCCCGAAAAGGTCATTAGGGGAATTACCGTACGGAGTCCTGCTGCCTCGCGTACCCCCGAAAACGCGGCTTGCCCCCCCCGAAGGGGGGCATACCGGGGCAGTGTAAATGAGTAACTTTGTCTCTGCTTTTTTCAATCGAGAGACGAAAGATTCAGATGACCAAACTGATCAAGGACATCCTGCCGCTGGGCGCAGGCGTGGGCGAATTCACGAAGCTCGACTTCGGGATGGACGAAAGCGACTGGCGCGCGGCCGAAGGCAAGAGCGGCAACTACATCGTCGGCTGGTGGGAGGGCAAGGCCGGCTCGGTGGAGTTTCCGGAAACGGCAGCCGACGAAGCGGTGTGGCTCGTCGAGGGCCGGATCGCGCTGACCGACGTCGAGGGCAACCGCAAGGAATTCACGCCGGGCCAGGGCTATCTGCTGCCGGCCGGTTTCGCGGGCCGCTGGGAGACGATCGAGGACGCGAAGAAGTTCTACGTGCTGCTCGAGCAGTCGTGATGTCGGAAACCGCCGCCGCGTCGTCGTCGTCCCTGTGACGCGAACCCGGCGGCGGTTTCGTTTTTCGCGTGTGATGGCTGGGATCATGGAAATGGAAGTCAACGAAGCAAAACGGACCGCGCCGGTCGACGCGCACGCGCTGCGCGGCGCGCCGGTCGCGCTGGGCGTCGAAGCGGCGCTCGCGAATACGAAACTGTTCCCGTACTGGCTCGACAACCCGGCCGCGCCGGCCGCCGAGCCGGCCCTCGTCGGCGACGTGACGGCCGACCTGCTGATCGTCGGCGGCGGCTTCACGGGGCTGTGGTCGGCCGTGCAGGCGAAAGAACAGATGCCGCACCTGAACGTGGTGCTGATCGAGGCCGGCAAGGTCGCGCACGGCGCATCGGGCCGCGCGGGCGGGATCATCTCGACGTCGGTGATGCACGGGCTGCCGAACGCGGTGCGCGTGTTCCCGAACGATATCGCGCAGCTCGAAGCGTTCGGACACCGCAACCTCGACGGTTTCGAGGAAACGCTGAAGCGTTACGACATCGACGCCGACATCGAATGGAACGGCGAGATGACGGTCGCGGTCGATCCCGAGCACCTCGTGCACCTGAAGGGCGACTACGACCTGCATCGCGAATACGGCCACGACGTCGTGCTGCTGAACCGCGACGAAACACTCGCGCAACTGAATTCGCCGCTGTTCGCGGGCGCGCTGTGGTCGCGCAACCGAAGCGGCATCGTGCATCCGGCGAAGCTCGCATGGGGGCTGAAGCGCGCGGCGCTGCAGCTCGGCGTGACGCTGTACGAGCACACGCCGCTCACGAGCGTGACCGACGAAGGCAGCACGGTGTTCGTGAAGACGCCGAAGGGCAGCGTGCGCGCGCCGCGCGTCGTGTTCGGCAGCGGCACCGCGAAGGTCGGGATTCCCGACATCAACCGGCGCGTGATGCAGGTGCGCGACCACGTGCTCGCGACCGAGCCGCTGACGGACGCGCAACTCGCGCGGATCGGCTGGAAGAATCGCCAGGGCGTGTACGACACGCGCACGCAGCTCAACTACTTCCGGCTGACGAAGAACAACAACATCATCTTCGGCGGCCTGGTCAGCTATCACTTCGACGGCGACCCGGAGCCGCATCAGGACGGCCGGCGCGAAACCTACTACCGGCTCGCGGAAGCGTTCTACCGCACGTTCCCGCAACTGAGCGACGTGCGCTTCTCGCACGCGTGGGGCGGCCCGATCGACTACTGCTCGCGCGGCTCGGTGTTCGCGAAGCGCTATCTCGGCGACAAGGCCGTGTTCGTCGCCGGCTATACGGGCTTCGGCGTCGCGGCGAGCCGGTTCGGCGCGTTCATGGGGCTGAACATCCTGTTCGACCGCGACAGCCCGGAGCGCAAGCTCGACATCGCGAACCAGAGCCCGAGCTACATCCCGCCGGAGCCGATGCGCTGGGTCGCCGCGAAGATCACGTTCCATGCGTTCGACGGCGCGGATGCCGAAGGCGGCTGGAAGCGTGCGTGGATCAGCGGCCTCAAGGCGATGGGCTTCCCGATGTAAGCGACACGGCGGCCCCGCGCGGGCCGCCGCCATGACACGCTCCCCCGAGGAGACGGTCCGCACGGCGGACACGGAGAGAGACACCCCATGAACGTTGTGAACCTGCAGGATGAAGCGCGGCAGGAAAGCGCGCTGTTCGTCGTCGTGATGCTGCTGCTCGGCATGCTCGGGCCGACGGTCTTTCTCGGTCTGCCCGCGATCGTCGGGCAGGTCGAACGCCACTGGGGCTTCGGCGAAGCGGCGCTCGGGCTGTCGAGCTTCATCGAGGTGCTCGGCGAATCGACGGGCACGCTGCTCGTCGCGTTCGTGCTCGGCCGCCAGCCGGTGCGGCTCGTGCTCGCGGGCGCGGTGACGCTCGCGGCCGGCGCGAATCTCGGCACGCTCGCGACGCACGGGCTCGTCGCGTATTCGACGTTGCAGTTCGTCGCGGGCGTCGGGTCGGGCGGGCTGAACGGCATCGCGCTGCGCTACCTGTCGTATTCGCGCGCGCCGGAGCGCAATCTCGGGATCATGCTGATGGGACAGGTGATGTGGAGCATGGTGCTGCTCGCCTATCTCTTCCCGCTGCTGAGCGGCACGTGGGGCGCGTATGGGGTGTTCGGCTTCGTGGCCTGCGTGCTCGGCATGTTCGTGCTCGCGACGCCGCTGTTTCGCCGCGGCGAAACGATGGCCGCGCCGACGCCGGCCGGCGCCGTCGGCGGCATCGACCGCAAGGGCGCGATGCTCGTGCTGTGCGCGCAGCTCGCGCTGTACGGCGGCGTCGGCGTCGTGTGGACCTTCCTCGAGAAGATCGGTACCGATGCGGGCCTGAGCGGCCGGTCGGTCTCGCTCGTGCTCGGCGTCGCGAACGTCGCGAGCCTGGTGATCTGCGCGGCGATGCCGAAGCTCGGCGCCGGCGCGGGCCTGCGCCGCTGGACGCTGATGAACCTCGGCGGCTGCGCGGTCGCGGCGGTGCTGCTCGCGATGCCGGCGTCGGTCGCGACGTTCACGCTCGGCGCGATCGTGTTCATCGGCTGCTGGACCGGCGGCGCGCTGCTGATCTACGCGACGATTCCGCAGTACGACCTGATCGGCAAGTCGGCCGCGCTGTCGCCGGGCTGCGTCGCATTGGGCTATGGCGTCGGCTCGGTCGCGGGCGGCTCGCTGATCGAACGTGCGGGCACGCAGTCGGCGCTGTTCGCGGCGATCGTGCTGTGCGCGGTCGCGTTCCTCTGTTACGGGCGGCTGCGGCCGGCCGTGTTCGGCATGGCGCGCCCGCTCGCGGTGGCGCCCGAGTGACGGTTGCGACGCGCGCCGCTGCCGATGGCGGCGCGCGTCAGGTTCGGTTCATCGGCGAAGGCGGTCAGGCAGCGCACGATTCGCGCCGTGCCGGCCATGCGTACACGGGCAGCGGCTTCCAGCATGTTTTCGAATACCACCGATCTCGATCTCCGGCTCATCCGGGTCTTTCTGGCCGTCGTCGACGCACGCGGCATCACCGCCGCCGAGGCGTCGCTCGGCGTGCGGCAGTCGACCATCAGCACGCAGCTGTCGGCGCTCGAAGCGCGCGTCGGCTTCAAGCTGTGCGATCGCGGGCGCGGCGGCTTTCGCCTGACGTCGAAGGGCGAACGTTTCGCGGCCACCGCGCGCACGCTCGTCGCGGCGACGTCCGAATTCGTCGCGCGCGTGCGCGACATCGACCGCAAGCTGGTCGGCACGCTGTCGATCGGCTTGATCGGCCAGGCGCCGCTCGTCGAGAACGCGCGCGTGGCCGACGCGATCGGCGCGTTCCGCCAGCGCGACCAGGCCGTCACGTTCGCGATGAAGGTCGCGTCGCCGCAGGAGCTCGAGGAAAGCCTCGTCAACAACCAGCTCGATCTCGCGATCGGCTATTTCTGGCATCGCGTGCCGGGCCTGCTCTACACGCCGCTGTTCACCGAGCAGCAGGTGATCTACTGCGGGCGCGGGCATCCGCTGTTCCATGCGTCGCGGCCCGTGACGGCCGACGATCTGCAACTGCACGACTGGGTATGGCGCACGTATCCGGTGCCGGAGGAGCAGTATCCGCTGCCCGAGCGGCGCGTGACCGCGAGCGCGGACAGCATCGAGGCCGCGACGATCCTGATCCTGTCGGGCGGCCATCTCGGCTACCTGCCCGCGCATTACGCGGAGCCGTTCGAGCAGCGCGGGCTCGTGAAGGCGGTCGGCCGCGCGACGTTCAGCTTCGACGTGCCGCTGCATCTCGCGATGAAGCGCAGCACGAGCGACAAGCCGATCGTCGACGCGTTCTGCGAGGACCTGCTGCGCGCGTTCAACATCAAGGCGGCCGCGCTCGCCGCGTAGGTTCGCGCCCCGCGCTCAGCAGTCGACCAGCACCCAGTCGAACAGCTCGCGGCGCGTGCGCACGCCGAGCTTCGCGAACGCGCGCTTCACGTACGACTCGGCCGTCGACAGCTTCACGTCGAGCTGCTGCGCGGCCTCGGGCACCGAGCGCCCGCACAGCATCAGCCGGCAAATCTCATGCTCGCGGCGCGACAACTGCACGTGCTGCCGTTCGAGCCGCGCATCGAAGCTCGCCTGCGACGCGGCATTCACCGACACCGCCGCCACACGCCGCGCCGCACAGGTGCGCGCGTGCAGCTCGAACATCGGAAACAGCAGATCGACCATCTGCCGGAAGTGGAACAGCTCGTCCGTCGTGAACGCGGCCCGCTCGACCGTGCGCGCGAGGCCGAGCGCGTATTGCTGATGCGCATTGCCGTGCACGAGCAGGCATTCCTGAGCGATGCCCGGTTCGTCGAAGATGCGCCGGCGGAATTCGCCTTGCGCGATGCCGGCGACATGGCGCTGCACGAGCAGCGTCCCCGCCTTGCCGCGCAGCGGCGCGACCAGCGGGTCGGTCTGGCAGTAGTCCTGGTAATAGACGTCCATCACGCGCAGCGTATCGGCCGCGAAGCGCAGGCTGCCGCTGCCCAGCCATTCGACGACGAAGCCCGACGTACTGGCCGGGTCCGCGCGCCAGCGTTCGAGATGCACGGCGTCGGCGTCGATGCTGTCGTTGACGAATTCCGTGACCGCATCGACGAAATCCGGCGTGCCGACCGCGCGTAGCGTCGCGCCGAGCGTATCGGGACGCACGCCGATCAGGTAGTGGCCGCGGGCGGCCGGGTCGGGCTGGAGAAGTCGCATGGTCGGGCGAGGCGGTCGGAGGGGACAGCGCGACGTTACGCGAACGCCGCGCACGCGTCAGCCGGGAATTCACCGGATCAACCGCACGAATTTCGTGCGTTGTCCCCAAAACGACGACAAGACCGCGCGGCGGGCGGGCCGGAAATCGCAAAAGCCCCCGCGCCGGGGGGGCATACCGGCGCGAATCGTCTGCCTATAGTGAAAGCGCTTCGAAAACCTGACGACCAGAAAGGACAGGCCATGCAGATTCAACCGACGCCGGCCGCCGCGACGCCGGCGGATTTCGTTTTGACCCACGCGAGGGTTTACACCGTCGATCCGCACCGGCCGTGGGCGCAGGCCGTTGCCGTGCGCGACGGCCGGATCGTGCATGTCGGCGATACCGCGTCCGTGCGCGCGTACGTCGGCGCGAACACGAAAGTCGTCGATGCGGCCCGCCGGCTCGTGCTGCCGGGCTTCGTCGAATCGCACTGGCACTTCGAGACGACCGCGTTCGCGTTCCAGGCGTTCGTCAACTACGAGGATCCGCACCAGGTGCTCGCCGCGTTGCGCACCTACGTCGAATCGCATCCCGATGAGCCGGCGATCACCGGGATGGGCTGGGTGCAGGCGACGATCCCGCCGGCGATGCTGCGCAAGGAGACCCTCGACGCGGTGTGCGCGGATCGCCCCGTGTGCCTGCTGTCGACCGATTTCCATTCGATGTGGGTGAACTCGAAGGCGCTGGAAATCGCCGGCATCGACGCGTCGACGCCACCCGTGCAGGAAGGCGCGAGCTGGTTCGAGAAGGACGCGGCGACGGGCGAGCCGACCGGGCTGATCGTCGACGGCGCCGCGTACTCGCTGCTGCTGCAGCGGATCAGCGCGGCCGGCCTGCTGCCGACCGGCATCGACCTGTATCTGAAATCGATTCCGCCGTGGCAGGAGAAGCTGTGCGCGGCCGGCGTGACGACCGTGTTCGACGCGGGCTTCTTCGATGCGAGCGGCGACCAGTCGCTGCTGTACGAGACGCTGCAGACGATGGAGCGCGCGGGCGACCTGAAGCTGCGCGTGGTCGGCAGCGTCGCGGTGATCGGCGAGATCGACGATCCGGTCGGCACGCTGGTCCGGTATCGCGAGCGGTACGATTCGCCGCTCGTGAAGGCGCGCGCGCTGAAGCTGTTTCTCGACGGCACCGAGGCGAACCACACCGCGTACCTGCTGGAACCGTATGCGGACCGCCCCGATACCTGCGGCGCGCCGACGATGCCGGCCGACACGTTCAATCGCTATCTGGTCGACGCCGATCGCGCGAACGCGAACGTGATGGTGCACTGCGTCGGCGACGCGGCCGTGCGGATGGCGCTCGACGGCTTCGACGCCGTTAACCGCACGAACCCGCCGCGCGATCGCCGTCATGTGATCACGCACGCGTTCCTCACGCATCCGGACGACATTCCGCGCTTTCGTCGCGCGGGCGTGATGGCGAACACGCAGTTGCAATGGGGCGTGGTCGACGCGTACACCGAGCAGTTGCGCGACCACTACGGCCACGAACGCTGGAGCAACATGTACACGTTCCGCACGTTCGTCGACGCAGGCGTGACGGTGTCGATCGGCATGGATGGCCTCGCGTGCCAGTGCCGCTGTCAGCACAAGCCACTCGAACACATCGAGTCGGGCCATACGCGGCAGCTCGCGGGCGAGCCCGATGCGCCGGTGTTCCCGGACATCGCCGAACGCCTGAGCATTCCGCAGCTGATCGCCGCGTACACGATCCACGGTGCGTACCAGCTCGGCATGGAGCACGAGGTCGGCTCGCTGACGCCCGGCAAGCGCGCGGATCTCGTCGTGCTGGAGCGCGACCTGTTCGAGGTCGGGCAATACGACATCGGGCGCATCGACGTCGGGCTGACGATGATGGGCGGCCGCATCACGCACGTGGGCGACGATTTCGGCGCGCGGACGGGCCTGCAGGCGTCGTGAACGGCGGCGGGCCGGCGATGCGGCGACGGAAGCTTTCAAGTCGCTTCCGTTGCCGCCGATTGTGCGGCGTGTCCCCCTGTTGGCAGGGCAGACCGGCCAATTTCCTCTGGCTACATTTTTCCGGACCGAAGCACGCGCCGCTCATCGCGGGCGGATCATGACATCGACGGAGGAAAACATGGCAGGGGACTGGAAACATCGGGTGAAGAACGCATGCGCGGCGCTCGCGCTGGGTGGTTTCGCCGGGGCGGGCGTGCCCGTCGCGCAGGCGGCGGACGTCGTCAACGTGTACAACTGGGGCAATTCGATCGGCAAGGCGACGATCGCGAACTTCGAGAAGGCGACCGGCATCAAGGTCGTCTACCAGGAGTTCGATTCGAACGAGACGCTGCAGGCGAAGCTGCTGTCGGGTACGTCGGGCTACGACGTCGTCGTGCCGTCCGACATCTTCTGGGCGCGGCAGTTGCAGGCCGGCATCTACCGCAAGATCGACCGAAGCCAGGTGCCGAACTACGGGCTGCTCGATCCGGACATCATGAAGGTGCTGTCGAGAGATGATCCGGGCAACCAGTTCGGCATTCCGTGGACGTGGGGCACCGACGGGCTGGGAATGAACGTCGAGAAGGTGAAGGCCGCGCTCGGCGCCGACGCGCCGCTCGACAGCTGGTCGCTGCTGTTCGATCCGAAGTACGCGAAGAAGCTGAAGCGCTGCGGCGTGTCGGTGCTCGATTCGCCGGTCGATGCATTCGGGATGGCGTTCGTGTACCTGAAGAAGGATCCGAACACGACGAACCCGGCCGACTACCAGGCCGCGTACGAGTTGCTGAAGACGGTACGGCCGTACATCACGCAGTTCAATTCGAGCAGCTACATCAACGATCTCGCGGGCGGCGACATCTGCCTCGCGCTCGGCTGGTCGGGTGACGTGAATTCCGCGCGGATCGCGGCCGCCGCCGCGAAGAAACCGTATCGAATCAAGTACGTGATCCCGACCGAAGGCAGCGCGATGTGGTTCGACATGATGGCGATTCCGAAGGATGCGCCGCATCCGGACGCCGCGCTGAAGTTCGTCAACTTCGTGCTGTCGGAGCAGGAGAGCGCCAACCTGACCAACGACACGTCGTATCCGTCGGCCGTGCCGTCGTCGCGGCACCTCGTGCGCGCCGAGGTGACGAGCGATCCGGCCGTGTTCCCGCCCGCCGACGTGATCCGCCGGCTGAGCCTCAGCAAGCCGGTTCCGCCCGAGCTGATGCGGCTGCAGAACCGTCTGTGGACGAAGCTGAAGACCGAGTAAGCCGCCCCGCACACCCGCACCTCTTTCGCGCGCCCCGCCGTCGATCGCGGCGGGCGGGGGCGCGTGCGTCCCGACGACCACCGACACCATGAACATCAAACACATGACGGTGCTGTGCGCGCTCGCGTTCGACACGGCCGCGGCATTCGCCCACACACCGCACGCGACCGACGCGAACCGGATGAAGGCATTGCAGGCGCAGGTCACCGCGCTGCAGCGGCAGGTGAACGCGCTGCGCGCGAGCATGCTGGCGGCGAAGCCGGCCGGCGCGGCCACGACCGCCGCGCCTCCCCCGACCGTCACGACCGCCGCATCGGCCGGCGCGAAGATCGGCACGATCAATACGGCCGCGGCCGCCGCGCAGGCTGCCGAGTCGGCGCCCGCGTTCACGAACGACGACCTGCAGCAGATGCGCGAGCAGATCGCGAACGCGTCGCTGAAGGTCGATGCGTTGCAGGAGGCGGCGACGACCGGCCCGCTCGCGGGCCTGAGCATCACCGGCTACGTCGATCCCGTGTACCTGTTCAACCGCGCGCAGCACACGTCCGGCTTCCAGTTCCTGAACCACGATCCGGGCGCGTACGACTACTTCAACAGCACGATCGGCGACGTCTACCTCGACATCAGGAAGACCTTCGGCGTCGGCCCGATGGCGCCGTCGGCGGAGATCGTGATCCAGCCGAACCGCGGCTTCGGCAACGTGTTCAGCAATGCGCACGGCGGCATCGGCAACAACATCGTCACGCAGGCGCAGGTCAACGTGCCGCTCGGCACGACGCGCACGTTCGAGATCGGGATGATGCCGAGCCTCGCCGGCTACGAGGTGCAGCCGTCCAACCAGATGCTCACGCTCACGCACGGATTGCTGTACGACTTCAGCGAGCCGGGCAATCTGGTCGGTATCGGGCTGAAGGGCTCCAACGCGGCGATGACGCGCTTCTGGCAGGTCGTGATCGGCAACGAGGTGCTGCGCACGGCCGGCGCGATCGCGAATGCGGCGAACAACACAACGAAGCCGAACTGGACGCCGACGATCACCGCGCGCTTCGACAACGCGACGTCGACGGCGTTCGACTTCGGCCTCTCCGGGATGCTCGGCCGGCAGTCGCTGTTCTCGCCGTGCGCGGCGGGCGGCTACGGCTACCAGTGCAACGGCTCGTCGCCGACCGGCCTCTACAAGTACGTGGAAGCCGACATGACCTATACGCACGACAAGACGCAGATCAACGCACAGGTCGACTACGGCGAGCTGCAGAAGGGCGCATGGAACGGCGGCACGGCGCGCTGGTACGGGATGTCGCTGCTCGGCCATACGAAGTGGACGACGTCGTGGCTCGGCCGCATGGGCGCGACGCTGCGCTTCGACTACCTGAACAACGCGTCGAACGGCGGCGGTGGCACGAACATCCAGTACGGGCTCGCGGGCGGCAACCCGTCGGTGAACGGGTCGAGCGGCTTCGGCATCGATCCGTCGTGCTTCCAGGGCTCGGCGACGAACGGCACCGAGTGCAAGGGCGCGCAACGCTATGCGATCACGGCCGACCTGTTGTTCTATCCGACGCAACAGATCACCGTGAAGGTCGAATACCGCCACGACGCGGCGAATCATCCGGTGTTCCTGAAGAGCAACGGCACCTATGCGCGCAGCAACGACCTGGCCGGCATGCAGTTCATCTATTCGTTCTGACCGTTCCGACGGCCGGCGCGCGCCGGTTCGTTCGTGGAACGCATCACATGCCGGGCCGCGCGGGCCCGGCGCTCATTCGACACAGGAGGTTTGATCTTGAAGCTGCACACTTTCGCGACCGACGTCACCGATCCGCGCGAGCGGGGCCGCCTGATCGGCGCGCGCTTCGCGCCGGCGATCCGCGAGACGGTCGCGCTGTATCTCGCGTTCTTCCCGAAGCTCGGCATCGATCCGCAGCGCGCGCGGGCGATCGGCGAGGCGAGCCTCGCGGCGCTCGACGCATGGTGTCCGCGCCTCGCCGCCGAGGTGGAGGCGACCGCCGACGGCGCCGACCTGCCGCGCTGGCAGCTCGCGTGCCTGAACGCGCGCACCGAGATTCTCGCGACCGCGCCCGCGTCGGCCGAAGGCGAGTGCTCGACGACCGTGTACGCGCCGGCCGGCCCGCATGCGCCGCGCACGCTGCAGACGTGGGACTGGCACGACAGTCTCGCGCCGCAGGGGCTGCTGATGCGGTTCGCGACGCCGCAGCGCCGCACCGTCAAGCTGTTCACCGAATTCGGGATGCTCGCGAAGCTCGGCGTGAACGACGCGGGGCTCGGGCTGCACTTCAACATCCTGCATCACGCGAGCGACGCCGATGGTGGCGGCGTGCCGGTGCACGCGATCGCGCGACGGCTGCTCGAGGATGCGACGACGGTGCAGGAGGCGGTCGAGCTGGCGCGCACCGCGCGCGTCAGCGCCTCGACGGTGCTGACCGCGTTCACGCGACACGATGCGAACCCGCGCGCGGCGAGCATCGAGCTGAGCCCGTCCGGCGTCGGCGTGGTCGTGCCGCGCCCGGACGGGTGGCTGCTGCATACGAACCACTTCCTCGATCACGCGTTGAGCGGCGGCGAATGCATGCCCGACAGCTCGACCACGCGCGAGCGCTTCGCGCACCTGAACGCGGTCGTGGCGGGGATGACGGGCGCCGATGTGCGCGAACGCGCGGCGGCGATGTGCGGCGCGGCCGGCGACGCGGCCGTGGTGTGTTTCCACCCGGATCGGTCGATGCCCGACACCGAGCGCTGGGAAACGCTGCTGACCGTCGGCATCGATACCGACGCGTGCGCGCTCGACTACGTGGCCGGCAATCCGCACGACCTTGCGCGCGACGGGTTCATGCGGTTCTGACGCGACGCGCGGGCGACGGTCGGCAGGGTGGCACGGCGGCACGCGTGGGCCGCCGTTGTGGCGCTCAGGCGTCGATGCGCTCGACCTTGCCGACGAGCAGCCCGTACGACAGGCTGCCCGCGAGCGCCATCGCGGCGATGTAGGTGATCGCGTGCGAGAAGTCCGCACCGTCGACCAGCAGCCCGATCACGATCGGTGTCGCGATCGCGGACAGGTTGCCGACCAGGTTGAACACGCCGCCCGTGAGGCCGAGCAGCCGTGCAGGCGCGAGCCCCGACACGAGCGACCACGTGATCGACGCGAAGCCGTTGCCGAAGAATGCGATCGTCATGAACGCGATTACCCAGCCGGTCGAGCTCACGTAGTTCGCGCCGATGATGCAGGTCGAGATCAGCAGCCCCGAGATGATCGGCAGCTTGCGCGCGAAGCCCTGCGATGCGCCGCGCCGCATCAGCCAGTCCGACAGCACGCCCGAGCACAGCACGCCGACGAACGCGGCGAGGAACGGCAACGACGCGAGGAAGCCCGACTTGATGAAATCCATCCCGCGATACTTGACGAGGTAGGTCGGGAACCACGTGAGGAAGAACCACAGCGTCGAGTTCAGCGCGAACTGGCCGAGGTAGATGCCCCACAGCTTGCGCCGGCCGAGCACGACGCCGAGGTCGCGCCACGTCGACGGCGCGCGTTCGCTGCGCGCCGCGACGCGGTCCTCCAGATCGACGAGGCCGCCGCCGTCGCGGATCAGCGCGATTTCGGCCGCGTTGACGCCGCGCAACGCGCGCGGCTCGCGATATACCGCGTACCAGATCGCGGCCCACGCGATGCCGGCGAGGCCGGTCGCGACGAACACCATGTGCCAGCCGAGATGCACCTGCAGCCACGCGAGCACCGGCGTGAGGAACGCGAGGCCGACGAACTGGCCCGACGTGTAGCCGCCGATCGCGCTTGCGCGTTCGCGGGTCGGGAACCACGTCGTCACCACGCGGTTGTTGATCGGGTAGGCCGGCGCTTCGAGCGCGCCCACCGCGAGGCGCAGCACGATCAGCCCGACGAACGAACCGGCGAAGCCGAGCAGCAGCGTCGCGGCTGACCACAGTGCGAGCGCGCCCGCATACAGCACGCGCGGCGATACCTTGTCGACGAGCCAGCCGCCCGGAATCTGCATCAGCGCATAGGTCCAGCCGAACGCGGAGAACACGAGGCCCGCGCGAACCGGATCGATGTTCAGTTCCTTGAACAGCTCGGGCGCCGCGATCGACAGGTTGCTGCGGTCGAGATAGTTGATCACGACGGTGACGAACAGCAGCGCGAGAATCAGCAGCCGCTTGCGGCTCGGCGGCGTGGTGGCGGTCGCTGTCGCGCGGGCGGCGGATCGGGATTCGGGTAAGGCGCCGGGGTGCGCGGATGGCCGCTCCGGCGGGTTGGCATGGGTGCGTGACGCGGATTGGCCCACGGTCGTCTCCTGTGTTCTATGTTCCGCCGGCGCTCGCGAACGAGGCGGCCGAATCGAATGGCGTTGGGGCGAACGTTAGAGCCGTGGCGCGGCGTGCGTCAACATTTGGGCAGGCATCCCTATTAATGGGACGTCTTGCGTTCAGTATGTGGGACAGGGCGACGAAGGCAGCGCATCCTGCATCAGTCGGCCATCGCCTCCTTCGTGCTGACCCAGCCCTGCACGGCGCCGGCGCGCGGGTTGCGATATCGCACCTTCAACCACTGAAAATCGTCGCTCGCATCGATCAGCTCCACCTTGTCGCCCGCGACGACGTAGCGGCGCGTGGGCGCAGCACGCATCGCATCGTGCAGCGGCAGGCGCGCCGGGCGTACCTTGAACGCGACCGTGCCGCCGTCATGACCCTGCGGGCGGCGCGACACGCGCTTGCCGTGCTCGTCATAGGTGAGCAGCATCGACGACGGGCCCGATTCGCCGTCGAGCAGATCGCGCAGGTCGTCGGGGACCGCTTCGCTGGTTTGATACAGATACATCCTGCCGGTGCCGTCGAAACGGTACGCATCGGTGTACCAGATCGGGCCACTGCGACACGAGCTGTACAGCGTGCGCGCTTTCGGCTTCGCTTCGACGTTGATCAGCGCGTCGCAATTGCCGTGGGGCCCGTCGCCCGCCGGCATCTTCAGCGGCTCGAACCGCTGGCGCGCGGCGTCGTACAGGTAGATGCCGTATTGCTCGTTGACCATGCCGAGCATCGCGCGCATCGCGAGATCGCGACGACCGTCGAAGTTGTAGTCGTCGGTCGCGAGGTGATAGCGGCCTTCCTCGTCGGCGGCCGTGACGTCGAGCGTCTGCGTTTTTCCGCTCGGCAGGAAACGGACCGTGACGTGCGCGCCGTCCGCGCGCTCGACGCGGGCCGTGACGGTGTCGTCGACCTTGAACTCGAGCAGCGGCTTGGCCGCGTGCGCGGCGGGTGCGATCGACGCACACGTGGCGAACAGCAGCGCGGCGACACGGGGAAGCGGGCGGAATCGCGGGGAGCGCGTCATGAGCGGGCGTCGTGGCGAAGGAAAACGGGTGGGCGACCGGTCAGCGCGGCGTGCTGTCGTCGCGATAGCCGCTCTTGCCGACGAAGATCTCCTTCAACGCGGCGCGCAGCGTGCCCGGATCGTGCTGACCGGGCGCGAGATGGATCACGTAACGCGTCTGGCCGTCGAGCCGCGCGGCGATGCCCGGTTCGATCTCGACGTCGATCGTGTCGTCGGTCAGACGCACCGACAGATCCTTGACGCGCACGTTGAGCTGGTCGCGCACCATCACTTCGATCAGCGCATCGTCCGGAAAGCGCGACAGCGCGAAGCAATAGTCCTGCTCCGCATCGTGACAGTAGATATTGGCGAAGCTTTCGTCGTCGTCGAGGTCGGACGTGGCCGCGCCGACGGTAGCGTGAAGTTCCTTGAGCATCGATTCCTGCTGAACGGTTATTTGTGGGCGTGCATCGTCGTTTCGATTGCAGCCGCGGTGTCGGGCATTGCGTCGGTGTGCGCGTCGCGCGCCTTCAGCCACAGTCCGAATTCGCGCATCACGTCGACCACCGGCCGCAGCCGCTCGCCGTCCGCGGTGAGATCGTACTCGACGCGCACCGGCACTTCCGGATAGACGGTGCGCCGCACGAGCCCCGCGTCTTCCAGCGCGCGCAGGTCGAGCGTCAGCATGCGCTGCGAGATGCCCGGCATGTCGCGCCGCAGGTCGCTGAAGCGGCGCGGCCCGTCGAGCAGATACGACACCAGCAGCAGCCGCCAGCGGCCGCCGAGCAGGCGCATCGCTTCTTCAACGGAACATCCTGTCGCACTCGTTTTCATCGCGCCAAATCCTGGTCGGTAAATTTTTTGTGACTACGGCACAAACGACTGCCGTCTTCTCAGTCGTGTGCCGATGCGAGATATTAGCGCCCGCGTCGCGGCGAATCGATACATGGACAACCCACGAAGGAACCATATGAAGCTCTATCACGCTCCCGGCAGCTGTTCGCAGGCGATCTGCATCGTGCTGCGCGAAGCCGATATCGACGCAGAGATCGTCAAGGTCGATGCGCGCAAGCATGTCGTCGACGGCGGCCGCGATTACTACGACGTGAATGAACTCGGCTACGTGCCGCTGCTCGAACTCGACGACGGCACGTTGCTGCGCGAAGGGCCGGTGATCGCGCAGTATCTCGCGGACCAGCTCCCGGAAGCCGCGCTCGCGCCCGCTTATGGCACGCTCGCGCGCTACCGGCTGATGGAGTGGCTGAACTTTCTCGGCACCGAGATCCACAAGGGCTTCATCCCGCTGCTGTATGCGGTGCAGGCGGGGAAGTACGTCGAACCCGTGCGCCAGAAGCTCGACGGCCGCTTCGCATGGATCGACCGCCAGCTCGACGGCAGGACGTTCCTGACCGGCGACACGTTCACCGTCGCCGATGCGTACCTGTTCGCGCTGACCGGCTGGGGCAAGGCCGACTGGATGCGCTCGGTGTACAACGCGGATATCGACCTGAGCCGGCATGCGCATCTGCGTGCGTGGTACGAGCGGGTGCGGGAGCGGCCGGCCGTGCAGGCGGTGCTGGCGGCGGACAACCTGTTGCGATGACGCGTGGCCGCCGCAGCGGTGCTGGCGCGTCGTTTCGCCGTAGCGACGCCGCGCCATGCCGCAACAGTGCGCGCTATAATCGCCGCCATGAAACTGCTTCGGACCTTCATCCTGCTGCTGCTGTGCGCGGTGCTGCCCATCACGGGGCTGGCAGCCAGCGGCCTGACCGGTGAATGTCCGATGCAGTACACGATGTCGATGGACGCGGACACGGGCATGAACATGGCCATGTCCGCCGACATGAGCGATTGCGATTCGATGCAGCCGCCATCCGCCGATCACGCGAAGGCCAAAGCCAAGGGCATGGCCTGCAAGGTGACGGCCCAATGCCAGTTCGGCAGTCTCTACCACCCGGCCGCCCGCGCCGACGTCAACCGTCCCGCTGCATTCGCCAGCACGATCGTCTTCCACTACACGCAGTCCGTCCCGGCTCGCGACCCGAACGGGTTGTGGCGCCCGCCACGCATCAGCTGATCCCGATTTGACCGGTTCGCCGCGTATGCGGTGAGGTTCGTCCTGTGCGCAGGACGTGGAATCCCTTTGGGTTCCGATTTGGGGTTACACCATGTCATTCGTTTTCCGCACGCTGCGCATGCCGCGTGCAGGTCGGCGCGCGCCCGTACCGTGGGTCGCGCTGCTGGTGGCGGGCGCCGTTCACGCGCAGCCGTCGCCGCTGACGCTCGACGCCGCGCTGCAGTCCGCCACCGATCGTTCCGCGTCGATGCAGGCCGCGCAGGCGTCCGTGCTCGCGCGTTCCGAAGCGGCCGTCAAGGCCGGCCAGTTGCCGGACCCGATGCTCAAGGCCGGCATCGACAACCTGCCAATCAACGGTGGGCAGCGCTTCACCGTCGGCCAGGACTTCATGACGATGCGCCGCATCGGCATCGAGCAGGAATGGGTGTCCGGCGACAAGCGGCGGCTGCGTACCGCGCTGGCCGACGAACAGGTCGGCCGCGAGCGCGCCGGCTATCTGGTGCAGCTCGCGGCCGTGCGCCGGCAGACCGCGACGGCGTGGCTCGATGCCATCTATGCGAAGCAGGCGCTCGCGCTTCAGCAGGCGCTGCTCGGTCACATGAACCATGAACTCGACGCGACGCAGGCGTCGTATCGCGGCGCGAAAGCGAGCGCGGGCGACGTCGTGCAGGCCCGCGCGATGCTCGCGCAGACGCAGGACCAGGTGCTCAAGGCACAGCAGGCGTATCGCACCGCGCTCATCGCGCTGGCCCGCTGGACGGCGGTGCCCGTGACGGACGTGGCCGGTACGCCGCCCGCGCCCGAATCCTTCGTATCGGCGTTGCCGCCGGACGAACTGCGCCTGTCGCAGCCGGCGCTCGTCGCCGCCGCGGACGATATCGCGGTGGCCGAAGCCGACGCCGCGGTCGCGAACAGCGAGCGCAGCCCCAACTGGACGTGGGAAATCGCGTACCAGCAGCGCGGCGGCGCGTATTCGAACATGGTGTCGATCGGCGTCTCGATCCCGCTGCCGCTCAATCGCAAGAATCGCCAGAACCGCGACGTCGCCGAAAAGGCCGCGCTCGCGACGAAGGCGCGCCTGATGTACGAGGACACGCTGCGCCAGGTACAGGCCGACATCCGCACGCAATCGGACACGCTGGCGAGCGGCCGCGAACGCATCGCGAACCTCAGCGCCGCGCTGTTGCCGGCCGCCGACCAGCACGTGCAGCTTGCGACGGCGGCGTACCGGGCCGGCACGGGGCCGCTCGCCGACACGTTCGCCGCGCGACGTGCGCAACTCGAAGCGCAATTACAGGTGCTCGACCTCAGGCGCGACGTATCGCAGACCTGGGCACAGCTCGAATATCAGGTCGTGCCGTCGGCGATGGCCGCCGCGCAGTGAAGGAGACGCTCATGACAAGGCAATCACTGATGCGTGCGGCGCTGATCGCATCCGCCGGCGCGGTGCTCGTCGGCGCCGGCTATTTCGCGGGCGTTCGCCATGCGACGAACGGCGCGGCGACGGCCGCCATGCCCGCCGCTGCGCCGTCGGGCATACCGTCGGGTGTGCCGGCTCAGCAGGCCGCACGCAAGGTGCTGTACTGGCACGACCCGATGGTGCCGAACCAGCACTTCGACAAACCGGGCAAATCGCCGTTCATGGACATGCAGTTGCAGCCGGTCTACGCGGACGAAAGCGGTGCCGCGGCAGGCATCCGGATCGATCCGGGCCTGCAGCAGAACCTCGGCATCCGCTATGCGACCGTGCGTCGGCAGCAGACGGCGGCCGGCTTCGACGCGGTGGGCACCACGCAGTTCGACGAAGCGCGTGCGGAGGTCGTGCAGTCGCGCGTCACGGGCTACATCGACCATCTGTATGCACGCGCGCCGATGCAGCGCATCGCGAAGGGCGCGCCGGTCGCATCGCTGTTCGTGCCCGACTGGCTCGCACCGCAGGAGGAATATCTCGCGCTGAAGCGCGGCGGCATGGACGGCAACCTGCTCGATGCGGCGCGCGCACGAATGCGCGCGCTGTCGATTCCGGACGGGATGATCGCGACCCTCGATCGCACCGGCCGCGCGCAGACGCACGTCGTGCTGAGCGCGCCGGAGACGGGCGTCGTCAGCGAGCTGAACGTGCGCGACGGCGCGATGGTCGCGCCCGGCCAGACGCTCGCGAAGATCGCCGGACTGGCGACGCTGTGGCTGATCGTCGAGGTGCCGGAAGCGCTCGCTTTGAACGTGCAGCCGGGAATGTCGGTCGACGCGACGTTCGCGGGCGATCCGGCCCGGCATTTCAGCGGCCGTATCCGCGAAGTGCTGCCCGGCATCAGCACGGGCAGCCGCACGCTGCAGGCGCGCGTGGAGATCGACAACGCGTCGCTGAAGCTCACGCCCGGCATGCTGATGCGCGTGCGGGTCGCCGCGAAGGAGACGGTGTCGCGCCTGCTCGTGCCGTCCGAGGCCGTGATCGCGACCGGCCGGCGCACGATCGTCATCGCGAAGCTCGGCGACGGTCGGCTTCAGCCGGTGTCGGTGACGGTCGGCAACGACGTCGGCGGCGACACGGAAGTGCTCGGCGGGCTGAACGAAGGCGACACGGTTGTCGCATCGGGGCAGTTCCTGATCGATTCGGAAGCCAGCCTGAAAAGCGTGTTGCCGCGGCTGGAGCGGGCGGCAGGCGCAAGCTCGGCCGCATCGTCCGCGACGGCAAGCGCGCCGGTCTACGAAACCACCGGCAAGGTGGAGAAGGTCACGTCCGACGACATCACGTTCTCGCATCAGCCGGTGCCGGCGCTCGGCTGGGGCGCGATGACGATGGCGTTCGGCAAGCCGTCGGCGCACGCGTTTCCGGACGTGAAGCCGGGGCAGACCGCGCGTTTCGCGTTCACACAGGCCGACGACGGCTACCGGCTGACGAAGGTCGAGCCGCAGGGAGGTGAGCGATGATCGCGCGCCTCATTCACTGGTCCGTCCATCATCGGTTTCTGGTGCTGCTGGCCACCGTGCTGCTCGCGGCATGGGGCGTGCATTCGCTGCGGCAGACACCGCTCGACGCCTTGCCCGACCTGTCGGACACGCAGGTGATCGTGAAGGCGTCGTATCCGGGCAAGGCGCCGCAGGTCGTCGAGGATCAGGTGACCTATCCGCTGACGACGACGCTGCTCGGCGTGCCCGGCGCGAAAACCGTGCGCGCGTACTCGTCGTTCGGCGACGCGTTCGTCTACGTGCTGTTCGACGACCGCACCGATCCGTACTGGGCGCGCTCGCGCGTGCTCGAATACCTCAGCCAGGTGCAGAGTCGCCTGCCGGCGGGCGCGACCGTGTCGCTTGGGCCCGATGCGACCGGCGTCGGCTGGGTATACGAGTACGCGCTCGTCGATCGCCCCGGCCGTCACGATCTCGGCCAGTTGCGCGCGCTCAACGACTGGTTCCTGAAGTTCGAACTGAAGGCCGTGCCGGACGTCTCCGAAGTCGCGAGCATCGGCGGCATGGTGCGCCAGTACCAGGTCGTGCTGGACCCGGACAAGCTGCGCGCATACGGCATCACGCAGGCGGCGGTCGCGGAGGCGCTCGGCAAGGCCAACCAGGCCTCCGGCGGCTCGGTCGTCGAGCTGGCCGAGTCGGAGTGCATGGTGCGGTCGTCCGGCTACCTGCGCACGCTCGACGATTTCCGTCACGTCGTGCTGCGCACCGACGACACCGGCACGCCGGTCCTGCTCGGCGACGTCGCACGCATCCAGGTCGGCCCGGCGATGCGGCGCGGTATCGCGGAACTGAACGGGCAGGGCGAAGTGACGGGCGGTGTCGTCGTGATGCGCTCGGGCAAGAACGCGCTGACGACGATCGACGCGGTGAAGGCGAAGCTCGCCGACCTCAAGCGTTCGCTGCCTGCCGGCGTCGAGATCGTCACGACCTACGACCGATCGCAACTGATCGCGCGCGCGGTCGACAACCTGACGGACAAGCTGATCGAGGAATTCGTCATCGTCGGTGTCGTCTGCGCGGTGTTCCTGTTCCATCTGCGCAGCGCGCTGGTCGCGATCCTGTCGCTGCCGCTCGGCGTATTGGCCGCGTTCATCGTGATGCGCTACCAGGGCGTGAATGCCAACCTGATGTCGCTCGGGGGGATCGCGATCGCGATCGGCGCGATGATCGACGCGGCGATCGTGATGATCGAGAACGCGCACAAGCATCTGGAAGCGTACGACCACGCGCATCCGGGCGAGCCGCTCACGGCCGCGCGCCGCTGGGAACTCGTCGCGGCATCGGCGGCGGAGGTCGGCCCCGCGCTGTTCTTCTCGCTGCTGATCATCACGCTGTCGTTCGTTCCGGTGTTTTCGCTGGAAGGGCAGGAGGGCAAGCTGTTCGCGCCGCTGGCGTTCACGAAGACCTATACGATCGCGGCGGCCGCCGGGTTGTCGGTGACGCTGGTGCCGGTGCTGATGGGCTATCTGGTGCGCGGCCGCATTCCGCACGAGCACGCGAACCCGATCAATCGCGTGCTGATCCGCCTGTACCGGCCGCTGCTCGAAGCGACGTTGCGGCGCCCGTGGGCCGCGATCGGCGTGGCAGTCATCGCGCTCGTGTTGACGGCCGTGCCGTTGTCGCGGCTCGGCGGCGAATTCATGCCGCCGCTCGACGAAGGCGACTTGCTGTACATGCCGACCGCGCTGCCGGGCATCTCGGCGGACAAGGCGAGCGAACTGCTGCAGCAGACCGACCGACTGATCAAGACGGTGCCCGAGGTCGACACGGTGTTCGGCAAGTCGGGTCGCGCCGATACCGCGACCGACCCCGCGCCGCTCGAGATGTTCGAGACGACGATCCGCTTCAAGCCGCGCAGTACATGGCGGCCGGGCATGACGCCGGAGAAGCTCGTCGACGAACTCGACCGGACGGTGAGGGTGCCGGGCCTGTCGAACGTATGGGTGCCGCCGATCCGCAACCGGCTCGACATGCTGTCCACCGGGATCAAGACGCCGGTCGGCGTGAAGATTTCCGGGCCGGACCTGACGGGAATCGACGCGATCGCGACGCAGGTCGAGGCTGCCGTGAAGCGCGTGCCGGGCGTGACGTCCGCGCTCGCGGAGCGGCTGAACGGCGGCCGCTACGTCGACGTCGACATCGATCGGCTTGCCGCCGCGCGTTACGGGCTGTCGGTGGCGGATATCCAGTCGGTCGTGTCGTCGGCGATCGGCGGCGAGGACGTCGGCGAAGTGATCGCCGGGCGCGAACGCTTTCCGATCAACATCCGCTATCCGCGCGAGATCCGCGATTCGCTCGAGAACCTGCGGCAACTGCCGGTCGTCACCGCGCGCGGCGCGCAGATTCGCCTCGGCGACGTCGCGCGTGTCGCGATCGCCGACGGGCCGCCGATGATCCGCAGCGAGAACGCACGGCTGTCCGGCTACGTGTACGTCGATCTCCGCGGTGTCGACCTGAGCACGGCGGTTCGTGCGATGCAGCAGGCCGTCGCGCGGCAGGTCGCGTTGCCGCCCGGCTATTCGATCGCGTGGTCGGGGCAGTTCGAGTATCTCGAACGCGCGGCGGCGACGTTGCGCACCGTCGTGCCCGTCACGCTCGTCGTGATCTTCGTGCTGCTGTTCGTCACGTTCGATTCGGCGGCCGACGCGTTGCTGCTGATGTCGACGGTGCCGTTCGCGCTGGTCGGCGGATTCTGGCTCGTATGGGCGCTCGGCCATGCGGTGTCCGTCGCGACGTCGGTCGGGGTCATCGCGCTGGCGGGCGTGGCGGCCGAATTCGGCGTGGTGATGCTGCTGTACCTGAAGGGCGCGCTGCAGCGCCGGCTCGATGCCGGCGAACCGCCGACCGATGCGTTGCTGCTCGACGCGATTCGCGAAGGCGCGGTGCTGCGCGTGCGGCCGAAGGCGATGACGGTCGCCGTCGTGCTCGCCGGCCTCGTGCCGATCATGATCGGCCACGGCGCCGGGTCCGAAGTCATGCAGCGCATCGCCGCGCCGATGGTCGGCGGCATGGTCACGGCGCCGCTCTTGTCGATGTTCGTCATTCCCGCCGCGTGGCTTCTGCTGCAGCGCCGTCGTGCGCGAAGCGCGGGCCGAGCGCGGCATTCCGATGCAGTTCCTCCCGGCACGAACGTGCCATCCCTTCCCACCGGAGAATCACGATGAAGATGAATCAATTGATCGCTGCTGCAACCGCTGTCGTCGCGCTGAGTGCTTTCGCGGTACCGGCGCTTGCCGCCGGCGAGATGTCGAACATGGACATGTCCGGCATGAAGATGTCGTCGGACGGCGCGGCGGAATCGAACGCTGCGCTGACCGACGCCGAAGTGAAGAAGGTCGATGCCGCGAGCGGTAAGATCACGTTGAAGCACGGCGCGCTGCAGAACGTCGGGATGCCGCCGATGACGATGGCGTTCAAGGCGAAGGATGCGGCGATGCTCGCGCAAGCGCATGCGGGCGACAAGGTCAAGGTGCGGATCGAGAAGGTCGACGGCACGCTGACGATCGTCAAACTCGTCAAGGGTTCCTGATCGTCGGGATGCGGGCGTCGCAGCCGCCGCCCGCATCCGGCGCCGTGAAGCGCGCCATGAAGCGCGCCGCGCCGACGTGTTGGTCGGCCGGCGCGCCCGCCCGGCGTTCAGCGCGCCAGCGTCACCGCCAGATATCCCGCATAACCCGCGCCATTCGCGAGCAATGCCCAGATCGCGAGCCCGCGCGTGCGCGCATTGACGCGCAGCCAGGCCGCCGCCGCGAGCGTGATGATCACGCCGGTCAGCACTTCGGGGCGCGGCTCCCACGGCGTCAGCATGATGCCGATCGCCGGCAGCAGCGTGCCCTGGAACACCATCGCGCCGGTGATGTTGCCGAACGCCAGCGTGTCTTTCCCGCGGCGAATCCACAGCACGCTGTTGACCTTCTCCGGCAGCTCCGTCGCGATCGGCACGATGATCAGCGACAGCAGCAGCGCCGACACGCCGAGCACGTGCGACACGCCTTCCACGCCGTGAATGAAGCCCTTCGCCCCGCCGACCAGCAGCGCGACGCCGATCAGCAGTTGCAGCACGATCGTCGCCAGGTTGGTCGGCAGGCCGATGCGCGACAGCAACATCGCGTGCGGCGCCTCGGTGCCGTGCCCGGCATCGACGAGCCCGGTCGATGCACGGAACGTCATCACGACGTACATCACGTAGAGCCCGACCAGCATCGCGGCGAGCAGCGCGCGTACGGCCCAGTTGTGATGCGGAACGAACATCGCGACGGTCGCCAGCGAGAACGCGGCGAGGAACGTGTTCATGTCGCGCACGAAGCCGGTGCGTTCCGGCGCGATCGTGCCGCGCAGCCCGCGCGTGCGGATCACGGCGAGCGTCATCAGGAACGTGGTGAGCGTCGCGAGCATCAGCGGCGCGCCGAGAATCGCGCCGACGCCGATCTCCTCGTTCACGGCCTGGTTCGACGTGCCGCCGGCCAGCGCGAGCAGCGGCACCATCGTTTCGGGCAGCGCGGTGCCGACGGCCGCGAACAGCGAGCCCGTCACGCCTTCGGAAATCTTCAGGCGTTCGCCGAGATGTTCGAGCGCATTGGTGAAGACTTCGGCCGCGACGAGGATCACGACCAGCATGAACGCCAGTTCGACAAACATGAAGGTCATGCGGCACCTCCGCAGGCAGCGGTGGCGTGGGCAAGGCGAGCAGGGAGGAACATGGGGACTCCGTGGTCGGACGCTGACGAACCATGACACATCCGCCGACGTCCGACCAGGAACGACGCGATGTGCCGATGGTCTCGCCAAGCCGATCAGGCCGAACGCGCCACGGCCGCAAGCCGAGTGTGTTGACGCGTTCGCTTTCCGGGGGCGGAAAGCAGGCTACTCCCCAAAGACGGAGAGCAGTCTAGCCGAGCGGTTTTCTTTCGACAAGCCTTCGTCTCGAAAAAAATATACCCCTCCACCCTATAGGGGCAGCCTTCCGGAGATATACTCCCCTACCCTATACAGGAGCCATCGATGAGTCATACCGTCCGCGAGAAACAGAAGCTGCTGAACCGCGTGCGCCGTATCAAGGGACAGGTGGAAGCGATCGAGCGGGCGCTGGAAGAAGAGCGCGGCTGCAACGACGTGCTGCAACTGATCACGAGCTGCCGCGGCGCGATGAACGGCCTGCTGGCCGTCGTGCTGGAAGACCACATCCGGTCGCATCTCGTCGATGCGGACACGCCCGATGCGCACGAGGGCAGCGCGACCGAGCAGCTGATCGAGGTCGTGCACAGCTATTTCAAGTAACCGGATGCAAACATGAACGAATTCGACGGCGCGGCGGCGGGCGGCGCGCACAGCCACGCATTTCTGGGCGCCGCACATGCGCGCAACGAGCGGAAGACGTGGATGGTCATCGGCTTGTGTACGGCGATGATGATCGCCGAGATCGTCGGCGGCACGCTGTTCGGCTCGCTCGCGCTGGTCGCCGACGGGCTGCACATGTCGACGCACGCGGGCGCGATGCTGATCGCCGCGCTGGCCTATACCTATGCGCGCCGGCATGCCGACGATCCGCGTTTCGTGTTCGGCACCGGCAAGCTCGGCGACCTCGCCGGTTTCACGAGCGCGATCGTGCTGGCGATGATCGCGGTGCTGATCGGCTATGAGGCGATCGCGCGCCTGCTGGCGCCGGTGCCGATTCACTTCGGCGAAGCGATTCCGATTGCGGTGCTGGGGCTTGCCGTGAACCTCGCGAGCGTGTGGCTGCTCAGCGGCGACCACCATCACGGGCATGGTCACGGCCATCACCATGCGCACGGGCACGACCGCCACGATGACCATGATCATGACCACGACGACGCGCACCACGCGCATCATGCTCACGGTTCGCACTCGGCCGCGCATCACGACCACAACATCCGGTCGGCCTACGTTCACGTGATCGCCGACGCGGCCGTATCGGTGCTGGCGATCGTCGGCCTGCTGCTCGCGCGCGCGTTCGGATGGGTCTGGATGGACCCGCTCGCGGGCATCGTCGGCGCGCTGGTGATCGCCAACTGGGCGTACGGGCTGATGCGCGATACGGGCAGGATCCTGCTCGACGTCAACGTCGATCGCAAGCTGACGGACAACGTCCGCCGCGCGATCGAGGCGCTCGGCGACACGGTCAACGATCTTCATGTGTGGCGCGTGGGACCCGGGCACATGAGCGCGATCGTGTCGGTCGAATCGGCCGACACCGCGCGCGATGCACGTTTCTACCATGCGCTGGTCGCGGGCTTCGACGGCGTGTCGCACGTGACCGTCGAAGTGCTGACGCCCGCGAAGGCGGCCTGATCGTGGCCGTGAAATCGCCGTGTATCGAGCTGTGTGCGTTCGACGGCCGCACGGGCTTTTGCGTCGGCTGCCTGCGCACCCGCGACGAGGCGCGCGACTGGAAGAAGCTGACCGACCATCGCCGGCACCAGATCCTCAACGACCGCACGCGCCGGCAGGCGAAACTTCGGCGCGATACGGCGGAATAGCGAGCGCGCACGCACGGCGTGCGGTCGTGTCACGGGACTGCAGTAGCATCACAGGCATTCGACATCTGGATCCCTGAACCGGAGCGACCCATGCAGACCGACTCATCGACCGGCATTCTTCGGCAGATTCCACGCAGCGTGTGGGTGCTCGGCTGTGTCAGCCTGCTGATGGACGTGTCGTCCGAAATCATCCACAGCCTGTTGCCGATGTTCCTGATGGCGGGGCTCGGCGCGAGCGCGACGACGATCGGCCTGATCGAGGGGATCGCCGAGGCGACGTCGCCGGTCGTCAAGGTGTTCTCCGGCACGCTGAGCGACTATCTGCGCAATCGCAAATGGCTCGCGGTGACCGGCTACGCGCTCGGCGCGCTCAGCAAGCCGCTGTTCGCGATCGCGCCGACGATCGGCGTCGTGGTGACCGCACGCATCGTCGATCGCGTCGGCAAGGGGATTCGCGGCGCGCCGCGCGATGCGCTCGTCGCCGACGTCACGCCCGTTCACCTGCGCGGCGCCGCGTACGGGTTGCGCCAGTCGCTCGACACGGTCGGCGCATTCCTCGGGCCGCTGCTGGCCGTCGTCATCATGCTGGTGTGGCGCGACGATTTCCGCCTCGCGTTCTGGCTGGCCGTGATCCCGGGCGTGCTCGCCGTGGCGCTGCTCGCGTTCGGCATCGACGAACCGGCGCGTGCGCCGGGCGAGCCGCGCGTCAATCCGATCCGCCGCGAGGTCGTCGCGCAACTCGGTGCCCGCTACTGGTGGGTCGTGGCCGTCGGCGGCGTGTTCGCGCTCGCGCGTTTCAGCGAGGCGTTCCTGGTGCTGCGCGCGATGGGCAGCGGCGTGCCCGTCGCGCTCGTGCCGCTCGTGATGGTCGCGATGAACGTCGTGTATGCGTTGTCCGCTTACCCGTTCGGCAAGCTCGCCGATACGACGAGCCACACGACACTGATGGTGGTCGGGCTCGTCATGCTGATCGCCGCCGATATCGTGTTGGCGCACGGCGCGCACTGGCCGGCCGTGCTCGTCGGCGTCGCGCTGTGGGGGCTCCATATGGGCATGACGCAAGGGCTGCTCGCGACGATGGTCGCGCATGCCGCGCCGGCCGAATTGAGAGGGACGGCGTTCGGCGTGTTCAACCTGGTCAGCGGCATCGTGACGCTCGTATCGAGCGTCGTCGCGGGCTTCCTGTGGGACCGGGCCGGTGCTGCTGCCACGTTCTACGCGGGGGCGGTGTTCAGCGCGGCGACCATCGCGCTGCTCGTGTGCGTTCGCACGTCGTTCGGCACGGTGCAGGATCGCTAGCCGCACGACGCGGCGGCGCACGCGCTAACGATCGGCGCCGCGCGGAAAATAAAGCGCGAACGTCGTGCGCCCGTCGCGGCTCGCGACCTCCACCTTGCCGCGATGCAGCTCCATGATCGACTTCACGATCGCGAGCCCGAGCCCCGCGTTGCGCGCCGCGCCGTGCCGCGACGAATCGATCCGGTAGAAGCGCTCGAAGATCCGCTCGACCTGTTCGGGCGGAATCGCGGCGCCGCGGTTCGTGACTTCGACGACCGCGTAGCCGCGTTGTACGGACACGGCCAGCTCGATCGTCGACGCGGCGTCCGCGTGTTCGAGCGCATTCGACGCGAGGTTGCTGACCGCGCGCCGGAACAGCGTCGCGTCCGCGACGACCGGCGCTTCGCCATGCACGTCGATGCGCACGCCGGCCTCGTCGGCCAACGCCTGGAAATACGACGCGAGGCGGCGCAGTTCGCTGCCCGCGTCCAGTTCGGCGGTCTTCAGGTGCTGCCGCGCATTGTCGGTGCGCGCGAGAAACAGCATGTTCTCGATCATCCGCTGCAGCCGTTCGCATTCCTCGATGTTCGATTCGATCAGCGCTTCGTATTCGTCGACGGTGCGGGCGCGCGACAGCGTGATCTGCGACGAGCTGATCACGTTCGCGAGCGGCGTGCGCATGTCGTGCGCGAGATCGGACGAGAACTGCGACAGCCGCACGAACGCGCGTTCGAGGCGGTCGAGCATCCGGTTCACCGACGTGGCGAACTCGCGCAATTCGACCGGGCCGCCGCGCGCGTCGAGGCGTGCGTTCAGGTTGTGCGCCTCGATGCGCGACGTCTGCCGGCCGAGGCTTTCGACCGGGCGCAGGCCGCGCGACGCGACCGCGTAGCCGAGCGCGCCGACCAGCAGCGCGCCGACGGCCGCCGCGAGCCAGATGTCGACACGATAGCTTTCGAGCAGCGACTGCCGATCGGTCGCGGTGCGCGCGAGCGCGACCTCGATCGCTTCGCCGGACGGCAGCGTTTCGCGCGCGTACACGCAGCGCGACGTGCCGATGCCGGGCGGCGCGCACGTGAACGGCCCATCGGCGCTGCCAGCCGGATGCGGCGCCGAGATCACCGATGCGAGCGTGTTGCCGGCTTCGTCGGAATGCTCGACGAGCGGCTGGTGTCGCGCATCGTAGATGCCGAGATAGACGCCCGGATGTGACAGCAGCACGTCATGGAACACGGCCGGGTCGGCGCGCAGCGCGGCCGTCGAGCCGCTGGCGCGTGCCAGTTGCAGGAACTGGTTGAGCTTGGCGGAGATCTCGATGTCGTCGCGCCGCGTCAGTTCGGCGGACAGCGAACGATAGAGATACGCGCCGGTCAGCGCGAACACGAGCGCCGCGACGGCGGCGAACGCGAGCGTCAGGCGCCGCAGCAGCGAATACGACGCGGGGCGCGCGGTCACGAACGATCCTCGAGCACGTAGCCCATGCCGCGGATCGTGTGGATCAGCTTCTTCTCGTAAGCGTTGTCGATCTTCGCGCGCAGGCGCTTGATCGCCGCATCGACGACGTTCGTGTCGCTGTCGAAATTCATGTCCCAGATCTGCGACGTGATGAAGGTGCGCGTCAGCACCTCGCCTTCGCGTTCCGCGAGCAGTTGCAGCAGCGCGAATTCCTGTGCGGTCAGGTCGATGCGGGCGTCGGCGCGCCGCACGCGGCGCTTGAGCAGGTCGATTTCCAGATCGGCGACGTGCAGGATGTCGCGCACATTGCGCGGCGCGCGCCGCAGCAGCGAGCGGATACGGGCGAGGAATTCGGCATACGCGAACGGCTTGAGCAGGTAATCGTCGGCGCCGAGTTCGAGCCCGGCGACCTTGTCCTCGATCGCGTCGCGGGCCGTGAGCAGCAGCACGGGCGTCTGCTTCTGCGCGCGCAGCCGCCTGAGCACCTCGAAGCCGTCGAGCTCCGGCAGCATCACGTCGAGCACGACCAGGTCGAAATCCTCGTGCAATGCGAGGAACAGCCCGTCCTTGCCGTTTTCCGCGACGTCGACCGTGTAGCTCGCCTCCGTCAGGCCCTTCCGCAGGTAGGACGCCATCTTGGCTTCGTCTTCGACTATCAGTATCCGCATGGTGAGGCAGGCTGTCCGTGATTCCAGCCGGTCAGTGTAACGCCGGAGCGTACGGTGTCGCGCGTGCGCGAAGGATGACCGGCGGATGACGGAATTGTCATGAAAAGCCGGTCATGTTCCGGCCATGCCGTCGTCACCGCGGCGGCGATAAGCTGCGACCGTCTTGTCCCCGGAGCGCGCCGTCGCGGCGCCGCGATGGCCCGAACGATCGCTGTCTGCCCGATTTCGCATCCATGTCGTACTGGCGCACATTCCTCGTCGTCGTGTCGCTCGCGCTGAGCCTGCCGATCCAGTCGTTCGCGGCTGTTTCGATGCAGTGCGCGAGCGTCGCCGCGCCGCATGAGGAGAAGGTGTCGCACGCGATGCCGGCCGCGCAGGATGGTCATGCCGATCACGGCGACCACGCGCGGCATGCGTCGTCGTGTGTCGCGTGCGTGTCCTGCTGCTTCGGCACGGGCATGTCGGGGGCGCCTGCGGTGCCGGCCGCGGCGAGCGGCGGCGTCACGATCGTCGCGCCGCCGCCTTCGGCTGCGGACGTGTCGTTCCTGACCGGCGGCATCGACCGGCCGCCGCGCCGGATGCCCGCCTAGTCCCTGCCCGTGGCCGACCGGCCGCGATCCGCCCTCTACTCCGGCGGCCGCCTCAGGCGCGCCGGACGACTTACGACGAGACATGTTCATGCGATTGATCATTGCGGCGCTAATGGGCGCGGCGGCCCTCGTGCCGTCGCTCGCGCCCGCGCAAACCCCGTTGCCCGATCCGGCGGACGCCGCCGCGTCGGTGCCGGACGTCACCGTGACGTCCGCGTTCGACGGCTACCGGCCGTATCGGGACGATGCAGGCCCGGGCTGGAAGCAACTGAACCGGGACGTGACGGCGCGGCCCGCGAAAGGGCGTACGACCGGCGGCGCGGCCGGCAACGGCGCGGCCCATTCGATGCACGGAGGGGCCGCGCGATGACGACGTTCGCGATATCGCCGAGGATCGGCCCGGCCGTGGTCGCGCTGGCGTTCCTCGCGGGCTGCACGACGTTTTCGAAGGACGGCGGGTTCGACGCCGTGTCGTCCGCCGCATCGGCGCGCATCGGCAAGGACGCGGTGGTGGTCAGGACCGACGCCGACCGCGAAGCCGTCGACCGGCGGACGAAGGAACTGCTCGGCAAGCCGCTGTCGATGGACGACGCGGTGCAGGTCGCGCTGCTGAACAACCGCGGGCTGCAGGCGTCGTACGCGGAACTCGGGCTGTCGGAGGCCGACCTCGTGCAGGCCGGCCGGTTGCCGAACCCGCGCTTCGCATTCAGCCGCACGCGTGCCGGCGACGGCGAGCTGACGCTCGGCCGCACGTTCTCGGCGAACGTGTTCGCGCTGCTGACGATGCCGCTTGCAACGAAGATCGAGCGCCGCCGTTTCGAGCAGACCAGGCTGGAAACGGCCGATGCGATGCTGAAGGTCGCGGCCGATGCGCGCCGGGCCTACGTGGAAGCGGTCGCCGCCGAGCAGGCCGCGAACTATGCGCAGCAGGTGCGCGACGCCGCCAGCGCGGCCGCCGAACTGGCGCTGCGCATGCGGCAGGCCGGCAACTTCAGCCGGCTCGACTACGCGCGCGAACAGGCGTTTCATGCCGACGCGGTCGCGCAGCACGCGAAGGCGCGCCAGCAGGCCGTCGCCGCACGCGAGAAGCTCACGCGTGCGATGGGGCTGTGGGGCGAACGCACGCGATACGCGCTACCCGAACGCCTGCCGGATTTGCCGAAGGCGCGCCCGGATCTGCCCGATCTCGAACGCTTCGCGATGCGCAACCGCCTCGACATCCAGGCGGCGAAGCTGCGGACGCAGGGCGTCGCGTCGTCGCTCGGCCTGAGCAAGGCCACGCGTTTCGTCAACGCGGTCGAGCTCGGTTACGTGAACGACTACGAGACCGGCAAGGGCCACGAGCACGGCTACGAGATCAGCGTCGAGATTCCGCTGTTCGACTGGGGCGGCGCGAAGGTCGCGCGCGCCGAGGCCGTCTACATGCAATCGGCGAACCTGCTCGCGAAAACGGCCATCGATGCCCGCTCCGAAGTACGCGAATCGTACGCGGCGTACGTGACGAGCTACGACGTCGCGACGCACTATCGCGACGAAGTCGTGCCGCTGCGCAAGACGATTTCCGACGAACTGCTGCTGCGCTACAACGGGATGCTCGCGAGCGTGTTCGAGCTGCTGACCGATGCGCGCGAACAGGTCGGCGCGGTCAACGGCTACATCGACGCGCTGAAAGACTACTGGCTCGCCGAAACCGATCTGCAGATGGCCGTCGGCGGCCGGTTGCCGTCGTCGGGCGCCGCGCCGCGCGCACCGCATGACGCCGAATCGGCACCCGCATCCAGATCCGCATCCACACTCGGCGCCGACGCTGCGCGGCAGCCGGCTTCCACCCCCGCGGCGCCATCGGCGCCCGCCACGCAACCGCATCCGGAAGGTCATTGACATGGTGTCCCGTCGACAATTTCTCAGCGGCTCGGGCGCCGCGCTGCTTGGCGCGGCGATGGTCAGCCGGGCCGGCGCCGCGTCGCTGCCCGACGCGCCGACGATGGCGAAAACCGGCACGCAGCCGCCGCTCGTGCCGCCCAACGGCCGCCCGTACACGCCCGTCGCGACGCTGAACGGCTGGTCGCTGCCGTGGCGGATGAAGAACGGCTGGAAGGAATTCCACCTGACGGCCGAGCCCGTCGTGCGCGAGATGGCGCCCGGCATGAACGCGAACCTGTGGGGTTACAACGGCCAGTCGCCCGGCCCGACGATCGAGGCCGTCGAAGGCGACAAGGTCCGCATCTTCGTGACCAACCGGCTGCCCGAGCACACGACGATCCACTGGCACGGGCTGCGGCTGCCGAACGGGATGGACGGCGTCGGCGGCCTCACGCAGCCGCATATCCCGCCCGGCAAGACCTTCGTCTACGAGTTCCAGCTCGAAGCGCACGGCACGTTCATGTATCACCCGCACGCCGACGAGATGGTGCAGATGGCGATGGGGATGATGGGCATGTTCATCGTGCATCCGAAGGATCGCGGCACGATGCCGGTCGATCGCGATTTCGTGTTCCTGCTCGCCGCGTACGACATCGATCCGGGCAGCTACACGCCGCGCGTGAACGAGATGACCGACTTCAACATGTGGACCTTCAACTCGCGCGTGTTCCCGGGCATCGATCCGCTGCCGGTGCGCGCCGGCGACCGCGTGCGGATTCGTTTCGGCAACCTGACGATGACGAATCACCCGATCCATCTGCACGGCTACCGCTTCGAGATCGCGGGCACCGACGGCGGCTGGATTCCGCCGGCCGCGCGCTGGCCGGAAGTGACGGCCGATGTCGCGGTGGGCCAGATGCGCGCGATCGAGTTCACCGCCGATCGCCCGGGCGACTGGGCGTTTCATTGCCACAAGTCGCATCACACGATGAATGCGATGGGTCACCAGGTGCCGAACCTGATCGGCGTGCCGCAGAAGGATCTCGCGAAGCGGATCGGCAAGCTCGTGCCCGACTACATGGCGATGGGCAGCACGGGCGGCGCGATGGGCGGCATGGAGATGCCGCTGCCCGACAACACGCTGCCGATGATGACCGGCACGGGCCCGTTCGGGCCGCTGGAGATGGGCGGCATGTTCACGGTGCTCAAGGTACGGCAGGGGCTCGGTCGCAACGACTATCGCGATCCGGGCTGGTTCCGGCATCCGAAGGGCACCGTCGCATACGAATACACCGGCGAATTGCCGGATAGCTGAAGCAGCATGCGGCGGCCGCACCGAGGCGGCCGCCGGTTTCCATTCACTCACACGGGAGTCGACACGATGAAGAAGGGACTGGTTTTGATGGCGACGGGGTGGGCGCTGGCGTTGTCGGCCACGTCGCACGCGGCCGGCGACATGACCGGCGACATGGCCGGCATGGACATGAGCGCGGATGCGAAGCAGGGCGCCGCGGCGTCGAGCATGTCGCACGGCGAGATCCGCAAGGTCGACACGGCGGCCGGCAAGCTGACGATCAAGCACGGCCCGCTGGAGAACCTCGGGATGGACGCGATGACGATGGTATTCAAGGTGAAGGACCCGGCGATGCTGTCGCAGGTGAAGGCGGGCGATACGATCGACTTCGTCGCCGAGGACGTGGACGGCACGCTGACCGTCGTCGAACTGAAGAAGCCGTGACGCGGAGCCCGAACATGACGATTTCCACACGCAAGCGGCTGGCCGGCTTCACCGCCGCTGCCGCGCTCTTCGCGATTGCACCGGTCGCGGCGTCGGCGCACGGCAAGCTGGAAAGCGCGGTCCCGGCGGCCGGCAGCACGATCGACGCGGCGCCCGACATGGTGCGGCTCACGTTCAACGAAGCTCTCGAACCGGCGTTCAGCACGGTGAAGGTGTCGGATGCGAGCGGCAACGCCATCACGCAGGACAAGGCGAAGGTCGACGCGTCGAACCCGCGCGTGATGACCGTCGCGATCCCGACGCTCGCGGCGGGCGCGTACACCGTGCAATGGGCGGCGATGACGGCCGACGCGCATCGCACGAAGGGCACTTATACGTTCCGGGTGAAGGGATGAACGACGGCGTCGTCGGCCTGCTGCGGCTCGGGGCGGTGGCGATCCAGAACGCCGGGTTCGCGGTCGTCGTCGGTGCGCTGCTGGGGCGCCACTGGCTCGCGCGCGGCGCATCCGCATGGCAGCACGGTGTCGGACGGCGGCTCGTCGCGACGCTGCGCATCGCGTCCGTCGTATCGCTGCTCGCGAGCGTCACCGCGTTCTGGGCGCACTGCGCGCTGATGAGCGAAGTGTCGCTGCTCGACGCGGGCCCGGCGGTGTGTTCGATGCTCGCGGGCACCGGCTTCGGTCATGCGTGGCTGGCCGGCACGGTGTTCATGCTCGTCGTCGTGCTGCTGTCGTTCGCCGGACGTGCGAACGACACGCGGTTTCCGTTCGCGATGGCGGCCGCGCTTGCCGGTGTCGCGCTGGCGCGCAGCAATGGCGGCCATCCGGTCGACGCCGGGCTGTTCAGCGTGCCGGTGTGGATCGACTGGCTGCATCTGCTGGCGATCAGCGTGTGGATCGGACTCGTGCTCGTGACGGCGTTCGGCGTGATGCCGCGGCTCGCCCGCATGCCGGCGAGCGAACGCATGACGGGCGCGGCGTTCGTGCAGTCGCTGTCCGATGCGTCGACCTGCGCGTTGATCGTGCTGTTCGCGACCGGCGCGTACAACGGCTGGCGCGGCGTCGAGACGCCGGCCAACCTGTTCGCGTCGACGTACGGGCAGATCCTGCTGCTGAAGCTCGCGCTCGTGCTGCTTGCCGCGATGCTCGGCGCATACAACCGCTTCTTCGGGATGCCGACGCTGCTGCGCGCGTTGAAGGACCCGGCCGCCGCGATGCCGGCACACGCGTTGAAGCGGTTCTGCACCGTGCTGCGAGTCGAGGCGGTCGTGCTTGGCGGCGTGCTGATGGCGGCGGCCGTGCTCGTGTCGAGCGCGTTGCCGGGGACGATCTAGCGGCGGGGCTTCGGCGCCGGAAGATGGGGTGCATGGTTGGGGCTTGACCGGAGGACACACGGCGATCGCGGCGTGATGACGACCATTACATCGGCCTGTCTCGCGATTACCAAAAACTGTCACCGAGCGCCGCTAAGCTTTCGCCACCCTCACAACCGGGATTCCCGCCATGCGCTCGACAATCCGCCTGTTTGCCCCGCTATTGCTGCTCCCGACGCTCGCCGCGCCGGTGTGCGCCGCCACCGCCGCACCCGTCAGCCCGAATTGCGGCGGCAGCACGACGCCGATCGCCGATATCCAGGGGCCGGGCGCGCCGTCGCCGCTCGCCGGGCAGAATGCATCGATCGAAGCGGTCGTCACCGCCGATTTCGGCGGCACGGACGGCTTCGGCGGCTTCTTCGTCCAGCAGGCCGACGCGCAGCGCCGCAACCAGCCGGGCGTGTCCGAAGGGCTGTTCGTCTATGCGCCGAAAGCGCGCGCGAAGGCCGGCGATCTCGTGCACGTGACGGGCAAGGTCGAGGAGAAATACGGGCAGACGCAGCTCACGCTGTCGGGCGCGATCGCGGTGTGCGCGAACGGCCAGACGGTCACGCCCGCGACGCTCACGCTGCCGGTCGACAGCCCGAGCGCGTTCGCCGCATACGAAGGGATGCTCGTGCGCCTGCCGCAGACGCTGACTATCACCGACAACTACGAACTCGGCCGCTACGGCAGCGTGATGCTCAGCAACGGCCGCTTGCGGACGCCGACGAGCGTCATGCCGCCCGCGCAGGCGCAGACGCAGATCGACGCGAACGCGCGCAACCGCCTGATCCTCGACGACGGCTCGAACAAGCAGAACCCGGCAACCGTGCCGTATCCGGCGCCGGGCCTGTCGGCCGCGAACACGCTGCGCGCGGGCTACACGGTGCGCGACGTCGAAGGCGTGCTCGAAGTGCGGTACGGCGCCTGGCGCGTGCAGCCGCTGCCCGGCGCGGCCGCGCCGGCGTTCGACGCGCGTTCGAACCCGCGCACCCAAGCACCGGCGCGCGATCCGAAATCGAACCTGCGCGTCGCGTCGTTCAACGTGCTGAACTATTTCAACGGCAACGGTCTCGGCGGCGGCTTCGACGATCCGAACAACCGCGGCGCGAAGACCTTCCAGGAATTCCAGCGTCAGGAAGCGAAGATCGTCAGCGCGCTGAAGGCGATCGACGCCGACGTGATCGGCCTGATGGAAATCCAGAACAACGGCTACGGCGAACTGAGCGCGGTGCGCCAGCTCGCGGCGAAGCTCGGCAACCACTGGCGCGTGGTCGATCCCGGCACGTCGCGGCTGGGCGGCGACGCGATCGCGGTCGCGCTGATCTACGACAGCCGCAAGGTCGAACCGGTCGGCCGCGCGGCGACGCTCGCGATCGACGACAAGAACCGTCAGCCGCTCGCGCAGTCGTTCCGGCTGGTCAACGGCAACAAGCAGGCGCTGACGGTGGCCGTGAATCACCTGAAGTCGAAGAACTGCCCGGATGCGGCGAACGACGATCTCGACCAGGGCGATGGCCAGGGCTGCTGGAACCCGACGCGCACGCGCGCGGCGGCGAAGGTGGCCGACTGGCTGGCCGGCAACCCGACGGGCGTCAAGAGCCAGGGCGTGCTGCTGATCGGCGATTTCAACAGCTACACGTACGAAGACCCGATCCGCGCGCTCGAATCGCGCGGCTACCGCAACCTCGTCGCGCGCTGGATCGGCGCGAATGCGTACAGCTACGTGTACAACGGCGAAGCCGGCTATCTCGACCACGCGCTGGCGACGCTGCCGCTCGCATCGCACGTGAAGGCCGTGCACGAATGGCACATCAACGCGGACGAGCCGCTCGCGCTGCAGTACACGCTCGCGTACAAGTCGGCGGAGCAGCAGAAGACGTTCTATGCGGCCGATGCATATCGTTCGTCGGATCACGATCCGGTGCTGATCGATATCGCGCTGCCGGGCGGCGGGAAGTAATCGCGGTTCGAGTCTCGACGACGGGCGACGTGCGGCAGGCAATACCGTACGTCGTCGCTTGTCCGGGAACACCGTTTGAATGCCGGGCAAATAATGCCGTGAAGAATTAATCGAATCGGTATTTTGTGGATGACGCAGCGCACGGCGATGCTGCGATGGAAGCGTGATTGAAGCGAATCGAATCATCGAATGACGCGCGGCGCACGCCGCGGCATTGCATTAATCGATAGGTGATAATAAAAATGAAAGAATGATCCTGTCGATTTGAAGGCTTTGAATGCGCTTGTCCAAGACGGGATAGGCTTCCGCGTTATGCCGGAAAAGCAAAATATTCGGTGCGACATTACCGATGAAGCACACGCTGCCCGAATAATCCCGATTTCTTTCAGATTCCAGACACTGTCCGCCCTTTGCATCATTGCGGGATTTTTAATATCCGAATGATCTTTGACAACGCGGCGCAGCACCGCCTATTTTTGTGGTGTCGTAAATTTAGTCATATAAAAGTTGGCCAAACTGCAGGGGGCGCGTCCGAGCACCATTCTCGCCAGCAGTTTGCTGTGTCTGTATCAAGTTCAGTCTCTGAGAAGTCCAATCCCCAACCGCCGACTGCCGACCGTGCAACGCGAGTGGCGGGTCGGCCTGCGCGTGTCGCAGGCGTTGGCGGCCTTTGTGACGCGGTATCCGAAGCCAAAGGAAAGAGATGAAACCAGACAGGAGCAGTACCGGCAGCCGCCGTGTTCGTCGCGGCCGGCTGGCCGGGCTCGGTGCGTTGTCGGCCATGACGCTGGCGCTCGCGGCGTGCGGCGGCGACGATTCGTCGTCGGTCGGCGCGTCGAGTCTCGCGCAGGCCACCGCGAGCCAGCAGGCGAGCGCGCAGGCGGCCGGCACCCAGGCGCCGGCGGCCAACCAGCCGTACGTCGACCCGGTCGCGTACTCGATGAACGCGACCGACGGCCTCGCGCCGTCGCAGGTGTCCGAGAAGGCGGCCGTCATGCATTACCAGTGGACCGGCGGCGGCAAGACGATCAACTACACGACGACCACCGGCCGCCTGACCGCGCAGGACGCGAACGGCAATGCGGAAGCGTCGATGTCGTATGTCGCGTACACCGCGCCCAGCACGAACGGCAAGCCGCGCCCGGTCACGTTCGTCTACAACGGCGGGCCCGGCTCGTCGTCGATCTGGCTGCGGCTCGGCTCGTTCGCGCCGACCCGCGTGGCCACGCCCGATCCGCTGTTCGGCAACAACTGGCCGAACTACCCGCTCGTCGACAATGCGGAGAGCCTGATCGACACCACCGACCTCGTGTTCATCGACCCGCCCGGCACCGGGCTGTCGGAAGCCGTGTTGCCGAACACCAACCAGAAGTACTGGGGCTCCGACGTGGACGTGAACATCATGCGCGACTTCATCCAGCGCTACCTGAACGTCAACAGTCGCGGCACGTCGCCGATCTACCTGTACGGCGAATCGTACGGCACGCCGCGGACCGACATGCTCGCGCTCGCGCTCGAATCGGCCGGCGTGCACCTGACGGGCATCGTGCTGCAGTCGTCGATCCTGAACTACTTCGCGGATGCGGTGGAAGCGGTGGCGATCACGCAGTCGACCGAAGGGCTGCTGCTCGATACCGATACGGTAGCCGGCTACCTGCCCGGCTACGCGGCGGTCGCCGCGTACTTCAACCAGGTGTCGCCGGCGCCGGTGAACCAGGATCTGTACGCATTCCAGACGGAACTGTTCACGACGCTGATCTACAGCCAGCTGCAGAAGTACTCGCAATCGTGGGTGTTGAGCCAGCTCGGCATTCCGGATGCGCTCGGCACGCCGGTGTTCCCGAGCGATGCGACGCTCAGGCTGTGGTCGATCCCGTCGAGCCTCACGCAGCAGGCGCTGCGCGGCTACTTCAACGCGAATCCGTTCGGCACGAGCCTGCTGCCCGGCACGACGATCGGCCGCTACGACGGGCGCGTGTCGTTGCCGAACTCGGACCCGCGGCTGCAGACCGACGGCGATCCGTCCGACATCCTGATCTCGCAGCCGTTCACGAACGCGCTCGCGACGCAGATGCCGGACTACCTCGGCTATACGGCCCCGAACGCGACGTACCTGCCGCTGAACGACAACATCATCGGCGTCTGGGACTTCTCGCACGACGGCCAGCCGATGCCGGACACGATCCCCGATCTGCTCGGCGCGCTGCAGCTCAACCCGAAGCTTCGCGTGCTCGCGGAGAACGGCTACCACGATCTCGCGACGCCGTTCTTCAACACCGAGAAGCAACTCGCGCGGCTGCAGACGGTGAAGGGCCTGAATCCGAAACTGCAGGTGAACTTCTTCCAGGGCGGCCACATGACTTACCTGGACGACGTCGCCCGTCCGCTGATGAAGCGGGACCTGCAGACGTTCTACAAGGGCGCGCGGATTCCGACGGCGCTGACGCTGCACACGCTGCCGCCGCCGTGGCCGGATGAAAACCCGCCGAGCGTTCCGACCGGCAGCGTCCCGGGCGCGACGGCCGCGACGACGCTGGCGGCAGCCCCTTGAGCGACGGCGTCCTTGTCGAAGGAACCCACTCTTCATCCATTGAATGCGAGCGATCATGTCCCTAATCCAATTGATGCGGCGTATGTCTCCGTTGATCGTGCTCGGTGCCGCGATGAGCAGTGCCTACGCGTTGCCGCCGCAGGCGGTGGCGCCGGTGAAGCTGCCGCACGGCGGGCGCGGTGTCGACGGTCCGTTCTTTCCGGCCACGCGCGCGGCGCCGGTGTTGCCGTCGACCGGCGCGGCGTTGCAGCAGCAGGCGCAGCAGCGCGTCGATGCGCGGCTCGGCGCCAATACCGTGCTGAGCAACGGCGCGGCCGTGACGAAGGCGCAGGCGCAGAGCAGCGGGCTCGGCTTCGTGTCGAAGCACTTCGACGAGATCGATGCGAAGCACACCGGCCGCGTGACGATGAGCGATGTACGGCAGTTCATCCGGCAGCGGCAGGTGCAGGCGCAGCAGGAACAGCAGGACGAGTGACGTAGTCGGGCAGGGCGGCGGCCGGCGCGATGGCGATCGCACCGGCCGCCGACTATTCAGCTGCGCGGGGGCGGGGTCGCCCGGCTTCCGTTGCATGTTTTCATCCCGCGTGCCGGAGAAGCGGGCGACGGCTTATTCCGTTTGCCGGTTGTCGCGTCGCGGTCCGAAGCGCGCGCGATAGTCGCGCGGCGAGATGCCGACGCGTTTCGAGAACGCACGCTGCAGCGCGTCCACGCTGCCGAATCCCGAGCGTTCCGCGATCCGTTCGAGCGGCCAGTCGGCCCGCTCCAGCAGCGCCTTCGCGCGCTCGACGCGCGCTGCCAGCACGTACTGCGCGGGCGATAGTCCGGTCTCCTTGACGAAATGGCGCGCGAACGTCCGTTCGCTCATGTGCATGCGGGCGGCCAGCGCGGCGACGCCGAGGTCGGCGGCCGGATCGTCGGCGATGTCGGCGAGCAGCGACCGCATGCGCGGCGTCGCCCCGGCCTGGATGTCGAGCCCGACGCTGAACTGCGCCTGTCCGCCGGGACGATGCATGAACAGCACGAGTTCGCGTGCGATCGCGAGCGCGGTCGGCGCACCGCAGTCCGCCTCGACGAGCGCCAGGCACAGATCGATACCGGCCGTCACGCCGGCCGACGTATGGAACGGCGGATCGCTCACGTAGATCGCGTCCGGCTCGATCCGCGCGTCGGGACAGAGCGCCTGTAGCGCCGAGCACGAACGCGCCGGTGCAGATGCTCGCGATGCGCCGCGTGCTCGCGATCCGGGTGCGGAGCCACGGCAGCACGCCGGCTTCCGACGCGGCGTGCCGTAGCGCCGCTTCATCGCCGCCCGCGACGATGATCGTGTCGATTCGTTCCGGCAGTGCCGCGAGGGCGGCCGCGCCGGCGAGCCGCAGGCCCGCGTGCGTGACGATATCGTCCCCGTGTTGCGACGCGAGCGTGAGCCGGTACGGAACGGCGTGATCCGGAAGATGACGGTTCGCGACCGCGAACACTTCCATCGGCCCCGTGATGTCGAGCGACTGGACACCTGCGAAGCCGACGACGACGACGTCGCGTGCCGAACGGGTTGACTGAGGCATGGCGGAAAGTGCGGTGGAGTTGTCCTTGTGACCGCGAGCATGATCCTTGTAATTTTCCGGACATGCAATCGATCGACACGGGTGGGCGATGCGGGAACGGAAGACAGGCGGCGCGGTGCTGCTCGTATGCGGGCTGCTGGGTGCGTGGGCATGGGGGTGGCCGGCGCGGGCGATGGCGGAGGACCCGCCGGCGGCGGCCCGGACGCTGACGATCGGCATGCCGAAGGCGGGCCGCCCGCGACCGCTCGTTGCGATCGTCGCGGACAACGCCGGAACGGAGACGACCGATTTCATCGTGCCGTACGCGATTCTGAAGCGCTCCGGTGCGGTCGATGTCGTCGCCGTGTCGGCCGACGAAGGCGCGGTCGAACTGATGCCCGCTCTGCGCGTGCTCGCCGATACCACGTTCGACCGGTTCGACGCGACGGTGCCCGCGGGGGCGGATGTCGTGATCGTTCCCGCGATGCATCGCGCGGACCGGCCGGCCGTGCTGGCCTGGCTACGCAAGCAGGCCGCTGCCGGCGCGACGATGGTGGCGATCTGCGATGGCGCCGAGGTGCTCGCGAACACCGGCCTGCTGCGGCATCGCACCGCGACGTCGCACTGGTATTCGCGCGAGCGCCTGCGTCGCCGCTTCACCGAGACGAAATGGGTCGACGATCGTCGCTACGTGATGGACGGCAACGTGATGACGACGACCGGCGTGTCCGCATCGATTCCCGCTTCGCTGGCATTGTTGAGCGCGCTGGCCGGGCCGACCGCCGCGCGCGACACGGCGCGCGGCCTCGGCGTGCAGGCATGGGGCGATGCGCACGACGGCAGCCGCTTCGGGGTGACCGCGCGCGCGGTGGCGATCGCATTGATGAACCGCGTCGCGTTCTGGCGGCACGAGACGTTCGATCTTCCGGTCGAAAGCGGGTTTGACGAGCTGCCGGTCGCGTTGAGCGCCGACGCGTGGGCGCGGACCTGGCGCAGTGACGTCGTCGCGACGGCCGATGCGGGCGTGGTCGAGTCGAGGTACGGGCTGCGGTTGCTGGCGCAGCCGGCCCATGGCCGGCACGCGCGCGTGACGACGTCGGCCGGCTGGCGGGGCGAATCGACGCTTGCCGGTGTGCTCGCGGATATCGCGGCGCGCTACGGCGACGCCACATCCGGGTGGGTCGCGTTGCAACTGGAGTATCCGGAGTAGCGCCCGCCGCGCTTACTTCACCCATTCCGCGAGCCGCGGATCGGGATAGGGCAGGAGATCTTGCGACGCGGTGGGCTCGGCCACCCATTTCTCGCCGTTCCAGTGGAAATCGGCCTGCGTTTCCGATCCGTGGCCGTTCGAGCGGATGGCCATGGTGCAGGCGGCCTGTCCGGGGTACGTCGGGTTCTTGGCACCGATGCAGGACCCGAGAAACACCATGACGTCGCCGAGGCCGAACCGCTCCTGCATCGCATAGGTTGCGTCGAGGTCGGAGAGCCGGTCCGGCACCGGCGTCGCGTCGCATGCAGCGACGCTCGCGGCCAGCAGCAGCGCGGCGGCGCGGCCGGCGCGCCGCCAGTGGTACGGGCCGTGGGCGGAAGGTGCGTCAGCGTCGGCGCGCTGCCGCGCGCGGGCATGTGACGGGCGGGGCATTCGGCGTCCAGCGGATGAACATGGCGGCCATTGTGACGGATTTCGCCGGCCGCCGCGACGTTCGCCAGGGGATCGACATGAAACTGCCGTGCCTCGACGTGCCGCTACCCGGCGCCAGCCCCGACGCGGCGTGATGGCGGCTCGCGTGCCGCGCGCGCGAACGCCAAGCCGCGATCACCGTCATCCTGAACGGCCCGCCGTGTTCCGCCGCATGCGCGACTGCGCCGTTCGCGACGTCGAGCGCGAAGCCCCTCACGTCGAAATGCCCGAGGTCGAGCGACCCGCCGCGAACGCGCCCGGTCATCGGCGTCACGGCTGCCGTCGGGTACATCCATTTGCCGCGCAGCGTCACGGCGGGGACGTTCAGGCCGTCCGTCGTGCAGACAGCCGGTTCCACAGCATGCCGGAGCGGCTCCCGCTGCGGCAATACGCAAGCACCGGCTTGGGCAGCGTATCGACCAGTGCGCCGAACGCGTCGACTTCCGCGTCGCCGATGCGATCGCGTTCGACCGGCAGGTAGCGCGCGTCCATCCCGAGTTCGCGCGCGGCCGCGGCGATTTCCTCGAACGCCGGCTGGTCGTCGCCTTCGCCATCCGGCCGGTTGCAGATCACCGCACGGAAGCCGGCATTGCGGATCGCCTTCAGGTCGGCCGGCGTGATCTGCCGCGACGCGGTGAAGCCGGTCGCCGCGGCCGCGCGACATTGCTCGATCGCTCGCGCGAAACAGCCGATCGCGAAGTCGACGTCCTGCTCCGTCGTGAACCGCCCGAAACTGATGCGCACGGTGCGACCGGCCGTTTCCGCATCGAGGCCGATCGCGGTCAGCACGTGGGACGGCGCGCCGCTGGTCGAATTGCACGCGGAGGTCGACGACACGGCGAGCGCATCGCCGAGCATGAACGGGAAGAAGCCCGGCGCATGCACCGTCAGGCTCAGCGTGTGCGGGATGCGGCGGGCGGCGGCCGCGTTCTGCGTGACGTCGCCGAGCGCGAACAGCGCGCCGGTCAGCCGTGCGCCGAGCGCCGCGATTCGCGCGGTCTCGCCGTCGAGTTTTTCCGCGGCGAGTGCGCACGCGACGCCCATGCCGACGATCTGGTGCGTCGCGAGCGTGCCCGAACGCAACCCGCGCTCGTGGCCGCCGCCGTGAATCTGCGGTGCGATCCGGCTGGCGATCTCGCGGCGGACGAACAGGGCGCCGATGCCTTTCGGGCCGTACACCTTGTGGGCGGACATCGACATCATGTCGATGCCGAGCGCGCGCACGTCGATCGGCGTCTTGCCGAGCGCCTGCGCGGCGTCGACGTGGAGCAGCGCGCCGGCGGCGTGCACGATGCCGGCGATCGCGCCGATGTCGGTCAGCGTGCCGATCTCGTTGTTCACGAGCATCAGCGACACGAGGCCCGTGTCGGGGCCGATCGCGGCCGCGACCGCGTCGGCGGTGATTTCGCCGTGCGCGTCGGGCGTCAGGAAGGTGACCTGCGTGCCGTGCTTCGACAGGTTCGCCATCGTGTCGAGAATGGCCTTGTGCTCGAGGCGGCTCGTGATCAGGTGGCGCTTGCCGGTCGCGTTTTCCGCATAGCCCTTCAGCGCGAGGTTGTTCGATTCGGTGGCGCCGGACGTCCAGACGATTTCGTCGGCATCCGCGCCGATCAAGGCGGCGACCTGCGCGCGGGCGTGCTCGACCTTGTCTTTCGCGAGCCGGCCGGCGGCGTGCGAACTGGAAGCGGGGTTGCCGAAGATGCCGTCGAAGCCGAGGCAGGCCGTCATCGCTTCGATCACGCGCGGATCGGCCGGGGTGGTGGCTGCGTAGTCGAGGTAGTGCAGCGGGGTGGGTTCGCTCATGTCCGTCTCTTGCTGATTGCGTAGTGACGGAAATGATACGGGGGACAGAAGGGAAAAAGGATCCAAAGTTGGCTGGCGATTCAGCTCGATGTGGAATAATATTTTCTCTGTTTATGAAGTTGGGGAATTTGTTTCTCGGTGGGCCAATTGTGCGCGGGGGCACCGGCTCGACCGGCGGGTTGGCCTGCCGCGGTCGGCCGGGTCGCACGGAGAAGCGTCGCGGGCCGGCATGGCAGCTGGCCATCGTGTCGCCGGGTTCGAGCCTGCCGGCGCCCGGCGGCACGTCGGGTCACGCGCGCATCAAGTCTCGATGAGATTGAGAAACTGCCGCACGCGCGGGTGCGTGCTCGCGGTAAAGAACGCATCGGGCGTCGTGTCCTGCACCACCACGCCGTTCTCCATGAGCACCACGCGATCGGCGACGTCCTGCGCGAAGCGCACTTCGTGCGTGACGACGAGCATCGTCATTCCGTTGCCCGCGAGTTCCCGCATGACCGCGAGCACGTCTTCCCGCAATGCCGGATCGAGCGCGGAAGTCGGCTCGTCGAACAGGATGACTTCCGGGTCCATCGCGAGGCCGCGGGCGATGGCGACGCGCTGCTTCTGGCCGCCGGACAGTCGCGCCGGGTATTCGCCGGCCTTGTGCGCGAGGCCCACGCGGTCGAGCAGGTGCAGCCCGCGCTCGAGCGCTTCGCTTTTGCGCACGCCCTTGACGCTCACGAGCCCCTCGATGACGTTTTCCAGCGCGGTGCGGTGCGGAAACAGGTTGAACGACTGGAACACCATCGCCGTACGCTGGCGGATGGCCTTGATGCGTTTCTGCTCGTCGCGCGACAGCGCGGTGCCGCCCGCGCGTTCGATTTCGATGCCGCACACCGATACCTTGCCCGCATCGGGCAGTTCCAGAAAATTCAGCGAGCGCAACAACGTGGTCTTGCCGGAGCCGGACGGCCCCATCAGCACGACCACTTCGCCGCGTGCGACACGGAAGTCGACGCGCCGCAGCACGACGTTTTCCCCGAAGGACTTGGCCAGCCCCTGAACGACGATGGTATGCATAGGTGTAGTCATTGAAAGCGCCGCGACACGCGGCCTTCGAAGATCGTCTGGACGATCGTCAGGATCTGGTTGATGACCCAGTAGATCAGGCCGACCATCAGGAACATCTCCATGTAGCGGAAGGTCGACGCGCCGACCTGGTCGGCCACGCGGGTGAGTTCGACGACGGTGATCGTGGACGCCAGCGACGTATCCTTGATCAGCGCGATCATCCGGCTGCCGACGGGCGGGATCGCGATGCGCAGCCCCTGCGGCAGGATCACGCGCCACATCATCTTCCAGTAGTTCATGCCGAGCGAATGCGCGGCTTCCCACTGGCCGCGATCGACCGCGTTGATCCCGGAGCGGAAGTTCTCGCTCAGGTACGCCGCGGAGAACAGCGTGAGCGCGAGCAGCGCGGCCGGTACCGGGTCGAGCGTGATGCCGTAGCGCGGCAGCCCGAAGTAGATCAGCAGGATCTGCACCAGCAGCGGCGTGCCGCGAAAGATCGACACGTACGCGAACGCGATGCCGCGCAGGAAGCGGATCGACGACACCCGCGCGAGCGCGACGGCGAGCCCCAGCGCCGAGCCGAGCGCGAACGAAGCGAGGCCGAGGAACACGGTCATCGTCACCGCGCTTTCGAGCAGCGGCAGCGACCGCACGAAGAGATCGAGCATGCGTCACTCCTTCTGCGCTTTCGCCCGCGCGATGTTGCCGACCATGTCGTAGGTCGGGCCGACCCAGCGCTTCGCGAGCCGTTCGAGCGTGCCGTCGGCGGCCATGTCGTCGATCGCCTTGTCGACGGCGGCGAGCAGCGCCGGTTGTCCCTTCGCGAGCGCCGGCGCGGACAGCTGATAGATCAGCGGCTCGCCGACTTCCTTGACCGGCAGGTGATTCACGTTCGCGTATTTCATCCCGCCGAAGTGGGAAATGATGACCGCATCGAGGCGGCCGCTGCCGAGATCGTTGAACACGAGGCCGCCGTTGTCGTACGCGCGAATGTCGGCGTCCTTCAGGTGCGCGCGTGCCCAGGTTTCGTTCGACGAGCCCGTGGTCACGCCGACGCGCTTGCCTTTCAGGTCGGCCTGCCCGTGAATGTGGGTGTTGTCGGTGCGCACGAAGATCCGGAAATCCTCGACGCCGTACGGTTTCGCGAAATCGACCTGCTTGCTGCGCTCGGCCGTCGGCGTCAGGTCGTTCATCACCAGATCGTATTTGCCGGCCTTGAGCCCTTCGACGAAGTTCTTGTACGCGTCCGCGACGAACACGACCTGCTTCACGCCGATGCGCTTGCCGACTTCGCGCGCGACTTCGACGTCGTAGCCGGCCGGCTGGTTGCGCTCGTCCAGCAGGCTCCACGGCGGGCTGCTCTGCGTGTTCGCGACGCGCAGCGTGCCGCTGCCGCGCGCGGCAGCGAGCAGGTCGGCCGCGCCGGCATCGAGGCTCGACAACGCGAGCGCGCCCGCGATGCCGAGCGTGGCCAGGCCTCTGGCCAGAACGCGGGTGGTCTGAGGGTTCATGGTGTCTCCTTGGGTGGTGGCTTGTTCCGCACGGCGGGTGTGTACGAGCGCCGCGTTACGCTGCGTGGTTTCTGACGTCGGTGAACGCGGCGAGCCCCGTGTACAGATCGTCGATCAGCAGCTCGGGGGCTTCGAGTCCGATCGACAGGCGCACGATCGGCTGGTCGGTCAGCGGGAACCGGCGCTGCGCCTGCAGCGGCGCCGGGTAGTACGCGGCGAGGCTGTGGACGCCGCCCCAGCTCGCGCCGATCGCGAAGTGGCGCAGCGCATCGAAGAACGCGGTGAACGCGGCTTCCGGCGCGGGTTCGAGCATCAGCGAAAACAGGCAGCCGTTGCCGGAGAAATCGCGCTTCCAGATCGCGTGCCCCGCGTCGGACGGCAGTGCGGGAAACAGCACCTGGCGAACCGCCGGATGCGATTCGAGCGCCTGCGCGACGCGCAGCGCCGCCGCGCTTTGCGCATCGAAGCGCACCTTCAGGGTGTCGAGGCCGCGCAACACGAGGAAACAGTCGTCGGGGCTCGCCTGCTGACCGAGGATGCTCTGCGTCTCGCGCAGCGTCTCGTAGTAGCCGAAGTCGTTCATGCTGATCGCGCCGAGCAGCAGATCGGAGTGACCGCCGAACAGCTTCGTGGCCGCTTCGACGCTCAGGTCCACGCCATGTTCGAGCGGTCGAAACGCGAGCGGGCTGGCCCACGTGTTGTCCATCATCGTCATGATGCGATGGCGGCGCGCGACGTCGACGATCGCCGGCACGTCCGGCATTTCCATCGTCACCGTGCCCGGCGATTCCATGCAGATCATCCGCGTATTCGGTTTCACGTACCGCTCGATGTCGGCGCCGATCGCCGGTTCGTACAGCTCGACGTCCACGTCGAACAGCGCGAGCCATTTCTGCGCGAAGGTCTTCAGCGCGCCGTAGCACGCGGCCGACACGAGCAGGTGATCGCCGCCGCGCACGAAGCCCATCACGGACGTCATCAGCGCGGCCTGCCCGGACGGCGCCAGCACGCAGTGCGCGCCGCCTTCGAGCACGGCGATGCGGCGCTCCAGTTCGCGCGCGGTCGGCGTGCCGGTGATGCCGTAGCTGTAGCCGTCGGGCTGGCGTTCCTTGCGGCGGGCGAAATCGTCGAGCGAGTCGAATACGACGGTCGAGGCACGCATGACCGCCGGCGACAGGCTGCGGAACGGTTGCGGAGGGAGCGGCGGGGTGGTCGTCATGATGCGGGTCGGGACTCCATGGCTGGAAACGGGATGACAAGCAGTTTTACTTTCGCGCCGGTTTGCAGCAACATCGGAAATAATTAGGTTGATAAGCCGGAGTTATAGGTGAGCGTGCGCGATATCGAGGTGTTCCGGGCGGTGATGAACGCCGGCAGTACCAGCAAGGCGGCCGGCGTGCTGGAGATTTCGCAGCCGGCGGTGAGCCAGTCGATCCGGCGGCTCGAGGGCATGGCCGGGTTCCGCCTGTTCGAGCGCGTGCGCAGCCGGCTCGTGCCGACGCAGGAGGCCGTCGCGCTGATGCGCGACGTCGACCGGTACTTTCTCGGCTTCGAGGTGATCGAACACCGGATCCGCAGCCTGCGTTCGTATGGGTTGGGGCGCCTCGCGATCGCGTCGCTGCCCGCGCTCGGCACCGGCTTCCTGCCGCGCGTGATCGCGTCGTTCGACGCGGCGGCGCGCGACGTGCAGATTTCGCTGCAGGTGATGAGCTCCCGCGAGGTTCACGAGAAGGTGTCGGCCGGGCAGGTCGATTTCGGGCTGATGTCCGACGAGATGTCGATGGCCGGGCTCGAGCACTCGTCGTTCGTCAGCATGCCCGGTGTCGCGGTGATGAATGCCGCGCACCCGCTGGCGGCGAAAAGCGTGATCAAGGCCGACGATCTGTCGCAGGCGCCGTTCATCGCGCTGAACCCGGAGGACAGCACGCGGTTGCGGCTCGAAACGCAGTTGCGCGGGCTCGGCGTCGTGCTGAAGCCGCTGGTCGAAACGCCTTATTCGCATACCGTATGCGAACTCGCGCTGGCCGGCGTGGGCGTCGGTTTCGCGCATCCGCTGGTGGCGCTCGACTTCGCACAGCGCGGGCTCGTGGTCCGGCCGTTCGACGTCGATGTCGCGTTTACCGGCGTGCTGGTGTTTCGTCCGGGTACGCCGATGTCGGAGAACGCGCGCGTGTTTCTCCAGCACATGCGGATCCAGCTGGAGGCCGACCGGCATGCGCTGGCGGCGTTGTCAGGCAGGAAGGGGCGGGGTAGTGCGCGGGGGCCGGGCGGTGGCGGTTGAATCGACAGCTGCTCGGGGGCCGTCCACCGATATCCCGATGTCCATGAGGGATTCCCCCGTAGCACGTGGCCACGCGCCCGTTCGACGCGGTACCCGTTCGCTCCGCGCGTTCCGGTAGCGCCTCCCGGTCCGCCGCGCCCGATTGTTTGCGTTTCGCGAATGGCGCGTTCGCCGGTTGTTCCATACCCGATCGGCGTCCGCGCACCTATCGTGGTGGCGTCGGCCGAGCCCGTTCGATGCGTCGAATCGGGACGCCGGCCGGCACTTCCTCGCGATTCGCGTCGCACACAAAAACCATCGGACACGAACCGTGCGCAGGCGCTGCGGCGCGCGCGGGCGAACCGGCGTCCACGGAGACGGACATGAAAGCAAACGAGTGGGATACCTCATACGAGTGGAAGGCGGTCACGCTGCTGGCGCTCGGTTTCGGGCTGGTCGGCCTCGACCGCTGGCTCATCGCGCCGCTGTTTCCTTCGATCATGAAGGACCTGAACCTGAACGCGCAGGACGTCGGCAACTGCATCGGCGTGCTCGGCCTGTCGTGGGGCATCTTCGCCGCGCTGATGGGCGGCATCTCGGACAAGATCGGTCGCCGGAAGGTGCTGATTCCGGCCATCATCGCGTTCTCGCTGCTGTCGGGCTTCTCGGGGCTCGCGGGCGGGTTGCTCGGCCTGATGGCGATTCGCGGGCTGATGGGCGTCGCGGAAGGCTCGTTCTGTCCGACGAGTTTTGCCGCGACGGCCGATGCGTCGCATCCGCGGCGGCGCGGCCTGAACCTCGGCCTGCAGCAAAGCGGCTTCGCGCTGTTCGGGCTCGCGCTGTCGCCGATCATCGCCACGCAGTTGCTCGGTTTCGTGTCGTGGCGCTGGGTCTTCGCGCTCGTGGCCGTGCCCGGCCTGGTCCTCGGCGCGATCATGGTGTTCGTGATTCGCGAGCCGAAGGTCGCGCAGGACGTCGCGTCGGAGCATGCGCCCGCGTCGCTCGGCCACGTGCTCAAGCGCCGCAACATCCTCGTGGCGATGGCCGCGCTGTGCTGCGCGATGACCGGCGTCTTCGTGCTCGGCGCGCTGCTGCCGCTGTACCTGACCGATTACCTGTCGCTCGGCACGCAGAAGATGGGCCTCGTCGTATCCGCGATCGGCTTCGGCGGCTTTCTCGGCCAGTTCGGCCTGCCCGGCCTGTCCGATCTGGTCGGCCGCCGCATCGCCAGCATCGTCGGCTTCGCGGGCACGGCCGTGATGCTCTACGTGTTCCGCGGCCTCGGCCCGCAGCCGCTCGCGCTGTTCGGCGTGCTGTTCGTCGCGTCGTTCTTCACGCTCGGGCTGGTGTCGCTGCTGTCCGGCCCGGTCGCGACCGAGGCCGCGCCGGTCGGCCTCGTGTCCACGTCCATCGGCGTGGTGGTCGGCGTCGGCGAGATCTTCGGCGGCGGCATCGCGCCGGCGATGGGCGGCTACGTGGCCGCACACTTTGGCATCCAGAACATCCTGTGGCTGCCGATGGCCTCGGTGCTGCTCGGCATCGTGGTCAGCCTGCTGCTGAAGGAAACCGCGCCGGCCGTGCTGCAGCGCCGCGCGATCGTGCAGCCGGAGCTGGCCGCCGGAGAGCAAGCGCGGTAATGCCGGTGTCGATGGGTCGGGCGATTGACATCGATTTCGCGACACAGTGACGCCTTTCGCATGACACCGCCTTGTATCCGCACAGGTAGACTGCCGGTTTCGCTGTCGAAAAAGGGCGCGGTATGGACCGGTTTCTGAGCATCGAGGCATTCGTGAGGGTCGCGGAGGCGAGCAGCTTCGCCGAGGCGGCGCGGCAGCTGGGTGTGACGAGTTCGGTCGTGACGAACCGCATCCAGCAACTGGAGAAGTTCGTCAACGCGCCGTTGTTTCACCGCAGCACGCGCCACGTGCGGCTGTCCGAAGTCGGCGAAACGTTTTACCGCGAGTGCGCCGAGGTGGTGGGCCGCGTCAACGAGCTGACCGACCAGATGCGCGAGCTGCGCGCGACACCGACCGGGCGGCTGCGCATCCAGATGCTGCCCGGCTTCGCGCTCGATCACTTCGGCAAGCCGCTCGCCGCGTTCAACCAGCGTTATCCGGGCATCCAGCTCGACATCATCGTCAACGATCGCGTCGTCGACCCCGTCGAAGAAGGGTTCGACATCGCGTTCCAGATCTTCCCGCCGATTTCCGAGTCGCTGATCGAGCGACGGCTGTTCACGGTCCGGCGCCTCTTCTGTGCCGCGCCCGCGTATGTCGACGCGCATGGTGCACCACAACATCCGCGCGATCTGCTGCAACACACGACGGCGCTGTATTCGGGCTACCCGTCGCGCAACCGCTGGACGATGACGCGCGGCGACGAGGTCGTCGAGATGGAGTTGCCGGGCATGATTCGCTCGAACTCCGTTCATCTGTTGCGCGAATACGCGCTGACCGGCGGCGGGGTCGTCTGCCTGCCCACGCTCGTGGCCAGCGACGCGCTCGTCGCGGGCCGCCTGGTGCCGATCCTGACCGACTACCAGCTCGCGCCGCTGAGCTTCGCCGCCGTCTATCCCGCCACGCAGCGACAGGCGTTGAAGGTGAAGGCCTTGGTCGAGTTCCTCGCGGAATACATCGGCGACGAATCGCCGTGGGACCGGCCGCTGCTGGCGCGCGGCTGGGTACGCTGACCCGCGCGGATTATTCGCGAAACGCAAATGCCGTAATCGCCATCCGTTGCCTTGTTGCTGGTGTGCGTTGCCCCTAGAGTGGAATCCAACAAGCGGTTCAACTCAGGAGACAGACATGACCAGCACGGCATTCCACACCGTCTTCGGTTCGCTCGACGGTTACCGGAAGGGCGAGATCGAAATCACCAGCGGCAGCGCGCAGCACTACGCCTTCTCGAACGTCTTCGAGGTGGCGTCGAAGTCGGCCCCTTACGAAAAGGTCGTCGCCGGCAAGAACCTCGAATACGTGATCGAAGTGCTGCGGACCGACGGCCAGTCGCCGTGGTTCGCGTGCGCGCACGACGAGTTCACGATCCAGATGGACGGCGAAGTCCGGATCGACTTCATCAAGCTCGACCACCCGCCGCAAGCGGGCCGCGGCACCGTGAGCGCAGGCGCGCATCCGGCCGGCCGAAACATGGGGTACGTCGTGTTGCGCAACGGGCATCAGGCGCTGTTGCCGGCCGGCTGTGCGTATCGCTTCACCGCGAGCCGGCCGGGCGTCGCGCTCGTCCAGACCGTGCTCGGCGAACTGTCCGTCGAGAAGTGGGCCGAGATCTGCCTGCACTGACCGTCCGACCGCATTCGACTATTCCAGGAGACACGTTATGGCCACCCTCGAGACCCTCGACCTTTCCACGGGCTTCGCCGCCGATCTGGTGCGATCGACCGAAGCCGATGCCGTCACCGGCTACCGCCGCTTTCAGCTCGGCGAATTCGCATTCCAGCGCGACGAATATTTCGTGAAGATCAGCTGGCCCGCGAAAGGCCAGACCCGCACGCATGCGATGCCGGCCGACGCATTCCTGCGCGCGATGATGCGCGACGTCGCGTGGGGCTTCTTCTACGGCTGGGTGAATTTCGACCACGTATTCGGCACGCGCAATCACTACGGCAAGGTCGACATGTATGCGGGCACCTTCAACGGCATTCTGAAGGACGCCGGCGTCGACTACACCGAGACCTTCGACACGCCGACGATCATGGCGACCTTCAAGGCGATGCTGCACGACTGGACCAACGAAGGCTTCGACCCGTTCGCGGCGCCCGAGGAAACGGGCACGGCGTTCGGCCGCAAGCACGGCGACAACGGCGCGGCGATCGAGCGCACGCGGATCGCGACGCGCCGCATGCCGGGGCTCGAAGGCGACTCGCCGTTGCGCGACGACCTGCCGGTCAACCGCGCGTTTCTCGACGTCGCGCAGGACGAGCCGGAAGTGCACGTCGAGCCGGGCTTCGAGGGCGAGCTGCACGCGTTCAACCTGTTCAAGTACCTGTCGCGCTCGGACGTGACGTGGAATCCGTCGGTCACGTCGGTGTGCGGGCGCAGCCTGTTCTGCCCGACCACCGAGGAATTCATCCTGCCGGTCTTCCACGGCAACGACCGCGTCGAATGGTTCCTGCAACTGTCCGACGAAATCGTGTGGGATATCGGCGACAAGAACACCGGCGCGCCGCGCGCCCGCATCACGATGCGGGCCGGTGACATCTGCGCGATGCCGGCCGATATCCGGCACCAGGGATATTCGACGAAGCGCTCGATGCTGCTGGTCTGGGAAAACGCGACGCCGGATCTGCCGCAACGCTACGAGAGCGGCGAGCTCGCGCCGTACCCGATCGCGTTCTAGGCCGCGCGTCAGTGTCTGCTTCCGCTTCCGCATTACACCGAGGACGATTCATGCAAACCCAACTCTTCATCGACGGGCGCTTCGTTGACGCCGTCGATCGCGGCACGATCGACGTGCTGAACCCGCACGATGGCTCCGTCATCACGAAGATCGCGGCTGCCACCGCGGCGGACGTCGATCTGGCCGTCGACGCCGCGACGCGCGCCTTCCCGGCCTGGTCGGCGATGCCGGCCGCCGAGCGCGGCCGCCTGCTGCTGCGCCTGGCCGATGCGATCGAAGCGAACACGGAAGCGCTGGCGCAGCTCGAATCGCTGGACACCGGCCACCCGATTCGCGATTCGCGGGCGCTCGACGTGCCGCGCACGGCGGCCTGCTTCCGCTATTTCGGCGGCATGGCCGACAAGCTGCAAGGCTCGGTGATACCGGTCGACACCGGCTTCCTGAACTACGTGCAGCGCGCGCCGATCGGCGTGGTCGGCCAGATCGTGCCGTGGAATTTTCCGCTGATGTTCACGAGCTGGAAGATGGGCCCGGCGCTGGCGGCCGGCAACACGGTGGTGCTCAAGCCGTCGGAAATCACGCCGCTGTCGACGTTGCGCATCGTCGAGCTGATGGCCGAGGTCGGATTTCCTGCCGGCGTCGTCAACATCGTGCCCGGCTACGGCCATACGGCCGGCCAGCGGCTCGCCGAACATCCGGGCGTCGGCAAGATCGCGTTCACCGGCTCGACGGCGACCGGCCGGCGAATCGTCGAAGCATCGCAGGGCAACCTGAAGCGCGTGCAACTGGAACTGGGCGGCAAGGGCGCCAACATCGTGTTCGACGATGCCAACCTCGACGCGGCCATCAACGGCGCCGCGTGGGCGATCTTCCACAACCAGGGGCAGGCGTGTATCGCGGGGTCGCGTCTGGTGCTGCACGAACGCATCGCGGACGCGTTTCTCGAACGCTTCGTCGCGCTCGCGTCGTCGATCCGGATCGGCAATCCGCTCGACCCGAATACCGAAATGGGGCCGCTCACGTCGAAGCAGCACCTCGATCGCGTGCTGTCGTATGTCGACGTCGCGCGCGAGCAGGGCGGCCGCGTGCTGACGGGCGGCAGCGCGCCGCAGGACCCGGCGCTCGCCAATGGCTATTACGTGCGCCCGACGATCGTCGAGGCGAAGCATGCGACCGACCGCGTCGCGCAGGAAGAAGTGTTCGGCCCGTTCGTCACCGTGCTGCGCTTCGGCAGCGACGACGAAGCGCTGGCCATCGCCAACGCGACGGAATACGGGCTCGGCAGCGGCCTGTGGACCAACGACCTGTCGCGCGCCCACCGGATGGCGGCGCGGATCGACGCGGGCATGTGCTGGATCAACTGCTACAAGCGCGTGAATCCGGGCAGCCCGTTCGGCGGCGTCGGCAAGTCGGGCTACGGCCGCGAGATGGGCTTCGAGGCGATGCACGACTACACGGAAGCGCGCTCGGTGTGGGTCAACGTCGACGGCAACGTGCCGCCGCATTTCAAGCGCTGAGGCCCGTATGGAGCGCTTCGTCTATCAGGGCACCCCGTCGCGCGTGGTCTTCGAATGGGGCGCGCTCGACAGGCTGCCGGACGAGCTGTCGGCGCTCGGCGCCCGCCGCGCGCTCATCCTTTCCACGCCCGAACAGCAGCCGCTCGCCGATCGCGTGAAGGACGTGCTGGGCGAACGTGCGGCCGGCGTGTGCGCCGAGGCCGTCATGCACGTGCCGGTCGAGGTCGCCCGGGCGGCGCGCGAGACGGCCGCCGAACTGGGCGCGGATTGCTGCATCGCGATCGGCGGCGGTTCGACGATCGGGCTCGGCAAGGCCATCGCGCTCGAATCGTCGCTGCCGATCCTCGCCGTGCCGACGACCTACGCCGGCTCGGAGATGACGCCGATCTACGGGCTCACCGAGGGCCGGTTGAAGCGCACCGGGCGCGACGCACGCGTGCTGCCGCGGACCGTGATTTACGACCCGTCGCTGACGGTGTCGCTGCCGCCGGGTATTTCGGCGGCGTCCGGTGTCAATGCGATGGCGCATGCGGTCGAGGCGCTCTACGCGGAAGACGCGAACCCGGTCATCAGCTTGATGGCCGAGGAATCGATTTGTGCGCTCGGCGAAGCATTGCCCGTCGTGGTGCGCGATCCGCAAGATCGCGCAATGCGCAGCCGCGCGCTGTATGGCGCGTGGCTCGCCGGCACCTGCCTCGGCGCGGTCGGCATGGCGTTGCATCACAAGCTTTGTCACACGCTCGGCGGCACGTTCAACCTGCCGCACGCGCAGACGCACGCGGCGATGTTGCCGCATACCGCGCATTACAACCACGCCGCCGCGCCCGACGCGCTGCGTCGCGTCGCACGGGCGCTGGGCGGGAGCGACGCGGCTGACGCCGGGCCGCTGCTGTTCAGGCTGAACGCGCAACTCGGCATCGCGCCGGCGCTCGCCGATATCGGGATGCCGCAGCAGGGGCTCGACGAAGCGGCCGACCTCGCATGCAGGAACCCGTATGCGAACCCGCGGCCGATCGAACGCGCGGCGATTCGCGCGTTGCTTCAGCACGCATGGGAAGGACGCGCGCCGCATTGAACGCCGGACAGGCGAACGGAGAACGACGTGATGAATGACCAGACCGGCCTGCACGGCTTGCACCGCGAAGCGATGTTCTGCTTCGTCCTCGATCGGAGCTGATCGCCATGGCGCGTTTTTTTGCGGTGTTTGCCACCGACCAGCCGGGCATGCGTGACGTGCGCGACCGCATGCGGCCGATTCACCGGACATATCTGCGCTCGGCGGCCGAGCATGGCGTGTATGTGCGGCTCGGCGGCCCGACGCTGGACCCGCAGGACGATGCGATGAACGGCACGCTGCTCGTCGTCGAGGCGGACGACATCCATGCGGTGATGCAGTTCATCGGCAACGATCCGTATGTGAAGGAGGGCCTGTTCTCGCGCGTCGAGGTGCGCCCGTGGGACTGGAGCCTCGGCAACCCCGAGCACAGGGTGTGAGCGATGGAAGCGAAACAGCTGTGTCGCGTGGCCGATGTGCCCGACGGCGGCGCGCGGGTCGTCGACGAAGCCTGCATCGGCCGTCCCGTCATCGTCGTGCGGCGTGGCGAGCAGGTGTGGGCGTACGTGAATCGTTGCCCGCACTTTTCGGTGCCGCTCGATTTCGTGCCGGGCAATGTGTCGTGCTACCGGTCGCAGGTGTTGATGTGCGCGCATCACAGTGCGTTGTTCCGGTTCGATGATGGCGTGTGTATCGACGGACCCTGCACGGGGGCCGGGCTGGAAACCGTGGCCGTCGAGGTGGACGCATCCGCATGGATCGTCTTTCGGGGCGCTTGACTTGGCGCATGTTGAATGCGTGCGCGTCGATGCGGGTTCACCGGGAATTGTTCTGAATTGATCGATCGGTAAAACCCATTTCCGGTGTTGATGTGACTGCCTGAATCAACGCGATTTTCCACGAAGCAATGAGCGAACACCCGCCTCGCAGCGGGTGACGGACTCGCATTTTCATAAAAAAGACGGAGACGACATGAAACTCAGGTTTGGTGTATTGGCGGTGCTTGCCGTGGCGCAGGGCGCATGGGCGCAAAGCAGCGTGACGATGTTCGGGCTGATCGATTCCGGCATCACGTATGTCAGCAACGAGGGCGGCGGAAAGAACGTCAAGTTCGACGACGGCATATTCGCGCCCAACCTGTTCGGCCTGCGCGGCATCGAGGATCTCGGCGGCGGGTATCGCGCGACCTTCGCGCTCGTGAACCAGTTCTCGATGGCGAACGGCAGCATCATCGGGACCGGGATTTTCGGGCGCAATGCCTACGTGGGGATCGAGAGCGACCGCTTCGGCAGCATCACGCTGGGCAATCAGTACGACTTCATGGTCGATGCATTGTTTTCAAAGGGCAACGCGATTTCGCGGGACATTTCCGGGCTGTACGGCTTTCGGAACGGCCCGTTCCAGCGTCTCGCGCTGCCGGGCAATCCGACCGGCGCATTCGACTGGGACCGTACCGCAGGCAGCAAGCCGATCGCGAATTCGGTCAAGTACAGCTCGCCGACCGTCGCGGGTTTTTCCGGCGGCGTGATGTATGCGTTCGGCGGCGTCGCGGGTTCGATCGGCGCGGACAACGCCGTCAGCGCCGGCGTGAACTACGAGCTCGGGGCCTTCGGCGTGGGCGCGGCCTATACGAACGAGAAATACGGTCCGGCGCCGGGTGTGCCATCGACCAGCGTGCGCAACTGGGGTGTCGGGATGCACTACGACTTCGGTGTCGTGACCGCGAAGGCGCTGATGACCACCGTTCGCAATTCGTTCAACGATGCGGGCGTGTGGATGGCCGAGGCCGGCGGCTTGTGGCGAATCAGGCCGGACGTCGTGCTGGGCGCGAAATACATGTACATGAAGGGCAATGAAGCGTTGAACGACGACCATGCGCATCAGGTCAGCGTCGCGCTTCAATACCTGTTGTCGAAGCGGACGATGGTGTATGTGTCGGCGGATTATCAGCGCGCGAATGGCGGCGCGAATGCGCAGGTGAACGGCGTGCTGGATCCGAACGGGGCGTCGAGTTCCGCGAGTCAGGCGGTGGCGCGGGTGGGGGTGCATACGGTGTTTTGACGGGGCGGCGGTGCCGCGCTTCAGATGCGTCGTGGTGCGTCGCGTATGCGACGCCTGTCGTTGGACGGATCAAACGGAAAACGGGCCAGGCGGCCCGTTTTCTTTTCCACTTTTACGGCGTTTGCGATTGCCATACTCGCTTACGCGAGACTCATGACGACGCCGTTACTTGCGCCGAAGTAGTCCTTGACCACCCGTTTCGGCAAGGCCGTGCGGGTCAGTTCCGACAGATTGCGCAGGAGAGGGGCGTCGCCGCCGCTCGCCTGCAGCGTCATTCCGCCCAGGGCGAAACAGGCGATGGCGTCCTCCAGTGTGCCTTGCGTCATGATTTCGGTAATGCGATTGACATTTCCGCGCAATTTAATGCCTTCCGCGATGCCGAGTTTGCTCATATTTGCCTCTTTTTCTAGAGAAGGTTGGCCACGAAGTGTGACTGGAGCGACTTTAGGCCATGGCGTCGTGTTCGGGCAGTCATGCTAAAGTGATTGCATGGTTGATAAACTGAAAGCGCGCACCGAGCCCCTGTTTGCTCGTATCCCGGCGAGTCTGAAGCGGAATCTGGTCGCCTCGGCGCAAGCGCGGGGAGTGGGCGTAGGCCAGGAGCTCGCCCGTCTTCTCGGGGAGCGCTTTGAATCCGGGTTGTCGGCATCGTTACAGCGCGGGATCGACGAATTCGGTCGTGCTCAAAGGGCCGAGCGAGCAGTGTGGCTCGAGAAATATCAGGTACTTCTCGAGGCGCATGTACTGGAGTGTGTAAAGGCGGCACAAAACGGCGATATTTCCGCGCTCGTCAAGCTCGGTGCCGATGTCCGAGCGGCCCGGCGAAATCGTCAACGTGGCCTTGCCGGGTTGAACTCCAGAATTGAAGCGCGAAAGCGCGAGTCGTTACAGGAACAGGCGGCAAAGGACGAAGCTGCGAGGGTTCGACAAAATTCCGCATTCGACACAGGCGGGCCTATCGAGGATTTTCAACTGCCTCCCGAGGAGCGGAGGCGGAGAAATTTGATCGCGCAGTTGGAAAAAATGCCGGTCGGCACTAAAAAGAATCTGGCTTTGCAGCTTGGGTGGCGTTCCATGTCTCGCGTAAGTCACATACTGACTCCCAAAGGGAAGAAAGGGCATCGGCCGATTTCCGCCGCGCTCGCAAAGGAAATTGCAAAAATTCTCGAAATCGATGTTGAGGTGCTCAACAAAATTGAGCCGAATCGTGACCTCGCGGCAATACTTCACCATGTCGACAAGCTGGAGAAGCTCTTCGATGACATTGCAAATGTCGGGCCTCGTTCCAGGTGAATGTCCGCACATGGCATACGCCTGACGGACTTCGCATCGCGGACCAGCCATTTCCCGTTCCCGTTTGTCTACGGCCGCAACGATTCGAGCGTGCCGTTTTACGGTGCGAAGGTCTTCCTGTCCGATATCGAGCAGGTTCTGTCCGCTTCCCCGATGCTGCACGACGCAATCAGCACCTTCCAGGTCGCCACCAACGAAGATGCGTACCTGACGAGCTTCCTGCACGTTCATCTCGAACGGGCGTCGACCAGTGCGCCGATACCGCTTGAGGACGCAGTACTGCATGCCGAGATGTTCGAGGGTATGAAACGCGTGAATCACGATTTTCGTGAGGTATCGAGGCTGTTCGATCCGACGCAGGTGATCGTGCATGTGCACGATCACGATACGGGCCGTTTCAGGGACGCGATATTCGGATCAAGAACAAGGACATCGCGTGAGAACGGGAGGAGGATGGGTTCGCGCTGCGTCGCCTCGCCTCGCCTCGCGTCGCGCCGAGCCATCCGGCGTATTCCCCTGTCGCTCTCCCGGTCCGGCAGCCTCGGCTGATCGTCCGCGAACTTGAACGTCGACGTACGCTCCCTCTCGTATGAGGGCCGGATCGGTGCAGGCACTCTAGCCGGAATGTGGCTTTTACTGGACAGCTTGTCAGCTTCCGGATTTTCGATATAATGAATCAACGTTCGGAATGTCGAACGTGAGAGTTCAAGCATCCAGAGTCGGGTTTCCCGACGCCAACCTGCCCTCCCGGGCAAGGTGGACGCCCTCGAGGCGATGCGGCCGATTGACGGCAACGAAACGGGAGCAGCGTGGCTGGCACCGGTTCGATAACCATTCATCCGGAGCTACCATGAGCCAAGTTTCCTCCGCTTCCCGCCCGACCGTCTGTGAAGACTGGTCGCACTTCCTTCCCGGTTTCACTTTGACGCATACGGTTCATCTCGTTTCGAGACGGAACCCGGGCATCGTCTCGACCGCGGCGGCCGTGCTCGAAGGGGAAACGGCTACGGTCGATCGGTGGGCCATCACCCGCTGTGGTGACGTTCTCGAGCAGAAGATCGTGCTCGGCGAAATGACGGAAGGGCAAGCGGTCCGGCTGCGTGAGCGGCTTGCCGCGCTGGAGGGGGTGCTCCGGACTCGGGTGGAGCACCATTTCGTGAGGGCGGCGGCGGCCGGAAGCACGCCGGAGAGCAGTCACTAGACGACGCATGCGCATCGTCGCTGTATCAGCCGACGAGGGGGAGAACCCGCTCCCCCTCACTCCACCGTCACCGACTTCGCCAAATTCCTCGGCTTATCAATATCCGTCCCCCGCGCCAACGCAGCGTGATACGCGAGCAACTGCATCGGCACCGTATGCAAGATCGGCGACAACGGCCCGTAATACTCGTTCAGCCGAATCACCTCGATCCCTTCACTCGGCACCAACCCACAGTCCACATCCGCAAACACGAACAGCCGTCCATTCCGCGCACTGACCTCATGCATGTTCGACCTGAGCTTCTCGAGCAGCACGTCATTCGGCGCAACCGCAATCACCGGCATTTCATTACTCACGAGCGCCAGCGGCCCATGCTTCAACTCCCCGGCCGGATAAGCCTCCGCATGAATATAGGAAATCTCCTTCATCTTCAGCGCGCCTTCCAACGCGATCGGGTAATGCATCCCGCGCCCGAGAAACAGCATGTTGTCGCGTCGCGCGAGCAACTCCGACCACGCCATGATCTGCGGCTCCAGCGCGAGCACCTTCGACATCGCATCGGGCAGATGCCGCAGCGCCCGCAGATGCTCCTTTCCCGCATCGTCACTCAACCGCCCGCGCACCTGCGCCAGTGACAACGTCAGCAGGAACAGCGCAACGAGCTGCGTCGTAAACGCCTTCGTCGACGCCACGCCGATCTCGATCCCCGCACGCGTCACGAACTGCAGCGCGCATTCGCGCATCAGCGCACTCGTCGCCACGTTGCAGATCGCGAGCGTATGCATCATCCCGCTGCGTTTCGCGACATGCACGGCGCCGAGCACGTCGGCCGTCTCGCCGCTCTGCGACACCGCAACCACCAGCGTGCGCGGATTCGGCACGCAGTCGCGATAACGAAACTCGCTGGCAATCTCGACGCTCGCCGGCAGCTTCGCGATGCTTTCGATCCAGTACTTCGCGGTCAGCGCCGCGTGATAGCTGCCGCCGCACGCGAGCAGCAGCACCGAATCGACGTCATTGAACACACGCCACGCGCCGTCGCCGAACAGCTCGGGCATGATCGACGAAACGTCGAGCAGCGTGTCGGCCACGGCCTGCGGCTGCTCGAAGATCTCCTTCTGCATGTAGTAGCGATACGATCCGAGATCGGCCGCGCCGCTATGCGCGGCGACGCGTTGCACCGCGCGCTCGACGCGCTGACCGTTCGCATCGACGATCCAGTAGCGATGCAGTTGGATATCGGCGACGTCGCCGTTCTCCAGGTAGGCAATGCGATCGGTAATGCCCGACAGCGCAATCGCGTCGGACGCCAGAAAATTCTCGCCTTCGCCGACCCCGACGACGAGCGGCATCCCGTCGCGCGCGCCGACGATCCGGTGCGGCTCGTCGCGGCACATCACCGCGATCGCATAGCTGCCGCGCAGTCGCGCGACCGCGCGCCGTACCGCGTCGAACAGGTCGCCGTCGTACAGGTGGTCGATCAGGTGCGCGATCGCCTCGCTGTCGGTCTGGCTCGCGAACACATAGCCATGCGCCTGCAGTTCCGCGCGCAGTTGATCGCAGTTTTCGATGATCCCGTTGTGCGACAGCGCGATGCGCGCATTCGCGTCGCTCGGCGAGAAGTGCGGATGCGCGTTGAGCGTGACGGGCGCGCCATGCGTGGCCCAGCGCGTATGCGCGATGCCCGTGTAACCGGACAACGCCAGCTCGGCGATCTCGCGCTGCAGGTTCGCGACGCGATCGACGCTGCGGGCGCGCGCCAGTGCGCGGTCGCGGTAGACCACGACGCCGCACGAATCGTAGCCGCGGTATTCGAGCCGCTTCAGGCCGTCGACGAGGTTTGGCAGGATGTCCCGCTGGGCAACCGCCCCGACAATTCCACACATATCGCGCTCCGTAAATGTCCTGTCTGGATCAGTGAGAGCGATGGTAGAGCCGGTGAAATGGAATTAAATTTCAAAAAACAAACAAATATGAAACAGACGGATGATTGTCTATCATGTTGAAATTAAATTTCACTCGCTAACCGGAAGGAGTGGCCGATGGCCGGCATCACCCTCGACGATCTCGACCTGCGCATCCTCGCGATCCTGCAGGACGATGCATCGGTATCGAACCTGCAACTCGCCGAGCGCGCGCTATCGTCGCCGCCCACCTGCATGCGTCGCGTGCGGCGGCTGACGGAGGCCGGCGTGATCCGCCGGCAGGTCGCGGTGCTCGACCCGGTCGCGATCGGCACGGCGGTTACCGCGTTGATCGAGATCAGCCTCGACCGGCAGACGGCCGAAGACTACGACGCGTTCGAAGCGTACGTGTGCGCGGAGCCGGCCGTCACGCAGTGCTATCGCGTGTCGCCGGGGCCCGACTTCGTCGTGATCGCCGATCTGGCCGACGTCGCCGAATACGACGAATTCGCGCGGCGGCTGTTCACCGGCGCGTCGAACGTCCGCAACGTGCGGACGTTTTTCTCGACACATCGCGCGAAATTCGAAGCGAACGCGCGGGTCGCGCATGCGATGCGCAAGCGCACCTAGCGTGCGGTAACCGCGTCGTTCGTCCCGCCTCACGCAGCCGGGGCCGCGTCCGCCAGTTGCAGCGGCTTGCCGTATCCGAAGCAATGCGCGGGCTCGGGAAACACGCGCTGCCGCACGTCGTGCGCGTACTGGCGGATCGCGTCGCGCATCACCGCGTTCGCATCCGCGTAACGCTTCACGAAGCGCGGCGTGTACGCATCGAACGCGCCGATCATGTCCTCGGTCACGAGCACCTGCCCGTCGCACGCGGGCGATGCGCCGATGCCGATCGTCGGGATCGTCAGCGTTTCGGTCAGGTGGCGCGCGAGCGCTTCGGCGGTGCCTTCGATGACGACGCCGAACGCGCCGGCCCGCTCGGCCGCGCACGCGGCGTCGAACACCTGCGCGGCCGAACGCGGGTCCATGCCCTGCGCACGGAAGCCGCCCGTCGCGTTGGCCTGCTGCGGCATGAGGCCGACATGTGCCATCACCGGAATGCCGCGATCGGTCAGGAAGCGGATCGTGTCGGTCATCTCGCAGCCGCCTTCGAGCTTCACGGCCTGCGCGCCGGTTTCGGCGAGCAGCCGCGCGGCGGAGCGATACGCCTGCGCGGGTGATTCCTGGAACGTGGAGAACGGCAGGTCGACGACGACGCACGCCTGCGCGGCGCCGCGCACGACGGCGGCCCCGTGTGCAATCATCATGTCGAGCGTGACGCGCAGCGTATCGGGCATCCCGTACAGCACCATGCCGACGGAGTCGCCGACGATGATCACGTCGGCCACGTCGTCGACGAGTTTCGCCATCGGCGCGGAATACGCGGTCAGCGACACGAGGCTGCCGATGCCTTTGGTCGAGCGGATCGCGGTGACGGTCTTGCGGGTGATGCGGGTATGAGCGCTCATGAGCGGAAGCCGTGTGAAAAAGGAGCCGCCACGGTAGCATCGCGCTCGTTCGTGCAATGACCTTCGGAGGACGTCTTATGTTGCTGGCGGGACAACCCGGCGACCTTTACGCGGTGCCGCCGATGGCGCGCCTGCCGCGGCCGCTGTACGTGCGGGCGTTCGGCATTCCCGGCAACGCGAGCGTCGATGCGCACAGTCATCCGTGGGCCCAGCTGATGTATGCGACGAGCGGCGTGCTCGAGGTGACGACGCCGTCGGGCCGGCAACTGCTGCCGCCGCACTACGCGATGTGGATTCCGCCGCACGTGCCGCACGCGGTGTCGACGCGCGATTGCGTCGCGTTTCACAGCCTGTATCTCGACGAAGCCATCGCGCGCCGCGACGTGAACGACGATTGCACGATCCTCTGCATGACGCCGCTGCTGCGCGAACTGATGATCGCGACCGGCGAGTTGCCGGTGAATTACGACGAGGCGGGGCCGGACGGTGCGCTCGTGTGCCTGATCGCGGACCGGATCGCGCGCATGCAGCCGGCGCCGCTCACGGTGCCGCTGCCGCGCGATCCGCGCCTGCTGAAAATCGCGCGCGCGTTGCACGCGGCGCCGGGCGACACGCGCAGTCTCGACGAATGGGGGCGTCAGGTCGGCGCGACGCGGCGCACGTTGTCGCGGCTGTTCCGGCAGGACACGGGGCTGTCGTTTACCGAATGGCGGCAGGCCGTGCGGCTGCTCGCATCGCTGCCGCTGCTCGATGCGGGCGCGCCGATCGGCACGGTGGCCGCGCAACTGGGTTACGACTCGACGTCGTCGTTCATCGCGCTGTTCCACGCGAAATTCCGCGTGACGCCCGGCGCGTATGCGAAGCGTGAAGCGCGCCGGCCGGTGTTGAGCGCGTGATGCGGTCCGCCGATCAGAACGCGAGCGCGTGCTGCATCGGATGATGCACACCGCGTGAAAGTTCTGCGCCTTCGAGCGACAGCAGCGCGCGTTTGCGGTCGATGCCGCCTGCATAGCCGGTCAGGCTGCCCGATGCGCCGACCACGCGGTGACACGGCACGATGATCGACACCGGATTGCGGCCGACCGCACCGCCCACGGCGCGCGCGCCGCTCATCGGCAGCCCGACGCGCTCGGTGATGTCGCCGTACGACACGAGTTCGCCGAACGGAATCGCCAGCAGTTCTTGCCATACGCGTCGCTGAAACGCGGTGCCGCGCAGGTGGATCGGCACCGAGAACGTGTCGCGCGCGCCGGTGAAGTATTCGGCGATTTCTTCCGCGACCTGGCGTGCGATGGGCGATGTGGCGAGCGCATCCGCTTCGCGCACGATCGCCAGCGACGGGAAGTATTTCTGGCCGACGAAGTACAGGCCGGTCAGCGCATCGTCCTCGATGCGCACGGCGATGTCGCCCAGCGGGCTCGGAATCAGATGAGCGGGCGTCATCGCAACCTCTCTCCATGAAGGCGCCACACGTGCAGCGCGGCATACGCGCGCCACGGCGCCCAGCGTGCCGCATGCGGCGCCGATGATGATACGCGCGTGCGCTCGGTGCGGGCGGGCAGCCACGCGTCGTCGGCGGGGAACGCATTCGGCCACGCCATCGCGCGCATCGCGACGTACTGCACCGCGCGTTCGTCGAAGCCGGGCAGCGCGCGCAGCGCGGCGAGCGTTGCGTCGAGCGGCGCCATCGGTTCGAGCGCGAGCGTGCCGTCGTCGACCGCGCGGGCGAGCGACACGATCGCGTGCGCCGTGTCGCGCTCGATGCCGATCGTTTCGAGGACCGAAGGCGGTAGCGCCGCCAGCGTCGCGGCGCAGGGCAGCGCATGCGCGAGGCCCGGCGGCGCGCCATCGACCGGATTGCCGAAGCGTGCCGCGATCCGTGCGAGCAGCGGCGTATCGGCCTGCGCCGCCGCAAGCTGCTCGCCCGCGATGGCACGGATCGCCATCTCGAGGCCATCGAACGCGCCGGGCACGCGCAGGCCCGGCGAACCGTTCGCGAGATCGCCGAGATGCGCATCGATCACGTCGGGGCGGCTGTCGAGATCGAACAGCCGGCGTACGCGCGCGAGCACGGCCGGCACGACCGGCGTCAGCGCGGGCGACACGGTGACGGCGAGCGCGAAGCGCTGCGGCACGTGCGCGATGGACAGCCAGCCGGCCACGAGCCCGCCGTCGTTCCGGTTCGGCAGTTCGACGATGCGTGCATAACCGTGCGCGTCGATCCGCTCGACGCCGTCGATCTGCCGCTGTGCGAGAAAGCGCATCAGGTCGGCCCACGCGAACGGGGGCCGGTACGGCAGCGGGAACGTCATGTCGCCGTCGGCCGACGCGCCGGCTCCTTTGCGCAGCCGCAGCGGATTGAGGCCGTAGCGCTGGCGGAACAGGTCGTTGAAGCGCCGTACGCTGCCGAACCCGGCCGTCGACGCGACGACGGCCACCGGCAGCGCGGTATCGGTCAGCAGCCGCTTGGCCATCAGCAGCCGCTGCGTCTGCGCGAACTCGACCGGCGACACGCCGAATTGTGCGCCGAAGATCCGCCGCAGATGGCGTTCGGTCACGCCGATGCGCCGTGCGAGCGCCGCGACGGAATGCGCGTTCAGGAAACCGTCGTCGATCAGCGTCGCGGCCGCGTCGGCGAGATTGCCGGACAGGTCGAGCAGCCCGTGGCCGGGCGCGAGCTCGGGGCGGCAGCGCATGCAGGGCCGGAAGCCGGCTTTCTCGGCGGCCGCGGCGGTCGGGTAGTAGCTGCAGTTTTGCGCTTTCGGCGGCTTCACCGGGCAGACCGGGCGACAGTACACGCCGGTCGTCGCGACGCCGACGAAGAACCAGCCGTCGAAGCGGCGGTTCCGCGAAAGCAGGGCGTCGTAGCAGGTGTCGGGATCGAGGCGCATGGGGCGACTGTAAACCATCCTCGCGGTCGATTCTGGCTGGAATCGGACATGTGTCCTGGCGGCCGCGCGCCCGTTGGTCCGCAGCGGGAAAATCAGGGGAAAAACGGTTAATACCAATCTGCGAAACAGTCGTCTCTTTTGCCGTGCCGAATTTGAGATGACTCATCGAAATCCCCGACTGACACGGCGCCGGCACCCGTCCTATCCTTTGAAAAACGTTTTCCAGATGGAGCGGCGAAACGGGCCGTGCGCCGCAGCGCACCGCCGTTCGCCCCGGCGCCGGTCGCCGGTCAACGAACTTCGTGCGGCGCGACGGGCGCGACCGTGCATCGGAGACATTCATGCCCTCTGCCGTCGTCGGCGCCGTGCGCGCGGCCGCCAGCCGTTATCGCTGGACCGTCTGTGCGCTGCTGTTTTTCGCGACCGTGATCAACTATATGGATCGGCAGATCCTCGGCCTGCTCGCGCCGATGCTCCAGCACGACATCGGCTGGAGCCAGGTGCAGTACGGCCGTATCGTGATGGCGTTTTCGGCGTTCTATGCGCTGGGCCTGCTCGGCTTCGGGCGCATCGTCGACTGGCTCGGCACGCGCGTGTCGTACGCGGTGGCGATGCTGGTGTGGAGCATCGCCGCGATGCTGCATGCGGCGGTCGGCTCGGTGACGGGCTTCGCGTTCGTGCGCGCGCTGCTCGGCATCGGCGAGGGCGGCAACTTCCCGGCCGCGATCAAGACCACGGCCGAATGGTTTCCGCGCCGCGAACGCGCGCTCGCCACGGGCATCTTCAACTCGGGCGCGAACATCGGCGCGGTGTTCGCGCCGGCGATCATCCCGGCGATCGCGGTGGCCTACGGCTGGCGCGCGGCGTTCGTGATCATCGGCGCGATCGGTATCGTATGGCTCGCCGTATGGCTCGCGATGTATCGCACCGCCGACACGCGCGCGCTCGCCGCGGAATACGACGAGCCGCGCGACGAAGCCGAAGCGCTCGACGCGGCGAACGCGGACGCCGGCGCGCCGCGCTGGGGCGAGCTGATCCGCAAGCGCGAGACGTGGGCGTTCCTGGTCGGCAAGTTCCTGACCGATCCGGTGTGGTGGTTCTACCTGTTCTGGCTGCCGAAGTGGCTCAACGAGTCGCGCGGGATGGACATGCAGCACATCGGCTTGCCGCTCGTCTGCATCTATGCGCTGACGACGGTCGGCAGCATCGGCGGCGGCTGGCTGTCGTCGATGCTGCTGCGCGCCGGCTGGAGCGTGAACCGTGCGCGCAAGACGGCGATGCTGATCTGCGCATGCTGCGTGCTGCCGATCGCGTTCGTGTCGCAGGTGCAGAGCCTGTGGGTCGCGGTGCTGATCGTCGGCCTTGCCGCCGCCGCGCACCAGGGCTGGTCGGCGAACCTGTTCACGACGGCGTCCGACCTGTTCCCGCGCCGCGCGGTCGCGTCGGTGGTCGGCATCGGCGGGATGGCCGGCTCGATCGGCGGCGTGCTGTTCTCGGAAGTGATCGGCCAGGTGCTGCAGCGCACCGGCCACTACTGGGTGCTGTTCGCGATCGGCGCATCGGCCTACCTGATCGCGCTGGCCGTGATGCACGGGCTCACGCCGAAGATGAAGCCCGCGAAACTCGACGCGTGATCGCGTATCGGCAAGCGAAAACGCCGCCCTCGGGCGGCGTTTTTTGTGGGCGGGGAAGCCGGGTGCCGCGAACGCGTCAGCCGGCCGGGGCCGTCGACGCGCGCATGATCAGCCGCGGCTCGAACGTCGAGTAGCTCGCGTCGGTGCGCCCCGCGAGCGCGTCGATCAGCTTCTGCATCGCGAGCTCGCCCATGTTTTCGCTCTGGATGTCGACGGTCGTCAGCGCGGGCGCCGCGTATTCGCCATACGGCACGTTGTCGACGCCGGCGGCGGACACGTCCTGCGGCAGCCGGAAGCCGAGCGACGCGGCTTCCTTCATGAAGCCGAGCGCGATCAGGTCGTTGTAGCAGATCACGGCCTGCGGGCGCTGCGGCCCGAGCATCACGCGGGAGCACGCGCGCTCGCCGGCTTCGGCGGTCGGCGCATGCGCGTCGTGCACGTCCAGCGTGAGCCCCGCTTCGGCGAGGCAGTCGCGCGCGCCCTGGATCCGTTCGTCGTTCACGCGTGCGGTGCCGAAGCCGAGATACGCGATGCGCGTGTGGCCGAGGTTGAGCAGATGGCGCGCGAGCATGTACGTCGACAGCCGGTTGTCGATGCCGACGCTCGGAATCGGCAGGCCCGGGCTGCGACGCAGCAGCACGAGCGGCTTGTTGAGGTCGAGCATCCAGCCGGCTTCCTCGTCGGGCATCCGCGTGCTGACGATCAGCCCGTCGACGCGCTGCGCGAGCGCCTCGATCAGCGAGCGTTCGCGCGCCTGGCTCTCCTCGGTATCGACGAGCAGCAGCGTGTAGTCGTGCTGCAGCGCGACGCGGTTCGCGCCTTTCACCACGTTCGTGAAGTGCGGGTTGCTGATGTCGAGGATCACGAGGCCGATCGTGCGCGTGCGGCCGGTGATCATCGAACGCGCGAGCGGGTTCGAACGGTAGCCGAGCCGCTCGATGGCTTCCTTGAGCCGGGCCTCGACGGTCGGCGAGAAGCGCTGCGTGCCGTTCACGTACTTCGATACCGTCGCGACCGACACGCCGGCTTCCGCGGCCACGTCGCGGATCGTCGGGGAAACTTTTTTCATCGGAAGGGTAACGTTTTCGTTCGATAACGCCGGATTGTGGCAGAAAAAGCCGGCGCGCGGCCAGCCGTCGATATCGGGAAAGTGCGGATGGCTGCGAACGGGTTCGACCATTGACGTTCGACGGCGCGTCCGCGTATAGTTGGAAAACGTTTTCCGCTTCAGGTCAGATCCAAGGAGATTCGATGAACGCCTCATCCACCGCCGCGCGCAAACCGTTCGGCCGCCTGCTGCTGACGGGCGCGGCCGGCAACCTCGGCCGCCAGTTGCGCGGCGCGCTCGCCGACTGGGCCGACGTCGTGCGCGTCAGCGACATCGCGGCGCTGGACGACGCGGCCGCGCATGAAGAAATCCGCGTGGTCGACCTGGCCGACCGGCCGGCCGTGATGCAGCTCGTCGACGGCGTGGACGCGATCGTCCACCTCGGCGGCATTTCGGTCGATGCGCCGTTCGACGATCTGGTCGGCGCGAACATCACCGGCACGTACAACCTGTACGAAGCCGCGCGCAAGCACGGCGTAAAGCGCGTCGTGTTCGCGAGCTCGAACCATGCGATCGGTTTCCATCCGGTCACGGAAGTGCTCGACGCCGATGCGCCGCTGCGCCCCGACAGCCTGTACGGCGTGACGAAGTGCTTCGGCGAATCGCTGTCGAGGTATTACTTCGACCGCTTCGGGATCGAAACCGTATGTCTGCGGATCGGCTCGTCGTTCGAGGTGCCGAAGAATCCGCGGATGCTCGTCACGTTCCTCAGCTATCGCGATTTCATCGAGCTCGTGCGCTGCTCGCTGCTGACGAACCGCGTCGGGCACGCGATCGTCTACGGCGCGTCGGACAACCCGGTGAAGTGGTGGGACAACACGAAGGTCGGTTTCCTCGGCTTCCGTCCGCGCGACAGCTCCGAACAGTTCGCCGGGTTGTTCCCGGTGACGGCGCCGACCGCCGAGTACGACGATCCCGCACAGCGGTTCCAGGGCGGTGGATTCGTCGTCGGCGAGCCGATGGAGCGGAAGGCGTCGTAAGCGGTGTCGGCATCGCCGGCGTGATGATTCAGCGCAGGATGTCGGTCGCCTTGTGCCGTTCGTCGACGCCGTCGATCAGGATCAGCGGGCCGCTCGCGTGTCGCGCGCGCAGCGGCTGGATCTGCCGGTACGCATCCGATTCGTACCATGCGCGCGCCGTGTCGAGATCGGGAAACGCGATCGCGATCAGGTCGCCGCGCCATTCGCCTTCGCGCACTTCCGGGCGTGCGCCGTGAATCACGAAATGGCCGTCGTACGGCGCGAGCGTGCCGTCGATCCGTTCGAGGTATTCGACGATGTCGTCGCACATGTCGACGTCATGCAGGTGGGCGATGGCGTAGGCGGTCATGGCGGGCTCCTTGGCGTGATGCGGTTCGAGAGTCGATGGAGCCATGATCGCGGCGCGGACGGCGCGCGTCGATTACCTGCGACGTAAGCAAATCCTCGCAGCCGCGCCCGCCTCGCCGCCAGCCGGCCGCCGTCAATGCTTGCGGCAAGCCGGATCGTTGTTGCGCCGCTCGGCGGAATCGCACCAGTAACTCGGCCGCCACGCTTCGAACGAAACGGCCTTTGCCGCATTCGCACGCGTGACGCGTACCGGGTCGGCCTTCAGCGCATCGCCGTCCTGTTCGTAGTTGAATCGCCAGTTCCGGAACACTTCGCGATGGAACAGCCACGTGCGATGCGCGACGTCATAGCGAAACGTCACGCGGTCGCGCCAGTGGTTATGGCCTGCGAATACGCCCTGTTCGACGGTGAACATGCGAGGCTCGATCGTGAGCGCGTTCTCGGCGACGCCATCGAGATACGGGTCGCCCATGCCGCCTTCGTCGGCTTTCATGATCACGGTGTCGTTGCGGGCCGCCAGCCGGTAGCGTCCGTTCGCACCCTGCAGGAAGATCAGCAGCGGACGCAGCGACGGCGTCTGCATCGAATCGCCGGGCTGATGCGCGACGACGACGTAACCGTTGCGCGTGCCGTCGGTCAGGCGCCCCGATGCGGCATCCAGCGCTTCGTAACCGGCGGGCAGTTGCGCGACGATGTCGGCCGGCAGATCGGAGGTGTCCGGGCAACGGATCGACGAATGCGTGTCGTCGCACGTCGACGCGAAGGCACTGCCGATGCCGAACGTCAGCAGTACGGCGATGAAAAATCCTTTGATACGGGGGATCGTCATGCGGATACGGTCGTGAGGGTGCTCGGCGGAAGACGGTGCGCATGCGGCGACGCGTGTCGCCGCAGCGCCGGTTGATCGATGGGTGACGCAGTGTAGCCGGTCACGCGCGCTTGCGCGCCGGCCGCACCACAGGGGCGGACTCCAGCGGCTGGCTGGCCTGCTCGCACAGCCGGTCGAGCATCCGCTGCGCGGCGCCCGCGCAATCCTCGCCTTCGGGCTTGTTCTCGATTTCGTCGATCAGCGTCTCGAGGTGCTGCCGGTTCTGCGCGAGACGCCGTTCGAGCAGCGCGATTTCGTCGACCTTGTGCCGCAGCGCGACCAGCAGTTCGTCGTGCGGCCATGCGCCGAGATCGGGCGGCAGCACCGCGCGAATCTCGTCGAGCGAGAAGCCTGCGCGCTGCGCGCGATCGATGATCGCGAGCCGCGTCAACGCTTCCGGCCCGTATTCCCGATAGCCGTTCGCCTGGCGGCGGGCCGGTTCGAGCAGGCCGCTCGCTTCGTAGAAGCGGATGCGCGACGCCGCGAGGCCGCTCGCCTTCGCCAGTTCGCCGATTTTCATGATGGGCTCCAAAAGGGCTTGACCTTAAAGTTGACTTTAAAGTTATCGTTGGGCATCGTCAATCGAGGGTGTCCACCATGAATCTGTTTGCGCCGCTCACACTGCCCAACGGGGCGGTGATTCCGAACCGTCTGGCCAAGGCCGCGATGGAAGAAAACATGGCCGATGCGGACCACGCGCCGTCCGACGCGTTGCTGCGCCTGTACCAGGCGTGGGCCGACGGTCAGGTCGGCCTGATCCTGACCGGCAACGTGATGGTGGACGGCCGCGCGATGACGGGGCCGAACGGCGTCGTGCTCGAAAGCGACGCGCATCTCGACCGGTTCCGCCGCTGGGCGCAGATCGCGCGCTCGGGCGGCGCGCACGTATGGATGCAGATCAATCACCCGGGGCGCCAGATGCAGGCGGCGCTGGGCCAGACGACGCTCGCGCCGTCGGCCGTGCCGCTCGCGCTCGGCGCGCTGTCGAAGCAGTTTCCGGTGCCGAAGGAGATGACGGCGGCCGACATCGCCGACGTGCAGCAGCGCTTCGTGCGCGCCGCGCAGCTCGCGGAGCAAAGCGGCTTCACCGGCGTGCAGGTGCACGCGGCGCACGGCTATCTGCTGAGCCAGTTCCTGTCGCCGCTGACCAATCGCCGCCAGGATCAGTGGGGCGGCAGCATCGAGAATCGCGCGCGCCTGCTGCTCGATATCGTGAAGGCGGTGCGCGCGACGGTGTCGCCGGCCTTCGTTGTCGCGGTGAAGCTGAACTCGGCCGATTTCCAGCGCGGCGGCTTCAGCGCGGACGACGCGAAGCGGGTGGTCGAACTGCTGAATCCGCTCGGCGTCGATCTCGTCGAACTGTCGGGCGGCAGCTATGAAGTGCCGGCGATGCAGGGCGAGGCGCGCGACGGGCGCACGCTCGCGCGCGAAGCGTACTTCCTCGAATTCGCGCGCGACATCACGGCCGTCGCGCGGATGCCGCTGATGGTCACGGGCGGCATCCGGCGCCGTGCGGTGGCCGAGCAGGTAGTGAACAGCGGTGTCGCGATGGTCGGTATCGCGACCGCACTGTCGATCGACCCGAACCTGCCGCGCGACTGGCGCGCGGGCAAGGACAGCGCGCCGGTGCTGCAGCCGATCCGCTGGAAGAACAAGGCGTTGGGCGCGCTGGCGAACATGGCCGTCGTCAAGTTCCAGCTCACGCGGCTCAGCGAAGGGCGTCGCACGCATCCTCGGGTGTCGCCGCTGCGCGCGCTGGTGCGCCAGCAACTGGCCGCGCAGTGCCAGACGCGGCGCTACCGGAAGTGGATGGCCGGCCCGCGCGCGTGACGGGCCGTTTCGGGCGGGCAGCGGCGAGACCGGAAGCTGACCGACCCGCCGCCGCGCACGCATCGGCGGACGCGTTGCGCGGCGGCGCGCCGCATCAGAACCGGTAGTTCGCCAGCACCTCGACGCGCCGGTCGTTGCCGAGCAGATACTGCGTCTCGTTGTAGTACGCGGACTGCACGTAGCGGCGATTGAACACGTTGTACGCGCGGGCGGTGATCGTCGTGTCCTTGCGCGGTTTCCACGCGAGGCCGAGGTCGACGGTCGTGTACGACGGCATCACGAGCTGGTTCGCGGTATCGGCGAACCGCTTGCCGACGTACTTGACGCCCGCGATGCCGGTCCAGTCCGGCGCGAAGCGCCAGCTTATCCACAGGTTCGCGAGCCGCTGCGGCACCGACACCGGCACGTTGCCCGCGCGCGACACGGTCGTGCCGCCGGACGACTGCTGGAAATCGTCGTATTTCGCGCGCAGGATCGACACGTTCGCATCGACGCGCCAGTCCTTCGCGATCTCCGCGCCGACCGTCGCCTCCAGCCCGCGCGATGACTGCTGGCCGACCTGGATCGACTGGTTCGGATTCACCGGGTCGGCCGTCAGGAGGTTACGCTTCACGATCCGGTACGCGGCGAGCGTCCATTCGGCCTTGCCGTCGAGGAACGACTGCTTCACGCCGATCTCGATCTGCCGGCCGGTCGCGAGCGTGAAGTTGGCCTTCGACGCATTCAGCGACAGCAGCGAGCTGACCGGATCGGCCGCGACCGAATACTGGCCGTATACGGCGAGGCCGGGCCGCACGTCGTACACGGTGCCGAGGCGCCAGCCCGTGTTCGCGAATACCTTCGTGAACGCGCCGCCGTTCACGAGATCGTCGCGGTTCACGCTCGCATGGTCGTAGCGCAGCCCGCCGATCACCGACCAGCGCGGCGTGATCTCGAGCCGGTTCTCCGCGAACAGCGCGTACTGGTTCGACTGGCTACGGTACTTCGGAAACGTGCCGGCCGTGTTGAGGAAACTGCCCGGATCGACGTTGAACGGATCGACCGTCGACGTGCCCGCATACGGCGAATTGTTGTCGTGCTGGAACGTCGTGTGGTTGAACTCGACGCCCGCCGAAAACGTGTTGCGCATCCCGAACAGCGCGCTGCCGACGGTGGCCGTCGTCACGTTGCCGTATTGTTCCTGGTCGTGAAAGATCTCCGTGTAGCTGCTGCGCCGCGCCTGCGCGCTCGACGGCAGGTACGTGTAGTACTCGGCGTCCTTCCAGTGACGGTTGCTCTTCATCCGGTACAGCGTGCTCGTCACGTTCAGCGCGTCGCTCGGCTGCCAGTTCGCCGAGACGGTGGCCCAGCTGTCGCGGAACGCGATGTCGGCGTCGCCGACGTTGTAGTTTTTCTTGTCGAGCGCGCGATCGCGCGCACCGTCGACGAGCGGCACACCGAAATACTGCATCGGATGCATGAAGCCCTGCGCATACGACGCCGTCACGTACAGGTCGGGCGTCACGTCGTAGCGCAGCGCGCCGGACACCGACAGGTTGCGCGAGTCGCCGCGATCGACCCAGTTCGACGAGCGGTTGCCGCTGACGTCGAAGCGGTACGACAGCTTGTCGTTGATCGCGCCGCCGCTGCCGAACGCGGCGCGCGCCGTGCCTTCGGTGCCGCCGCCGACCTGCAGCTCGTTGCGGATCGGCGTGCGCGTCGGCTTCTTCGGCACGATGTTGACCACGCCGCCGATCGCGCCTTCGCCGTAGATCACCGAAGCGGGGCCGCGCAACACGTCGATGTGGTCGACTGACCACGTGTCGAACGGGAACGTGACGCCGATCGCGCCGTACGGGCGCATGCCGTCGTAGAGCTGCGTGACCGACGATGCACCGACGAAGCCGCGCGCGGCGAGCTCCGAGTTGCCGTTGCCGGGATGCGGCGATGCGCTGATGCCGGCGGCGCGGCTCACGGCGTCGATGATCGAGTTGTCGCCGCGCGTGTCCAGCGTCGCGCGGTTGATCTGCTCGACGCTCGCGGGCGTTTCGAGCGGCGACAGCCCGAGATGGCTGCCGGTGTCGAGCGGTTGCGTCAGGGCGGGCGCCTTCTGCGCGTCGACGAGAATCGGCGCGAGCGTGGCGCCGGCACCGTCGACGCCGCGTTCCTGTGCGTGGGCCTGCCCGGCCGGCGAGAGCGCCGCGAGCACGGCGGCGGGCAGCATCGATTTGAACTTCATTGTTTCGGTTTCCTTCGAATGGGGGAAGCGCTTGCGTCGATCACGCCGCGGCGCGCGCGGCGCGGCCGAACAGCAGTCGGTCGAGCAACCAGACCGCGACGATCGTCAGTCCCATCAGCGGGAACACGATGCCGAGCAGCACGAGCCCGGCGATCCAGCCGCGCATCGGCGGCGTGCCGCGTTCGCGCGACGGTGCGCCCAGCGTCCCGGCCGGGCGGCGCTTCCACCACATCACGGTGCCCGTGACGGCCATCGCGGCCAGCCCGAGCGACAGCACCGCGCAAATGATCTGGTTCGCGAGGCCGAAATAGCGGCCCATGTGCAGCGACGTGCCGTACGACACCGCTTTCGATACCGCGCCGTAGTCGCCATAGCGGATGTCCTTCAGGACCGCGCCGCTGTACTGGTCGACGTAGATCGTGCGTTCGGCCTTCGGGTCGGCCGGGAAGTACGACGCGGTGAACACGCCGTCCGCGCCGGACGGCAGCGCGAGCGTGTAGCCGCTCGTCACGCCGAGCCCGGCGACGATCGCGATCGCGCGGGCCAGCGGCAGCGGCGCGGGCGTCGGCGCGGACGGCGAATGCGGCACGGGCACGTTGCCGACCGCCCACGGCGTTTGCGGCAACGGCAGGTCGTCCATCACCATTCCCGGCATCGATTCGCCGGAATCGTGGTGATGGCCGGACGGCGCGGTGGCCTGCGCAGGCGCCTGCCCGGCCGTCGCGGCGGCACCGGGGCGCGTCGAGCGTACCGACGCGCCGCCCCATGCGCCTTCCGGCGCGCCGAGGTTCACGGTCGCGGCGAGCGCCTTGAAGTTCTTGCCCCACGAGCCCGACCACGGCAGCCCGGTCAGGATGAACGCGACCGTGCCGGCCGCGAGCCAGATGCCGGCCGTCGCATGAAGGCTCTTCCACAGCGGCCGGCCGCGCAGCGACAGGTCGGGCCGCAGCGCGCGCCCGACGCGTGCCGCGCCGCGCGGCCACCACAGCGCGATGCCGGTGCCGATCATCACGAAGGTCCAGCAGGCGGCGAGCTCCATCAGCCACTCGCCGGTCTTGCCGAGCAGCAGCTTGCGATGCAGCATCCGGTCGACCTGCATGAAGCGGTTCTCGACGCTCAGCGTGCCGAGCACGCGGCCGTCGTACGGGCTCACGTACACGCTCTCGCGGCTGCCGTCGCGCAGCCGAAAAACATACTCGGCGCTGCGGTCCGGCGCGGTGGCGACCTGCACGGATACCGGCGTCGCGTCGGCCGGCATCGCGGTGCGGGCGCGGGCGAGCAGCGTGTCGGCATCGAGCCGCGGCGTCGCGCGCGGTTCGACGACCAGCCGGTGCGGATACAGCAGCGGCTCGATCTGCGGCTGGAAGCCGTACAGCGTGCCCGTGATCGCGAGGATCACGAGGAACGGCATCACGAACAGGCCGGCATAGAAATGCCAGCGCCAGAGCGTCCGGTAACCGGCGCTGGCGGAACGGGCGGGCGCGACGGCCCGATCGACGGTGGTCGACATGGTGTGAACTCCTCGTATGCGTCGAGCGGCGGGACCGGCGCGGGCCGGCGGCCGTCAACGTGCGTCGCACCCGCGTGCAGGCCGCACCGCGGCAGGCGGCGCGGCACGTTGCGCGGACGATGCGCAGGGCGGCGTCGCCCGCGCGATGCGGGCTGGCGGGTGAACGCGTGAATCAGGTCGGGTGAAACGAACGGCGTGAACGCGCGTGCACGTCGACGTGCATGCGCCACGGGGTGGAACGTTCAGCAGAACCGAGGAGGGGCGCGGGAGGGCGGGCGATCGTCGAATAGCGATCGCACGAAAGGAAGACTGTCGAAGTGAACGCGGAAGCGTCGGGGAACCGCCGCGGGAAACAGCAGCACCAGCAGCACGAACGATGCGAGCGCGGTGAACAGCGCGGCGCCGAATGCGCACAGGCTGTCGCCGTTGCCGGAAGACGCCGCCTTGTCGGCGTGCGCGTCATGCTTCAGTGCATCGACGAGCGCCAGCGCGTCGTTGGCCGGCGTGATCGGCGCGCTCGCGTCGAAGCGGGCGGCCAGCGCGGCGGCGGTGACGATCAGCGGGCCCTGGCCTGAACACAGCACCACCGAGCCCGCATCCGGACCGTCCGGATCGAGCATCACGGCGCCCGACATCAGCGCGCGGGACAGCAGCGTCACGAGGAGGAACCCCCACAGCCACTGTCGTGCGACGCCTGGCCGGAGCAGGAAGCGGCGAAGTGCGTTCATGGCGCGCGATTGTGCCTCCGTTTGCGTGGAGGGGCAGGCGGGCCGTGCGTGTGCGGGGTGGGTCGAGGTGGGTCGGGTTGCGTCAGACGGGACCGGAGTCCACACCCGATTGGTCTTCTTCGGTTGCGTCGTCGGCTGGCAGACCGGGGAGGTCGGCCGTCGACAGTCGCCTCATCGCGCGTTCGGTGTCGTTCGGGTCGAGGTGTTTCCGTGCGTTGCGCCCGTATTGCTTCACGAAGAGGCCGGGCTCGCCGGCCAGCCGGGATGTCCGGTTTCCGATGCGCATGCGGCGAGGTTATCCGGCATGCGAGCGCATCGCGGACGGCCGGCGCCGGCACGACGGCCGTGTGCGGCACGCGCTCCGTTGCGCCGGCTCACACCGGATACGCATCGTCGACCTTGAGGTTCGCGAGCCGGAACAGCGTGCGCAGCGTCTGCGGATGAATGTCGCGGTGCGCGGCGAGCGACGTCAGCATGAAATCGAGCACCTTCGCGTAGCGCAGCAGCACGAGGCAGCGCGCGAGATCGGGCGTGCGGCCGCGCATGTCTTCGGCGAGCGTGACCATTTGCGTCGACAGCGTGCGCGCCATCTCGAGTTCCATCTGCTGTTTCTCGGTCCAGTCGGGCAGCGGCTGTTCGAGCACCTTCGCGAGGAAGAGCTGGAACGACGTATCGGACGAATTGGGCTGCGCATCCATGAAGGGCCTCGTTGCGTGTGCACATCGTACGGGCGTAGCCGTTGGGGCGCCCGCGGGTGAATTCATGTCCGCGCGCCAGCGCGGCTTCTGCCCGAACGGAATGCAGATTCCGTACCAGCGCCGCCGGACGATTGTTGAGCAATGTTGAGCCGCGCTCCCGCATCGGTCGGCGAGTCCCGCCGGGACTGGATCGGGCTGGCGATCGAGGAGGGCGTCTACGCGCGCACGGCGGGCGGCGTCGGGCGCCTGCAGCGGCGCGACGAGGTGAAATGCTTCACGGATGTAACGTAACGCAGGTATCCGGCACGTCGCGCGTTTCCGTCGGCGCACGGCCGGCACGGCGCGTGTCGCGCGGTTCGGCCACGCCCGCCGTGCGTCCGCCGACGGGACCCGGCCGCGGGGAACGCGTGCCGCTGCGTCGCGCGAACCGGCGGCGGACGCGCCGGTTGTTTCAAAACAGAGACGGTCCGGCGTGCGGCGATCGGTTGCATGACCACGCAACTGGCCCAGCGATCGGCCGCACAATTGTCCATGGGCAGACGGCGCGGGTTTGCCAACAATCTCCGAACCATCCCCGCGAGATTCGACATGAGCGTCCACACCTTCTTCTCGGCCAATCTGCTGCTCGCCTACACGGCCTATTTCATCGGCACGGCCAGCCCCGGGCCGAGCAATCTCGCGATCATGTCGGTCGCCGCGAACCAGGGCCGCAAGGCGGCGCTGGCGTTCGCGCTCGGCGTGATTTCAGGGTCGATGTTCTGGGCGACGGTGGCGGCGCTCGGCGTATCGGCCGCGCTGCTCGCATGGTCGAAGCTGCTGATCGCGATCAAGGTCTTCGGCGGGCTGTACCTGCTGTGGCTCGCGTTCAAGTCGGCGCGCACGGCGCTGGCGGGGCCGCCGGCGGCATCGGCGAACGCGGCGCGCGAGCAGCGGCTGTCGCGCTTCTACGTGCGCGGCGCGATGCTGCACCTGACCAATCCGAAGGCGATTCTCGTGTGGGTGTCGATCGTCGCGCTGTCGTCGAACGGCGCGGGCGGCGCGCACGGCGCCGTCGTGCCGGGCTGCCTCGCGATCGGCTGCGCGGTGTTCGGCGGCTATGCGCTGGTGTTCTCGATGGACGGTGCGCGCCGGCTGTACGTGCGCGGCCGGCGTGCGATGGAGGCGTGTCTGGCCGTCGTGTTCGGCGTGGCGGGGGTGCGGCTGCTGGTGACGAACGTGTGAGGTGTCGCGCGCCGGCTGCGCGGGCCGCGAGAGGCGGTCAGCCCGCGCAATCGTCGCGCCGGTGACGGCGTCGTGCGTGCCGTCGATACCGGCGTGGCCGACGTGCCGGTTGACGTGCCCGCATCGGGCCTCGCACCGCCCGCTGCTGCGCGACCCGTGCAACGGCGAGGGCCGCGTCTTTCCGGGTACAGTGTCGGGCAACCCATGAAGGATGCACGAGGTACCGGAAGATGCTGATGGTTCGTCTTTTGCGCTGGTTCGGTGTGCTGGCGGGACTGTGTGCCTGCACTTCGGTGTTTTCCGCCGATCCGGCGACAAGCAATCCGCTGCTGTCCAAAGTACGTCCGTGGTGTATCGGCCGCCTGGTGTTCGATCGGCCGGTTTCGAGCGAGATCTCGAGTCAGCGTTACGCGTACCGCGGGGAGCAACTGCTCACGACGCACGAGGTGCCGCCGGATGCCTACCAGGCCGCCATCGCCGCTCGCGAGCAGGTGATGCGTACCCGGCTGCGCGCGAATCCGGTCGAGATGGATCGGAAGACCCGTCACGCGTGGCTGGAAATGGCCTTTTCCCCCGTACCGGATTCGCGTGTTTTCGTCTTCAACGAAGCGGCGGCGAAATCCGTCACATTGCCGTTCGATACCGAAGGCTATCTGTACGCGAACCGCACGCTCGTCCGCACGACGGGCAGCATCGGCGCCGATGCGCTGGATCGTGTCGAGGGCGTCTATGACGACACGTTCCGGCGCATCCGGATGCGCGACAACTGGGTCGTACCGACCGAACCGGGCTTCTGCTTCGACGGCGGGATTGTGACCGGATCGTCCACCTACCCCGAAGAAGTCAGGCAATCGTTCGCGTTGATGCCGGGCCGACCGGCGCTGCTCGTGATCCAGTCGCGCAATGCCTTCGGCGACGATCGCGAGCAGCCGTTCAGCCGTACGCTGCCCGCGTTGCGCGCGAAATTCGATCGCCTGCCCGGAAGCCATCGTCTCCTGCGCGAGGGGAAACGGTCGATTGCCGGCATGGATGCCGAGGAAGTGCTGTTCGAGCTCCGGGACGGCGCCGTCACGGCTTATCGCTTCTACCTGCTCGCGCCGGGCAATGCCGCCACGCTTGCGCAGCCGCATACCGCGATCGAGATGCTGCTGGGCGTGGCCGGGCAGAGCGACTTGCCGCCGGCGCAGGCCACCTCGCCGGTCGATGAGGCGCGCGCGCTGCAGGCATGGGACACGCTGCTGAACGGCCTGCACGCGCGACCGGGCGCGATCTGACCGGCGGCGGTGATGCGGGCGACGCGGGCGATGCGTTCGACCGGACGCCCCGCCGCGCCATGCACGGCGGGGGCCCCGCATCGAAGCGGCTTCAGAAAATGAAGCCCGTATTGATGAACTTCGAGTGGTGATCCGACACGATCGAGTCGAGCAGCTGCTTGCTGCCGTCGGTCTGCTTCGCCGCGACCATCGAGCGGATCGAGAACGCGCGCAGCGCGTCGCTCACCGACAGCGTGCCCTCGGCCGAATCCTTGCGTCCGGCGAACGGGAACACGTCGGGCCCGCGCTGGCACTGACAGTTGATGTTCACGCGGCACACCTGGTTCACGAGCGGATCGACGAGCGCGCCGATCTGCGCCGGATCGGAACCGAAGATGCTGACCTGCTGGCCGTGCTCCGACGTCGTCACGTAGTCGAGCGCGGTTTCCACGTCGTCGAACGGCGCGACCGGAATGATCGGCCCGAACTGCTCCTCGCGGTACAGCTTCATTCCTTCGGACACCGGATACACGACGGCCGGGTAGAACAGCGTCTTGCTGAATTCGCCGCCCTGATGGTTGACGACCTGCGCGCCCTTCGCCCTCGCGTCGTCGATCGCGTCCGTCATGTACGCGGTGCGATGCATGCCGGGCAGCGGGGTGATGCTGACGCCTTTTTCCCACGGCATGCCGATCTTCAGCTGTTCGAGCGCGGCGGTGAAGCGCTTCAGGAATTCGTCGACGATCGAGCGATGCACGAGCAGCATCTTCAGCGCGGTACAGCGCTGGCCGTTGAACGACAGCGCGCCGAGCAGGCACTCCTTCACGGTGAGGTCGAGATCGGCGTCGGGCAGCACGATCGCCGCGTTCTTCGCATCGAGACCGAGGATCGCGCGCAGCCGGTGCGACTTCGGGTGCTGCTTCTTCAGGTGATCGGCGACCTTGCTCGAGCCGATCAGCGCGAGCACGTTGATCTTGCCCGATGCGAGCATGTGCGGCACGACCACCGCGCCCGGCGCGTAGATCGTGTTGATCACGCCCTTCGGGAACGCGTCGCGGAACGCTTCCAGCAGCGGCTCGAACAGCAGCGTGCCGTACTGCGGCGGCTTGAACACCACGGTGTTGCCCATCAGCAGCGCGGGGATCAGCGTCGCGAAGGTTTCGTTCAGCGGATAGTTGTACGGGCCCATGCACAGCACGACGCCGAGCGGCGTGCGGCGGATCTGGCCGATCGTGCCCTCCGCGATCACGAAGCGCGAGTTCGCGTTGTCCAGCTCCTTCAGCGCGTCGATCGTCTGCGTCATGTACGTGACGGTGCGGTCGAATTCCTTCTGCGAATCGGCGAGGCTCTTGCCGATCTCCCACATGATCAGGTTCACGACGCGTTCGCGCTGCGCGACCATCCGCTTGATGAAATCCTGCATGCACGCGATGCGCTGCTCGACCTTCATCGTCGGCCACTCGCCGCGGCCGGCGTCGTACGCGCGTACCGCGGCGTCGAGCGCCGCGTCGCTTTCCGTTTCGCCCATCACCGGATAGCTGCCGATCTCGACCTGCTCGACGCCGCCGTCCGGCTGCCGCACGCACACGGGCGACAGCACGGTCTTGGTCGCGCCGTCCCACGGTCGCAATTCGCCGTCGACGAGCGACACGCGCTGGTGAATCGGCGAAGCCAGCCGGAATTCGGCGGGGATGTCCTGTAAGGCGGGAAAGAGGTGCTGCAGGGAGGCGGAATCGGGCATGACGGTCTCGTTTGACGGGGGTGTCCGGGAAGGACGGGCGATGCGAATCCTGAGCTGAATGATCCTCGATCCTGAATCGGCATCATGACCTGCACGCGACGGCGCGTCACGCGGGAACGTGGCCGATTCAGCGAATGGAACCAGTTCCATTAAAAAGGAACGCCGTCACGAATGCAACAATGACCGAATCGCGGCAGCGGCATCGTAAGTATTTAGAAAGACTGTTTCCGAATCGCCGGTATAACGGCCTGGGTGCAACCGCAAACGTTTTACTTCGGCCGAATTGAGCGGATAATGGCGCAGCGCGGTGAGGAAAAAAATGCAGTGAACCTGAGAGCAGACGTAGTGAAGAATAGAAGTCGGTCCGCCGCGCTGCCGATACGAGGTCGGCTGCCCGGAGCGCCGGGTCGGGGTTGCCCGGTCCGGCGCGCACCGGACCGTTGAATCCGTCCCGCCAGTCCCGCCAGCTTGGCCGATCCTTCGTGATCCTCTTCAGCTTCTCCGCCGTCGTATCCCGAATCCCCGCCTTTTACCGATCGTCGCCGCATGACGCGATCGATCCAATGCTTTCGTTTTTATTACGATTCGAGCCGCCCAATTGCTTGAAACAGAAAGGCATTCGTCAGGAATGCAGAGCGCATCGCGTATTCACGTTGTGGCCAGGCGACACGTTGAAAATTAATTAAAAACACGAATCATTCTCGTTTATTATTTCGCCGCATTACGAGCCGTGACGGGATGTCACGGCTTTTTTCGTGCCGCTTGCGCTGGCCGTTCGCCGTTTTCTTCACCACCTCTACGTTCACGATGAAACTCCACACGAGCGCGTGCCATGCGCTTCTGATCGCCACGTCGCTGGCCGGCGCCCGCACTTCGTTTGCGCAGGCGAGCGATGCCGCGGCGACCCTGCCCGCGATTTCCGTCAACGCGGCCGCCGAGCATGGGTCGTACGACGGCGGCCATTCGCGCGCGGCGACCAAGACCGACATGTCGCTGATGGACGTGCCGCAAACCGTGAACGTCGTGCCGCACGCGGTGATCGAGGATCAGAACGCGACGTCGCTGCAGGACGCGCTGCGCAACGTGCCGGGCGTCGGCTTCTCGGTCGGCGACGGCCAGCGCGACCAGATCACGATCCGCGGCTTCAACAGCATCACGGACCAGTACGTCGACGGCATTCGCGACGACGCGCTGTACTACCGCGACCTGTCGAACGTCGATCGCGTCGAGGTGCTGAAGGGGCCGGCGGCCGTGCTGTACGGGCGCGGCTCGGCGGGCGGCATCGTGAATCGCGTGCTGAAGCGGCCGCAGGCGAACCCGGTGAACGACGTGGGCGTGACGCTCGGCACGCGCGGCGAGCGGCGCGGCGAGTTCGATCTCGGCTGGAACCCGAACGACGCGGCGCGCTTTCGCATCACCGGCGCGGCCGAGAATTCGAACAGCTTCCGCGACCGGTTCCAGCTCAACCGGCAGGCGATCGCGCCGTCCGCGCAGTTCAAGCTCGACCGCGACACGGTGCTGAACGTCGAATTCGACTACCTGCACGACCGCCGCACGTCCGATCAGGGGTTGCCCGCGTATCGCGGCCGGCCGGTCGACGTGCCGATCAACACGTACTACGGGTCGGCCGACGGCGGGAACAGTTCGTACAACGACATCTCCGCGAAAAGCGCGACGGTGTCGCTCGATCACCGCTTCAACGATTCGCTGTCGTTCCACGGCGCGATCCGCGCGTACGACTTCTCGCTCGAGCGGAAGAACTACGTGACGTACGAGCCGATCAAGACCGCCGCGCACCCGGTCGTCACGCTCGATCAGTCGACGCGCCAGCGCACCGATCACGGCATCGACGGGCTGTTCGAACTCACGCAGAAGACCTCGCTGTTCGGCATGCGTCACGAGCTGCTGTACGGGCTGGAGCTGTCGCAGCAGCAGAAGTTCGACACGATCTACAGCGTGACGAAGGTCGCGACCTACGATCTGTTCAATCCGCAGCCGGTCGTCCTGCCCGGCGTGCCGGGCGGCACGCGTGCGAAGACGAACGCGTCGACCGTCGTCGGGCTCGCGGGCGTCTATGCGCAGGACCTGATCTCGCTGACCGAACACTGGAAGGTGCTCGCCGGCCTGCGCTTCGATTACCTGAACCAGATCCGCCACGACTACACGTCGTCGAACGTCAATCTCGACCGCACCGATCATGCATGGAGCCCGCGCGTCGGCCTGATCTACGAACCGCTCGACTGGCTCACGCTGTACGGGTCGTTCAGCCAGTCGTTCTCGCCGCTGGCCGACACGCTGATCAGTTCCGGCGCGTTCTCGAACGGCGCCGCGCTCGCGCCGCAGAAGACCACCGCGTATGAAGTGGGCTCGCGCTTCGACCTTGGCGGCAAGGCGACGGCCAGCGTCGCGCTGTTCGACATGCGCCAGACCAACCAGCAGATCGGCGACCCGGCGAATCCCGGCTATGCCCTGCCGATCGGCACGCAGCACGTGCGCGGGATGGAGCTCGGCTTCACCGGCGAGATCGCGCCGAAGTGGTCGGTGTATGCGGGTTACGCGTACCTGAACGGCACGGTGGACGGGTCCGCGCAATCGACGGCGGCCGGCCTGGCGGTGTCGAGCAACACGCCGGGGCTGATGCCGCGCCACAGCGCGAACCTGTGGCTCAAGCGCGAGCTGCCGTACGGCTTCTATGCGGCGGCCGGCATGCAGTTCCAGTCCGCGCGCTATACGTCGGCGAGCGATCTCGTCACGCTGCCGTCGTTCACGGTGTTCAACCTGGGCGCCGGCTATCGCAGCAAGAAGGTCGACGTGACGCTCACGCTCGACAACCTGTTCGATCGACGCTACTTCATCGCCGCGCACGGCAACGCGGACCTGTACAACATGCCGGGCGATCCGCGCACGCTGACCGCCACGGTGAAGTGGCACATGTAACGCACGCGGTGCGCGACAATGCGGGTCTTCGTCACGACGACCCGCACCCGACTGCCCATGAGCCGCCACGCGCTTGATGCGTCCAGCATGACCGCCCGCGCCCGCGCGCTGCTTTTATCGTTGCTGGCGTGCGGCCCGGTCGCGGCCGGTGCGCAGACGATTCCCGCGGATGCCGAGCCGGGTTGCCATGCCGTGCATGTCGACCGGACGATCACGCTGTCGGGGCGTTACGCGCTCGACTACGGCGACGAATCGATCGGGCCGGACGTGGGGTTCGAAGAGGACGACGCGTCGGCGCGGCACTTGCCTGATCACCCGCAGCGCGCAGGCGTGATCGTTTTCACGAACCAGTCCGACGCGCGGCGCCGGCTGCGGCTGCCCGCCGCGCAGCCGCGCGGCGTGTGCCGGTTCGACGGGCGTGCGACGCTCGTGATCCGCGATCTGGAGACCGCGTGCCCGGGGCTGGAAACGCCCGATCGTGCGCGGCTGGTGAAGGTCGTGTCAGCCGACGCGCCGGCGCGGCACGCATGCGGCGCCACCGCGCGGTGACACCGGCGCGGCAGCGCCGTTACTCGACGTCTTCGTCATCCTCTTCATCGGCGTCTCGCGCGTCGCGTTCCGGCGCCGCATACGCGCTCGCCTGTTCGAGCAGCCAGCCGCGGAACGATTCCAGCGGCTTGCTGTGGCTGAACTCCGTCGGATACACGAGGTAGTACGCCGAATCGCCGACGGTTGCCGCATCGCACGGCACGACGAGCCCGAGTTGCTGCAACTGTTCCTCGACGAAAAACTTCGGCACGAGCGCGACGCCGAGCCCGGCCGCGGCCGCGCTGATCAGCATCGTATGCAGCTCGTAGCGCACGCCCTGCATCGTGCGGATGTCCTCGACGCCGTGCGTCTCGAACCACTGCGCCCACGCGCCGGGGCGCGTCGTCGAGTGCAGCAGCGGGTACGCGAGCAGATCCTCGACGCGCTCGACCGGCCCGTTCAGCAGCGCGGGCGAGCAGATCGGCACGACTTCCTCGCCGAACAGATAGTCGGACGACGTGCCGGGCCAGGTCGGCTTGCCGTAGTGGATCGCGGCTTCGAAGTGCGTGTCCTCGAACGAGAACAGGTCGGTGCGGCTGCCCATGTTCACGCGCACGTCGGGCGTGCGGTCGTAGAAGCTCTTGATGCGCGGGATCAGCCAGTGCGACGCGAAGGTCGGCAGCACCGCGAGTTCCAGGTAGCCGCCGCCGCTGCCGTGCGCGATGATCGACAGCGTGTCGCGGTCGAGCGCTTCCAGCGCGCGCCGCACCTGCGTGCCGTACAGCTTGCCGGCGCGCGTCAGCACGACGCGCTGCTTCACGCGCGCGAACAGCCGCACGCCGAGGCTCGCCTCCAGCGTCGCGATCTGCCGCGACACCGCGCTTTCGGTCAGGAACAGCTCCTTGGCCGCGTGCGTGAAGCTCTCGTGGCGGGCGGCGGCTTCGAAAGCCACGAGCGCGCCCATGTTGGGGATCTTGAATTTGCGCATGATGCTCTATTTATCCGACAAAAAGGGCCGCGCCGCACGGGGGTGAAGGGGAGCGAAGGGCCGCCGATAATTCCAAAAACTCATCACATATCAATTTAATCTCGCTTTACGCCCCGCTGCAACCCTTTGAATAATGCTTCCCGTGCAAGGTCAGGCGCCCGCCGGGCGGCCGGCCGACGAGTTGCCGGCACGTTTGCCGGCGGGTCCCCCGAGACGAGAATCCTGATGCGCAATCCGAATATCGACAGCTTGCTGACGAAGCTGCTGGGACAGGCGAAGACCGACGCCCTGTTCTCGACCCTGAACATGCCGGCCATCCTCGAAGAATGGGAAGACGGCGTCGTGACGCGCGCGGAAATCGCGCAGGCGATGAACATGGCGCTGTTCGAAGGGCTGCTCGAGCGTTCGGCGAACGGCCGCGCGTACACGGCCGAGGCGATCGAAAACGGCGGCTCGGTCTATTTCGACCACGGCGCGTTGCGCACGGTGCGCTGGCCGCACACGGGCGCGCTGCCGCCGGGCGAGGCGGCGTTCACGCGCATCCTGCGTCCGCTCGGCTTCCGCCTGAACGGCCGTTACCCGCTCGACAAGCTCGGCATGACGGGCCGCGCGTATGCGCATGAAGACGCGCCGGACGAAATCGCGCAGTTTTTCGTCAGCGAACTGCATCCGGAGCGCTTCTCGAAGGAATTCCAGCAGGCGGTGACGAACGTCATCAGTTCGTCGTGCGACCCGCTGTCGCCGGCGGCCGTCGCGCTGCTGTGGGAAGTCGAGCGCGAAGGCTGGCTGTCGCTCGAAGCCGCGCACGTGCTGCTGCCGGAAATCGTCGGCGCGTTCGCGCGCCAGCACGATGTGCCGAACGAGCTTGACTACGAAACGCTGCTGATGGAATCGGCGGAGATGGCGTGGATCGCGACCGAAGGCAATGCGTTCAACCATGCGACCGACCGCGTCGCCGACGTGTTCAAGCTGTCCGACGACGAGAAGGCGAAGGGCCGGCCGATGAAGCCGGAGGTCGAGCGCTCGCGCTCGGGCCGCGTGTTCCAGACGGCCTATCGCGCGGATACCGTCGAGCGCGAATTCCGCACCCGCGACGGCGGCACGGTCAAGCGCAACGTGCCGGGGTCGTTCTACGAATTCATCACGCGCAAGCGCACGTTCGACCAGGCGGCGCGGCGCTGGGTGACCGACCTGCGCTTCGACGCGGGCAATGCGCAGGGCATCTTCAAGATGACGGCGAACGCGGCGAAGTAAGCACGGCGCGGCACGTATCGCGTGCACAAGCAGAAGGGCCGGCGGCTGGTTTCAGCCGTCGGCCCGTTTTCATTGACGGGGCGTCGCGTGCGTCAGAATAGGTGCGTGACCAGAAAAAACAGCACCAGCAGCCCGATCGGTACGCCGAGCAGCCATGCGATCAGATATTTGCCCATGTCGTTGTCCTCCGCGTGGCCGCGACGCGGTGCGCGTCGCGGCGGGGTGAGACGACTGGCGCGTTACAGCTCGCGGTCGAATTCCTTCAACTGCTTCTCGGCTTCGTCGCGGGCGATCCCGTAACGCTCCTGGATCTTGCCGGCCAGATAGTCGCGATTGCCTTCCGCGACCTGAAGATCGTCGTCGGTCAGCTTGCCCCACTTGGCCTTCAGCTTGCCGGTGAGCTGCTTCCACTGGCCCTTGATCTTGTCTTCGTTCATGGTGTGCTCCTTTCGTAAGGGGAGAAAAGTGCGGCGCTCGGCCGCGGGGTAGCTCAGGCCTTCGCCTTCAGGCCGGATGCGTCGACGTGCTTCACGCCCTTGATCGCGCGCGTCACGGCGATGGCCTTCTTCACGGCGACCTTCGTCGGCAGCACGCCCGTGAGCGTGACGACGCCGTCGACCGTCTTCACGCTGATGTCGGTGCTCTTCACGCCGTCGGTGGTTGCGAGCTCGCCCTTCACCTTGGTCGTGATCCACGTGTCGGTGACCGGCTGATTCGATTCGCTCGCCATGCCGCTGTCGGTCGACGAGGCCTGGGCGTGCGCGTTCGTGAGCGGGGCGGCGGACAGCAGGAAGGCCGCGCTGACGGCGAGCAGGGTCGAAAGGTGCGAGGTCTTGTTCATTGATGTTCTCCTTCGATTGGCGGGTTGAATCAATCAGTCGGTGAGCACGGCGCGTTCCCGTGCGTTCGTGTGCCTCAGCGGGCGATCGGCGTGTCGTAGCCGGGCTCGCGCGGCGGCATGTCCGGGCGCGGCACGTCGGGCGGCAGCGGTACCGGCGGGTCGGTGCCGGGCGCCGGCTCGGGCGGATTGTCCGGGGCCGGTTCGGGCCGCGTCGGATCGGGTGTCTGATGCAATTTCATCCGGGTGTCCTCCCTCTGCGGTATGAAAGGGCAGCGCATGAGCGCCGATGCAATACCAGCGTACCGACGCGAACGCGAGCGGACATCGCGCAAATTCACCGGATCGGTTAGTGCGTTTGCACTGGGGGACGGAACAGACCGGCGGGACGGGTACGTGCACCACGACCCGGGCAACGCGGCGCGACAGGCGAGCGGGCCGTGGCGCACCATTCGGCGGGGCACCGCACGATCACGGGCGGCATGCGAATGTACTATTCGAGATAGTGCATTCGCGCGTGTCGCGCCGTTGCGCGGCACGCGATCATCGCCGCACGCGCCGGCCGGGGCATGCCGTTGCAACGGGCGCCCGGCCGGCGCTCGGGTTGACCGCTCATGTTGACGACAGGGACAACGATTCGATGAACGAACAAGTAGACGAACAGGCGCTCAAGTCGCATACCGACCGGCGCCAGCTGCACCAGATCATCGCGGGACTCACCGAGGGCGTGATCCTGATCGAGCCGGACCAGCGGATCGTCTGGGCGAACGAGGCCGCGCTCGCGATGCATGGCGTGACCGAGCTGAAGGCGCTCGGCGCGGACGTCACCGAATACCGCGAGCGATTCCGGCTGCGCTACCGGAACAACCATCCGGTGCGCGACGGCCACTATCCGATGGATCGCGTGATCGCCGGAGAGGAGTTCAGCGACGTGACGGTCGAAGTCGAATCGGCCGCCGACGCGTCGGTGAGCTGGGTGCACCGCATCCGCAGCCTGGTGCTGACGAACGCGGCCGGCGAACCCGACTGCCTCGCGCTCGTGCTGCACGATGCGACCGAATGGGCGAGCGCCGAGGAGCGCTTCGAGCGCACCTTCAACGCGAACCCGGCGCCGGCGGTGATCTGCCGGCTCGACGACTTGCGCTACGTGAAGGTCAACCAGGGCTTTCTCGACATGACGGGCCACGCGCGCGACGACGTGCTCGGCCGCTCGGTGTACGAGATCGACGTGCTCGAACAGGCCGAACGGCGCGAGCTCGCGATCGAGCGGCTCGGCGAAGGCGCGACGATTCCGCAGATGGAGGCCGTGCTCAAGCTTGCCGACGGCAGCACCAAGGCGGTGGTCGTCGCCGGACAGCCGATCGACATGAACGGCGAGGCGTGCATGCTGTTCACGTTCATGGATCTCGAGCCGCGCAAGCAGGCCGAGCGCGCGCTGATGCAAAGCGAGGAACGCTTCGCGACGGCCTTCCGGATGGCGCCGGTCGCGATGGCGATCGTCACGGCCGACCGTTTCGAGCTGCTCGACGTGAACGATGGGTTTGCCGCGATGACGGGCCATGCGCAGGCCGACCTCCTTGGTAAATCCGCGGACGAGATCGGGCTGTGGGCCGAACGCGGTGCGTGGTCGCGCATCGAAGGCCGGCTCGCCGGCGACGGCCACGTGCGCAACGTGGACGTGCAGATCCGCACGCGCGACGGCGACGTGCGCGATTGCGTCGTGTCGGCCGACCCCGTCGCGATTCACGGACGCGACTGCCTGCTCGTCGCGCTGCTCGACATCAGCGACCGCAAGCGTACCGAGATGGAGCTCGTCTATGCGATCGAGACCGCGATGCAGGATGCGTCGTGGTTCAGCCGTACGCTGATCGAGAAGCTCGCGAACGTGCGGCGCGCGAATGCGCCGGATGCGGGCGCGCAGCTGTCCGACCTGACCGCGCGCGAGCGCGACGTGTTCGACCTGCTGTGCCACGGCCTGGCCGACAAGGAGATCGCCGGCCGCCTCGGGCTCGCGCCGAACACCGTGCGCAATCACGTCGCGACGATCTACGCGAAGCTCGACGTGCACAGCCGCGGCGAGGCGATCGTGTGGGCGCGCGAGCGCGGGATCGTCGGCACGGCCGAACCGAACGGCGCGCGCGGCGACAAGGGCGGCGCGAAGGGCAAGGACTGACCGCGGCGGTACGAATGCACCATGCCGATTGGTGCATCCGCATCTGCCGCCCGCGGCGTCCGCTTGCGATCCTGTCCACTCGGCGGTGCGGCGCAGGGGCGCGGCGTCGCCGGCTCTCCCCCAAACCATCGCAGGAGATGACCATGGACAGGAATCGCGTCGAAGGCAAGCTCAAACAGGTCAAGGGTTCGGTCAAGGAAGCACTCGGCAAGGTGACGGGCGACCGCGAAACCGAAGCGGAAGGCCTGGCCGAACAGCAGGCCGGCAAGCTTCAGGAGAAGGCCGGCGAGGCGGCCGATGCGATGCGCAAGCATACGGGCACCGATCGGCACTGAACGATGACGCGGCGCCCGCCACGGGCGTCGCGAAGGCCGGCCGGGCCGGCGTCGCAGCGATGATGCGTGGCCGGCATGACCACGGCCGGCCTTTCTCCACGGGCGCGGCCGCCATTTCCTGCACGAGCACTCCATCCACGGCCCCCGTCGTACGGGCCGCGGATCGGCCATGAACCCGGAACTTGATGATAAATCCTCACAACGTAGTTCCGATATTTCGTTTGCTGCACGGGTATTGGCTACCCACAATCCATTCACCTCTTTCGCGGTGAAAGGTTCTTCGGAGACGGAACCGCGGTGATTGGCCGGCCGGGCGGACGCATGAAATGCGCCTCTGGCAGTGCAAGCAGTCACCGGCGCGCAGGAGGTTGCCGACGCGCGTCATTCGCGCGTTGCATCCCGACCCTCAGAAGAAGGACTGCCATGACGTTCCGCATTCGTTCGCTTTCCGGCGCTGCACTGACCGCCGTGCTTCTCGCGTTCCAGACGGGCGCGGCCCATGCGCAGGAGACGATCGTCAAGGTCGGCGTGGCGGGCCCGCTGACGGGCGGCGGCGCCGCCTACGGCAAGGACATCGAGAACGGCGTGCGCATGGCGGTCGACGAAGCGAATGCCGCGCGCACGACGGTCGGCGGCAAGCCGGTGAAATTCGTGATCGCGTCGCAGGACGACCAGAGCGATCCGCGCACCGGCGTGCAGGCCGCGCAGCAGCTTGCCGATGCGCAGGTCGCCGTCGTGATCGGCCACTTCAATTCGGGCACGACGCTGCCCGCGTCGAAGATCTACGCGAAGGCCGGCATTCCGATGATCACGCCGTCGGCGACCAATCCCGACATCACGCGCGCCGGGCTCGACACCGTGTATCGCGTGATCGCGACCGACACGCAGAACGCCGGCAACGCCGGTGCGTATGCGGCGAGCGTGACGAAGGCGAAGCGCATCGCGATCATCGACGATCGCACCGCGTTCGGCCAGGGCGAAGCCGACGAATTCGAGAAGTCGGTGAGGGCGAACGGCGGCACGATCGTCGCGCGCGAATTCACGAACGACAAGGCCGTCGACTTCAGCGCGCAGCTCACGAAGATCAAGAGCACCAATGCCGATCTCGTGTTCTTCGGCGGCCTCGACGCACAGGCCGCGATGCTCGTGAAGCGCATGCGCCAGCTCGGCATCCGCGCGCAGTTCCTCGCGGGCGGCGGCGTGATGAACGCGAACTTCATCCGGCTGGCCGGCAATGCGGCCGAGGGCGCGTCGGTGTGGGAATACGGGCAGCCGCTGTCGCGGCTCGCGAAGGGCAAGCTGTTCGAAACGAAATTCAAGCAGAAGTACGGCGTCGACATGCTCGCGTATGCGCCGTTCGCGTACGACGCGACGTGGATCGCGATCAACGCGATGCAGAAGGCGAACTCGACGAAGCCGGCCGATTTCAACGGCGCGCTGAAGGGCACGCGCTACGACGGCATCACGGGCACGATCGCGTTCACGAACACGGGCGACCTGAAGAACCCGAGCTCGACGCTGTATGAAGTGAAGAACGCCGCGTGGCAGCCCGTCACGACCAAGTCGGCGGACTGAATGCAACCCGCGTGAGCGGGCTTTCGCGGCGATGCCGGACGTGCTGAAATAGCCGGAGCGATCGCCCACGAAGGCTGCCCGCGCGACGCCGCGCGAGTCGCGGCACGAACCACCCAACGGGCGCGGCCGGCTGGCTGCGCCTTTTACGTGTAACCGGAGTCAGTCGTGAGTTCTCAAGTCGTCATCGTCGGCGGTGGTGTGATCGGCAGCTCGATCGCGTATTTCCTGCGCGCCACCGATCCCACGGTCGCCGTGACCGTCATCGAACGCGATCCTACCTATGCAAGATCGTCGTCGGCGCTGTCGGCCGCGTCGATTCGCCAGCAGTTTTCCACGCCGCTGTCGATCGAGATGTCGCTGTTCGGCATCGAGTTCCTGCGCACGATCGGCGAGCGGCTCGAAGTGGACGGCAACCGGCCGTCGATCGATCTGCACGAAGGCGGCTACCTGTTCCTCGCGACGCCGGCCGGCGACGCGACGCTGCGCGAGAACCATGCGCTGCAGACCAGCCTCGGCGCCGATATCCGGCTGATGGACGGCGACGCGCTGCGCGCGAAGTTTCCGTGGCTGAACGTCGACGATCTCGTGTCGGGTGCGTACGGCGTGAGCGGCGAAGGCTGGTTCGACGGCTACGGGCTCGTGCAGGCGCTGCGCAAGAAGGCGCAGGCGCTCGGCGCGCGCTACGTGCCGGCCGACGTGAAGGACGTGGTGCGCGACGGCCGCAAGATTACGCATGTCGTGACGGACGACGGCGAGCGCTACGCGTGCGACACGCTCGTCAACGCGGCCGGCGCATGGACGCGCACGCTGTCGTCGATGATGGGCATCGACATTCCGGTGTTTGCACGGCGTCGCAGCATCTTCAACGTATCGTCGCCGGCGAAGCTTGCCGATTGCCCGCTGCTGATCGATCCGACCGGCGTGTATTTCCGGCCGGAAGGGCGCACGTATATCTGCGGCACGTCGCCGAGCCCCGATCGCGACCCGGACGACCTGCCGCTCGACGAAGTCGACCACGACCTGTTCGACGACGTGATCTGGCCGACGCTCGCGCATCGCGTACCGGAATTCGAGGCGCTGCGCGTCGAGAATTGCTGGTCCGGTTACTACGAGTACAACGTGTTCGATCACAACGCGATCATCGGCTACCACCCGGAACTCGACAACGTCGTGTTCGCGAACGGCTACAGCGGCCACGGGCTGCAGCAGGGGCCCGCGACGGGGCGCGGCGTCAGCGAACTCATTCTGGGCGGGCGTTACGACACGCTCGACCTGTCGTCGCTCGGCTGGGCGCGCGTGCTCGAAAACCGGCCGATCGTCGAAAAGAACGTCGTGTAGCGCGGCGTGACCGCCCGGTATGGGGTGGGCGGGATTCTCCTAGTGTCTCAAACCCGTTGGCCCGACTTTCGTCGGGCCTTTTTTTGTCGTCGGCAGGCTGCTCCGTACCCGATGTCGTCGATGTCGGAATGTGGCAACATCGCGGGGGTTTTTACACACTGACTGTCTACTCGAGCAACGGGGGCTCGCTGGAATGAGCGACATCGCCATCGATATACCGTGGCCGGTCATGATGCTGATTTTGGGCATCAGCTATTGGCCGTTGTGGCTGCTTGTCGGCGCCGGGTTGATGTATTTCGGTATGACGCGTCTGCGCGGGATCGGGCGTATTGCCTGTATCGTCGCTGCGGTCTTGTTCATCGCTTATACCGGCTTGGGCTTGTACGTGATTCTTGCCAGGTAGGGGAAACGTCCGTGACGGCGTGCGATAACGATGCGGTCAGCCGGGATTGGCGTTGCGTCGATTCAGGGCGCTCGCCGCACGTTATTCGCCATGCCGGGCGCGAGGAAGTGGCCGAGCCGCATGGAACGAGACTGGCCCGGCTTTGCCGGGCCTTTTCCATTCCGCGCTACCGCACGCCATAAATCGCATCGCGCAGATCGAGCGTGTACTGCCCGTTCATCCCTTCGTAGAGCGTGTTCGACAGCGACACGACGGTGAGCCCGCGTGCGCGGTCGACGAACCACGAATGACCGTAGACGCCGCCCCAGCGCCACGTGCCGACGGATTCCGGCGACGCGGCCGCCTGCGGGTCGTGCAGCACCGAGAAGCCGATTCCGAAGCCCGCGCCGGGCAGGTCCGGCAATTCCAGATCGCCGGTCTGTACGCGACCCATCTCGTCGACCAGCTCGGCGGGCAGGATCGCGCCGCCGCCCGCGCGCAACGTGTCCAGCACCGTCAGCACGTCGCCGGCGGTGCCGACCATCCCGGCGCCGCCCGACGGGAACGCGTGTGCATCCAGCGCACGCGACGGCGAGTACGTGACGCCGACGAACCCTTCGACGATGGGTACCGTCTCGTTCTCGGCGAGCCGGTGCGGCTGCGGCGTGTCGTTGACGTACGGCGTCGCGAGCCGCGCGGGATCGCGTGCGACGAACGCCGTGTCGTGCACGCCGAGCGGGCGCAGCACGAGCGCATCGATCGCATCGGCGAGCGGCACGCCGCAGACGGCCTCGATCAGCGCGCCGACGACGTCGATCGACAGCGAGTAGTTCCAGCTGGTGCCGGGCGCGAACAGCAGCGGCACGCTCGCGATCCGGCGCAGGTTGTCGGCGAGCGTGATCGATGCGGCATCGAGCCCGTCGGAGACGCCCGCACGCGCATACGGGCCGTTCGCATCGGTTTCGTTGAAGCGATAGTCGAGGCCGGCGGTATGCACGAGCAGCTGGCGCACCGTGATCGTCGGCACGCGGCCGTCGGGCAGCGCCGGACGGAATTCGGGCAGCCAGCGCGTGACGTCGTCGTCGAGCGACAGCTTGCGTTGCGCGACGAGCGCCATCGCGGCCGCCGAGACGATCGGCTTCGTCACCGACGCGAGCCGGAACAGCGTGTCCTCGCGCATCGGCGTACGCGATTCGCGGTCCGCGAAGCCGGCCGCGCGGCGATAGACGAGTTCGCCGTCGCGGGCGACGAGGACGACCGCGCCGACGAGGCGCTGCGTGTCGAGCTGGCGGGACAGGACCGCGTCGATGCGCCCGGCGAGCGCGCGATCGGTTGACGACTGCAGTGACGATGCGGGAGAGGAGGTCATCGAAAATTCCGTCGTGAAGGGCCTGGTCGACATGTTATGGGACGCGCGCCGCACGCGTCGTTAACCCTTACATGGAACGGGGCGATGTGCGCGGCAGGGGCCGGCGTCGACGAATACCGGGCCCCGCAGCAGACAAAATATGCCCCAATCGACCGGCGCCGTTCGTTAGAATCTGCTTTCGTCGAGGAAATGACGCATTTGCATGGGTGCAGAGCAGTATCGAATCGAAGACGCTGCTTGTCCTGATTCCATCGTTCATCTTTCACCGGAGGCGAGCATGCCAGGTTTACTTCCCGATGTTGACCGCGAGGGGCTCCTCGAATATTCGGTGGTGTACACCGATCGCTCCGTCAACCATATGTCGCAGCGCTTCCAGGGCGTCATGCGCGACATCTCCGCCACGCTGAAAAACGTCTACAACGCGAAGTCGGTCGCGATCGTCCCGGGCAGCGGGACGTTCGGCATGGAAGCCGTGGCGCGACAGTTCGCGACGAACAGGAAGTGCCTCGTCATCCGCAACGGCTGGTTCAGCTTCCGCTGGTCGCAGATTTTCGACATGGGCGGCATTCCGTCCGAGACGACGGTGCTGAAGGCGCGTCCGGTCGAAGCGGGCCGGCAGGCCGCCTATGCGCCGGCGCCGATCGACGAAGTGGTCGCCGCGATCAACGAGCACAAGCCCGATCTCGTGTTCGCGCCGCACGTCGAAACCGCGTCCGGCATGATGCTGCCCGATGCGTACTTGCGCGCGGTGGCCGATGCCGTGCATGCGGTCGGCGGCATGTTCGTGCTGGATTGCATCGCGTCGGGCACCGTGTGGGTCGACATGCAGGCGAGCGGCGTCGATATCCTGATCAGCGCGCCGCAAAAGGGCTGGAGCGCGTCGCCGTGTTGCGCGATGGTCGTGTTGAGCCCGCTCGCGCGGGAACGCATCGATTCGACGACGAGCACCAGCTTCGCGTGCGATCTGCGCAAGTGGCTGCAGATCATGGAAGCGTACGAGGGCGGCGGGTTCGCGTACCACGCGACGATGCCCACGGACAGCCTCACGACGCTGCGCGACGTGATGAAGGAAACCGAGGCATATGGCTTCGACAAGGTGAAGGCGGAACAGCTGGAACTCGGCGAGCGCGTTCGTGCCGTGCTGACGGAGAAGGGATTCAGAAGCGTGGCCGCGAAGGGGTTCGAGGCGCCGGGTGTCGTGGTCAGCTACACGGACGACGACGGTATTCGCACCGGGCAGAAATTCGCCGATGTCGGTTTGCAGATTGCGGCGGGCGTGCCGTTGCAATGCGACGAGCCGGCGGACTTCAAGACATTCCGGCTCGGGTTGTTCGGTCTCGACAAGCTGCATGACATCGATGGGGCGGTGAAGCGGTTTGCCGATGCGTTGAACCGGATTGTTTGACGCGGTTTTGCGCAATGGCGTGTTCCGGCGGCTGCCGCTCATTGGTTGAGCGGCGGCTTTCGAGTCGTTGAAAACGCAACCATTCAGGATCGTGTCATGACCGAATGCGCGCTGACGTTCGCCAGTCAGGCCGAATGGGAAAGCTGGTTGGGGCAAAACGGCGGCACGTCGACCGGAGTATGGCTGCGGCTCGCGAAAAAAGGCGTGGAGCAGCGAACCGTCACCTACGAACAGGCGGTTGAGAGCGCCCTCTGCCACGGCTGGATCGATGGCCAAAAGAAGGCCGAGAGCGGGCAGTATTGGTTGCAGCGCTTTAGCCCGCGTTCCGCGAAAAGCATCTGGTCAAAAATCAACAAGGACAAGGCCGAAGCGTTGATCGCCGCAGGCAGGATGCAGCCGTCTGGCCTGTCCGAGATCGACAGGGCCAGGAAGGACGGCCGCTGGGAGGCGGCCTATACGTCGGCCAGCAACTCGATCGTGCCGGACGATTTGCAGGCGGCGCTGGACGCCAATCCGAAAGCCGCGAAGTTTTTTGCAACGCTGAACAGCCGTAATCGCTATGCGATCCTGTTCCGGATACAGAACGCCAAGAAGCCGGAAACGCGGGCGCGCAAAATCGCGGAATTCATCGACATGCTGAAGCGGGGCGAGACTTTTCATCCGTAGAGTGCGGGCTTCTGACGGCGTGGAGCGCCCGATTGATCATCGCCCGTTCGCGAACGTTCGACGTCGCCCGAAGCCGCGTCGCCGCTGCACGGCTACGCGGGCAAAAGGCCTGCCTTACGATAACTGTCGATCAGCGCGTCGTAGAGCGAGAGATCGGCACGGCTGCGCGCGATGAGCTGAGCGCCGGCGATGGCGGCGAAGATGGCCCGCGCCCGCTGTTTGCTCTCCCGAGCGCCGACCACTGCCGCCGCGGACAGCACCTTGCTCAACCACGCCACGTTCACGTCGGCGAAGGCCAGCACTTCCTTCATCACGACTTCCGGCAGGTCGTCGGTTTCGGCGGCCATGAAGCTGCACAGGCACAGGCGGTTGCCGGTCTCGAGCGCCTTGCGAAAGGTATCCGGATAGCGACGCAGGCAATCCAGCGGATCGCGCGATCGGGCCAGCATGTCGTCCAGCGCCGCCGCTGAATCTTCCCGATAACGCCTCGCTACCGCCGCGCCGAGATCGGCCTTGCTTTCAAAATGGTGGTAGATGCTCGCGGCCTTGATCCCCACCTCGTTGGCGAGATCCCGATAGTTCAAGCCGCCGTAACCGTGCGTCTGCGTGAGCCGCGTGGCGGCCGCCAGAATTCTTTCTCTCGAGTTCGAGCTCGCGTCGTTCGTCACTGCGTCAGTCTCCGCGCACGGGAAATGGTGTTGACACTCCGGATTGTACCTTATATGGTTAACCTAACAAACGTTAGGTAGATTCGCGGGCGACGTGTGTTCATGTCGTCCGATCCAGTGCGAACGACCATGGAGCGCGCCTGCAATGACTTCCCGTACCGCCAATTTCGACGTAGCCCGACTGCCCCTGATGAAGGTCTACGATTTCCCGACCGGGCCCTATCCGACCCGCGTGCGCATCGCGCTGGCCGAAAAGGGGCTGCAATCGCGCGTCGAGTTCGTGATGGTCGATCTTTACAAGGGCGAGCATAAAAAGCCCGAGTTCATCGCCGGCAAGAATTATTCGGGTACGTTGCCGGTGCTGGAGCTCGACGACGGAACCTGTATCGCCGAGTGCACGGCCATTACCGAATACCTCGACGCACTCGATGGCGCGCCCACGCTCACCGGCAGCACGCCTCGCGAAAAGGGCATCATTCACATGATGAGCAAACGCGCCGAGCTGGAGCTGCTCGACGCCGTCAGCGTCTATTTCCATCACGGCACGCCGGGGCTCGGCCCCGACGTCGAGACGTATCAAAACCCGGAGTGGGGGTTCCGCCAGCGCGACAAGGCGCTGAGGGGCATGCGCTACTTCGATGCCGTTCTGCAAAGCCGGCCGTATGTCGCGGGTGCGACGTTCTCGATGGCCGACATCACCGTCATCGGCGGTCTGATCTTTGCGATGCTCGTGAAGCTGCCGGTGCCTGAGGAGTGCGAAGCGCTTCGCGCCTGGTACGCGCGCATGCTGGAACGTGAGAGCGTCAGGAGCCAGCCGGTGTTCGCCGCCTTGACCTGAGCCGCCGCGGATGCGCGGCGACGTGTGTGAGGGTGAATGGGGAAGCCCGTGCATTGCACGATCGGAGAGCGGCTTCGGTCACCGCTATTCCCGTATCATCTGTCCGGTTCGCCAGGACCGTATCACTGACCATCCCAAGCTCATTCATCCGGGGGAGCCCCATGTTCGACCACGTCAAATTCGGCGTCAGCGACTACGCCGCCAGCAAGGCGTTTTTCCTCAAGGCGCTTGAACCGCTGGGCGTCGTGATTGTCGGGGAAGGCGAGCCGTCGTACGGGATAGAGATCAGTGCGCCCGGCAAGCCTTCGCTGTGTTTGTTCCAGACCGACGAGAAGCCGGCGCATCTCCACATCGCATTCGTGGCCGACACGCGGCGGCAAGTCGATGCGTTTCATCGCGCGGCGCTGGAGGCGGGGGCGAAAGACAATGGCGCGCCCGGGCTGCGGCCGCATTATCACGCGAACTATTACGCGGCGTTCGTCATCGGTCCGGATGGACACAATATCGAGGTGGTGTGTCATCGGGCGGAGGGGTGATGCGCCGGATCGGTAAAACGCTCGCGGTGATCTCGAGCATGGCGGTCGTCGGCATCGCCCACGTTCAAGCAGCCTCCGGCGAAACTGCATTCCCGCGTTTCACGCAATCCGAAGGCAAGCTCGATGCCGACGGGCTTCCGCTGTCGGGCGTGAAGCTCTGCGTGCTGCCCGACCGTGCGCCGTGCTTCGAGATGCCGCCGAAGCTTGTCCCCGGTTCCGCCAAGGAGCTGTACCAGTTCGGTCTGAATCCACGCTCCGAACGGCTGCCGATTGCGTCGGGCGGCTCGTGGGTGTTTTTCTCGGGAATGTTCTCGGGTGGCGGCAGCGGAATGCTGGAACGCGTCGCTGTCCTGCGTGTCGGCGCGAATGGCAAGATCGAGAACCTGATGCCGATCGTCACCGAAACCGAGATGGCCGATCGTGCGATGTGGAGCGTGCCAGAGGTGTCGCCGTATCCGCTGTTCGTCCGGGCCGACTACGTGTGGGGCAAGGGCGAGGATCATTTCGGCAAGCACGTCTTCGACGTCGACGCATGGACGTTCGATCCCGCCGCCAATCGATACGCGAAGCGCTTTTCCTACCGGACGAGCAAACGCTATGACAGAGGCGAAGGCGCGGATCGCGTGCTGAGTGCCGAGCGTCCGGAAATCCTGCGGCGCCTCGCCGCCGCCCAATAGCGTGTTACCGCTGTGCGTCCCCGTAAGTCTCCTTGCACACCGCGCGTAGCGCGTCGACGAGCAGATCGCGCGCGGGCGACCGCGAATCGGCGGAGCGCGTGAACAGCGCGATGGGCGGCAGCGTCCACACCAGCGAATACGGCACGATCGCCACGCCGGCGATCCGCACCAGCTCTTCCGCGATATCGGCCGGCACGATCGACACGGCTTCGTCGCTCGACGCGATCATTTCGCCGATCAGCTTCGACGAATAGCTTTCGACGATCGGCACGGGCGGCGCGATGCCGGCCGACAGGAACAGGTCGGTCACCTGTTCGCGCATCGGCGTGTGCGGCGCGCCGAGAATCCAGTCGAGCGCGTGCAGCTTGTGCCAGTCCAGCGGCGTGCGTGCGAGCTTGGCCGCCAGGCGCCGGCTCGCGATCATGCGCGGCTGCTGCTGGTACAGCACTTCGAACGAAACCTGCCCGAGATCGATCGCCGACGACGCGCGCCCGATCACGATGTCGACACTGTGATCCTTGAGTTGCAGCAGCAGCTGATCGCTGGTGCCTTCGTGAATCGTCACGGTCAGGCGCCGCTCCATGCGCGCTTGCAGCCGCTTCAGCGCGGCCGACAGCATCTGGCCGGAGATGAACGGAATCACGCCGATGTGCAGATGGGCCGCATGCCCGGCGGCGACGGCCTCCATCTCGCGGGCGAGGTGGTCGAGATCCTTGATCATCGCCTTCGCGCGCTCGAGCACGACCGCGCCGAGCGCGGTGGGCCGCATGCCGCGCGACGAGCGCTCGAACAGCGCCGTGCCGAACATGCTTTCCAGTTCGGACAGCGCGTTCGTCACGGCCGGCTGGCTGCTGGCCATGTGTTCGGCGACCCGCGTCAGCGATCCGTGCTGCTGGATCTGCAGCAACAGCACCAGATGCCGGATCTTCAGACGCGCGCCGAGCCGCCTGACCACGTCGTTTGCGTCAAAATTCATTGACTGGTCATGTATTCATCAGAAAAAAGTGATGGGCCGATATTAAAACAGAATCATCACGTTATGGCGGATCCCTAGAATCCCCTTCATGGATCGCGCCGGGATTGGCCTGGCGCCCACGCCGGGACCCAAAACATGAAACAGACAGAGACACAGCAGCAGGCCGCGTTCGACTACCACGAGTTTCCGACCCCCGGGAAGATCTCGGTCGTCGCGAGCAAGCCGCTGGTGACCCAGCGCGATCTGGCGCTGGCCTATACGCCCGGCGTGGCGAGCGTGTGCGAGTCGATCGCCGCCGATCCGCTGCAGGCGCACCGCTTCACGAGCCGCGGCAACCTGGTCGGCGTGATCACGAACGGCACCGCGGTGCTCGGCCTCGGCAACATCGGCCCGCTCGCGTCGAAGCCGGTGATGGAAGGCAAGGCCGTCCTGTTCAAGAAGTTCGCCGGGATCGACGTGTTCGACATCGAGATCAACGAGACCGATCCGGACAAGCTGGTCGACATCATCGCCGGCCTCGAACCCACGTTCGGCGGCATCAACCTCGAGGACATCAAGGCGCCGGAATGCTTCACCGTCGAGCAGAAGCTGCGCGAGCGCATGAAGATTCCCGTTTTCCACGACGATCAGCACGGCACGGCCATCACCGTTTCCGCCGCGTTCATCAACGGGCTGAAGGTCGTCGGTAAGTCGATCAAGGAAGTGAAGGTCGTGACGTCGGGCGCCGGCGCGGCCGCGCTGGCGTGCCTGGACCTGCTGGTCGACCTCGGGCTGCCGGTGGAAAATGTGTGGGTGACCGACATCGAGGGCGTCGTCTATCGCGGCCGCACCACGCTGATGGACCCGGCCAAGTCGCGCTTCGCGCAGGAAACCGACGCGCGCAAACTCGCCGAAGTGATCGGCGGCGCGGACGTGTTCCTCGGCCTGTCGGTCGGCGGCATCCTCACGGCGGACATGCTGAAGGAAATGGCGGCGCGGCCGCTGATTCTCGCGCTGGCCAACCCGACGCCGGAAATCTTCCCGGAACTGGCGCACGAGACGCGCGATGACGTCGTCATCGCGACGGGCCGCTCGGACTACCCGAACCAGGTCAACAACGTGCTGTGCTTCCCGTACATTTTCCGCGGCGCGCTCGATGTGGGCGCGACGACGATCACGCGCGAGATGGAAATCGCCGCGGTGCACGCGATCGCCGGACTGGCCGAGGAAGAGCAGAACGAAGTCGTCGCGGCGGCCTACGGTGCCTACGACGTGTCGTTCGGCGCGCAATACCTGATTCCGAAGCCGTTCGATCCGCGCCTGATCGTGCGGATCGCGCCGGCGGTGGCGAAGGCGGCGATGGAAGGCGGCGTGGCGACGCGTCCGCTCGCGAATCTCGATGCGTACGTCGAGCAGTTGCAGCAATTCGTCTACCACTCGGGCGCATTCATGAAGCCGCTGTTCGCGACCGCGCGTCAGCTCGTGCGTGACGGCGGCAAGGCGCGGATCGTGTTCACCGAAGGCGAAGACGAGCGGGTGCTGCGCGCGGTGCAGGTGATCGTCGACGAGAAGCTTGCGCGGCCGATTCTGGTCGGGCGTCCGGAGGTGCTGCTCGCGCGCATCGAGCGATTTGGCCTGCGTTTGCGACTCGGTCAGGATGTCGAAGTGACCAATCCGGAATATGACGAGCGCTTCCCGCAATACTGGACGAAGTATTGGGAACTGCGCTGCCGCGACGGTATTTCGAAGGAAATGGCGCGCGTGGAAATGCGCCGCCGCCTGACGCTGATCGGCGCGATGATGGTGCAACTCGGCGATGCGGACGGGATGATCTGCGGGACGGTGGGCGAGTATCACAATCACTTGCGGTTCGTGGACGAAGTGATCGGCAAGAAGCCGGGTGCGTCGACCTATGCGGCGATGAACATCCTGTTGCTCGATCAGCGGACGGTCGCACTGGTGGATACGCACGTGAACGACAACCCCGATGCGGAGCAGATCGCGGAATTCACGATCGCGGCGGCGCGCCAGATGGAATGGTTGAACCTGACACCGAAGGTCGCGCTGCTGTCGCGGTCGAATTTCGGGTCGGGGAGCGCGGCTTCGGGTGTGAAGATGCGCCGGGCGCTGGAGATCGTGCGCGAGCAGGCGCCGGATATCGAAGCGGATGGCGAGATGCATGGCGACTGTGCGCTCGATGAAGGGCTGCGCGCGAAGCTGCTGCCGATGTCGCCGTTGAAGGGGGTCGCGAATTTGCTGGTTTGTCCGAATGTGGATGCGGGGAATATTGCTTACAACCTGCTCAAGACCGAGGCGGGGAGTAATGTGGCGGTGGGGCCGTTCCTGTTGGGCGTTAATGCGCCGGTGAATATTCTTACTTCCAGTGCGACCGTGCGGCGGATCGTGAATATGGCTGCGTTGACGGTGATTGAGGCGAATCGGGGTGTGGCGGGCTGATTGATTGGCTTCGTGGGGCGGCTACGGCCGCCCCATATATTCGACAGCCCATGGAGATGTCGTGGGCTGCACTAGACACGTGGAGTGATCCGCGCAGCTGTGCGAATATCTGCTATTTGGATCCCCTGTGCTGTTAGGGTTTGGCGCATCTCGTTGAATACGGGCTGCTCACCCTTAGGATCTGAAATCGTCAAAATTGCCGTGAAAGGTACGCCATCGTCGGGCATCTCTTCGCCAGATCTCGTCAAATACTCAATGGCTAAACGCCAGTTCGACGATGGGCCTACTCCCTTTGGAAATGTCTTCTCGTACATTTTTACGGGGCTCCATTTCATGCCGTGTTCGATCAGTTCGGCTTCGACTATGGGAACGTCAACTCCCCCGGGCAGATAAACTGCGTCAAGACGCCCCTTCCAGCGTCCGTTAGATTGCTCTTGTTGTAAAGCTGCTTCGATGTTTACACGGACAAATTCCGCGCCAAATCTTGGATCGATTGGTGGCGATGCAACAAGAGTCAATTTGGCACGACCTCTACACTTCCCGCCGTCTCCGACGAGGGATGAAGGCCACGGAAATCTGAATACAGCCTGCTGATTGCGTCGGATTCGCGATGCGATTACGAGTGTTATTTCGTGATCGTCCTTCTCAAGGATTTCATGTGCGGAGGGAGGGACGCCGAAGCCGACAAGATGTCGAGCGATTTGCGTCAGGGTCCGCTCTTCGAGGGTTCTTGGGATCTTGGCGTGATGTACCAACAGGCCAATCAGCGTCTCCCTCGATACCTCTCCTTCGATCAGGTGATCGAGTACCGATGCAGTTTTTGCCACCAATGGCGTGGCATAACTGGTTCCGCAGCCATCAGTGAGCGCACCATGAGGAGTAATAGAGAATAGGCCGTGTCCCAATGTTGGATGTGCGCTACCCCATCCTCCGATATGGGCTAGATCCGGCTTTCCTCCTGCTCGGAGTCCTGGCCCTCGGCGACTGTAACGACTAGGTGCATGCGCGATTGCAGTTTCGTGGCCAGGCGGATTTACTGCAGCTACGGTTACGCTCCGGACGCTCTCTGCTGGCATGAACAGGCCATCATTCCTAGCCGCCGCGAGGCCGGCAAGTGAAGTTGCTGGGTCGGATGACCATTCGGCTCGCAAGTCTCGGCCATCCAAGTTGCCAGCGGAAACGAACAACAGCACATCTTGCGCGTCGGCGATCTGATCTAATCGGCTGGCGTACGGGCTATATCTGTCCGGTCGTGCGGGCTGCACCACGTTCAAGCTCATGTTGTACACACGAACACCGTATCTGGCACGCGCGTCAGCAACAGCCGACTCGACTTCATCAAAAAACTGTGGCACGCCGTCGGGATAGTAGCTTTGAAAGACTCCCGGTTGGTCGGTATCGGGGAAGACCGCGATGTCTACCAATTCGGCGCCGTCGGCTTCTGGGCAGCAGCCGGGGCCATTTAGACCCAGGCCTGCTACAGCCAGACCTCCAATAAATGTTCCGTGCCGAGGATCACCGTCGCCATCAGCCATGAGATCCCATTTTCCTGTAACCCAGTCTGAAAGTGCTTCACCGACGCCACCGTCTATGATGCCAAGCTTCGGGTACGACCTCGTGGCGTCTCTAACTGGCAATTCGGCAGATTCTGGTCGCATGCGTGGCGATCCCCGCTCCGACTGAACAACAATGCCGGGTAGACTGATGCGGCGCACCAATGGATGTCTATCTAGGAATGCGAGCAACGAAGCATGTCGTACTGTGCTTGCATCGAAAAGCGCACTTTCGTGGCGGCGTTCCGTTGTTGCTAAGGACAAGCGCAGCAAAGGCGGGGAACTAGATTGTCAAACGCATTTGAAATCTGAGCCACTTCGCGCCTGATCGCGCAAAGTAAAACTGAGCCAGTCGTTACTTCTTCGATGACGAGACGTGACCGGCTTGACGTTGCTGTCTCAGTCTGTAGCTGTCTCCTTTGATCTGGATGATGTGGGCATGGTGCAGGATGCGGTCGAGCATCGCTGCAGTCAGTGTGGTGTTGCCACCGAAGGTCTCGTCCCACTGCGCAAACGGCAGGTTGCTGGTCAGGATCATTGAACCGCGCTCGTAGCGTTTGGCGACGATCTGGAAGAAGTGGCTGGCCTGATCTCCCGAGAGTGGCAGATAGCCAATCTCGTCGACGATGAGCAACCTCGGGCCGAGAATGTTGTGTCGAAGTACGGCGTCGTATCGCTCCTGTCGGCGTGCGGCCTCGAGCTGCAACATTAGATCCGCCGCCGTAATGAACTTCGTCTTGATGCCGGCCTGCGTTGCAGCGTATCCGATCGCTATCGCGAGATGCGTCTTGCCCACGCCTGACGGGCCAAGCAACACGGCGTTCTCGCCCCGTTCGATGAAGCGCAGGGTGGCGAGCTCGTCGATCGTCTTGCGCGGGGCCCCGACGGCGAAGCTGTAGTCGTAGTCATCCAGTGTCTTGAGAGCGGGGAACCCCGCCATGCGCACCAGTGTTTGCCGCGAACGAACTTGCCGCGTCTCTCGTTCGTGCGCGAGCGCGTTCTCGAGGAAATCGAGGAAACTCCATTGTTTGGCCGCCGCGTCGCTGGCCAGAGCGACGTATCGGTGCATGAGCCCCTCGAGCTTCAAACTCTGGCAGTGCCCGTCGATGCGTTCCTGCTGCAAGTTCATGCGCGCACCTCGGTCAGTAATTGCTGGTAGACGGACAACGGGTGCTGGATCGACATTGCTGGATCAACGCGTGGCCGAGCGACGGCACGAGCCGGC